>Ga0316205_10000023_pt1 | contig 398733 bp, 378 predicted proteins | sample 3monthpyrite_MG_FD_204941 | JGI IMG/M metagenome (GOLD analysis project Ga0316205, IMG submission 204941) | Microbial mat bacterial communities from mineral coupon in-situ incubated in ocean water Damariscotta River, Maine, United States -... | ecosystem: Environmental > Aquatic > Marine >...
TGGCGGGCATGGAAGCGGTGTGTTTGGATCGGTTCGAACGCTTTGGCGCGGCCGGACAAGCATCTAAAATCAAAGTCGTTCCCTTAAACGAAATGGCCGCACGCTATGCGCGCGGATCATTGGATCCGAAAATCAAGTAATTGAAATTATTTAACAAAACAGGAGATGTAAAATGGACCAGTCAAACCGATATGCCGATTTAAGCCTTCGTGAAGAGGATTTAATCAAAGAAGGTAAACACGTTCTTTGCGCTTATATTATGAAGCCCAAAGATAACGGCGATTATTTAGCGACAGCCGCCCACTTTGCTGCAGAATCGTCAACTGGCACAAATGTAGAAGTATCAACGACGGACGATTTTACACGTGGCGTTGATGCCATGGTCTATGAAATAGATGCCGCTAAAGAATTGATGAAAATTGCCTATCCAGTGGATTTGTTTGACCGCAATATCATTGATGGTCGGGCCATGATTGCATCGTTTTTAACCCTGACCATTGGTAATAACCAAGGCATGGGTGATGTTGAATATGCAAAAATGCATGACTTTTATTTCCCGCCAGAATATTTGCGCCTTTATGATGGGCCGTCAACCACGATATCCGATCTATGGCGGGTATTGGGCCGCCCTGTGGTTGATGGCGGTTTTATTGTTGGCACAATCATTAAACCGAAACTGGGACTTCGACCTAAACCATTCGCTGAAGCGTGTCATCAATTTTGGCTCGGTGGCGATTTTATCAAAAATGATGAACCGCAAGGTAATCAACCCTTTGCACCATTAAAAGAAACCATTTCTTTGGTGGCGGATGCTATGCGCCGGGCACAGGATGAAACAGGTGTTGCCAAACTGTTTTCGGCCAATATTACGGCTGACGATTACCGGGAAATGATAGCCCGTGGTGAATTCATTCTGGAAACATTTGCTGAAAACGCCGATCACGTAGCGTTTTTGGTGGATGGGTATGTGACCGGGCCGCAAGCCATTACCACGGCGCGTCGCACGTTCCCCAATCAATATTTGCATTATCACCGCGCCGGGCACGGTGCGGTGACGTCTCCGCAAGCCAAACGCGGATACACGGCTTTTGTATTATCGAAAATGGCACGGCTTCAAGGCGCATCAGGCATTCATACCGGGACCATGGGATATGGTAAAATGGAAGGTGAAAAAGGCGACACCGATATGGCCTATATGATTGAGCGTGATAGTGCGGATGGCCCTTATTTTCATCAGGAATGGCTGGGTATGCAGCCAACCACGCCGATTATTTCAGGCGGTATGAATGCACTGCGTATGCCGGGGTTTTTTGAAAACTTAGGTCATTCGAATTTGATTTTAACCGCTGGGGGTGGCGCATTCGGTCATATCGATGGCCCTGTTGCAGGCGCGACTTCTCTGCGTCAAGCTGAACAATGTTGGAAACAAGGCGCTGACCCAATTGAATTTGCTAAAGAGCATAATGAATTCGCACGCGCTTTTCAGACGTTCCAAAGTGATGCTGACAGCATTTTCCCCGGTTGGAGGGAAAAATTAAAAGCATCGTGATCTTAAGTAGAACCATAGCACCTATCGGCGGAAAATGACAATTTTTCACCGTTTTTAGAATAATTATTGTGCATTTTATAAGGCTATCCTTTACCTTATTCGTAAGCTAGGTTAGCACGGATTTGATTTATTGAAAATTCGTGCTAGCCTACTTTCAAGGATTTAAAAAAAATCTAAGTAAAACTGTTGGCAGCTTATCTGAAGTTGGATGAGTTAAGCCTAAATAAAAATAGAACCCAAACAGGGGTGCAGGATAGATATGAATGATACAAGGGACCCGCTTGTCCGTTTTCAGAGTGTTCAGAAAAGTTATGATGGCGAGATACTGGTTGTTAAAGATTTAAACCTTGATGTGGCACAAGGTGAGTTTTTAACGATGTTGGGGCCTTCCGGTTCCGGGAAAACAACATGTTTGATGATGCTGGCTGGGTTTGAGCCAGCAACCCACGGCGAAATTACCCTGAACGGCAAACCTATTAACCACGTACCACCGCATAAACGCGGCATTGGCATGGTCTTTCAAAATTATGCTTTATTTCCACATATGACGGTTGCAGAAAATTTAGCTTTTCCTTTGGAAGTCCGCAAAATGGACAAAGCGGAAAGGGAAAGTCGGGTTATTAAAGCGCTGGATATGGTGCAACTCGGTGATTTTGGAGATCGCCGTCCAGCACAATTGTCGGGCGGGCAGCAGCAACGTGTGGCGGTGGCCCGGGCTTTGGTGTTCGACCCTGAATTGGTGTTGATGGACGAACCATTAGGCGCGCTTGATAAACAGCTGCGTGAACAAATGCAGTATGAAATAAAACATATTCATGAGCGTTTGGGTGTGACCGTTGTCTACGTTACCCATGATCAGTCCGAAGCATTAACCATGTCTAATCGTATCGCCGTCTTTAATGATGGTGTTATCCAGCAATTGGCACCGCCGGATGATTTGTATGAACGCCCGGACAATAAATTTGTTGCCCAATTTATTGGTGAAAATAATACAATGTCGGGTGAAGTTAAATCGATAGATGGCGCTGCGTGTCGAGTTTTGACCGATGGAGGGGCTGAAATTAATGCCCGTATTGTCAATAGTGATGGTGTCGGAAGTCGGACCACTTTATCGATCCGACCTGAGCGGGTTGAAGTTTGCCCAGACGAAGGCAAATACCCAAACATGTTTAGCGCAAAAGTCGAAGAGTTGATTTATTTAGGCGACCATATTCGCACTCGGGCCAGCGTTTGTGGACAAGATGATTTTATCGTGAAAATACCAAATTCTTCCAAACACGCTTCGTTGAAAGAAGGCGAAGAAGTTTCCTTTGGTTGGATGATGGAGGATTGCCGGGCGTTGGATGCTTAAAAAAGCATAAAGCGGCCGCAATAGGAGACGGTATGTTCGTTTCTGAAGGGAAGGGAGGCTGAATTGAAAAGCGGTTTATAAGCTTTTGGAACAGCGAACCTCGTAAAGTAATAATATTTATTTAATAACAAAGTTGGGAGTAAGATAATAATGATTAAAGGTATGAAAATGACCACGCTAGCAGCAGCCGGCGCGCTTGTTTTAGGGTTGGGAATTGCTTCTCAAGCCGATGCTTCAAGCAAGCTAACTGTAGTCTCATGGGGTGGTGCTTACACCAAAAGCCAAGTTGAGGCTTATCATAAACCATTCACAAAAAAAACCGGCATTGGCATCTTGTCTGAAAACTATTCAGGCGGCTTGGCTGAAGTGAAAGCCCAAGTGGAAGCTAAAAGCGTGAAATGGGATTTGGTTGACGTAGAAATGTCAGACGCCGTCGCTGGTTGTGACGAAGGACTGCTTGAACGCATTGATCCGTCGATGTTGCCAGCCGCCCCTGATGGCACACCGGCATTGAAAGATTTTATCCCCGGTTCCGTCACTGATTGTGCTATACCTACGATTGTATGGTCAACAATTTATGCTTATGACAACACCAAATTTTCCGGTGCCAAGCCGACCACCATGGCCGATTTTTTTGATGTTAAAAAATTTCCCGGGAAACGGGGGCTTCGCAATAAAGCCAAAGCCAATTTGGAAATGGCCTTGATCGCGGACGGTGTGTCTAACAAAGACGTCTATAAATTGCTGAATACCAAAGCAGGTGTTGACCGGGCGTTTAAAAAAATGGACAGCATTAAAGGCAGCGTTGTCTGGTGGGAAGCGGGTGCACAGCCGCCACAATTATTGGCTGATGGCGAAGTCGTCATGACCACGGCGTACAATGGCCGTATTTTTAACGCGCAAGTCACCGAAAACAAACCGTTTACCATCGTTTGGGATGGACAGGTTTATGACCTTGATCTCTGGGTTATCCCTAAAGGTTCAAAAAACAAAGACGAAGCATTGAAATTCATTGCTTTCTCAACCGATACACAACGTCTTGCGGATCAAGCCAAATATATTTCTTATGGCCCGGCTCGTAACTCGTCGATCCCAATGTTGGGTAAACACGCAACCGCTGGCATCCCTATGGGACCACATATGCCAACGGCACCGGCTAATTTTAAAACAGCCATTCAGAACGATTTTGAATTCTGGGCTGATAAAGGTGTTGAACTTGAAGAACGCTTCAACGCTTGGTTAGCAAAGTAAGTCTCTAGGGATACCAGAGGCGGTGCTGTTTTTTAGTGCCGCCTCTGGTCCTTTGTATTTTGAAAATTTATAAGGCCAAAAAAGTGACAAATACAGCAACCGTAACAGCGGCCGGTGTTCCTCTAACAACGGCTGATGGCATGCCGTTGAAGGCGGCGTTGGCACGTGCCGAGCGTAGAAAACGCATCAAGGCTTTTTTATTGGTGATGCCATTATTTATTTTTATCTTTTTTAATTTTTTATATCCTATCGGACTGATGCTGTTTAGGTCTGTTGAAAACCCTTTAATCGCCGAAAATATGCCGTTGACGGTAACTGAACTGGAACGCTGGGATGGACAAGGAATTCCGGATGAAGCGACGTTTAAAGCGCTTGCGGCGGACCTGAAAGTTGCACGTGAAAAACGGACTATTGGCCGGTTGGCGACCCGACTTAATTATGAACAGTCGGGTATTCGCAGCGTCATTACAAGAACCGGGCGCAAGGTTAAAAAAATCAAGGGCCCACCTTATAAAGATCAGCTTGTGGATATTAATGATGCCTGGGGTGAAAGGGAAACATGGACCACCATCAAACGCTTGGGGCCAACGATTACGACTGTAAATTATTTGAAAGCGGTTGATAAAAAAATCGATGTGGAGGGTAATATTATCAGCACCAGCGAAGAACGACAGATTTATATGACGTTGTTCAAGCGCACATTCTGGATGAGTATGACGGTTACCTTTGCCACTCTTTTGCTGGGTTTTCCTATAGCGTATTTATTGGCCAATTTGCCGCTCAGGTTTTCCAATTTATTGATGATTCTGGTTTTATTGCCATTTTGGACATCGTTGTTGGTGCGCACCACCTCGTGGATTGTTTTGTTGCAGACCCAAGGTGTGCTCAATGACATTATGGTGTGGATCGGCATTATTGATGACCAAAACCGCATTCAATTGATATTTAATGCAGAGGGAACAGTTATTGCCATGACGCAAATTTTGCTGCCGTTCATGGTGTTGCCCTTATACAGCGTCATGAAAACTATATCGCCCAGCTATATGCGCGCGGCCCAGTCCATGGGCGCACACCGTTTTCTGGCTTATCGGCGTATTTATTTGCCGAACACCGTCCCGGGGATAGCGGCTGGTAGTTTACTGGTGTTTATTCTCGCCGTTGGCTATTACATCACGCCTGCATTGGTTGGCGGACAGGACGGACAGATGATTTCCAATATTATTGCCTTTCATATGCAGAAATCCTTGAACTGGGGGCTAGCAGCGGCACTGGGGGCGTTATTACTCGCAGGCGTCATCACTTTATTCTGGTTATATAATAAAATGATCGGTGTTGACCGATTGAAATTTGGATAAAAATCATGATTGGACTTCCTGAACACGCCGGTATCGAAGAACGCATTTGGCATTATCTGTTTATTGCCATCTGTGTTTTTGTATTTTTGTTTCTAATTGCTCCGATTTTGATCATTATTCCGCTTTCATTTAATGCGGAACCTTATTTTACTTTTACCAAAGAAATGTTGTCTTTTGACCCAGTGGCTTTTTCAACTCGGTGGTACAATGAATTTTTCAGTAGTGATGTCTGGCGCTCCGCTGTGTGGAATTCTTTATTCATTGCATTTTCGGCAACGATTTTGGCTACGGTGCTGGGAACGTTAGCAGCACTTGGTCTTAGCCGACCTGAAATGCCATTCAAAGCGTTGTTTATGGGCTTGTTGATATCACCAATGATCGTGCCGCTGATCATTACTGCTGCTGGAATTTTTTTCTTTTACGCACAAATGAACCAGTATGTGCAAATGACGGGAACCTACTTGGGTATTATTTTAGCCCACACCGTATTAGGCACACCGTTTGTGGTGATTACGGTGACGGCAACTTTATCAGGATTTGATCATTCTTTGACCCGGGCGGGTGCCATGTTGGGCGGTAACCCAACGACGGTATTTTTTAAAATTATTATGCCGTTGATTTTACCGGGCGTGATTTCCGGCGCGTTGTTTGCTTTTGTCACATCATTTGATGAAGTGGTTGTCGTCCTGTTTGTCGCTAGTGTTGAACAACAAACTATTCCAAGACAGATGTGGGCGGGTATTCGTGAACAAATTAGTCCTACCATTTTGGCGGTAGCAACAGTGTTGATTATGATTTCTATTATGATGTTAGCCGCTGTTGAATTGCTACGTCGACGTAGCGAACGCTTACGCGGTATGTCACCGGGTTAATAGTTAACGCCCTTAACCTTTGCGGTTTTAAATATTACAGAAACATTTGGAAACATTTGGAAACATTTGGAAACATTTGGAAACTTTAATTGCAAAAAATATAACATACAATTTATTGCAGGTTTTACTTTACAGGAGTTTCCCCATGAAGAATTTTTTTAAAATTTTATTCCCTGCAATCGCGATGGTTTTTTTAATACTTCCGGCACAGGCGCAGGCTGTTTCACCAACAACAATATCCGGCGCTAAAACAGTATCGGCTATTGAAGCTAAAAAACTGTTTGATGATGGTGTCATGTTTTTGGATGTACGTAAAAATTCCGATTGGGATGCAGGCCGGGTTCCGGAAGCAGAATATTTAGAATCTAAGAAAGCATTTACTGAAAGCGCCCTTTCTGAAATCGCAAAAAAAAGTGATGCCATGGTTATTTACTGCAATGGTGAAAAATGCATGCGTTCATCAAAAGCGGCAAGCAAAGCTGTCGCTTGGGGCTATAGCAATGTTTATTATTTCAGGGATGGTTATCCTGCTTGGAAAGCAGCTGGTTATCCGACTGAATAAGTGCATAGCGTGATTTTTGGCTGACGTTGTCATGTGACGGCGTCAGCCAACAGTGTTCTTTAATAGGTGGTTGGGCGTTGTGATGTTATTACGAACGCGGATAAGCATTGGGACTTTCGGGGCTATTTTTTTGGTCGGCCTCAGTATCGTCATTGTTGATCAGTATACTTTATCTGGTGTCGAGCAACAAAGAACAGAAACAGCTGTAACCATGCAGCGCAATCTTTTTGAAAAAAATGTCATTTCTGTTCGGGAGCGTTTCATTCCCAGTTTTTCTGCATTGACCCGAAGCCGGGATTTGAAAAAAGCCCTTAAAAAAATCGATCAGGAAAAATTAAAAGAAGAAATTGTTGCGACCTATAACCGTTTAAGTACAGGGAAAGCCATAGATTTTTTGCAAATAACGGACGCCAAAGGACGAGTGCTTTCTTCATTACCAAAACCTTTTTCCGGAAAGACAACACAAGCTACGGTTACATTGGCGATTAAAAATAAAAAACTAACGGGCGGTTTAATTGTAGATGATTTTGGACGGATTGTTATTTCAGCTGCCATGCCCTTAGTCTCCAGAGGTAAATTATTAGGCGTTGGTGTGTTCTCTAAAACACTTGATGATGCATTAAATGATTACAAAAGTGGTGCAGGAATGGACATTTTTGTTATCAATCAAGCGGACGAATTGTCATCAGGTACGAATGATGAATTATGGCAGCGTCTGAAAGCCGATTTGTTGATATCAGGCGGTGAAACCAAAGGCGATGTAAATATAGATGGTGTTATCTATGAATGGGTAAAGCAGCCCATTGTGGGTATGTCCGGTCAAGTTCTTGGTCGGTTATTAACAGCAAAAGACATAACGGAAACATATAATGTACAGGTTTTTTTGAAACGCTTCATGTACGGTGCTTTGTTAGCGTTTCTTATTGTTTTGATCGTCGTTTTTACGATTTATTTACGGCGAAATTTTCGCCCGTTAAGCGATATTGTGATGGTGCTAGAAGCCCTTAATAAAGGTGATCATAATGTACAAGTTAATAACCACCCTCACGCTGATGAAATTGGCGCCATAACGGATGCCGTGCAACAGTTTCAAACAACGCTTATTAAAATGGACAATATGGCAGAAAAAGAAAAGCAGGAACAGCATAGTAGAAGCCAAACGGCACAAGCACGTAACGGGCTAACTAAAAATTTTAATACCAGTATTTCAGACGTACTTGAAAAAGTTATTGTTGCTGTTGAAAAGATGGAAAATTCATCTGTTGAGATGTCTGGAATGGCTGAAAAAGGTACGGATCAGGCGGAAACCGTTCTTGGCGCATCAAAAATGACAGCAGAAAATGTGCAAACGGTGACCACTGCTGCCGAAGAATTAACCAGTGCAATTACAAAAATAAGTCAGCAAATGCGCCATGCCAATGAAGTTGCAGAAAAAGCATCAACAGAGGCCGAAATGACAGAAGCGATTATCAATGAACTGGCGTCTGTTGCCCATGAAATCGGCGGCGTCATTGAATTGATTAATGACGTTGCCGAACAAACCAATTTATTAGCATTAAATGCGACGATTGAGGCCGCAAGAGCAGGCGACGCTGGCAAAGGCTTTGCCGTTGTCGCATCGGAAGTGAAATCATTAGCCGGGCAAACTACAAAAGCCACGGATGATATTGGCGTACAGGTGACGAACGTGCAAGAGGCTACAGAAAAAGCGGTTACATCTATTGCTGAGATCACAACAACAATCAAAGAATTAAACGAAATCTCGACAGCTGTTGGTGCTGCGGTGGAACAACAAGGCGCGGCCACTCAGGAAATTGCCCGGAATATCGAGCAAGCTAGAGTTTCAACGGGTGATGTCAGAGAAAATATCAATAATGTTAAAACGTTTTCGGAGCGCACGGGCATTCTGGCATCCGGCGTTAAAGAATCGTCAACCGATGTTGCGGGCATGTCACAAAAATTGAGACAAACCATTGAAAAGTTTCTTTCAGATTTTGAAAAAGCCTAAGCTCTTAAATATTTACAAAACTGTAAATTTCAAGACAAACAATGATTTTGAGGGATAATTTAGCATCCCATAAAGGGCTTTTCAAAAAATTTTCTTTGCAAAAGATAGATCGCAGCGTTACCACGGTTTTAAAGCAATGATTTGTAACCATGGAGATGCCGGATGTTCAATGATTTTGGTCAAAATAGAATACGCCGGGTTGGATTTATTTTACTCCCTGAATTTTCTATGATTGCTTTTGCCGCAGCCATTGAACCCTTAAGGCTGGCGAACCGGGTAACCGAAACAGACATCTATCAGACACGTATTTATTCAGCCGATGGCAGACCAACGGTTGCCAGTAACGGAGTGGCTATATCGGTCGATGGTGACTTTGATGACTGTGGACAATTAGATGCGGTCTTTGTGTGCAGCGGATTGAATATAAAAAAATATGTAGATAAGCCCATACTTAATAAGCTGCGTCGCATGGCGTCACACGGCATGGAAATGGGAGCGGTTTGCACAGGGGCTTATGTTTTGGCCCGTGCGGGGTTATTGGATGGCCATCAATGCACGTTGCATTGGGAAAACATGACCGCATTCAGAGAAGAATTTCCGGAATTAGATGTGACTACCGAACTTTATGAAATAGATAATATCCGTGCGACTTGCGCGGGCGGTACGGCGTCCATGGATATGATGTTAACATTGATCAGTCTACAAGTGGGCTACGAAATAGCCAATAGGGTGTCAGATCAACTCATTCATCACCGTATCCGTGAAGGCCACGAAGACCAACGAATGGACCTTCGCAATAGAATAGGTGTTGCCCACCCAAAACTTATCGAAGCGATCGCATTAATGGAAGCCAACCTAGAAGAACCAATGAATTGTACTGATTTGGCTAAACACGTCGGCTTATCAACGCGTCAATTAGAGCGCTTGTTTGGTAAATATCTGAACTATGTGCCGACAAAATATTACCTAGAATTACGCCTTAGTCGGGCGCGGTATTTATTATTGCAATCCAGTTTGCCGATTTTAGATGTGGCGCTAGCATCAGGTTTTGTGTCAGCATCGCATTTTTCAAAATGTTACCGTGAACGTTACAGGCGCACGCCTTCCGAAGAACGCGGAGGATAATGTGTTTGATAATATGTATCTGTTAACTTGAAAAATCTTTAGCCAAGGCACCCCGTATATCGCTATTGATAATCGCCATATGACCATAATGATCGTGTTCAATGGATAAATTTACCTGAGTATTGCTGTCACGAAAACGAGCGGCCTGATCAATTGATACGGGGAAATGTAAAAACTGAATGGCTGATGCTTTGCCGGCAGCATTGGTTCGGTCAACGTCATCTTCTGCAACGGCTTTGATTTTATCGCTGCCTATGGTTAAAAAAACATGGTTTTCAACACCGCCCATTTTGTTCAAAAATTCTGTTCGTTTGATGGGGTCGTCAATTTCAAACATCATGGTGGCAACAAGTTCGCGCCCATTAGGAATTAATGGATTATAGGCTTCTAATTCATCGGTTAACTGATCATCGCCGCCTTTTTCAATAAACAACATTTCATGAATTTGATATAACATGGTGTCATAGTTTTCAAAATAAAAAGTCGCGTCCGGCCCGACACCAACTCGGCGATGGGCTTTAATCAATTTAATGCGGTCTTTTGCTTGTTGACGTTGTTTTGAATAAATTTCGATAGACAAAATATCGTCACGGGTAATTTCAGTTTTAGCGGGCATTTTTAAAATCCATATGATCGAGCAATTAATTGAATTGGGTGTTGGGAGGTTGAAATTTGAGGCTTGTTATCATCAAGTCGGTCCATACCTTGGATAATATGATCACGGGCCAGCGGACATTCGGAAACAACATGGGCCGGGCTGATTTTAACCGCTTGTCGTGCGGCCGGTTTGCCGACTTTGATCGCGGTTTCAAAATTGTCTTTGAAAATGCCCCATGACCCACCGTGCCCGGAACAGCGTTCAATAACAGTAACATCGGTTCCAGGAATTAATTTCAACAATTGTGCGGCTTTTTGACCCATATTTTGTGCCCGCGCGTGACAGGCAATATGGGCGGCTACCCCACCATTTAAAGGTTTTAGTCCATCAGCCATGCCTTCTTTTTTGGCAATATCCATGACATATTCGGCTAAATCAAATGTCGCTTCGCTTAGTTTTTTAATGTCTTTATCGTCCGGCAACAACAGCGGCCATTCAAATTTCAACATCAGCGCACATGATGGCACTAAAGCAATAATATCGTGTCCTTGGTCAATTAATGGTATCAGCGCGCGGGCGACTTTTCGGGCGGCTTCCGCAACTTTTTTTAATTCACCTTGTTCGAGTTGTGGCATGCCGCAACAGCCGGGGTAGGCGGGTGTAATTTCAACACCATTTTTAGCCAAGACTTTTAACGCGTCCGTGCCGATATCGGGATTATTGAAATTGGCAAAACATGTGGCATAAATAACAGCTTTGCGGCCAAATGCGGGGGCATTTTTGTTGATGGTAGGAGGATTGTTTTTTGCCTCTTTCATGAACGTTTTATTGTGGTATTTTGGCAGTTCCGCATGCCGATCAATACCAACGGTTTTTTCCATGATGGGACGGGTTAAATGATTACCGCATTTGCTCGACCAGTTGACAAGAGGCGCAATTTTTGAGGCAACCTTTCCATTACGGTCCGTTTTTGTGATCTGTTTGTGGCTAAATGGGGTGCGGCCTTCGCGGGCTTCGATGGCCCGGGCGCGTAGTATCAGATGTGGAAAATCTAAGTTAAATTCATGGGGCGGCACATATGGGCACTTGGTCATGAAACACATGTCACATAACGTACAGGCGTCAAGAACAGGTTGGAAATCGTCGCTTGAAACACTATCTAGTTCGCCGGTTTCCGCATCGTCGATTAAATCAAATAATTTTGGGAAACTATCGCAAAGATTAAAACATCGTCTGCAACCATGGCAAATATCAAAAACGCGGCGTAATTCTTGATCCAAGTCTTTGCGGTCATAAAATGCTTCGTCCTGCCACGGGATTACATGGCGGGTGGGGGCGTCCAAACTACCTTCGCGCATAATTCATATATCCTATTCATGATAATAAAACGGGAGGCTTGAAAATTGAAGCCTCCCGTTTAAATATTAACAAAACCGAGGCGGTTTTAATCCATGGCGTCGAGTGCTTTTTGGAAACGTCCGGCATGGGATTTTTCGGCTTTGGCCAATGTTTCAAACCAATCGGCGATTTCATCGAATCCTTCGTCGCGGGCTGATTTTGCCATGCCCGGATACATATCTGTGTATTCATGGGTTTCACCGACGATCGCGGCTTTCAAATTATCACCCGTTGGGCCGATCGGCTCGCCCGTTGCAGGGTCGCCAACTTCTTCTAAAAACTCAAGATGCCCATGGGCGTGGCCGGTTTCACCTTCGGCTGTGGAACGGAAAACAACAGCAACGTCGTTATATCCTTCGATATCTGCTTTTTGCGCAAAATAAAGATAACGGCGATTAGCCTGTGACTCGCCAGAAAATGCGTCTTTTAAATTTTGTTCTGTTTTACTGCCTTTAAGTCCACTCATTAGATAGTTACTCCTTAGAAGTAGCGGGTGAAAATTAATTTTAGTTCATCATTAGTATTGGCATTAAAATTGGGCTGAGGATTTTCGCGCCCTGTATTCAAAGAGCTTAAAAGCCATTGGCCAAATACCGTGAACAGAATATGGCAACAAAAAAGTACTTTGTCAACTTTTTATCATAGTTCTAATTAAAGCCACAAGCTATTGATATTATTGATTATTAATTCTAACGATAATATCAACTTGTTTTACTTTGGTATCACCTGGGGGTGTGGGAATAGCCGCAATCATATCAGCGGATAACTGCATATCTTCGAGTTGGCCCGTTTGCTCATGATAAAAATGATGGTGATCAGTCGTATTGGTATCAAAATAGCAACGCTGGGCATCAACAACGATTTCACGTAATAATCCAGCCCGCGTAAATTGATGCAAGGTATTGTAAATGGTCGCTAGCGAAACGCGGGTGCCTTTGTTTTGTGTCTCAGAATGCAGCATTTCAGCCGTTACGTGACGATCGCCATTTTCAAACAACATTTTAGCCAAAGCTAAGCGTTGGCGTGTTGGTCGTAAACCGGCCGTTCGCAGACGTTCCAATGTGTTTGTAAAAGGTCTGATAACGTTCATCATATGTCACTCCAGAATAAATTTTGGCAGGCCATAAATGAAAAGAGTTGGCCCAGAAATCCATGCTTTGAATTATGAATTTGTAAAAAAAGCGAATAAGTACGAATTGTGAACACAGAATTATTTTTATTCAGTGAGCACATTTTCAATAGGCTTTAGCACATCGCATCACAATTGTCAGCAATTTAGAATTTTTATAAACTGACAGCTATTGGTGAAGATATCATTGATCTATGTCAAAGGAATAAAAAAATTTATCCGCTGTGGCGGCCTTTACCAAATAAATCTTTGAGACCATACCATTTTATGACCCATGGCAAAAACCACGGTTTCCCAAAATACAGAGGCCGGGTCGGAAACGATGAGGATTCAAAACAGGATTTCGGGCGTTCATCAACTCGGGTTCCGGATTGTTTTAAAATACGCTGCGCTGCGATTTTTCCAACCCACGGTGCCCAAACGACCCCTGATCCGCAATAGGCACCTGCAAAATGAACGCCATCGTGAGTTGATAAGTGTGGTAACATATCAAACGAATATCCGGTATAACCATGCCATGAATGGGTGATGTTAATGTTTTTAAGGCCAGGAAAAATTTCAATTAAATTATGTTTTAAGTGATTTGTTTTTTGTTTGGGATCGTTGGTATCGGCCCCGCGCCGGCCGCCAAACAAGATGCGCGTCCCATCAGGAGAGGGGCGGTAATAATTATATAAATTACGGGTATCGCCGCACATGTTGCCCGCTGGCATAAGTTCTTGCATGACGCTCTTGGATAAAGCTTCCGTGGCAATAATCTGGCTGGGGATCGGGATGATCCGGCGATTGAACCACGGTGTGGTTTTCGTAGTATATCCGTTGGTCGCGACCAATACATGCCCTGCTATAATGTTTCCAGCGTCGGTTGTGACATCAAACCCTTTCCCCCTTTGTTTGATGGCACGCACATCAACGGGATAGATAACATGGGCTCCGGCTTCAGTTGCGCGGTCAAATAGCCCATTGACAAATTTCCCCGGATGCAGACCGAAAATATCACTGCGGGCTTGTCCTCCGTTATAAAAATCGGTGCCCAAATGACGGTGTTGTTGAGATCGGGGCACCATTTCAATGCCCAGATTTAAATGTTTATTCATTAAATCAGCTTCGACGCCCAGACTGTTGTAGTCCGAAATGCGGTTGGCCCCGGTGAACCGTCCAGTGTGGCAGAAATCACAATCGATATTTTCAAATTGTATCAAATCTGCCAAGGCATGGCGGGCATCAACGCCTTCTTGAAACAAAGCTTTGGCCCGGTCCAGTCCATTGCGTTTAATCAGTTCAGAAAAAGAAAACTTTAAATTGCCGGAACAAATACCACCGTTTCGGCTTGATGCTCCTTCGCCCGGACTTAAACGGTCAATCACGGTGACGGACAAACCCGCACGGACCAGCGTTATCGCAGCCGTTAACCCTGTAAATCCGGCACCAACGATGACGACATCGGTTGTTTCAGGGACGGATTTGTTTTCATGCGTTGGGCGCGGTGCTGCGTCCCACCAATAAGGCGTTAATTTCACGGTTAATACTCTTTTATAAATGTATCCACATTAAGTTCAGCACCTGAAGGCAGTGCTTGGTCCTTAACACTAATCCAAAAATCGATATCACGCCAAACGGTTTCGGCTTGTAAATCACGCAACAACATATGATAGCCGTTTTTGTATACCGCAATTCGCCGTTGATCAGGGGGCATGGGGGCTAATGTTTTAAGCATCAAACGGGTTGGTTTTTTCGGAATAATCTGGTCTTCCATGCCATATAAAATAAGCGTAGGCGCTGTAATATCAGGCGCGCTTTCAAGGGCTTGGTCCATTAAATTAACCAAACCATACATGGTATCAATGCGGGTTTTTGTGATGATTTTTGGGTCGCGGCCAAGGGCGATTAACATCTCGATATTATCGGATGGCATGATTTTTAAGCCCTGACCTGTTAACGTCATCCATGGCACCGTATGCGCCCCGATCCATAAAGCGGTACGTTGATACCATGGCATGGTTTTCCGGCCCCAAATGGCCGGGGCTGATAAAATAACACCGTCGACTTTGGGCGGATTGTTCGATGCCATGGCGGCCATAACAACGGCTCCGCCCATGCTTTCACCCAACAGGTATAACGGGATGCCGGGGTGGCGTTGTTGAATTAATTGGCTAATGATTTGAACATCGGACAGCAAAACGGTTTCACCGGCCCATAAGCCGCGACCCGGAGCCCGACCAAACCCGCGTTGATCATAAGCATATGTTGTAATGTTTTGGATCGAAAAATATGTAGCCGCATCATCAATAAAGTTTGAATAATCATTAAATCCGTGAACGGCTAAAATAATTGCTTTTGGTTGTGATGATTTAGCAATCCATTGTTTAAAGGGCAATGGGCTACCATCAGCGGTTTTGAAAACGGTTTTCAAAATTTCAGGCTCCGTGGTGAGCGTCGGAGGATCATAGACCATGGGTGCGCAGGCGCTGATGAAAAAAAACACAACCACATATTTTAACAGCACCATAAATTTTAACATTTACGGGGTTGTTTCACGGTTGGCATTATGTGTCAAACTAATGAAAATATCTTCGAGTTCGGCTTCTTTAGTCGATAAATCAATAATACCGAGGCCTGAATTTTGCAGGGTTTGTAAAATTTCCCCGCTGTTGACTTGGCTAGGTTTATATTGAAATGTCAATTGATTGCCGTCATGAAGTGATGGTTTGAATTGTTGTAAGGCTTCTGGCATATACTGAATTTGCTGATCAACGGTGACTGTTAACTGTTTGCTATCAAGCTGAGCAAGCAGAGATTTAGTTGGTTCATTGGCGATCAGTTGGCCATGATTAATAATAGCAATTTGGTCACACAAAGCTTCGGCTTCTTCTAAATAGTGGGTCGTTAATAAAACCGTTGTGCCTGCTTTATTCATGGCTTTAACGTGATGCCATAATTGGCGGCGTAAATCGACATCGACTCCGGCCGATGGTTCATCCAAAATCAAAACTTTCGGATTATGAACCATGGCTTTGCCGACTAACAGCCGCCTGCGCATACCGCCGGATAATGACCGCGCATACGCATCCGCTTTATCGGTTAAGCCGATGGCTTCCAAAACATCATCGGTGTGGCGTTCGGATTTAGGAACGCCGTAAAGCCCGGCTTGTAAATCCAGCAATTCCCGAGGTGTGAAATAAGGGTCAATGTTTAATTCCTGCGGCACGACACCGATTGAACGTCTTGCTGCACGCATTTGAGACTGGGTATCGTATCCCCAAATCCGAGCTTGGCCTTGGGTTTTGTTGACCAATCCAGCGAGGATATTAATGAACGTTGATTTGCCAGCACCATTGGGCCCTAACAACGCAAAAAAAGACCCACGAGGAATTTTTAAATTAATTCCTTTCAGCGCAACTTTCGGCGGGTTGTTGCCCGACGCGGCATAGGTTTTGCGTAAATTAACGGTTTCTAGGGCAAATTCCGGTAGCTTTGTTTTTTCATCATTCATCATGGTCTATACATAAAGTTTAACAAGGTTGCTGGCAATCATGATGATGGTTGATTGTCTGAATTCATCGGGTATCATTGTTATCAGTTTTTATAGGGTTTAAGAGGTAAATTGTGGCAAATCAACAACACACACACCAACCAACACAAAAATCCGAGACAGTCCACCAAACCACAGTCAGTTGTGATGGTGGTGGTGGGGCGCTCGGCCATCCTAATGTGTTTCTTGAAATTACGGCCAATGGTGATGTGACGTGCCCCTATTGTTCCAAACATTTTGTTTTGTCCGCTGATGCGGCAAACACGCCGCAGGCACATTAAATTTATGGACAAACCGGCTCACGTTTTTCTGATTGATGGATCAGGGTTCATTTTCCGTGCTTTTCACGGGCTTCCGCCAATGACGCGCGCCGATGGCACGCCCGTTAATGCGGTTTTTGGTTTCACAAAAATGCTGATGAAACTGATTGATGATACAGACGCCGATCATATTGCGGTCATTTTTGACCGCGCGCGTAAAACTTTTCGCAGCGACATTTACCCGGAATATAAAGCCAACCGTGATGCGCCGCCCGAAGAATTAATCCCGCAATTTGCTTTGGTACGTGAAGCCACCAAAGCTTTAAACATTCCGGCCATTGATATGGAAGGCTTTGAAGCCGACGATTTAATCGCCACCTATGCCAAAATTGCGGCCGCCGAAGGTTCAGAAGTCACCATTGTATCATCGGATAAAGATTTAATGCAGTTGGTTGACGGACGCATCACCATGATGGATGCCATGAAAAACCGTATTATCCGCGAAGCCGAAGTCATGGAAAAATTTGGTGTTGGTCCGGATAAAGTCATCGATGTGCAAGCTTTGGCTGGGGATGCTTCTGATAACGTGCCGGGTGTACAAGGCATCGGTGTTAAAACAGCGGCTCTATTAATCAATGAATACGGTGATCTGGATTCGTTGTTGGAACGCGCTCATGAAATTAAACAACCGAAACGCCGCCAGAATTTAATGGAACAAGCTGACATGGCCCGTGTCTCGCGGCAATTGGTGACATTGCGTGATGATGTGCCGATTGAGCATGATTTAGCGTCATTTAAAGTCCGTGCACCGGACGCTGATACGTTGTTGGGGTTTCTTGACACCCAAGGCTTCCGTTCTATGCGTGCGTCTATTGCCGCTAAACTGGGTGTCGGGGGGGGTGAAAAATCTAGTCAAACCGTGACGGCACCTGCCCAAAAACACTATGCATTGGTGCAAACGCTTGAAGATTTGAAGCCATGGATTGATGAAGCCGAAACGGCGGGCATTGTCGCAATTGATACGGAAACAACGTCGCTTGATGCACAGGCGGCTGATCTGGTTGGGGTGTCATTATGTGTGACGCCCGGACGGGCCTGTTACATTCCATTAGCGCACCGGGTTAAAGCCGAACAAGGCACCCTCGATTTACTGGGCGGGCCAAGTGATACCGATATTCAGCTTGAACAAATACCACTTGATCAAGCGGTCGCCGCACTGAAACCTTTACTCGCTAATCCCGGTGTTTTGAAAGTCGGGCAAAATTTAAAATACGACAAGCATATTTTGCAACGCTATGGCCTGAACATCGTTTCTTTTGATGATACTATGTTGTTGTCGTACGTTTTAGAAGGCGGCTTGCACGGTCACGGTATGGATGAATTGGCGCGCCTGAAACTGGACCGGGATACCATCAAATTCAAAGAGGTCGCCGGGTCGGGTAAATCACAAATTACGTTTGATTTGGTCGATTTAGATGTAGCACTGGATTACGCTGCCGAAGACGCTGACATTACACTTTGTTTGCACCAGATTTTAAAACCGCAATTGGCTCAAAATCAGATGGTCCGGGTTTATGAAAAACTCGATCGGCCTTTGGTTGATATTTTATGCACCATGGAAAATCACGGTATTCGTGTTGATGCCGTTGAATTAAAACGCCTTTCGGATGATTTTGCCACCCGGTTGCAAGAACTGGAAATTGAAATTCATGAATTGGCCGGTCGTCCATTTAATATTGCATCGCCTAAACAGTTGGGTGAAATTCTGTTTGATGATTTGCAAATTCCCGGCGGTAAAAAAGGCAAAACAGGGGCCTATGCGACAGGTGCCGAGATTTTGGAAAAATTGGTATCGGACGGTCACCAATTGCCCGAACGGGTGTTGTCTTGGCGTAAACTTGCAAAATTAAAAAGTACCTATACCGATGCCTTGATTAAACAAATTAATGTAAAAACAAAACGTGTGCACACGTCTTATATGCAGGCGGGGACATCAACGGGCAGGCTTGCATCCAGCGATCCTAATTTACAAAATATCCCCGTCCGGACCGAAGAAGGGCGAAAAATTCGCCGCGCCTTTATAGCGTCGTATAAGTGCCAATTACTCAGTGCTGATTATTCGCAAATTGAATTACGCTTGCTTGCCCATGTGGCGGGAATTGATACGTTAAAATCCGCCTTCGAGCAGGGCCAAGACGTTCACGCCATGACCGCATCTCAAGTTTTTGGTGTGCCAATAGAAGGCATGGACCCCATGGTTCGGCGCAACGCAAAAGCTATTAATTTTGGTATTATTTATGGCATTTCTGCTTTTGGTTTGGCCCGGCAATTGGGCATTTCAAACGGTGAAGCCAAAGATTACATCGATGCCTATTTTGTTCAATATCCGGGTATTCGGAATTATATGGAAACGACCAAGGAACAGGCGCGTAAATTTGGATTTGTAACGACGTTCATGGGGCGAAAATGTCATGTGCGCGGCATCAATGATAAAAACCCCAACGTGCGAAACTTGGCAGAACGGGCCGCCATCAATGCCCCGATCCAAGGCGGGGCGGCCGATATTATCAAACGCGCCATGATCCAATTACCTGATGTATTAAAAGCAGAAAATCTGAATGCTAAAATGTTGTTGCAAGTCCACGATGAACTGATTTTTGATGTCCCGAATGAACAATTAGAGGCGACGACAAAAACCGTTAAATCGGTGATGGAAAATGCTGTATCCCTTGATGTGCCGCTGGTTGTTGATACAGGCGTTGCTGATAACTGGGACGGCGCTCATTAAATTTAAATATTGGAATCCGGAAAACTATTTTTGCGGGTTTTGATAAAAGCCAATAATTCTTCGTCTTTGGCGGCGTCCAATTCGGGTGCGATATAGCTTGCCAGCATGTCTTTGCAGCGTGTGGATGCCCTTTGTTCGGTCGTCAATTCACCCTCGGCTTGCCATTGTTCGAACGAATTGTTATCGGCGATGTCGGATCGGTAAAACGCAGTTTCAAAATTAGTTTGAGTATGGGCGCATCCCAGATAATGGCCGCCGGGACCGACTTCACGGATGGCGTCCATGGCTTGACCGTTTTCACTTATATCATAGCCTTGACAGAGTACGTCCATCATACCCAATTGATCGATATCCATGACGAATTTTTCATAAGATGACACCAGCCCACCTTCGAGCCATCCGGCTCCGTGCAGCATGAAGTTAACACCCGATACAACACCCGGCCATAAGCTTTGCGCGCTCTCAAATGCAGCTTGGGCGTCTGGGGTTTTTGCCCCACACAACGATCCGCCTGATCGGAATGGCACGTTTAAACGGCGGGCTAACTGTGCGGCAGCCGATATAATCAATGTTGGTTCTGGTGTGCCGAATGTGGGGGCTCCAGATTGCATGGAAAGCGCCGTAGAAAAAAGTCCAAAAATAACAGGAACGCCGGGTTTTACCAATTGCGTTAACGCTATGCCTGCCATAGCTTCGGCTAAAGCTTGTGCTAAAATTCCCAAAATCGATGTCGGGGCCATAGCGCCGGCCATAATAAACGGCGATACAATACAAGCTTGATTGGCAGCCGCATAAGTGCGAAGAGCGCCTAACATGGTTCCATCAAACACCATCGGCGAATTGGCGTTGATTAAACTCGTGCAAACGGTGTTGTTTTCAACAAAATCACGCCCGAATAAAATGTTACACATGTCAACCGTATCCGCCGCCCGTTCTGGTGCCGTAACTGACCCCATAAACGGTTTGTCGGAATATTTCATGTGGCTATACACCATATCAAAGTGACGTTTGTTGACGGGTAAATCCACCGGCTCGCAAACCGTGCCGCCGGAATGGTGGATAGATGGTGCCATGTAAGCCAATTTCACAAAATTTTTGAAGTCTTCGATGGTGCCATAACGCCGTCCGCCATCTAGATCCCGGACAAAAGGTGGGCCATAAACGGGTGCAATCACTAGATTGTTGCCGCCGATTTCAACGTTCCGGATTGAGTTACGAGCGTATTGGGTAAATTGTTGAGGTGCTGTTGATATCAGCTGCCGTACTAATCCTTTTTCAAACCGCACGCGCTCGCCTTTGACGTCGCATCCAGCATTTTTAAATAGTTTCAGGCTTTCTGCATCATCTTTAAAGTCTATGCCGATTTCTTGTAAGATGGTTTCTGCGTTGGCTTCAATTATGTCCAGTGTTTCATCATTGCATAATTCCATCAACGGAATATTACGGATGATAAATGGCTTGGTTATAGCGTGGGATTGGGCACGGGCCGTGCGTCTGGCTTGGCGGCCACGACGTTTATGGGTGGATTGCTGTTCGGACATGTTCAAACTCCTTGGGCGATTTTCATTTGTTCCGGTAAGTTTAGGGCTGGATTGTTATGGCACTAATCTGTGGGCGGCATTTTTTGGCTTTGTTGCGTCAATGACTGAAATCGTGACGGTTCATGAACATCTTTTGTCGTGGTGTCGTTAGCTTATTTGTATTGTCGGTTACAAAATCAAAAAAAGGTTACGCATTTTGGAAAAGGTTTAGGGTCCATGAAAACAAGCGCGCGTGTGGTGGTTATTGGTGGCGGTGTTGTTGGTGTCAGCACACTTTATCATTTGGCTAAAAAAGGCTGGGATGACGTGGTGCTGGTGGAACGCAAAGAATTAACATCGGGGTCCACATGGCACGCGGCGGGATTGTTGCCGTTGTTTAATTTTAGCTATTCGGTTGGGCAAATTCACAAATATTCTGTGAAATTTTATCAAGACCTTGAAATTGAAACAGGAAAATCCGTCGGCTTTAAAAAAGTCAGTAATATTCGCTTAGCTATGAACCAGAACCGTATGGACGAATATCATCACTATGCGGGCATCGCTAAAACCATTGGGGTTGATGTAGATTTCCTGACTCCTGATCAAGTTAAAGATATTTGGCCGATGTGTAATGCGGACGGTTTGATAGGCGCTATTCAACACAAAGATGACGGCTATATTCAGCCCGCCGATTTAACGCAAAGCTTGGCCACCGGTGCACGCACTATGGGGGCTGAAATTTACCGTTATACAAGTGTTTTAGCCATTAGAAATTTACCCGACGGTCGCTGGGTGGTGGAAACGGACAAAGGCGATATTACGTGTGATCATGTGGTCTCGGCCACCGGCAATTTCGCTCGTAATACAGGGGCGATGGTTGATCTTGATATCCCGGTGATCCCTGTTGAACATCAATTTATTGTCACTGAACCGCATCCGGAAATTATAGCTAGGCAAAAAGCAGGCTTACCTGAAATGGGTGTGCTAAGGGAATCTGATGGTTCATGGTACATGCGCGAAGAAGCCGGAGGATTATTGTTAGGCCCGTACGAGAAAGGCGCACCCTGTTGTTATCTGGACGGCCCCAGTGATGACAGCGAGTATGAATTATTTCAAGAAGACCTAGACCGGTTGGAGCCACATATTATGGCGGCGATCAACCGGGTTCCGGCGTTTGGCGAAGTCGGTGTAAAAGAGGTCTACAACGGGGCCATTTGTTATACGCCGGATGGCAACCCGATCATTGGTCCGGCTTGGGGTTTGAAAAATTTCTGGCTTAACGAAGGCCATAGTTTTGGCATTACAGCGGCGGGCGGTGCCGGGTGGCAGTTGGCTAACTGGATGGTCGATGGTGCGCCAACCATTGATATGCTCGGTGTCGATCCTAGGCGGTTTGGCGATTATTGCACAAAATCATATTTAAAAAGAAAAAACGAAGAAGCTTATGAAAAAGTTTTTGTTATTCATTACCGGGATGAAGAAAGAGAGGCGGCAAGACCATTACGCCAAGCCCCTTGTTATGATCGGATGAAAAACTTAGGTGCAGTGTTCGGGCAAAAATTTGGCTGGGAACGGCCCAATTGGTTCGCGCCTAATGGCACGGCGCAACAAGACGATTGGTCGTTCCGAAGGTCAGACTATCATCCCCATGTGGGTCAAGAATGCCTAAATGTGCATAACAATGTTGGGTTGTTGGATATGACGGCTTTTGCCAAATGCCGCATATCCGGACCGGGTGCCGAAGCGTTTCTCGACCGCATTGTTGCCAACAAACTGCCTAAAAAAATCGGCCGGGTGGGATTGTGCCACGCTTTGAACAAAGACGGTGGGGTTCGGTCTGAATTCACTGTTATGCGCGATGGCTTGGATGATTTTTATTTGGTGTCGGCGGGCGCCATGGAGCGGTTTGATTTTGATTATCTGGAAAAACAAATGCCGACTGATGGCAGCGTACGGTTTGATAAACTAACCAACCGTATCGGTGTGTTGGTAGTGGCCGGTCCCAACGCGCGGGCATTGATGGAAGCCGTATCGGATGCTGATTTTTCCAACGCGGCTTTCCCTTGGTTGTCGGGTAAAACCATTGATGTCGGCATGGCAAAGGTCCGCGCGGTTCGGGTGAATTTTGTTGGTGAATTAGGCTGGGAAATTCATCATGATCTAGAATATCAAAACCATATTTTTGATACCCTGATGACGGCGGGGCACCCATTGGGACTTAAACCGTTTGGTATTCGCGCCATGGACAGTTTAAGGCTGGAAAAATCATACCGGTTGGTGGGTACGGAAATGTCCATAGAATACGCAGCTTTGGAAACGGGACTTGATCGCTTTGTGCGCCTAGAAAAAGGTGATTTTGTTGGCCGTGACGCATTATTGAAATGGCAAAAACGCGGGTTCGATAATCAATTTGTTACTTTTAAAATCGATGGCATCACCGACGCCGATGCCTTGGGCAACGAGCCGATTTATTTAAATGGTGATTTAGTCGGCCGGGCAACAGCGGGTGGTTATGGCTGGCGTTTGGGCGTCAGTCTGGGGCTGGGGTACGTACACCCGGATGTGGCCACCATAGGCACCAAATTAGTGATTAATATATTAGGCGAAGATCACGCCATAGAAATCATCCCTGAAAGCCCGTATGACACAGAAAACTTAAAGATCAGAGCTTAAAACAGTATGTCGGTTTTGGAAAAATGATGGTCCGGAAAACGACAATGATTTAAGAAAACAAGATTTAACTAGAGAATAAATAAATTGTAGCCTTGATCAAGGAGAGTTAGGCCATGACTGCCAATGAAAACGACCAAGTCGATATCGTGTTAAGCGAATTAAATGACGACGATCTTGTCGAACAAATGTTTGATGATCTGTATGACGGCTTGGCCGATGAAATTACCGAAGGCACCGAAATTTTATTAAAACGTGATTGGCTGCCTTATGATGTCTTGACCAAATCATTGGTCGCAGGCATGGCCATTGTCGGTAAAGATTTCCGGGATGGTATTTTGTTTGTGCCCGAAGTTTTAATGGCGGCTAATGCTATGAAAGCCGGGATGGCGATTTTACGCCCATTGTTGGCTGAAACCGGGGCACCAAAAATGGGCAAAATTGTTATCGGCACGGTCAAAGGCGATATTCACGACATTGGTAAAAATCTGGTCACCATGATGATGGAAGGTGCCGGGTTTGAAGTCATTGATATAGGTATTAATAACCCCGTTGAAAATTATTTAGAAGCCATCGAAGAACACAAGCCGGATATCATCGGCATGTCGGCATTGTTAACAACGACCATGCCATATATGAAAGTGGTCATTGATACGCTTGTCGAAAAAGGCATCCGCAATGATTATATTGTATTGGTGGGCGGCGCACCTTTAAACGAAACCTTTGCGGAAAGCGTTGGTGCTGATGCCTATTGCCGGGACGCGGCCATGGCGGTTGATGTGGCTAAAGAATTTATGGCCCACCGTCAAGGGTCAGCCGTCGCCCAAATGGCGGCATCCTGATTTCAGCGCGGGATAGGGTTCCATTATGACGGCTGCTAAAAAAACACTGATTATTGCCTGTGGGGCTTTGGCTCGGGAAATTTCAAAACTGATCGACTTAAATCGTTGGCACCGGTTTGAAATGACTTGTTTGCCTGCTAATCTTCACAACCGCCCGCAACTCATAACCGGGCGTATGGCTGAAAAAATTACGACTGCCAAACAAAGCGGAGATTATGATCAAATCCTTGTCGGTTATGGTGATTGCGGCACGGGAGGTGATTTGGATCTGCTCTTGGACAAAGAAGATGTCGTCAGATTGCCGGGCGCCCATTGTTATGAATTTTATGCGACGACAAAACCGTTTGATGAAATGGTCGATGATGAAGTGGGCACATTTTTTTTAACGGATTATCTGGTGCGATTTTTTGACACCTTGATTATCAAAGGGTTGGCTTTGGACCGGCATCCGGAACTGTTGCCGGATTATTTCGGTCATTACAAGCGTTTGATGTATTTAGCGCAAACAGACGACGAAGAGCTGGATAAAATGGCGAAACTAGCGGCAGAACGTTTGGGTCTTGAATACCACAAACAGTATACCGGTTATGGGGATTTGGCGGCATTTTTAGAAACCCATTCAGGGGTTAGTGGCTGAAATGGCCGGGTTCAGCATTCAACGGTGGTCGGTACGCCACGCGGGCGGGCTTGATAAAATTTATCGTTATATATCGCGACTGATGTTTAAACTTTATCCGGTGTTTCATTGGTTGGGGTTCGCACGATTGGAGCGGCCCGTTGTGTTTATTGAAAAACATACCAAAGGTTTTTTATTTGACTGTCAGATGTGCGGGCAATGTGAACTCAGCCGTACGGGGATGTCTTGTTCTATGCGGTGCCCTAAAAATATTCGTAATGGACCCTGTGGCGGTGTACGCGCCAACGGCTACTGTGAAGTGAATGCCGAAATGCCTTGTGTCTGGGTCGATGCTTGGACAGGTAGTCAATTAATGGATGATAAAAAAGCCATCGATCTGGTGTTGCCCGCAGTTGATCAGCGCCATCAACATTCATCGGCTTGGCTGCGTTGGATGGGGGAACAGCACCGCCTAACTGAGGCTTTAAAAAAATGAACGCATCAACTGTTTATGATGACGAAGATTTCAGCATCACTCTTCCCGGTCATAAATCCCGTGGGCGATTGGAACGGGTTTTACGCCGAGGTGAATTTGCGGTAACAGCCGAATTAAACCCACCCGATAGCGCAGACCCTAATGATGTGTTTGAACGTGGACAGGTGTTTGATGGCTGGGTTGACGGCATCAACGCGACCGACGGATCGGGGGCCAATTGCCATATGTCCAGCGTTGGCATTTGCGCGTTATTAACTCGGGTTGGATTTGCCCCGGTGATGCAAATCAGCTGCCGGGACCGTAATCGCATTGCTATCCAAGGCGATGTGTTGGGGGCCGCCGCCATGGGTGTTAATAATATTTTATGTCTAACAGGTGACGGTGTTGGTGCTGGTGATCATCCGGGGGCCAAGGCCGTGTTTGATATGGACTGTATGTCTTTGTTATCAACCATTCGGACCATGCGCGACGACGGTAAATTGTTATCGGGGCGTACGTTATCGACCCCGCCACAGGTGTTTTTGGGGGCCGCCATTAATCCTTTTGCTCCGCCATTGGATTATAGGCCCAGACGGTTGGCTAAAAAAATTATGGCCGGGGCGGATTTTGTACAAAGCCAGTATTGTTTTGATGTGTCGATGTTGGAAAAGTATATGGCGACAGTCCGCGATATGGGACTTGATAAACAATGTTTTATCCTGATCGGTGTCGGTCCTTTGGCGTCGGCAAAATCAGCCAACTGGATACGCAATAATGTGCCCGGCATTCATATTCCCGATGATTTAATCGCGCGTTTGGACAAAGCCAAAAACCCCAAACAAATGGGCAAAGATATTTGTATCGAAACTATGCAACGGCTGCGTGAAATCAAAGGCGTTGCGGGCGTTCATGTGATGGCTTACCGACAAGAAGAGCTGGTGGCGGATATTGTTCACAAATCAGGTGTTCTCAAAGGCCGGAAGCCGTGGCGCAAAGAACCCGTTCTTGGCGATTTGGCGATGATCGAAGCCGCTGAATATAAAGCCGATGTGATAGCCAACGTGGATAGCCAATAATTTTTATATGAAGGAAATATTCTACTATGACCGAAACCGTAATTCGTTCCCACAAACAAGAAGTCATCATCGGCTTTGATCGTCCGTTCGTTATCATTGGCGAGCGCATTAATCCGACGGGCCGTAAAAAATTAGCCGAAGAAATGGCGGCAGGCGATTACAGCCGGGTGGTGTCAGACGCTTTGGCCCAAGTTCAGGCGGGTGCGCAGATGCTGGATGTGAATGCCGGTATTCCATTGGCGGACGAGCCAAAAATTTTACAGGAATGCATTAAACTGGTGCAAGATACAGTCGATGTGCCGCTTTCAATTGATAGCTCTATTGTTGATGCGCTGGCTGCAGGGCTGGATGTGTACCAAGGTAAAGCATTGGTTAATTCAGTCACCGGCGAAGAAGACCGATTGGACGTTGTCTTGCCATTGGTGGCTAAATACGGTGCTGCTGTGGTTGCTATTTCCAATGATGAAACCGGCATCTCAGAAGACCCTGACGTGCGATTTGAGGTAGCTAAAAAAATTGTTGAACGGGCCAGTGATTATGGCATTCCGGTCTGTGATGTGGTGGTTGATCCGCTGGTCATGCCGGTAGGTGCCATCAACGATGCCGGGCGGCAAGTGTTGGGATTAATCCGCCGCTTGCGCGAAGAATTAAAAGTCAACACCACGTGCGGAGCGTCGAATTTCAGTTTTGGTTTACCTAATCGCCACGGCATGAACGCCTCGTTTTTATCGATGGCCGTTGGTGCTGGCATGACATCGGCTATTACCAATCCGCTGCATGATCCGGAAATGAATGCGGTGATGGGGGCCAATGTTGTGATGGGATATGATCCCCACTGTCAACGTTGGATCGAAAAATTTCGCGATCCGGATAGCGTTGGATCTTTGGGACAAGGCCGTAGGCAAAGCCGACGTCGGCGGAACGCATAAATTATGACAGGCACCACACACACTGTTGTTTTTTTGCCATCTGGAAAAAGTGGGCAATTTAAAAAAGGCAGTTCCGTTTTACAATGTGCACAGAAACTGGGTGTTGATGTGGATAGCGTTTGTGGTGGGCGCGGTATTTGTGGACGCTGTAAAGTCCGTCATGTGGTTGGCGATTTTCCAAAATTTAACATTGTTAGTGTTGAGGAAAATGTCAGTCCACGTTGTGATGCCGAAGATCGCTATGACCAACGAAGTGGGCTTGATGAAGATATGCGCCTGTCTTGTCATAGCCAACTGCTGGGCGACATGGTAATCGACGTGCCACCTGAAAGCCAGTTGCATAAGCAATGTGTGCGCAAACAAACTGATACCCGTAGCGTCGCCATCGACCCGGCCATCAGGTTGTATTATGTTGAAGTCGAAGCGGCGTCTTTTGAAAACCCTATGGGTGATATGGAACGCTTGCAAATGGCGCTTAGCCAGCAATGGGATTTGCCGCCTCATTTGCCTATGGATTTGGCGGCACTAAAAAATTTGCAAAAAAATCTGCGAAAAAAAAATTGGTGTATAACGGCTGCCGTTCAAAACGCTGAAAAAATAATTGCCACATGGCCGGGTTTTCACGACCGTATGTTCGGGGTTGCCATTGATGTGGGATCAACCACCATCGCAGCCACGTTATGTGATTTAGCAACCGGGGACGTCGTTGCCCAATTAGGGTTGATGAACCCACAAATTCGTTTTGGCGAAGACCTCATGAGCCGTATCAGTTTCATAATGATGAACCAAGGAGGAGCCGATCAGTTAACAGCATCCGTTCGCCAAGCGGTCGATCAATTATTATTGGATGTGTGCCGGGACGGGGGTGTGGATTTAGGCGATGTATTGGCGTTAACCTGTGTTGGTAATCCTGTAATGGTGCAGATTTTATTAGGCCTTGACCCGATAGAATTAGGCGGTGCGCCATTTGCTAGTGTTTCATCATCAGCATTTGAATTGGACGTGGCTGCGATCGGGTTGGAAGCAATCTTGAAAACGGCGTCGCTTTATATTCCGCCGGCCATTGCAGGTCACGTGGGGGCTGATGCGGCTGCTGTTATTTTATCAGAAGCCCCTTATGCGTCGGATAAAATAACGCTAATCGTTGATGTTGGAACGAATGCGGAAATTATACTCGGCAACAAACAGCATTTAATGGCTGCATCATCGCCCACAGGCCCAGCGTTTGAAGGGGCTGAGTTATCGTGTGGGCAGCGCGCGACCAAAGGTGCCATTGAACGCGTGCGCATTGACAGGGACACATTCGAAGCGCGCTACAAAGTCATCGGCTGTGACCTGTGGTCAAATGATGCGGGGTTTGAAGACAACATTCAAGACTTTGGTGTGAGCGGAATTTGTGGCTCTGGTATTATTGAAGTGATCGCTGAAATGTATCTAAGCGGCCTGATTGATGCAAAAGGCACGATTTTGTCCGCTTCGGATAAAAATAAATCGTGCGTCAAAACCGATGGTCGAACGTGGTGCTATGTGATCCGGTCAGGTGATATTGAAATAACCATTACTCAAAACGATGTCCGTGCCGTGCAATTAGCCAAAGCTGCACTTTACGCCGGAATTAAATTATTGATGGATAAATTGAACGTTTCAAAGGTTGATCAAATTACACTGGCCGGGGGGTTTGGTAATTTTATAGACCCGGTTTATGCGGTTGTGCTGGGGTTAATCCCCGACTGTAATTTAGGAAAAATAAAAAGTGTTGGTAACGCTGCGGGTACCGGAGCGAGAATGTTATTATTAAGTCTTGATGCACGGCAAGAGCTAGAAAGCGTTGCCGAGAAAATAGAGAAAATCGAAACCGCTGTTGAAGCAAGTTTCCAGCAACATTTTGTTGATGCCATGGCTTTCCCTCATGCGAGGGATGCTTTTCCCGAACTTGCAAAGGTGGTTCAGTTGCCCGACAATGCACACCGTTCAACCACACAGCTCAAGCGTTCAAATCGTAGGCGGCGATAAAATAAGTTTCTTTAATGACGATTAATCTGCATAAAAAAATCTGGCTGCTGGCGGGGCCGATTATTGTCTCGAACGTTTCGGTGCCGTTGTTAGGGGCGGTGGATACAGGCGTCGTTGGACAATTGCCGGGGCCTCAGCCAATTGCGGCGGTGGCCGTTGGCGCGTTGGTGTTTAGCGTACTCTATGCCGGACTTAATTTTTTACGCATGGGCACAACGGGATTGGTTGCACAATCATTGGGTGCGGGTGACGGCGATGAAGTGCGGGCGTGGTTTGTCCGTGGTGCATTATTCGCGGGCGTTTTGGGGGCGTTGATCATGTTGCTGCAAATGCCCTTGATGTGGGGGGCGAATGCCATTATTTCTCCTGGCCCGGAGGTTAAAAATTTATTCGAAAGCTATTATCAAATTCGCATTTGGGGCGCTGTGCCTGCACTAATGAACTTTGTCATGTTAGGTTGGTTTTTTGGTGTCCATGATACAAAATCGGCATTATTGACTCAGCTTGTTATGAACGGGGCTAATATCATCCTCGATCTGTGGTTTGTATCCGGCTTTGGCTGGGGCGTAGACGGTGTGGCTTGGGCGACGGTCATATCAGAAAGCAGTGCCGTGGTGTTGGGATTGTGGTTGGTCTTTCGAAAAGCCAGAAAAATGAAAGGTCATTGGATTATAAAAGCAGCATTTAACGGGCCGGTGATGATGCGCATGGTGCGCGTTAATGGCGATATTTTTATCCGTTCCATGTTATTGCAATCAGCCTTTGTTGTGATCAGCGCCGTTAGCGCGCGTATCAGTGATACGGTATTAGCCGTCAATGCCGTGTTATTATTATTCCAAACCTTTATGGCTTATGGCTTGGATGCATTTGCCAATGCGGTTGAAGTTTTGGCAGGTCAATCAGTCGGTGCTCGTGACCCGAAACGGTTCCATATCCGGGTTAAAGCCACAACATGGTGGGCGCTGGCATTCTCTGTTGTGTTTACGGTCATTTTTTGGGTATTTGGAACGGCTATCATTCGGTTGTTAAGCGTTGATGAAGGCGTTCGTGCGGGGGCTGAAAACTATTTAATCTGGGTTGTTATCTCGCCCATTATTTCGGTCTGGAGCTTTCAATTAGACGGTGTTTTCATAGGCGCTACATGGACCCGGGAAATGCGCAATGCCATGGCTTTGTCGTTGGTTGTCTTTTTAATCAGTTTGGCTTTGTTGGTGCCGCCTTTAGGCAATCACGGTTTGTGGTTAGCGTTGATGATTTTTATGGTTGTGCGCGCTTTGACTCTGGCTGTTAAATACCCGAAACTCAAAGGTCAGATTGAAGACCATGAAAAAGGATAAAACATATGGATGGAAATGTTTTAATTGTCGGTGCCGGACCGGGGCTGTCGGCGTCGCTTGCCAAAAAATTTAAAGCCGAAGGCATGGACGTGGCATTGGCCGCACGCAATACGGATAAATTAACCAAAATGTGTAGCGAAGCTGATGTGCAAGCTTTTAAATGCGACGCGACCAAGGTGGATGATGTCTGTCGTTTGTTTGATCAGCTTCAGGAACAACATTTAACGCCGGACGTTGTTGTCTATAATGCGGGGTACCGCGTGCCGTCCTGTTTTGTGGATCTGGACCCACAAGACGTGCAAAATGCATTACAAGTTAATGCGTTTGGGGCCATGTTGGTGGCGCAAGCGGCGGCAAAAGCCATGTTGGATAAAGGCCAAGGGTCGATTTTATTTACCGGCGCTTCTGCCGGTGTTAAAGGCTATGCAAATTCGGCAGCCTTTGCCATGGGGAAATTTGCTTTACGCGGATTATGCCAAAGTTTAGCGCGGGAATTGGCCCCGCAAAATATTCATGTGGCGCATATCATCATTGACGGCCTTATTCAGAACAATGAACGCGGGGTACCGTTTAATGACCCGGATAAAACATTAAACCCCGATGAAATTGCCAATACATATTATGCCCTTAGCAATCAGGACAAAAGCGCTTGGACGTGGGAACTGGAATTACGCCCGTCTGTTGAAATTTTTTAAAATTAACTGAACAGGCGTGCCTAAAAAAGACACGGCCTGTCCAATTTAATCATGTGATTTTAATTTGTTGCCATTTTTAAAGTATATTCGGCAAGGCGAACGCCATAAAGTTTTGCCGTTTCGAGATCACCTTTTCTGGGTGCTTCGTCTGGGGATGCATCGGACGGAGCAATAGCTAATGCACCTGACATACCTGCTGTCCAATTGATATCGTCAGGGCCGTGGGCTTTGGTGTTTGATGGCATTAATCCGGTGCCTACCCAAATTTGGCTATGTTGTTGGGAAAACGTCATAAAATAATTAATGGTGGTCCCTTTGTCGCCATTTAATGATGCCGATGTTGTGAAGCCGCCAGCAATTTTATCTTTCCAGACTTGGGTGAACCAAGGTTTCGAGCTTTCATCAGCGAATTTTTTAAATTGCCATGCCGGACCACCCATATAAGTCGGGCTGCCGTAAACAATGGCGTCACTTGCGGCCAGCGTGTCCCAAGCATCATCTGAAATGCTGCCGTCTTCTGGAATTTTTATCATGGTGACGGTGCTGCCGTTAACGGACGTGGCGCCTTGTTCAACGGCTTCGGCCTGTTTTTGTGTGTGGCCGTAGCCGCTGAAATAAACAATGGAAATCTGTGCCATGGTGTTCTCCGATTAAAATTTTATGAAGGGTAGATCAATTTGGTGGATTACATATAAGAACTTTACTTTCATATGTAAAGTAGGTACCTTTTAGTAACTATTGAGTTTTTATATTATTGTTTAAGGTGGATGCTTTGGATCAGATAACGCAACCAGATAAACCCGAACATCAAGTTGGAAAATGTCCCATGGATTTTGTTTTGCGACAAATTATGGGGCCGTGGACGACTTATATTTTATGGCTACTGGGCAATGAAGGCCCGCTTCGATTTGGTGTTTTGAAATCTAGAATAGATGGTATTTCTGCCAAAGTTTTAACCGATCGCCTAAGGTCACTTGAGGCCGCAGGCCTTGTCCACCGTGATTATAAACCGACGGTGCCGCCTGCGGTGAGTTATTCGTTAACCAAACGCGGACATGAATTGTGCCAAGTTTTAAAAGGTATTAATGACATTGCCGTGCGCTGGGACGAAGAAGACAATTTGACTGAGGTTTAAAAAAAACGGGACAAGCGAAAAGTAATAAAATCATCATTGCGGATACTATTTAAAAAGCGACCAGCGTCGGTATTGATGAACCAACGGGCTTCGATTTCAGCTTTCCATTGATCACCGATACGCCGCTCGGCTTCGAAACTTAATGCGGTTTCTCCGGTTTTCTGATCAATGACGGCTCCGACCAAACCTTGGCTGTCGGCTGTATCATTGATGGTAAATCGGGCGGCGATAAAAATATCATTGTTGGCACTGGTGGATGGTGCGCTAGTTCCTCGGCCATCATATAAATATTCCGTCAATAGCCCCAAGTCGGCATTTGAATTGGCAATTTGGAAAAAAGTATATTCCAACCCACCAACGGCCGCGATAAATCGATCACCTTGCCCGCCGCGGCTGATGGTTTCCAATTTCCATAACCATGCTTCCTGTGTCAGTTGAGCATCGATAGAAAACTGGTCAATTTGATCATAGTAGGGCTGAAAAACTTGGCCGCCACTTGTTGAAGTGACTTTGGTCATGCGTGGTTCGCGACTGGTGCCGATGAACTGCGAAATGCCAAGATCAAGATCGCCAATACTATCAGACCAACGGGCGGCAAAATCGACATGCTTGTCTTTGGCGGAAGATTGATAGCTGGCATTTTGTCCTTCGATGATTGAGCTGCCACGCAGCCGTGCTTTGTCATCGGTAAAAGTGCGTTCGCGAAATCCAGGCAAAATGAAAAAACTAACGGTGCCAAAATTAGAAAACATGCGCACATTTACCATTGGTTGCCCAAGCTTATCTTCTCCGTCAGGGCTTTCAACGAGGTCCGTTTGATTAATGATATCGACTAAGTGACGGGCTTCTGTGGTGCCCCAAAACACTTTAGCAATGCCGATTTGACTATCCCAGGTGTTGCTACTATGCACCCAACTGGCTTCGCGGATATCACTATGGCTACGATTATCATCGTTTAAATCGCCGCGTATGAAAGGCGTGAATGTAAAACGGTCATCACCATTATTAATTTCATAGACAAACTCAGGTTCCAGAACGATGGAAGGCGATACTGTGGACCGGTCTTGCCCGGAATAGGACCGAGGCCCTGGAAAAATACGTGTTTCGAAACGCGCAGAACCGGACAATTCAAAAACACCGGCGCTCTGTGCGTGAACGCCGGTATTTTGTATCAAGACAAATGTTAAAACAGTCAATGATCGCAGGATAGATTTCATGAACGATTTAAACCTTAGCGAATGCGTTTCAAACGGCCCGGTGTGAAATCATTTTCCCGAACACCGGTGCGGAATTTATAGTCTTCGAATATTAATTGGGTTTGTTTTCCGGTTTGTTGATTAATCATAATCATCGTAGATGGTCGCCAATACTGGCCGACGTATTGTTTAAAACCCGATTGTTGGAGTGTTTTCAGCAATGAGGCTTTGCGATCATAATAATCAACGCGCATAATCCGGTATTCTTGATTGTCAACCCAAGTTACTTGACGAGAGTAACCAGATTTTGCGTAGCGCGGTGTGCGTTCTAATACAAAGCATTGTAATTCTCCACAGGGTTCATCCCGCAACCATTTAAAATCATACTTTTCTACTTCGAAAGAAACCAAATCTTCGTAGGCAAACTCTGACCCGACAAAAGGACCGGATTTATTAGCTGAAGATATGCGTTTAACGCGTTTTAGGGCGGGTAAAAATAACCACTGATCATCAGGATCAAGGATTTTAGTAAAACTTAGAAATGCTGTGCCACGAATATCACGTGGGCGATCGAACACAGTTAAACTTTTATCCCCAAGGGATGTATCGGACGTTTCTAAGCTGGCTAAACGGAGTTCCCGGGTGCTGGTTTCGCCATTTCTGTTGGTCAAGGTCATTTTTAATGTCACCCGACTATCAATAAAGCCATCATCCCGGCTTTCGATTTTTTGCGCTATTTCAAGGCCTTTTTCAACGGCCGTTTGCGCCAGTACGGGTGTTGCGATAAAAGTAGTTATCAGTATTAGCCTAAGCGCGTTATTCCGCAGGAAGCGTTTCTGGATTTGTTTTTTCATTAGATTTCTCCGAAAATGGGCTACGTTTTTTTTCAACGATAAGTAAAATGGCGGGAAGTAAAATAAAGTCGGCAATAAGTGCCAACAACAATGTAATAGCGGTTAATTCACCAAGGGCTTTATTGAGTTGGAATGCGGATAATGACAACACGCCAAACCCTGCGACTAAAATAGCTGTGGTCACCCATAACGCAGTGCCAACGGTTGAAAACGCATACCGAACAGCGTCTTCGACCGTTTCGCCGCGTAATTTACGGGCGCGCAGATACTTGCTGAGGAAATGCACTGTGGCATCAACAACAATACCTAAACTAGTCGCGGCGACAATCGATGCCGCCACATCAACGGTGCCGACAACAATAGACCAGACACCAAACGCCATGGCAGCCGGGATCATATTGGGGATGAGACTGATTAACCCTAAGCGGATACTTTTCAGTGCCAGCATTAAAATGGCAGAAATAATCAATAGTGCTGTTGCCGTTCCTTTGAGCATGCCTTCGATGTTACGTTTGGAAATATAGGCAAACATAATAAATGGTCCACTGGCTTCGGCAGTTGACGCGACGGGTAAATTTTGACCTAACCATTTTTGCGCATTACTTTGTAATACACGTGCTTCTTTGGTTGATATATTTTCCAATGTAACGATTAAACGTGTGGCTGATTTATCAACACTGATTTGATTGTTTAGATCCAACCCATAGGGCAAGGACATTTCAAATAGCAATAAATATTGTGCGGCTAAATCGCGTTCTTCCGGTTGGCGGTACCATTCAGGATCATCGGCGTGCATGTTCTGATTTAAACGGGCCATGATATTGGATAATGTGGCGACGTGGACTACGCCACTTTGTTTTTCTAACCAGTTTTTAAAATTGTCCAAGCCTTGTAAATAAGCGGGTTCGCTGATGGAGCCGCTGGACCCGGCGGGGAGAGAAAACTGCATTTGATAAATGCCGCTTAAATTTTCCATGGAAAAATCAGTATCCAGCCTGAATTGAACGGAAGTATCGAAATATTCTACAAAACGGTCATTGAATTCAATACGCGGCGCAAAGGCCATTAAAATCACCGATAATGTGCCGACACCCCAAAATAATGTGCGGTGACGACGAATAATAAAGTTGGCAAACTTGTGCATTCCTTGGTCTTTTTTGGCGACCTCCGGTTTTACGCGTACCGGTAAAATCGCCATGATCGACGGTAGAAATAATACGGAGAAAATCCACGCCATTCCTACGCCCAACGCAGTAATATTACCTAAATCACGGAACGGTGGTGCGTCGCTGAAATTAAGCGACAAGAAACCGATGATGGTCGTCAAGCTGGTTAAAAAAACCGGCATGAAATTAATGCGCATACTTTCAATGATGGCTTCTTGTTTGCTTTTGCCTGACCGCATTTCTTTGAGCATGGTGATCAATACATGAATGCTGTCGGCAATGGCGATGGTCAAAATAATGGTCGGTGCCGTGGCTGATGGTGGGGTCAACAACACGCCAAGCCAACCGGAAATACCCAACGCCGAAATAGCGGACAAGGCAATCACGGTTAACGTTGCGATGGTACCGGAAACCGAACGTAATAAAACGGCCATGACCAATAACAACACCCCGTACATGATGGGGATCAATGACATCATGTCGTTTTGGGATGCTTCGGAAAATGCATTGTTTAGTGCTGACAGGCCGGTTAACGCAACGCGCATATCCGGGAATTCAGCGCGAATTTCATCGGCGATGCCACGGACAAAATTCATGGCTTCCGGGACTTCTGAAATGCTTTTTTGCGGCATCGTTAAATTAATATTGATGCCTGTGGTCGTGCCGTCGGGGGACGCCAGATTATTAATCAACTGTGGTTCAGTTGCGGCTTGATTGCGGATGATGGCGATTTCTTGTTGTGTTAAAGGGCGGTCTTTTTCTATCAGATCGCGAACAATTAAATTGTCGCCTTCGGCATAACTGTATTGAAAATTAGACAAACTATCGACGCGCGTTGAATAAGGTGTTTTCCACGCTTTTTCAGTGATCCGGCGGATCAGGTCTAAATATTTTTTATTAAACAAATCACCTGTTTTAGGTTTGATGACAATCATGATATTGTCGTCTTTGATATAGGTTTTTTGCAATTCTTCAAAAGCTGTTAATTGCGGGTTGTCGTCACTGAAAAAAACACGGTAGTCCGTTGAAAATCCTAAATTTTTCATGCCGACACCCGCGCCAACAGCGGTCATCAACATGATCACAACAACCCACCAACGGAACCTGATCAAAGAATTTGCAAAACTAACAATTTTTAAATCTAAGCTATGAGTTTTAACCTTGGCCGGATGAGAAGATTTGTTTGTCTGGTCCATAGACGTATTCCCCCTGTTATAAAATATAAACCCAGCGGACATGTTGCCTGTTGGATTATTCAGATATTTACTTAGGTGCGCTTAACCTGATAAAGCTTTCAGCGCAGACTTGTGAATTATAAAATGCTATCATATAGTACAGCGTACAGCTTAGTAAACTGAACGGTGTAGTATACATACGCCCTTTTTGTTTTTGGTCAAGGAGTTTTTGTGACGGTTTAATTTTTTTTACCGAAACACATAATAAAGACAATGAATAAATGTTTTACACCACCAAGTCTTGATAGCCCAAAACGCTTGGCGATTATAGATGCTGCGACGAAACTTTTTTTACAATCCGGTTTTGGTGCTGTCAGTGTCGATGCGATAGCGGCTCAAGCATGCGTTTCAAAGCGCACTGTTTACAGCCATTTCGAAGGCAAAGAAGCGTTGTTTATCAGCGTCATGTTTGCGGTCTGTGAAAGCATTGGTGACGGCGAAGGATGCCCGCTATCGTCCGAAGACTTACGTGCAAGGCTATCACTAAAAGACATGTTGTTGACCAAAGGACGGCGTTTATTGGCGTTGTTAACGGCGCCAGACGGAGCTGAACTCATGCGGGTCGTGATGAGCGAAGCCGCCCGGTTTCCAGAATTGGGCCGGACTTTTTACGAAGTTGGCCCCGGTCATTCAATTAAAGATTTGGCGGGCTATTTAGAAGAACGCATGGGTTTAGGTGAATTGGAAATTAAAAACGCTGAAATGGCTGCTCAGCAATTTTTGGGCACGTTGATTTTTCCAGCCCAAATGCAAATGACCTTAGGTATTCGCATCGGCATGTCAGAAGATGAAATCAACGACATTGTTGAAAATGCTGTTAATGGATTTTTAAAAATCTATGGAATTGATCGTTAATAAGGAAAATGTGTTATGCCATTACCCATAACTGCTTTTTATGCAGCAATACTCGCTGGATTGTTATTTGTATTATTAATCAACGTAACGCGCAATCGTTACAGGGCAAAAATCAGTTTGTATGACGGTGGTGATGAAAAGCTAGGGCGTGCTATTCGTGCTCATGGTAATTTTATTGAAACCGTACCTTATGCCCTTGGCCTGATGGCGATTATAGAAGTTAATGGCGCGACACCTGTAACACTTTGGGGGTTAGGGGCTGTATTGGTTGTTTCACGTTTGATGCATAGCTATGGTTTGCTGGGTGGCATGAAAACGCTGAAAATCAGGGTTTATGGTATGTACGGAACGTTCGCGGTGATTATTTCTTCCGCTACAACAGCCCTCTATCAGGCGATAATTTTTCTAGCGTAGTTTAAATAAATTCAGCCGCCGCGTCTTCTAACCAACGCCACAGATAATCCGCAAAACTACGGTGGGCATAAATATCATAACGGCTAGTACCGTTTTTAAGTTGTGCTGTTTGGTGAATGGTGACGTGGGCTTGTTCTAAAACCGTGCCGGAACAACACCCGGGAATGAAAACCGATGGGTGCAAATCCAAAGGCGTACCTTTCATCAATACATTTCGCGCATGCGTCCCCGACACTTCTATGATCACACGGCTGTCACTGACATCGACTAATGATGATGTGATGCCTGTTAATGCTTTATCAAGTTTGGCATATAAAGCGGTTGCCAATTCAGGTTTACATATAATCAACCACTCATCGGGACCGACCCATAAAATGTGCGTGGTCGTTGGGTTGCCATTGCTGGTATTTGGGGTTGTTGGTAAATCTATTTTCAGGGTTTTTTTAAGCGCCGACACAAATGTTTTATCTTTGCAATTGCCACGTAAACAAAATTGCCCAAAAAAACCACGTTCATGGATTTGAATTAATCCATTTACAGCCTGTTGTTGGTTCACTTTTAAATGCAAGTGCGATAACGCACTGTGTTGAAGGTATGCATCAGTCATTCAGGCGGCTCCCGTCTTTATCATAAAAAACCGGATCACAAATTTCAGCGGCTACGGTCCGGTGATTATAAGTAATATAAATAATATCCCCGATTTTTTTTCGCCCCTCTTTGATCATGGCCAAAGCAAATGAACGTTCAAGCGTTGACGAAAAATAGCTGGATGTGACATGCCCGATCATGGGTGTTGGATGTACGGTCGACGTACCCAGTTGTGGTTTGTTGAGTGTGATTTGCGCCCCTTCGGTTAAAACATATTCACGTTTTTGCGGCAATAGTCCAACCAGTTGTTTGCGATCATCCCTTATGCAGTCGGGTCTTGATAAGGACCTTTTTCCAATAAAATCTTTTTTCTTTGACACAATCCAGTCCATGCCCAAATCATAGGGCGTGACGGTGCCATCTGTTTCTTGACCAACAATGATAAAGCCTTTTTCTGCGCGCAATACATGCATGGTTTCAGTTCCAAACGGGGTAATGCCATAGGCGTCACCAGCGGTCATTAATTGTTCCCATAATGATAATGCATATCGGGCGGGCACGTTAATTTCATAAGTTTGCTCACCGGTGAAACTGATGCGGAAAATTCGTGCCGGGATGTCAGCCACATGGCCTTCCTGCATAGTCATAAACGGGAAAGATCCGTTTGATAAATCAATGTCATTGGTAAACGGTTGTAACAAATCCCGCGCATAGGGCCCGGTTAATGAAATGGTCGCCCAATGTTCGGTGACGGAATTTAAATACACATCCAAGTCCGGCCATTCTGTTTGCAGCCATTCTTCGAGGCAACCTAAAACGTTTGCCGCCCCGCCGGTAGTCGTGGTCATCAAAAAATGGTTGTCGTCGATACAGGTCGTCACTCCGTCATCAAAAACCATACCGTCTTCACCCAACATCAACCCATAACGACAGCGACCGGGCGCCAATTTCGACCAGGCATTGGTATATATGCGGTTTAGAAATTCACGGGCGTCTTTGCCTTGAATATCAATTTTACCTAATGTCGATGCGTCCAGAATACCAACGGCATTTCTAACGGCTAAGCATTCTCTGGATACGGCATCATGCATGGTTTCATCGGGTTTTGCATAATACCAAGGGCGCTTCCAGTCGCCGACGTCTTCCCATTGGCACTGTACGCGTTGATGCCACGAATGCAGTGCTGTACGGCGGATGGGTGCGGCTAAATCATCGACATTGCGTCCGGCGAGAGCGCCAAATGTGACAGCGGTATAGGGTGGCCTAAACGTCGTTGTGCCAACGTCCCCGGGATTATCAACACCCAATGCTTTGGCGAGGACGGCCATGCCAATGATGTTACCGGTTTTACCTTGGTCTGTGGCCATGCCTAATGTAGTATAACGTTTGGCGTGTTCAACTGAACGGTAACCTTCACGCGCTGCGAGTTGGATATCAGCTACCGTCACATCGTGTTGTAAATCAACAAAATGTTTAGCTTTTTGACCGATCGGTTTGTTGGAGGGCACGACCCATAACAATTGCCATGGCTGTTCTGGAACGTCGTTGGTTTTTGGGATTGATATTTTAACCGATTTTTTAAAGCCACATGTTTTGGCGGCTAATTGGCCAATTTTTTTTCCGGCTTCTAGACATTCGGATAATGAAAAATGACCATTAATAGATCCTGCCGTTAGCACGTTTTGTGGGTGATTTTGGGGGACAAAAATGCCTAAATCATCTTGGTATTCGCATTTGCCGCCACTGTGGGAATATAAATGTACGGCCGGGTTCCAACCGCCGGATGAACAGACAATATCACATGCTATGGTTTGGGCAGGGCCGGATACATCTTCGCCATCAGATGTTAAACTCATAACCTCAACGGCTGTGACGGAGCGCGCACCTTTAACAGCGGTAATCGCCGATGCATCGTGAATGGGAATACCCGCATCCATAGCGCGTGTTGGCAAATCCCCATCGGGGTTGCTGCGAATGTCAATGATCGCGGGGACATCAATGCCATTGTCATGTAAATCAAGGGCTGTTTGGTATGCATCATCATTGTTGGTAAATAAAACAATGCGATTGCCAACAGGGACGCCGTATTGATTTAAATACTGTCTGACGGACGCAGCTAACATCACACCCGGACGGTCATTGTCGGCAAAAACCAATGGCCGTTCAATGGCCCCAGTGGTCAAAACGGCTTGCTTCGCACGTACCCGCCATAAGCGTTGCCTAGACTGATGGGTAGGTTTCAAATTATTTGCATTGCGGGTTTCGAGAAGCCCAACAAAATTACCATCGTAATGGCCGAACGCTGTTGTCTGCGGTAATAAAGTGACGTTATCCATTGTTGATAGTCGATCGGATATTTCGTTTATCCATTCTTTGGCTGGTAAACCGTTAATACTGTTTTGTTCGGCCAATAATCGGCCACCAAAAGATAATTGATCATCGCATAACAAAACCCGCGCCCCGGTTTTGGCAGCCGCCCACGCCGTCATTATACCTGACGGGCCAGCACCGACAATTAAGACATCCACATGGATGTTCATTTTATCATAATGATCAGGATCAGGCCCGGTCGGGGCGGTGCCAAGCCCAGCGGCTTTTCGGATAAATTTTTCATAAAACATCCAGCCTTTAATCGGCCACATAAATGTTTTGTAGTAAAATCCCGATGGCATAATGCGGTGAAACCAGCTGTTGACGGCCATTAAATCAAAATCCGGGCTGGGCCAGCAATTGACGCTGGTTGCGGTTAAACCTTCGTACAAAGGAACCCGGGTGGCTTGTTGATCAGGCAAAGACAATGTGCCTGTTTCTAATTGGACTATGGCCGATGGTTCTTCGACACCGCATGAAAAAAAACCGCGCGGGCGGTGATATTTAAAACTGCGGCCAATGATGCGCACACCATTGGAAATCAAAGCAGACGCCAATGTATCGCCTTCAAAGCCTTGGTAACGTCGGCCGTTAAAAGTGAACGACAACGGTTTCTCTCGGTTGATTAGGCCGCCTTGATCAAGACGTAATTTAGGTGTCATGATCCAGCTCCTTTGGGCGGCTTGGTGCCGATTTTATAACTTCCAAGAATTTTATTGGTGGCTGTATTGCGCGCCACATTAAACCATCGCCCGCAACCCTGATTATGAACCCAACGTTCCAGATAGTTGCCTTTGGTATTTTTTTTCATAAACAAATAATCAGCCCATTGTGCATCGGTTAATTTTTCCGGATGTTTCGGGCGTTCAATATGGGCTTCGCCACCTGAATGAAATTCAATTTCATCGCGTTCGCCGCACCATGGACAGGGAATGAATAGCATGATCTTCTCCGAAAATTAATGGGCAACAGCGGCCGCACCATGTTCATCGATCAGTTGACCGCTGGTAAACCGGTCCAATGAAAAAGGCGCGTTTAATGGGTGCGGTTCATTTTTGGCAATGGTGTGGGCATAAACCAAGCCGGACGCTGGCGTCGATTTAAAACCGCCTGTCCCCCAACCGCAGTTGATAAATAATCCGTCCACCGGGGTTTTGCCGACAATCGGGCTGGCGTCAGGACAGGTATCAACGATACCGCCCCATTGACGCATCATTCGGCAACGACTAAACAACGGGAACAGTTCACACAATGATCCCAGTTGATGTTCAATGACGCTTAGCGATCCACGTTGGGTAAATCCGCTGTAGCCGTCAATACCGGCACCCAAAACCAATTCGCCTTTATCCGATTGCGATACATAAACATGGACGGCGGCTGACATGACAACACAATCAATGATCGGTTTCATGGGTTCTGAGACCAAGGCTTGTAAGGGATAACTGGTTACCGGCATCCGGAACCCGGCCATATCAGCCAACTGTGATGAATGGCCGGCCACGGCAATGGCGACTTTGGATGCCATAATTTTGCCTTTGCTGGTTTCAATGCCGGTGACCTGTCCGCCTTTACGCAAAATGCCGGTGACTTCGCAATTTTGAATAATATCAACGCCCATTTTATCGGCACTGCGGGCATAACCCCAGGCGACAGCATCGTGCCGTGCGACCCCGCCTCGGCGTTGTAATGATGCGCCTAAAACTGGAAACCGTGCACCCGGCCGCATGTTTAAAATTGGCACCATGCGGGCTATTTCATCAGGCGTTAGCAGTTCGCTGTCGATGCCGTTTAACTGGTTGGCACTAATGCGGCGCTGCAGTTCACGCATGTCATGTAAATTATGGGCTAAATTCAACACACCGCGTTGTGATAACATGATGTTGAAATTTAATTCTTGCGATAGGCCTTCGTACAATTGTAAAGATTTTTCATAAATCGCGGCACTTTCGTCCCATAAATAGTTGGATCTAATAATTGTTGTATTGCGCCCCGTATTGCCGCCACCAATCCAACCTTTTTCAATGACGGCTATATTGGTGATGCCATGTTGTTTGGCTAAATAATGGGCTGTAGCCAAACCGTGGCCGCCACCGCCGATAATAATTACATCATATTCGGGTTTGGGCTCCGGGCTGTTCCATGCTTTTGCCCAATCGTGATGATAGCTAATGGCATTTCTTAACAGACTAAAAATTGAATAGCGTTGCTGGCCCATATATTTATGTCCTGATAGATTTATCTCATTGATCGACCCTATGCGGGAAGATATTTCATCGTCAAGGGTTTCCATCTGTTCTTGTCCCGACATCTTGAGAATAAATTACGACGATGGCGGTTTCTTTCATAACTATATTTCAATACTTCAAAGCCTATAGACTGTGTATGGGAATGTTTTTACATCAAATAAGATTGTTGTTGCTGATCGTTGTCGTCGGATTGCTTGCAGCAAATATCACTTGGGCGGACGAAGACGGGCTGGATGGCGGCGGTATATTAGATGAGCTCCCTGAATTAGACGGCTTGGATGAGGACGCTAAGGACGACGATTACACGCCTGCATTTAAAAAAGGCGTTAAAGCTTACCAAGATGGTGATTTCCAAGCGGCCTTTGGTTATTGGGAAGATTTGGCCGATGGTGAACAAGGTGCCGCCCAACACAACTTGGCGGTTATGTATGATTATGGCCGGGGTGTGCCGCGTGATCCCGAACAAGCGGCTTTTTGGTACGCTTTGGCAGCCGAACAAAAAATACCAGAAGCCATTAATAATTTAGGAAGGCTTTATTCTCAAGGCTTAGGGGTCGAACAAGATTTAGCACAAGCATTCTCGCTTTATCTGGAAGCCGCGGAGTTGGGTTTAGTGGATGCGGCTTATAATGTGGGTGTGGCCTATTTAACGGGGCAAGGAACCCCTAAAAAGACCACGCAAGCTTTTATCTGGTTTAAAAAAGCGGCTGTCGGTGGGCACATAGCGGCGGCCTATAATCTAGCGAACCTCTATTACCGAGGCCAAGGGGTTGTTAAAAATTTAAATCAGGCTGCGAAATGGTTTAAACGTGCCGCTGATCAGGGCGATGAATTTGCCGGATATAATTTGGGGTTGTTATTGTACCGAGGTGAGGGTGTTAAAAAAAATTATAAAGCCGCAGCCGCCCTTTTTTCAAAAGCCGCTAAACAAGGTATTGTTCCTGCACAAAATCAGTTAGGCGTTATTTTTACCCGTGGCGAAGGCGTTGATAAAAATCTGGAAACAGCATGGATGTGGTTTGACGTGGCGGCCGGGTTGGGGTCAAAGGCGGCAATGAAAAACCGTAATAATTTAGGGGCGACAATGAACAAGGCTACAAAAAAACGGGCTAGGGCCAAAGCCCAAGCTTTTCAATCCGCTCGGTAAAGGGCGGGATATTTTATCAAGAAAGTTAAAAAATGTTTTTTGGATTGATGTCAAAATTATTAAAACTTGTCCTCAAATTAGGCCTGTTTACAGGCGGTATTGGAATGATCATCGCCTATGCTAATCTAAGCGACCTGAATGGCTGGAAACAGGCGTTAAAACAACATGTGATGACGGTCATGGGGCGGCAAATTTCTATTGATGGACCGATCCGTTTTGACTTGACATTTCCGCCACGGATTGTCGCAAAAAATGTCCGTATTCAAAATGCATCGTGGGGATCAAAACCGGATATGTTGAATGCGCAAACGTTAATTGCCGAGGTTGATTTGCTGCCGTTGATGATGGGCCGGGTAGCGGTGCCGCGCGTACAATTGGCTGGCGTTGATATTTTGGTTGAAATCAATGGGGATGGGCTGAGCAATTGGGACGATTTAAATAATTTTGATACGGCCGCCGGGCCTGCGCCCGCACCGGTTTCAGGGCCGGGATTTCCGTCAATTTCTCCTATCCTTGGTTCCCAGTCTGTGGGATTAAACGGCGGCACTTTCACGGTCAGCAGCTTAAGTTCTGGTGTTAGCAATACGTTAGTTTTGCCGCCATCAACATTCAGCTTAGGGGGGCAGCAACTAACGGTTTTCAATCCGTGTTTGTGACCGCTATGAATTTGATTTTACTTACGTTTGCAGAAACATAATGCTTTTGTCATACTGGTTTTAGATTTTAAAAATGTGAGGTTGTTTTGGTTGCTGAGCTTTTACTCGGTCTATCGGTTTTATCTCAATTCATAGCGGCCGGTATTGCTGTTGCGTTGGTTATAAAAACCGGATGGTGGAAAGGCCTAGGTGTGTTGGCGTTGGCACTTTTTCTGATGGGCGTTCGGCGGTCCATCGCTTTTTACCGTCTGCTTACAGAAGATGCTTTTAGCAAGGTTGATTTAACGGCGGAATGGGTTGCGTTAACGATTTCAGTATTATTGCTAATCGGTTTGGCTTTATTGGCCCCGGTACTAAGACGATCAATACGAACACTCAGAACTTTGGAGCAAAGAGAAACGCGGTTAGCAGATGCACAAGCAGTGGCTAAAATCGGCGAATGGTCGCGTTATGTCGGCGATCTAAACATCCAGTGGTCCGATGAAGTTTACCGAATTTTTGAACGCTCGCCAGATAATTTTAAACCGACCTATGACTCTTTAACGGCGCTCATTCATAAAAATGATTTACCCGCCATGGACGCGGCCCATGAAAAAGCTGTTCTCAGACACGAGCCGATATTTACAGATTACCGGGTTAAATTGCCGGATAATACATGGAAATGGGTTCAGGTTGGCTTGTCGGCAAATTATGCCGCGGACGGCACGCCATCTGAATTTTTTGGTATGATACAGGATATTGATGAACGAAAAACAGCCGAGCAACGGTCAGTTGAAAACGGCCGTTTGTTAAACAGTCTGCTTGAATATTCTCCGGCATTGATCGCCATTCGTGGTGTCGATGGTCGCTATTTGCTAGTCAACAAAGCTTATGCTGAATTATTGGGTGGAGTTCCACAGGACTTTGTCGGCAAAAAGCCATTGGATTTTATCGAACGGGAAGTGGCTGATACATTTGTTTTATATGACGCACAGGTCATGGCATCAAAAAACCCAATACTACATGAGCACGAAGTCCTTTCAAATGGGAAGCTACGCAGCTTTTTAACGGTACGGTTCCCGATCATTGATGAAAATGGCGATGTCGTTTCCATCGGGGCTTTTGCCACGGACATTGGCAATTATAAAAAAACCGAACGTGCACTTGCACGCGCTGAAAATGAGTATCGCGCCGTGGTCGAAGACCAAACTGAATTAATTTCGCGCTATAAACCGGATGGTAAACGCACATTTGTCAATGAAGCTTATTGCCGGTTCCATAATAAATCCCGTGAACAACTGCTTTCCGAATCAGCTTATGCCGGGATGAATGATGACGACTTAGCCCGGTTGAAGTCGCTTTGTGAACGTCTTACTCCTGGTCAGCCAACAGGTTTATTCGATATAAATTTTATTGATCAGGATGGAAATCAATGCTGGCAGCAATGGACAAAACGGGCAAATTTTGATGAGAATGGACATGTTGTTGAATACCAAGGCGTCGGACGTGATGTCACAGAACAACATCAGGCCGAAGAAGACCGTCGTTTGGCATTGATTGAGGCCGAGCGCGCTAATCAATCTAAATCTGAGTTTTTAGCCACCATGAGCCATGAATTACGGACCCCGTTAAATGCAATTATTGGTTTTTCCGAAGTTATCAATGGGCAATTTTTTGGCCCGTTAAATAATGATAAATACGCAGATTACGCCGAAAATATTTTTGATAGCGGCCACCATTTGCTGGAGTTGGTAAATGATATTCTGGATATTGAGCGCATCGAAGCCGGACGTCATGAATTAGATTTTGAAACATTGGACTTGGACGCAATAACACGTTCATGTACAAGGCTTTCTGGTGCCAGCCAGTTAATAGGACGAATAAAATTTGAATGTTTGATCGCACCAGATCTAAGCCCGTTAGTTGCTGATGAACGCGCGGTAAAACAAATTATTGTTAATTTACTATCCAATGCGTTTAAATTCACACCAGATGGAGGTCGAGTCAATCTAAGCATTTCTAGTGTTCAAAATGAACATATTATTGAAGTCACTGACACCGGGCAAGGTATCCCGAAAAATGCAATAGATGATATCACAATACCTTTTCGCCGGGTTAATAATAACCCTTTGGTGACACAAGAGGGCGCAGGTCTAGGCTTGTCTATTGTTGAACATCTCGTGAAATTGCATAACGGACGATTGATAATAAACAGCGAGGTTAAAAAAGGCACAACAATGCTTGTGCATTTGCCGTCGCAACCCAATAAAAGACGATCAATACAAAATACTGAGCTAAAAAATGACCCCTGAATTACAATTCCAGTTCATTAAAAACAAATCAGTTGATCAGGATGAAGTCTTAGACGATAAACGCTGTCAATGGCTAGAATGTGATTTGCATGGTGAATTTAAAGCCCCTTTGGACCATCAGGATCTGCAAAAAATGGGTTGGTTTTGCTTAAAACATATTCGTCTGTATAACCGGGCATGGAATTATTATGACGGCATGACCGAAGCCGAAGTCGAAGCCGACCGCCGGGGCGATACCGTCTGGCAGCGATCAACATGGGCTATGAATTCTGACCATGATAAAAGTGGCGTACAGTTTCAACCCGGCGGCCCGACTTTTGCCGACCCCTTTTCATTTTTTAATGACGGTGGCGCATCGCCTCGTCCGTCAAACGAAAGCGGAGATGAACTAAGACGCCCACCACCCAGCGTGCCCGAAGAAAAAGCTTTTAAAATATTTGGCCTGAACATGTTTGTTGATGAAACCGCCGTCAAACGGCGCTATAAAAAATTGGTTAAACGCCATCATCCTGACGCCAATTTAGGCGATCCAGATAGCGAAGAAACAATCAAACGCATTAATGAAGCCTATCAAAATATACTGGCATATTTAACGACGACATAAGCAATTAAACGAACACGTCGTATATCGTCTTGACTGTTGCTAGGCAAACCCTTACCCAACTAGGGTCCAGACTCATCCAATTCATACAATTCTGTTTGCAAAACAAGGGATTTAGCCAAATGAAAAAGCCGAAGGACATGTATAACATATTCAAGGGTGTTTCATGCCGGATAAATCGTTTGTTTTGCAAACCCATACGGGCGTGGCATCTTTGCTCACCAAATGTGTCAAAAGGCTTTGAAAATACACCACATTTCCTGCATCCTTTTTCCTGTTTGGTGAATAAATCTGCTCGCGCAGAACGGATGAATTGGATGAGTCTGGGCCCTAGTGATGTTTTTACTTATTACCCTCGGGATCTAAGCCAATGAGCCAATTAAAAGTAACAAAAAAAGCCACCGATGACGGACAATCTTTGGCGATGCGAAAACCCGATTTAATGGTTTCTGTTCGCGATATGTTTGGTTTGGATAGTGATATGCAAGTGCCCGCATTCAGTGAAGCCGAAGACCATGTGCCGGAACAAGATAAAACTTACCGTTTTGATCATGATACGACGATGGCTATTTTGGCAGGCTTTACCCATAATCGCCGGGTCATGATCCAAGGTTTTCATGGCACAGGGAAATCAACACATATTGAACAAGTGGCGGCGCGTCTGAATTGGCCCTGTATCCGCATAAATCTTGATAGTCACATCAGCCGCATTGATTTGATCGGCAAAGACGCCATTGTCTTGAAAGACGGCAAACAAGTGACCGAGTTTCGCGAAGGCATTTTGCCGTGGGCATTACAAAACCCGGTGGCGCTGGTGTTCGATGAATACGATGCCGGGCGACCTGATGTGATGTTTGTTATTCAACGTGTGCTCGAAGTAGAAGGCAAAATGACGTTGCTGGATCAAAACCGGGTGATCTACCCCAATCCATATTTTAGGTTATTTTCAACAACAAATACCATTGGGCTTGGTGATGCAACTGGGCTTTATCACGGCACACAGCAGATTAACCAAGGGCAGATGGACCGTTGGAATGTAGTCACAACATTAAATTATTTAACCCATACAGAAGAAACCGAGATCGTGTTGGCAAAAGTCAAAGGCTATAATAACGCCCAAGGCCGCGCCCAAGTCGAAGCCATGGTTGAATTGGCCGATTTAACGCGCGAAGGCTTTATGAATGGTGATATTTCAACAGTGATGTCGCCAAGGACAGTTATCACATGGGCAGAAAATACTGAAATCTTTAAAGATGTGGCCTTTGCTTTCCGGGTGACATTTTTAAATAAATGTGACGAAGTTGAACGCCCGTTGGTAGCCGAACTTTATCAGCGCTGCATGGGACAAGAGCTGCCGATGTCGGTGGCGGGTTCGGTTTTGCAATAAAATTGGTTGCCAGTTTATGGCTGGATAGCTGACGGGTGCGATTAACACGATGGAAGATGGTTCTCATACAACAGATGTAATTAAACGGGTGACGGCGGCAACATTAAAAGCCATGGCCGGTAAACGTGATCTGGATGTGGGCTTTGCCCAAGGCTCATCTATGGTATCGGGAACGGTTGTGCAATTGCCCGCCCCATCGGAACATGTGACGTTACAAGAATTAGTTAGTATTCGCGGCGTATCCGATGCTTTGGCCGTTAAATTAAAACACCATGATGCGGGGCTTCACCGTAAACTATTACCCGGCGGAGCCGAAGCCAAAGCCTTGTTCGAAGCCGCCGAACAGGTGCGCTGCGAAAGTTTAGGCGCAAATTCAATGATCGGTGTTGCCGATAATTTATATCGATTGTTGTATGAAAAATGCAAATCCAATGGTTATGTTTCGGTTAATGAAATGACGCCTGAAACCATGCCGGATGCTTTGGCATTATTGGTTCGTGAACGGTTAACAGGCAAGCCGTCGCCATCTAGCGCCAAAGGTTTGTTAGACGCATGGCGAGAAAATCTGGAAGCCCGAGTTGGCGATCAACTGGATAGCTTAGAAATTAATCAGCATGACCAACAAGCCTATGCTGATACGTTAACAGACATGATACAGGCCTTGGATTTGGTCAATGATGATGACGGGCTAAACTCGTCCGATGATGACGAAGACCGTAATGATGAAGACGGCGAAGGTGGTGATGATAATAATTCCGGTAACGATGCAGCATCCGATGGCGATGATGGGTTGGACGCCGATAGTGGAGACGGCGAACAATCGGACAGTGGCGATCAGGCGGAAGGTGAACAGGATCAAACGTTATCCGGTGATGGCGAAGACCAAGCCGCAGGACCCAATGACCGGGACGCTTCACGCGGCATCGGCGATAATAACGAAGGTGCTTTATACCGTGCATTCACAACGGCTTATGACGAGGTCGTTGGTGCCGAGGACCTCTGTGATCCCGAAGAATTGCTGCGCCTCAGGCATCAATTGGATCAGCATTTATCAAAAATGCAGGGATTGGTGTCTAAATTAGCCAATCGCTTGCAACGTAAATTGATGGCATCACAAACGCGGTCTTGGGAATTTGATTTAGAAGAAGGCATTTTGGATGCCGGGCGATTATCCCGCGTGGTCACAGACCCGATGCATCCGTTGTCTTTTAAAATTGAAACTGATACGGATTTCAGGGACACGGTTGTGACTTTACTTATCGATAATTCAGGCTCCATGCGCGGGCGGCCCATATCAGTTGCTGCCATGAGCGCCGATATTTTGGCTCGGACTTTGGAACGTTGTGCGGTTAAGGTTGAAATTTTGGGCTTTACTACCCGGTCATGGAAAGGCGGGTCATCCCGGGAACGCTGGGTCGAAGGCGGCAAACCTAAAAACCCCGGTCGGTTGAATGATTTGCGTCACATTATATATAAAAGCGCCGATATGCCGTGGCGGCGCGCGCGCGGTAATTTAGGCTTAATGTTACGCGAAGGATTGTTAAAAGAAAATATCGATGGCGAAGCCTTGTTATGGGCACATTCCAGATTGTTGGCACGGCCTGAGCAGCGGCGAATTTTAATGGTGATTTCTGACGGAGCACCTGTGGATGATGCGACGCTTAGCGCCAATGTAGGAAGCTACCTTGAACGGCATTTACGGGATGTAATCGAATTTATTGAAACCAAATCAGAAGTGGAATTAACGGCCATTGGTATTGGTCATGATGTCACCCGCTATTATAGGCGGGCAGTGACTTTGGCCGATGCCGAAGAATTAGGTGGCACAATGATGAAAAATCTAACCGAATTATTTGATGATAATCGTAAATAAGTATTTTGTTCAGAACTCATTAATAAGGGCATTAAAATTTAAAGAGGTCGATTATGAAAAATACACCTGTGAAATGGATCCATTTGACGGATACCCATTTAATTGATGGACCTGAATTATTTGGCCTAAACCCAGCCTCTCGGTTGCAGGTGGCCGTTGATAGTATTAATAAAAATTTTAGCGATGCCGATTTATGTATGGTAAGCGGTGATTTAACTCATTTCGGTGAACGGCGTGCCTTTAAAAATTTTAAAAAAATTATGGATCAAATGGCTATTCCTTGGTACCCGATGTTGGGTAATCACGATGACCGCGGCCATTTTTCCAGTGTTTTTAAAGAGTTTGTCAGCCCGCAAAATGGGTTTGTAAATTTCACCATCAACACGACCCAAGGCCGGATTATTGCACTTGATACGCTGGCACCCAAGACGGCATCGGGTGTATTATGCAGGACCCGTTTGACGTGGTTGGAACATGAACTCGCCGCTGCCCGTGATGCCGGTGACGCGGTTTATATATTTATGCACCATGCGCCGATTGATGTCGGTGTTGATGCCATGGATGCCATCAAGCTAGAAAACGTAGAAGATTTTGCCGATGTCGTTCAGCAATATGAGTGTATTCGGCACATATTTTTTGGCCACCTACACCGGCCTTGTCACGGCAGTTGGCGCGGCATTCCTTTTTCTACAGTGTACGGGACGGCTCATCAAACGGCGCTGAAACTTGAATCAGGCACCCCGCTTTACAGCAGTCATGAAGACCCAGCTTATGCGGTGATTTTAATTAATGCTGACGATGTTGTCATTCACAACTACAGTTTTTTACAAGAAGATCGTTCTTTTCTTTATGATTTTTCTATTAAACCCAAGGGCGGGAGATTGGGATTATGAGGACAAATTGGTTTTAAAAAAATCGGTGGTCCTTTGCCATGCGCGTTTAGCGTCTTGTTGATCATACCGAGCACTTGTCGGGTTGGCGAAAGCATGATCGGCTTCGTACCAGTGTGTTGCAAATTGTTTTCCAGCCTTATTCATTTGAGCCTCAAATGCGCTGACCATTTGCCGGTTAATCCATTGATCGCGGGTCGCAAAATGCCCTAATACCGGGCCATTTAATGCTGCCAGTTGATCTGCTGTTTTATCAACCCGTCCATAATAAACAACGGCACAATCCAACGGCGTGGCAAGAGCAGAATTCAAAGACCACCCGCCACCAAAACACCACCCCACAGACCCGACTTTGCCCGTGCCTGATGCATGAGATTTAAGCCATACCCCCCAAGCCGCTACGGTTTCCATGGCTTCTTTCTGGTTGGTGGCTTTCATGAATGCGCGGGCGGTATCGGCATCATCGGTAACGTTGCCGTCATATAAATCGATCGCCAATGCTAGGTAGCCTAATTTTGATAATTCCCGGGCGACGGATTTAATCTGGTTATTTAATCCCTACCATTCATGAACCAATAAAACGGCTGGGGCGTTAGCGGCATCTGGACGGGCAAGGGCGGCATTAATCATTTTGCCGGACGCCGTTGAAATGCTGACGTTGTCAAGTTCTGATGCAGCGGCGGAGGCCAACAACGGGTCGGCTAAAACGGCTGCGAGCGGGATGCCTAAGCCAATACCTTCGATTATTTTTCGTCTTGTAACCTGTGCCATAATTTTTCCTTGATCATGATGATAATAACGCGACTATAGAAATATCTGGATTCTAGCATTAAATTTAATAAAAACCTTTTCACGAAGGAGTGAACATGTCGTTTTCAAAAACCCGTAGTCTGATGCTAGCCCTTATCTTGCTGGTATCAACGCATAGCCAAGTCTTTGCCGAACAAAAAAAAGCCTTAACAATGGCGGATGCCAATAAAGTTGCGATTACACTGATCAATATATCGACCGTCCAACTGGTCAGCCCCGGAGGGTTGGCTTTATCGCCACGTGGGGTTTATTTGTTGGTGGCCGACCAAGGAGCAGGCGTGATTAAAATATTTGATCCTGGCCGATTGAAGTTGCTCTCTGAATTTGGTAAAGATGAATTAAAAGCGCCGTCAAATGTTATGTTTAATAAAAAAGGCGAGTTGTTGGTGGTGGATACGGGCAATGACCGCGTTGTTCGCTACCGGTTCGAAGGCGTGTTCAGGGATGGTAGCGCCAATGCGGAACGTTTAGGCGTTGTCACTGAAAAAATTGTTTTCCCTTATCAAGAGTTTATCGACGAAGAATTAAAAATTTGGCAGGTTGATGGCGCGGCTCATCAAATTAAAGTTTTTGATCGATCGAATAAACCGTTGGGTTTTTTTGGAACGGGTGCGGCTGGTGCCGGACGTGATCAGTTGAATGCGCCATCAGCCATCACCGTCGAAGGACGCTATTTATGGGTATCGGACACCGGCAACAAACGCATTATGCTTCTTAAAAATAAATAGAGTAGACAAAAAAGACCCCGGCACAAGGCCGGGGCGAGTCTAAACAGGGAGGCTTCGCGTCTGGGAGACGCAGGAGTCGCCATGTGGGCGATCCTTGTTCCGGACCTTAGTCCGGAGGGAGGAGAAAATGTTGCGCTGCAACATCGTCTGCAAGGAATATAGGCGGAAGATGGGGGGTTCACCAGTATTTATTTTGCAGTGCACCTATGCAAAAAATGCATAGCTCTAATTCTCAAAGAGGAATAAATATATATTCATTTGATATCAGATACTTAGGTGGCGTAGCCCTAAAATTTTCCGGGCTTTAATCGTTCAACCAAAAAATCACGCAACAAGACAATGCGCTGTGCGTTGCGTAATTCTTCGGGATAAACAAAAAACAAATCAATGCTCGGGCCTCGCAATTCCGGTAAAATATGTACCAATGTATTATGTCCCTGATTTAAATAATCCGGCAGCGCACCTAGGCCAAGCCCGCTTTCAACGGCGCGGTAAATTCCATAAACGCTGTTTACTTTTAAAATCGGTCGGCGTTTGGTGGTGCCGCTAATTCCGGTCTCCAATAACCAGTTCATGTTATCCACGGGTGGTTTGGCATCATCACCGTAAACAACGATTTTATGATCATCCAAATCCTCGGCACATTTAGGTAACCCGTTTATTTGTAAATATTCAGGGGTCGCAAAAACATGGTGATGAAATGTCGTCAATCGACGTTGTATAAGTCCCGGTTGTTTGGGCGGTGCCATGCGAATGGCGGCATCGGCTTCGCGCATAGAAAGATCAAGTTCACTGTCAGCCAACACCAGTGAAATTTCAATATTGGGATAAAGGGTGACAAATTCTTTCATCCGGGGCGTTAACCATGTTGAGCCAAAAGCCACCGTTGTGGTGATTTTCAAAGGCCCTTCGGGACGTTCTTTGGCTTCGATTAAACGCGCTTCGGTCATAGCGAGTTTGGCAAAAATTTCGTGTGCGGCTTGGTACAGGATTTCGCCTTGTTCGGTAAGTTTAAGCCCGCGGGCATGGCGGTGAAAAAGCGGCGACTTTAAATTATCTTCGAGCGAACTAATTTGCCGACTTACGGCTGACTGGCTTAGATTAAGCGTGTTCCCGGCGTGGGTGAAACTACCGGCTTCAGCGACAGCGTGAAATATGCGTAATTTGTCCCAATCCATATTTCGCCTCAACCCTTTATCATAAAGTACTATTTGTTAATCGTTCATCCATGTTCGCTTAAAAATGTTTCGGCATCAAGTGCGCTCATACACCCGGAACCGGCTGCCGTCACAGCTTGTCTGTAAATACGGTCTTGAACGTCACCGGCGGCAAAAATGCCGGGGATATTTGTTTTTGTTGTGCCGGGCTTGGTTAAAATATAGCCGTCTTTGTCCAATTTGATTTGACCAGTAAAAAGTTCTGTATTGGGCGTATGACCAATGGCGACAAAAACACCATGAACATCAACATCTTGTGTCACACCTGATTGCGCATGTTTTAAACGCATGCCGGTGACGCCTAAGGGGTCTTCATCACCTAGGACTTCGTCCAAAACATGGTTCCATATGATCTCGATTTTTCCGTTCGCAAATAACCTGTCTTGAAGAATTTTTTCAGACCGCAAACTGTCCCGTCTATGAACTAATGTCACTTTTGAGGCAAAGTTTGTTAAAAATAATGCTTCTTCGACAGCAGAATTCCCGCCGCCAATAACGGCCACATGTTTTTCGCGGTAGAAAAACCCATCGCACGTGGCGCATGCGGAGACGCCAAATCCCATGAATTTTTGTTCACTTTCCAAACCTAACCAACGGGCGCTGGCGCCGGTTGAAATGACTAAAGTGTCTCCTGTGTAAATATCACCCGAATCACCGATGGCTTTGAACGGGCGTGACGTGCAATCGACAGAAATAATGGTGTCTTCGAACATTTTAGTGCCGACATTATTTGCTTGTTCGTGCATTTGATCCATTAACCAGGGCCCTTGGATCGGGTCGGCGAAGCCTGGAAAATTTTCGACATCGGTGGTGATGGTGAGTTGTCCTCCGGGCTGCATGCCGCGTACAAGTTGCGGTGCTAAATTAGCCCGCGCTGCATAAATGGCGGCGGTGTATCCGGCGGCGCCCGATCCGATGATCAAAACTTTGCTGTGGTGTGTTGTCGCCATTGCAGGCCTTTCAAAAGTTTGTGTGAAAAAGTGCCGAAATATAATAGGCTATAGCGGCTAAAATGAGTTGCCATAAAATAGAAATAATCGGCCAAATAAGCAAGCCGTTGCCGTTGTTCATTGTATAATAAATGAATTAATAAAAGTTGCGGGCGTAAGAAAACGGCCCTTGCAAGCGGGGTGATTGTAATATAATTTCACGCCTAATGAGCATGCTTATACCAATATGGCGATTAATGCTTATGAATTGAAGTGAAGTGAATGTAATTAAATTATTAATAAAAGGACCGAGTGTTTTGAGTACAGAAAAATCAACAGTGCGTGTGAAACTTGATAAAATTGATCGTCAAATTCTTCATGATTTACAAGAAGACGGGCGCATTACCAATGTTGAATTGTCCATCCGCGCCGGAATTTCAGCCCCACCTTGCTTGCGTCGAGTGCGTGCATTAGAAGACGCAGGATTAATCCGCGGTTATCACGCTGATTTGGAAGCCAAACATTTAGGCTATAATGTTACAGTGTTTGCCAATGTAGGTTTGAAATCACAAGCCGAACATGACCTAGAAGAATTCGAAGCCACATTGCGTTCATGGCCGGAAGTTCGGGAATGCCATATGTTGGCCGGGGAAACGGATTTTTTGTTGAAAATTGTGGCTGCCGATTGGGATGCTTATCAGAATTTTTTAACAACAAAATTAACGGCAACTGAAAATGTAAGCCATGTTAAATCGTCGTTGTCCATTCGAGTTAGCAAAAATGAACCCGGCGTGCCGATAGATTTAGAAGATTAATTATATAAAATGGAATGTTTGAAGATCGCGGTTATTGGAACCGCACTTCACAAATTTCATAACCTTTTTCGCCAGCAGGAGTCTTAACTTCTACTTGATCACCTTCACCTTTGCCGATTAACGCCCGTGCCAATGGGGACGTGATCGGCAACAACCCATTGCTGATATCGGCTTCGTGGCTGCCAACAATTTGGTAGCGCACTTCTTCGTCGGTATCTTCGTCGGCTAATAACACATGGGCGCCAAACAACACCGTGTCACCGGATAATTTAGACGTATCAATAACTTCGGCATGACTGATGATGCCTTCTAGTTCTAAAACCCGGCCTTCGATGAAGCTTTGTTTTTCGCGCGCGGCATGATATTCGGCATTTTCTGATAAATCGCCATGTTCGCGGGCTTCGGCGATGGCACGAATGACCGCAGGCCGTTCGACATTTTTTAAGTTCTTAAGTTCAACTTCCAAGTTTATTAACCCGGGCTTTGTCATGGGGATCTTTTCCATGGGACTTTCCGGTAAAATTTAATTACCGGACCTTTATTCAAAAAATTAAAACAAAAACATGAATGCGGTACGTTATTTTAGATTAAAATCCAGAACGCAACATCGATCAAGCTTAAAACGTTGTTTTGAAATAGTCTTGTATGGGAGAGACTTCAAGTCCATCACCTTGCAAAGCTTCGATAGCATCAGCCGCCGCCGCCGCACCAGCCATCGTCGTGAAATAAGGAATGGCATTGACCAATGACGAACGGCGAATGGAAAAACTATCGGTGATGGCTTGCGCGCCTGCTGTGGTATTGATCACCAATTGTACATCGCCATCGACGATGGCGTCTTCGCAATGTGGGCGACCTTGTAAAACTTTATTAACGTGCGCTACTTTTAAACCTTGCTCGAGAAGATATTTTTGTGTGCCATCGGTGGCGATGAGTTTAAAACCCAAACGCTCAAGTTTATGGGCAATGGTTTTGACCTTTTCTTTATCTTGGTCTTTGACAGATATAAATGCTGTGCCAGTTAACGGCAAAATATTACCAGCCCCCAATTGGGCTTTGGCAAATGCACGGCCAAAACTGTGATCAATACCCATCACTTCGCCCGTTGATTTCATTTCCGGGCCTAATAAAATATCAACTCCTGGAAAGCGCGTGAACGGGAACACGGCTTCTTTGACGGCGATGTGTTTGGCGCGGGCTTGATCAGATAGGTCAAAAGCCGATAATTTTTCACCTGCCATGATACGGGCGGCAATTTTGGCAATGGGCAATCCGGTGGCTTTGGCAACGAACGGTACTGTGCGGCTGGCCCGTGGGTTAACCTCTAAAATATATAGATCGCCACTTTTCAGCGCGAATTGAACATTCATTAATCCGACTACGCCTAATGCCAAGGCCAGTTCTTTACTTTGGCGATTTAATTCATCAATGGTGTTATCGGACAATGAGTAAGGCGGCAATGAACAGGCGCTGTCGCCTGAATGAATGCCTGCTTCTTCGATGTGTTGCATGATGCCGGCAACAAACACGTTTTCACCATCACACAACGCATCGACGTCAATTTCAATGGCGTCTTGCAAATAACTGTCGAGCAATACAGGGTTTTTACCGGAAACAATAACGGCTTGTTTCATATAGCGTTTTAAAGCGTCGGTATTATGGACAATTTCCATGGCCCGGCCACCCAAAACATATGATGGCCTGATGACCAAAGGAAAACCGATTTCATCAGCAACTTTTAATGCGTCGTCCAGATTACGGGCTAAACCATTGGCTGGTTGCCGTAAATTTAATTTTTGTAACAACACTTGGAAACGTTCGCGGTCTTCGGCCAAATCAATGGCATCCGGATCAGTGCCTAGGATGGGGATGCCCGCCTGTTCAAGAGCATGACTGAGTTTAAGCGGTGTTTGCCCGCCTAATTGCACAATACAACCCAAAAAGTCGCCATTACTTTGTTCTTTGCGGATAAGCTGAATAACGTCTTCTTCGGTCAATGGTTCAAAATATAAACGGTCTGATGTATCGTAATCTGTTGAAACGGTTTCTGGGTTACAGTTCACCATGATGGCTTCATAACCCGCTTCTTTAAGCGCATAGGCAGCATGCACACAGCAGTAATCAAACTCGATACCTTGGCCAATCCGGTTAGGACCGCCGCCTAAAATAGCAATTTTTTTACGGGCCGTTGGCTCGGCTTCACATTCGGCGGGCCGTGCGCTATCGCCTTCGTAACAAGAATAAAAATAAGACGTTTGGGATTGGAATTCACCGGCACAGGTATCAACACGCTTATACACCGGCGCGATTGATAGCTTTTGCCGCATCTTGGCGATAGCATCGGATGATTGTCCAGAGAGTTCAGCCAGCCGTTGATCGGAAAAACCCATTTTTTTCAAAGCCAGAAGCCCATCAAAATCATTAGGCAACCCGTTATCAATGATGTCTTTTTCGGTGCGGACTAAATGTGATATTTGTTCCAGAAACCAAGGATCAAAATGACATGCGCCTTGAATTTCTTTTGCTGTTAACCCCAATCTGAAAGCTTCGGCCACGTAACGGATGCGTTCCGGGCGGCGTTCATTTAAAACCGCGATGACGATGTCTTTATCAACAACACCGGCTGTGACCGCGCCTTCAATTTCGACCTCATTTAATCCGGTTAATCCGGTTTCCATAGAGCGCAAACCTTTTTGCAGGCTTTCAAGGAAACATCGACCAATGGCCATGGCTTCGCCGACGGATTTCATGGATGTGGTTAATAAAGCGTCGGTATCGGGGAATTTTTCGAATGTGAAACGGGGAATTTTAGTGACCACATAATCAATGGTTGGTTCAAATGACGCTGGGGTGACACCGGTAATATCGTTATCCAGTTCATCCAACGTATACCCAACAGCGAGTTTGGCGGCGATTTTGGCGATGGGAAATCCGGTTGCTTTGGATGCCAACGCAGATGAGCGGCTAACCCGTGGGTTCATTTCAATAATCACCAAACGGCCGTCTTTGGGGTTGACCGCAAACTGGACGTTAGAGCCGCCGGTTTCAACGCCAATTTCACGCAATACAGCAATCGATGCGTTACGCATAATTTGATATTCTTTGTCGGTTAACGTCAACGCCGGGGCAACGGTGATACTGTCGCCCGTGTGCACACCCATGGGATCAATGTTTTCAATGGAACAAATGATAATGCAGTTGTCGGCTTTATCGCGCACCACTTCCATTTCAAATTCTTTCCAACCCAATACCGATTCTTCGACGAGGACTTCGGTCACAGGGGACGCGGCTAAACCGCTGGAAACGATTTGTTCAAATTCAGTTTTATTATAGGCGATCCCACCGCCAATGCCGCCCAATGTAAACGACGGGCGGATAATCGCAGGCAGGCCAATGTCATCCAAAGCAAGGGTGGCGTCGCCTAACGTATTCACAACATGGCTTTTGGGCGTTTCAAGACCGATGGCATCCATGGCGTCACGGAATTGTTGGCGGTCTTCGGCTTTGGCAATAGCCTTGGCATTTGCGCCAATCATTTCGACGCTGAATTTTTTTAAAACCCCAGCTTCTTCTAAGTTAATAGCAGCATTTAATGCCGTTTGCCCACCCATGGTTGGCAGCAATGCATCGGGGCGTTCTTTTTCAATGATCGATGTTAAAATGTCGGTCGTGATCGGTTCAATATAGGTGGCATCGGCCATCGACGGATCGGTCATGATGGTGGCCGGATTGGAATTCACCAAAATCACACGGTAGCCTTCTTCGCGTAACGCTTTGCAGGCTTGGGCACCGGAATAATCAAACTCACAGGCTTGCCCAATGACAATTGGACCGGCACCGATGATCAAAATGGATTTAATGTCGTTGCGTTTAGCCATGAACTAGCGATCCTGCATCAGGTTAATAAAACGATTGAACAGATAATGACTGTCCATGGGCCCGGGGGATGCTTCTGGATGATATTGTACGGAAAACACAGGCTTCCCTTGGACGCGTAATCCTTGTAGGACACCATCAAACAAAGATGAGTGTGTTGCTATCACGCCATCCGGCAAGCTGTCGATGTCAACGACAAAACCATGATTTTGCGACGTAATTTCAACTTTCCCCGTTTCTAGATCTTTCACGGGTTGGTTGGCACCACGGTGACCCATGGGCATTTTGATGGTTTTGGCCCCTAATGCTAATGCCAGAATTTGATGACCTAAACAAATACCGAACAGCGGTGTGCCGCTTTTGAGAATGCTCTGAACCATGGGTATGGCATATATTCCTGTGGCGGCTGGGTCGCCCGGGCCATTGGATAAAAATACGCCGTCGGGGTTTAAGGCTAAAATATCGTCAGCGGTCGTCGTAGCCGGAACCACAGTAACTTGGCAATCGGTCGATGCCAAACAGCGTAAAATATTTTGTTTGGCACCAAAATCAACGGCGACAACATGACGTTTGGGGGATTGTAATTGCCCATGCCCTTGACCCAGTTGCCATTCTGTCTGATCCCATGCGTATGAGACATCACATGTCACCTCTTTGGCGAGGTCCATGCCTTTAAGTCCGGGCCATTGTTTGGCGCGTTCAAGGATGGGTTCTAAATCAAAGGTGTTGTTTTCCGGAAAAACCAAAACCCCGGTTTTAGGACCATGGTCACGTATATGACGGGTAAGCCTGCGTGTATCGACGCCTGTTAACACGGTCAACCCTTGGGCTTTGATCCAGGTGTTCAAATGATCAGTGGCGCGCCAATTAGCGGGCTCGTTAATGGCTTCTCTGAAAATGGCACCGCGCGCTACGGGCATTTTTGATTCCATGTCTTCAATACAAGTTCCAACGTTACCAATGTGCGGGAACGTAAATGTAATGATTTGACCTGCATAACTGGGGTCGGTTAAAATTTCCTGATAGCCTGTCATTGATGTATTAAAACAAACTTCACCGATGGTTTCACCAAATATTCCAGCGCCAATACCCCAGTATATCTCGCCGTCTTCTAAAACCAACACGGCCGTGGCGTCATTGGGTTTTGCGTGCAATACCGGATCACCTGCGGGGTTTAATCCGTTGGTGGATGAATGTCTGTTTTTGTTTTCCATTGTGTTGACCTGGGCAATGATCTGTCCGACCGCCTGATGATATTAAGGCGTTGGCAGTGTGTAAGCCATTGAGCCCCCATTGGTCAAGACTCCAAAAATATTAAATATCTTTTTATATCAAAGGGTTAATTTTTTTAAGTTTAGTTGCTTTTTTGATCACTTTTAGGTAGGTTCGCGGTTTCCGAAACAAAGACAGGTGTCACCCATGCTGCGAACCCGCATCAAGGATAACTTGAAACAATCCATGCTTAGTCAAGACAAAGCAACAACATCAACTCTACGTTTGATTTTGGCGGCTTTGAAAGATCGTGATATTTCAGCGCGGTCCAAAGGAATTTTGGACGGCATTAGCGATCAGGACGCCCTTGGACTGTTGCAATCGATGATCAAACAGCGCCGTGAAAGCATTGAATTGTACGAACAAGCCGGACGTGCAGAGTTGGCGCAAAAAGAACGTGAGGAAATCGCAGTAATCGAAAACTTTTTGCCTAAACAAATGGATGACAATGAAATAGGCAGCGTTGTTGACAGTATTATTAAAGAATTAGACGCAACCACGTTGCGCGATATGGGCAAAGTTATGGGCGCATTAAAAGAAAATCATACGGGGGCTATGGATTTTTCCAAAGCAGGGGCATTGGTTAAAACCCGTCTCGGATAAATATATAATTGTCGGTATCTGTTCGTGATCGTGCTCGTATAGTCATTGTCAGTGCCCGACAGATTGGTAAAATAAATGGCATTTACACCACAATTCCTTGATGAATTACGGGCCCGCGCCTCGGTCGCTGACTTGGTTGGTAAGCGGGTTAAACTAACGCGCAAAGGCCGTGATTACACAGGGTTGTGCCCATTTCATAAAGAAAAATCACCTTCTTTTTTTGTTTTCGAAGACCATTATCATTGTTTTGGTTGCCAAGCCCATGGCAGCGCTCTTGATTTTTTGATTGAAACCGAAGGCTTGAGTTTTCCCGAAGCCGTGGTGCGGTTAGCGGCCACGGTCGGACTTGACGTTCCCGACGACACGCCTGAGGAACGTGAAAAGCAAAAGAAACGTATAGGTTTGTATGATGTTGTCGAAGCGGCAGCAGTTTATTTCCAATCCATGTTGAAAAAACCAGAAGCCAAGCACGCCCGGGATTATTTAACCCAGCGTGGTTTGGATGGTGCGGTGATTGACCGTTTTCGGCTGGGATATGCACCGGATGGCCGTGGTGGGTTAAGTAAAGAATTGTTACGCCAAGGGATAGAGGTCAAACAAATGCTGGAGGCCGGTTTGCTGGTTCAGCCCGAAGGCCAATCGCGGGAACCTTATGACCGGTTTCGGGGGCGGTTGATGTTTCCAATTAGCGATCGCGGTGGCCGCGCCATTGCTTTTGGTGCACGCACACTTAGTGATAATGGGCCTAAATATTTAAACTCTCCCGAAACGCCATTATTCCATAAAGGCCGTACCTTATATGCATTGGACCAGTCGATTCAAATGGCAAGACGCCAAGACAAATTGGTTGTTACTGAAGGTTATATGGATGTTATCGCGCTATTTCAGGCGGGACTGGAATACGCTGTGGCGCCTTTGGGCACGGCTATTACCGAAGACCAAATATCGATGTTATGGCGTGTGGTCCGGGAACCCGTTCTCTGTTTTGATGGCGATCACGCCGGGTGGAGTGCGGCAGGAAAAGCTGCAGAACGAGCCTTGCCCCTAATAAAACCCGGATTTGGTTTACGTTTTGCGACTTTGCCCGATGGCGAAGACCCCGATAGTTTGATTCAAAAAGGTGGTGCGCCTGCCTTTAACAAAGTTCTGGAACAGGCACAACCTTTATCAGAAATTTTATGGCAACGGGAAACGGGAGGCGAACCGCCGAGAACACCAGAAGCCAAAGCTGCCCTGCAGGATAAATTTCAAACCTTAACCCGCTTGATCCAAGACCCGACCGTGCGCTCACATTTTACCAATGCATTTCGTGACCGTTTAAGCCCGGCGGGATCAACGGCGGGTGGTTATGGTGGAAAGGGTAAAAATTGGCGCAAATCCAAAAGCCGAGGCTGGCAACCATCCATATCATTGCCCGCCGACGCCGGGCCGAAAGCACATGTAGAAAGTGAATTGCTAAGGCAGCGCATATTAATCACCACGCTGATTAATCATATCGAGCTTTATGATGCCCATAGTGAAGAGATCGGTTTAATGGTCTTTTCCGAACCGGCCCTTGACAAACTCCGGCAAGAGGTCTTAAACACTCTGCCGGGGAATATCATCCTTGATTCTAAGCAGTTGCAGACCCATCTAAGAAACAGTGGGTTTTCTGGCTTGTTGGATGAGTTGCTCGGGTCGGCGGTTTACAATCATGCTTTTTTTGCCAAACCAGATATAGAACTGGATGTGGCTCAGGCAGGATGGATTGAAACGGTGCGGCAATTAAGAAACAAAGATGTGCAGGCAGAAATACTAGAAGCAGAACGACATTTTTCGACAGCGGCAACGGATGAAGACGGGTGGTTAAGACTTCAGGCGTTGAAACGCGCAGAATTTGCTGATCAAGAAGACGATATTGAATTTAAGTAAGATTTAAGTAACGAATATTGCGTAAGACGGGTCAATTCTGATAGGCATATAGGGTATTGCATGTTTATGAATAAATTGGTCTTAGGTAAAAAATAATTTTGAAGTTCAACAGAAAAAGCAGATTATAAGTTGGCTAAAGCAGCAACGAATACTCAGGAAACCACACCCGCTACTTCCGAAGGCGGCGATGGCCCATTGCTCGACACCATGGGTGCAGCAGTAAAAAAAATGATCGCCAAAGGCAAAGAGCTTGGTTACGTCACGTACGACGAACTCAATGCAGCCCTGCCGCCTGAGCAAGTCTCATCTGAACAAATCGAAGACACAATGTCGTCTTTGTCTCAGGCGGGTATTAACGTTATTGAAAACGAAGAAAGTGAAGAGGCAGCGCAAGGTAAAACCAGCGAAGCCGAAGAAGAACCCGCTCAAGCTGGCAACGTCGGCGAGTCGGATTTAGGTCGAACAGATGATCCTGTGCGTATGTATTTGCGGGAAATGGGATCCGTTGAATTATTGTCTCGTGAAGGCGAAATCGCTATCGCCAAACGTATCGAAGCTGGTCGTGAAATGATGATCGGTGGGATTTGTGAGAATCCTTTGACAATCCGCGCTATTGTTGGCTGGCATGATGCGTTATTGAACGAAGAAATGCTGTTGCGCGACATTATTGATTTAGAAGCCACCAATGGCGGCGGCCCAAACAGTCAACAGCTCAATGAAAGCACGGATGACGACGACGGTAATGCCGAAAATGCAACCGATGACGTTGATGGCGATATTGAAAATGATGATGCCGAAGATATTACTCCCGAAGAAGGCACCGCACCTGAAAGTGTGGACGATGGTGCTGACGTTGAAGGGACAGGCGATGATGCTGGCAGCACAGGCGAAGACGATGAAGACGAAGACGATGTGCCGAGTTTATCTCTGGCGGCATTAGAAGAAAAATTAACGCCTGAAGTTTTGGAAACGTTCGAGCGAATCGCCAAAACTTATAAAAAATTACACAAAGTTCAAATGGCTCGCCTCGAAGTTATTCAAAATGGTGACACGGTAAAACCGGCGCAGGAAAAACGCTTTGAAAAATTGCGTCATGAACTGGTTGAATTGATGGAAGACGTTCATCTGAACAACAACCGTATCGAACAATTGGTTGAACAACTTTATGAATTGAACCGGTTGTTGTTGGGCACCGAAGGTAAATTGTTGCGCATGGCAACGGCGTCTAAAGTCAAACGCGAAGATTTCCTTGAACGCTACCGCGGAGCCGAGCACGATCCGCAATGGATGGAAACAATTACGGCTTTGCCGGGCAAAGCTTGGGAACGGTTCCGTACGCGTTATGCCGACGACATTGTTAATTTACGCGATAAAATTGGTGAAATTTCTCAGGAAGCCGGACTTCCCGTCACTGAATTCCGCCGAATTGTGGCCACCGTGCAAAAAGGTGAACGCGAAGCGGCCAAAGCCAAAAAAGAAATGATCGAAGCTAATCTGCGGCTGGTGATTTCAATCGCCAAAAAATATACTAACCGGGGTTTGCAATTCCTTGATTTAATTCAAGAAGGCAACATTGGTTTAATGAAAGCCGTTGATAAGTTTGAATATCGCCGTGGTTATAAATTTTCGACCTATGCCACATGGTGGATCAGACAGGCCATTACCCGCTCCATCGCTGATCAGGCGCGGACCATCCGAATTCCTGTGCATATGATCGAAACCATCAATAAGTTGGTGCGTACGTCGCGTCAGATGTTGCATGAAATAGGCCGTGAACCAACACCCGAAGAATTGTCGATCAAACTGTCTATGCCTTTGGAAAAAGTGCGCAAAGTTTTAAAAATCGCCAAAGAACCTATTTCATTGGAAACCCCAATTGGCGACGAAGAAGACAGTCATTTGGGCGATTTTATCGAAGACAAAAACGCAGTGCAGCCGCTGGACGCCGCTATTCAGGCTAATTTACGCGAAACCACAACACGGGTGTTGGCGAGCTTAACCGCACGCGAAGAACGGGTTTTGCGGATGCGGTTTGGTATTGGCGTTAACACCGATCATACTTTGGAAGAAGTCGGGCAACAGTTTTCGGTTACCCGGGAACGTATTCGTCAAATCGAAGCCAAAGCTTTACGTAAACTGAAACATCCTTCTCGTTCGCGCAAATTGCGCAGTTTCCTCGATTATTAACCTATTTATCAGAGGTATCTTTATTCGCCCTTAGGTTTAGGGCCCGTAGCTCAATTGGTTAGAGCCGGCCGCTCATAACGGTCTGGTTGCTGGTTCGAGTCCAGCCGGGCCCACCATTCTCTTAAAACGTCGTCTTAATGAATGACTAGGAGCCTAAACTGTATAGGTGTCCCCATAGATAAAATTTATTCTGGTGGTGAATATTAAAGTGACGAATGAAAAGCGAATGAACGGGTGCGCCCGAAATTAACTTTTTTGTTTTTCGAAATCGTGATCTCGATAGTAGGGGGACACGGGTTGAGGTGAGGGCGTTTTAAACGGTTTTGTACAACGATTAGAGTACGTGTCTAGGCGTCTTAAACCAATTCATAAACGTAATCCCACCGACACCATGGCGAACCTCAGGCTGATTGTTTCAAAGTCTAATTACCTGAAGAAAAAAATATGGGCCAAAAATGAAGGTGCGTATTTTCTTTTCTGACGTTATCAGAACAGGCATCTTCACGTTTACCTGTGCTTAAACATGCGATCATTTTTTCCCGAAAATAATGTAGGCTTTCATTAGAATGATCCTGTTCTTATACTATTTTTAGAATCGAACGATAGAACGTTATTGTTGACTAAAGGTAACGCATTCGGGTCTCGTAAAAAAAAGTCCATCAATGCGGGGTTGACCTGTCAGCAACAATCTTCCCTAGTTACATTCGGACACTTCTTTGACATATGGGTTTATAATCATGCAGAACATTACGGGAATTAATCATGTGGGGCTTAGAGTTCGGAGTTTGCAGACCGCGCGAATTTTTTACGAAAAACTCGGGTTCGAATTTGTTGCTGGTCCGATTGGACCGGAGCCGGTAGCCATTATGCTACATCCATCCGGTGTTAATATTAATTTCATCCTCAATGTAAACTCTAATTCCTCATCAAATAATATTTTAATGGACGTGCCTGAAAAACACACTGGATTTACGCATATTGCCCTTGAAATCAATGACATTGATGCCGTCTGTCGGCAACTAGCTGCGTGTGAGATCGCAATAACTGAAACTGTAGAACTGCCGGACGGGACGGTTTTTTTCTTTATTAGAGATCCAGATGGGAATGTCATCGAATTTCATAAACCGATCTGACAACAATAATGTGAACTAGCTAAACTGATTGTGACCTTGCTTTGTAACCGATATCAGTGCATCAGCGTGTCTGTTGGATTAAATAAAATTTATTATATATACGGAAACAAGAATAAATCATGCCTGATATGATGAAAGCCGTCGTCATCCATAAAGCCGGTGCCCCAGAGGTGCTGAAAATTGAAACACGGCCGGTCCCTATACCCGGTCCGAATCACGTTCTTATAAAAGTGAAAGCTTTTGGCCTTAACCGTTCAGAATTATTTACGCGCCAAGGGTTGTCGCCAAAGTCTTCTGTAGCGTTTCCACGCATCCTTGGCATCGAAGCCGTCGGTATTGTCAAAGCGGACCCGAGCGGCGTGTTTAGTCAAGGCGATATCGTAGCCACGGCCATGGGCGGAATGGGCCGTCAATTTGATGGCGGTTATGCGGAATATACCTGTGTGCCAATAACTCAAGTTCAAAAAATCGAAACCGCATTGCCTTGGCATATTTTAGGGGCTGCTCCGGAAATGTTGCAAACCGCTTGGGGTGCGTTGTTTACATCCTTGCAATTTAAAAAAGGCGAAAGTTTGCTCATAAGAGGCGGCACAACGTCCGTTGGTTTGGCGGCCGCTGCCATTGCTAAAAATCATGGTGCGACCGTTCTTGCAACCAGCAGAAAACCAGACCGTGAAAAATTATTGCGCGACAACGGTGCTGATTATGTTTTTATTGATGATGGGCAAATTGCAGGGAAAGTAAGGGAAGTTTTTCCTGAGGGCATACATAAAATTTTGGAATTGGTCGGCACGACAACCTTGGTAGATAGTTTAAATTGCACTCAAAAAAATGGCAGTGTTTGTATGGCGGGTATGGTTGGCAATCAATGGGAACTTAAAAATTTTAGTCCCATGGGTGATATTCCAAGCGCGGTTAATTTAACAACCTATTCCGGGGGCGTTGATGAATTCATGAACACGCCTTTACAACAACTTGTGCAGCAAATCGAAACAGGCACATTAAAGTTACAAATCGGCCACGTGTTTAATATAAACCAGATTGTCGATGCCCACCGCGCAATGGAAGATAACCGAGCGGGCGGAAAAATTGTTGTTTTGACTTAAGACCAAACCTTATTGAGACTCGGGCCCGATTTCTTCGACCCGTATTTTTGATGCATCAAAGGCAATGTGGCCTTTTAAAATTTCGGCAATGTCCAAGGGTTCTGAATAAGTCCATGCCATATAACCGCCGTTATCTGCGTCACTATGTCCGAGCGTAAAATAACTAGCGTGGCCTTTAAGCGGGCAAAAAGTTGTTTTATCTGCTATGGGTTTAAGCTCTATTAAAACATCATCACGCGGTACGTACAGTACCGGATCATACATATCAAAGCCAACTTCTAACAACCGTAAAGCCCGCCTAGTTTGGGCCAAAGTAACCTTGCCCCGGCTGATTTTAATCAGATGATCAACGGGTTTTATTTTCATGTAATGCAGTGGTGCTTTTGGATTGTGAATTGTACCTTTTACGCGGACAATTTCCGGGTGCGCAGATGCGCCCTCTTCGTTCATGACATAACTCCTTGAAAATGTGTAAAATGATTTGTTCCCAATTTATAGGGTGTATGGCTGCAAAAAATTAGGAAATTATAAAAATGATCGCCAGTTTAATGATGTATCAACGACTGCAGCTTGTTAATGCACATTTTCGTTACTGGGCATTAATAAGGTCTGCGTTGGCAAAAAAAGGCATTGATAGCCCGAATGAATTATCGCAAGACGCCGAAGAATTTTATGTTTGGCGGCATCCAAATCTGGTTCTAAGCCAGACATGCGGTATGCCTTACCGGACTTGGTTACATAAGGACGTTCATTTGGTTGGTACGCCCGATTATGGTTTGGATGGATGCAAGCCTGGGTATTACAAAAGCGCTATTATTGTCCGCGCTGATGATTCCAGAAAATCGATCGATGAATTTGAAAATGCCGTTTTTGCTTATAATCAAACGATGTCACAATCAGGGTATACGGCAGCATATTGGCATGTGAAACCGCATGAATTTTGGTTTAAAAAAACATGTCATAGCGGGCAGCATTTGTTATCAGCGCGCATGGTGGCAAATGCTAATGCTGACATTACATCGTTGGATGCGGTATCGTGGCGAAATATAAAAAAATATGAAGCCTTTGCAAAAAAATTACGCGTTCTTGACTGGACTGAACCAACACCGGGGCTGCCGCTGATCACGTCAAAAAGCATAAATGCTGTTGATGTTTTTGATGCCGTTGAAACGGCAATTCATGAATTAACTGTACAGGACCAGTCTGACCTTGGGTTTGTTGGCCTTGTCAAAATTCCGAAATCGAAATACCTCGATATTAAAAATCCTGATCTTCCGGAATGCCAAATCATGCCAGCCTATTAGATTTTCATAGGATATTTTTGTTAGGCAAAAGCAATGTTTCGGCTTCCGTATCAGGACCCCAAACTGGCCATTTTTTCATAATGGTTTGAAATAATTGTGATGATAAATGTTCCGCCAACCATTTTTGTAAATAGGGTAAATGTTGCAAATCAAACCAGTCCCGGTCGGTGTTGGCAAATTGCCGGACAAAAGGAAAAATCGCAAAATCGCTAAGGCTTGGGCAGCGACCAAATAATTGATCTTGACGCTCAAGTCGGGTGTTCAGCGTTTTTAAAAACAAAACACCTTCGCGGCGATGATATTCAGGGTCTGTGCTTTGGCCGTAACGGGTAGCGTATTTATATCGATCAAGGTGGTTTTTAAATGGACCGTCGTTTTCAACAATCAAAGCGTGCATGTCGGTGATCGTCCCTTTTTCAGGAACCAGCCAGCCGTCCGGATCGTTTTGATTTAACGCCCACATCATGATGTCCAAGCTTTCATCCAACACTTGGTCACCCGTTAATTGCAGCACAGGCACCGTCGCTTTGGGCGAAATGTTTGTCATGGGCGCGGGTTTGTTGCGTAAAACAATTTCACGAATGATGCATTGTTTCCGGCTGATCATCAGCGCCATACGCGCGCGCATGGCATAAGGGCAGCGGCGGAAAGAATAGAGAATGGGTTGGTCGTTGTTTGCTACGCTTTGACTATCTGTATCAGGCATGGCCTTTAACAGTTTTAGCAAATGTATTTTGCACACCTTGACCTAAGTGCTGTTGCCCACGACTTTTTGCCAATTCGATTTGTTTTTGTCTTTGTTGGAAACGTTGTTTACGGCTCGTATCAGTGGTTGCGTAACATTTTGGGCAACTGACGCCCGGCACAAAATGGGATGATTTTTTGTCCGCGTCATCGATTGGGTTGCGGCATGCGTGACACATATCGTAACTGCCCAATTCTAAATCATGTTTAACGGAAACTCGGTGATCAAATACAAAACATTCCCCGTCCCACAATGATGTTTCCTGTGGAACCGTTTCCAGATATTTTAATATGCCGCCTTTTAAATGGAAGACATCATCAATGCCCAGTCCTTTGACAAAGGCCGTTGATTTTTCACAGCGGATGCCGCCGGTACAAAACATGGCAATTTTTTTGCCTTTGAGTTCTGAGGCTTGAAGATTTTCCTGATCGTTAAACCAATTTGGAAATTCCCGGAACGTAGTGGTTTTGGGGTCAATAGCCCCTTTGAATGTGCCAATACTCACTTCGTAATCATTGCGGGTATCAATAACAATGACGTCCGGATCAGAAATCAAATTATTCCAGTTTTCAGGTTCTACATAGGTGCCAACGATTTGGTTGGGATCGATGTTTTCCACGCCCATGGTGACGATTTCTTTTTTCAAGCGGACTTTCATGCGGTAAAAAGGATTGGTTAAAGCAAATGATTCTTTATGTTCCAAATCACCACATCCGGCAAGACCGCGGATATGGTCAAGGACCCTATCAATGCCTGCTCTGGTCCCGGCAATGGTGCCGTTGATGCCCTCATTAGCTAATAATAATGTGCCGCGCACACCGGCTTTTAAACAGGTGTCTAATAATCCGGGTTGAAGGCTTCGAATATCTGCAAAATGCACAAATTTATAAAGAGCGGCCACGACAAAATTATCGCTACTTTCTTCTGGTGCGGACATGTTGGTTGTTGTCAAAACTTAGGGTTCCTGAAATTAGAAAAATTAAAGTGACTTACGTTGTCTATTAGTCAAGTGGGTGCGGCTATGCATGAATATTAAATCATCATGGTATAAGCGTCCAGCACAAGGAAGATGTGTGGTTAAGTTGCCATATTGATGACGGCTTCAGCCGCGCGTAATCCTGAAATATAGGCGCCGTGCACGGTGCCTGCGTAATCAAAAGTAGTATGTTCCCCGCATAAAACTAATTTCTCTGCAATGGGTTCAGCCAAATCATCAAATTGTGACGGCTGGGAATTAGGCGTTGCATAGGCATAAGCCCCAAATGCAAATGGATCGGTGCTCCAATGGGTTGTCAGCGTTTGCAAGGGCGTGCCAACATCATCGCCCCATACATTTCTTAGCACCGCCAAGGCATCTTGTTCCATGTCTTTGTCGTTCATGGCATCGGCGGTTAGCGCATAGTCACCCATGCTTAAACCCAAAATAACATTTTCATCAGAAAAAGTGCGGTAATTAAGCCAGTAATTCCAGCGGCCTTTGGGCTTTGTCATGATGCCAAAATATTGAGTGCCTGTATCCCAAAAGGCATTTTGGAATTTAAATGCAATTTTAGTGACGCTGCCAAATCCAATTGTGTTGATGTTTTCCTGAACGTTTTCGAGAAGCGCCGGATTAAACTTGATTGTATTGCTTTTAAGCACACCTAATGGAACGCTGCAAATAACATAGTCGGCTTTTAATGGTCCTTGATCGGTATCAATTATGACCCCTTCGCCGTCATAGTTAATGTTGGTTGTTTTTATCGATAAACGTATATCCAAATTTTTACTAAGGGGGCCTAGTATTTTATCATATCCCGTTGTTACTACGACATCATCACCGGAGAACGCTTTGTCGGCGTCATAATAAAGGGCGGATAATTTTTCGATGGCCCCGCCTTTTGAAAATTCTGTATAGGCCGATAAAGCCCACATCACGCCGGGGTCGTTTAATATATCAGGTTTTAAATCGCTGATGGCTTGGCGTAAATCGCGGCGATCCTCATCGGTTACTTGTTCATCTATTTGTTCTAGTAAATCGGCCCAGTTGCCGTCAATTTGTTCAAGTTGAGCGTCACTGAGTTCATCCCCTTGTTGATTAAACACCGATAAATTTTCATTGTCTGTGACGACGGTTTTGGCACCGACGGCATCGGCCAACCGTTTCACAGGATTGTTGTCGCTGGGGCCGTGGATCCATCCCGCACCATATTCAAACGGCACAGCCATAGAATAATCGGTGTGCAACCGACCACCAATGTGGGGTTTAGCTTCGGTGACAGTGACGTTGGCGCCTTGTTTGGATAATGATTGTGCTGCGGCTAACCCGGATACACCGGCGCCAATGACAATCACTTTTTTATCTGATAAAGATTGTGCACGGGCCATGCCCAAGGGCGATGCGATCAAGGCGCCCGTTGCCAACAAAACGGTTTTTAAAAATGTCCGTCGTGGGTCATTATACGTCTTCATAGGTGGGTTTTATCTTTCAAAATATGAGGGTGCGCGGTCCAACCTTTATATGGATTTTGACAGAATTTGTCACAAAAAACTCTTTTTCTGAAAAACTTTTGTCACTTGTATGGGTTAAAATTCGTTGTTTGGATGATCAGTAGACGAAATTGATCAATAGCCAGATAACGTTATAAAGGAAGATCCATGGACGGAATTTTACAGATTGCTTTGTTAGGCGGATTGTTTTTTTTGATGATGAAGTTTGGCTGCGGGTCGCATTCATCCGGTCATGGAACTCATGGTGATAGGGCTAAAAAAAATAAAAAACTTGGTGAAGCTCAACAGTTGGAACGTTCAATAGTTTCTGAGGCAGAACAACGAGGCCAAGAAAAAGTTCCTAAAAATGATGTTGATCCTGTATGCCATCAAACTGTGCCAACAGATCATGCAAAAACCAGTCTTTACAATGGTCTGGTTTATTTTTTCTGCTCAAACGAATGTCGTGAAAAATTCGAAAGTGAGCCTGTAAAATATGCCGTGTCTGGACCCGATTCTGAAATTTGAATATTTTTCATAAGTATTAAGGAGTTAGATATGTCAGATACAATTTCCTCGGATCACACAAGGACCTCTTCTTTTGCGGCTGAAAGCCATAAGAAAATACAAATTAAAGTATTAGGCAATAGCTTAGGATTGTTTATTGCCATAACTTTTGTACTCTGTGTCATCTTTGATCTGGTGTTTCCGGAATATGCCATGAATCGGGTCTGGTCGCCACTGTTCCCTGGATTTGTCTGGTTAAGCTGGAGCAGTTTCCTGATAGGGCTTGTCGAAAGTTTCGCATATGGATGGTATATTTCTATTTTATTTGTGCCGATTTATAATTATTTTCAAGCCCGTTCAAATATGTCGTAGCGCTTAATATAAGTGTGAATGGTCAGCTATTTATTCAAAGGAGTGATCATGTTACTGTCTTTGTTGCTTAAAAAAGTGATCCATACTGGAACGTTAACGATTATTGGGGTCACAGGAAAAATGCGCACTTATGGTGGTAATTCTGGCCCTGTAGTGACGGTCAAATTACACAAGCGCTCACTTTATATAAAACTGTTTTTTAACCCTTGTCTGTATCTTGGCGAAGCCTATACTGATGGTGCTCTGACCATTGAACAAGGCACATTGTCCGAATTTCTGAAAATTGTGACAATAAACCTGTCTGCGGCAGAAAGCATGCCTGTTTACCGGGCATACGATAAAATTTGTTGTATGTTCCGTACTTGGCAACAATACAATCCTATTAGCCGCTCTAAATCACATGTTGCCAGCCATTACGATATTTCCAATAAACTGTACCACTTGTTTCTGGACCCGGACTTGCAATATTCTTGTGCCTATTTTAAAAATCCCGATGATGATCTGGAAACAGCACAATCCAATAAAAAATTTCATCTGGCATCAAAACTGTTGTTGGAACCCAAGCAACAAATCCTTGATATTGGCTCTGGTTGGGGTGGATTGGCACTTTTTCTGGCAAAGGCCGGGGCTGGACATGTCACCGGGTTAACCTTGTCAGAGGAACAGTTGCAAGGTGCCCGTAAACGCGCCAAGGAAAGCGGTCTGGAAAAAGCAGTTGATTTTCAACTTTGTGATTACCGTCAGCAAACGGGAAAATTTGACCGTATTGTTTCGGTCGGCATGTTTGAACATGTCGGCGTTAATTATTATCTGGAATTTTTTAACAAAGTGAACGAACTGTTAACGGACGATGGTGTTTGTGTGCTGCATTCCATTGGCCGGAAAGACGGTCCATCGTCAACTTGCGCATGGATTCGTAAATACATATTTCCGGGTGGCTATTCGCCGGCTCTGTCGGAAGTTTTACAAGCGGTTGAAGAAAGCGGATTATGGGTCGCTGATATAGAAACGCTTAGACTACATTATGCAAAAACGTTGAGTATATGGCATGCCCGGTTTCAGGCCAACCGGGGGGAAGTGCGTGACATGTTTGATGAACGTTTCTGTAGGATGTGGGAATTTTACCTGTGTCTAAGCGAGGCTGCTTTTTTGTACGGGGACCATATGGTTTTCCAGATACAGCTGTCAAAAAACAATGACACTATTCCGCTTACCCGTGACTATCAATTTGAATGGGAACGTGAAGCAGAACTGAATGCGGCGAAAAGACGGTCATCGTTGAAGATAGGCAAGGCGAGCGGCTAAGCCGATCAACATAACGCCCATCGTTCGGTCTAGCCATGTGGCGGCATTTGGATTTGCCCGCAAAGTTTTTGTTAAATGCCCCCCCACCAAGACAAGCGGTGGCTCTATAAAAGCGGCGACCGCGATGATCAAGGTGCCGTGTAATAATAATTGCGCCCAAATGGGGCCTGCACCGGGCTCAGTAAACTGTGGCAGGAACGCAAGAAAAAATATGGCCACTTTTGGGTTTAGTAAATCGATGAGCATGCCTTGGCGAAAAATGGACCACAGCGTTTTTTGAACGGGATCTATGTTCGTTAAAAACGATGTGCCCGATGATCGGATCGCTTTAAAGCCAATCCACATCAGATATAAAACACCGACCCATTTCACCGCTGAAAATGCGATGGCTGACGCTGCGACAATGGCGGATAACCCTGATACTGCTAAAATGACGTGACCAAAAGCCCCGCTCCAGATTCCCAGCATGGCTGTCAGCCCGGACCTCGCACCGCCTTTGACGGTATGACCTAGGATAAAAGCAATATCCGGTCCGGGGGATAGGTTTAACAAAAAGGCTGCGATTAAAAATGTCGCCCAGTGGAGGAGGTCATAGTTGAACATACTAGGTTTCTTTATATGCTAAATGAATGTTCGGTCTGGTTTTGTATTTCATGGACAAGATCAAAACCGTGATGCATCATCAGTGTTGCATCGGCGGTTCAATCGTCTATAGGTCTGCTTAATATATATGATTGTAGCGAGTTTATAAAGTGTACACCATTAGCAAACGGTTTGATTTTTCTGCGTCCCACTTTATTGGCGGTCTAGATGATGAGCATCCCTGTGCCCGGCTACACGGACATAATTACGTGGTCGAAGTGGTATTACAAGCCGAACAGGTAGATGAAATTGGCTTTGTCCGTGATTATAAAGAATTAGATGCTTTAAAAGCGTTTATAAATGATACTTTGGATCATCGACATTTGAACGATGTCATGGGTCACGACCGGACAACCTCTGAAAATATTGCAAAATGGTTGTATGATTGGTGCCGGGACCGTTGGCCCGAAGTCGCCATGGTGCGGATCAGTGAAACGCCTAAAACTTGGGCAACGTATCAGCCATAATAGAGGCTAAGAAAAGAAAAAGTAATGTCGAAGCAAAATGAAACAGCGCTGGTTTTGTTTTCAGGTGGCCAAGATTCCACGACCTGTTTAATCTGGGCGTTGTCCCGGTTTGATCAAGTGGAAACCATTGGTTTCAATTACGGACAGCGGCACATTATTGAAATGGACTGCCGGCAAAAAGTATTGTCAGAATTAAAACGTACTTTACCTGAATTAACGCCGCATTTAGGCGAAGACCATGTTATTGATATGGATGCTTTGGGGGCGCTTAGTTCCACTTCTTTAACTCAAAATGTGGAAATTAAAATGGGTGCCAATGGTTTGCCGACAACATTTGTACCGGGGCGCAATATTTTATTTATGACATTTGCCGCCGCCGTTGCATATCGCCGGGGTGCGAAACATCTCGTCACCGGTGTCTGTGAAACGGATTATTCTGGCTATCCCGACTGTCGGGACGATACCATGAAATCCCTGCAAGTGACGTTGAATTTAGGCATGGAAGAACGCTTTGCCATTCACACGCCGTTGATGTGGATTGATAAGCAGCAAACCTGGGTTATGGCCGATCAATTGGGCGGTAAGCCATTAATAGATTTAATGATTGAACAAACCCATACTTGTTATTTAGGCAACCGTGAAATTCGCCACGATTGGGGATATGGGTGCGGGACGTGCCCGGCCTGTGAATTACGCAGCAATGGGTATGCAGGTTATAAAAAACAGCTTATGTCATGACTTATGCAGTCAAAGAAATTTTTTACACGCTTCAAGGCGAAGGCCAGAATACAGGCAAACCAGCTGTGTTTTGCAGGTTTACAGGGTGCAATTTATGGACCGGACGCGAACAGGACCGGGCCAAGGCTGTTTGCCAGTTTTGTGATACGGATTTTGTTGGCACAGACGGTCATGGTGGTGGGGTATTCCAAACTCCGGAAATGTTAACAAAAGCCATTTCCGATGCGTGGGGTGATGGTCACGCCGAACAAAAATTTGTGGTTTTAACCGGTGGAGAACCGTTGCTGCAATTAGACGATGAACTGGTCAATTGCTTGCATAGTGACAGGTTTTTAATTTCTATTGAAACTAACGGCACGCTTCCTGTCCCGGATGGCGTTGATTGGGTTTGCGTTAGCCCGAAAGGGACTTCGGACATTGCGGCCCGCAAAGGCGATGAATTAAAACTGGTTTACCCACAACCGGAATTAGACCCTGCACTGTTTGAAAGTTGGGATTTTACCCACCATTTTTTACAACCCATGGATATAAAAGACAGCCCTTCGGATACAGTTCAAAAAACCATAGAGTATTGTCTTGAACATCCGAAATGGCGCCTAAGCTTACAAACCCATAAAATTTTACAAATTCCGTAAATTATGGCCGTATATGAAATGAACCACCCTTTATATCAGAAGTCACCAGACCACCGCGCGGAATTATTGATGCCGGCCGGATCACTGGCTAAATTAAAAACGGCGGTGCTTTATGGCGCGGATGCGGTTTATGCGGGAACCCCGGATATGTCGCTTAGAACGCAGTCAAATTTTTCATTGGAAGACTTGCTGGAAGGCGTGCGGTTTGCCCATGATCACGCGGCCAGAATTTATCTGACCCTGAATTTGTTTACCCATAACCGGGATATTGAAAAATTACCAGAATTTGTCAAAACCGTGCGCAAAGTCGCGCCCGATGGGGTTATTGTATCCGATACGGGCGTGTTTTATTATTTGAAAGAACATGCGCCGGAACTGAAACTCCATGTATCTACGCAAGCCAATGCCTGTTCATGGTTGACGGTGAACAGTTGGTCCCTACAAGGTGCCGATTTATGCGTGTTGGCCCGCGAAGTCAGTTTTTCCGAGCTCACAGAAATCCGCAGCAAATGTCCAGACATCAAACTGGAAACGTTCGTTCATGGCGCCATGTGCATGACCTATTCCGGACGTTGCCTGTTGTCCAATTATTTAGCCGAACGCGGGGCTAATCAGGGCAATTGTGCGCAAAGCTGCCGCTGGAGCTATAAAGTTCTGGCCCGTAAAAAAACCGGCGAAGACATCACCATCACCCCTGAAAACAAAGACGAATTTGATTTTTATCTGGAAGAAGAATTCCGCCCCGGTGAATTGATGAAAATCGAAGAAGACGATCGCGGATCGTATATTATGAATGCCAAAGACCTGTGTTTGATGGGCAAACTGGATGATTATTTGAAACTGGGTATAGACAGCCTTAAAATCGAAGGGCGCAATAAAAGCCAGTATTACGCGGCGATTACAGCGCGGGCCTATAGTCTTGCGATTAAAGCGTGGTATGATGATCCAGAAAACTGGTCGCCGGAGCCTTATCTGCGTGAAATCTATTCCCTGCAAAACCGAGGTTATTCTTTGGGTTTCCATGATGGGCGGTTAACGAATATTGCCCATAATTATGACCGTACCGATACGGTAGGCGGTTGGTTGTTCGCAGGCGTTATTGAATGTTGGGACGGGGATGATATGATTTTCAGTCCGCGCAATCCATTGCGTCCCGGCGACGTCATTGAATTTCTCCCGCCCGGCCAATTGGAAATCATTCGTTTGCGTCTTTATGAATTTGTTGATGGGAAATCGTTGGCGGTTTCCGGGAAAGCCAATCCAGGACAAAATAATACTATTCGGATTTCCAAGGGTTTATTTCATAACGAAGACATGGCAGAGCTTGAACAATTATTGCCGCCATTTTCCGTGGGACGTACTGAAGCTAGGCTGGATCAGGACAGGCAGGATTTATTGCAGAGCAACTTGATCGCTATGGATATTGAACGAGGGCTCAAACAACAAGGGGACACCCGCCCAACGTTAAAAGGGCGAACGCATACGGGGAAAACACCTGCGATTGGTCTTGACAGTTGTTGTGGTCTGGGTTGCAATGGATGCTTGATGTTCTGGAATGACGATAAATATGCTGTGGCCAGAGAAACGCTAAAAACTAAAAAAATTGGTGTAAAACTGGAAACGGCCATTTAATTTTTTGCATTGTGACCATGAATAAGGCAGAGACCGATGACTTTTTCCGGATCGTTGGGGGCGACCCTGAAAAAAAAACGATTGATGCGCAAGCTGACATTACAGAAACTGGCCGAGCAAAGCGGCGTCAGCCGAGCGGCTATATCCAAAATAGAGCGCGGTGACAGCACCGCATCATCATCGGTACTTGGCAAATTGGCAGAAGCCCTTGATTTGTCCATATCACAATTGCTGGGCGGGCAGCCGCGAGACAGTACTGTTCATATTCCGGCTGAAAAACAACCTGTGTTTAGCGAACAACAGACTGGTTTTGAGCGCCGTTCCTTGTCACCGTTGTTTCTTGGTCGGGGGATTGATTTTGTTCTTAATCGTTTGCCGGGGCGGGCAAAAACAGGACCGTTCCCTTCTCATCGCTCTGGGGTCGAAGAACATCTTTATGTCGCAAAAGGGCGTCTGAAAGTAATGCTGGATGATGATGAATATATTTTGGAACGTGGTGATTTTTTGCTTTATCAAGGTGACCGGAAGCATACATTTGAAAACTTAGGGTCGGATGTTTGTGAATACTTTATTGTCATTGACAGTACGCAATTAAGAGCAATGTAACAGATTAAAAGGTCGACGTTGACAATAGATTAATGCTTCTCTACAAAGAGAATTATTCTATTTTTGGAGAATTTAAATGCGGATTCTTGTCCTTGGAGCCGGTGCTGTCGGCGGGTATTTTGGCGGACATTTGGCGGACGCGGGGATGGATGTGACCTTTTTGGTTCGCGAAAAACGCTTGCAGCAATTGCATAAAAACGGGCTGGTCATCGAAAGCACCTGCGGTGATATGGCTTTACCCGTCAAGACGGTTATGTCCGGGGAACCCATGCAAACGCCGGATATCATCATGGTCGCGTGCAAGGCCTATGGCCTGACGGATGCGTTGACGGCAATCGCGCCTTATGCGGGGCCGGAAACGGTCATCATGCCGGTACTGAACGGGGTTGCCCATATGGATGTGATCGCAAAAACGTTTCCCGAAGCGACCCTTTGGGGCGGTGTTGCACATATCGGGGTGACGTGTCAGCAAAACGGCGTCATTAAACACCTGAACGAACTTCAGAGTTTGCTGTTCGGAACCATGGATGGCAACATCGATGACAGGGCGTCCGAATTGTTGGTGTTTGCAGAAAAAGCCGGAATGGATGTTCAGTTAACCGATGATATTGAGCAAACGCTATGGGAAAAATTTGTTTTTTTAACGACACTGGCGGGGTGTACTTGCCTTTTTCGGGCGGATATTGGAACAATACTGGCAACAGAGGATGGCGAAGGCTTGATTCTTAAGTTGCTTGATGAATGTTATGCTGTTGCCAGAAAAGAAGGTCATCCACCCGGGTCAGACAAAATGGATACCTATATTGAACAGTTGACCAAGCCCGGATCGGATATGAAAGCATCGATGTTGCGCGATATAGAAAACCGGGCACCAACAGAAGGGGCGCATATTCTGGGTGATATTGTCAGTCGGGCGAAAAGCCATGGATTAAATGTACCTTTATTGACGGCGGCGTCTGCGCATTTGGATGCTTATGAAAAAAACCGGGAAAATTAAGGTGTCCGGGAAAAAACAAAATCACCCGTTGTTGGGCTTGACTCTTGGCTTTGTCGGAGTTGCGGCTTTTAGCTTAACGTTACCGATGACACGGTTGGCAGTGACGTCCATGGGATCAGAAACAATTGCTGTTTGGCGTGGGTTGCTGGCGGCGGTTGCGGCCGGGGTTATTTTATGGCTTTTTTACCACCGTTTACCCAGCCGCAATGATGTTTTAAAGCTTTTCATAACGGGCTTGGGTGTGGTCGTTGGTTTCCCATTATTTATGACCTATGCCATGGAAACGATACCCGCATCGCATGGTGCTATTGTGGTTGGGTTGTTACCCATAACAACGGCGATCATCAGTGTTTTTGTTGACCATGAAAAACCAACGACTGGATTTTGGGGGTTTAGCGTTCTAGCGACGATTGCTGTGTTGATTTTTATTTTTAGAATAAGTGATGGCGGTCTGAAAATCGGTCACATTTATTTGTTTATCGCGGTGCTATCAGCGGCCGTTGGCTATGCTTTGGGCGGGCAAGCGGCCAGGCATATGGGCGCAATCAGTGTGATTTGCTGGGCGCTTGTGATTATGTTGCCGTTCTTGGTCTTGGCTTCGTTTTTTGTCGCCCCGGTGCCATGGTCGGCCCCTATAGAGGCTATTTTACCTTTTTTATATCTGGCATTTATCAGCCAGTTAGCCGGTTTTTTTGCATGGTATGCAGGTTTGGCCATGGGTGGTGTTGCCCGCGTTAGTCAGGTTCAGCAGTTGCAGATTTTTTTAACGCTTATTGCAACGGCGTTTATGCAATCGGAACCGTTGTCTTCGGAAATGTGGTTATTTGCAGTGGTTGTTGTTGTCTGCGTTGTGATGAGTGCACGTTTCAGGATTGGCGTTTCTGACAATGCCTAAGACTATTCAGCATCAAGTTTTGTAGTTCGGTTTTGTTATTTAATATGATGTCCGGCAGGACGGCATAGCCTTTTTTAATCGGTGCTTTTGGAAAATACCTAAGCGGCATAGCGCCACGTTGAAAAAGTTCCGTTATGTCTTTATCAGATAATTTTAATGCTAACCCGACCGGGCTTAAGGACATGAAAATGTGTCCGCAGATATAGGCTGCGGCTCCACTAAAAAAATGCCTATAGTTAATTTGACTGATTAAGTGCCCGTCTATGTGGCTCTCAACGAGGTGTTGCAGGTCACCAAGATATGGATGCGCCATGTATGAAAAAACCTTGTCATAGCCAAAATTATTAAAATTATTTATAACTTAAATTCAGTAGTTGAGCAAAAATGTTCGATAGTGAAATAAATTATTAAAAAAATATTCTGAATTGAACACAGATATTTGAAGAGTTTGAGTTTAATTTTACAAGTTCAAGGGGAATAGGTTAAGGAATAAAAAAATTTTGAGACAAAATGACAGTTTTTTAAAATTATTACCCTAAAAGTATATATGAATAAATTGATCAAATAGAAAATAAATGTTGACGATTTAAATCAATAGGTAGATCGTCTTGCTGGGGTTTTAATCTTAATAGGGAGATAAATAAAATGAAAATTAAAATGCTTGCCGCGCTCACGGGTGCCGCAATGTTGGTTTCAGCCGGTCAAGGATATGCCGGTGTTACTGAAGCCAAAAAATGGATTGATGAAGAATTTCAACCTTCGTCACTATCCAAAGCGGCCCAAATGTCAGAAATGGACTGGTTTATTAAAGCTGCGCAACCTTTTAAGGGTATGGAAATTAATGTCTTGTCGGAAACGATACCGACCCATGAATATGAATCGAAAACATTGACCAAAGCGTTTGAAGAAATCACGGGCATTAAAGTCAATCACCAATTATTGGGCGAAGGCGAAGTAATTCGTGCCGTGCAAACGCAAATGCAAACGGGTCGGAATTTGTATGATGGTTATGTCAATGATAGTGATTTGGTGGGCACGCATTCGCGCCTTCAGTTGGTTTATAATTTATCCAAGTTTATGAAGGGTGAGGGCAAAGACGTCACTAATCCGGGCCTTGATTTGGATGATTATATCGGAAAATCATTTGTTACTGGACCGGACGGTGATATTCGCCAGCTTCCCGATCAACAATTTGCCAATTTATACTGGTTCCGCAAAGACTGGTTTGATCGCCCGGATTTAAAAAAGAAATTCAAAGCCAAATATGGTTATGAATTGGGTGTTCCCGTCAACTGGTCGGCCTATGAAGACATTGCTGAGTTTTTCAGCAAAGGCGTGCAAAAAATTGACGGTAAAAAAGTATATGGCCATATGGATTATGGCAAGCGCGCACCTGATTTAGGCTGGCGTATGACCGATGCGTGGCTATCTATGGCCGGTGCCGGATCAAAAGGTTTGCCAAATGGTGTGCCTGTTGATGAATGGGGCATCCGCATGGAGCCGGGTACCTGTAACCCTGTGGGATCATCTGTATCACGCGGTGGTGCGGTGAATGGACCGGCTGCGGTTTATGCTATTCGTAAATGGGATGAATGGTTGCGGCAATATGCGCCTCCGGGGGCTGCGAGTTATGATTTTTATCAATCATTGCCCGCTTTGTCCCAAGGCAACGTAGCGCAACAAATTTTCTGGTACACGGCGTTTACGGCATCCATGGTGGCACCAAAAAGCTCCGGCAACAACACAGTTGATGATGCTGGAAAACCATTATGGCGCATGGCACCATCGCCGCATGGCCCATATTGGGAAAAAGGTCAAAAATTGGGTTACCAAGACGCCGGATCATGGACGTTCTTTAAATCAACCCCGCTTAAGCGTATGAAAGCAGCATGGTTGTACGCACAGTTTGTGACATCAAAAACGTTGGATGTGAAAAAAAGCCAAGTTGGTTTAACGTTCATACGTAAAAGCACGATTTTTGATAAATCATTCACTGAACGGGCACCTAAATTGGGTGGGCTAATTGAATTTTATCGTTCTCCTGACCGTGAATTATGGACACCAACAGGCGTCAATGTGCCTGATTATCCAAAATTGGCACAAATTTGGTGGCAACAAATTGGTGATGTGAATTCTGGTGTATTTACTCCGCAACAAGCTATGGACCGTTTGGCGTCAGAAATGGACCAAGTTATGGCGCGTATGCAAAAACAAGACGAGCGGGCCAAAGTTTATAATGGCTGTGGGCCCCGTTTGAACAAACCTGTTGATCCATCTGTTTGGTTGAACAAACCGGGGTCACCAAAAGCAAAACTCGCCAATGAAAAACCACAAGGTGAAACAATTGCTTACGAAGAACTCATTAAACGTTGGAAAATGTAAAAAGCCTTTGTTTGTTGAAGTCATTCTAATGTCTAATTCAGGGGGCGTCGTGTTGGCGCTCCCTGTTAATTTGGCCGTTAAAACGGTCTTTATATTATTAATTAAAAATATTAATTGGATGCGTTGATGAGCCTTATCCTGGAAAATATTGTGAAACGGGCAGGACCTGATACGCACATTTATGAAACATCTGTCGAATTTAAAGCCGATGGATTTAATATTTTACTGGGAACGACGTTATCTGGGAAAACCAGTTTAATTCAAATGATGGCTGGGTTGGAACGGCCAACGTCCGGAAAGATATGGTTTGGTGGAAAAGACGTAACCAAAGTCGCTGTACAGAAACGCAATGTGTCTATGGTTCACCAGCAATTCATCAACTATCCCAATTATTCGGTTTTCGACAATATCGCATCGCCCTTAAAAGTCGCAAAAATGTCAAAATCCGCAATCAATGACCGTGTTGAAAAAATTGCTGACTTGTTGAAATTAACAGCAATGTTGGGTCGTAATCCCAACGAATTATCGGGCGGGCAACAACAACGAACCGCATTGGCGAGAGCACTGGTCAAAGACGCTGATTTAGTCTTGTTAGACGAACCGCTGGCCAATTTAGACTATAAATTACGCGAAGAATTACGAGATGAATTGCCAAAAATGCTAGCTGACCGTGGCTGTATGGTGATTTATGCCACCAGTGAACCCGCTGAATCTTTGATGCTAAGTGGCTACACGGCGGCCCTTGATCAAGGGCGAGTGACCGAGTACGGCCCGTCGGCTGAGATTTACCGCAATCCTGTTAATTTAAAAACCGCAAAAGTTTGTTCTGATCCACCGATTAATACGGTAACGGTAGAAAAAAATAATGATCGAATTCAAATCAATTCAGAAATTTTTTGGACGGCTACCGATGATCAAAGTAAATTACCAGACGGAAAATACACAGTCGCCGTTCGTGCCCACCATGTTAAAGCAAGCGGTCATGATCGCACGCTTGTGAAAATATCTGGGAAAATTTTGGTGACGGAACTAAGCGGATCTGAAAGTGTGGCGCATTTTAATTTGGGTGGATCGACGTGGATTTCGCAATCTCATGGTGTTCATAATTTTGATGTCGGTACAGTAAAAGATTTTTATATCGATATCAATGGCTGCTTGTTCTTTGATGAACAAGGCCACCGGGTTGTGGTTTAAAAGGAAAAATTATGGCTGTTATCAAACTTAAAGATATTCGACACAGTTATGAAGAAAACCCCGAAGTCGATGCTGATTGGGCACTTAAACACATGGATGTGGAATGGCAAGATGGCGGGGCGTATGCACTGTTGGGGCCATCGGGTTGCGGCAAAACTACGCTGTTAAATATTATTTCTGGATTATTAACACCCAGCCATGGTGACGTCTGGTTTAATGATCTAAATGTAACGAACCAGCCTGCTGATACCCGTAATATTGCGCAGGTTTTTCAGTTCCCGGTCGTTTACGACACCATGACAGTCTACGATAATCTGGCTTTCCCATTACGTAATCGGAAAATTGATGAAAAAATTATCGACGCCCGTGTCAATGACATTGCGCGCATGTTGGATCTGGAACACAGACTAAAAGAACGGGCATCGGGATTGACCGCAGACGGCAAACAAAAAATATCATTGGGTCGTGGTTTGGTGCGTGAAGATGTCAATGCGATATTATTTGATGAGCCGTTAACGGTGATTGATCCACATTTAAAATGGCAGCTTCGGTCTAAATTGAAAGAATTGCATGGGCGCGTTGGCGCGACAATGATTTACGTTACTCATGATCAAACCGAAGCTCTGACTTTTGCTGATCAGGTGGTCGTTATGTATGACGGTCAAGTGGTGCAAATAGGAACACCTATTGAATTATTTGAACAACCCAAACATACCTTTGTTGGTCATTTTATTGGATCGCCGGGCATGAATGTCATGAAATGCCAGATCGATCAAGGCAAAGCCATTGTCGCAGGGCATCAAATAACGAATGTTAATAATCAGGCCGCTTCTGATCAATTAACCGAAATAGGCGTCCGCCCTGAATTTATAAAGTTTTCTAAAAATGGTATGGCCGTTGATATTATTAAAGTTAATGATGTTGGCCGCCACAGCATTGTTGAAAGCAAAATAGGAAATCATGATTTGAAAATCATGGTTCCCGAAGGTCAACCAATACCATCTGACGGTGCCCACGTTATCTTTGATGAGGCGTATACCGGATTTTATGTTGATGGCTGGTTACAGGAAAGGGGTTGATCATGGCAGCTAAATCCAACAATCAAAAAGGCTGGTTTTTTGTTTTGCCTGTTGTTGTGCTGGTTGCGTTTAACGCGTTAATACCGTTAATGACGGTGGTTAATTATTCAGTTCAGGAAACTTTTGGCAATAATCAATTTTTTTGGGAAGGCGTAACATGGTTCGCAGATGTTTTAGCCTCCGAGCGATTGCAAGCGTCTTTGGGGCGGCAACTGTTTTTCACAGGAACAATTTTAATTATTGAAATCCCATTAGGCATTGCCATTGCACTGGCCATGCCGAAAAAAGGCTTTTGGGTTTCGGTGTGTTTGATATTGATGGCTTTGCCGTTATTGATCCCGTGGAACGTGGTTGGTGCAATGTGGAATATTTTTGCACTGCCCGATATTGGTTTGTTGGGGCGCATGATTAACGGTTTAGGTTTTGATTATAATTTCACGCAAAACCCAACGGCGGCATGGTTTACAACAATTCTGATGGATATCTGGCATTGGACGTCTTTGGTGGTGTTATTGTCCTATGCTGGATTAACGTCAATCCCGGATGCCTATTACCAAGCGGCAAAAATTGATGGCGCTGGATCGTGGGCTGTATTTCGTCATATACAATTGCCGAAAATGAAACGCGTATTGACCATCGCTATATTGCTTCGTTTCATGGACAGTTTTATGATTTATACAGAACCGTTTGTTTTAACGGGCGGCGGACCGGGAAATACCACAACATTTTTATCCATTGATTTGGTTAAAATCGCCCTTGGGCAATTTGACTTAGGGCCTGCTGCTGCCATGTCGTTGATATATTTCTTGGTTGTGTTGTTGTTAAGCTGGCTGTTTTATACGTTGATGATGAAAAACGAGGACCAGTGATGAAAAAATTTAAATGGCTGGTGCCAACGCTTTATATCATATTTTTAATGCTACCGATTTATTGGCTATTGAATATGTCCTTTAAAACGACAAACGAAATATTGGGCGGTTTTTCGTTGTGGCCCAATGATTTCACGTTTGAAAATTATATAAAAATTTTCACCGATCCAACGTGGTACAGCGGGTACATTAATTCGATTACTTATGTTGTGATTAATGCTTTGTTGTCAGTGGCCGTTGCTTTGCCCGCAGCCTACGCTTTTTCAAGGTACCGGTTTTTAGGTGATAAACATTTATTTTTCTGGTTGCTAACAAACCGCATGGCACCGCCTGCAGTATTTGCGTTGCCGTTTTTTCAATTGTATTCTGCCGTTGGATTGTTTGACACTCCGATTGCTGTCGCTTTTGCACATACGTTATTTAATGTGCCTTTGGCGGTTTGGATATTAGAAGGATTTATGTCCGGTGTTCCCAAAGAACTGGATGAAACGGCCTATGTTGATGGTTATTCATTTCCCAAGTTTTTTGTAAAAATATTCATACCAACCATTGCCGCCGGTATTGGTGTGGCGTTGTTTTTTGCCTTTATGTTTTCTTGGGTCGAATTGTTGTTGGCAAAAACATTAACCTCTGTCGCGGCGAAACCCATAGCCGCTGTGATGACCCGGACGGCAAGTACTGCCGGCTATGAATTAGGTTTATTGGCAGCCGCCGGTGCTTTAACCATTATTCCGGGTGCCATCGTTATTTATTTTGTGCGTAATCATATTGCCAAGGGTTTTGCCCTAGGCCGGGTGTAAACAAGGAAAACAGATCATGGATTTATCATGGATGGCTTGGACCGCACCGACAGCGGCATTTTTTATTTTTATTTTAGCCTGCTTGATTGGCATGGGAATATGGGAATGGAAAAGCCCAGGCGGAAATCCGCGCCACGGTATTTTGGGGCTTGATACAACACGCGGTGATCGTCTGTTCATCACCTTGCTCGGTAGTGCTTTTATTTTTCTGATTTGGCTAGGTGTCATGGGCACGCCATTATGGGGCGGTTTGATTGTTTCAATCATTTATGGGATCGTTGTTTTTCGTTGGGTTTGATACAAGGAAAACAATTCTGTGTAAATTTTATCAACACTTCATAGATTTAAAAGAATCTTGCTTAAGCGTTCATATCGGTGGTGTCGGTGCGCCGTTGCTGATGATCCATGGTTATCCGCAAACCCATGCCGCTTGGGGAAAAGTCGGCCCAGATTTTGCCAAGAACTTTCAATGTATCATCCCGGATTTGCGCGGCTATGGTGAAAGCTCTGTACCCGCATCGGGTGCGGGTCATCAAGAGTATTCAAAACGCACCATGGCGCGGGAACTGGTCGAATTGATGGGCCATCTTGGACATCAACAATTCGCTGTAGTCGGCCATGACCGGGGGGCTAGGGTCGCTTACCGTATGGCTTTGGATTTTCCAGACGTTGTCACCCGCCTTGGTATTGTTGATGTGGTGCCGACGGCTGATGTTTGGTCATCAATGGGTGCTGAACTTGCCATGAATACATATCATTGGACATTTTTAGCGCAACCTGATCCCTTGCCAGAAAAAATGATTTCGGCTGACCTGGTCGCTTATCTTGAATGGACCCTTAAAAGTTGGGCCCAATCGCGCACCCTTGATTATTTTACTGAAAATGCTTTGGCAAGTTACCGAACGCAGATGCGGGATGTTAGGCGCATTCATGCCATGTGTGAAGACTACCGTCCGGGGCGACCATTGACCGGGAATTGGATGAGGCTGATAAACGGGCTGCGCGGAAAATAAAAGTACCTATGTTTGTGGTCTGGGGCGATGCTGGATTAATGGCTCAAGAACCTACACTTGTTGAAGTCTGGAAATCTTGGGCTGATGATGTTGAAGGTTTTGCAATTGATTGCGGGCATTTTGTCATGGAAGAAAGCCCTGACGATTTTACCAAGTCATTGCTGCCTTTTTTCTTGAAGGTATAAAGATCAACTCCTTTTTACGATAAATATTTTTTGCTTATTTCCACATGTCTGTAATAAATAATAAAATTGTTCGTGACTTCGGTAAATAAAGATGTATATACATATTAATGGAAACCAAAAACAGAATAAACAACAAAACAGATGCGCTTGATCGTCAGCAGTGTGCGTGCGCGAGTTTACGTAAAGCCACTCGTAAAATAACCGGTTCCTACGACGCTCAATTAAAACCTGTCGGTTTGAATTCAACACAGTTTACAGTTTTATCTGCAGTTGAACTGATGGGGAAAAGCCGGCAAAGTGATATAGCTTCAGCCCTTGCAATGGATGGTACAACGTTAACCCGGAACCTTAAACCGCTTGCTGAGAAAGGCTGGATTTTGATTGAACGCGGTGATGATCAGCGGGTGCGTATGGTGTCTTTGTCGAACAAGGGAAAAAATATTTTAAAAAAAGCCATCCCGCTATGGCAACAGGCACAATTGAGTTTTGTAGAAAAATTGGGTGCCCAAAACTGGCAACGTTTGCGTGATAGTTTGCATGCGTTGCAAAAATTATAAGCAAAGAGATTTATATTTTCAATAATACATGTATATACATATATAATTAAAGGAAAAATAATGAACGAAACAAAAACATGGCAAATTTCATGGACAGTGATAGTGGCATTTCTGGTCGGAGCACAATTCATTATTGCGTACGTGGTCGGTGCCGGGCAGCTTTTAAAAAATATTAATGCCAGTTTTTTTGCACCGATTGCCGTCACTGCTGTGGTCCCGGTAACGGTGTTTATAGCAATTTATTTGATGTCAAAACGATTTAGGGAAATGGTGTGGTCTATTGATATCATGTTGTTGACAATGATGCAGGCGTGGCGTGTTATCGGATTTGTATTTTTGCCTCTTTACGCGGTGGGTTTGCTTCCGGGGTTATTTTCTTGGCCCGCAGGGTTAGGGGATGTGGCCATCGGTTTGATCGCTGTTGTTATGGTAATACGATTGAAACGCAACCCGGACTATATTTTTGGCTCCGGTTTTGTCTGGTTCAATGTGATGGGATTGCTAGATTTTGCCGTAGCTGTGATCACGGCTGGATTGGCTGCTGGGGCATTGCCTGAAATGATAACAGATGGCATAACCAGCGCGCCAATGGATGTCTGGCCGTTAAATATTTTCCCATCATTTTTTGTGCCTGTGTTTATCATCATGCATGCGTGTGTATTGTTGAAAATATCACACTTGAAAAAACAAAAAATTGAATGACCGATGATGGTGCTGCTATTGGTCTTAGATTAAACGTTAAAACGAAATAACATGATATCGCCGTCTTTGGTGATATAGGTTTTACCTTCTTGCCGCATCTTACCTGCTTCTTTGGCACCAATTTCGCCATTGAATTCAATGAAATCATCCATAGCGATGGTTTCAGCACGGATAAAGCCGCGTTCAAAATCGGTGTGAATGACGCCGGCGGATTGTGGAGCTGTCGCCCCGTTTTTTACAGTCCATGCGCGGCTTTCTTTGGGGCCAGATGTGAAAAAAGTAATCAAATCAAGAAGTTGATATCCGGCATGAATGACACGGGTTAATCCGGTTTCAGATAATCCAAGGGCTTCCAAAAACTCAGTTTTTTCAGCTTCATCATCTAGGCTTGCCACTTCTTCTTCAACGCGGGCGGAAACAACTACACTAACCGCCCCTTGAAGAGCCGCCATTTCAGCAACTTTTTGACTTAAGGCATTGCCATCAGCCGCGTCATCTTCTTCGACGTTACAGGCGTATAAAACAGGTTTTGATGTTAACAGTTGCAAGCCCTTGAAGATGGATTGATCATCATCACTGATATCTAGTTTTCGCGCCGGTTGGCCGTCTTGTAATAGAGCGACTGCTTTTTCAACAATGGATAATGTGGCTGTTGCATCACGGTCGCCACCACGGGCTTTTTTAGTCAAAGGCGTGATACGTTTCTCAAGGCTTTCAAGATCAGCCAGCATCAATTCTGTTTCCACAGTTTCGGCATCGCGAATGGGGTCGATGGAGCCTTCGACGTGGGTGATGTTGTCATCATCAAAACAGCGAAGCACATGAACTATAGCATCAACTTCACGGATGTTGGCTAAAAACTGGTTGCCCAAGCCTTCGCCTTTGCTGGCACCACGAACCAGTCCTGCAATATCAACAAATTCTAATTGAGTGGGGACTAATCGTTTTGATCCGCTGATATCAGAAATTTTTTGCAGCCGGTCATCAGGAACACCGACACGGCCGGTATTAGGCTCAATAGTGCAAAACGGAAAATTCGCGGCTTCCGCAGATGCTGTTGCCGTCAACGCATTAAAAAGGGTCGATTTGCCAACATTCGGAAGGCCAACAATGCCGCAGTTAAATCCCATTAGGAAAGCTCCAAAATATATTATGACGATTGAACGTCGTGGGCGATTTTGCTCATATAACGTTCATCATCACCTGTTAATAACAATTCAAGGTGATCGGATAAGCTTTGGGTGACGCGATCAACCCAAACTTGTTCCGATTTTGAAAAATCTTTTAGCACGTGGCCGACAACTTGATCGCGGTCTCCAGGATGACCAATGCCGATGCGGGCGCGAGTATATCCATTTCCCAAATGACTATTAATGGACCTAAGTCCATTATGACCTGCATGGCCGCCACCGTGTTTGATGCGTACTTTGCCGGCGATTAAATCAAGCTCGTCATGGAAAACAAAAATATCTTGGGTGGATATTTTATAGAACTTGGCGACGGCTTCGACCGCTTGACCTGAATTATTCATATAAGTTGTTGGTTTAAATAAAAGCGTTTTATGCCCTTTGAACACGGCTTCTGACAATTGGCCTTGGTATTTAACGCGCCACGGTGAAAAACCATGGCTACGCCACATATCATCAATCGCCATAAAGCCGATATTATGACGGTTGAATGCATATTCGGGGCCGGGGTTACCAAGACCGACAAGCAGTTGCATGGATTTTCCCCCGCCCTAAATAAGATATCTTAAAATGTAACCAGAAAATGATTATCTAAAAAATAAGCAGAGGTATTATTCGTTGCTATCGGATTTTTCAGCGTCACCTTCTGTGCCTTCACCTTCAACCTCTTCGCCTTCGCCAGCAACGTCGTCTTCTTCTTCGACGACTACTGTCGGAGCGGCAATTGTTGCAATGGTGAAATCGCGATCAGTAATGGTCAATTCAACATCGTCGGGCAATTCGATTGCGCTAATGTGAATGCTGTCACCAACTTCGGCTACAGCTAGATCAATTTCGATGCTTTCAGGAATGTTATCCGGGGAACAGCGTAATTCAATAGCGTGACGAACGATATTTAAAACACCACCTTTGCGTAAACCGGGGCAGTCTTCTTCGTTTAAAAACGCACATGGAACTTCGATAACAAGACGTGTTTTTTTAGAAAAGCGCATGAAATCAACATGAATAGGCGTATCGGTGACGGGGTCCAGTTGAATGTCACGTACCAACGCGCGGTGCTTTTCACCATCAACTGTGATTTCAAAAACTTTTGAGAAAAAACCACCTGCATTAATATTGCGTTTGAGTTCAATAGGTTCCAAAGAAATTAAAGAACTGTCTTGTTTGTTACCATAGATAACAGCGGGAACGCGACCGGCACGACGTGTGGCACGGGCTGCCCCCTTACCTGCCCGATCGCGGGATTCCGCAGAAATTGATGTAATATTAGCCATTGTAAACTCCAAAATATGTATAAATAGCCGACCTCCAGGGGTGTCGACTAAAATTAGTCCCAATTGGGAAGGGCGCATACATAACGCCTGTTCGCCGCTGGGTCAATCAGTGAAAGCAAATCCCGTTCAAAGATCGGGTGCAGTCAATTATTCAAATAACGATGAAACAGAAGATTCTTCGCTGATGCGTTTCATGGCTTCGGCAATCAAAGGTGCAATATTGAGCTGTTCGATGTTGTGGGCAACGCGGACGGCTTCGGTGGCCATGATCGAGTCGGTGATCACCAGTCGTTCTAATGGTGATGCACTGACACGGGCCACAGCCCCACCCGACAATACACCGTGGGTGACGTAAGCGGATACTGAACTGGCACCTTTTTCCATCAATGCACCGGCCGCATTACAAAGCGTTCCCGCAGAATCAACAATATCATCTACCAGAATACAGCGTCTACCTTCAACATCACCAATGATGTTCATAACTTCTGATACACCGGCTTTTTCCCGGCGTTTATCAATAATCGCCAAATCAGCATTTAAACGTTTAGCCAGACTACGTGCGCGAACCACACCACCGACATCAGGGGAAACAATAACCAGTTGTTCTCCATTTGATTTTTCTTCGATGTCGCGACGTAACACCGGGGCTGCAAACAAATTATCAACCGGAATATCAAAAAAACCTTGAATTTGCCCAGCATGTAAATCCAGCGTTAGCACACGGTCGGCACCGGCTTCGGTGATTAAATTAGCCACTAATTTGGCCGAAATCGGGGTCCGGGGACCCGATTTACGGTCTTGGCGGGCATAACCAAAATAGGGTATGACGGCTGTTACACGTCTGGCTGACCCCCGTTTTAGCGCGTCTAACGTCACCAATAATTCCATTAAATTATCGTTGGCTGGATATGAAGTGGACTGAATAACAAAGACATCTTCGCCGCGCACGTTTTCTTCGATTTCCACAAAAACTTCCATATCGGAAAACCGTCGAACACTGGCTTTGGTTAAGGGCAGGTTGACCGAGGCTGAAATGGCGTCGGCAAGGGGGCGGTTGCTGTTGCAGGTGATGATTTTCATGGGTAATTTTCGCTCTGGTTGGTTATGCCAAAATTGTACGTGTGGTGGTTGTCGGGAGTATATTTTTCGGTCCAGCTTTATTACCTCTATCGTTCGCGGAATTTAACAGTGTCATCGATTTCTGTAAATCATAAAAACAATAAGCCTCCTCACGAAAATGAACGTGGGTGATTTTATTGCCACAAATCGGGCAGTGTCATGACGGCAGCCGGGCCAATGGATAGTTTTTGGTCCTGTATACTGATGGGTACATCTAATTGTGGCCCCAAAGGACTTGATTTTTGCATGGCTGCGAAAATAAGCCTCGCCGTGAAAGCTTGGGTCGAATTTATAATGCGCGCATTGCGTAATGCATCAATGGTTTCTTGATGGCCTATAATGCGTGCGGATAAGGCGCCGATGGGTTGCAGGTTTTTATCAAGACTAAGCGTGCCTTTTGAATTAAGCTTTAATGAGCCGTAGATGATGTTGAAACGCTCAAGTTCTACAGTGCCCCCTCCGTCTCGCCATTTTTCCACATCCGTTTTTTGCAGGGATTTTAACAAGCCGTTTAATTGAGCTGACAGAGCGAAACTTTTAATATCCCGGCCAAGGATTAATCTCAAATTTTTGGGGAGTTTAATGCCATCACTTCGCAGTTCGATTTTTAATCCATTTGCCGAGTTTATTGTGCCCGATAGCTGGTCAAATTTTATATCGTAAATTGATTTATTTTTATAAACCGTGTGCTGTCCGGAAGCGTTGAAATCGATGGTCGAAAAATCCCATGGCCGGGTTTTTAAAAATACTACATCACTGGTCCAAAGAAGTTTTTTCGTGGATGCTATGTAAAGCTTTGGCTGTGTAATGGATGATTTTAACCATCCGGGAAACCCTGAAACCGTTAGTGATTTATAGTTTAAAATAAAGGCATTGGTTTCTGATGGCGTTGAAAGGGAAGTTATTTGTTGTTCAATGCGGGCGGCCAATATCCGCCATGCAAGGCCATAGATTAAAAATCCTATTAACAAGACAATCGCCGTCACAACAACCATTTTTAACGGTTTTCCCGACCCGGATGGGCCCGGAATTTTTGATAAAAGATCGCCAGCGTTTTCAAGCTGTGAGTTGATTTGTGTTTTTTGCATTTTTTGTTTATAGGAAAAACACAGGCGCATAGAAACCATCAAACGCATAATATGATAAAAAAACTAATTCTAAGCAGGTCCTAGGATAAAGGCATGGCGCAAAATATGCATAATTATGAAGATGATATTTGGATTTTTGCTTATGGATCATTGATGTGGCACCCGGAAATCCCCTTTATTGAAAGCAAGCCTGCTATGCTGCATGGCTATCACCGTGCATTATGTATGTATTCTTTTGAATATCGGGGGACGCCGGAAAAACCGGGGTTGGTGTTTGGGCTTGATCGGGGTGGCGCATGCAATGGTTTGGCGTTTAAGGTGGAAAAATCCCAAGCCAAATCCGCCGTTTCTATGTTAAATGACCGGGAACTGATAAACGATATTTACCAACCAAAATGGTTGACGGTGAAAATGGATGATCGTTCAGCCCTGGCCTATTGTTTTGTGGCCGCGCGTGATCACGAACAATATGCAGGCGTGTTAAGCGAAGCCGAGCAAGTGCGGTTAGTAAACCAAGGCTGCGGCAAACGCGGTCAATGCATCGAATACCTGACAAACACATTTGATCATTTACAAGAACTCGGCATTATCGACCGTAAACTGGAACGGATTGTTTCACAGGTTAGGTTATCGGTAAAAACATCATCCGCATTTTGAATAGCCGCAACTTGAACAGGTGTCACAGCCTTCTTGGCGGATTAGGCTGGGTTGTGCGCATTTTGGACAAAACCGGAAACCGGCCGCTGTAGGGTTTGTCGATTTATCATTTCCTGATGAGGTTTCGGGTTGTGTTAAATTGACCACTTTCTGGTCCGGTTCATTGTCTTCGGCCAATTGACCGGGGCCTTTCAAAAACCCGATATCCAACATGTGGCGTTCGATAACTTCACCGATGGCGGCCAACATGGATGGCACATAGCGTCCGCCAACCCAATGCCCACCACGCGGATCAAAAACGGCTTTTAATTCTTCGACAACAAACGATACATCGCCGCCACGCCGGAACACGGCGGAAATCATCCGCGTCAAAGCTACGGTCCACGCATAGTGTTCCATGTTTTTGGAATTGATAAAGACTTCGAACGGACGACGCCTACCATCAGCCAATAAATCGTTAAGCGTGATATACATGGCATGATCGCTTTCCGGCCAATTCACTTTATAGGTGGCGCCGGGCAGGGCTTCGGGTCGGTCTAGTGGCTGGGTTAAATGGACAATCGCTCCGCTGTCGCCGATGTCTTTAGGCACGGCTTGTTGGCTCGGGCTGACAAGTGGTAATTCAGGCTCGTCAGTTTTTTTGCTTTTATTGTTTACTTCCAGCACGGCGCCGGTGATATCGTTGGGGCGGTACGTGGTGCAGCCTTTGCATCCCAGTTCATAGGCTTGTTCATAAATGCCCTTGAAATCGTCAAAAGCAATGTCTTCGGGGCAGTTGATGGTTTTTGAAATAGAACTGTCAATGTATTTTTGCACCGCCGCTTGCATCACCAAATGATCATGAGGGGTTAGGCTTTGCGCATCGACAAAGGCATCGGTTAACGGGGCCGCGTCGCCAAACAAACGTTTGAATAAACGGTAGGCATAATCAATGACGTTTTCTTCGCGCCGGCTGCCGTCCGGTTGCAATACATGACGGCTGTATTTGAAACTGAATACCGGCTCTAACCCCGACGATACGTTATCCGCAAACAATGAAATTGTGCCTGTCGGGGCAATCGATGTTAACAACGCATTGCGAATGCCGTGGTCTTTGATGGCTTGTTGCACATCGTCGTCAAGCTGTTGAATGGTTGGGCTTTCAAGATAGCGGTCTTGATCATAAAGCGGGAACGCGCCTTTTTCTTTGGCTAAATCAACAGATGTTAAATAAGCCGTGCGCCGGATCAAAGCCATCCATGTTTCACAGATTTTTACTGCATCGGCCCCACCATAACGTGCGCCGCACATGATCAGCGCATCGGCAAGCCCAGTAATGCCCAATCCAATGCGGCGTTTGGCGCGGGCTTCTTGTTGTTGTGCTTCTAATGGAAATCCAGAAATATCGATGACATTGTCCATCATACGCACGGCTGTTGTGACCAATTGTTTTAATGCGGATAAATCCAGTTGTGCCTCTTTGGTAAATGGATCAAGGACCAATTTTGCCAGATTAACGGAACCCAACAAACAAGCGCCATAAGGCGGCAAGGGTTGTTCGCCGCACGGGTTGGTGGCGTGAATGGTTTCGCAATAATTTAAATTGTTGGCAGCATTGATGCGGTCAATAAAAATCACACCCGGTTCCGCATAGGCATAGGTCGCATGCATGATTTTGTCCCATAAATCGCGGGCTTGAATGCTTTTATAGGCGACGCCGTCAAATATTAATTCCCAAGCGGTGTCTTGTTTCACGGCTTGCATAAATTTATCGGTCACCAAAACCGATAAATTAAACATGCGCAGGCGGCCCGGTTGTTGCTTGGCTTCGATGAAACTTTCGATATCTGGATGATCACAGCGCATCACGCCCATCATCGCACCGCGGCGTGCGCCAGCACTCATGATGGTGCGGCACATGCTGTCCCATACATCCATGAAACTAAGCGGTCCTGATGCATCGGCCCCGACGCCTTCGACAGCGGCCCCTTTGGGGCGAAGTGTGGAAAAATCATAACCAATGCCGCCGCCTTGTTGCATGGTTAGGGCGGCTTCTTTTAATGCGTCAAAAATACCAGCCAAACTGTCGGGTACTTCACCCATCACAAAACAGTTAAACAAGGTCACCCGGCGTTTGGCACCAGCCCCGGATAAAATGCGCCCTGCTGGCAAAAATTTGAAATCTTCCATGGCTTGGAAAAAGATCTGTTGCCAATGTTCAGGGTTGGTTTCCGAATTTGCTAATTCATGGGCAATGCGCCGCCAACTGTCATCGACGGTTTTATCAATCGGCTGTCCGTCGGGAGTTTTAAGACGGTATTTCATATCCCATATTTGTTGGGAAATGGGGGCCATTTGCGCCATGCCAGAAGTTCTCCTTTGACGATGGTAGGGACAGTATAAAAAAAATTACTTTAAAGCGGATCACGTATGATCAAGACATTTTCAGAAAAAATATTCTGGCAGTCTTGATGTTATGAATAATTTAAGGTGATAAGCGGCCCGGGTCAATAAAATGTTCATGAATTGTTTCCACTAAGTTATCCCGGCAACGATTCTTTAGCATCATTGAATTTGATAGGTTTTTTAAAGTTATCCACAGTGCCCACAAGATGTGGATGGAAAGCAAAGGGGGTTATCCACATAGGCTGAAGTTACCTATGTGAATGTATCTTAAGGCCCCGTTACAAGGCTGTTTTTGGTCTCTGGAAAACGTTTAACGGTTTCCTCGATCAATAAATTTGATGCCGTTTCTTGCACTTTTTCAAGGGCTGTCATGAAGGCTCTGCTTTTTAGTCCGGTTTCTATAGCTGGTAAAAATTCGACGATAATTATGCCTGAACGTTTGATGAACTGACGCCGCCCCCAAAATAATCCAGAATTAAGGGCAACCGGAATAACCGGGACTTTGCATTGAGAATAAAGGGCGGCAATTCCTGGATGGTAGGCGTTGAGTTTGCCGGGTGCGGCACGCGTGCCCTCAGGAAATATAACAACGGACCGGCCTTCGCTAAGCCGTTGTTTGCTATCCAAGATCATTTTTTTCAAAGCCGCCCCACCGCCTTTGCGATCAACGGCGATCATACCGGATTTTTTAGCATACCAGCTAAGAATGGGAAATTTTACCAGTTCTTGTTTTAAAATATAAACAGGCCCGTCTAACATCATAAAAAACATAAACGTTTCCCATGCCGACTGGTGTTTGCAGGAATAGATGGCCGGGGTCTCTGGAATGTTGTTTTGGCCTCGGATTTCCAGCTTTAACCCGACGATCCATTTAAGGCCAAATTTAATTACAGCACACCATTTTCTTAAAATTTTATGTAGTAAATTCCTTGAAAACGGCATTAAAACCAGCCCAAGCAATGCTGCGGTTGCCGTAAACCCCATAAAAAAAATATTAAATATTAAGGAACGAATGGTTTGCATTTTAAAAATTTGAAACCCAAGATTTGAATTGCAGGCGTAACCATGCCAGTAAAAATTTATTGTATTCGCTGATCATTAAATTTGTCGTGCCCGGCCATGCCCACCATCTTGAATGCTTAACATTGGACGGGAATACAGGATGTGGGATGATTTTAATTTCAGGCATAACATTTCTAAATTCTAACAGACTTCTCGGCATATGATAAGCCGCCGTCACAAGCCGGATTGATTTTGCTTGAACCGCGTCTACCCAGCGTTTTGTTTCAGCAGCATTTTCAATGGTGTCAACGGCACCCCCAATGGAAATTCGGTTTTCCAAAGCGTTGGGTGCGCGTTTGTATATTTGCAATAGCATGGCCACATCCACACCATTATAAACGCCGGAGACAAATAGTTTTGTTGCCCGGTTTTGATCCAACAATGCAAGCCCGGTTTCAAGGCGCATGCTGCCACCGGTTAGCACAACAATGGCATCTGTTTGTGTGCTTAAGTCATCAACTTTTATAGGGATATTGGCGGCAAAATAAAACAATCCAGTTCCCCAAACTGCAGTCAGGAACAGGATTTTATAAACAATGCGCGAGAATAAACTTGATGCGTTTTTATGTTTTTTTGCCATGATCTTTTTTTATTAAAGCATTTTGTTAAGCATACGCAACACTGTGAAATAAGCGCTCATCATCGCGATGATGGCAACGGCACCAGCTAACCCGGCTAATGTTCCCCAGTGCCAAATTGTGAATGTGAGATCTGGCATGACGGTATCGTCCATGGATCGTGCCAGATATGCAATGGCGAACACTGTGGGGGCCGCTAATAATAATCCAAATAGACCTCCTTTTAGCCCAAGAATGAGCGCACGTCCTGCAAATTGACTGGCGACATAACGGTCTTCGGCGCCGATCAAATGTAAAACTTCAATGGCTTCACGGTGAATGGCTAATCCGGTGCGGGTGGTGAAAACCACCGTGCCAATGGTCGCAAGAGCGATGAAAAACAAGACGGCTGTGGCCACGGCTTCGATAGTTCTGATCAGGCGTAGAAATTTTTGCAACCAAATTTGATAATCATCGACGACAACACCGGGAATGCGAGCGGACAAGCGTTTGGTCAACCCGGATGCATCCAGACCAGTACCGGGTTTAAGTTCAACTTCGATAATTTGCGGTACCGGCAAATCTCCCGTTTGGATGTTGCTGCCAAGCCACGGCTCTAACAGTTTAAGTAAACTTTTTTCGCTTAGGGTTTCGTACCGAGCGATTTCGGATGACCGGGCCAATATATTTAAAGCTTCGCGTAGATGTAATTCGTCGGCACGCCTGTTTTCGGCGGGTATAATTTGTACACTCAAGGTGCCGCTGATGCCTTGGTCCCATTTTCTAGCGGCAAGCTCTAGCGTCAACATGCCGGCCACGGCTAAAACCGATAAAAAAACCATAAACGCGATTAGCCATGGTAAAAATTGGCTGTGGGCATCTTTATCAAGGGGAATATCTGATCGGCGTGCAAACATCATCAATAGGCTTTATAAAAAATTTTCAATACTAGGGAAGGCCGGATTTTCATCAAAGTTCTGCGTTCCCTCAGGGTTGTTCGCTGAAATTGTCTGGCGATGCAAAGGCTGTTTAATCGTCAGTTTGCCATCGGTTAATTTCAACGACGGATATCCCAGTCGTTCTACCAATTGCATGTTGTGGGTGGCAATGACAACGGTGGTGCCCAATTTGTTCAATTCTTCAAATAAATGAATTAACCGGTTGCCCATGGCATCGTCTACGTTTCCAGTGGGTTCATCGGCGAGTAAAATTTTGGGCTGAGAAATCACGGCCCTTGCGATTGAAACTCTTTGTTTTTGACCGCCTGATAAAGTCGGCGGGCGAGCCGCCATATGGTTTTCAAGGCCCACCCAAGCCAGCAATTCAACTACGTGTTTATTAACGTCTGCTTCGCGAACACCGGCTACCCGGAGCGGCAAAGCAACATTATCAAAAGTCGATAAATGATTGAGTAGTTTAAATTCTTGAAAAACAACACCGATTTTGCGTCTTAAAAATGTTAGTTCGCGGCGCGATGACGTAGCGATGTCTTTATCAAATAAAGAAATTAATCCGCGGGTGGGTTTTAAGGCTAAATAAATCAGCTTCAGGAGCGACGATTTCCCCGCCCCGCTTTCACCAAGTAAAAACTGAAAAGAACCGGGTTCCAATGAAAACGAAACATCCTGCAGGACTTCGGGCCCAATGCCGTAGCGGAGCCCAACATTTTCAAAGCGTACTATGGCGTTGTCTGACGTCGCAGCCACGTTTTATTTCTCCTCAAAGGTTTTTTAAAAAGCTTCGTTAATATCTGTTATAGTTGAATACCATTTGTCACGTCGGAAAATATATAAATATTATTAAAAAATTAATGTCATGACCGTAAATTTATGGTGTTTGGCGCACAAAAGGCCTAAATACGTATTTTTTTACCCGTTTAATCCAATGGTTTTACAGCAAAAACGGTGATCAAGTTTATATTGTTTGATGGGCAAGTGCCCGGTTGCGTTAAAGTTTCTAAGTCATTATAAATATTTGTAAGATTTTCTGGTTGGCATTTTTTCTGGTTGGCATAAATGATAATTACTTGCCCAAATTGTTCCACTCGCTATACCGTTGATAAAGCGGCTATTGGCGACGGGAAAAACACACGATGTTCACATTGCCAGCATACTTGGTTTGTCAATGTTGATGCGTTGACGCAGTCACGTCCTGCGGTCCCTCGTCGCATGCAACCGCCGCTTCAACCTAATCCTTATGCAGGACAAATGATGCCCGGAATGGTGCCGGGGCAAATGGTGCCGGGAATGGTGCCAGGGCAAATGATGCCCGGAATGGTGCCGGGGGGAATGGTGCCAGGGCAAATGATGCCCGGAATGATGCCGGGGCAAATGCCCCAAGGGACGCCTCAGGGCGCATTACAAGGGTTGGCCGTTGATCCGGCGGCGGCAGTCGCGCCGCAGCCTGCGCCGCAGCCTGCGCCGCAGCCTGCGCCAGAACCTGAGCCAGAACCTGAGCCAGAACCTGAGCCAGAACCTGAGCCAGAACCTGAGCCAGAACTTGAGCCAGAACCTGAGCCAGTACCTGAGCCAGAACCTGAGCTTGAGCCAGAACCTGAGCCAGAAGCAGAAGCAGAAGAATTGCTATCGGCAGAGCAACTTGACGATATGTTTGGCGATGATGACGAGCCTGAACCTATGGCATCGTTGGTGGCCAACAATTCAAATAATGATGATGAAATTGATAGCCTCGACGGATTAGAGGACATCCCTGAACCGGACCCGATTCCTCAAGTTTTCACAGGCGGCGAAGACGGTGATGAGGATGGGAATGCCCCTCAGAAACGTAGCCTTGTAAAAGTCATCGGTGGTGCTGTCTCTAGTGTGCTTTTGCTTGTCGTGTTGGTGGGTTTTTTTGGCAAAGGTTTCATCATGGAAAAAATCCCGGCAAGCAACGGCATCTATGAAATGATAGGGCTGGGTAAAAAATTGGGTGAAGGGTTAAATATTCAAGGCATTAAAAGGGCTTATGAAACCGATGGCGGAGAAGAAGTGCTTGTGGTTCGTGGCAAGGTTTTAAATGTAACCGACAAAATAATTGACGTGCCGATGATTAAAATTGTTCTCAAAGATAGCGATGATAAAGCCGTGAGCACTATTTTTGTTGCGCCTTTGAAGAGCCAGTTAAAAGGGAGAAATGCCCTTAGTTTTAAAGGTGTTATAAAAAAACCATCGGCCCTTGCGCGCAAAGTTATTGTCGATTTTGGCAAAGCTGAGAAAACGCCCAGCAACCCCGACCAAGTGAAAACCAAGCCTAAGGAGTAGCTTTGAATGGATTGTTGGGAGGTGTCTCCTGCAGGCGATCTTAGTTTTTTTAAAAAAGCCCGTCGTAAGCTTTGCGGTCTATGGGGCACGCCAACAGAGTAAATCCGTTTCGTGAGATGGCTTTGGCGGCTTCGGCTTCTAATGTTTCTGCATCTGAAACATCAACGCCCGTACCACCCATGGCGGTGGCAACGGCAGCGAAATCAGTGCCACCAAAATCAACGCCCAAGTTTTCCATTTTTTGGCCACGTTGTTTAAGTTCGATCAACGCCAAGCTGCGGTCAACAAAAACAATAACCAAAACAGGTAACTCCATATCTCGAAGTGTCGCTAATTCACCTAAGACCATTTCCATGCCCGCATCGCCCGTGAATGCCACGACGGGGACACCGAGTTTAGCAGTTTTATAACCCGTTGCCATGGGGACCGCCGGTCCCATGGTGCAAAGAGCGGTTGATTGCAATAACGTGCGCGGACTGTAACAGTGCCAAATTTGGCTCAATAATATACGGTGCGCCCCGGTATCGACGGTGGCCACAGTATTTTTTGGTAATACACGACGTAAACATTGAATGATGTGTGCCGGCCCCCAATTGCCTTTGGGCAAGAAAGCTTTGTGCAATGCTTGCTTGGTTTTATTTGGTGCGTCGTCGGCCCATGTGGGGTGATGGTCAATATTTTTAGATAACGCGGCAAGCCCGGATGCCACATCGCCAATAAAACTGTAATCCGATTGATGAACGTAATGTGTATTTGTGACTGCTGAAAATTCCAAAGTCGTGGTATCAGGGCCCCATGGCTGTCGCCACCCAGCACGCATTTCAATGGGATCATAACCCGCCAGAATAATCAAATCGCTTTGTTTAATAAGGTCCAGTAAAATATTGTCAGCAACCGGCGACAGACCGGCCCCGCCGAGCGATAAATTATGGTCTTCGTCCAACACACCTTTGGCTTTATAGGTCGTGATCAAAGGGATCTGGAATTTTTCGATAAAATCCCGAAGTGTCTGATCAGCCTTTTGGTGTAAAATATCAATACCGGCGATGATTAAAGGTTTTTTTGCTAACTCAAGGGCGGATTTGGCGGCTTGAAAATCTGTACTTTGGGCTGGCACCATGGGGGATGGCTTGTTTTGCCGTGGGTATCCTTTATCGATTTCACCCATTCCGGCGACGCTAATCGGTATATCAATATGGACCGGGCCCGGTCGACCGTTTGTGGCGATGGCGATGGCTTTGTCAATTATAGCGGCAGTTGCACCATGATTTAATTTAAAAGATGCTTTGGTGATCGGGCGTAACAAAGCCTGATGATCAAAAATTTGATGGGTATAAGTGACGGCACTGGCATCATCGACACAGCCCGTTAAAAAAATCATTGGCACTTGATCTTGCCACGCATTGGCGACGACGTTAACTGCATTGGCCACACCCGGTCCTAATGTCGCCAATAAAATGCCGGGCGCACCTGTGGCATGATGGGCACCTTCGGCCATAAATCCGGCTGAATTTTCATGCTTGGCCAGTTGGAAATGAATGCCTGCGTCTTGTAAGGCTTCCATGATTTTTAAAACTTCGCCACCCGGAATGCCAAACGCATGACGACACCCGACATCATATAAACGGCGTGCGACAATCGTTGCTGTATTAGTCATGATTGATATACCCGTTCCGTGTTTGTGGCAGTTTTCGTTCTAAAATTTGACTGGCGACAAGGGTCCGTAAAACTTGCGCGGTGCCCCCGCCAATGGTGAACATACGCGCGTCCCTGCACATACGTTCCAGCGGTAAATTACGGGAATATCCAGCCGCTCCAAACATTTGTAATGCATCATTGGTAACTTTAATGGCTGTTTCGGATGCCATAATTTTGGCTTGAGCCGCTAATTTTGGATCAGGGAACCCGGATGCGTCGTCCCATGTTGCACTGGCGGCGGCTTGATACAACATTAACCGCGAAGCCGATAAACTGCTGTCCATATCGGTTAGCATCCATTGCAAACCTTGGAATTCGCAAATAGGGCGACCAAATTGGCGGCGCTCACAAATATAATCCAGCGCCAGTTTATAAGCGCCTTCGGCAATGCCTAACGCCACAGTCCCAGCCCCAACCCGCTGGCCATTATAAGCCATCATTAATCCGGCAAATCCACGTTTTAAACCTTCGGGCGGGATCACTGCCATGTCAGCAGGTATTGTTAAATCATTAAAAATGATTTCGGTTTCAGGAATGCCGCGTAATCCCATGGCCGGTTCTCGTCGACCGATTTTTAATCCGTCATTATCGCCGCGCAGGGTAATAAATCCACCGATGCCTAAATCTTTGCCATTTTCAAACACGCGGGCAAAAATTAAATGCAGCCGGGATACACCACCGCCGGTGATCCAATGTTTTGTGCCATTCAGAATATAGTGATCTCCCTGTTTATCGGCCCGTGTAGTCATTTCAGTAGCCGCGCTTCCGGCACCCGGCTCTGTAATACAAATAGCGGGTTTATCGCCGTCTAGAACCAAACCCGCGGCTAATCGTTTTTGTTTATCGGAGCCATACTTCATAATTGCGCCGACGGCTCCCATATTCGCTTCGACGACGATACGGGCGGTGACGCCACAAACTTTGGCGATTTCTTCAACCACCAAAATAGCATCCAAATAGCTGGCGCCACCACCGCCATATTCGGTGGGAACCGTCATGCCCATGAAACCGGCTTTTTTTAATACCTCGATATTTTCCCATGGATATTGTTCCGTGCGGTCAATATCGGCGGCGTGCGGCTGAATATCCTTTATGGCGACCTTGCGCGCTGTTTCCTGAATTTGTTTTTGTGTGGGGGATAAATTGTACATGATGTCCTCGTTTAAATTAAACCTTGGGCACGGAGCTTTTGTTGTTCATCAGCTGTTATGTTCAGCAGTTCTTCCAACACATCGGCTGTGTGTTCACCCAACGTGGGCGGCGGACGGCGGTACGTCACAGGCGTTTCGGAAAATTTTACCGGGTTTCCTAACAAATCAATTTTACCGGTTTTTGCTAACGGCTGGTCCATTGTAATGCGCATGTTACGGTGCCTGATTTGCGGGTCTTCGAATGTTTGTTCTAAATTGTTCACGGGCCCCGATGGCACGCCGATGGATGACAATCCATCAATCCATTGACGGGTTGTTTTTAGACGCGTTAAATTTTCAATTAACGGGATTAGTTGTTCCCGGTTGCGAATACGTAAATCGTTGGCGGCAAACCGTTTGTCTCGGGAAAGTTCTGGTGATCTGGCAAAATCACAGAATTTTTGAAATTGACTGTCGTTGCCAACGGCCAAAATAAAATGTCCGTCTTGGGTTGGGAATACCTGATACGGCACAATGTTTGGGTGGGCGTTGCCGCGGCGTTTAGGGATATTGCCTGATAAAAAATAATTATTGGCTTCGTTGGCGAGCCACGCCACTTGGGTATCTAGTAATGCCAAATCAATCATTTGCCCTTGGCCGGTTTGGTCGCTATGGCGCAGGGCAGCTAAAATTGCGGTCGATGCGTACATTCCGCACATGATGTCGGCAATGCCGACGCCGACTTTGACGGGCTCGCCATCTGGGTCGCCCGTTAAACTCATTATGCCGCCGATGCCTTGGGCTAAAAAGTCATAACCTGCTTGTGGTGCATAGGGCCCGGTTTGGCCAAAGCCTGTAATTACGCAATACACCAATTTTGGCATTTCAGATTTTAAGTCATCATAGCCAAGACCATATTTTTCCAATCCGCCGACTTTAAAATTATGCAGTAAAATATCACATTTTTTTAAGAGTTGTCGCACCAGTTTAGCGCCCTCCGGTTTAGAAATATCAATCGTCACGGACCGTTTGTTCCGGTTGGCGGCTAAATAATATGCGCTTTCATGGGTGTCATTATTGTCTTTGTCTTGAATGTAGGGTGGTCCCCATTTGCGGGTATCATCACCGCGTATGGGGTGTTCAATTTTAATAACGTCCGCGCCTAAATCACCCAACAATTGTGTGGCTGTGGGCCCTGCCAATATGCGGCTTAAATCCAGCACGCGGACCCCTGTTAATGGACCTGACGTGCCTGTCATGGCCGTTTTTTTGGACGTCTTGGGCATTGATTGTTCCTTAGGCAGATATTATCCATTTTCATTCAGGTATCATAACGCAGGCTAAAACTTAAAAAAAACGAATAATTTTGAAGTCTAACTTAAATTATTTTTAAGTGGTTTTCGCCGTTGATGTTTCGTGAATTTTTTACCGCGTGATGTGCGGGGGGTGGTCATTAACGATCCGTCCAATCATTCACTTTCGGATTAAAATGGTTAAATCATCACACAGGGCAATAATTTTTTGGGTTTTGCTAGCCTGCTCGCGACCTTGCTCGGTTAATGTCGTTAGCACGGCTTTTTCTAATATTTTGATATGCAAACTAACTGCGAATTGGGTTAAGCCCACGGTATCGGGATCGGCGATTGCTGCAAAACAGCGATGATCGACAATGGCAGTAATAGACAATGACAATAAACGTACGTAATTATTTAAAATCCATGATTTAACGTCGCTTGATCAGGATACTGGTCATATCGTCATGAACCGGCGCACCGTTACAAAAAATATGAATACAGTTATTAACAGTTTTTGATATGTCGGCGGTTGGGCCATTTATTGCAGACAACAGGGCTTGTTCCAGTCTTTCTTCGCCAAATTGATGGCGTTCAGTATTAAAAGCCTCGGTTAGGCCATCGGTATAAAGGAACAAGGATTCGTTGGGGAAGAGCTGCATTTTCCCATTTGCATAAGGCAAGTTTTCCATGACGCCCAATACCGTGCCATCCCCGCCATCCAACATCGGGGCTGTATTGTTATTTTTAAGCACAAAAGGCGGTAAATGGCCACCATTGGCATAGTCGACGACAAACGTATCAAGATCGACAAAGCCTAGGAAAACGGAAACAAACATGCCCGGAATATCATGCTGGCAAAGTAAATTATTCACTTTGAACAAACAGTCCGCCGGGGTTTCAGAATTGATTGCCTGGGCGCGAAGCAGGGTTCGGGCGACGGCCATATAAAATGCCGCCGGCACGCTTTTGCCGGATACATCGGCGATGATAAAAGCCAATTTCCCCGGTGCTATTTCAAAACAATCATAAAAATCACCGCCCATATCTTTGGCCGGGGCAACGTCAGCGAAAACGTCTAGGCGCTCGGCCCCGGGAAACGATTTTGGCAAAATGCGTTGTTGCAAATCAGCGGCAATATCGATTTCCCGCCTAAGGGCAGAAAACTCAGCGCGTTCACGCCAATTGCGGCGTTTTTGTTCAACGTCTTTGAAAACTTTTTCAATTGTTATTGTGACATCATCAAAACTAAACGGTTTAACGAGAAAATCTGCGGCCCCTTGGTTCATGGCTTTGCGAATGATGTCGATATCGGGTTTTGTCGTTAACGCGATACGTGGCACCCTGAATCGGCGTTCTGATAATTGCCGAAACAGCGATAATCCGCTTAAAGCGGAGCTGTCAACGGCGATTAAAGCAACGTCGATATCGTTTGTATTTTCAATAATGGATAAAGCCTCGGAATCGGATTTTGCAAAGGTAAAACGGCTTTGCATATGTTCGGTTTTATTTTGCAAATAGTTGCGAAAATGTTGTTCGGTTAGTTGATCGTCATCGATGACCAAGGTTTTAGGCAAAATTTTATCCAGTGTTTTATAATTTGATCGTTTTCTGACACACAGTGCCTGACAATTGATAGTGTATCCGGTATTGTTGGCGCATGTAACCGATTAATAAAGCAAAGGCCATTAAAATGTCGTCACCCGATGCGTTAATTGAATTAAAAAAGGTTGAAAAATCTTTTGCGGATAATCACGTTCTCCGGTCCGTAGATTTGCGCATCAACAAAGGGGATGCGTTGGTTTTAATAGGCAATTCCGGTGTCGGTAAAACGTTGATCCTTAAAACCATTATGGGATTGGTTGATTTTGATGCAGGTGAAATATTTATTGATGGGCAAGATGTGCTGAATTTAACAAACGCGCAGAAAAAACAATTTATGAACCGTTTTGGTATGACATTTCAAAAATCGGGCTTGTTCGATGGGCTTCCTGTGTGGCGTAATGTGGCTTTTCAATTGCTGCAAGTACAAGGGATGGCGTTAGCAAAAGCTAAAAAAATTGCAATCGAAAAGTTGCATGATGTGGGGCTAACGGCTGATGATGCGGATTTGTATCCTGCCGAATTATCCGGTGGCATGCAAAAACGTGTGGGGTTGGCGCGGGCCATTGCCCACGACCCAGACGTTATATTTTTGGACGAACCAACAGCAGGGCTTGATCCGATCATGAGCAACGTGATCAACGAACTGATCATTAATATTACTGAAAATTTAGGCGCGACAATGGTGGCGATCACATCGGATATGGTCAGTGCCGGGAAAATTTCTGAACGCATCGCCATGTTGCATGATGGGCACATTATTTGGGACGGATTGACGGCGGATGCTCAAAATTCAGGTAATCCTTATGTTGATCAATTTATCCACAGCCGCGCCGAAGGACCGATTAAACTGGCAGTATAGGTGTTTCATCATGACAGATAATAATTATGATAGTGGTCGATTGAATTTGCCCTTTGTCGGTCATTCGACTTTCGCCAAAAGCCCGCCGTGCCTTGACTGGTCCGATATCAATGCAGACTTTGCTGTGCTTGGTGTGCCCAATGATATGGGGACACAGTATCGCCCGGGGGCACGGTTTGGTCCGCGTGCTATTCGCGAAGCGTCGACATTATTTTCCTTTGGTCACTCAGGTGCCTACGATTTCGAAGACGATGTGACCTATTTACCCAGCGGACAGGTAAAAATTGTTGATGTTGGTGATGCTGATATTGTGCATACCGACATGGAACAAAGTCATAAAAATACAGAATTGGCTGTAAGGGCCATTTTAAATACAGGCGCAGTTCCTGTTGTATTGGGTGGTGATCATTCTGTGCACGCCCCAATAATAGCTGCTTTTTCTGATGAAGAGCCTGTGCATATTATCCACATTGATGCTCATCTGGATTTTGTTGATGAACGTCACGGCGTAAGGTTTGGTCACGGTAACCCGCTGCGCCGGGCCTCTGAAATGTCGTGGGTGACAGGGATGACGCAAATGGGCATCCGTAATGTGTCTTCATCGAATAGAGATGATTATCAGGCCGCAAGGGACGCAGGGTCAACGATATTATCTGTCCGCGACGTCAGAAAACTGGGACCGGATGGTGTGCTTGATTTGATCCCAAAAGGAGTACGTTATTACGTAACCATTGATATTGATGGTTTTGATCCATCGATTGCGCCGGGGACCGGAACGCCCAGCCATGGCGGGTTTTTATATTATGAAATTCTTGAGATTTTACAATGTCTTAGCAAGCATGGAGTGGTTGTTGGGATGGATCTGGTTGAGGTTGCACCGGTCTATGATCCATCCGGGATAACGGCCATGTTAGCGGCCCAATTATTAATGAATTTTTTAGGCTTTATTCATCATAATAAAGCATCTGAATAATTTAGGTTGCTGCGGGTTCAAATTCGGTTTAAAGGGCATTTTATACCTTTAATCCGGAGCCTCGATAATGGATCGAAATTACCGCGTTTTATTGCCGTTGTTTATCAGTATTTCGTTATTGATGTTGGGCAGTGGTGCGTTGACCACATTGATAGGCCTGTCGATGGCCAAAGCCGGATTTTCCGCCCGGGTCGCAGGTCTAGTCATGTCGTCCTATTATTTAGGTCTAGTGGTCGGGCCATTTGTCATTCACCGTTTAATATCGGACGTCGGTCATATCCGTTCATTTGCGGCGTTGGCTTCATTATGTTCGGCAGCGGCATTGGCCCATCCTTATTTTGTTGATCCGTGGTTTTGGGGGGCTTTGCGTTTTGTACAAGGTTTCACCATTGTCGGGCTTTATATGTGCACTGAAAGTTGGCTTAACGAAAAAACGTCAAACACAGTTCGCGGGCAAGTTTTCGCCATTTATCATACGGTGGTGTATTTATTCCAAGGCGGGGCGCAGTTTATGTTGAATTTACCAGACAGCACCGGCACCGGATTGTTCGTTTTGATTTCGGTGGTGATGTCGTTGGCTGTTGTTCCCATTGCCGCATCGAAAGTCGATGCACCGGCCATGCCGCAACCGGTGCGACTGAATATGAAAAAACTTTATGCCATATCGCAAACTGGAATGTGGGGCGCATTTACAGCCGGTATCGTATTGGGTGGAATCTATGGATTGGGACCATTTTTTGCCAAACAAATCGGCTTGGATGTCTCTGCCACCACGCGGTTTATGGGGGCGGTGATCGTCGGCGGGCTTTTTTTGCAATGGCCGCTTGGTAAACTGTCGGATGTTATGGATCGCCGTCAGGTGATTTTAATGATTTTACTGGCATCTGGTGGCATCAGTATGATGTTGGTTTATTATGCCGCAAACGGTGGATGGATGCTTTATGGGTTGGGCGCTTTGTTCGGCGGTGTAGCGTTCACATTGTATCCCATTTCGGTGGCTTACACTAATGATTATACGGACCCTGATGACCTAGTGGCTGTTAGTGCTGGATTGCTTGTGGCATATGGTGTCGGATCGACTTTGGGTCCGTTGGGTGCATCGTTGTCCATGGAATGGTTGGGGGCTGTTGGCTTGTTTTATTATTTAACCCTAGCTGTTTTACTCACAGCGGGGTTCACACTTTGGCGTATGGCGCAAAGGGATACAGTCGCCGTCGAAGATCAAGGCGACTTCCAACCCGTGCCTAGGACATCGCCCATCGCCAGTGAGTTGGATCCGCGTTGGGAAGAAGATGAATAGTGTCAACCGTCAACGGCGTCTGACAATGGGCGTTGGCACTATTTATTCATATTATTCAGCTTATTCAGCTTATTCAGCGGGTTTTGCCGTGGCTTTTTTTAGGTGGTCAATAACAAAAAACAAAATGACGTAAATCAAGTAGTAGGCAAAAACGATATTAACAAAGGGTACAATCGTAAGAATGGCCCATAAAATTTTATTTTTACCCAAACGTTCAGCTAAAAAATAGTTGCCGAAAGCAAATGGAATACTGATAAGTATCCAAGGCATAAAGACGAAGAACATTGACATTCCTCCACCAAACATAGTTTCCCCGTTATCCATGATTTTTTCCTGTTTTCTTGTTTTGGGCTTTGAAAAAATGCCCATTATATAAGAGCAAAAATGATTAAATCTCGTATAAATAGATTAATAGCGCAGCTATTGTGTTAAATCAATTGAAAGTTATTCATCACAATCCCTTGAAAAAGCTGCGAGGTGCTTGTGCTAATGGGTTCTATGGGATTAAGGATTGGCGTAAGCAGGAACAGGCGTTAACATGCTGTTTTTGTAAAGTGTGTCATTCAAATTGAAAAGAGCCTTTAGATGATTGAGCAAAGTGCCCAAATAATAGACTCCATTCATCCGCAAAAATTTAAAAATCCTTTTGTCACGGCCAAAGGCGAGCAGCGGGCCGTTGTTGCCTTGACGCGGCTTAAAACGTTGTGGTTCAACACCGGATCTTTATGCAATATCACCTGTCGGAACTGTTACATGGACAGTAGCCCGACCAATGATGCCTTGGCCTATTTGTCGTTATCGGATGTCACAGGTTATCTTGATGAAATCAAAGAGCAAAGTTTCCCGGTCGAAGAAATCGCATTTACCGGTGGTGAGCCGTTTATGAACCGGTCGTTGCCGGATATGTTACATGCTGTTTTAGATCGTGGATTTAAAGCGTTGGTTTTAACCAATGCCATGAAACCGCTGCAACAAAAACAAAAATACTTGGACGCGCTTAATCAACAGTTCCCTGGTGGTTTGACAATCCGTGTATCGATCGACCATTTTACTCAAACAAAACACGAAGACATTCGTGGAACGAATACGTGGCAGCCAATGATCAATGGTCTGCGTTGGTTGGTTGATAATAATTTTAAACTGGCCATCGCCGGACGTATGTGTTGGGATGAAACTGAACATCAGGCGCGTCAAGGTTACGCTAAACTTTTTGCACAAGAAAATATTGATATCGACACAACCAACCCGGCGCAATTGGTGCTGTTCCCTGAAATGGATGCAGCAAAAGATGTTCCGGAAATAACCGTTAGCTGTTGGGATATTCTGGGTGTGGCTCCTGAAACCATGATGTGTGCTACGTCCCGCATGGTTGTTAAAAAACGTGGGTCGGATCATCCGGTGGTTATGCCCTGTACATTATTACCCTATGACGAAGCTTTTGAATTAGGCAGGGATTTGCAATGTTCACAGCCAAAAGTACAACTTAATCACCCGCATTGTGCACGGTTTTGTGTGCTCGGTGGGGCGTCGTGTAGTGCTGCTTGATTTAGGTGAATTGAACGCGCCGGTTTTATGTTTTGGTGGGCCATACAGTAATTTACAGGCGACAAAAGCACTTAAAAACAAAGCCGAATTTTTAGGCATTCCGCCGGAACGTATTATTTGTACCGGTGATGTCGTCGCCTATTGTGCCAATCCACAACAAACCGTTGATTTGATCCGTGATTGGGGTGTCCACGTTATGATGGGCAATTGTGAACAAGCGTTGGGGTTTGATGCCGATGATTGCGGTTGTGGTTTTGATGAAGGCAGCCAATGTGATGTTTTGTCGGATGAATGGTACCAATTTGCATCCGGGCGTTTAAATAGTGCGGCAAAACTATGGATGCGTTCATTGCCCGATGTGATTTATCTGAATTTATTTGGGATCCCGATTGCCGTCATTCATGGTGGTGTTGACGATATCAGCGCTTTTGTTTTTCATTCCACACCAGATAATGCGAAACAGCAAATTATAAACGAACTTGAAATTCCAAGCGGGCCTATTGGCATTATAGCCGGGCATTCCGGGTTGCCGTTTACGGACACAAATGTAGGCGGGGACTGTCTGTTTTGGCATAATCCGGGGGTTATTGGTATGCCTGCCAATGATGGCACGCCTAGGGCATGGTATTCAGTTGTTGACCGGGACGAAGATGGGCAATTATGTTTTTCTCACGGTGTCCTTGACTATTGTCATCAGGGTGCAGCCCAAGCCATGATTGAAAATGGTCTGTCGCCCGAATACAAACAATCTTTATTGACCGGGTTATGGCCGAATATGGATGTTTTGCCAGAATGGGAACAAAAACAACAGGGCCAACAAATTTTTGCCAAAAAAATTACCGGTCAATTCACCGGGCATGTTGCCGCCGTAGACTAAAGTGGCTATTATTACGGGCTTATTGAATAATTTGTTCCATGATATATGTGAGACCATGACCATACACGATCATTACCAACAAACGACGCGCGAAATCGAAGTTTCAGTTTTAGCTGAGTTTTTAGAAGACCATTCCGACCCTGATCATCATCAGTTTGTTTGGGCATATCATATACGCATTGAAAACAAAGGACATGAAACCGTAAAACTGTTAACGCGTCATTGGAAAATTATGGATGGAGTTGGCGGCCAACAAGAAGTTTTGGGCGATGGCGTAATCGGTGAACAACCGGTGTTGACGCCGGGGCAAGTTTTTGAGTATTCCAGCGGTACACCGCTTGCGACGCCATCGGGGATTATGTCGGGAAGTTATGGAATGGAAACCGGTGATGGCGAAAGTTTTGATGTTAATATTCCGATGTTTTCGTTGGATAGCCCACATCAATCCATTGCCGTTAATTAAGGTTCAGCCAAATTTTTAAGTGTTCATGAAAGACTAAAAAATGGATAAATCATTAGAAAATCAGGAACAATTAATCGCCGATGACTTGGCCAAACGGCCCAGCCGCGAAGAAGCTGAGGCCGCTGTTCGCACTTTGTTGAGTTGGGCTGGGGACGATCCTGCACGAGAAGGGTTGTTGGATACACCGTCTCGGGTTGCGCGTGCGTTTGATGAGTATTTCAGCGGATACCAAGCCTGCCCCAAAACATTGCTGGAACGTACATTCGAAGAAACCGAAGGTTATGATGAAATTGTACTGTTACGCAATATCCGTTTCGAATCCCACTGTGAACACCATTTAGCACCGATTATCGGTCGTGCTCACGTCGCCTATTTGCCCAAAAATCGGGTTGTGGGTATTTCAAAACTGGCGCGGCTTGTGGACGTTTATGCCAAAAGACTGCAAATTCAGGAAAAAATGACAGCCCAAATTGCGGGAACCATCGAAGACGTACTACAGCCAAGAGGCGTCGCCGTTGTCATCGAAGCCGCCCATCATTGCATGACAACTCGGGGCGTGCATAAAACCGGTGTGACGATGGTAACCAGTCGGATGTTGGGGGCATTCCGTGATGACGCGGCAACAAGGCGCGAATTTTTAGCGATTATTGGCAATCCTGCCAGTAGCGATACGGCATTCTCTTAAAATCCATGACCATACGCCCGGTCCTCCCGATTATTGGTATGATGCTGTCAACATTGGCACTGTTGATGATTATTCCTGCCGTTTTTGATCTTATTGAAAATGATGCATCGTGGATCGTTTTTGCATTATCTTCCGCCGTTACCTTGTTTGTCGGTGTGGCGTTGACGTTGTCCAGTCGGGCTGATGCGTTCCGCTTGACCATTCGCCAAGCTTTTTTAATGACCACCCTAAGTTGGGTCGTATTATCTGTTTTTGCCGCCTTGCCGTTCCGTTTCCAACAAATAGAATTGACGTTTACTGATGCAATATTCGAAGCCGTGTCCGGGTTGACGACAACCGGGGCAACGATATTAACCGGGCTGGATGAAGCGCCGTCCGGGTTACTGTTGTGGAGGGCGTTGTTGCAATGGTTGGGGGGCATCGGGATTATTGTCACAGCCATCGCTATTTTGCCGGCCTTGAATATTGGTGGTATGCAATTGTTTCGCATGGAAAGCTCGGACCCTGCAGAAAAAGCTTTGCCACGCGCGGCCCAAGTTGCCGGTGGCATCGCGGCTATTTATTTAGCTCTTACCGTGGTTTGGGCGTTGGCCTATTGGGGTGCCGGAATGAACGGCTTAGAAGCCAGTACCCATGCCATGACCACCATCGCGACGGGGGGATTTTCTACATCAGACCAGTCGATTGGTGTGTTTAACAGTTGGCAAATCGAAACGATAGCCATTGTTGGCATGTTAAGTGGCGCGCTACCTTTTTTATTATATTTACGCACAATCCAAGGCAAATGGAATGCGTTGTGGCACGACACACAAGTGCAATGGTTTTTGTCTGTGGTGTTGATTGTGGTGTTTGTTGTGACCGCCTGGTTATGGTTAAGCGGTGGCATTAATCCATTAATGGCACTAAGGCTGGCGGCATTTAATGTGGTTTCGGTGATTACGGGAACGGGCTACGCCACATCGGACTATGGAACGTGGGGCGCGTTTGCATTACCAATCTTTTTCTTTTTAATGTTTATCGGCGGCTGTGCGGGATCAACGGCTTGTGGTATCAAAGTGTTTCGGTTTCAAGTGTTGTATGCCGCAGCTTGGAGCCAGATTCAGCATTTATTGCAGCCCCACGGCGTTTTTATCCCGCATTATAATCGCCGTCCTGTGTCCGATGAAGTTGTCATTTCGGTACTTAGTTTTTTTTATGTATTCTTTTTCACGTTCACGGTATTGGCCGTTGGGATCAGTATGACCGGCATCGATTTTTTAACGGCGTTATCCAGTGCGGCGAGCGCCATATCAAATGTCGGACCAGCATTAGGCCCGGTTAGTGGTCCTAGTGGAACCTATCAAACCATGCCCGATGCGGCGAAATGGATGTTATCCATTGGCATGCTGTTAGGGCGGCTTGAACTGTTCACCGTGATTGTGTTGTTCAGTCGGGGATTTTGGCGCGGCTAACCACGATCACCGATCCTTTGAAATCAGCTTGTTTGCTTAATGCCCGGCCATGCCAGTATGCAGCAAGGTTTACAGATTAATGTCATTCCAGTACGATGATGCGGGTGAGCATAAATATCCAAAATATTTTAAAATTATAATGATTAATTACTCAAATATTAAGGAGGCCCAAGATGAGGAATTTATTACCCACAAAAAAATTGTCACCTGGTTTAATATCTATTGGAGCGGCTTTGGTTTTATCGGCTTGTGCGGCAAATGTTGATACTGGAACGGTTGCTGGAATGACGACCACAGGCGGCGCTTTTCAGAAAGCTTTACATAGTGAATATGTGAAACTAGCGGTCGCTGAAAATGACGAAGGTGATGGCGATGATGCCATGTATTTCATCGAAAAAGCCAGAAAAGCGGCGAGTGGTGAAAAAGTTGGCCCGCAACCTATTAATGAGCGAAAACTCAGCGAAGAAGGTCAGGTGCAGTTGAAAGCGGCTCTGGATCGGTTGATGGCAGCTTATAAAGGCGGCGCCATTGAAGCCACGCCTAAATTATCAGCCCGGGCGCAAGCTATGTATGATTGCTGGATTCAAGAAAAAGAAGAAGATTTCCAACCCAAAGATATCAACGCATGTCGGTTTGCTTTTGATGCGGCGTATTTAAAATTGGGAACGGTTGATGCAAAACGTACACCGACCCCAATGCCGAAAAAAATGCCAATGATGGAAATGCCTAAGCCCTATATCGTCTATTTTGGATTTGATAGCGCCGATTTGGATGCAAAATCGATGGCCATATTAAAAACGGTTGTTGCCGATGCCGCCAAGTTTAAACCGTCCAAAGTCATCGTTTCCGGATACACCGATAGTGCGGGTGATGCCAAATATAATATGGGCTTGTCACGCTTCCGGACGGCCAATGTTAGCAACACATTGATGGAATTAGGCGGACCGAGAAAAGCTATTATACGCAAATATTATGGTGAAAAAAATCAGGCGGATAAAACCGGTGACAATCAACGTGATCAAAATAACCGTCGGGTGACGATTATCTTTGAACGCTAAAATTACAAGTTTTAAAACATTCAGTATCCCAAAAATAACAGGCCATGATCGCATCAGGGTTGTTGTTTTTGGGCGCTGAATACTAATATTTCAGGAGCTGTTATGCGTTTGTTGCTTGCACTTTTATTGCCGTGGTTACAATTTTTTACAATTGGCCGACCGTTTGCTGGCATCATTTGTTTGTTATTACAAATTTCGCTCATTGGTTGGATCCCGGCGGCTATTTGGTCTGTCTATGCCCTTAGCCAATATAAAACCGATGAAAAAATTGCCCAAGCCGGGTTATCAGACAAATAAATTTGATTTAAACATAGCGTTAGTTCAACCAGCCGCCTAAGTAACGCCGTGATTTGGCTTCAATTTCTTTGTTCAAATCATCCATCAAACGTTCTTCCATGGTGAACCAAATTTGATCACGCTGGTTTAAATTTGCATCTTCGCGGATGGTTTTAGATCTTTTGGCGATGGCGCTGGCAACAGCTTTTTGTACACCGCCGGGGCCGATGATTTTAACTATAATTTCGGCGTTCATATCATAGCGTCTGGATTGTTGTTGGGTGAAAATTCCGGTAAAGCTTTTATCTTTTTTCAAAATAACTTGCTTGACGCTGGCATTTTTAATGATGACCAAGGCCCGGTCTGTCCCGCCATTCGCGCGAAACCGATATTTCGCCCAATTTGTCATGACTTGGACAGGCGGGGTTTTGAATAAATGATCAACGTTAGGCTTTGTTAATGGGGGTTGATAGGTTTGTTGAACCTCGATTGACGCCACGTTTAATCGAAGCGGAACTAAATTGGTAAAGGTCAACTCGGCTTGTTCCGTTGATTTAATGGATGTTTCACAGCCCGTAAGCGTTAAAAGCAAAACCAATGTAACAGAAACGTGTTTAAAATATCGCTGCATAGGGACCTCATGAAATCTGAATTTTAAAAGTTCTACTACTTTATAAGATTACAGGATTCAACAATCCGTTAACAACATACTATTAAAAATGCGTTCGGTAGTGGTAAAGATAGCGCGTTTGAAAACCGAATTTTTTATAAAACCTCTGACCTTTGATATTGTCCGTTTCGACTTGCAGGTAAAAATGATTTATCGGTTGTCTAAGCCCATGTTGAATAAACGCTGTAATGATTTCTGATCCCCACCCCTGACTGCGAAATGCTCGGCGTGTATGCATACAAAAAATCCCGCCATAACCATTTTTAATGGCCATCATGCCGCAAGCGATGGTTTTGTTATCTTTGACAATACTTGCAAATATAGGTTTCTTGTTGTTGCGGGTGATGATCGACATGCGAGAACGGCGTTCGCGAGCATCCGGGATATCGTCCATATAACAATCCAGCCAATTCTCATCAACAACCGTTGATAAAGCCACTGGATTGATGACCCGTTGATCAATTTTTAAATCATCAAAAGTCCGTGACATGACCATTGTCGGTGCTTCGACTTTATAATCTAAATCGGCTAATATTTGATCAAGCTGTACTGGGGTGCTGGCTGCGGATAGTTGAAATCGGGGCAAACAATGGCGGGTTTTATAGAATTTCTCGACGTTCTCGATGACGGTTTTGATTGCATTTGGGTTTTGGTGATCATCATCAAATACGGTTGCCAACACAGAATTGCACCGCCTTATTGTTGTATCTGGCGTATAACGCAGGTGCCAGCCGGATAAATTTCTGACCTCAGCCGCTGGCCAAGCATCGGAGGCCAAGGGTTCTATGATGTCCGCCCAATACGGTTCAACTGGCCCCGGCATTAGTCAAGGCACCAAGCAAGAATCCCTTTTTGTGCGTGTAATCGGTTTTCGGCTTCATCCCAAATCACCGATTGCGGACCTTCTAAAACGTCTTTGGTGACTTCTTCTTCGCGGTGGGCAGGTAGACAATGCATAAACAAAGCATCATCGGCGGCTTGTTCCATCAATTGAGTATTAACCTGAAACGGATAAAGGATTTGTTTGCGTTGTTCGGCATCTTTATCGCCCATCGACACCCACGTATCGGTCACCACTAAATCGGCGCCGTTGACAGCGTCATGCGCGGTTTCTGAAATTTCGATAGCACCACCATGTGCACGCGCCCATGCCAACGTTCCGGCATCGGGTTGTAAACTCGCAGGGGCTGCGATACGTAAAGTAAATCCAAATTTAACAGCGGCATGAATCCAGCTAACAACAACGTTGTTGCCATCCCCGCTCCAGGCGACGGTTTTGTCTTTGATTGGGCCTGTGTGCTCTTCAAAAGTCATGATATCAGCCATGATCTGACAGGGATGGGAATAATCGGTTAGCCCATTGATTACAGGAACGGTGGCGTATTCGGCCAAATCTTTTAATTTTTGTGGATCATCGGTGCGGATCATGATGATGTCGGCATAACGCGATAACACCCGTGCTGTATCAGCAATGGTTTCGCCGCGACCTAGTTGGGTGTCTTGATCGCCCATGACAACAACGTGGCCGCCCAATTGTTGCATGCCAACCTGAAAACTGACGCGGGTTCGTGTTGATGGTTTTTCAAAAATCATGACCAACGTTTTGCCCAAAAAAGGCTGGTTTGCAGAACCGGATTTCAGATCGGCCTTCATGGTTTTTGAACGTTCCAAGATCGACCGTAATGACGCCTCGTCCAAATCATGAATATCAAGAAAGTTTTTTTCAGTTTGCATAAAACTAGTCCATGTCCTGACAGGTTTTGACGATGATAGCGATGGCTTCATCAATGTGTGATTGTTCAATAATGAGTGGTGGTACCATGCGCACAACGTTATCACCAGCAGGCACGGTCAATAATCCGTTATCCATCAATTTTTTGACAAATTCGGTATTTTCACCGCCATCACCGCAACATTTTAGCCCGACCATTAATCCTGCCCCGCGTACATCGCTGAAAATTCGTGGATAGGCCGTGACGACCGTGTCCAGTGCAGACCATAGCATTTCAGCCATGGTTTCGACATGGGCTAAAAAACCATCGGCTAAAATCACATCTAAAACCGCATTGCCGACGGCCATAGCCAAGGGATTGCCGCCAAATGTTGTACCGTGGGATCCGGGCGTCATCTGCGCTGCTATTTTTTCAGAAGCCAAAACAGCACCAAGCGGAAACCCGCCTCCTAATCCTTTGGCTAACGCCATGACGTCGGGTTGAGCGCCGGTTAACTCATAGGCAAATAATTTACCTGTGCGCCCGACACCGGACTGGACCTCATCATAAACCAGTACCAGATCAAATTCATCGGCGATGGTTCTTAGAGCTTTTAAATAACCGTCCGGCATAGGGCGGATGCCGCCCTCGCCTTGAACCGGTTCAATAATAATGCCTGCGGTTTCGGGGGTAATAGCGGCGCGCATTTCATTTAAATTTCCATAGGCGACTTGGTCAAACCCATCGACTTTAGGGCCGAACCCGGCCAAGTGTTTTTCTTGTCCACCGGCTGCGATACAAGCCAAAGATCGTCCATGAAACGCACCTTCGATGCTGATCATGCGGTACCGTTCCGCATGACCGTTCATGTATTGATAGCGTCTTGCCATTTTAATGGCAGCTTCGACGGCTTCGCCGCCAGAATTATTAAAAAAGGCAGCATCGGCAAAGCTGTTTGCGGTCAAACGTTCAGCCAGTTTTTGTTGGCCCTGAATGGTGTAAAGGTTCGAACAATGCCAAAATTTTTCGGCCTGTTTTTTTAGGGCATTAACCAAATGGGGATGACAGTGACCTAATGATGCCACGGCAATACCCGCACCAAAATCTAGATATCGTCGGCCGCCCTCCGAATACAGATATACCCCTTCGCCATGATCAAAGGTTAAATCAAAACGTGCGTATGTCGGCATGACGGCTGGTGTCATAATGCTCTCCTGTAATGTATGCCGTTGCGCGAGTCGGAACTCACATAAATCACAAGCCAGAAGCTTGCAAGGAAAGCGCTGGATTATGTGAACAGTTATAGGGCATGTCAACGCATTAAAACACTATGGTTTCAGGCGGTAGCCTTTTGAAAATAGCCAAACAGCAATACTTGCAAGAATAATATTCACCAATAACAAAACGAGTAACCCGGTCATAAGTGGCCCATCAGCATATCCTGTGAAGCCATAGCGAAAACCATCAATCATGTAAAAAAATGGATTGACCAAGGCTAAAGACTTGGCAAATTCAGGCAATCGTTCGATGGAATAAAATGTACCGGATAAAAATGATAAAGGCGTGATGATAAAATTGGTGACGGCTGCGATGTGGTCAAATTTTTCTGCCCAAATACCACCCAACACGCCCAATAAGGCAAGCATCAAAGATGCCATAAATGCATGATAAATAATATATAATGGATGGCTGATTGATAAATCCACAAAAAAGCTCATGGATAGCGCGACAAATGCGCCAACAGCAATACCTCGCGTTGCCCCACCTAATGAAAGGCCTGTGACCAGTTCGGTGGCCGTAAATGGCGGCATTAAAGTATCGACAATATTACCTTGGATTTTTGAAATGGTTAATGACGAAGATGTGTTGGCAAATGCATTTTGCGCAATTGCCATCATGATCAATCCGGGGCCTAAAAATGTCATAAACGGGATGTCGCCCACGTTTCTGGAACCACCACCAAAAGCCAGTGAAAAGACCGCCAAAAAAAGCAACGTAGTGACCATCGGCGCTAACATCGTTTGTGAATAGACTTTGGTAAAACGCCGAACTTCGCGTAAATACAGCGTCCACAATCCAATCCAGTTGGGCCCGTCTGCTGTCATGGTTCGCCTGCCTTATTGCCAAGAATTGCCAAGAATTGCCAAGAATATATTGATGATTTATATATATGCTGGACACCGGGACAAGCAAGCAAAGTGATTATCGCTCATGGAAAACGATTATAACAATGACCCCGAAGATCAAGAGGGGTTTTCCAAAAAAAAACAAAAGCGTGTTAAAGCACCGGCAAAAATCACGACAAAACATCTGGAAAATGTTGCTCTGTATTATCTGCAACGCTTTGCCACGTCCTCTGAAAATTTGCGCCAAGTTCTAAGACGCCGGGTTTATAAATCTTCCAAGTACCACCAAAATGATCCAGATGATGGCTATAATTTGGTTGATGAATTAATCGCACGTTATATCACCGCTGGCTTATTAGATGATCAGGCCTATGCCGATTTTCGGGTTTTGACGTTACGCCGTCGTGGGCAATCGGGGCGGGCGATTATGGCAGGATTATTGGCAAAAGGCTTGGCTCAGGATGTTATTGCCATGGCCATTGAAAATGCAGGTGAGAAAACAGGCGAAGCTGAAACGGAATATCATGCCGCCATGACTTTGGCGAGGCGCCGAAAACTGGGGCGTTTCGGAAGCCCTGATTGCCGCGCAGATAACCGGGATAAAGATTTAGGTAAACTTGCTCGCGCCGGGTTTTCCTATGATATAGCTCTGCAAGTGATTGATGGTAACGATGACGACGATGATTTGATTATTTAAGGTGCGCTTTGATCAATGTCTGACTTTCAGGGTCATCCAATAAAGCTTGAAAACCAAAATGCAATGGATCGGGCCAATGGCCAAATGTAAACCAGTCACAGGCTGATGTTTCCCAATTGATGACGGCTGTGAATTCATCATCAATAACGGCTAAGAAATTATGATATTTAAAACCGCTTTCATGATTAAATATGTATAAACTTGATAACGTCGCTTGCCCTTTAAAGCCGCATTCTTCGAATAATTCCCGGCGAACGGTTTGTTCTGGCGTTTCGTTTTTATCAACTGCACCGCCCCATGTGCCCCAAGTGCCTGCCTGAAGCGTGCCTGCGGCTCGTTTTGGCAATAAAAAACGTCCTGAAGTTTCCGCCATTAACAAACACCCGGCCGCTGACCGTCCCCAAAAACCGGTTTCGTTTAAAGCTTGTTTATGGTCAGAAATCGCATCAGGCATTGGTTTATAAACAGGTATCGGTTTAAAAAGTTTCAGTGATAATTATCGCGTTGCCTATAATGCCAATGTTTTTAGGCTAAGGTAAAGTTCGTTAACAATAATCGGGCACGACAAGCGGGATGCGATCGACTAGGATGTGAAAAATTTATGACCATATTTAAAGATATAGGGAAACAACCAGAATGGATGGTTTGGCTGAGTTTTGGGAATTAGTTGATGGCGTTTGGAAAAATGGCGTCGGTGGAATTGACGTCGGCCGGTTGCTGACAGCGGCCGGTATTTTTATCGGGTTTTTGCTTTTGCGGCGACTTTTTTCCCGGTTTGTTATGGCATGGTTGAAATCGATTGCAGCGCGTTCTAAATCATCCATTGATGATGTTATGATTGAAACGTTAGAGCCACCGCTTCGATTGTTACCTATTGTCCTCGGCGTATTTTTTATGGCCCGTTATTTACAACCGACAGGGTTGCTTTCCGACGTTGTCGATAATCTGGTTAAAACGTTGATTGCCATCTCAATTTTTTGGGGGTTGTTGCGTATTCTTCAACCGTTAAGTTCTGTTTTGTCGAATTTGGAAAAAGTCTTTACCGCTGAATTGGTTGACTGGTTGATTAAATCCATTCGTATTGCTGTGGTTTTAATCGGTGGGGCAACTGTTTTGCAAGTCTGGGGTATCGAAGTCGCCCCGATTATCGCCGGTGCCGGATTGTTTGGTGTGGCCGTGGCCTTGGGTGCACAGGATTTATTTAAAAACCTGATCGCTGGATTATTGATCATTGGTGAAAAAAGATTTCGCAAGGGCGATTGGATTTTAGTTACCGGCGTGGTCGAAGGTACTGTTGAAAGCATCGGTTTTCGGTCAACAATGGTGCGGCGTTTTGATAAAGCACCGGTGATGGTTCCCAATACGAATTTATCCGATACGGCTGTTATTAATTTTTCCGGCATGACATCCAGACGCATTTATTGGACCATTGGCGTGACCTATAATACGTCGGTTGAGCAGTTGCGCGTTATTCGAGATGGTATTGAAAATTACGTGATTAATGATGGCGCATTTGTTGCGCCAGAAGACGCTGCCACATTTGTTCGCATTGACAGTTTTTCTGATAGTTCAATTGACATCATGCTATATTGTTTTACAAAAACCACAGATTGGGGTGCATGGTTAAAAATAAAAGAACAATTGGCTTTTCATATTAAACAAACTGTAGAAAACGCCGGAAGCAGTTTTGCATTCCCATCACGTAGCGTCTATGTGGAACACCTGCCTGCGTCGGGGCCTGAAATATTTGTACCGCCTTCGGCTAAAAGTGATGTTGAAAACCCAGCTTAAGGTTCACATATGTTGTGTTGAACTGAAATTTACAGGAATTGAAAATGTCCGTTACTATTTATCACAATGCGAAATGTTCTAAATCCCGGCAAACGTTGGCGTTATTACAACAAAATGGCGTCACCCCAACGGTGGTTGATTATCTAACGACGCCGCCTAGTGTCGATGAATTACGTTCGATATTAAATAAACTGGGGCTGAACGCCAAAGATGTCACGCGCACGAAAGAAGCCAAAGAAGAAGGCTTGGATGTGAAAACCTTGGATAATGAGGCGCTGATTAATGAATTAACAAAGCACCCGCGTGCCATTGAACGCCCGATTGTTGTGAATGGCGACAAAGCGGCTTTGGGCCGCCCACCAGAAGCCGTATTGGATATTTTATAAACACCTCCATTGTTTAACGGCTTAAATTAGTGTGTTATAAAGGTGTAAGTTTAAATCGGCTAGGCAAACAAATAGGAATAAACGTGTCGATTATAAGGGGGGGGGATGCCAGATAAAACGGCTTCGGAAAAACCGGAAGCAAAATCAAAAAAAATGTTAAAACCCAAGCGCCGCGTTAGCGCGCAGTTGAAACTTGATGGTGCTGAGCCTAAACCTGTTGCCAAAACTCCGCAACCTTCGAAACAGCAAATCGCTGCATGGAAAGCATTGCAGCCGGAACAAAAAATTGCTCTTCGTGACCGGGAAGCCGTGCGTTTGTTCGCCATTGCCGGTGACCATCACCGCAAAGGGGAGCTACAGGACGCCGTTAAAATTTACGGCAAAGCTTTGCTTTTAAACCCTAAAATGCCCAATCTTTATAACAATATGGGTGTTGCGTTGCGCGCCCTTGGCAAACTCGAAGCCAGTGTTGCCTGTTACCGCCGTTCCTTGGTTTTGAAACCGGATGCAAGTGGTGTGTATTCAAATCTGGGTAATGTTTTGCGTGAATTGGGCCGCTTGCAAGTGGCCGTTGCCAGCCATCGCCAAGCCATAAAATTGGCCCCCGATACCCCAGAAACACATTATAATTTAGGATTGGTGTTTCGCGACTTGGGACAAATTGATCAAGCAATGGCGTGTTTTGAGCGCACATTGTCATTGAATCCGGATCATGTGGAATGTCATTGGGACCATGCATTGACGTTGTTATCCAAAGGAAACCTTGCCCAAGGCTTTGATGAATACGAATGGCGTTGGAAATTGCCCCGCAGCCCGGCCCGTGGGTTCGAGCAGCCTTTATGGAATGGGCAAGAAATGAAAGGCAAAACACTGTTGGTGCATCAAGAACAGGGTTTTGGCGACATGATCCAGTTTGCACGGTTTTTGACGCACGTTAAAAAACGATTGGGCGGTATTTTGGTGGTTGAAGTGCAGCCCGAACTGGCGAGCCTGTTTTCTGCGATCAAAGGCGTGGATAAAGTCATTAATAAAGGCTCGGCTTTACCAAAATTTGACGCCTATATCCCGATGATGTCTTTGGCTCGGTTATTTGAGATCACCAAAGAAACGATCCCGCAGGCGGTACCGTATTTAAACGTTCCCGATCCACAATCCGTGCAATTGCCAGCATCGATGGCTCGTCAACGTAAAGTTGGTATTGTTTGGCGTGGTAAACCCACGCACTTGAATGATAAAAATAGATCATGTGATTTTACGCAATTTATCGAATTGATGGGAATCCCGGGCGTTAGTTTATACAGTTTGCAAAAAGGTCCCGCAGTGGCTGAAATCGCCGATGCTGGATGCGAAGCCTTAATCATTAATTTAGGATCGGCTCTTAACGATTTTGCGGACACAGCGGCGGTTGTCGCCGGGCTTGATTTGGTGATTACAGTGGATACAGCGGTTGCTCATATTGCCGGGGCTTTGGGTGTTAAAACTTGGGTGGCTTTGCCATTTGCACCGGATTGGCGGTGGTTGTTGGAAACCCCTGATACGCCTTGGTATCCGTCAATACAGCTGTTTCGCCAACCTCGTCCCGGACAATGGGGCCCGGTATTCACCGATATCCGCAAAGCTTTGCGTGCTGAATTGGATTTGCCGCCAACCAAGCGTACCCGCGCTTAAATAATTTTTTAACCAGCGTTATTAATTTATTCATTTTCCTGTGATTACAGTAGCCTCAGACGAGGAGTGCACAAGACGTTGTGCAACACTCGTTAAAGCGAGGTCAGTATGGCAAGTGCACAGCAACAGGAATTTTTGGATATCGCCGGATTGAGCGATGTGCTGGCGGGTGCCGAAAACGGGTTGGGGAATAGTGCGGGCAGTATTGGTGTTGATGGTTATTCTTCGCCGGGGGCTCGGGCGGTTAGCATTCCTAAGGTTGGATTTTTTGACAAACTGTTAAAACATTTGTTGCCGCCTAAATCAGCGCACCCGCAAACTCATGTGCGTAATGTGTTGGATTTATTTAGTCCTGATCATGCGGACAACATGATCAATGTGTGCCTTGTCGGCAGTGACGGTAGCGATATTATGCAACAGGCTCTGATGGTATTTGCTGCTCAGCTTAAAGCGTCCGGGCATTTTAAAGTTAGCGTTTGGCATAAACCCATGATGCTGGACTTGGCTGACGCAAACGAAAAGCAAATCGTCAAAGCCGTAAAATCAGCACGGCTTTGGATGATGAAGAAAAAAACAGAACTATTGATTTTGTGCAAGCCCTCGGCAAATGGACTGTGTTTTGGTTTTCAATTTATTTCGCTTACAGCGGGGGGTGTTGCCGACCCATTGTGTGTGCCGCCTGGGTTGGCGGTATTTTTGCCTGCTCGCTTAGATGCCGGACTTGAAAAAATTTTTCAAAGTGTTGCCTTGGCTGCGGCGGGCGTTTCTAGGCCTGGTCAACGTCAAGCCGTGCTTGGGCCTGTATTGAAAACCATGTTGTCTGAAACAGGTGGAGCCACTACCCAACTGCCGTCTAGTCTTTCAGGCCTTGAAAAAGCGCAAACTTTGTTGTGTTTATCGCTTGCACTATTGGCGGAACATCACAGGTTAGGGTCGATAGATGGATTGGCTGCACGTGCCCATAAATATGCGGAACAAGCCGTGGCATTAATTGATGAAACTGAAAATGCTATTGTGTGGGCCGATGCCCAAGGGGTGAAAGCGCAAGCATTGTTGGCTATAGGCGACGCAGAAAACGATGGATTCGCGACTGTTAAAAACACTCTAAAGGCTGCATTAAAAGTTTTTGAAATAAAAACCCATCCGCAAAAATGGGCCGGATTATGCAACCAATTAGGGCAAGTTTTTTATCAAGTCGGGTTCGATGAAGGCGACAATGAACAGTTGCGCCGGGCACTATCTTGTTTTCAGAATGTTTTAAAGGTTTATAGCCGTGGCAAAAATCCACATGTCTGGGCCGAAGCCATGATGAGCTTAGCCCGCACGGCGCAGGTTTTTGGTGAGCTTAGCCGCAGTTTAGAAGCCATGGATATGGCCGTTCGTGCATATCAATCGGTGTTGGAGGTGCGCCATCCAGAACAAAAACCGATGTTATGGGCGGCGACACAAAATAATCTTGGTAGCGCCTTGTTTATGTTGGGCAAGCAATCAAAAAGCATGGTTCGATTAGATGCGGCTGCCGTTGCTTTTCAATGCGCATTAACTATTTATGAAACGCGCGGGGCTGAACGCCAAGCTTATGTCACGGCAAAAAATTTAAAACATGTGGAACGAATACTTGATGATGACATCCCACTTGTACCCGCTCCGCCGGAATTACCGTGGGAAGGTAAAAATTGGTTTGACGACGAACCGTTGCCCACAGACAATGAAACACACAGCGAAGCCAGTGATCAGCAGAGAACAGCCGCACCGTCATGAAACAATCGTTTAAAGAAGACAAAAAAATAGACTGGCGTCAATCCGATGGCCAACCGGTATCGTGTATTGAAAAACTGGAGGTGTTGAATGAAAATTTGGGCGATATTCAACAAGAATGTCAGGATGTGTTTGAAGATGCCCTGTTGATGGGGGTGGATGAAAAACAAGCCCGGGATGTTATTGCGGATATTCTGCAGGGACTTAAAAATCCCTATAAAAAGTAATGGAATGTTATTTTATTTGTCCCATCGCCCGGATCAGAAAGCCATAAATTTCCGCCGTTTCTCGTAAACTGTCAAATCGGCCCGATGCGCCTGCGTGTCCGGCTTGCATATTGGTTTTGAAATACAGTGGATGATCGTCGGTTTTAAAGTCACGTAATTTGGCCACCCATTTTGCCGGTTCCCAATAAGTTACCCGTGGGTCAGTTAAACCTGCGGTAATATACATGGCTGGATAATTCTGTGCACAGACATTGTCATAGGGCGAGTAGCTTAAAATTCGTTCAAATGCTGCTTTATCGGTTATTGGGTTTCCCCATTCCGGCCATTCAGGTGGGGTTAATGGTAGTGTATCATCCAACATAGTATTCAACACATCTACAAATGGCACGTCTGCAACGATGGCTTCAAATAAATCGGGGCGTTGGTTGGCGATAACGCCCATCAACATGCCACCTGCGCTGCCGCCATGTGCCGCGATCCCGGCGGTGCCAGCAATGTTTTGTTGTTTCAAATGTTCAGCCACATCGATAAAATCGTTAAACGTATTGGATTTATGCAGGTCCCGGCCTTGGCGGTACCACGTATCGCCTTTATCCCGACCACCCCGCACATGGGCAATGGCATAGGTGAACCCGCGATTAACCAAACTAAGGCGCGACGTTGAAAATGCTGCCGGAATAGACATGCCGTAAGCCCCATAGCCATAAAGCAAAACCGGCTTTGCCGTATTGCTTGAATTTTTTAAACTTAATAACGTGACCGGAATTTGTTCCCCATCACGGGCGGGCACATTAATTTTTTGTACGTTATAGTCATTTTTATCATGGCCGCTTGGCACGAATTGTTGTTTTTTAAGTTGTCGTGAGCGGCTATGCATATGGTAATCATAGGTTTCCATGGGCGTGCGTGGTGATGAATAGGTGAACCGCAAAATCGGCGTATCAAATTCATAGGATCCTGAAAGTCCTAAAGAATAGGCAGGATCATCAAAATTAATGGCGTGTTGAACGTGTGATGATGTGTCGGTGATAATGATTTGGGGCAATCCGTGTTCGCGCATTTGATAAACAAAATAATTTTTAAATGTAAGCAAGCTAAGTATTAATCGGCCCGGTTTATGGGCAACACATTCGCGCCAATTTCGCCGAATTGGGTCGGTTATGGGTACGACCATGATTTTATAATCAAAAGCGCCATCGGCATTAGTCAAAATTAAAAACCGATCATCACTGTCTGATATTTCATATTCAATGCCGGGGTGACGTGCTTCGATCAATCGAGGTGAAATCAGCGGGGCGTTGGCATCAATGACATGGGCTTCGGATGTTTGGTGATCATGGCAAGAGATAACAATAAAACGCCCACTTTCGGTTTTTGAAATACCGACAAAAAAACCGGGGTCGTGTTCTTCGAATACGGTGGTGTCCAAATCAGGATCATCACCAATTTTATGACGTTTAACCATTGATGGTCTGTGGCTGTCGTCAATCACAGTATAAAAAATATAATTTGAACAGTTTGAAAAAACAAAATCTCCATGAGCGCCCGGTAATTGTTCGACCAAATGTTGGCCCGTTTTTATATCAAGCAATCGAATATCATATTTTTCAGCTCCCATGACATCAACGCTATAGGCAAATAAAGTATGATCTGGGCTATGCATGGTTTGGATAATGCGAAAAAAATCATTTAAAGCGGCGTGTTTGTTGCCGTCCAATAAAACCTGTTCTATATGGCCTTGAAGCTTTAAGCGGCAAAACAGTGGGTATTGTCCGCCTGTAATGAATTTCCGGTAATAGGCATAATCGCCGTCGGGTAAAGGAACATCACTGTCGTCTTCAGAAATGCGGGACTTAATTTCATTGAATAAGTTATCTACCAATGTTTGGTTTTTTGATAAAAAAGCCGTGTGATAATCATTTTCCGCCATTAACCATTCGCGAATAGGCATTTTCAAAACGCTGGGATCATCCATCACCTTTTGCCAATTATCATCCCGTAGCCAAACATAGTCATCATCCAGTTGATGATTGTGATAAATTTTTGTTGTTGGTATTTTTTTTGCTTTGGGGGGTAAATTTTTCACTTAATTTGCCTTTAAAAATCTGGAAAAATGGTTAGTTTGCAGTCTGCAATTAAGAGCGAACCGAATAATGTGCTCAAAAATTATAAATGATGAAAGCGAAAAGTGATGAGCGGTGATATTATGGATCAAGAAAAACTGTTGGCAAATTGTTTGACAGAAGTCGATTTCCCGGAACTGCCGAACCATTACCGGGGGAAAGTACGTGAAGCTTACGATTTGCCCGATGGCCGCCGAGTGATGATTGCAACGGATCGTCAATCAGCGTTTGATCTTATCTTGGCGGCGGTTCCTTATAAAGGGCAAGTGCTTAATCAAATAGCTCGATTTTGGTTTGATGAAACGGTGGACATTTGCGCTAATCACGTTATTGAAGAACCGGATCCTAATGTTGCCATTGTTCGCGGATTAAACATGTTGCCTGTTGAAATGGTGGTCCGTGATTATATGACCGGATCAACGGATACCAGTATATGGCCAATGTATGAACGCGGCGAGCGGCATTTATACGGTCATCAATTCATTGATGGCTTGGTTAAAAATCAAAAACTGCCGGAAACCATTATCACACCGACCACCAAAGCAGAACAGGGTGAACACGACGCCCCAATCACGGCTGTAGAGATTGTTGAACAGGGGTTATTAAGCCAAGACATTTGGGATGAATTAGCGCGTATAAGCTTGGCTTTATTCGCACGCGGTCGGGAAATCGCTGCCAAAAACGGATTGATTTTGGTTGATACAAAATATGAATTTGGATTGGATGCAGACGGCAATATTACTTTGGCTGATGAAATTCACACACCCGATTCAAGCCGTTATTGGATAGCGGAGAACTATCAAGCAAAATTGCAAAATGGCCAAGACCCGGAAAGTCTGGATAAAGAATTTTTGCGCTTATGGGTGCGCGGTCAGTGTGATCCCTATAATGAACCGGTTCCAGAAATCCCGGCTGCCACATTATTGGAATTTTCGGCTAAATATATTCAACTCTATGAGCAAGTGACTGGGCGAACATTTGACAGGGGGCCTGCTGATATCGCGGTATCAGATCGTATTCGCCAAAATTTAATGAGGGTTTTACCAGATTATTTTAAATAAAGTACTTTTTTAGGTATAAAATTCAATAATCACAATTTTTGTGTTGGAATACGGGCAAAAATCATATTCAATAAAAATATAGTGTAACGAGTTTAATTCTTACCTGCCATGGATTGGCTCTAGGCTAGTTTTTTCTGTTCTGAATAATGGCCTATTGAATATGGTATTCGTGGAAATAAACGTTTTCTGCTATACTTTATGGATGGCGCTGAATAGCGTGAATAGAAAAAATTTGGTGGACGAAAGGGAAGCCTATGTCGATCCGTAAAACCATTGATGTCCGGGGTGCATTTTGTCCGGGACCTCTGATGGAAGTTGTTTCTGGCATCAAACATTCTGATGTCGGGGATGAAGTCGAAGTCTGGTCCTCTGATCATGGTACCATTGAGGACTTACCTGTTTGGTGCGCTAATGCCGGGCATGAACTCATAGAAAAAACCGAATGTGATGGCTATTGGCGTTTAGTGGTTAAAAAAGGCAAGTAACTTAACCGCAGCAAAGTTGATGCCTTAGCACGCATGAAATGTTCTGACGCGGGTCTTTACATATTTATAAGGGCCCACATTATTAAGAATTTGCTCATTAAGTAGCCTAATATTCGGTGGGCGCTAGGATTATTTTTTCTCGATTAAAAAACGGTAATTACCTTCGCCTTGCTCATCTGTTTCAAGCAAGCTATGGCCTGTCGCTTTGCAAAAACTTTCAAAATCTTTAACCGATCCGGGGTCGGTTGATAGCACTTCTAACACATCACCGGATGTGAGCCCCTTAAGGCTTTTTTTTGCTTTCATAATAGGTAGTGGGCAATTTAAGCCTTTAGCGTCAAGCGTTGTTGTAGCCATGTTGAACAATCCTCATTCCTGTTATCGTGCTCAATATTTAAAGTTTTATGCGATTTTGTGTCCAAAATATGAATACATAACGCGTTTTTATTAAAATGTTGCGAATAACGATATCGTCATTAAACAAAACAGTATATAAAAACATATATTGTTGAAAGCTTTTTATGTTTTTATGATTATAGCGAATACACATTTGATAATATACTAAAAATGAATGTGAATGCATTTTATACAGGGAGTATACAAAATGGACGACATGCCAATAGGACTGCTGGTTTCAATTATCGGTTTCGGGCTGGGCGGCGTTTTTGGGTTCACGGCCCAGCGCACAAATTTTTGCACAATGGGTGCAATTTCGGATATAGCGTTTATGGGGAACTGGACGCGGTTTCGTTCTTGGATGTTTGCCATTGCGGTGGCGATCATTGGTTCACAGTATTTGTACATGAATGAAATCGTGGATTTATCAAAAGCCATATACTTGTCGTCTAATTTGGGATGGGCCGGGGCCATCATTGGCGGATTGATGTTTGGGTTTGGTATGACGATGGGCGGCGGTTGCGGCAGTAAAACACTGGTTCGTTTGGGGGCTGGTAATCTGAAGTCTTTGATCGTTGCGATATTTATCGGCGTTTTTGCTTATATGACGTTGCGTGGTTTGGTTGGCGTGGCACGGGTTCAAATGGAAGCCGTGACCATGATCGATTTAGCCGCCCGGGGCCTGGATAATCAGGGCATACCCGATTTTCTGGCATCGTTTGGTATGAATATTGATACGGCACGATTGCTAACCGTGATTGTAATCGCAGGCGGCATGTTGTGGTTCTGCTTTAAAGATGCGGATTTCAGAACGTCCAAACCAGCATTGATCAGCGGTCTTGTCATTGGTTTGCTTATTCCGGCGGCTTGGTATGTTACAGGTTATGTTGGCAATGATGATTTTGACCCAACCCCCGTTGTCTCGTTTACTTTTGTGGCTCCCGTTGGGCAAAGTCTGCAATATCTGATGACGTTTACGGGATCGACCATTAATTTCGGTATTGCCGTAGTCGGCGGTGTTATTATCGGGGCATTCATCGCTGCCATCACGTCTGGTGAGTTTCAACTCGAAGGTTTTAATGACACGACCGATATGGGCCGCCATTTATTTGGTGGCGCGTTTATGGGTGTGGGCGGTGTTTTGGCATTGGGTTGCACCATCGGCCAAGGCATTACCGGCATGTCCACGTTGGCATTCGGCTCGGTATTGGCATTGACATCGATTATCGCTGGCGGGTTTTTTGGTATGAAATACTTAGAAGAAGAAAGTTTGAGCGGGGCATTACGTGCTGTGATAAGTCGCGACTAATTGCTTCTTTAATAAATCAATCTTATGGCGGCTAGGTTTTTTGGCCTGCCGCCATAAATATTGAAAAAAAAACTTAATATAATTTCTGTCCATTACCAAATGACGACGGTTTTGCCTTCGCTGCGTAATTTGTCGCCGCGGGCTTGGATGTAACGCTGAAAATTTGGCTCTGTCTTATAGGCTTCATCACGAACATAGGTGAATGAGCTTAGAAAATGAAACGGTTTCCAGTATCCCATAAGCCGCCAAACTTCCAATTCAGCGCCTGATTGTTTGTTATTATTGGCAACGGTTTTTGGGAAATATTGTAATGTTGGTGTGAACTGTACACGGTATTTACGGGCTAAATCTTTTTCTTTCATAACCGTACCGTCCAAATCGGTGACTTCGCGGTCACCCCAAAGGTTAAGCTGAATAACATTATAATTGGCTTTGATGTAATCAACTATTTTTGGAATGCGAAGATTAACGCGGTGCATTTCACGGCAATAAGGACAACCTTTTTGCTCCCAGAATATGACCAACTGTTTGCCGCCAGCGGCTGATTCGGCCACGTCTTCACGTAAATCAAGAAAGGTTTCCAAAAACCAGTCCTGTGTGTACATGCCGCCTTCATCCGGGATCGGCTCAGGAAGCAAGTGTTTGTCAGCCCAAGCTGAGGCCGTTATAAAAATTGAGAAAGTGATCGCCAAAATTAAGGAGATCATGAAACGATATCGCATCACTTGTACTCCTGATTATGTATTGTTAACGCATTGGTCACAACAGTATAGCTGAAAACTTGGATTTTTTCAATTTAGTGCTCTAAGACATTCTATTTGTTAAGTTAGATCAATTTTTTAAAGCGGACAAAATCGGTGAATTGCTTAACCCATTGATGGTTTTTCGTACTACGTTGATGAATGAAACCCGCAGTTAAATTATTCAAAACGAGTCCATCGTGATGACCATCTATGCCGTGACCACGGATTACATCATAGGCATAGGTGATGTCACCGGATAAATTTTCCAAAGATGCATAGTGAAATTCGTGAGCTGGGATTACAGCATTTGATGATAGCCATAAACCATCACCGGTTTCGGATATTTTTACATAGCCACGGCCAACGGGTTTATCGTGCATAACCGTGTCACCAGGAACAAAACCAACCATGTCATAAGTTTTGTTTTGCCATGTCAGGCTTTGTGACAGATACATTAACCCACCGCATTCGGCATAAGCGGGCATTCCATTTTGTAATTTTTGAAAAATATCTTGCCGGAGGCTTTTGTTTTTGTTGAGTTCCTGCATATGCATTTCAGGGAACCCACCGCCGATAAAAAGCCCATCACAATCGGGCAGTTTTTGATCATTGAAGCTGTCGAAAAACAACAGTTCTGCCCCATTATTCTGGAACGCTGTGATGTCATCGGGATAATAAAAACCAAATGCTTTATCGCGCGGCATGGCGATGCGAATATCCGGTTTGTTGATGGATATAGGTATTGCTGGTATGACTTCTGTGAATGATTTGAACCGTGTTGTTTCGATAATGCGATTTAAATCAACATCGTGTTCAATAATTTTGACGACATTTTCAATTTTTTTCTGAATATCAGAAATTTCATTAGCCGGGATTAACCCTAAATGGCGTTCACAAATTTGCATATCTGAATGCCGTCCAATGGATCCTAAAACTGGCACATCTGTATAATGCTCAAGGGCTGATCTAAGTTTTTGTTGATGCCGGGGACCACCCACCTGATTTAGTAAAACCCCTGCGATATTAATCGCCGGATCAAAAGCTTGGTAGCCTAAAATCAATGGCGCAATACCACGGGTCATGCCACGGGTATCAATGACCAAAATAACCGGCAGGCCAAGTAAGCGGGCGATGGCTGCGTTGCTGTCATGGCCTTTTAAATCGACCCCGTCATATAAACCTTTATTGCCTTCAATGAGCGAAATATCTGCATATTGATTATATTGTGCATAGACATCTTTGATTTCTTGGTGACCCATCGTGTGGAAGTCTAAATTGTAACAGGGTGTGTGTGTGGCAGCCGCCAGCCACATCGGGTCAATATAATCGGGCCCTTTTTTATAAGTCTGTACAGTTAATTCGCGGTTTTTCAGGGCACGGGCTAGACCTAGCGTCACCGTCGTTTTACCCGAAGATTTATGGGCTGCGGAAATAAAAAGGCCGTTCATAAGGCAGAATACCAGATGTTACGGATAAGCAAATTATTGTCCATCCGCGTCTAAAACGGTCGGCTGTTTGTAATGCGGATTGATATCTTGGTCGGCTAAACTCGACGGCAAAAAATCCATAACCCGCATTCCTACCAAAACGATTAATGACGCAATTGCAATGCCGCCAACGCCTAATAACAATTCAGGCAATCGCGGTGAATAGGTGTTGATGACGCCGTCAAAAAATGAACTGCTGACATCCATGCCGGGGAATAAAACCAATGGAAAAGCTTGGCCGCCGATGATAACGACATATATGGCTGAAAGGCCGCCAATAATGACCATGATTGAGGCCATGGAAACGTGCAACGGTTTGATTTTTGACTTTGTGTTGAATAATAATATGAGCGGTACAACAACGCCGATGATCACTTGTCCGATCCAAAACACCTGTGACAATGTGCCACCCGAAGTTAGAATAAATGTTTCAACGCCGGTATGTTCTGCGGCATAAAGATTTGTTAGATGATAAACAATGACGAAATAAGCTTGGCCAGCGATAAATACCCGCAACAACCGACCCATGCGTAAAATGATGTAGTCGCCAAGCGGGCGATTGGTTGCTTGAAAAATGCCGACGATAAAAAGTTGAAAAATAGCCAAACCAAAAGCAAAGGACATGGCAATAAACATCGGTGCCATAATCGCCGCATCATAGGCTTGACGAGCGATCAGGAAACCAAAAATCAATCCGGTGCCGGTGGTTAATGACAATCGCCAAACGAAGGCAATGGTTCCGGCCGTTTTCGTATAGGGGTTCATACGCCGTTCCATCATCATCCATAAATACACACCCGTAACGACAATGAACCCTGTATATAAAAATATGTTCCATGCAAATATTGATTTGAAATTGTATTCGGTCATGGCGATGATCAAACGGTCCGGGCGGCCTAGATCAAGCACCAAAACGGCCAAGCCGCCGATGAGCAAGGCAATAGCCACTAGTCCTGATAACCGTGCCAGTGGTTTATAAGCCGTGCGTCCAAAAACCGAAGATAAAGACGCCACGTTTAATGCGCCGGATGCAGCAACAATTAAAAAAACAGCAAATACATGCGGCAGGCCCCAAACAATTTGATTGTTCATGCCAGTTACCCAATGGCCGTTTTCTTCCATGTAATAGGCTGATAATAGGCCGATGCCAGCGATAACAGCAAGGCTGAACAAAGCCGTGTAATAGGCCACGGTCGAAAGCGATAATTTTTGAAAAACAATAGGTTTCACGTTAACCGGCTCCTTTACGTTGACAAACCTTGGTAATACACACCCGGGTTGGTTCCGAGATCGCGACGAATTTGTTGAGTACCCAATTTTTCCAGTAATTTTGAAATTTCAGAACCCGCATCATTGATATCACCAAACGTCATGGCACCACCGGCATCGCGGTTGCATTTTTCAACACAAGCCGGTGTGCGGCCAACATCAATGCGGTGTACACAGAACGTACAGCTTTCAACAGTGCCTTTGCCGCGCGGTGCCCAAGGTTTTTGATTGTTCAATGTTTCATGGACAAATGATCGGGCTTTATAAGGACAAGCCATCATGCAATAGCGGCAACCGATACAGGTGTGTTTATCGACCAACACAATACCGTCGGCGCGTTTAAACGATGCCCCTGTTGGGCACACATCGACACAGGGTGGCTCTTCGCAATGCTGGCACATGACAGGCAGCGAAGTTTGAAACCCCGTGGCCGGGTTTTTAATATCAATTTTGCGGATCCACTGGGCATCGGTTTCTATTCGGCCTTTGCCTTCTAATCCATTTTCTTCGACACAGGCGCTGACACAAACCGCGCAGTCCTTAGGACATTTATTGGTATCGACCAATAGTCCCCAACGGACTTTCGGGTCGACGGCTTTACCGCCATTGGAAAATTTTGCGACTTGATTGTCTGTGGCGGCTCCGGCACCACCCGTTCGGTAAAACATCACACCGGGGGCAATAGCTACTCCAACACCCAAGGCGGCGACCGCGCCCAAAAATCCACGGCGTTTCAGATGGGTAGGGTTATTTTCGGTTTCGTTTTTGCACTTGGTCATGGCTTGTTTAATCCCAGACTTTTGAGCGTTTCTTTGGTAAATTTTGGCCGGTCATTATGACATTGGAAACAGTCGATGGTGGTTGCTGTATAGGCATGACAAGCTGTGCAAAAAAAACGTGGGTCGTCTTTGCCAACAACATCACCGGAATTATCCCGTACCTGATGACAGGCTAAACAGGCTTTTAGACTTTCTTTTAAGGGGCGCTTGCCTTCGCGCATGGTTTCGTCGCGTTGATGGCTTAATAATGACGGATGGTTTTTGCGGATGGCGGCGTTGCCTTCGGGATGCGCTTCGCCCATTCCTTTAGCAACGGTTGGAAAGGGAATATTTTGTTCTGCCAAGGCAACGCTTGTTGGCACGATGGATAAATTAACCATCAATGCCAGTATCGCTATCAAGTGTCCGCAACTTGAAAACACCGCCTTCATAATTTTATTCTCCGAGCCCCATTTGAATGTATCCGGTTGGGCAAACATCCATACAAATATGACAGCCAATGCATTTACTATAATCCGTGTCAACATAACGACCAACGGCATAGTCTTCTTTTTTAACTTTGAAAACAGCCACTTGCGGGCAATACACAACACAGTTGTTGCATTCAAAACACAAACCGCAACTCATGCAGCGTTCGCCCTCTTGTTTTGCTTGGTCTTCGGTTAAGCCTTCGATGCGCTCTTCAAAATTACCCACCACATTGTCGGCTGAAATATGGATTTCTTTTCTAAGCGCGCGCGGGGTGTAGCCAAATTCGCCCAAAAACAATTCATCGGCTGGAATGATATGCGTATTTGCCCGGTCTTCATAGTTATGAATGGCAAACTTACTATCATCCGTGCCGCGGGTTGGTTGATGGTCGTATTCATTTGGCTCCAGACCACGTTGGCCTAATTCATTGAGCAATTTAAATTGGTGCACATCGACTTTGGGGCGACGGTCAATAGGACTGCCGGCTAGAAAATGATCAATGCCTTCAGCGGCGATGCGGCCATGACCAATCGCCGTAGTTAATAAGTGCGGTTTTAAAATGTCACCACCGGCAAAATGTTTTTCCCGGTCTTTGACGCCGTAAACTTTATCAATGGCGATAAAACCATGGCCGCTGTCTAAATCGTCAAGCCCATCAAAATCACCCATTTGACCAATGGCTGAAACCACCATGTCACATTCGATGGTAAATTCAGTGCCTTCTACGGGTACAGGGCGCCCACCATCCATGGTGCATTTTGACATGCGAATAGCCGAGGCCCGGCCATCATCGTCTAGAATAACTTCAAGCGGCATGACGGACCCGCGCAAATCAATTCCTTCGCGTTTGGCATCATCGCGCTCGCGTTCAGCCGCTGTCATTTCTTCGATGGGGAATAACGATGTTAGTACGGCGTTGACGCCTTCGCGCAGTGCGCTGTTGGCAACGTCGTGGGCGACATAACCAAGAACGGCGGTTTCCGGATGATCGCTGTCATGGGGGGTTTGGATATGACCCAGCCGTCTGGCAACAGAGGCTACATCAATGGATGTATCACCGCCACCAACGACAACAATGCGTTTGGTCGTATATTTAAGGCGGCCCTTGTTAAAGGCTTCTAAAAATTGAACACCCGTCAAACAGTTGGGCGCATCAAAACCCGGGATCGGAAGCGGCCGACCGACTTGTGCACCAATGCCCCAAAATATTGCGTCGAAATCATTTTCGAGCTGATCAATGGTGATGTCGTCGCCAATGCGTGTGTTTGTTTTGACCGTCACACCCAGATCGAGGATGCGTTTTATTTCAGCATCAAGCATGTCACGCGGTGTGCGGTAACCGGGAATGCCATAACGCATCATCCCGCCCAATTCGTTATGGGCTTCGAAAATAGTCACGCTGTGGCCGTTTTTGCGGCATTGCATGGCCGCCGTCAATCCCGCAGGTCCGCCACCGATAACAGCGACTTTTTTACCGCTTTCCTGTTTCGGCGTTGCCAGTCCAAGATTATTTTCAATGGCCCAGTCGCCAACATACTGTTCAACGGAATTAATGCCGACAAAGTCTTCGACTTCGTTGCGGTTACATCCGGCTTCGCAAGGGGCTGGGCAAACCCGGCCCATAGTGGCTGGAAATGGATTGGCTTCGGCCATGCGTTGGAACGCATATTCTTGCCATGCCTCACCTTCGACAGGTGATTTATCCATGCCGCGGGCAATGGCTAACCAGCCACGAATATCATGACCCGATGGGCAACTGCCCTGACATGGTGGTGCACGGTGCACATAGGTCGGGCATTTATGACTATGTCCGGCGGTCATGATTTTGTCATGCATGGGTGGGGCAGATTGGTCGCCATCTTCATAGCGTCGCCAATTGAGTTTGGTTGGATCAGACATGTCGTTCATGATTTATCCTCTTCTGCCGTGTTATCACTGGGGCTGTCATCATCACCTCCGGCATCATCCAATATAATGGCGTTGCTGATAAGTTGGTGAACGCTGACAATGTTGTTCATGGAAAAGCCATACTGCGGCATGACTTTGGAAAACTGGGTTTTGCAAATGGCGCAGATTGCGGCCATGTGGGTAACACCGTGATCGTTAACCACTTGTTGTAATGCTTCCATCCGAGGTTTAGCCCCTTTGGTGCGTAATTCCATCAAATCGTCGGTTAACAACCCGCCACCGCCACCACAGCAATAAGTGTTTTCCTGAATGCTGTCGGCAGCCATATCGTAGAAATTATTACAACAGGCTTTGATGACTTCGCGCGGCAGTTTGAATTGCCCACCGGGTTCGTCCCCCATGCGCGATGCGCGCGCCACATTACACGAATCGTGGAATGTTAATGTCATATGGTCGTTGGCCGATTTATCAAATTTCAGGGTGCCTTTTTGAATTTCACCATATGTGTATTCGACAATATGCATGGGTGCAGGATAAGCCGGGTCGAGAAAATCAAATGGCCCGACTAACGTGTTCCAGAAATTATAAGCCACCCGCCACGCATGACCACATTCACCAACGATGATGCGCTTAACGCCTAAATCTTGGGCGGCTTTTCGGATGCGTTCGGCGATTTCTTTCATTTGATCGTAGGAGCCAATGAACATGGCAAAGTTGGCGGCTTCGGATGCATGGGAACTCAGCGTCCATTTAACGCCCGTTTGATGAAAGACTTTTGCATAACCCATTAACCCATCGATATGCGGTTCTGCAAAAAAATCAGCACTGGGTGTGACCAGCAAAACGTCGGCGCCAACCTCGTCAATTGGCAGCCGGATCGACAGTCCGGTTTCTTCTTCGAGATCTTCTTCAAGATCTTCCATAGTGGCTCTTAAAGCTTTGGGGTTAAGGCCTAAATTATTGCCAACCACATGCACTTTGCCGATGATTTCATTGCAGTATTTTTGACCCGACCCGACATGGTCCATAATTTCCCGGGCGGCCATGGATACTTCAGCCGTATCAATACCGTATGGGCAATAAACAGAACACCGCCGGCATTGTGAACATTGATGAAAATAAGTGTACCAATCATCCAGTACATCTTTGGTTAAATCTTTGGCACCAACCAGCCAAGGCACATATTTGCCTGCTGTGGTGAAATAGCGCCGGTAAACTTGGCGCATTAAATCCTGACGGGCGACCGGCATATTTTTAGGGTCACCCGTGCCTAAAAAATAATGGCATTTGTCGGTGCAGGCGCCGCATTTGACGCAACTGTCCATGTAAACTTGTAATGATCTGTATTTTCCCAACAAATCGCCAAATTTTTCGATGGCTTTGTCTTGCCAGTCATCGACTAATTCACCGGGAAATCCTAATGCTTGTTGATGATCTGGTGATGCCAGATACGGGCTGCTGTGGGCCATGGAACCGGGTTTTATTTTAGGGACGCAGGTAAATTCGTCCAAATCAGGGATATCATAATCTGCCATGTTATTTCACCGCCCATTTAGTGATATGGCGTTTTTCTCGCGCGTTATCCACTTGGTTGCGGGTCGGGCTGAAAAATAGGCCCGGGGCATGTAATAATTTGCTGAACGGGAAAATTAACAATAACGTCGCCACCAATAATAAATGCAGCCATAATAAAGGGTCGCTTGGCAGCGGCAGCCATTGAAGGCTTAACAATCCCAAAGCAAAGGCTTTTAACATGATGATATCGGTGGGGATGACAAATCGCATAGCCATTCCTGACAAGCCGATGCTGATCAGTAAAACCAACATTAAATGATCCGATAAATTGCTGATGTAGCGAACCCGGTCAACGGCTATGCGCCTGAACCACAACCCGGCTAAGCCCGCGACCATTGAAAAAGATGCAAATTTACCGAACGGCTGGAGCAACTCAACCCAGAACCAGACGGGTTGGGTGAAATACCGAAGATGCCCTAATAAGACGACCAGTAGACTGGCATGAAACATCCAGCCCAACACCCATGTCCACTTGCTGGCTTTAAACAGGCTTTCAAAAAAAACGACTTCTTTAGCCATGCGCCAGACCACGCCCGGCACCGTTGTCGGTGCTGGTGTGGTTGGAATTTTCAATGGTGCCGGAACCGTGGCGTAGCGATGTACTTTTGCGACAACGCCAACCACCAATACCAATGTCGAAACATAAAGCAGCGTGGTGATTAGTGCCGTCATCATTTTTACATCCTTTTCCCTTGCGGCCGCTTATACGCAGCCGGTTGGTTTTGGCAGGCCTGCAATTTTACAAGCTTGCTTGGCAGGGCCGTAGGGGAACAGTTCATACAAATAGCCACTGTTGCCTTTTTCCGCGCCGAGCGATTTTTTAACGGCTTTGGTTAACACCCGGATGGCCGGAGCGATTTGGTATTCTTCGTAGTAATTACGCAAAAAATTAACCACTTCCCAATGATCGTCAGACATATCAATATCTTCGTCTTTGGCAATCAGGTTGGCGAGGTCTTCGTTCCAAGTACTCAGGTCCGTTAGGTAACCTTCTTCGTCCGCTTCGAACACGGTGCCATTAATTTCATATGCCATTTGTTTTCTCCATTTAAATGTATGCCGAGGAAAATATTCCAGGAATTGTTAAAATCAAAATTGATACTTAAAGCCAGGATTGAACACTGTCGTTGGTCGCGGCTAAATTCACAAAACCAGTATAATCGACAACAGCGATGCCGTCGATCAGTGGTTTTTCAGATAGTCCACGCACGTCCAAGTCTTCTTTCAAGACGTAAAAGTCAAAATCACCCATCCGGGATATGATTTTTTCGGCGCTGTCGGCTGCACTGATGGCCGCATAGACACCGTCTTCGATCAATAGTACGGCGCTGCCTTTGGCGGCTAGCCGTAAACAGCTGTCAAGTGACCCACGGTCATTGGGGGATTTGTTAACCAGATGAAGCATTTTTTTTGTCTCCGTCATGCTGATAACACCACGTCTTGTTCATTCATTAATGCGCCTAAATCCGCACTTGAAAGAACTTCCACATCAACAACCAGATCGTCAGCGGTTAAGCCACGGGCTTCCAGACTTTCTTTTTCAACAACAATGCGCCACACCATATCGATGTCTTCGTCTTCGTCGGCGTCTTCTTTTTCCATTTCAATGACCCCAAATGTTGGTGCAAAATGTTTCATGCCGATGGCTTTGGGGTTGTGGCCTTTTTGGATTTGAAAAACACCATCATCGATAAAAGCGATCACAGCATGTTGCTCGAACGCTGCTGAAATCAGCACCATTTCCAATATTTCAAGGGCATAGATCGTGCCATACGGAGCTTTTCTGTTGACGAACAAGAATTTTTTCTTGACGCCTTCGGTTTCAAATTCGATTTCCATTTTTATCTTCCTTAATCACCAAAGACCAATGAGCGGTCCGTGCCCATGCCTTGTTCTATTAATTGTCCAAGACCGGAAATACGGAAACCTTCGGCTAAAATTTCGTCCTTGATACCGCGTCTTAAAGCGGCTGCGACACAAACGACTAAATCGACACCGTGTTCGGCGGCAAGCGCACCCCACAATTTGACCAGATTGCGATCATCGGATTGTGGTTCGGATAATTTATTGGCGTTGTTGACCCCGTCGAAATAGAAAAACACGCGCGGTACTTCATGACCGGCGGCTAATGCCGCTTTGGTGAATTGATACGCTGTGTCTGACGCTTGGTGGGTAAAAGGGCCTTCGTTAACAAGAATGCCAAATTTCATGGTTTTGTTCTCCAAATAGACGGAAGACTAAAAATGGACGTGGGCTGATGCATTCAATGACGCACGACCACCACGGAAATCATCAATATGATGATGCGTAAACGGCGTATCGATCATTTCAAAGAAACGCTGCCAGCCAATACGGTCAATCCATTCGCCAACGCGTTCAAAATGACGGGCGTCTTCTTTATAGGCGTAAAGGATTTTTTTAACGACAGCCCCGACTTCGGGCCAACGCGGTGCATTATTGGGTAAATTAGCGACCACCAGTTTATGAAACGACGGTTTCGAGCGTGTGCTTGAATGTTTGCCACCGACCCAGATGGCGAGTTTAGTCGATTCGTCTGAATTGATTTGCATCGGTGGACACGGTGGATAACAGGCCCCGCAACAAATGCACTTTTGTTCATCAACTTCTAAGGATGCTTTGCCATTGACCATGGTTGGGCGAATAGCGGCCACCGGGCACCGGGCGACCACAGCCGGGCGTTCACAAACATTGGCGACTAAATCGTGGTTGATCACCGGTGGTTTTGTATATTGTACGTTGATGGCGATATCGCCTTGACCACCACAGTTGATTTGACAGCACGATGTGGTAATACGCACCCGGTTGGGCATTTCTTCGACGACAAATTCTTTATGTAACTCATCCATTAAAGATTTAACTACACCCGATGCATCGGTGCCCGGAATATCACAATGCAGCCAGCCTTGGGTATGGGAAATCATCGATACCGAGTTGCCGGTGCCACCAACAGGAAAACCTTCGGCCGTTAAACGCTCTATCAAGGGGGCGACCATATCTTCGCGGCTTAACATAAATTCGATGTTGCTACGGGTTGTGAAACGCACGTGACTTTCAGCCAATTCATCGGCGATGTCACATAATTTGCGGATGGTGAATACGTCCATTTGGCGTTGTGTGCCGGCGCGAACGGTCCACACTTCGTCGCCTGTTTTTGAAACGTGATGCAGTACACCTGGGCGCAAGCGGTCATGCCAATCCCAATTGCCATAGTTTTTCTTGAGCAAAGGGTGCATGTATGGGAATGGATCAGGCACACCGGTTTCACGGGCGCGGCGGGGAGTGACTTTGGCTTGTGCTTCTGACATGATTTTATCCTGTCTTTAAAATGTATGGGTCGAAAAATCTGAAAAAAGGATTAAAACTGCTTATTCAGCGGCTTTAGATTGATCCTGACGCTTACGCCATTTTTCCGCTTCTTCGTCCCAGTCATCGGTACGAACATATGAATTAGTTCTGGGATGGGACAGCATATTCAAATTGATATCCAGCCCGACACCTTTAAGGAAGTTTGGCAAACCAATACGGTCAATCATTTCTCCGGTACGTTCGTGTTCAAGTGCGTTTTCTGCAAAGAAATCGATGACTTTTTCACATAATTCTTCCAAGGCTTCAAAATCTTCGTCGGTATCAAGCTTCATGAATGGAACGATCATGGAACCCATCAAATCACCAATTTTTAACGAACGTTTTCCACCGATTAAAATGCTGGCGCCACGATCATCACCGGGCGACAACGCTTTTGTCATGACATTGATGCAATGCATACAGCGCACACAGCTTTTGTTATCCACATCCAACGTGTCATCGTCATTCAGGCTTAACGCATTGGTCGGGCAGCGAGTAATGATATTATCAATAGTGTATTTACGCCCGGCTTCGGCCACATACTTTTTAACTTCGTCCTGATTGACTTTCATGTCATCGCGCCAAGTGCCAATAACGGCAAAATCAGCCCGGTGAATAGAATTCACACAATCATTGGCGCAGCCGGAAAATTTAAATTTAAATTTATAAGGTAAAGCTGGCCGATGCATTTCATCCAAGAAAGCGTTTAGAACCGTCCGGTGGGCGCGAACTTCGTCATAACAAGACTGTTCGCAGCGGGCATGGCCGACACAGTTCATGGATGTGCGCAAGGCTGGACCCGCGCCACCCAGATCAAGACCAATTTCATTGAGCTCATCAAAAGCATCTTGCACTTTATCAGTGCTGCAGCCTTGGAACATAATGTCGCCGCTTTGACCATGTAGGGCGATTAAACCGGATCCGTGACGTTCCCATATATCACACATGTTGCGTAATAAATCTGTGGAATAATGCATGCCCGCTGGCGGAATAACACGCAATGTGTGGAATTCTTTGGATGCGGGGTAGTCTTCGGCAACCTCCGAAAAACGCGGAATAATGCCACCGCCATAGCCAAAAATACTGACAGTGCCGCCTTTCCAATAACCCCGGCGGGTTTCATAAGAATGTTCTAGTTGTCCCAAAAGATCAGTCATCATGTCGGAATAAGGTTGATCTTCGTTGCCGGCTAAGCGCTTCAAGCCTGTCACAAAACTCGGCCACGGGCCATCTTCGAGTTCATCTAGTAGTTTTGTATCATGGACTTTTTTAGTCATCTCTGTTCCTCCAATTGCCAACGATGGAACCCAATTGTTGCCTAAAACAACAGCGCTCCGCTCCTGCTACATCCGGTATTTTTGTTTTTTTAATCGGACGGTTTCAACCATGCTGAATTCGGTTGACTAGACAAATCATATTCAAAAAATATAAATTATCAAGAGATAGAACATGAAATGACTAGGCCAATGACATAATTTTTTATGTTTTTTGTATTAACTAATTGATATAAAGCAAATAATTATTTTGAAAAAAAATGCTATGAAACTTTCAGAATCCCCCTTTGATTTGCGAAATGAAGATATTTATCAACATTGGCGGCAAAAAAAGTTAGACCATTATCCAGAAAATTTGGATGAATTATGCGTTGAAATTGATGATCCAGAAAATTTATCTGATGAAGCGACTGCCAAGATTTTTGGTTTGTGCCGAAAAACCAACATGGCGATTTATAAAACACGGGATGCTCTGGGTGCCGCAGGTGTTAAAAAACTCGCTTCGCAAGTAGGGTTAATAAATTTTGACCAACCACTTTATACAGGAGACGTGGGTGTGACCTCGATTTCTGTCGCAAGCGGTGGTCGCCAAGGCGATTATATCCCTTATACTAACAAATCGTTAAGTTGGCATACGGACGGATATTACAATACGCCTGATCGACAAATCCGGGGTATGGTTTTGCATTGCAGACGGCCTGCAGCAAACGGGGGCGTTTCTCGGTTGTTAGATCCTGAAATTGTCTATATCCGACTGCGTGATGCTAATCCGGACTGGATACGGGCGTTGATGGATGCCAACGCATTGGTCATCCCGGAAAACAGGGAAAATGGAAAATTATTAAGAAACGATAGCCATGGACCTGTATTTTCGATTATTCATAACAAGCTGCATATGCGATATAGCGCCCGTAAAAAATATGTTATGTGGAAAGACAATAAAGATTTAATGGCTGCCAGAAATTTTTTAACCGAATTGCTGGCAGGTGATGAAAGGTATTTATTCCAACTTCGTCTGAGTGCAGGCGAAGGTCTTATTACGAATAATATATTACACAATCGAACCGCGTTTACAGACTCTGATGAGCATAGTGCTGGTCGATTATTTTATCGTGCACGGTTTTATGATGCCGTTCAAGATGAACAAATCTAAACAATTTTTTGCGTGTTCGTTATGGTGAAACCAAGCTATATGTGGATCGGAAAAAAACAAAGGCGGACTTAAACAATAATGGTAAAGCCAGAGGAAATAGAGATATGTCAGACTCAACAGTAAAACTCAGCGAAGTTGTTATTCGCAACCCACAAGTCATGTCTTTCCCGGATTTATTGCAAGCTATTGGCAAACGCGGCGCTGACGGGGCGACTATGTTGGAAATTGATTTAAAACCTGATTTTCCCGACACGCCACGGGACTGGGAAACAAAAGTTGAACAAGCATTTACTTGGGGCGGCAAATGAACGATGAACGCACCCGCATTATAGATGAATTTGCCACGCCATTTGCCAAAAACATTGAATTGCTTGAAGTGGAATTTGAAGATGACGTGCGCATGTTGCGCGTAAGGATCAGAGAAGGATCGCGGTTCACTATTCTCGACCTAGACCCGGTAACGGCTAAACGCTGGGGCGAAGGATTAGGTGTGTGGGCGGCTTTGCAATCGGAAAATGATGTGGCTTGCGATAATGTTGACGAAAAAACAGGACTTTGATAAATGGAACAGCTGCCAATTTTTTTACATATCAAGGACCGAAAAATAATAGTTGCGGGCGATGGTTTTGGCGCGATAAGACGTGCAGAACAAGTTATAAAAGCCGGGGCCAAAGTCCAGATATTCAGTCAAAATCCGTCAACACAAATGATTGATTTTGCTGAAAGTATTGGTATTCAGCTACAAGACAAAGCGGTTACCGGTGACGATTTGGCAGGGGCGGCGTTATTATTTGCAGCCGATTGTGATGAGGGTGAAAATAAGCGTCTTGCTGAATTAGCAAGTGATCAAGATGTGCCGGTTAATATAATGGACCGCTTGGCACTTTGTACGTTTGTTATGCCATCAATTGTTGATCGATCGCCTTTGATTATGGCGATTTCAAGCGGCGGCGGGGCGCCAATCTTGTCACGGATGTTACGCGCCCGGCTCGAAGCTTTTATTCCATCGGGTTTTGGGCGTTTGGCGGAATTCGCTAAATCTGTTCGAGGTCAGGTGAAACAGGCTATCCCTGACGCCACTTTGCGGCGTCGATTTTGGGAGCAGCAAACCCAAGGGCCGGTATCAGAATATGTATTAAGTGGACGTGATGATGATGCCCGTAAATTGCTGTTAAATATTCTTGATGACCATAAAGCGAATGACGAGGTCGCCGCAAAAGGCGAGGTTTATTTGGTCGGCGGCGGACCGGGTGACCCGGATTTATTAACTTTTCGCGCACTTCGCTTAATGCAACAAGCTGATGTCGTATTGCATGACCGTTTGGTGTCTGAACCTGTCCTTAATTTAGTGCGCCGGGAAGCCGAGCGGGTTTTTGTCGGGAAAAAACAAGGCGACCACGCTTTGCCACAAGAACAAATCAGTCAGTTGTTGGTGACATTAGCGAAACAGGGGAAACGTGTGCTGCGCTTAAAAGGTGGTGATCCGTTTACTTTTGGCCGAGGTGGTGAAGAAATCGAAGAACTGATGTCGGCCGATATCCCGTTTCAGGTCGTGCCGGGGATTACGGCTGGCAGCGGTTGTGCGACCTATGCCGGTATCCCCTTGACACATCGTGACCATGCGCAATCATGTGTTTTTGTGACCGGTCATACCAAAAACGGTCATTTGGATTTGAATTGGCAAACTTTGGTGCAACCCAATCAAACCGTGGTCGTTTATATGGGGTTGAGCGCAGTCGGTGAATTGACGCGTGAACTTGTCAACCACGGGGCGGATCCAGATACGCCCGCCTGCGTTGTTGATAATGGAACACGGGAAAATCAACACGTGGTGACCGCGACCTTATCGACTTTGTCAGGCCAAGTTGAGGCCGCCAATTTGCCGGGCCCTGCGATCACAATCATCGGCGGCGTTGTGACCATGCAAGATCGATTGAATTGGTTTAAATAGTAATTAGAATTGATAGAAATTATTATAAAATTGCCTGAATCAGCATAAAAACCGACGCTAAAACCATAGAAAAGAAAGGGTTTTTAGAAATAATCTATCAACGACGGTTTATCACTTGATGTTTTATAATTTTTGAATATGATTGACTGGTAAGAGAACGATGGCAGATGATCTTTATTACCCATCACGATTTAGGTAGTGAATTGATTTGCCAGTCTAATAACGAAGACCAAAATGGTCCGCTATAAAATGAAACCAAATGATTTGGGTGGGCGTGAATGCTGATCATAAAATCAATAAATTGGTTCAAAAAAGTTCTCCGTAATTAAACAGGGACGATGAAATTCATCGCGTATATGTGTCGGCAGCAGGAGGAGAGTAACTTGAACATCAAAACCCTGGCTATTATAGCCGTTAGTGCTGTGGGGCTTTTATCCACAAGCGTATCAGCGCAAGAAGTGAAAACGTTAACGCCAGCGATGGCAAAAGCAAAAATTATGGACGGGACAAATATTCCTGTTTCTCTGACCGGGAAACGAGGCGATCCGATTAATGGTAAAAAAATAGCCATCAATCGTAAAAAAGGTAATTGTCTGGCATGTCATGACATGCCGATTTCAGAACAGGCATTCCATGGCAATGCCGGGCCGGATCTTCATGGGATTGGTAGCCGTTACACGGCTGCGGAATTCCGTCTTCGTCTAGTTAATCCAAAAGTGATCAATCCAAATACGTTCATGCCTGCGTTTTACCGTGATTACGATTTTAAACGCGTGCTCAAAAAATTTCAGGGTAAAACGATTCTTTCCGCTCAAGAAGTGGAAGACGTCATCGCTTATTTGGTTTCCATTAAATAAATTTTTTAAAAGAAAAGCCTAAGGAGATATCCATGGTTATGAAAATAGAAATGCAGGCTGTTAGCCGCCGCGATATAATGAAATTATCTGGTGCAGGTGCGGCTGCTTTTGTTGCAACAACATTGATGCCGGGGCTTGCTCAAGCCACGGTCGAAGAAACTGCTGCAGAAATCAGCAAAATTGCCGCTGGTAAAGAAGTGAAGTCTGGTAATATTACACTTGAACTTCCTCAAATTGCTGAAAACGGTAATACAGTACCCGTTGGTTTTAGTGTCGATAGCCCGATGACGGATGCAAATTATGTTAAATCTGTAACAATTTTTGCAGAACAAAATCCGCAAGCGCGTGTCGCCACATACAGGTTCACACCTGCAAACGGGAAAGCTAAAATTTCCACCCGAATGCGTTTGGCAAAAACACAGAATGTTCTTGCTGTAGCAGAAATGAGCGATGGCGGCATTTATTTGGCGAAATCTGAAGTCAAAGTTACCATCGGCGGCTGCGGCGGCTGATTGGAACAGGGAGAAAGAATATGGCGAAAAAAGCAAAAGCAAGGGTGAAAGCCCCTAAATCCGTTAAAAAAGGCGAAACCTTTCAGGTCAAAACCTTGATTTCCCACAAAATGGAATCAGGTCAACGCAAGGATAAAAAAACCGGTAAAAAAATACCGCAAATGATTATCAATAAATTTGTGGCGACCTATAACGGCGAAACAGTTCTGGATGCAGATTGGTTTCCATCTGTTTCGGCAAATCCTTACACAGCATTTTATATTGTTGCCAAGGAAAGTGGAAAATTAGATTTCAGTTGGACAGATGATTCAGGTGAAACTTTCAAAAAATCTACGAAAATCAAAGTAACCTGATAGAGGGGGTCGATTATGCGTAAGGCAATTTTTAGTATGATAGTTGGTTTTGGTGCAGCAATAGCTGTGTCGAGCTTCGGAGCAGACGCTTCTGCTGATGGCTGGGGTAAGTTTCAGGTCGATGATCGGCGTAGCGGGTACACCTATGCAAAAAAAGAAACCCGTGAGATGCAAGATGATGATTTTGTGAATCCTGGACAAATCTGGGTCGATCAAGGTGAAACGTTATGGGAAGAAAAAGCTGGTAAAGCTGGTAAAGCCTGTGCCGATTGTCATAGTGATGCATCTGTGTCCATGAAAGGTGTTGCAACGAAGTATCCAAAATTCAGTGATGATCGTGGTAAATTGATTAACATTGAACAGCAAATCAATGTTTGTCGGACAGAAAGAATGAAGGCGGAACCGTTTAAATACGAATCTTCGCAAATGCTTTCTATGACAACGTTTATTCGCCAACAATCTGCGGGTATGCCAATGAGTGTGGCCGTTGATGGCAAAGCCGCCCCGTTTTTTGAAAAAGGCAAAGCGTTTTATAACGAACGCCGAGGTCAATTGGATATGAGCTGCGCCAATTGTCATGCTGATAATGCAGGGAACAAAGTGCGTGCCAATACATTATCACAAGGGCAAACCAATGGTTTCCCGACATATCGTCTGAAATGGCAAAAAGTGGGCTCAACCCATCGTCGTTTCCGCGGTTGTAATAAACAAGTCAGAGCAAAACCATTCGCTTATGGTTCAGATGAATACTTGAACTTGGAATTGTATGTGGCTTGGCGTGGCCGTGGTTTACCCGTCGAAACACCAGCTGTACGTAACTAAATTGCGTGCCAGTTAATAATTAGGGGGTGCGGTCAAGCTGCATCCCCTTTTTTTTAAATATTATTTGTACTATTTTGGAGTGTTATTAAGATGTTAGACAGGCGACAATTTTTACAGGTGGCAGCCGCCACCGCGATGATGACAGGAACATCGGGTGGGTTTTCAAAACTGGCGGCGCAGCAAAGCTTGTCTCAGGATGATTTACTGAATTTCAAATCAACAGGTCAGGTGACTTTGTTAAATTTCACCGATTGCCATGCTCAATTAAAACCGATTTTTTTCCGCGAGCCGTCCATTAACATCGGCGTAGGCCCATCAACCGGATTGCCGCCCCATATTACCGGCAAAGATATGCTGGCGAAGTTTGGCCTTAAATCAGGCTCGGCCGAAGCTTATGCATTTTCCAGTACAGATTTTCAGGCACTGGCAAAATCCTATGGCCGTGTGGGCGGCATGGACCGAATGGCCACTTTGGTCAAAGCCATTCGTGCAGAACGCCCAACCAATACTTTATTATTGGATGGCGGTGATACTTGGCAAGGGTCCTATACGGCATTAAAAACATCAGGCAAAGATATGGTTGATGTGCAAAATGCATTGGGCGTCGAAGCCATGACCGCTCACTGGGAGTTCACCTATGGTGCGGATCGAGTAAAAGAACTGCAAGAATTGTTAGATTTCCCATTTTTAGCGGGCAACGTACAAGATACAGAATGGGAAGAGGAAGTTTTTGAAGCGACGCAAACCTATGAACGTGGCGGTGTGAAAATCGCTGTCATCGGCCAAGCTTTTCCATATACACCCGTTGCCAACCCGCGCTATATGATCCCATCGTGGTCGTTTGGTATTCGTGAAAAATTGGTACAAAAACGTGTTGATGAAGCCAAAGCGGGTGGCGCCGAATTGATTGTCATGCTTAGCCACAATGGATTTGATGTGGACCGCAAACTGGCATCACGGGTCAAAGGCATCGACGTGATTTTAACGGGGCACACCCATGATGCGATCCCAACGGCCATTAAAGTCGGAAAAACATTATTAGTGGCATCGGGATCACACGGTAAATTTTTAGCCCGCCTTGATTTGGATGTTAAAAATAAACGTGTTGTTGATTATGCATTTAAACTTATCCCAATTTTTTCTGATGTCATCAAGCCGGATATGGAAATGGCGACTTTGGTTAATAAAATCCGCGAACCACACGAAAAATATTTAAATACGGTATTAGGCACCACAGAGAGCACATTATATCGCCGGGGTAATTTTAACGGTACCTTTGATGATTTGATTTTGCAGGCGTTAATGCAGGAGCGTGATACTGAAATCGCGCTGTCACCTGGGTTCCGTTGGGGGTCAAGTTTATTGGCAGGACAAAATATTACGAATGAGGACGTCTTTAATCAGACGGCGATTACTTATCCGAAAGCTTACAGGAATGAAATGACCGGCGAAACGTTAAAAGCCATCCTCGAAGACGTCGCCGATAATCTGTTTAATAAAGATCCTTATTACCAACAAGGCGGTGATATGGTGCGTGTTGGTGGTATGGGCTATAGTATTGATATTGGTAAACCCATTGGTAGCCGGATTACAAATATGACGCATTTGAAAACGGGACAAAAAATAGATGCGGCGAAAACCTATTCGGTTTCGGGTTGGGCATCGGTCAACGAAGGCACCGAAGGGCCAGCCGTATATGACCTCGTAACCCGTTACATTAAAAACAAAAAACAAGTGTCTGTACCTGCGACCAATAATATTAAAATCACTGGGGCGTAATTTTGTTTGAATTAACCTATTTTGGATCTTTTTTAGGCGGCATACTCAGTTTTATCTCACCATGCGTGCTGCCATTGGTCCCGCCTTATCTTTTTTTCTTGGGCGGCGTATCAATGGAAGATTTCAATGATGGGAAAATAGAAGGTCGTGCGCTAAGTTTTAAAATTTTTCCGTCAGCTTTGGCCTTTGTTTTCGGTTTTTCAACAGTGTTTATGATGCTCGGGGCCACGGCTTCAACGCTTGGCCAGTTGGTCGCCGATTATATGGGTGAACTGTCGATCATCGCTGGGGTCATTATTATTATTTTGGGCCTCAACTTTTTGGGGGTTTTTAAATTCTCATGGTTTATGCGCGATACACGTTTTAATGTGGCTCAAAAACCAGCTGGCCTGATCGGTGCCTATATTATTGGTTTGGCTTTTGCCTTTGGCTGGACACCCTGTGTTGGCCCGATTTTAGCACCAATTTTAACGCTAGCGGGCGGGGCGGGTAGTGCAAGTGAGGGCGTGCAGTATTTAGCTGTTTATTCCGCAGGCTTGGCCGTTCCATTTTTAGCGGCATCTTTGGCGGTCAAGCCTTTTATGGGCTTTATGGCACGGTTTCGGGTGCATATGGGACGCGTTGAAAAAGTCATTGGTATATTGTTAATCATCACAGGTGTTTTATTTGTCACCGGGACATTTTCAGAACTTGCTTATTGGTTATTAGAAGCATTTCCAGCATTAGGCCGCGTTGAAAGCGCTATTTAAGTCTGGACTTAGCCAAACTGCAAATAAAGCAGGCGATTAAACGAGGCCACACCTTGTAAATTACTCACTAATCGTATGTGATTTTTTTCACGGATGGCGATCCACATTAAATCAAACGATTCTAATGCGCCATCGATTAAACGTTTATACTGGGCGTTATTTTTTATTTGTTCAGGCGCCGTTTCGCCGCAGCGCTTGTACCAAAAAATTGTATTGGCAAGTTTTTGCCGAATTTCATCAATTTTATCTGGTTTAGAATAGTCAGGTTTACTGGCACGGTATTTGAAAAGTTCTGCAAAAGCTTGATTGGCTTCATAAATACAATCAGAAAAAATGAAAACACCGTTTCGGCGGCGCAGATCGACAAGTAATTTACGAATAGGTTTAATTTCAAGTGCTGCTTTTTTTAAATCACCTGAGTCCGTGGCTGTAATTCCGAGGGATATTTGTTTCGATATTTTTGTTAAAGATTGCCGCCAATTTATATCATCAGCATATAAACCGGGTGGTGTTTTTAAATACGTATTTAAAATTAAATCCCATTGGGTTTGCAGGTCGGTTAAGTTAAAACCCGCAATAGCAGGATTGCCGGTACGTAAATAAAACTGGCTTTCCCGATAAAAATTATTGGCTATGGATACTTGTTTGTGAAACTCACTTATTTCAGACGCTTTGGCCACATTGATGGGGGAAGTCCAAAAAATCAATCCAAATAAAACGGTAAAAATCCAAAAACGCATAGCCAACTCCATTGTAAAAATATTTATTCGAATATATGCGACTATAGGATATATTATAAACTAAGAATATGTATAATAAATATCAAACACAATAGGCGGCATTTTTTTGGCGGAGTGGGTTTCAATGATTTCAAGAAGGCGGTTTCAGGCTATGGCTGCGGGTGCCGCGGCATTTGGTTTAGCTACGAGGGGGGGGCAAGCCCTCGCCGCAGGCCCTGTTAAAAAAGACCCTTACGCGCCTATTCATAACGCCGACGATCAATTTACCCAGCCGTGGTTTCTGGATAGTTTTCTCGAATTTTCTGATGACCTAGAAGAAGCATCGGCAAACGGGAAGCGGTTTGCTATTATGTGGGAACTCAATGGCTGTCCTTATTGTCGGGAAACCCATCTGGTTAATTTTTCTGTTCCCGAAATCCAAGATTATATACAGGCTAATTTCGAGATCATTCAAGTGAACCTCATCGGTTCCAGAGATGTTACTGATTTTGACGGTACTGCAATTAGCGAAAAAAAATTAGCCCTGAAAAACAAAGTACGTTTTACCCCAACTATTCAATTTTTCCCAGAGACTTTGGAGCAGGTGAAATCATCGCCCGGGCCCGGTGGGGAAATTGCACGGATGCCCGGCTATTTTAAACCGTTTTATTTCTTGTCGATGTTTCAGTTTGTCAAAGACAAAGCCTACGAAAAACAGGATTTCAGAAGTTATTTGAAAGCGAAAATTCAGGCTTTCCGTGAAGCTGGAAAACCATTGCCATCGTGGTGATTATTGTGTCATGAATTTGGCTCGAATTAAATGGAATCGGGCGATATTTCTGATTTCAAACAAAACTGTTTATGTAACAACCCAATGACCAGTTCTGCTTCTTCGCTGGCTAAACTATAGTAAACTTGTTTGGAGGAGCGTCTTGTTAAAACAAGTTTATCTTTGCGAAGCCGGGCGAGTTGTTGCGACAATGTTGGCTGACGAACACCCAACGTATCTTCTAACTCGCTAACATTTTTTTCACCTTCAACCAGCGCACACAGGATGATTAACCTGTTGCGATTGGCTATGGCTTTAAGGAATACACTTGCACGCTTTGTGCGCCCGAAAATATCGTCCATTATTATCCTAAAATGCATTGATGAAGTAGGTGCCTATATAAAGGTAATTATTGTTTTAGTATAGAGGCGACGTGGGTTGCAGATAACTTATCCAACGCACTTATATTAGCTTCAGCGGGTAATTTTTTTAAAATTTGTTCAAGAAAACCCCAGAAAAAGGCTTCGCCGCCATAGCCGACAATGCGCCCAATTTCTTTGCCTTGATTAACTAAAACAAAGGTAGGCGTATAAATTATAGGACGTATTTTTAATTGTGATTTTTCCGCATCGCCAATAAAAATACGTCGAACAGGGGCTGTTTTTGCCTCATCCGTTTTATCGTAGATGATGCCAACTTCGTCTTCCCACATTTCACAATATTCACAGGCCGGGGAATTGAACATGATCAATTCGACCTTGGCCTGAACAGCAGGCGTGGAAAGGAAAAACAATAAAGTTGCAACCAGAAAAGTACGCATACCTATTCCTTAAATTTAGTATCCCATTAAGTTTACATGAACAGAAGGGCTAAAAACAAGGGTTATGATGATTTTGAGGCATTGCTCAGGGATTGAAAAAAACGATCTAAATAATCATCTGAATAGGATTTGTAATCAAAGTCGATGACCGAGTTGATTTCTGAAACAAAACTCCATAGTGCTTCACGCAACAATGATGCAGATTTCATGGCTTTGAATTGACTTTTGATTTCTTCATTCAAGGAAGAAGAAAAATAACGATGCAATACCCAGTTTTCCTGATCATCGTTTAAATCATTATTGGTGACTAAATTTGCCAAATCAAATAACGGTGACGTTAGCCCGGCATGTTCCCAATCAATAAGCCATAACCGCTGCCCATCATCCAATAAATTTGCACTTAATAAATCATTGTGCCCGAGTACGGGTCTATATGCGCCGACGGAATTTTCCAGATGGTTATTGATATCAATGAGTTTGTTCATCTGTGGTTTAATGCGGCTTCGATGCTCAGTTAAATAAAAACCATAATCACGACAAACGCGAAATGGCCAAAATGCGGCAATGGGACCGCGTAATTGACGAAATGCCTGATGATGGGTTTTGTCAACTAAACCCATAACTTTTTTTAGGACGTCCTGATCATGTAGGTCTTTAGATTCTAATGTACGGCCTTCAATGAAGTTAATCACCAACACATCAGATTGAAAATAATGGATGTCTGGGGCAATTCCAACGGCTGTTGCAGCTCGGTTACAGTTGTAATCGTTTATGCGCAGGACGCTATGAATAGGGACATCGCTGCCAAAACGAGCGACATACTTTTGATCGTCTTGGTCTGTTACCAAATAGTTTTTATTAGACAATCCTCCAGATATTTCTTGCAAATTCACCTTGCCTTGCCAACAAGGGAGCTCTGTAACAATTTTTTCAGGTGATCGTGATGTCATGGATTATCCAGCTTGGTAAATTAAAATATATACAAAAAAAGGCCCGCATCGGGCGGACCTTTTTAAATTCAAATCAAACAACACAAACAGAGCGGATTTTATCCAGCGGCCTGTGCGTTTTGAGTTTTTTTGATCAGCCGTTTAATACGCCGAACTTCGGTCGTTAAATCCGCATCGCGTGTGTCCAACAAAAAAGCGTCAATGCCGCCTTTGTGTTCAACGGTGCGGATCGCCGCCGTACTTAGGCGCAAACGGATAGATTTTCCAAGTGTTTCGCTTAAAAGCGAAGTTTGTTGCAGGTTAGGCAAAAAGCGACGACGCGTTTTATTATGCGCGTGGCTTACATTGTTGCCGGCCTGAACACCTTTTCCGGTCAAATCGCAACGTCTAGACATGGTCGTTATCCTTATAAATATGTTTCCAAGATAAACTTTGCTCATTATCAAAGCCCTTGGGGAAGGCGGATATTTAAGGCAGACCCTGCCAAACGTCAAGGCCTAACACTGAATTTTTAGTTATAATTATGAATTAATGTGACTAACGCCGTTAGCCCATGGCGGTTTTTAAATTTTCATCCAATTTATCAAGGAAAGCTTGGGTGTTGAGCCATGCTTGATCTGGGCCGATGAGCAAGGCTAAATCTTTGGTCATAAACCCACTTTCGACCGTTTCCACGCAGACCCGTTCCAATGTTTCAGCAAAATTGACAACATCGGGTGTTTCATCAAATTGCCCTCGATAAGATAAACCTTGAGTCCATGCGAAAATCGATGCAATCGGGTTGGTCGATGTTTCTTTGCCTTGCTGGTGTTGACGGTAATGGCGGGTGACCGTGCCGTGGGCGGCTTCGGCTTCGACGGTTTTTCCGTCCGGCGTCATTAATACGGATGTCATCAACCCAAGTGATCCAAAGCCCTGAGCGACAGTGTCTGATTGAACATCGCCGTCGTAATTTTTACAGGCCCAGACAAAACCACCACTCCATTTCATGGCGCACGCCACCATGTCATCGATTAGGCGATGTTCGTAGGTGATGTTGGCGTCGGCAAATTTGTCTTTAAATTCAGTCTCAAAAACCTCTTCAAACAAATCTTTGAACCGCCCATCATAGGCTTTCATGATGGTGTTTTTAGTGGACAAATATACAGGCCAACCTAGGTTCAAGCCGTAGTTCATGCAAGCTCTGGCAAAACCGCGGATCGATTCGTCGAGATTGTACATGGACATGGCGATGCCACTTTCTTGAAATTCGAAAACTTCGTGTTCTATGGCGTCGCCGCCATCAGCTGGTTCAAACCGCATCAGTAATTTACCAGCCCCCGGGACCAGCATGTCTGTTGCCCGGTATTGATCACCAAATGCATGACGGCCAATAACAATCGGCTGTGTCCAGCCGGGAACCAACCGCGGTACGTTATTGCATAAAATAGGCTGGCGAAACACGGTACCGCCCAAAATATTACGGATGGTGCCGTTGGGAGATTTCCACATTTTTTTGAGATCAAATTCTTCGACGCGTTCCTCATCCGGTGTGATGGTCGCGCATTTAACGCCAACGCCGTATTTTTTAATGGCTTCGGCACTATCGATTGTGATTTGGTCGTTGGTTTCATCGCGTTTTTCAACGGATAAGTCGTAATATTTCAAGTCCACATCCAGATAAGGCAAAATCAATTTGTCTTTGATAAATTGCCAAATGATACGGGTCATTTCGTCTCCGTCTAATTCAACAACGGGATTAAGAACTTTGATTTTAGCCATAGACGTTTTCCTTATGCTTGAATACTAATTTATCAACGATGTTGCATTGCAAAATAAGGGGCCTTGTCATAAATGGCAAGACGCGGCAAAAAGTGAATGAGTCTGGACCCTAATTGATGTTACCAAATTGGTTTTTGTCGTGATAGGTTTCTACAAACAATAAAATTGTGTTTTGCTAAATATAAATTGTGTATTGCTAAATATAAAGGCATGTGTTTTTAAACTTTTTACGGACCAGTAAATAAGGACTAATTTATGACCCGCCATCCTGATTTTCCCAATCTGCACATCCTAGATCATCCTCTGATACTGCATAAATTGACGCATATGCGTAAAACCGGAACGTCTACAAAAACATTTCGCGCCCTATTAAAAGAACTGTCATTGTTGATGGGCTATGAAATCACGCGGGCATTGCCGATTGCCTATGAAAGCATTGAAACGCCGGTCTGTGTTATGGACAAAGCTCCGGTTATCGGCGGTAAAAAAGTTGGCGTGGTGCCAATTTTACGTGCCGGGTCCGGCATGGCTGATGGATTGCTGGAACTGATGCCGTCAGCCCGGGTTGGTCACATTGGTCTTTACCGTGATCCGGAAACCAAACGCCCGGTAGAATATCTGGTGAAACTGCCAGATGTCACGGGACGCACATTTATTGTTACGGACCCGATGTTGGCTACCGGACATTCGGCGTCTTATGCTTTAAGCGTTCTTAATGACCGTGGGGTTGATGATAAAAATATAACGTTGATGGCTTTGGTGGCGGCACCCGAAGGCATTCAAGTTCTATTGGATGATCATCCAGATGTGCCTGTTTATGTGGCGGCACTGGATGAAAAACTCAATGAAAAAGCCTATATCGTGCCGGGGCTGGGTGATGCCGGTGACCGATTGTTTGGTACTAAATAAGGTTGAATTGATTGTCTGCTGAACGTCATGTTGCCCGTGCTCATTGGTTGATGCTGCTGTACGCGTTTATGATCAGCACATCATTTACGGTGGGGGTGGAAATTACGGCGGCATTGCCGCCAAGCGTTTTGATGTTTTTGCGGTTTGCGCTGGCCTCTGTCATTTTCTGGGTGGTCTGCCGGATCAAAGGCGTACTTTACCGCCCCGGCATGAATGACATTGGTCGTTATTTCTTATTAGCAATATGCATGACGGTGTTTTTTATTGCTATGTTTGCAGCTTTGCGCTTGGCAACGCCGGTTAATTTAAGCGCACTGTATACGTTGATGCCTTTGATCAGCGCCGGAGTTGCGTGGGTTTTGCTGGGTGTTAAAATGTCTAGGCGGGCAACCGCATTAATGATTTTGGCAGGCTTGGGTGCGGTTTGGGTGATTTTTGATGGCAGCCTTGCCCGATTGCTGGCATTCGAGCTTGGGGCTGGCGAATGGATTTTCCTGATCGGGGTGGTGTCGTTTGGTGTTTACGTGCCGTTGGTAAAAAAATTGCACCGCGGCGAAAGCCCGCTTGTCATGACGTTCTGGATGATCGTGATGACGGCTTTGCAGTTGGGCGTGATCAGTTTTCCTGATTTACTTTTAATAAACTGGCAGCAGGTGCCGGGGTATGTTTATCTGGGCGTCGTCTATTTGGCTTTTTTCACCACCGCACTAACTTTTGCCATTACCCAGTTTGCGGCGATTACACTGCCATCGGCCAAGGTTGCCGCCTATACTTACTTAACACCCGTATTCGTCGTGATAACGGTTGGTGTGATGGGCCAAGGCTGGCCACAAATCCCGGTCATTGCCAGCCTTGGTATCACGGTGACCGCCACCTACTTCCTGCAACGAACCCGGTTCACCTGAATACCCTTCCTTAGCGTTTAACGGCTTTGGGGGCTTTGGCGGCGCGGGTTTTTTCCATAGCCCCATAATAAGGCGCGAATGTTGGGCGGTTGATATATCGCCCTTTCCCCCGTTCCGTGCGCACGTCACCGTTTTGATAAACAATATTCCCTTGACTGATGGTGGTGGTATTGATGCCTTTGACCGTCATGCCTTCGAATATATTAAAATCAATATTCTGGTGATGGGTGTCTTTTGAAATAGTGCGTTCTTTTTCCGGATCCCAAACAACTAAATCGGCATCGGCACCAACGGAAATACTGCCTTTTTGTGGATAGATATTAAAAATTTTCGCAGCATTCGTCGACGTGATAGCGACGAACTCATTCATAGTTAAACGTCCGGTATTGACGCCGTGATGCCATAAGACATGCATGCGGTCTTCGACGCCGCCGGTGCCGTTAGGGATAAGCGTGAAATCGTCTTTGCCCGCTTGTTTTTGCGGGGCGCAGAAACAACAATGATCTGTCGCTGTTGTCTGGATCATGCCCGCCTGAATGCCTTTCCATAATGCGTTTTGATGATGTTTGGGGCGGAACGGTGGGCTCATGACGTGGGCTGCAGCAAAATCCCAATCGGGGTTCTTATATACGCTGTCATCAATTAATAAATGCCCAGCCAACGCTTCGGCGTAGACCCGCTGGCCTTCAAGCCTTGCCCGAGTAATAGCTTTTAGCGCGTCTTCGCAGGATGTGTGAACCACGTAAAGCGGCACGTCCAGAACTTGCGCGATGCGGATGGCGCGATCAGCCGCTTCGCCTTCGACTTCAGGCGGGCGAGATAATGGATGACCTTCGGGGCCGGTGATGCCTTTTTTCAACATTTCCTGTTGCAAATGATATACTAGTTCGCCGTTTTCCGCATGCACTGTACAAATGGCGCCCAGATCACGGGCATTGTTGAAACTGTTGACCAGAATTTCATCATCGGCCATGATCGCGCCTTTATAGGCCATGAAATGTTTGAAACTGTTGACGCCATGATCGCGGGTCAACGTTTCCATGGCTTTTTTAACGGTTTCGTCCCACCATGTGATGGCGACGTGAAAACTGTAATCACAGGCGGCTTTTTCAGCCCAGCCGCGCCAGGTATGGTAAGCTTCCATAACGTCCTGCTGCGGTCCCGGAATGACAAAATCGATAATCATTGTCGTGCCGCCACAAGCGCCTGCGGTGGTGCCGGTAAAAAAATCTTCAGAGGCGACGGTGCCCATGAACGGTAATTCCATATGGGTGTGGGGATCAATTCCGCCCGGCATCACGTAACAGCCCCCGGCGTCAACAACCTCGGCCCCGGTCGGTGTTTCCAAGCTTTCGCCAACGGCGGCGATCTTGCCGCTTTCGGTTAAAACATCACCGCGAACTGTTTTTTCTGCTGTGACAATGGTTCCGCCTTTAATTAATAATGACATATCCGCCTCCCCTTAGAAAATAGAGCAAGTTGTACGGCTCCGGTCGTCCCGAAGCCGCACACTATATTTTTACATTGCTTTGTCAGTGATGACTTTGGTCCATGCACCAACAGGTTTTTTGCTGATAACCGGAGATGATCCGCCTTTGAGTAACGTATCAACGGTACGGTTATAATCATCGATGTTCAGGCTGCCGTCAGAACCCGCAGTGAGTTTGTTAATTTCACCCATCATGCGGATTTGATGTTTTTCCGTTTGTGCGCCGGTGGCGTCATTTTCCAAGGTAATCAGGGCGGCTTTTTCCGGGTTTTTGCGCGCCCATGCCCAACCTTTCATGCTGGCTTTAACAAATTTTGCCATTTTATTGACAAACGCAGGTTTTTTAAGATTTTTTTCCAGCACATAAAGACCATCTTCTAATGTTGAAACGCCTTGGTCTTCGTATTTAAAAACTTTCAATTCACTGGCGGGAATGCCCGCATCAATGATTTGCCAGTACTCATTATAGGTCATGGTGGATACACAATCGGCCTGTTTTTGCAGGATCGGATCGACGTTAAAGCCTTGTTTTAAAACTTTCACACCGCTCGCACTGCCGTCGGTGGGGATGCCCAGTTTGGCCATCCAGCTCAGGAAAGGATATTCGTTGCCAAAAAACCAGACACCTAATGTTTTGCCGGGAAAGTCTTTCGGTGATTTGATGCCTGCGTCCTTGCGGCACGTCAACATCATGCCAGAGCGTTTAAACGGTTGGGCTATGTTGACCAACGGCACACCTTTTTCACGGGACGCCAAAGCCGATGGCATCCAGTCAATAACCACATCCGCCCCGCCACCTGCGATAATCTGTGGCGGTGAAATATCAGGCCCGCCTGGATTAATAGTAACGTCAAGGCCAACGTCTTTGTAAAAGCCTTTGTCTTGGGCCACATAATAGCCAGCAAATTGGGCTTGGGTAACCCATTTTAGTTGCAGTGTTACTTTTTCTTGAGCTTGAACATGGGTTGCGAATAGTCCAACCGCAGCCACGGCCATTGTTGCTATAATTTTTTTCATATGTCGTCCCTCCTGTAAGTTAAAAAATATTTATCTTGTTAATTTTTATGTCGGAATGAAGGATGCCAGAAAGTTACCATCCGTTCCAGTAAAGCCATTATTCCGTAAAATGCGGTTCCAGCCATTGCCGCCATCAAAATTTCAGCCCATACCATATCGACGTTCATTCTACCGACTTCGGTAGAAATGCGAAACCCCATACCGACAATAGGTGTGCCAAAAAATTCGGCAACAATCGCCCCGATCAATGCCAGAGTTGAATTAATTTTAAGGGCATTAAATATAAACGGCATGGCCGCCGGTAGACGCAATTTTAATAAAATTTGTCCATACCCGGCACCATATGAATTCATTAAATCCCGTTCCAGTTTACCTGACGCATTCAATCCGCTAACGGTATTCACCAGCATCGGAAAAAAAGTCATGATGACCACAACAGCGGCTTTTGACTGCCAGTCAAAACCGAACCACATGACCATGATCGGGGCGATGCCGACAATCGGCAGGGCGCTAACCAGATTGCCTATGGGCAAAAGCCCGCGTTTTAAAAAATCGGATCGGTCAACCAGAATTGCAATAATAAAGCCGCTGCTGGAGCCAATAACGTAACCGGCCAATACAGCTTTCATAAAGGTTTGGTAAAAATCGGCCTCTAAAATGTTAAGCGATGACATAAACCGTGCGCCGATCATGCTGGGGGGTGGTAATAAAACGTGCGGCACCTGAAAACCGACAACAATGATTTCCCAGAGAAAAAAGAACCAACAACCAAACAACACCGGAACCAAAACGTTAACGAACATCATTTTTTTAGGGTTTAATGTTCGGGAGTTTGCTAGTCCATCAATACCGCGCCAGACCATAGCCCACAGCGCAAATATCATCGCCCAAAATCCCGGACCTGTTTGCCCGGCGAACTTTGTTTCTATAGCGCCCAAAATGGCTGCGGAAATGACCGTAGACAGGATGAGTAAAACACCGCTTCTGTAAACACTTGAAAGACGGGTTTTAGGGATCAGCCACAAAACAAAAATAAAACTGATGATGGACAAGGGGCCCAAAGAACCCGCATTTAACAGGGTGTCGCCTTTGGTGAGTGTTAACGGTAAAACCATGGCCCCGGCCCAAAATCCAGCGGCGGCAATCATGAAGTTGTCCAATTGCGGGCGGGGTGGTTTTTTAGTCATGCCGCACTGCTGCCTTCGGCTAGGCCCATTTTTTTCAGAACGCGACCTTCAATCCAACCAATAATGGCAACTAATGTTCCTGCCAAAATGGACGCCACAATCAACGCTGACCAGATTTGAATGGTTTGCCCGTAGTAAGATCCCGCCAATAACCTAGCCCCTAAACCGGCTTGTGCTCCGGTGGGTAATTCACTAACAATGGCGCCGACCAGACTGGCGGCAACGCCAATTTTTAATCCGGTAAACAAAAACGGTAATGATGCTGGAAGCCTGAGCATAATCAATGTTTGCCAAATACTGGCGCGGTAGGTGCGCATCAGGTCAAGCTCCATTATGCGCGGTGATCTCAAACCTTTGACCATACTGATGGTCACCGGAAAAAAACTCAAATACATGGAAATGATGGCTTTTGGCACCAAGCCTTTTAATCCGATAGCCCCCAGCACGACAACGATCATCGGGGCGATGGCAAGAATGGGTATGGTTTGAGAAGAAATGATCCATGGCATCAGGCTTTTTTCTAAACTGATCACATGGACAATGCCGATAGCCAGTAAAATGCCCAGAATAGTCCCCGCCGCAAATCCCAATAAAGTCGACGATATCGTCACGCCTGCATGAAACACCAGACTGCGTTTCGAAGTAATTTTTTTCTGAAATACGGTTTTGTTAATTTCGGCTACAACTTGATGGGGGGCGGGCAATAATGGCCTGTCCTGTGACAAAGTTGCGCTGATAAGTTGACTAAACGTCCAGTCTGTTTTTGCCCGCTCAAAGCGTTCAATCTGCATTGTCGAATTTAAATAAACCGCACCCATATACCAAACCGCGACAATGATCAGGCTGATGACGGCAACAGGGATTAGCTTGCCGTTTTTCAAGCGTTCGAATATACCCGGTTTCAGGGGCGCATGGAGGGCAGTTTCAGTCGTCATCTTGATGGCCTTTTAATAAGCCTTCACGCACCCGGTGGGCGATAGCAATAAATTCTGGAGTTTCGCGAATATCCAGTGTGCGGTTTTTGGAAAAATTGGTTTCGATGATATCGATGATGCGCCCCGGACGCGGTGACATAACGACGATGTGGGTCGACAAAAATACGGCTTCTGGAATGGAATGAGTAACAAAAACGACGGTTTTTTGGGTTTTTTTCCATAAATCCAGTAGCTGTTCGTTTAAATGGTCGCGGACAATTTCATCCAGTGCGCCAAATGGTTCGTCCATCAATAATAAATCAGGATCAAAACATAACGCGCGGGCAATGGATGCGCGTTGTTGCATGCCGCCCGATAAATGCCAGGGGTATTTTTTCTCGAACCCCGTCAAATTCACCAAATCTAAATATTGAGCAGCCCGTTTATGCCGCTCGTTTTTATCAACGCCCATAATTTCCAATGGTAATGTGACATTTTTTTCAACATTGCGCCACGGGTACAAGGCTGGCGCTTGAAACACATAGCCGTAACTGCGATCAAGGCGGGCTTGTTCGGGAGTATTTCCGTTAACGGAAATGGTGCCCGATGTGGATTTTTCAAGATCGGCAATGACCCGTAGTAAAGTCGTTTTCCCGCACCCCGAAGGTCCGATAAATGAAACAAAATCGCCGGGGTTAACGGTTAAATCCACATCGGATAAAGCATAAACCGGGCCGTCCGGTGTTTGAAAAGTCAAAGATAATTCATTGATATCGACAACGGCTTGCTGATTTTGTTTGGATGCCTCGGGTGCTTTCATCAAACAACGTGCCCAGCTTTTTCCAGCAACGCCCGCAATAATACATCACCGCCGGCTTTGACCCATTCCTCTTTGACGTCTTCGGCTTCGTTGTGGCTGATGCCGTCAATACAAGGAATAAAAATCATTGATGTCGGGGTAACGCTGGCTAAATAACAGGCGTCGTGCCCGGCACCGGATACGATTTCCCGCGCAGAATACCCGCAATCTTTGGCGGCATCGCGTACGGCTGAAACACAGCTTTCCTCGAAATTTATTGGGGCGTAGTAAAAAATTTGTTCTAATTCTAGATCGAGTCCGATGTCGGACGTGATTTTTTCAACGCCTTTGCGCATGGCAGCATCCATTTGGGCCAAAACATCATCATCGGGATGCCTGAAATCGATAGTCAGGAAGGCTTTCCCCGGAATGACGTTACGGGAATTGGGATAAATATCCATCATGCCGACGGTGGCGCAAGCGACGGGTGCAAAATCAAGCCCGATTTTGTTGACTAGGTCGACTATTCGTGCGGCCCCTAATAATGCGTCTTTGCGGCGGTTCATGGGTGTGGGGCCAGCATGGGATTCGACGCCGGTTAAATTAATTTCGTACCAACGCTGGCCTTGGGCAACGGTAACGATGCCGATAGTTTTGTCTTCGGCTTCTAATATGGGGCCTTGTTCGATATGGCTTTCGAAATAAGCGTGTACATCACGCCCGCCAACGGGCTCTTTACCTGCGTAACCTATACGTTCCAGCTCATCGCCCATGGTTTTGCCGTCGGTATCGGCACGGGACAATCCATAATCCAAAGTGAATTCCCCGGCAAAAACGCCGGATGCGACCATGGCCGGGGCGAAACGTGATCCTTCTTCGTTGGTCCAGACGACCACTTCGATGGCCCGTTCGGTCTGATAATCCAGATCGTTTAAAGTCCTAAGCGCTTCTAAACCGGACAGCACACCAAACACACCATCAAAACGTCCGCCCGATGGTTGGGTGTCCAAATGGCTGCCGGTCATGACGGGTGCCAAATCAGGGTTTCTGCCCTCGCGCCTTGCGAAGATATTCCCGATGGCGTCAACTTTAATAGTGCATCCGGCTTTGACGCACCAACTGACAAATAAATCACGGCCTTCTTTATCTTCGTCGGTTAATGCCAGTCTGCGGTTGCCGCCTTTGACGCCGGGGCCGATTTTCGCCATGTCCATGAGCGACCCCCACAAGCGCGTGCCGTCAATGGATAAATTTTTATCGTTTGTCATCGATTTAAGTCCTTATTTTTCTAGTTCAAATCGGTTAAGTATGTATATGTTTCAGGGCGGCGATCTCTGAAAAATTGCCATTTATTGCGAATTTCTTGGACCATATTCATATCCATCTCGTGGATTAGTAATTCATCCTGATCACGGCTAGCGATGGCTTCGATCTCGCCTCTGGGATTAACAAAATAGCTTTGCCCGTAAAATTCGCCGACATTCCAAGGCGCTTCTGTGCCAGTACGGTTAGTCGCACCGATGAAGCATCCGTTTGCAACGGCTGATGCCGGTTGTTCCAGTTTCCATAAATATTCAGAAACACCTGCTACGGTTGCCGATGGGTTGACGATATATTCCGCTCCTTTTAAAGCCAGCGCACGCCAGCCTTCGGGGAAATGCCGATCATAACAAATATAAACACCTAATTTGCAATATGCCGTGTTAAATACCGGCCAATCAGACGCTCCCGGTTTGAAAAAGAATTTTTCCCAAAAACCGGCAACGTGGGGAATATGCGTTTTCCTGTATTTACCAAGGTATGTGCCGTCGGCATCAATGACAGCTGCGGTGTTGTAATATACACCGGTCATGTCTTGTTCATAGATGGGGACAACGATCACCATACTGTACTTTTTGGCATAGTCTTGCATCAATTGAGTGGTCGGCCCATCGGGTATGTTTTCAGCCGCCGCATACCATTTCTCATCCTGACTTGGACAAAAATACGGTTGGGTAAAAACCTCTTGAAAACATAAAACTTGAACGCCTTTTTCACCGGCTTTTTCAATCAGGGGAATATGGGCGTCAATCATTTTTTGTTTGATTTGTTCCGGCGACATCGATGTCTCGCCTTTCAAACTCATTTGGATTAATCCGCCTTTAAGCGTTGCGCTGGTTGTGCCCATGATTTAAAGCCCCTTTGTGGCAGAACGTTTTGTCTTTTTATTTCCAGCATACTAAATTTTATGGTGGTAAATGTTGACCAAGTGGTCAAGTTTAAAATACTCTTATTATCCTTTCAGGATCAAGAAAATTAAAAGATACTGGCTCAGTCCGATTAAATTAAAAAGCGAAATAATAAATGGCAAAACAAAAAATTAAAAATGAAAACGGTGTCCTCGATATGGACGATGAAAATCATGCCCGGGCCAAACGCACACGTAAAAAAACACGTATTCAACAAGTCAATGAACAACGTATTCTGGATGCAGCCTTGGAAATTTTTTCCACATTTGGTTTTCGTGGCACAACCGTTGATCAAGTGGCAAATGCAGCGAACATGTCAAAACCTAATTTGCTCTATTATTTCCGCCGCAAACAAGACATGTATGTGGCGGTTTTGGACCGCACATTGGAGATGTGGCTGAACCCGTTCGAAGATATTGACGAAAACGGTGATCCTGAAAAAGAAATTTTAGCCTACATTAAACGTAAGTTGGAATATTCAAAAAATTACCCAGAAGCTTCGCGTCTGTTTATGTCTGAAATTTTACAAGGCGCACCATTGTTAAAACCGTTGTTGGAAACACGGGTTAAATCTTTGGTCGAAGCCAAATCGGCGGTTTTTAAAAAATGGAGCAAGGCCGGGAAAATATCAGATGTTGATCCCACTCATTTGGTCTTTATGATTTGGGCAGTGACGCAGCATTATGCCGATTTTGATGCGCAAATCACAGCCGTAATGGGTTTAGGCCAAGATCGCAAACCATTATACGGCGATGCCATGAAAACCATATCCCATGTTTTCATGAACGGTCTTTTACCCAGAGATTAATTTATCCGGCGGCCGGATTATTTTTATGGGTTGTCCAGTTGCTATAACTGCTATCAATCGGCTTGTTGGTGCGGGCATCAATACCTGTTGTTTGTTGTTCTAAGGTGATGCAGTTTTCAACGGGGCAAACACTGACACATAAATTACAACCAACACATTCTTCGTCGATGACTTGGTAGCGGCGTTCACCGTCCACTTCACTGGTAATGGCTTGGTGAGACGTGTCTTCGCAGACAATGTGGCAACGCCCGCATTTGGTGCATAAATCCTGATTAATTTTTGCTTTGGTTATATAATTTAAATTGAGATACTGCCAATCGGTGACGTTAGGAACCGCTTTGCCAACGAATTGATCTATGGTTGTATAGCCTTGGTCATCCATCCAGTTGCTCAAACCGGCCGTTAATTCTTCGATAATTTTAAAACCATATGTCATGGCAGCGGTACAAACCTGAACGTTTCCAGCCCCCAATGCTATGAATTCTGCGGCATCTCGCCATGTTGTAATGCCGCCGATGCCGGATATGGGTAATTCCTGCGTTTCCGGATCTCGGGCGATTTCGGCAACCATATTTAACGCGATAGGCTTAACCGCCGGGCCACAATAGCCGCCATGGGTGCCTTTGCCATCGGTGTTGGGGTTAGGCGCCATGTTATCCAAATCAACACTGACAATGGAATTGATGGTATTGATTAGTGAAACCGCGTCAGCACCGCCGTCTTTTGCCGCCCGTGCCGGGTTGCGGATGTCTGTTATATTGGGCGTTAATTTAACAATCACCGGCATATTGGTGTTGGCTTTGCACCATTTGGCGACCATGCCGACGTATTCTGGGACTTGACCAACGGCTGCACCCATGCCGCGTTCCGACATGCCATGAGGACAGCCGAAATTAAGCTCAATACCATCGGCGCCCGTGGCTTCGACTTTTGGTAAAATCGATGTCCACGAGGCTTCGTCGCACGGCACCATCAGCGAAACAACAACGGCTCGGTCCGGCCATTTTTTCTTGATCGCTGTGATTTCTTTTAAATTTACAGCCAATGGACGATCTGAAATTAATTCAATATTATTAAACCCGATCAAATGTCGGTCGGCCCCGTAAATAGCACCGTACCTAGGGCCGTTGACATTAACCACGTGAGGGTCCAGCCCTAACGTTTTCCAGACAACACCACCCCATCCGGCTTGAAAAGCGCGTTCAACGTTAACTTCACGGTCGGTCGGCGGGGCGGACGCCAACCAAAACGGATTCGGGGAACGGATACCTAAAAATTCAGCGCTAAGATCAGCCATGTTATACGCTCCCATTTTGTTTGCGGGTTGATAAATATTGATCGATGGCGATGGCGGCTATACGCCCGTCATTGACAGCTGCCACGGTTAAGTCTTCGCCACCAGATATACAGTCACCGCCGGCCCAGACGTTGTTCAAACTGGTGCGGCGATTGTCATCGACGTGCAGCTTACCGGCTTTAAGGTCGGGTTGTTGATCATTTTTAATCGGGGTGGCGTCAAAAGTTTGACCTATGGCTTTAAAAACCATATCTGCATCCAGAATAAATGTTTCATCTGCGTCAGAAAGCTGATCATCGCTATGCGTTATTGTCCGTGTCAATTCAATACCAGTGACCCTGCCACTTTCGCTCATTAAACGTTTGGGGCTGGCGTTGAAAATAATGTTAACGCCTTTGGTTTGGGCAAGTTCTTGTTCATAAAGGCTGGCTTTCATGGCTCTTTGATCGCGGCGGTATACCAGCGTCACATCCGGGCTGCCTAATAATTTAATCTGTATAGCCATATCGATGGCGGTCATGCCGCCGCCGATGATGACGGCACGTTTGGGTGTCGGCAATGTGGCGTAATCATCTGTTTGGCGTAAATCGGCGATGTAATCGACAGCGTTCATGACGCCTGATAAATTTTCGTTTTCAAAGTCTAATTGGTTAACCCCAGCCATGCCGAGAGCTAAAAACACCGCGCCGTAATCCGACCGTAAACTTTCAAGGGTAAAATCTTTCCCCAAAGTTTTTTCATAGCGAACTTCAATATTGCCGATGCCTAGAATGTATTCGGCTTCGCGTGCAGCGATGTCATCCAAAGCTTTATAGGTCGCAATGCCATATTCATTCAACCCGCCCGGTTTAGGTTTGGCCTCGAAAATTTCAACATGATGCCCATGCATGGCTAGACGGTGGGCGCAGGCCAATCCCGCAGGCCCAGCACCAACGACGGCCACCGTTTCGCCACTGTCAGGTTCGCGTTTAAAAAATTGATGATTATCAACAATGGCATTTTCCGTGGCATAGCGTTGCAAGCGGCCAATGGAAACCGGTTTTTGTTCGCTATCATTACGCACGCAAACTTGTTCGCAAAGCTGTTCTGTCGGGCAGACACGGGCGCACATGGCACCCATTATGTTTTGTGAGAAAATTGTTTTGGCCGACCCTTTGATGTCGCCTGTTGCAATTTGGCGAATAAACAAGGCGATATCGATGGTCGTCGGGCATGCGTTCATACACGGTGCATCAAAACAAAAATAACAACGACCGGCTTCGGCTGTGGCTTGTTTTGCCGTTAATAAAGGATGCAAGTCACAGAAGTTTTTATCATATTGCCCCGCCGTTAATCGACCAGATTGAATGGCTGGGGGTTGATCGGTGGGGGCCATTTAATGTCTCCTGTTTACGGTGACTTGTCATCGCGCTAGGTTAATAGAGTGTTATTTATTTATCATTTGGACAAAATTTTAAACAAACGTCAAGAAAATTCAATTTAAATTAAGGATTTATAGCCTCATGTACGTGCCGCAGCATTTTAAAATAACGGACAGCCAAACACTTTATGATGTTATCGACAGGCATGGTTTTGCAACGCTCATTAACGTTCGCGATGGCATGCCGGTGATCAGCCATATTCCACTGCTGTTGGAAAAAAATACTTCTGGAAAACTTAATTTGCTGGGCCATTTTTCCCGCGCCAATGATCATTGGAAATTGTGTGATGGAAAAATAAAAACGGTTGCAATTTTTCACGGTTCTCATGATTACATCTCACCCAGATGGTATGAAACATCAGGATTGGTGCCGACTTGGAATTATATCGCGGTTCATGTAACGGGGGCAGCGCGGATAGTTGAAAATTATCCTCGGACCATAGACATTTTAAAAAAGTTAACTGCTGTTTATGAAACAGGGTCGGATAAGCCATGGACAATGGATGTTCTTGATGATGCTAAGCTACAGTCCATGTTAAAAGGGATTGTTGCTTTTGAAATGCCAATCGATCAAATTGAAGGTAAATTTAAACTCAGCCAAAACAGAACCATTGAGGATCGTATGGGCGTCATCAATGGATTAAAAGATAAAGGCGGCGATATGGCATTGGACCTCGCAGACAGGATGAAATAATGAGTTTATATCAATTGTTGCAAGCAAGGGCAGAACAAGAGCGCCCGGTGCGCGTGGTGTTAATTGGTGCCGGAAAATTTGGATCAATGTTTTTGGCCCAAGTGCGGCGCACGCCCGGACTACATATTTTGGGAATTGCCGATTTATCCGTTGAACGTGCACGAAAAGCTATGCACGATACCGGTTGGGATGATGGAAGCTATGATGCGTCGTCGGCGGCCAAAGCTTTGTCAACGGGCTCGACTTTCATCACCGATGATGCATGCGCCTTGATAAACGCAGGCGGAGTCAATGTGGTAATCGAAGCCACGGGCGTTCCCGAAGCTGGAATAAAACATGCTACTGCGGCCATTGACCGTGGTCGTCATGTGGTCATGGTTAACGTCGAAGCTGATGCTTTAGTTGGGCCTTTGCTTGCAAAACGGGCGCGCCAAGCGGGTGTTGTATATTCCATGGCTTATGGTGATCAACCGGCGTTGATCGCAGAACAAGTTAACTGGGCGAGAACATCCGGGTTCGAAGTGGTGGCGGCGGGTAAAGGCACACTTTACATGCCTGAATTTCATGCATCAACGCCGGACACGGTGTGGGATCATTATGGCATTGATGCTAAGCGCGCGGCCCGCAGCGGAATGAATGCAAAAATGTTTAATTCATTTTTGGATGGCACTAAATCAGGCCTTGAAATGGCGGCGGTCGCTAATGCCTGTGGATTGCGACCAGCTCAAGGCGGGCTAAAATTTCCACCGTGCCAAACGGATAATCTGGCTGAAAAAATGATCACTGAAACCGATGGCGGTGTGCTTGCACATAGCGGTCAGGTCGAAGTGGTGTCATCGCGCGACCGCGATGGCTGTGATTTGGAAAATGATTTACGCTGGGGCGTCTATGTCACTTATAAAACCGAAAACAATTATGTGAAACGCTGTTTCAAAGATTACGGTTTGCCCGTCGATGCCTCTGGCGCATATTCGGCATTGTGGCGGCCCTGTCATTTAATTGGACTGGAATTGGGTGTTAGTGTGGCTTCCGTTGCTTTATTAAACCAACCAACAGGTGTGTCGCGAGAATTTAACGCCGATGTAGTGGCAACGGCAAAACGTGATTTAAAATTAGGTGAAGTGTTAGATGGCGAAGGCGGGTTTATGGTTTGGGGGCGGTTAATGGCATCAGGTGACGCCATGGCGATAAATGCGGTGCCGATAGGTTTAGCTCACATGATTACGTTAACTAAACCCGTTGCTTTGGGAGAGGTTATCACATGGTCGGATGTTGATTTAACGGATGAAATAAAAAATGGTTTGGCTTACGTTACAAGGCTCGACATGCAGCAACAATTTGCCCCTGATAAAGGCCGCGCGGCATGACAAAAGTTAGTTTCGCGGCCTACCAAGGTGTCTCTACTAACGCCAGCACATTAAAAACGGCTTATCAGAATATGGTCACAGCAGGGGATATTGTAGAAGATCCACGGCAGACAGAAGCTGTCGATAAACTACAATCACTGATTGATGCATTAAATGGCTACACCGGGCAAATGGGCAAAAGTGGCTGGCGTGTGCGTATGGGGTTAGGGGCTAAAATCAAGCCGACCCCGCGGGGTCTTTATCTATGGGGCGGTGTTGGTCGCGGCAAATCCATGTTGATGGATTTGTTTTTTGAACATGTGCCGACCGATAAACGTAAACATGTGCATTTCCACGGGTTCATGCAGGAAGTTCACCGCCGTTTGCAAAATTTCCAAAACGCACAACGCCAACAACAAGCCCCCGTAAATGCCGATCCAATCGTGGCCTTGGCGCGGGTTATATCTGATCAAGCTTGGCTTTTGTGTTTTGATGAATTTCATGTGTCGGATATTGGTGATGCCATGATTTTAGGGCGTTTGTTTGAACAGTTGTTTGAAAACGGCGTTGTCGTGGTGACCACATCAAACCGTCCGCCATGGGATTTGTACAAAGACGGATTACAACGTGAACGGTTTATGCCGTTCATAAAATTGATTGAGGAAAAACTATGCGTCTTTGAATTGGATGCCGGGCGGGATTACCGGCTTGAACGGTTGCACCAAATGGATGCCTATTTGACACCATTAAGCCGGGACGCCAGTGCAAAATTAAAAAAAGATTTTCATGAATTGACTTTGGGGGCGGTGGCAAAATCCGTGACGCTCAGGGTCCAAGGCCGGGATGTAATAATACCCTTGGCCGCTGAAGGTGTTGCGTATGTTGAATTTTCAGATTTGTGTGCCAAAGCTTTGGGGGCGGGTGATTATCTAATGTTGGCTGAAACTTTTCATACGCTGATATTGGACAAGGTACCCGGTTTAGGGCCTGAAAACAGGAACGAAGCCAAACGTTTTATAATTTTAATCGATGCCTTGTACGAAGCCAAAACCAATTTAATTATTGCCTGTGATGCGCCGCCTGCAGAAATTTATGATAAAGGTGACGGGGCTTTTGAATTTGAACGTACTGTATCTAGGTTAATGGAAATGCAGTCGGCTGATTATCAAAGTTTGGCCCACCAAAAGACAGAAAAAAATTGAAACAAATGATATACGGGTTTGCCGATAGGGGAAATCCAACTTATATAAAAGTTTGCAAAAGCACGAAAACTTTATAGCGTGCGAAAGTTTTTAAGGAATTCTAAGCAATGTCAACTGTTGTAAATGTGGGCACAGATGCTCTGACGTTAAATGGTCTGGACAAAGGGTTTGACCCGTGGACGGAGATTAAGCGTCTTAAAAAAGAAAAAAATGCGATTATTTTAGCGCATTTTTACCAAGACCCTGAAATTCAGGACTTGGCAGATTTTGTCGGCGACTCGCTGGATTTATCACGCAAAGCAGCAACCACCGATGCCGACATGATCGTTTTTTGCGGCGTGCGGTTCATGGCAGAAGTAGCGAAAATATTATCCCCAGAAAAAACCGTTGTCATTCCCGATGCCGATGCCGGGTGTTCATTAGAAGACAGCTGCCCACCCAAGGAATTCGCTAAATTCCGGGCTGCCCATCCGGACCATTTGTCACTGACTTATATTAATTGTTCAGCGGCTGTCAAAGCCCATTCTGACATTATCGTGACTTCATCCAATGCTAAATATATAATTGACCAAATCCCTATGGATCAACCGATTTTGTTTGCTCCTGATCGGTATTTGGGCGGATGGCTAGCACGGGAAACGGGCCGTGATATGTTGCTGTGGGATGGCAGTTGTATTGTCCATGAACAGTTTTCGGAACGTGAATTAACGCGGCTTAAAAGTCGGCATCCCGAAGCTTTGATCATTGCTCACCCAGAATGCCATGACGGTATTTTGCGCCATGCCGATCATGTCGGTTCAACCCGGTCACTTATCGATTATGTAGAAGCCTCAAAAGAGCAAAGTTTTATTGTCGCAACCGAGCAACACATTTTACATGAGATGAGTAAACGCGCGCCGGGGAAAATTTTGTTACCAGCCCCCGGGGCTGACGGCACATGCAATTGTGCCAATTGTCCATTTATGGAATTGAATACTTTGGAAAAAATTTATTTAACTATGGCTAATAATGCGCCGCGTATTGAAATTAATGAGGATTTGCGTCTGAAAGCCTTGGGGGCATTGGATAAAATGCTTGAAATGTCGCCGCCGGTTATAACGCCTAGTGTTAAGCAGGTGCGAAGCGCGTGACCAAAACTTTGCCGGATGCCCCGGATGCACGCGACATCGCGGCACTTGTTGATCGGGCTTTGACCGAAGACATTGGGGACGGCGATTTAACGTCAAAAGCCACCGTACCTGAAACCATGAAATTGCAAGCCGCAATCACGGCGCGTCAAGACATGGTGGTCGCCGGCATCCCGGTGGTGTTAGCTATTTTTGATCGACTGGCCAATGCCAGCGCTATTGATATTGTTCACTACGATGGCGATAATGTGGCGGCTGGCGATGTTATTTTACGCATTAATGGCCCGGCCCAAGGGGTGCTGGCGGCGGAGCGTTCGGCGCTTAACATCATGCAGTTTTTATCATCCATCGCGACATATACGCAGCAATTTTGCCAAGCGATCAAAGGCACCGATGCGATATTATTGGATACTCGGAAAACCGTGCCGGGTTTGCGCACTATATCCAAATATGCCGTGCGTGTGGGTGGCGGCACCAATCACCGTATGCGTTTGGATGATGGAATTTTAATCAAAGACAATCATATCGTGGTCGCGGGTTCCGTCGAAGCCGCTGTAAAATCAGCGCTTGCTGCCAATACCGGAATAGCTGTTCAAGTGGAATGCGATACGCTGGATCAGGTGAAATCAGCCTTGTCCGCGGGTGCTGACCGATTGTTGTTGGATAACATGCCGCCTGAACGGCTTCGCCAAGCCATTGAGATTGTCCAAGGGCGTGTACCCTTAGAAGCCTCTGGCGGGGTGAATTTAAAAACCATCCGCGCTATTGCCGAAACCGGCGTTGATTTTATTTCGGTCGGTGCGTTGACCCAATCGGCCCCAGCGGTGGACATCGGGCTTGATTACCTTGAATGGGGCGTGGACAAAAAATGAACGAGGAAGCTGAACATAAAGTTTATAGGTCTATTGCCAGACTTTATGACGTGTTGGATTTACCGTTTGAATATTTTCGTTACCGCCGTATCCGCGAACAATTATGGAAAAATATAACAGGCGATGTGCTCGATGCCGGGGTCGGGACAGGCCGGAACATGGCCTATTATCCAACGAACGCTCGGATGACAGGTATAGATTTAAGCCCAGAGATGTTGAAGCGGGCCGTCGCGAGGCAACATCGTCTGAATATTGATGTACATTTGCTGAACATGAATGTGACCGCGCTTGGTTTTGACGATAACAGCTTTGATCGGGTGGTTTCGACTTTTTTGTTTTGCGTGCTGGATGATACATTGCAGTTGGCGGCTTTAAAAGAATTGTCCCGGGTTTGCCGTGCGGATGGCGAAATTCATATTTTGGAATACAGTTATTCAAAGCGTCCATTAAAGCGCCTTGTTATGCGGATGTGGGCGCCTTGGGTGATGTGGATGTATGGCGCTCGGTTTGACCGCAATACAGAACAATACGCAGGTGCTGCCGATTTGGATCTGGTTTCTGAAACCTACCTACATCAGGACATTATCAAGCTGTTGGTTTTTAAGCCGCGTTTAAAATAGCACGGCATTACGAGCCACATGAAAATGTTTATACTGGACCGGTTGGTCCGCTAAACCATTGAAATATCAATCAAAGCCTTGCTCTGCGATAAAATTAAGGGTACCAATACGTATTCGATATCGTGGGTCGCGACTTTCGCGCCGCCCGCCCAACATTATCAAGGACAGGTTTAGATCTATGGCTCGTAATAAAATCGCGCTTATTGGCGCAGGAAATATCGGTGGGACGCTCGCGCATTTGGCCGGATTAAAAGAATTAGGCGATATTGTTTTGTTTGATATCGTTGATGGTATTCCTCAAGGAAAAGCATTGGATATTGCGGAATCGTCTCCGGTCGAAGGCTTTGATGCCAACATCAAAGGGGCTAAATCATACGCTGCTATCAAAGGGGCGGATGTCATTATTGTCACCGCTGGTGTTGCCCGTAAACCGGGGATGAGCCGCGATGATTTAATTGGTATTAACACATCCGTTATGGAACAGGTCGGGGCGGGTATTAAAAAATACGCGCCAAAAGCTTTTGTTATTTGTATTACCAATCCGCTTGATGCCATGGTCGCGGTGTTGCGCGATGCATCAGGGCTTAAACATAACATGGTGGTCGGCATGGCCGGCGTTTTGGATGGCGCCCGGTTTAGATATTTTTTGGCAGAAGAATTTAAAGTGTCTGTCGAAGATGTGACAACTTTTGTATTGGGCGGTCATGGCGATACCATGGTGCCATCGGTACGGTATTCGACGGTGGCCGGTATTCCGCTTCCGGACCTCGTACAAATGAAATGGACGACGCAGCAACGTATCGATGAAATTGTTCAGCGCACGCGTATGGGTGGCGGAGAAATTGTCGGGCTACTTAAAACCGGATCGGCTTTTTATGCACCCGCAAGTTCCGCAATTGCCATGGCCGACAGCTACCTGAAAGACAAAAAACGTGTCATGCCATGCGCCGCATATTTGCGTGGTGAATACGGCGTCAAAGGTTTGTACGTCGGCGTGCCCTGTGTCATCGGTGCCAAAGGCGTCGAACGCATTGTTGAAATTAAATTGGATAAAGATGAAAAAGCCATGTTTAACAAATCAGTGAAAGCGGTGCAGGAATTGGTTGCGATTACTAAAAAAGTCAGCCGTGAAAAAGCCAAAAAAACGGGCAAAAAATAATTTCAGTTGTTTGATATAGCGTCACTCAAAAATGATAGACACGTAAACGAATAGACACGCAAACGAATAGTCGGGGACAAAATGAATATTCATGAATATCAGGGCAAGCAATTGCTCTCAAAATATGGCGTCAGTGTACCAAAAGGCGCTGTTGCTTATACCGTTGATGAAGCCGTCAAAGCGGCCGAAAATTTAGGTGGGCCGGTTTATGTGGTGAAATCGCAAATCCATGCCGGTGGCCGCGGTGCTGGTAAATTTAAAGGTAACCCGGACGGGAAAGGTGGCGTGCGCGTTGTTAAGTCCGTCGCTGAAGTTAAAGAAAACGCTGCTGAAATGTTGGGACACGTGTTGGTCACCAAACAATCCGGCGCCGAAGGTAAAGAGGTCAAAAGGCTTTATATAGAAGACGGATGCGATATTGCCCGTGAACTATATCTTGGCATGTTGCTTGACCGGGATACATCACAATTGACGTTGATGGCATCCACCGAAGGCGGTATGGAAATCGAAGAGGTGGCGGCAGCGACCCCTGAAAAAATCATCAAAGTGGCGATTGATCCGGCGACCGGTCTACAAGCTTTTCATGCGCGGGAAATTGCATTTGGTTTGGGATTAGAAGGCGGGCAGGTTAAATCGGCAGTCAAGCTGGTGATGGCTATGTACAAAGCTTTTGTCGAACTGGATTGTTCTATTATTGAAATTAACCCGTTGGTGGTCACGGGTGCTGGCGACGTCATGGCATTGGATGCCAAGGTTAATTTTGACGATAATGCATTATATCGTCATAAAGTTGTCGCTGAAATGCGGGACGAAGACGAAGAAGACCCGATGGAACTCGAAGCCGCCAAGCATGAGCTTAACTACATCAAGCTGGATGGCTCAATCGGGTGTATGGTTAATGGTGCTGGGCTTGCCATGGCGACTATGGACATCATTAAATTAAATGGTGCGGACCCGGCGAATTTCTTGGATGTAGGTGGCGGGGCGACACGCGAACGGGTTACCGAAGCGTTTAAAATTATTTTATCCGATCCCAATGTCGAAGGCATTTTAGTTAATATTTTTGGCGGTATTATGCGTTGTGACGTGATCGCCGAAGGCGTTGTGGCCGCCGCCCGCGAAGTCAGTCTGGCGGTGCCATTAGTCGTTCGTTTAGAGGGCACCAATGTAAATCAAGGTAAAGAAATCTTAGCAAATTCAGGCTTACCGATTATTTCCGGTGATGATCTTGGGGATGCTGCAGAAAAAATTGTCAAAGCCGTTAAGGAGGCTCAATAACATGGCTGTTCTTGTTAATAAAAATACGCGTGTTATGTGCCAAGGTTTCACCGGCGCACAAGGCACATTCCATTCCGAACAGGCGGTCGCTTACGGTACCGACATGGTCGGTGGAGTGACGCCGGGAAAAGGTGGGTCAAAACATCTGGATTTACCGGTATTTGATACGGTCAAAGATTGTGTGCAAAAAACCGAAGCCAACGCCACGGTTATCTACGTGCCGCCCCCGTTTGCAGCCGACGCTATTTTAGAAGCTATCGATGCCGACATTCCATTGGTCGTCTGTATTACCGAAGGCATTCCCGTATTGGATATGGTTAAAGTCAAACGGGCTTTGGAAAATTCCGGAACCCGTTTGATCGGACCCAATTGTCCGGGCGTGATCACGCCGGATGAATGTAAAATTGGTATCATGCCGGGTCATATTCATAAACGTGGCAAAGTTGGTATTGTATCGCGTTCAGGCACCTTGACTTATGAAGCCGTGGCGCAAACCACAGCTGTTGGATTTGGTCAATCAACCTGTATCGGCATTGGCGGTGATCCGGTTAACGGCACAAATTTTATTGATTGTTTGTCCATGTTTATCGAAGACGATGAAACAGAAGCCATTATCATGATTGGTGAAATCGGTGGCTCTGCCGAAGAAGACGGCGCCGAATTGATCAAAGCATCGGGCACTAAAAAACCGGTTGTTGGGTTTATAGCTGGTGTGACAGCGCCGCCGGGTCGTCGGATGGGCCATGCGGGTGCGATTATTGCCGGCGGCAAAGGCGGCGCCCAAGACAAAATTGAAGCCTTAAATCAAGCTGGGGTTAAAGTTGCGCAATCTCCAGCCACATTAGGCACGACATTAGCCAGTATTTATAACGGTTGATGCTGATCGGGCGTATGGACGCGCTCGTTCGAAAATTTTGTCTTTCATTTTTGGCGTTCGTTAATAACGCGGACGTCGAAAACAGAAAGGCTAAGGGGATAACAAGTGTTTTGAGTTAAAAAACCGGGGGACTGCCGGTTTTAAATCAGAACACGATCAGGGAGGATGCGTTTGAACGCGCATTAATGAAACGATGGCGGATATGGATCCCAATACGTTTTTGTTTACCGGAAATCAGGTTTACATTTCCGAGATGTTTGAACGTTACCTCGATGACCCAGGGTCAGTCGATTACAGCTGGCAAGAATTTTTTTCCGAACTGGACGGCGAAGCCGCGCTGTTGGACAAAGAAATTCAAGGTGCATCTTGGGCGCCATCTGATCAAGGCGTGTTGGGCCAAGGATGTTTGGCTCCGTTATCGGAACAAATGGCGCGGTCGGGTGAAACGCCACCCGATGGCATGATCCCGCCCGGATATGTACCAGCAGGTTCACAACAACTGGGGTCCGATAAAGTTAGGGAAGCCACCCTCGATTCGATCCGTGCCTTGATGCTGATCCGTTCTTATCGGGTACGTGGTCATTTATTGGCTAAATTAGATCCTTTGGGATTAACCGACCCGGTTAATCACCCGGAATTGGACCCGGTGACTTACGGGTTCAAAGACCGCGACATGGACCGTGAAATTTTTATTAATTATGTGCTCGGTCTTGAAACAGCATCGATCCGGCAAATTCTAAAAGTGCTTCAAGATACTTATTGTTCGTCCATCGGCATTGAATTTATGCATATTCAAAGTCCCGACGAAAAATCATGGTTGCAGGAACGCATTGAGCGTATCCATAACCAGACCAGTTTTACCGATCAGGGCAAAAAAGCCATTCTCAACCGGTTAATCGAAACCGAAGGGTTTGAACAATACCTTGATAAAAAATTTACAGGTATCAAACGTTTTGGTTTGGATGGCGGCGAAAGTCTAGTGCCCGCCATGGAGCAAATTTTTAAACGCGGCAGTCAACTAGGCGTTCAGGAAATTGTTTTAGGAATGGCTCACCGTGGGCGCTTGAATGTTTTAGCTAATGTTATGGAAAAACCGTTTAAAGCGATTTTCCATGAATTCATGGGCGGATCTTCGCGCCCGGATGATATTTTTGGATCAGGTGATGTGAAATACCATTTGGGATCATCTTCGGACCGGGTGTTTGATGGTAAATCTATCCATTTATCATTAACCGCCAATCCTTCGCATTTAGAAGTCGTGAACACGGTTTGTCTTGGCAAGGTGCGTGCTAAACAAGTGCAAAGAAATGATACAGAACGTGAAAAAGTGATGGCTTTGCTACTGCATGGGGATGCGGCCTTCTCTGGACAAGGACTGGTTCCAGAAGCATTGGATTTATCGCATTTAATTGGCTATCAAACCGGTGGTACGATCCATATTATCATTAACAACCAAATTGGCTTTACAACGGCACCCCGGTTTTCCCGTTCTTCCCCTTATTGTTCGGATGTCGCGAAAACGGTGACCGCTCCTATTTTCCACGTCAATGCCGATGATGTGGAATCGGTGGTTCATTGTGCACGTATCGCCATGGAATACCGTCAGCGGTTCAAAAAAGACGTGGTTATTGATATGATTTGTTATCGTCGTCATGGCCATAACGAAGGCGATGAGCCGATGTTCACGCAGCCATTGATGTATAAAAAAATTGCATCCCACCCAACGACGCGGGATATCTATGCGGCGAAGCTAATTCATCAAGGATTGATGACACAACAAGACGTCGATAATCAAAATCAAGCGTTTATGGACAACCTTGATCAAGCCTATGAAGGCTCACAGGATTATAAAACCAACGAAGCCGATTGGCTGGATGGTGCGTGGTCAGGGATGTCGGTGGCCCAAGGAGACGCTCGGCGCGGGGATACGGGTGTGTCACTGGACCGGTTGAAAGAAATCGGGGCCGTGTTATCCAAAGTCCCTGAAAACCATGATATTCATAAAAAAATTATCCGCCAATTGGGTAACAAGAAAAAAATGATTGATAGTGGTGATGGTATTGACTGGTCTACGGCTGAAGCTCTGGCTTTTGGCACCCTATTGACCGAAGGCCACCCGGTGCGTTTATCGGGTCAAGACAGTGGACGCGGAACGTTTTCTCAACGTCATTCCGTATTGGTCGATCAAAGCAGCGAAGAACGCTATGTGCCGCTCAATAATTTGCGTTTTGGTCAAGCCCCATATGAAGTCATTGATAGTCCGTTATCCGAGGCGGGTGTGTTAGGGTTTGAGTACGGCTACAGTTTGGCCGAGCCGCAAATGCTGATCTTATGGGAAGCCCAATTTGGCGATTTCGCCAACGGCGCACAGGTGGTCATTGATCAATTTGTTTCATCCGGTGAACATAAATGGCTGCGCATGTCGGGTTTGGTGATGTTGTTGCCACACGGCTTCGAAGGACAAGGACCGGAACATTCCTCCGCACGTCTTGAACGCTATTTGCAACTTTGCGCCGATGATAATATGCAGGTTTGTAACTGCACAACGCCTGCTAACTATTTCCATGTATTAAGACGCCAATTGCAACGTGATTTCCGCAAACCGTTGATTTTAATGACACCAAAATCATTGCTGCGCCATAAACGCTGTGTGTCATCGTTGGAAGACATGGCCGATGGGTCAACTTTCCACCGTGTGCTGTGGGATAGCGGTGATGTTTTGGCTGATAAAAAAATCAAACGCGTGGTTTTGTGTTCTGGCAAAGTCTATTACGATTTGTTGGAAGAACGCGAACAACAAGGCATCAAAGATGTCTATATTCTGCGTGTTGAACAATTGTTCCCGGTCCCACGGATAGCGTTAATCGATGAACTTGGTCGTTTCCCGCAAGCGGATATTTTCTGGTGCCAAGAAGAACCGCGCAATATGGGCAGTTGGTCGTTTATCCGTGAACCACTAGAATCGGTCCTTGATGATTTAGGCCGGGGTGATGATAAAATCACTTATGCCGGGCGGACGGCAGCAGCGGCACCTGCAACGGGGCTTCATAAAAAACATTTGGTTGAACAGCATGAACTGGTTCAAGCCGCATTGGGCATTGACGGGAAAAAGTGATGTCGTCTTTTACCAACTTTAAAAAAACACAATAAATCAAAAGGATTGAAACATGGCTGTTGAGATTAAAGTACCAACATTAGGCGAATCCGTTAGTGAAGCTACGGTATCTAAATGGTTCAAATTCGTTGGTGACAGTGTCGCTGTGGATGAACCGATTGTTGAATTGGAAACCGATAAAGTAACCGTTGAAGTTAACGCATCCAGCGCTGGCGCTTTGCAAAGTATTAGCGCCGAAGAAGGTGCGGATGTGGCTGTCGGCGCATTATTGGGGACCATTGATGAAACAGCGGCTGGAACACCGACTGCCGCTCCCGCTGTTACTGCGGCCCCGGCTGAGGTCAAAGCGGATCCCGCACCTGTGGCGGCACCAGCACCTGCTGCGGCACCCACCTCAACTCAGGCTGCCGCCCCTGCTCCAACGGTTCAGGCACCGGCGGTCTCTAGCCCGGCAAAACCATTGTCACCAGCGGTTCGAAAACTGGTCGATGAAAACGATCTGGACGCGACTAAAATAACCGCCAGCGGCAAAGGGGGGCGTATCACCAAAGGCGATGTATTGGCCGCTATTCAATCAGGTTCGGCTAAAAAATCTAGTCCACAAGCCGCTCAGGCACCGCAGCAAGGCTTCCCGGTAACCGATGGTTTGCCCGCGCGTCCTGATCACCCGTTAGAAGAACGCGTGCGCATGACCAAACTTAGAAAGCTGATCGCAACCCGGCTTAAACAGGCACAAAATACGGCTGCTATGTTGACCACCTGGAACGAGGTTGATATGGGAGCGGCCATGGATTTACGCGCTCAATACAAAGAAGGCTTTGAGAAAAAGCATGGCGTTCGTCTTGGATTTATGTCGTTTTTTGTCCGCGCCGCCTGTATAGCACTTAAAGAATGGCCGGCTATTAATGCCGAAGTGTACGGCGATGAACTGATTTATAAAAATTATTATAATATTGGTGTTGCTGTGGGCACCCCCCAAGGTTTGGTCGTTCCCGTCCTGAAAGACGCCGATCAAATGCGTTTTTCTGATATCGAAGGCACGATTTCTGATTTTGGTCGCCGCGCGCGGGACGGTAAATTGGGTATGGATGACATGACCGGTGGATCATTTACGATTTCCAATGGCGGCGTATTTGGGTCATTAAATTCCATGCCGATCCTGAATGTGCCGCAATCGGCTATTTTGGGTATGCATACCATCCAAAAACGCCCGGTTGCTATTGGCAATGAAGTGGTTATCCGGCCGATGATGTATTTGGCGCTAAGTTATGATCACCGTATTGTTGATGGCCGCGAAGCTGTATCATTTTTGGTGCGCATGAAACAATGTATCGAAGATCCACAGCGTATCATGCTCGACGTTTGATCAGACCCTATTATAAAGGATAAAAATTATGAGCGACATTTATGACCTGATCATCATTGGTGGCGGCCCCGGCGGTTATGTCGGTGCCATTCGTGCGGCCCAATTGGGATTGAAAGTGGCTGTCGTTGAACAGCGCGATACTTTGGGTGGAACCTGTTTAAACGTTGGCTGTATTCCATCGAAAGCCCTGTTGCAGTCATCCCATCATTATGCGGTGGCGACAGAAGAATTTGCTGCTCACGGTATTCAGGTGGGGAAACTTAAACTTGATTTAAAAACTATGTTAGCGCGCAAAGAAAAAGTGGTGGCCGATTTGACCCAAGGCATTGCGTTTCTGTTCAAGAAAAACAAAATCGATTACATCGTTGGTACCGGAAAAATTCTAGGCCCCAGCGAAGTCGAAGTGACGGGTTCTGCTAAGTCCTCAAAACAAATCCTTAAAACCGATGCCATTGTGATCGCAACGGGATCCGATGTGGCGCCATTACCGGGTGTTGATATTGATGAAAAACAAATCGTCAGTTCCACCGGGGCCCTATCATTAACAAAAGTACCAAAACAAATGGTTGTTGTGGGCGCGGGCGTCATTGGTCTTGAGCTCGGCTCTGTTTGGCGGCGTTTAGGGGCCGACGTGACCGTTGTTGAATTTTTGGATGTGGCTTTGCCGGGTATGGACGGTGAAATTTCTAAAACGGCGGCGCGGTCTTTGAAAAAACAAGGCGTCAAATTCAAAATGAAAACCAAAGTAACCAAAGCCCGGAAAACAAAAACCGGCGTCACTTTAACGGTTGAGCCTCGGGACGGCGGCAAAGCCGATAGCATTAAAGCTGACGTTGTCTTGGTTGCTATTGGCAGGCGGCCTTATACGGATAAACTTGGCCTTGAAAAAGTCGGTGTTGAAATGGACAAGCGCGGCTTTATTACAGTGGACGAAGACTACCAAACCAATATCGAAGGCATTTATGCTATTGGTGATGTCATCGGTGGTGCGATGCTCGCTCATAAAGCCGAAGAAGAAGGTGTAGCTGTTGCCGAAATCTTAGCAGGTCAACTCGGCCATGTGGATTATGCAACAATTCCAGGCGTGGTTTATACCCATCCCGAAGTGGCATCTGTTGGCAAAACCGAAGAACAGTTAAAAGACGCAGGCATTGACTACAACGTCGGTAAATTTCCATTTTCTGCCAATTCCCGAGCGCGCGCCAACGCTGATGCCGAAGGCTTTGTTAAAATCTTGGCCGACAAAACAACCGATGCCATATTGGGCTGTCATATCATTGGCCCCGAAGCCGGTGATTTAATTCAGGAAATCGTCGTTGCTATGGAATTGTCTGGATCAGCCGAAGATGTTGCCCGGATTTGTCATGGCCACCCCGGATTATCCGAAGCCGTCAAAGAAGCAGCCCTTGGTGTTGGAGGCCGTGCTATCCATATTTAGGGTGTGTATTTCCTTATGAACTCAGTAAACACCCCAGCCCGATTAATCGTTTTGATGTGTGGTGCGGAAATCCTCAGCATGATGGGTTTTGCCGTGTTTCCAGCATTGTTGCCAGGGTTTATGGATGAATGGCAACTAACGGCAACTGATGCCGGGTGGATAAATGGTATTTTTTATGTTGGCTATTTGATCAGCGTATTGGTGTTGGTAAGCTTAACGGACAGACGATCATCAAAAGATATCTATGTTGCATCCATGGTGTTGACCGTGCTTGCTAGTTTAGGGTTTGCCTATTTTGCTGATGGTTTTTGGACGGCAATGGTATTTCGCACACTGGCGGGGACCGGTTTAGCCGGGACCTTCATGCCCGGGTTAAAGCTATTAAATGATCGTTTGGATGTGATCGCACCCGGTAAAGACCACAGCCGGGGCGTCGCGTTTTATACCTCATCATTTGGCTTAGGAGCCGCCCTTTCTTTTTATTTTTCAGGCGTAGTGTCTCAGAATGCCGGGTGGTCTATGGTGTTTTACCTATCTACCATTGGTTCTTTTTTAGCCGGTGTTTTGGTTGTTATCTTTATGCCGCGTGACCGAACAGCAAGCTTGCAAAAACCGGATACCCATTTATTAGATTTTCGTCCCGTGCTTAGGTCGCGACAAGTGATGGGTTATGTGATGGCCTATGCCGTGCATAATTTTGAATTGTTTGCGTTCCGCTCGTGGATGGTTGTTTACCTGACCTTTGTGGTCATGGCTGGATCGGGTCCGGGAATCTGGTTGGCGGCGACCAGTTGGGCGGCAATTAATAATATCATTGGGCTTCCGGCAAGTTTATTGGGCAACGAAGCTACGCACCGATATGGACGCAGGCGGGTGATTACTGTTGTTATGATCTGTTCAGCCGTGATCTCTTTGTTGTTAGGGGTGGTTGTTGATATGGATAGCCGGTTGGTGATCGTGTTGATGATTTTGTATGCTGTGACGATACCCGGCGATTCGTCTGCGATTACCGCCGGGGCCATTGCGTCCGCTCCCAAAGGCTACCGGGGCCAAACCATGGCCGTGCATTCATCAATCGGTTTTATCGGCTCTTTTGCGGGTCCCTTGGTGTTTGGTGTGGCACTGGATTTAGGGGCCGTTTCCGGTGTTGGCGGAAATTCGGCTGCGTCGTGGTTGATGGCTTTCCAGCTTTTGGCTGTGGTTGGAATTTTCGGGCCGCTGGTGTTGTTGGGTGTTAAAAATCAACGCCGGGCCTTGGAATGAGCACGAGGATGTGCGTCAGCATATATTTCCGATAAATGTTCGCCATCAACGTCTGTATAACGTTGTGTGCTGGATAGCGATGCATGACCCAATAATTCTTGAATGGTGCGTAAATCACCGCCTGCACCTAACAAATGGGTGGCAAAGCTGTGGCGCAAGGCATGTGGCGTGGCGCTATCGGGCAGGTTTAACTGATGGCGAAGGTGCCGCATTTGCCGCTGGGCAACACCTGGGTTTAATGGCCCACCACGAGTGCCTAAAAATAATGGCTGATGGTCTAGAATAGTATAAGGACAAACATCGATATAGGCTTCGATGGCATTTAAAACGGTTTTTAAAACGGGTACAATGCGTTGCTTGTTGCCTTTTCCAGTGACGGTCATGGTTAGGCTTTGTGCCTGCAGGTTGGTTTGGGCATCCGGAATGTCATAGGGTCTTAGCGACAAAGCTTCGCCTAGTCTAAGCCCGCAACCATATAACAAAGCAAACAGTGCATAATCACGTTTCCCAACCCATGTTTCAGGATGACTGTCATGACAGGCCCCCAGCGTTTCTAGGCTTTCATCAATGGATAACGGTCTAGGTATGATTTTCCGCCGTTTGGCTGTGCGCAAACTGGTGATGGCTGTGTTTTTCAGATGATCATTACGTTCTAGGAATTTAAAAAAACTGCGTAAAGTTGATAGGTTTCTGGCGGTCGATGACCGGGAAATATCATCGTTATTCCGGGCTGATAAAAAACTTCTGAAATCGGCAGTCGTTAGATGCCTAAGGTCATCAAATCCCGGTGGGTAACCAATGTGGTGCGTTAAAAATTTAAAAAAAATCGATAAATCCAAACGGTATGATTGTACGGTGTTTGTGGCCCGGCGGCGTTCATGGCAAAGCCAGTCTGACCAATCATTAATGACTGACACAACACCGGGTTCGGCATTAAATTTAATCACCGGGGTGGGCCAATAGTCTGGATAGTGATGTTTCGAGCACACGCGCTAAAAAACTTATCAGTTCAGTGCCTTGACCGGGGTTGAATGTATCCGTGCGGCTTCCAAGCATCAGCACCCATTCAGGCAAATCATTGCCCGGACGCAGTCTGGCAAATGCCGCAGACTGAACCAATGCCGATGCTTCACCAAATAAAGCTTTATCAAAATCCGATAATGAACGGCTTAAATGAATATGTTCATCACTTTTCATGATCAAATCAATGGTGCCGTGATCTAGGTTCATCCATGCGTTATCTTGGTGGCTATGTATGGTTGTGACGTTATTTTCCAACCCCAAACTAACGACATCCACATCCAATAAAAACGGCCAATCATTGTTGATGATATGTATAAGCGCTTCCAGCGTATTGCAGCCGATGGCGGCGAGTGTGGCCGCGTGGGTACGGGTTTGTGTAGACATGTTAGAACGGCTGGTTTCGATGACCTCTAATGCACAGTCGCGCATTTCTTCCATTTCTTCGGCCCGGCGTTCCAGTAAAAATCGTTGCATATCAACAACACCGTCGCCATGCCCTCGGTCTGGTGCTGACAGGCCGGCTAAAACTTGCGGGTGGCGGGTAAAAAAATCTGAATGTTGTTGCAGGTAATCAATGACGGCTGCTTCCATCAACGTTTTTTCATCGTCTGTGCTGATATCAAATTGGGTCATGGGGCCCTCAAATTAGCCGTCTTTGTATTTGTAGGCGGCGGAACAAAAGATTTTGCGAATCGATGTATTATAACAAAAAAACGTATCTCGCAAATGGATGGTTTTTTGTTAGTGGGAAAAGCCGTTATGGTAGGTTTATGACAAAACTAGATTCTGATGATAATCAAAATATTTTTATGGTCGGTGATCGGATTGCTGTGATGTTGCCGGTGCCGATGCTGGGGGCGCTGGATTATCTGGTGGGCAGGGATATGGTTGTGCGCGCGGGTGATTATGTCTGTGTTAATATGGCCGGACGGGAACGCGTTGGCGTTGTCTGGGGGGCGGGACTAGGTGATGTGGCCGCGGCTAAATTAAAAACATTAATGTATGCCTTAGATTGGCTGCCACCGTTATTGCTGGAGAATAGAAAATTTATTGATTGGACGGCACATTATACATTGGCGTCAGCGGGGGCGGTTTTGAAAATGCTTCTCAGTACGCCAGGCGCTTTGGAAAAACCAAAACCAGTGATGGTCTATCAATTGTCTGAAAACCCACCGTCATGGCGGGTGACCCCAGCGCGCAAAAAAGTCATTGAGTATCTAAAAAACGCTGTGCCTGCAACGACGGTTAAGTTGGCAAAAGCGGCCAATGTCGGGGCAAGCGTTGTTCGTGGTTTAATTGACACCGGCGTATTGACCGGGACACAAGCGGATGTGCAAAGTCAACCCGCGCCGGACTGGGAAAAATCCGGCCACGTATTATCGGATGCTCAATCAGTGGCGGCGACGCGTTTTGTTAATATCATTGATAAGAAAAATTTCCATGTCACTTTATTAGAAGGCGTGCCGGGGTCTGGTAAAACCGAAGTGTATTTCGAAGGCATCGCCAAAGCTTTGTCCAAAGGTCATCAAGTTTTAGTTTTGTTGCCGGAAATAGCCCTAAGCAGTCAATGGCGGCATAGGTTTAAAGACCGCTTTGGTGAGATGCCTGTGGAATGGCATTCAGGGCTCACGCCTGCAAAACGGCGGGACACGTGGCGTGCTGTAGCGGCTGGCGAAACATCGGTGGTGGTCGGGGCGCGGTCAGCATTATTTTTACCTTTTGCAAAATTGGGTTTGATCGTTGTTGATGAAGAACACGACACGTCATTTAAACAAGAAGAAGGCGTTTTTTATAACGCCCGCGATATGGCTGTGGTCCGGGCCCGGTTGGGAGGCTTTGCTGTGTTGTTGGCATCGGCTACACCGTCCATTGAAAGCCAGTCTAATGTTATCAATGGACGCTACGAAGGCATGCACTTGCCAGATCGTCATGGCGGGGCATCGTTACCTGATATCACAGTCGTCGATATGGTCAAATCGGGGCCTAGCGCGGGGCAATGGCTATCCAACGTTTTACAGGACTTTTTGACGGAAACCTTTGCCAAAGGCGAACAGGCGTTGTTATTCCTTAACCGCCGGGGATATGCGCCATTAACGTTGTGCCGAAAATGTGGACACCGGTTTCAATGCCCGCGCTGTAGCACATGGTTGGTCGAACATCAATTTCAAAGCCGCCTGCAGTGTCATCATTGTGGATATTCAATAAAACGTCCGGATCGTTGCCCGGAATGTGAAAGCGAAGACACGTTGACGGCCTGTGGTCCGGGAGTTGAACGATTGGCCGAAGAAGCGAAATTGTTGTTTCCAAAAGCACGTATATCCATTGCCGATAGCGACCACATATCGACCCAAACGGCGGCGGCGGAATTGGTTGAAAAAATGGAAAACCGCGATATTGATTTGGTGATTGGTACTCAGATGATCGCCAAAGGCTATCATTTTCCGTATTTAACCTTGGTCGGGGTTATTGATGCCGATTTGGGTTTGTCGGGAGGCGATATGCGGGCTGCCGAGCGTACATTTCAAATGTTGTATCAGGTGGCCGGCCGTGCCGGACGATCAGAACGTCCGGGGCGGGTTGTGCTGCAAAGTTATTTAACTGACCATCCGGTGATCAAGGCTTTGGTGTCGGGTGAACGAGAATCTTTTTTCGAGGAGGAAACGGCGGCTAGAAAAGACATGGGTATGCCGCCTTTTGGTCGCTTGGTCGCATTGATTGTATCGGGCGTAGATGAAAATGCAGTGGATCAAATGGCTAGAGGGTTAGCCCGAACTGCACCCAGAATTGATGGCGTTGATGTGTGGGGACCGGCGCCGGCACCGATTCAAATGTTACGCGGCCGCCATCGCAGGCGTTTGTTGTTAAAAGCGAGACGGGATATATCGGTTCAGCCGATTATCCGACAATGGATGGGGCTGATAAAACGCAACAATGCAGTGCGTGTACAGGTCGATATCGACCCGATAAGTTTTATGTGAAGACGTTAAAACATGCCTGCGATTGCAGTAAGGCTATGGCGTGATCCGTGGACATTTGAAAAAAAAACATAAGAAGGGTAAAAAAACCCCTATAGGCCGGGTTGCAAGGCCGGATTGAGTATGGTACGACAAGCGCGCTTTCGAGGGAACCAATGTTTAGGGGGGATCGGGGCAGTGTATCGGGTGAAAACGGATGGTGTTACGTTAAGAATATTGTTTCAAACGTAGTTTCAAAAGTTAAAACTTGAACAACAACGAATTATAATAAGGTGTTCTCAGGTGTCATCAAATTTCATCGGTGTTTCCGGACTGTCGGGTCGTTATGGCACGGCATTGTTTGAATTAGCCGTCGCAGAAAAAAAATTGGACCAAGTCGCAGATGATGTGCAAACGCTAGCCGTGATGCTGGACGAAAGCGCTGATCTTGAACGTTTGGTCAAATCGCCGGTTATTTCCAGAGAAGAGCAAGGGGCTGCTATCGATGCAGTGTTGGATGCTTCGGGTGTTGGCGGTATTGTTCGCCAATTTGCAGGCGTGGTTGCAGAAAACAGACGGCTTTTTGTGCTTTCTGGCATGTTAAAAGCATTCCAAGTGTTGCTGGCTAACCACCGGGGTGAAGTGACAGCAGAAGTGATTTCTGCTAAAAAACTAACCAAAGAACAACTTAAATCTATTACCGGAAAATTAAAACAGTCGATGGGAACAAAAGTTGCCGTTGATGCCAAAGTTGATGCTGACTTATTGGGCGGAATGATCGTCAAAGTCGGCTCCAGAATGATCGATAGCTCGTTAAGATCAAGGTTGCAAAGCCTTCGTCTTGCCATGAAAGGGGTCCAGTGATGGAAATCCGTGCCGCGGAAATTTCCGCAATTCTAAAAAAACAAATTGCCGATTTTGGCAGTGAAGCCGAAGTCGCAGAAGTGGGACAAGTTTTATCCGTTGGTGATGGTATTGCCAGGGTTTATGGTTTGGATCAGGTTCAGGCCGGTGAAATGGTTGAATTTAATGGCGGCATTAAAGGTATGGCCTTAAACCTCGAGGCCGATAATGTCGGTGTCGTGATTTTTGGCGATGACCGCACCATCAAAGAAGGCGATACAGTTAAACGTACAGGCGATATTGTTGACGTGCCCGTAGGTAAAGGTTTGCTTGGCCGTGTTGTTGATGCCTTGGGGAACCCCATTGATGGCAAGGGCCCGATCGATAGCAGCGAACGTGCCATGGTCGAAGTTAAAGCCCCTGGTATTATCCCGCGTAAATCAGTGCATGAACCTATGCAAACAGGATTGAAAGCTATTGATAGCTTGATCCCGGTTGGTCGTGGGCAACGTGAATTGGTTATTGGAGACCGGCAAACCGGTAAAACGGCTGTTATTTTGGATACCATCATCAATCAGAAATCAGTTAACGATAGCACCGATGATGAAAGCAAAAAACTCTACTGCATTTATGTGGCTGTTGGGCAAAAACGTTCAACCGTTGCTCAATTGGTGAAAACCTTAGAAGATTATGATGCGATGAAATATTCCATCGTTGTGGCATCAACGGCTTCAGAACCCGCTCCATTGCAATTCTTGGCTCCTTATACCGGCTGCACGATGGGTGAGTTTTTCCGTGATAACGGTATGCATGCTGTTATTTTTTATGATGATTTGTCGAAACAAGCCGTGGCTTACCGGCAAATGTCTTTGTTGCTTCGTCGCCCGCCAGGGCGTGAAGCTTATCCCGGTGATGTGTTCTACTTGCACTCTCGGCTTCTTGAGCGTTCAGCCAAAATGGGTGACGCCGCAGGAAACGGCTCGTTAACGGCATTGCCCGTTATCGAAACCCAAGCCGGTGACGTATCAGCCTATATTCCAACGAACGTGATTTCGATTACCGATGGGCAGATATTCTTGGAAACAGAATTATTCTTCAGAGGTATTCGCCCGGCTGTGAATGTTGGTTTATCTGTGTCGCGTGTTGGATCGGCCGCCCAAATCAAGGCCATGAAACAAGTTGCTGGCTCCATTAAATTGGAATTGGCTCAATACCGTGAAATGGCTGCTTTTGCCCAGTTTGCTTCTGACCTTGATCCGGCGACCCAACAATTGTTGGCCCGTGGAGCACGGTTGACAGAAGTTCTTAAGCAGCCCCAATATTCACCGCTTCCAGTTGAAGAACAAGTGGTTGTGATTTTTGCGGGTGTGAACGGTTATCTGGACAGCATCGCGGTCAAAGATGTGACGCGTTTCGAAGCTCAGTACGTCAGTGAAATTCGCGCCAAAGGTGAAGATATTCTGCAAGCCATTCGCGATGAACAAAAACTGTCTGATGAAACCGATGCTAAATTAAAAGCTTTCCTCGATGGTTTTACTAAATCGTTTGCGTGATCATTTGCTAACAGAAAACGGAACTTTGAGGATTTAACCCATGCCGAATTTGAAGGATCTAAAAGTCCGGATCAATAGCGTCAAGTCAACGCAGAAAATTACCTCTGCCATGAAAATGGTGGCGGCTGCAAAACTTCGTCGGGCACAAGAAAATGCCGAAGCCGCACGTCCTTATGCAGAACGTATGGAAAACGTGGTGGCGGCTGTGGCTGCTTCTACCAAAAGCGGAAGCGGCGCGCCCAAAATGTTATCCGGCGACGGCAAAGACGATGTGCACATGCTTGTTGTTTGTACATCCGACCGGGGTTTGTGTGGTGGATTTAACGGATCTATCGTGCGTCATGTGCGTAAACTGTCGACCCAATTAGAATCCCAAGGCAAACAAGTGAAACTTTTGTTTGTTGGCCGCAAAGGGCACGATGTTTTAAAACGTGAATTCGCTGACAAAACGGTCGAAGCTATTACAGGGATTGGCCGTAAAAACGTTGAATACGCTGAAACAATGGCCGTTGCTGAAAATATTTCGAAACGTTTTGATGCCGGTGAGTTTGATATTTGCACCATCGTGTTTAACCGTTTTCAATCGGCGATGACACAGATTGTCACGGCGCAACAACTGATCCCGTTCAGTCAAGGGGATGATGAAATACCGCAGGATGATAATACTGATCAGGGCGACGATAGCGTTTATATTTTTGAGCCCGAAGAACAAGAAATTTTAACAGACCTGTTGCCAAAGAATTTAAGTATTCAGGTTTTTCAAGCCTTGTTGGAAAATGCAGCTTCCGAACACGGAGCCCGTATGACCGCAATGGACAGCGCCACCAGAAATGCTGGCGATATGATCGATGGGTTGACGTTAACGTATAATAGAACACGTCAGGCCTTTATTACCAAGGAACTGATTGAAATCATCTCCGGCGCGGAAGCGCTTTAGGACTAAACCAAATTATTAATACGCTGAAAAGCGTCAGGAGCACCAAGTATGGCTAAACAAAGTGTAGGAACCGTTACTCAAGTTATGGGCGCGGTCGTGGACATTCAGTTCCAAGGGGAACTCCCAAATATTCTGAATGCGCTGCATCTTGACAATAACGGCAAACTTCTTGTTTTGGAGGTTGCCCAGCATCTGGGTGAAAAATCCGTACGGACGATTGCCATGGATTCTACCGAAGGTCTGCAGCGTGGCATTGAGGCCAAAGATACAGGGGAGCCGATTAACGTTCCTGTAGGGCCTGAATGTTTGGGTCGGATTATGAATGTTATTGGTGATCCCATTGATGAACGAGGTCCTATCGGCAATAAACAAACCGCAGCAATTCACGCTTCGGCTCCAGAATTTGTTGACCAAGCTGTGGATACAGAAGTTTTAACCACCGGTATTAAAGTCGTTGATTTGATCGCGCCTTATGCCAAAGGTGGTAAAATCGGTCTGTTTGGTGGTGCCGGTGTTGGTAAAACTGTGTTGATTATGGAATTGATCAATAACGTTGCTAAAGGCCATGGTGGTTATTCTGTTTTTGCTGGTGTTGGCGAACGGACACGTGAAGGTAATGACCTTTATCATGAAATGATCGAGTCGGGCGTTATCAACTTAGAAGACACTTCCAAATCTAAAGCTGCTTTGGTTTACGGTCAAATGAATGAACCTCCGGGGGCCCGTGCTCGTGTTGCATTGACCGGGTTGACCCAAGCTGAATATTTCCGCGATAAAGAAGGCCAAGACGTGCTGTTCTTTGTTGATAATATTTTCCGCTTTACCCAAGCAGGTTCTGAAGTATCTGCATTGCTGGGCCGTATTCCGTCTGCTGTGGGCTATCAGCCGACATTGGCAACCGACATGGGCACTATGCAGGAACGTATTACCTCGACCAACAAAGGATCAATTACATCGGTACAAGCCATTTATGTTCCCGCCGATGATTTGACCGATCCGGCTCCTGCGACATCTTTTGCTCACCTTGATGCAACAACTGTGTTGTCACGTCAAATTGCTGAATTGGGTATTTATCCTGCTGTGGATCCATTGGATTCGACATCACGCGTGCTTGATCCGCGTGTCATTGGCGAAGAACATTACCGTGTCGCCACCAGCGTTCAACAAGTGCTGCAAACTTATAAATCGTTGCAAGATATCATTGCCATTTTGGGGATGGATGAATTATCCGAAGAAGACAAATTGACTGTGGCTCGCGCCCGGAAAATTCAACGTTTCTTGAGCCAGCCGTTTCATGTTGCTGAAATCTTCACAGGTTCACCGGGTGTTCTGGTGTCCCTCGAAGATACCATCAAAGGATTTAGTGGCATTTTGGCCGGAGATTACGACCATCTTCCAGAAGCCGCTTTTTATATGGTTGGTACCATTGAAGACGTTATCGAAAAAGCTAAAAAATTGGCTGCTTCTGCAGCGTAAATCAAGTCAATGGGACGGTGTGGCGCACGTATTTTATGCGCTACATAATTCCCTGTTAACGAGGACAACATGGCTGAAACCACATTATTCGAACTGGTCTCTCCCGAGCGGTTAATTAAATCAGAATCTGTTGAAATGGTTGTGGTGCCCGCTGTCGAAGGTGACGTAGGTGTGTTACCGGGTCATTCAAAATTGATCGCGACTGTTCGTGCCGGGTTGGTAGATATCCATGAAAACGGATCTGTTCGAGATCAGTATTTTGTTGGGCAAGGTTTTGTCGAAGTATCGCCGGAACGCTGCACTGTGTTAACAGAAGATGCGATCCATTTGGATGATCTTCACCGCACTGAAGTCGAAACCAAATTAACGGCGGCTCAAGAAAAACTGGAAACAGCCACAGAAGAAGAAATAGAAGACGCGCGTAAGCATTTAAATTTTGTCGAAGAAATGATGGCCGCTGTTGATTATATTGAACGCAAACGCGATTGATATAATAATATTAAATGATTTTAAAAAGCCCTTAGTGAAAACACTAAGGGCTTTTTTTATGAAAACTGACAACGAGTAAGAATTAAAAGATACCATTAGCCTGTTGTATAGCACGGATATAATTAGTGATGCGAGCGATAAGGGTGTCTGTTATGTCATCAACTTTTGGCATGTTGCCAAATTCCCAATGGTGAGCTTGAACTCCTTGTTTAGCGGCTCTGTAAAATGATCCGTTGGGATGATGGCCGGGAAAGTATATGCGTTGAATAAATGTCGGTCCGCTGACGGTGCCGGATGCATTTTTACCGTGGCATGCTGCACAGTACACATTATAAGCCATCTGCCCAAGCCGTAACTGAGGTGTCAATTTAGGCAGCTTAATATCTTTTTGGTCGACATGACTGACGCCACCTTCGCCGTCTGCACGGCTGTTTGTCGGGTTCAATATTACTAAAGACAGAGCTATGATCGCCACTGAAAAAATACTGTTTAGGTGCATGATAGTTTCCTTTTTAGCTTATATGCGATGTTCAATTTAGGTCCACGTATAATTTAACGTTGGCTGGATTTGCGAGATTTGTGGCTTGGCTTCCACACCACGCTAGGTGATGTGCCGGATGGAGTGCTTGATGCTGCATTGGCGGACATGCCGGGGCGATCAAGTCCCAATTCATGGACTTCTAACAGCCTGATTTGGTCCCGTAAGCGGGCGGCTTCTTCGAATTCTAGGTCGGCTGCCGCTGATTGCATTTGTTTGTTCATGTCGGCAATGGTGGTTTGTAAATTATCGCCTATTTGGCCAGGTTTTGTCTTTCCTTTTCTTGAAGTTTTGCCAGATGATGCAGCTTGACCGGATAAGCTTTCGATAATATCACTAATTTCTTTTTTGACGCTTTCAGGAGTAATACCGTGGGTTTCGTTGTGGGCTTGTTGTCGTTCGCGTCGTCTGGATGTTTCACTAATGGCGTAGTCTAGACTTTTTGTCATTTTATCAGCGTAGAGTAAAACACGGCCTTCGATGTTACGTGCAGCACGGCCAATGGTTTGAATTAAAGATCGTTTGGATCTTAAAAAGCCTTCTTTATCCGCATCCAGAATGGCGACCAGAGCGCATTCCGGAATATCCAAGCCTTCGCGTAATAAATTAATACCGATTAAAACATCAAACTGACCAAGCCTTAAATCCCGTATGATTTCAATGCGTTCAAGAGTTTCAATATCGGAGTGCATATAACGAACGCGGACACCGTGATCATGAAAATAGTCGGTTAAATCTTCGGCCATTTTTTTGGTTAATGTAGTCACCAGCGTGCGTAAATTTCTTGATGCCATGTCTTTGACTTCGGCTAACAAATCATCAACTTGGGTTTCAACCGGGCGAATAATACATTCTGGATCGATCAATCCTGTGGGACGGACGACTTGTTCAACAAAGACACCACCGGTTTGCTCCAGCTCCCAATCGCCGGGAGTTGCCGATACAAATACCGTATCGGGGCGCATTTCTTCCCATTCTTCAAATTTTAAAGGTCGGTTATCAATACACGATGGCAGACGAAAACCAAACTCAGATAACGTTGATTTGCGACTAAAATCGCCTTTATACATACCATTGATTTGGGAAACACCAACATGGCTTTCATCAACAACCAACAGGGCGTTTTGTGGTAAGTATTCAAACAAAGTAGGGGGCGGTTCGCCTGGATTTCGCCCTGTCAGGTAGCGTGAATAGTTTTCAATGCCAGAACAAAAACCAGTTGATTCCAACATTTCTAAATCAAACATTGTGCGCTCACGTAAACGTTGGGCTTCTAACAGTTTATGGTCTTTTTCCATTTGTTTGACGGTGATTTGCATTTCTTTTTTAATTAAAGGTAATGCTTGTAAAATCGTCGGTCTAGGTGTCACATAGTGTGAATTAGGGTAAATTGTTATGTCATCAACTTGGCCGAGTTTTTCACCCGTTAATGGGTCAATTTCCCAAATGGTTTCTATTTCCTCGCCAAACAAAGATAATCGCCAAGCGCGATCTTCTTGGTGGCTGGGAAATAATTCAATGACATCACCGCGTGCTCGGAATGAGCCACGGGTAAATGACGTATCATTACGCTGGTACTGTAATTCAACAAATTTACGTAGGATAACACTGCGGTCTATCAGCATGCCCGTGCGTAATGTGACAACCATTTTAGCATAAGTTTCAACCGCACCTATACCATATAAACAAGATACCGATGCGACGATAACAACATCCGGGCGTTCCAATAATGACCGAGTGGCCGAATGCCGCATACGGTCGATTTGCTCATTGATGGATGCGTCTTTTTCAATAAAAGTATCAGTGCGGGGCACGTAAGCTTCGGGTTGGTAATAATCATAATAAGAAACAAAATATTCAACGGCATTATGAGGGAAAAAATCTTTCATTTCACCATAAAGCTGGGCCGCCAATGTTTTATTGGGGGCTAAAACCAATGTCGGGCGTTGTAGTTTTTCAATGACGTGGGCGATGGTGAAGGTTTTACCCGACCCGGTGACGCCTAATAATACTTGATCACGTTCACCCGACTTTAAACCGGACACCAACGATTTTATGGCTTCTGGCTGGTCGCCAGCGGGCTGAAAAGGGGACGATATTTGAAAAGGAATACCGTCGGCAATGCTAGGCCTAGATGACTTTGAAAGGGCGGGTTTATTACTCATCATACATATATACGTGGTGACAGCCGATGAAGGAAGAAAGGAATTGATGATTTTTATTGCGTGAAGGAAAAGCGGGGCTTAATGTCAGGCTTTCAGGGAGAAATTTCATTTATTGAATTTTTTTCCAACATATTTTTACCAACTTAATGGAAATTGATAATGTCATATCTTGCCGAGCGTTTAGACGCAATCCAACCTAGTGCTACAATTGCTGTTTCGCAAAAAGCCCGTGACCTTAAAGCTGCCGGAAAAGATGTTATTGGTCTGGGGGCTGGGGAACCAGATTTTGATACGCCTGAACATATCATTGAAGCGGCTAAAAAAGCGCTGGATGATGGTATGACCCGCTATACGCCTGTTAACGGAATTCCGGAATTACAGGACGCCATCATCAAAAAATTCAAACGCGACAACGATTTGAACTATGCAGAAAACCAAATCCATGTCAGTTGCGGCGGTAAACCGGTTATTTTTAATGCGATGATGGCGACGGTGAATGCCGGTGACGAAGTGATTATTCCAGCACCTTATTGGGTGAGCTATCCGGATATCGTTTTGTTTTTTGGCGGGGTGCCGAAAATGGTTGATTGCCCGGCTGAAAACGGGTTCCGTATGACGCCTGAACAACTGGATGCGGCGATCACTCCCAAAACAAAATGGGTGATGTTGAATTCGCCATCAAACCCCACCGGGGCTGGTTACAGCAAACAAGACTTGCAAGGTTTGGCCGAGGTTTTATTGCGCCATCCCCATGTGTTGATTTTTACCGATGATATCTATGAACATTTGGTTTATGACGATTTTGAATTTAATACCTTGGCTCAAGTCGAGCCTAAATTATATGACCGTACTTTGACGATGAACGGCATGTCCAAAGCATATTGTATGACTGGGTGGCGTGTTGGTTTCGCAGGCGGCCCTGTTGATTTGATCAAAGCCATGACCAAAGTACAATCACAAAGCATTTCTCATACCGCAGCGGTTAGCCAGTCCGCGTCGGTGGCCGCATTAAACGGGCCTCATGGTTTTATTGCAAAACATAATAAAGTCTTTGTTGAACGTCGGGACTTAGTCGTCAGTATGATTAATCAGGCACAAGGATTAAGTTGCCCAACGCCGGACGGTGCGTTTTATGTCTACCCGAGCTGTGCCGGATTGATCGGCAAAAAAACGCCGAGTGGCAAAGAAATAAAAACCGACGAAGATTTTGTCACTTATATGTTAGAGCATGTTGGGGTGGCGGCTGTCCACGGTGAAGCTTTCGGATTATCGCCGCATTTCCGTATTTCCTATGCCACGTCTAATGAATTATTAGAAGACGCATGCCAACGAATTCAACGGGCGTGTGCCGAACTCAGTTAACGGTAAATTCTGTATATCTTAATAAAAAACGCCAAATGTGCTGATCAGCCTTTGGCGTTTTTTCTTGGCAATTGATCGAATAAGCGTACACTTTATATGTGCCTGTACCCGAACGGCCAAAATGTAGATTGATGACTTTTCATGTACCGGCTTAAGGCAACCCAGATTTGATTGCCTGCATGGTTTTGTTGCGAAAATTAATCAAATTTTGAATTGTCCGGGGAGGGATCCATGTCTAAAGACCATAAAAACCACCACCGTGTTGCAGCCATTGTCGGCCCGTATTTAAGCGGCAAAACATCACTTCTTGAAAGTATATTATATAAAGCCGGGGCGATTAAACGCAAAGGCGATGTGAAGCACGCCAATATGATTGGCGATAATTTACCCGAAGCCAAAGCCCGGCAAATGAGCACGGAAGTGAATATTGCCTCTTTTGATTATTTAGGTGACGGGTGGACCGTTCTCGATTGTCCAGGATCGGCTGAACTCGTCCAAGAAACAAAAAATGCTTTGATGGTGGCAGATATAGCCATCGTTGTTGCCGAGGCCGATACGGAAAAAGTTCAAACGCTGGAGCCGCTGTTGAAATTTATCGATCAACATAATATTCCGCATTTGCTATTTATCAATAAAATTGAAACTGCTCACACTGGGGTGCGCGCCACATTAAACGCGTTGCAAAGTTTTTCATCCCATCCTTTGGTGTTGCGTGAAATTCCCATTCGTAAAGACGGTGTTGTGACCGGGCATGTGGATCTCGTTAGTGAACGGGCCTTTCAATGGAACGAAGGGAAACCATCGAATTTAATTCAAATACCGGATACAAGTTTGGATCAAGAACAAACTGAACGGAATGACATGTTAGAAAGTCTGGCTGATTTTAATGATGGCTTGTTAGAAGAGCTGCTAGAAGACATTAAGCCAACAGCAGAAGAAATTTTTGAAAATATTATACGGGACGTAAAAGATAATTTAATCGTCCCGGTTTTTTTTGGGTCTAGCGAACATGATTTTGCCATCACCCGGGTGTTAAAAGCATTGCGACATGACTGTCCGGGTGTTGATCAGGTGAGTAAACGTCTGCAAATAAAATCTTCGGACGGATTAATTTGCCAAGTATTTAAAACTGTTCACGCCGGCCACGCTGGCCGGGTATCCATGGCGAGGGTCATATCCGGAACAGTTAATGACGGCATGGATCTAAACGGCCACCGCATTAGCGGATTGTATAAAATGTTTGGGCAAAAATATAATAAATGTGAGAACGCCATGGCTGGCGACATTGTCGCCTTGGGGCGTATCAATGACGTTTATACCGGTGATGTAATGGCAACTGTTGATGGCGTCCAATCAAATTGGACTGATGGCGTTGCGCCGTTGTTTTCTTTGGCCGTTCAAATAAAAAACCCAGCCGATGAAGTTAAACTGATGGGCGCATTGAATAAATTGGTGGATGAAGACCCTTCGTTGAAGTTTGAAAACGTGACGGAAACGGGTGAATTAATTATATATGGTCAAGGTGAAATGCATTTACTTATCGCCATCGATAAATTGTTGTCCCGGTTTTCTGTGGAAGTCGCCAGTACTGAACCTAAGACCGCTTATAAAGAAACAATTCAAAACGCTACATCCATTCATGCCAGACATAAAAAACAAAGCGGTGGGCACGGCGAATTTGGTGATGTGCACCTAGAAATAAAACCGTTGCCGCGTGGATCGGGCTATCAATTTTTTGATCAAATTACGGGCGGTGTGGTTCCTAAAAAATACATACCCGCTGTCGAAGCCGGCGTGTTGGAAGCCCTAAGGAAAGGGCCGTTGGGATACCCCGTCATCGATTTGAGCGTGACTTTAACAGATGGTCAGCATCATAACGTTGACAGTTCAGAAATGGCATTTAGAAAAGCCGCCGGACAAGCCATGCGCGAGGGATTGCTAGAATGCGCGCCGGTTTTATTGGAACCCATCAATGCTGTTGATATTTCGTTACCCCGGGATTATTCATCAAAAGTACAACGCCTTATCAGCGCTCGGCGTGGACAAATTCTGGGTTTCGACGGAAAACCCAATTGGGATGCTTGGGATGTTGTTAGCGTCCATATCCCGCAATCAGAAATGCACGATTTGATCATTGAATTAAGGTCAATGACTTTGGGCGTTGGCACATTTATCAGCCAGTTTGATCACCTGCAGGAACGCAGAAATTAAAATACCCCATCAGGCGATAAAGCCTGCGTGATGGGGCGCTTTTTAATATAGGTGCTAAAGCGTTATGGTGCGGAGATTGATGCTTCGGCTATCTTCGTTGGTGCTTTGGTATCGGTGGTTTCATAAACGAGCGACAATTTGCCACCAGACAAGGCTGCGCCATTGGGGATACGCAACGGCATTTCAATTTGGCGTACTGTATTAGGTGTGTAAACGGCTAAACGTTGAATTTGTCCAACAATGACTTCTTCACCGCCGCCTGCCGGTTTCAGGCGGATCGTTAAATCACCAAAAACAGAGCGCTCACCTTGGCGGTTGATGTTGAACTTCAAACGTTGCAATTTGTCACTTGGATAGGCTGGTGTAATTTTAAGATCAGACAATGATGATGTCATTTCAATTTTTCCCTGACGGATAATTACAGGGATTGTGATACCAAAAATCGGAATGAGTTTAATCTGAACATCGGTTTGTCCCGCCGCTTGTTCGATGCTTTGACCCGCATCGCTTGGCAACGCGCGCATGAATAAATGCGATCTGTATTCGCCATCTTTTAAATTTTTTGGCTTACGCAGAAGCAAACGGATGGCTTGTGATGCGCCTGGCTGCAATGTCACTTGACGCGGGGAAAAACGGAAAAGTTTTTCAGCAAATAATTGGCCTTCTTCGGGGCGACTGATCTCGCTCATGCTGCCGTCTTTTGCCATTTTCATGTTGACGACACTAATCCGGAACGTGGCTGTAGACGAGCCTTTATTGGCAATAGATAATTGCGCGGAACGGGCGCGGCCTTCGAATACAACGCGGGTTGGGGCGACGATTAAATCACCGGCGCTTTGTGCATATGCTTTGCTGGTGCCAAAGTTTAAAGATATCAATAAACCGAACGCCAACAGACCCAGAGTTAGTCGCGTAAAAGTTTTTGTAAGATGTTTGTTTTGCATGAAGTTCGTGCCCCCGGTAATATCTGTTCGACAGTTTTATTAAAAACGGTACTGTATTTATCTACTTAATTATATGAAATCGTGATGTTGATGAATGGGCTACTAACAATCAATGGCAAGGTACCAGCCAAGATAGTATTGCCCGTTGATGTATTTGTTGCCAATGTTTGATTGATGGCGTCAATACTGTTTAGCTCACTAAGCGATTGATCGGTGCTTGCGGTATCATTGATGTTTTCAACCGTTGCATCGGTCTCTAATTCTGTAGTGGCGTCTTGTACCGTGTTCGCATCTTGGGGGAGTGGCTCAAGTTGTGTTATGTTGGTTTCGTTGCTGCCAGCGGCTGTTTGTAAATTAAACTCAGCTTGACCTTGAGGATTCAAAGCAGGCGTGCCGCCGCCGGTGTTGGCAAAAATATTTAAATCAATTGTTTTGCCGCCAAAACTGATGCTGGAATTTTGTGGCAATGATACGGCAACAGCCTGATTAGGCGCGCCACTGATGCGAAACGGTGTTTGTGACGGTTGGTTGCTGATAACAAGTCCATTATTACGATCTGACGTGATGGTTAAAACGATGGACACCGGCGCCGTCGAACTGGCTTGAGCAACAGCGTCTGTAACGGTGACGTTGACCGCACCTGTTGCGATAGCCGCTATGGCGACCGCTGGGACTACAGCGAAAATGGTGACAGCCATTCCTATCGCCAGTTTTTTTGAAAACCGACTGAAATGGTTGTATCGTGTATTCTTGTCCATTTTGTTTATCATCGATTTGTCCGAAATAATTTGATTAAATCAAATTATTTATAACAGTTTAAAACATTAAAAAACTATACCCTATTAAAACAAGCCGCGCTAGCCTTCAGTAAAATACGCCTCGCCGGGTATCCGACGAAGCGCATATTTGTTCTTAAGATTAAGAAAACCTTAGTTGTAGTTCGCTGTTACAGACAAGTTGCCTGTGTAAGACCCGGCCGTTTGGTTGGCGCCAACAGCCAAAGATCCGCCAACATAAAAGACCAATGATCCAGCACTTAAAGCAGGCGATCCACCGGCACTATTTGATGTTGTTAATGTCATCGCCGTGCCTGTTCCCGTTACGGAAACAGTTGTTGGAATGGTCAAAGAAAGTGCGGAATTGGATGTGCCTGTTACAGTAAACTTACTGGCGGTGCCTGTGCTGCCGGCCAATGAGGATACGCCACCAGTTGCTCCAAGCGTGCCTGCGGCATCAGCCGTCACTGTAATCGCGCCTGCCGTTCCTGATGGCGCGATTGATCCAAATTCCATGGACGCATTGGAGGTGATCGCGATCGGAGCGGTTACCGTAACGTTGGTGGCTGAGGTTGCTGTGACTTGTGCGTTTACTGTGTTGACGGCAAACGTTGTTGCCATGGCAACGGCTGCAAAAATTACAAAGCGTTTAATGGAATTTGTCATAAGTTTCTCTTCTTTTTTCTATTTAAAATATAAGCAATGAAATCATTTCGTTACTTGTTGATTTCTTCTGATTAGCACGACGTATAAAGGGTTAATCTGACAGACACCTTACAGTTAGAAATAAAATTAAAGCCATTTGACTATGGATTGATGATCGGGGTATCAAGCAGGATTAACAGAACCGAGCAGCGTCGTTTTAAACAAAGAAGTCGCTTAAAGCCTGACCGCTAACATATGACTTATAGGTGTTTAATTATCAGTTAATGGGTTTCTTGTAATTGGTTAAATTGATCACGCGTTTACTGGGTTCTCTGTCTGTAACTATTTGAAATTTTTTATGAAAAATATTTTTTGTGCATGACTAATTTTTTTAAAATTTGCTGTAGGGCGCAATTTCTGAATGCAGCAACAGTGAGGTTTAATTTAAATTTTACACTCATTGCGATAATTTGTGTTGCTCTTATTATTTTTTTGCTATCGCCATCATACCCGGTTGAAGCTGCGCCAAAAAAATCTGATAAAGTATCAGTAGTTTCTGCCAAGGCCGAATTAAAACGCGTCTCTATTGATCCGATAAAAAGTCAAACCCGGCTTATTTCCGAAGATGAGTTGCTCATACTGCAAATGGAAATGACGGGCTTTTTATTGATCGATGCCATGCCGGGGTACCCAAATCAAGGCAGTGTATTGTTGCCATTACAAGATGTCACAGAAGCACTTGATTTTGCGATTTCCTCTGACCCGGATACAGGTCGGGCCGGGGGCTGGTTTTTAAGTGAAAACCGTCTGTTTTCTTTGAATATTGATCGCAGTGTAGCCATCTATGACGGGCGCACAGAAAAATTTCCCCCTGAAATGGCGCGTGTTATTGATGGGGATATTTTTGTCGATGCCAGATTAATTGCCAAATGGTTTCCTGTCGATATCAGTTTTGATTTATCGAATTTGCTGGTTGAAATCGAATCCCGAGAGCCGTTACCCATTGAACAAAAACTTGAACGTAATCAGCGCCGTAAAAAAGCATTGGCCCAAAAAACCCGTACGGGAGAAAAAACACCAACGCGACCGGTGCCTTATGAATATTTATCGTGGCCGGTGACGGATACCTCTTTGGAATTTAATTTTGATAAAAGTGATACAGGATCGACCAAAGGAATAGTGCAAAACACCCATTCAACATTTGATGTTGGCAAATTAAATGCAGATTTGTTTTTAGTCAGCACCGATAGTAAACAGTTTTCTCAAGCCCGATTGAAACTAGGCCGCAAAGACGTCAGCGGTAATTTATTAGGTTTTTTAAAAGCCTCGGAATTTGAAGTAGGTGATATCGCGACCCCGCAGATGGCCTTGGTGTCATCAACGGAAATTGGTCGTGGTGCGATGTTTTCAAATATACCAATTAATTCCCCTACGGAATTTGGCCGAATAACTTTACAAGGTGACCTGCCTGTTGGCTGGGAAGTTGAGTTATACCGGAATGAAGTTTTGCTGGATTTCAGGGAATCGCAAACCGATGGCCGTTATGTGTTTGAAGACACGCCGTTATTGTTTGGCGTCAATGTGATCAGGCTGGCCTTTTATGGTCCACAAGGTCAAACTCGTGACGAAGTTAAACAAATTCGCGTCGGTGCCGATCAGGTAAAACCGGGGAAAAGCCGTTACCGTGCGGCATTTAATCAACAAGAACGACAACTGCTGCTGGGTAACATTGATGAGCCGTCAAATACCGAATTACAGGGCAAAAGCCGATTAATGGGTGAATATGCCTATGGGTTTTCACGGGAACTAGCGATTGGCAGCAGTTTTATCAGTTTGCCTTTTTCAGGCGGGCGGCGAAATTACGTGGGGGTATTGGCGACCGCTGTACTTGGAAATTACTATGTGCGCGCAGACATAAGCCGTGATGTGTCACGCGGTTGGGCCGGACGCGTATCCGGGCAAACAGCGATCATGGGCGTTAGCATCAATGCGGAATATACGGCATTAAAAAATTTTTCTAGCGAACAATTTTCCGATACAGATACGCCGACTAAAAACATAGCCGAAGCACGGTTAGATGGCGTTGTTAAATTAGGCGGCATTGCTCACGTTCCTGTATCCTTAAAAGGCGCGCGTACTATAAAAGTAGGCGGTGATTCGGAAACCGAACTAACCAACCGGATTTCAGGGGCGTTTGGCCCGGCTTCATTTTCCAATACGCTAAATTGGAGCCGGACCATTAGTGATGGCACCCGGACCACGGCTTTGTCCGGTAATGTTTTGTTGGGCGGGCGTATTGGAAAATTTAAAGTGCGTGGACAATTGGGCTATAATGTTGATCCGATCACAGAATTATCAACTACTTCGCTGACAGCGGATTGGAGTTTGACCAAAAACATCACAGCGAGTACGGCCGTTGCCATAGAATTAACGGATGATAAATTAAAAACTTACAGTATGGGTTTAACCTCAATTTTTGATCTGGCAGCTGTTGGTTTAGATATGGATTATACCAGTGATAACGATATAAGTGGCCGTTTGACCATGTCTTTTTCTACCAACCGTGATCGACAATCGGGCGAGTTTTATATTCAATCAACAAAATTGGCCAATGCGGGGACGGTTACAAGTCGCGTGTTTCTGGATAATAATTTTAATGGCCGGTTTGATGAGGGTGATGAGGCGTTAAAAGACGTGAGTTTTATGGTCAATAGATCAGAAACCCGAGCTGCGACAAATGCCAATGGACAGGCTATTTTAACCGGGCTTGATACCTATAACCCGATTAAGGTTTCTGTGGCAACAGGATCCCTCGAAGATCCTTTTTGGGTGGCCACACCAGAAGCCGTTTTGGTTACCCTACGCCCCGGCGCATCGGTCAATATTGATTTTCCTGTTGTTAGTACCGGTGAAATCGATGGTACTGTTTATAAACGTGATGGCGAATGGGCGGGCGAAGTGGCCGATGTGATGTTACAGTTGGTCGATGATAAAGGCCAAGTCAAACGCGAAACACAAACCTCATTTGATGGTTTTTATCTTTTTGATTTTGTCGTTCCCGGAACTTATTTTCTGCGTGTTGACCCGGATCAGGTGGTGCGTTTGAAACTCGATGCCCCGTCGCCTAAAAAAGTTGTAATTGATGGTGACGGGACGATTATAAATGGCGAAGACATTGTATTGGAAAAAACCGTTTCTGAAAAATCTTATCGATTGCTATTAAGCGTATTTGCGAGCAAACAAGCCGCAGAGAAAGCATGGAAAAAATTGCAAGCGAAGCTTTCCGAACCGTTGAACGATTTGCAGCCGACGATCGTTGCCGATACGAAAACGGTGGTAAATGGCAAAGATAAAACTGTATATCGTTTGTTTGTCGGGCCCTTATCATCTAGAAAACAAGGTACAGAACTTTGTTTAAGCGTGCGTGATGCCGAAGACGAAGGCTGGTGTAATCCGCTTCGAGTTCAAAGGCGCTAAGGCCGAGATAGTAGGTTGAAAATATTATGAAATTCTCCATCGTTCCAGTTACTCCGTTTCAACAAAATTCAACTCTTGTATGGGACGAAACAACATTGCAGGGCGCGGTAGTTGATCCCGGTGGTGATCTGGAGAGGATCATTGGTGTGGCCGAACAAAACGGCGTGACCATAGAAAAAATTCTGGCGACCCACGGTCATGTGGATCATGTGGGCGCCGTCATGGATCTATCCGAGCTATTGGATATTCCTATCGAAGGACCGCATATTGACGATTTATTCTGGATTAACAGATTGCCAGAAGATGCTGAAAAATACGGATTTCCTAAATCCCGTTCATTTGTCTCAAACCGGTGGCTTGAAAATGAAGATAAAATTGAAATTGGCACGATGAAATTGTCGGTCCGTCATTGTCCCGGTCATACGCCCGGGCATGTTATTTTTTTCCATGAGCCGTCAAAATTAGCCATCGTCGGGGACGTGTTGTTCCAAGGCTCTATAGGCCGCACTGATTTCCCAAAGGGTGATTTGCCGACATTATTGTCATCGATTAAAAATCGTTTATGGCCATTGGGGCGTGATGTGTCTTTTATTCCGGGGCATGGTCCGATGTCGACTTTTGCTGATGAACGCCAATCCAATCCCTATGTCGGGGATGAGGTTGGCTGAGCGTTACATTTTGTCACAATTTTTATCAATTATGACAAACTTCAGACAGAATAGGTGTGTTAACACTTAATACTGGAATTGATTAATTTTATGACTAAATATTAATCTTCATAAGTATTCAGTGAATTATAATCAAAGGAAAAAATGAACATGCAAACCAAACTTGAAATTAAAGGTATGACCTGTGGTCATTGTGTTGGTGCCGTTGAAAAAGCGCTTAATGCTGTGGCTGGTGTAGACCAAGTCATTGACGTTAGCAAAGACAATGAAAGTGCTATCATTGAAGGCGATGCTGATCAAAAAGCACTGGTTCAGGCCGTTATTGACGAAGGCTATGAAGCTCGGGTTATCTAAAAACATGACCGCATATGGTCGATATAAATAAAGGTGATGGTGTTATGAGTGACGTTTCGTTTCGGGTTCAAGGTATGACGTGTGCATCATGTGTGCGCCGTGTTGAGAAAGCGTTAGATAATGTCCCCGGTGTTCATAAAAGCACTGTCAATTTATCAACCAACAAAGCCACTATTGATATCAACCCAGATGAGACAAATGTCGAAATACTGTTGGCGGCGGTTAAAGACGCCGGATACCCCGCCGTTTCGGAAACCGTTGACTATGGCGTGATGGGCATGACGTGCGCGTCGTGCGTTGGCCGGGTAGAACGCGCTTTGTCTAAATTACCGGGGGTGTTGGATGCCCAGGTTAATTTAAGCATGGAACGGGCCAGCATTACTTTTTTACCTGATGTAACGTCTGCGGTTGAATTGCGTGCAACCATCGCCGATGCGGGATACACACCACAATTGTTGGATGACAACGCTGGTGATGATCCAGAACAAGCCGCCCGCGTCGCGGAATTTAAAAGCTTGCGCTTTGATGTGATTTTTGCCGCCAGTTTTACCATCCCGTTGTTTACCATTGCGATGATTAAATTTTACGCACCTGTTGAAGAGGTCATGCTGTCGATCATGTCTCTTGAAGGCTGGATTTGGGTGGAATTTTTGTTGGCTGCCCCGGTTCAATTCTGGGCTGGGAAACGGTTTTATGTTTCCGGTTGGGCAGAAATTAAACATTTCAGCCCGGGTATGAGCAGCCTTGTCATGCTGGGAACATCGGCTGCATTTATCTATTCATTGTTGGCATTGTTTGTACCGGAAATATTTCCAGCAGGGGCGGCTAATTCCTATTTCGAAGCCGCCGGGGTCATCATTACATTGATTTTGCTGGGTCGGTTATTAGAATCTGCTGCCAAAGGACGCACATCCGAAGCCATCAAAAAGCTGATGCAACTGCAAAGTAAAACAGCCACCGTCATTCGTGGTGGCGTGGAAATGGAACTGCCCATCGACGATGTCATCGTCGGCGATGTTATTCAAGTCAAGCCCGGCGAAAGCGTGCCTGTGGACGGGGTCATTACCGAAGGTTCAAGTTTTATTGATGAAGCCATGATTACGGGTGAACCGATCCCGGTTGAAAAATCAATCGGCGCCGAAGTTGTTGGCAGCACCATTAACAAAACAGGTGCTTTTCAATTTAAAGCCACCCGTATCGGCAAGGACACCGTGCTGAGCCGGATTATCAAAATGGTCGAAGACGCACAAAGCTCGAAACCTGAAATTCAAAAAATAGCCGATCGTATTGCAGGCGTGTTTGTCCCTGTGGTGATCGTTTTTGCTACACTTACCTTTGCTGTCTGGTTGATTTTTGGTCCTGATCCAGCCTTAAGCTTTGCCTTTGTTACTGCCGTGTCAGTGTTGTTGATCGCCTGTCCTTGTGCTATGGGACTGGCGACACCCACCGCGATTATGGTGGGCACGGGCAAAGGTGCCGAATTGGGTGTGCTGTTCCGCAAAGGCACGGCCTTGGAACAGCTCGCCAAAATCGACACCGTGATTATGGATAAAACTGGAACCTTGACGCTTGGTCGCCCGACATTAACGGATTTCATTGTCACAGAAGATTTTTCATCTGATGAAGCCGAGGTTTTAGGATTAGTGGCGGCCGCTGAAAGCAAATCGGAACACCCGATTGCCGATGCCATTGTTAAAGGTGCCAAGGATAAAGGCATAGAAGTTTTGGGCGTTGATGCGTTTGAAGCCGAACCCGGGTTTGGTATCGAAGCCATGGTTGCGGGCCGTAAAGTCAACGTTGGTGCCGATCGATATATGAAAAAACTGGGCATTGAATTAGGCGACACAGAAAACAAAGCGAGCGCGCTCGCCGAGCAAGCAAAATCGCCGTTGTATGCCGCCGTCGATGGTAAATTAGCGGCAGTTGTGGCTGTTGCTGATCCTTTAAAAGATGGATCAAAAGAGGCTGTTGCCGCATTGCATAAACTGGGTTTAAGTGTGGCTATGTTAACGGGTGATAATGCCAAAACAGCAAAAGCCATTGCGGGACAAGTCGGTATTGATAAAGTTTTAGCCGAAGTTTTACCCGATCAAAAAGCCGCCGAAGTCGCAGGGCAACAACAATCCGGTGGCAACGTTGCTTTTGTTGGTGACGGCATCAATGATGCACCTGCTTTGGCTCAGGCCGATGTCGGCATTGCCATTGGCACCGGTACCGACATTGCGATCGAAGCTGCCGATGTGATTTTGATGTCTGGTGATTTGCGCGGCATTGTTAATGCGGCGGGATTGTCGCGGCAAACGCTTAAAACCATCAAAATGAACTTTTTCTGGGCCTATGCCTATAACGTGGCTTTGATCCCGCTTGCAGCTGGGGCTTTTTATCCTTTGTTGGGTGTCCTGTTGAACCCGATGTTAGCCGCAGGCGCCATGAGTATTTCCAGTTTGTTTGTGGTCACCAATTCATTGCGCTTGAAAGGATTTAAAGCGCCGCTTGAAACGGCCGTCGTCAGCAAGGGCAACGGGAACACCGAAATCTTGCAAACGGCATAGTTTATCCTCTACCAGACGATTTTTTGTTTTGCTTGAACCCGGATATATCGGGATGTAAAATGCGTTGATCATCGCGACATAATTATTATTCAACAAACGAATATCTGATATTTTCTGTTCGGAAGGTTAAAGCCTGTGGTCCATTTGATTGCTGTGGCAATTGGCATCATGCTTATTTTTATGGGCGTGTTGATGGGAATTCCAGCCGTTGTAGACCTAGAAGGTGGGTTTGCTGATTGGAACGTTTTTGCCTTATCTGCGGCGGCGTCCATATTTGTTGGCTCAATGTGTGTGTTAACTTTTGCCGGGCAAAACTATAAAGTCGGCTTAAGAAGTGCTTATTTATTAACAGTGTGCAGTTGGCTAGCACTTTCATTAGTGGCGGCGTTGCCGTTCTGGTTTTCAGGGAGCGGTATAAGTTTTACCGATGCCGTGTTCGAAGCCGTGTCCGGTTTAACAACCACCGGATCAACTGTATTAACAGGGCTTGATACCTTGCCGCCGGGGTTGTTGTTATGGCGTGGTATTTTGCAATGGATCGGCGGCGTTGGCATTATTGTCATGGCGGTTTTGGCGTTGCCGTTTTTGCGCGTTGGCGGCATGCAACTTTATCAACTTGAATCGTCTGATTTTGCTGATAAAACATCGGACCGAATCACAGAAATCGTCATTCAGATTTTATTTGTCTACTTGGTTCTAACGGTTTTGTCAGGGGCTTTGTACAAAGCTTTTGGCATGACGTTATTGCAAGCCACGATCCATGCCATGACCACGGTTTCAACAGGGGGATTTTCAACTTCTGATCAATCTATGGGCTTTTTCAATAATGCTTCGATAAAATGGGTGGCGGTGATTTTTATGATTGCAGGAAGTTTGCCCTTTAATAGTTATGTTAAAGCATTGCGTAAAAAAGATATTAGCGTCATGACCAAAGATAGCCAAATCAGAGTTTTTTTCACCCTGATAATGATCGCTGTTGGTTTGTTGTTTTTGAATTTATGGACCGTTACTGATATTTTTGAGGGTGGACAAATTACGGATATCGTTTTTTCTGTGGTGTCTGTTGTGACGACTACTGGGTTTGCATCAGGTGATTATTTGTTGTGGGGATCGTTCGCCGTTGTTTTGTTTTTTTTCCTCACTTTTGTAGGCGGTTGCGCCGGGTCCACGGCTGGCGGGATTAAAATTTTCAGATTTGAAATCATGAGTCTGGAAATTCGCAGACAATGTATGATTATGGTTCATCCGCACAGGGTGGTGATGAACACGCTGAATGGGCGCCCGATCCGGCGTTCTGTCACAGCGTCCATTGGTATGTATTTTATTTTATTTTTTTTGACAGTGGTGATCATCACCGTTATCAACGCTGCAATTGGTATTGATTACATAACATCATTCAGTGCGGCATTAACAGCCGTTAGCAATGTCGGTCCCGGTCTTGGACAAATTATTGGCCCGTCGGGGACTTTTTCAACGCTACCGGATGCATCAAAATGGGTGTTGGATTTTGCAATGTTGGCAGGAAGGCTTGAATTTATGACCGTGTATGTTTTATTGGCGCCTGTATTTTGGCACGATTTAGTTTGGGCACAGTGATGCTATGAAATCAGTGCCGCATCTTATTTTTGCCATAAATTTTTTATTAATGATTTTAAATTTTTATCCTCTCAAACTCTCAATTTAGGATTTTATTACATTGAAATATATGTTGGACACTTTGGTCACCTCAAAAAGGCTGCGGTTTTGGCTGTATTGCCTTGGGGTATTTATTGTTATTCAAACGCTCGGGCGATTGGTCTTAACCGCTTGGGTGGCTGTCGAAAGCCCAAATGCTGTATTACCGATTTTAATCAGATTCCCATTAGGTGTTGTTGATGATGTCGTCATGTCGGTTATTTTGGGATTGCCTTTTTTATTGGGTTTAGTTGCTTTTGGTAATCTGGCGCATAAACGGCCTTTTAAATGGGTGGCACACGGGATGTTGTTGGTATTTTCTGTGGCGTTGATATTTATTGAAGTGTCACAGTTATTTTTCTGGAACGAATTTGATAGCCGTTTTAATGGCATCGCCATTAATTATTTGTTGTTCCCACGCGAAGTCATTGGCAACATAAAAGAATCTTTTAACCTAAATATATATTTGCCAATTATTGGTGCCGTTGGGTTTTTGTTGTATTGGCATTTAAAAAACAAAATGAATTCAGCCATTTTAACGGTCCGTGTTCCCGGTGAACGGAGGGCGTTAACAGCGACGGCCATTATAATGGCAAGCGTTGCAGTTTTTGGTTTTTCATTAGGTGCTTTGAGCAACAGTTCAAACCGCGAAGTCAATGAGGTGACTTTAAACGGCTACCGTGGTTTTTTGAATGCGGCGTTGACCAACGATACGGAATATGACGGACTTTATCCGGGCATTGATGAAGCCGAGGCCCTCTTAACATTGCGGGCCATGGTTGCCCAAGATAACACGAAATTTCTTGCGTCACCCAATGAACGCAGCTTGCTGAGGCGTGTGGAAAATAGACCTCGCAAAAAAAAGCTGAATGTTGTGATGGTGATTGAGGAATCATTTGGTGCAACCTACGTCGATGGTTTTGATAATGACAGAAAGGAGCGCATTACGCCAAGCCTATCTGGTTTGATTAAACAAGGGCTTTATTTTAACAACATGTATGCCACGGGCAACAGAACGGTGCGTGGGTTAGAAGCCTTGTTAACGTCGTTTCCGCCGATCCCTGGTATTTCAACGGCTCGCCGCCCGGGGTCCAAAGGCATGAACTCCTTGGCATTTATGCTGAAAAACCAAGGGTACGAAACGGCCTTCCTGTACGGTGGGCGGGCGTTGTTTGATAACATGGGCACGTTTTGGTCAACTACGGGGTTTAGCGAAGTTTGGGAAGAAAGTGATGTTGCCGAGAAGCCGTTTACCACAGCGTGGGGGGCGGCCGATGAATATCTATTTACCGAAGCCATGAAACGAATAGATGAAAAAACCAAAACAGGAAAACCGTTTTTATTGACGATGCTGACGGTTTCAAACCATCGCCCCTATGTTTATCCCGAAGGGCGCATTGACAAAGACCCCGCGCAAAAACGCAAAGAAAATTCGGCCACTTATGCTGATTGGGCATTTGGTGATTTTATCAAGCGGGCCAAATCGAAACCTTGGTTTGAGGACACTATTTTTATTTTTGTCGCCGACCATGGACCTAAAGTAAATGGGGCGGCCGTCGTTCCTGTGCCATCATACCGGGTGCCATTGTTGTTTTATGCGCCAAAATATATCAAGCCTGAGGTAAATCAAACGCTGGGATCAAGCGTTGACTTTACACCGACATTATTAGGTCTTTTAGGCCTTAGTTACGATAGTCCATTTTTTGGTGTTGATTTGAAGCGCGTACCCGAAGGCCAAGGTCGCGTATTGATGGGACATAATTTTTCGGTGGCCTATGGCAACGAGAAAACGGTTGCTATTTTACGGCCCAAAGGGGCATCCAAAGGTTACGATATGAAAGTAGGGCCTTATGAATTAACGCCCAGAACCGAAGGCCCCGATGCGGCTGCTTTGAAAAAAGCAAAAGCCATTTACCAAACCGCTCATAAAATGTTTTATGCGAAAGAATACCACAGCCTGAAAGCGAAAGTAGAAAAAATGGTTAAGGTGCAATAACCAACAACGGTGTTTTTGATGTGGAAAAAACAGCAGGGGTATGGGTGATAATATCCCCATCCCCTTGAACAGGGCGGCTTTTGGGTGTTGTGACGATAAGTTTGTCTATTTTTTTAATGGCCGTGGTTTTTGTCTCTAACGAATGCCCTAAAGCCAACTTTAAAATCATAGTACAGGTGGCTAACCGTCCGGCGGATTTTTGCAGGCAAGCATAAAGCTTTTCATCAAAAACCGATGCTTGTTTTGCCCAAGAAAAAGCCCCGGCGTAATAGCGCCCCTTGGCGATTAACAAGCCTTCTATTTGTTGGGCGGTATTATCCTGTTGAACGGTAAAACAGCGAGGGGTTAGTGTAACCCATTGTTTTAAAGCTTGAACTCCATAGGCCGCTTTGCCAATTATTTTTTTTAATGGAGCCGAAAAATTTGCAACCACATCGGCATCAAAACCGATGCTTGCTGTTACCAAAAACAAACGGTTGTTGACGATACCGGGGAATATTTTCTTCTTTTTTCCGGTTAAAATCACGGCGGCCAACGGTTTTGCTTTTTCGGGTAAATTTAGTTCTTTTACCAGTAAATTAACGGTGCCCATTGGGACCACCGCCAAAGCGATATCAGACCCCAGTAACGCGCTTGCGATTTCATTAACCGTACCGTCACCACCAGCGGCAACGACGATATCAGTTTGTTCGCTGATGGCGGCCAAAGCAAGTTCGCGTTCGTGGCCGGCATATCGGGTTTTTAAAATATTGATGTTTGCAGTACCCGTTTTTAACTGTTGGATGACGCTCTCAAGTAATTTGTTCCGCCGTCCGCCCCCGGCGACCGGATTGACAATAATAGTGATGGATAGGTTTTTATGCATCAAAGCGATGTCGCTGCACGGGAGGCTTGGTCATAAAGGCCTGAAATCAAACGTAAATTAGCCGCTGATTTTGGGATTTCCTGATCATCATGGTCAATCCCCTGCATGGCAGAAATTAGACATTGTTCGCGAATTATTCGGTAGTCTTCGCACAATTTCTGCCCTGATTCCGTGGTCGAGTAAAAAATTTCCTTGCCGCGTTTTTGACGCTGAACAAGATCGGCTTTAACAAGTTTTTTCAATGCATAATTAACGGTGTGTTGATCATCGATGTTCAACATAAATGTGATATCAACCAATCGTTTGGCTCGGTCGCGGTGGTTAACGTTATGCAATGCCAAAACTTCTAATGGGCTAAAATCCGGATAGCCGCACGCCGCCATGCAACGTGTCATCCAGCGGCTAAAAGCATTGTGGGCGATGATTAAACCGAATTCAAACTCGCTTAGCCGCCAGCCGTCGGTCGATGCCAAATGTTGTGAAGATACAATCGGGGGCGTGGTCGCATCTAAGTCCTTGTCGTCTGGGCTGCTCATCGTCCGCTCCTTGAATTTTTGGCGTTACCCACCCGGTGTACCTGACAACCGTGGGGCATTGAAAGTATTAAATCATAGTCTATTGGCCCCACCCCCCACCACCGGGGGTTAGAATATGAAAAATATCACCGGCCTGCATTTCAACTTGCTGGCATCCGGACAGTTTTAATTGCTGTCCGTCATGTCGGGTGACGGCGTTTATTCCAGACTTCCCATTGGCTCCACCCTGCATGCCAAACGGTGATGTTTGGCGTTTGCCGGACAGGATGGCCGCTGTCATGGGTTTTAAAAATTTAATAGAACGGATAACGCCATCTCCGCCTGTCTGTTGTCCTTTGCCTCCTGAATTTTGGCGTATGGAGAATTCATCGACGCGCACCGGGAAACGCCATTCTAAAATTTCTGCATCGGTTAGGCGTGAATTGGTCATGTGGGTGTGGACTGCATGAGCGCCACCGAAATCATGCCCTGCGCCACCGCCACCGCAAATGGTTTCATAATGTTGATGAACCGTATCGCCGAATGTGAAATTATTCATGGTGCCTTGGGATGATGCCATAATTCCAAGAGCTGCGAACAAAGCATCGGTGATGCATTGGCTGACTTCGACATTGCCTGCCACGACGGCAGCGGGTGGTGCTGGATTTAACATCGAACCCGTTGGTGTAATGATTGTCAACGGTCGCATACAGCCTTCGTTCAACGGAATATCCGATTGGATTAATGTTCTGAATACATATAAAACAGCGGCATGGGTGATGGCTTTTGGTGCATTAAAATTGTTGGGTTGTTGTGAACTGGTTCCAGTGAAATCAATGCACGCAGACTGCGATGTGTGGTTGATATCAATGGTAACTTTGATTTTAGCGCCACCATCCAAGGTCAATTCAAATTGGCCGCTTTTTAATACGTCGATGACGGACCGAACTTGTTGCTCTGCATTGTCTTGAATGGCACTCATATAATCGGCGACGGTTTTTTCACCAAATTCTTGACCCATTGATAATAATTCTTGTGACCCTTTGGCATTGGCCGCTATTTGTGCTTTTAAATCGAGCATATTTTGTTTTGCGTTGCGGCTGGGATAGGGGCCTGATTGTAATAATAGTTGGCATTCCGATTCTAGAAATCGGCCATTTTCAACAAGTTTAAAAACATCGATTAAAATGCCTTCTTGTTCGATGGAGCGGCTATCCGGCGGCATGGACCCAGGTGTAATGCCGCCAATGTCCGCATGGTGAGCCCGGCTTGCCACATAAAAAATAATAGCTGTTTGTTGGTCGTTGAAAATCGGCGTGACCACAGTGATGTCCGGCAAATGCGTGCCACCGTTATAGGGGGAATTTAACATATAAACGTCCCCCGGTTCGATTGCGGTGCCTCGTGCTGCTAATACCGCTCGCACGCTTTCACCCATTGAGCCTAAATGCACGGGGACATGCGGCGCATTGGCGACCAGTCCACCATTTTGGTCAAATAACGCACATGAAAAATCGAGTCGTTCTTTAATGTTGGTCGAATAAGCTGTGTTTCTTAGCGTTACACCCATCTGTTCGGCAATTGACATAAACCGGTTGTTAAAAATTTCCAGCCGCACAGGATCGATGGACGTATCTTGGCTATTGTTAGTAATTAATGGGGACGTGCGTTGCAGAATGATATCGCCGCTGTTTTTTAATAAAGCCGTCCAGCCCGGCTCAACAACAATGGTCGAAACCGTTTCCAAAATAATGGCGGGTCCATGAACGGGATGGCCGACGGGAATTTTGTCACGCTGATAGATGGCCGTGTTTTTGGTTTCACCAACCATAGTGATCGGGCGGTGTTGCAGGGCAGTTAATGTTGGCTCAATATTTGGCTTTGAACTTTGTTGAAATATTTCGTTGCCGCTTTGGCCGATAATTTGGGCTTGAACAGCGGCGACTACCAGTTCGACGTCCTCCATGACAAATCCGAATTGTTTCCGGTGCATACTTTCAAACTGCTGTTTAATCTGTTGAACATCTGCAAACTCAGTTAACAATGTGCTGTCGGTGCCAAGGTATTTCATATGTAGTTTACGGTGTATCGACATATTGTGTTGATTGATGCCTTGTGCTTGTAATTGGCGTTTTCCTTCGATCTCTTTTTCTGCAAAAAACTGTTGGGCTAAAGACAGCGTTTCTGAATTTAACATGGCCTCAATCGTTTGTTCTTTGATGATGGTGATGGGGGCTAACCCCATACCATAGGCCGAAAGCACCCCAGCGTAGGGGTTAAGTAAAATTTTTGTCATACCCAATGCATCAGCCACCAAACAGGCATGCTGTCCACCGGCACCACCAAAACAGTTCAGCACATAATCGCTGACATCAAAACCGCGTTCCGTTGAAATTTTTCGGCAAGCGGCGGCCATGTTTTGGCTGGCGACATTTAAAAAACCTTCGGCAATGTTTTCAGGCGTCATAACTTGCCCGGTTTGTTTTTTGATTTTTTTGGCAAGGGTTTGAAATTTTTTCTCGACAGCTTTGCAATCAAGCGGTTGATCGGCATTTTTACCAAACACTTGCGGGAAAAAATCTGGTTGTAATTTACCCAGTTGCACGTTGCAATCGGTGACGGTTAACGGACCATCTCGGCCATAGCTAGCAGGGCCAGGGTTGGCGCCGGCCGACCCTGGACCAACTTTAAATCGACCATGATCAAAATGTAAAATAGACCCACCACCTGCGGCTACCGTATGGATGTTCATCATTGGCACGCGGACGCGGACGCCGGCCACGACCGTTTCATAACGGCGTTCAAAATCACCTGAATAATGGCTAACATCTGTTGACGTGCCGCCCATGTCGAATCCGATGATGTTGTTGAATCCTGCGTATTTTCCGGTGGCGACCATGGCATTGATGCCCCCTGCTGGACCAGATAAAATCGCGTCTTTACCACGGAACTGTTTTGCATCCGTTAACCCGCCATCCGATTTCATGAACAACAAACGGATGTCACCTGTTTGATCGCTAACGCGTTTTATATATTTATTTAAAATGGGCGATAAATAAGCGTCAACTACGGTCGTATCTCCGCGCCCGATCAAACTGATCATGGGGCTGACTTCATGGGATACACTGACATTTTCAAAACCAATGTCACGTGCAATTTTTGCAGCTTGTTGTTCGTGTTCTGGGAACCTGTATCCATGCATAAAAACAATGGCGCAGCTTTTTAAACCATCGGCATAAGCTTTTGATAAACTTTGATGCAAGTCTTTCTCGTTCAAAGGTTTGATGATTTTGCCATCTGCCCCAACGCGTTCTTGGGCTTCGACAACGTGTTCATAAATTTGTGTTGCCGGTTGGATATCAAGGGCAAAAATATCAGGTCTGGTTTGATAACCGATTTTCAAAACGTCAGCAAAACCTGCTGTGGTCACTAAAACGGTACGTTGCCCCCGGCGTTCAAGCAGGGCATTGGTGGCAACCGTGGTGCCCATTTTTATGACTTCAATCTGATCGGTGGGAAGGGGCGCATTTGCGGGCAGGTTTAAAATTTCGCGAATGCCATGTAATGCCGCATCTTCATAACATTCCGGATTTTCCGATAATAATTTATGGGTTGTTAACATGCCATCAGGAGACAAGGCTACTAAATCAGTGAACGTACCACCCCGATCCACCCAAAATTGCCATTTTTTGCGATTGCATAATTTAGTGTTGGAATCGATGTTTTGTGAGGCTGGTTGTGGTATTGGCATGATCATGAACTCAGTGATTTAAATATGTGATGTGTTAACGATTATAATTTATCGATAAAATGTCAAGAAAATTATTGCAAATTATAAATATTATGGAGTAAGGTGTAATCCATAAGACAAAAGCATGCCGTCTATTGACGTGGACGCATGAAAAAATACAATGACATGACCAATTAATAATTTGCAGGGAGAACAAGCTAATGTCGAATATAACTAGACTATTAAGCACGGGCCTGATGGCGGCAACGCTAACCGCCGGTGCTGTATCAATTGCATCGGCTCAGGAATGGAATATGCCGACACCATATCCGGATAAAACGTTCCACACACAAAATATCAGCATCTTTGCCAAAGATGTGGCCGAAGCCACTTCAGGCAAGCTGAAAATTAAAGTACATTCCGCCGGATCATTGTTTAAACACAAAGAGATTAAAAACGCTGTGCGTTCCAATCAGGTGCCGATTGGTGAGTTTTTCATGGGCTTATTAGCCAATGAAGATCCGGCCTTTGGCATTGATACACAGCCGTTTTTGGCAACAAATTATAAAGACGCCAAAAAATTATGGGCTGCACAACGTCCTGTTGTTGAAAAATTATTCGATAAACAAGGTCTGATGGTTCTGTATTCTGTTCCATGGCCGCCTCAGGGTTTATATACAAAAAAAGAAATTAAAACCGTGGATGATTTAAAAGGATTAAAGTTCCGTACCTATAACCCGACACTTGAAAAATTCGCAAGCCTTGCCGGTGCCGCACCAACTCAAGTTCAAGTTCCGGATATTCCGCAAGCTTTTGCAACAGGCCGGGTCGAAGCCATGATTACGTCGCCTTCCACAGGGGCCAATTCCAAAGCGTGGGATTTTTTGAGTGTTTATACGGATATTCAAGCTTGGTTGCCTAAAAATGTGGTTGTTGTGAACAAAAAAGCATTCCGCAAATTGGATCAGGCCGTTCAGGAGCAGTTGTTGGCTATGGCTAAAAAAGCTGAAAACCGTGGTTGGGAAATGAGCCAAAAAGAAACCGCGACTAAAACAGAAATACTGCGCAAAAACGGTATTAAAATTATGAAACCGTCCGCGGAACTAATGTCAGGGCTAAAATCTATCGGTGCTAAAATGATGGCCGATTGGAAAAAATCCGCAGGCGACGAAGGCGCCGCAATTCTGAAAGCCTTTGCTCAATAATAAACATTAAATATAAAAGGGCCTCGTTTAAAACGGGGTCCTTTTTTTATAAATTTTATTTAAGAAGGGTGGGCGCAATGCGCAAATTTTTAGATAAATTATACGCTTTAAGTGGCGGCGTTGCTGCCCTTTGTATTGTGATGATCACAGGCTTGGTCTTTGCCCAGGTGGTACTGAATTTAACCGATAAAATTTGGGCATCGATATTTGGCGGGGCAATCGGTTTAACGATCCCGTCCTATGCGGATTTCACGGGTTTCTTTTTGGCAACCGCCTCATTTTTTGCATTGGCCTATACTTTGAAAGAAGGCGGCCATATCCGCGTGTCGTTATTTATTCAACGTTTGCCAGAAAAAAGCAGACGCCATATAGAAATCTGGTGCTGTGCCTTGGCATCGGTCATTTCATTGTATTTTACATACTATACGGTTTTGTTAATAATCGACGCGTTTCAATATAATGATTTATCATCAGGAATGATTGCTGTGCCATTATGGGTGCCGCAATCGGCAATGGCCATGGGATTGCTGGTGCTAAGCATCGCTTTGATCGATGAATTATTTACCGTGTTATTGGGCCAAGACCCCAGTTACGCTGACAAAGGTGAAAACCTGTTGGCAGGTAATGATGCTATTCCGTCATCAATTATAGACGCGGAATAAATGTATCATGGCTGAAATTATTTTTACCGTTGTTTTATTATCGGTTTTGTTTTTATTGCTCGGCAGCGGTGTCTGGGTGGCATTTTCATTGATTTCTGTGGCGATGGCTGCATTTATTCTGTTCACTGATGCATCTTTTGGCGAAATACTGGCGACAACTGTTTGGGGTGCCAGCAATTCGTGGGCGTTGGCGGCATTACCGTTGTTTATCTGGATGGGTGAAATATTATTCAGATCCAAATTATCCGAAGATATGTTCAGCGGCTTGTCACCATGGATGAACAGTCTGCCGGGACGTTTGTTACACGTTAATATTTTTGGCTGTGCCATTTTTGCAGCTGTATCCGGATCGTCTGCGGCAACGGCTGCGACCATCGGCAAAATGGCCATACCAGAATTGGCGGGGCGCAAATACCCGGAAAGTATGATCCTTGGCACTTTGGCCGGATCAGCAACGCTGGGGTTATTAATTCCACCGTCGATAATTCTGATTGTTTATGGTGTGGCGACAGAACAATCCATAGCCCGCCTGTTTGTGGCCGGGGTATTGCCGGGATTATTACTGGTGACGTTGTTTGTTGGGTTTGTTGCAATTTGGTCCTTAAAAAATAAGGATAAAATCCCGCCACGCGATCCGGATTTACCGTTCCTTGAAAAAATAAATCGAACGAAAAAACTAATCCCCGTTGTTGGATTGATCGCTGGTGTGATCGGTTCCATTTATTCCGGTGTTGCATCGCCGACGGATGCCGCGGCTGTCGGTGTGGTTTTAGCATTGGTGTTGTCATGGTCTTCGGGGGCGTTGAACAAGAATACGTTTAAAGCCGGTCTAATGGGGGCGACAAAAACGTCTTGTATGATTGCTTTTATTCTGGCTGGTGCCGCTTTTTTAACCGTAGCCATGGGTTTTTCCGGTATTCCACGGGCGCTGGCGAGTTGGATAGGGCAGTATGATTTATCGCCTTATGCTCTGCTCGCCGCATTAACCGTGTTTTTTATTATTTTGGGCTGTTTTCTGGATGGAATATCGGTTGTCGTCTTAACTACCTCGGTGATTTTACCGATGGTCGAACAAGCGGGCATTGATCCGTTGTGGTTTGGTATCTATATCGTGATTGTTGTTGAAATGTCACAAATAACCCCGCCTGTAGGATTTAATCTGTTTGTAATTCAATCGCTTACCGGGAGAAGTATCCTGCATGTGGCGAAAGCCGCTACGCCATTTTTTCTATTGCTTCTGTTGGGGCTTGGTATCATTGTCGGGTTCCCGGAAATTGTCACGGTGTTGCCAAATTTAATGGGTGGATAAAAAACGATTGATTTCTGCTATACGCCGTAAAGGTAAAAAAAAATGTTTTATAAAACGGATGGCCCGCATGGGCTTCCCCACGATCCCTTGAAATCCTGCATCGTGCCTAGGCCGATTGGCTGGATTAGTTCTGTTAACCAAGCCGGGCATGTGAATTTAGCCCCTTATAGCTTTTTTAATGGTGTCTCAGGCGCCCCGCCGATGGTCATGTTTTCCACTAACGGACGGCAACCGCACGGGGCCAAGGACACCGCAGGCAATGTGGAAACAACCCATGAATTTGTAGTCAATATGGTTAATATTGATCTGCTGGATGCCATGAATACGACGTGTGCGCCGGTCGGGCCTGATATTAACGAAGCCGATTTAGCAGGACTTGAAATGGAACCGTCAGATTGTGTGTCCGTGCCGCGTGTGAAATCTGCGCCTATCCATCTGGAGTGCACCTATTTTCAAACTATGGAATTGCCATCAAATTCAACCGATGAACGCAACGCAATTATTGTCGGCCATATTTTAGGTGTTCATATTCAGGATAAATATCTGGTCGATGGTATGGTTGACGTTGAGGCAATACGGCCATTGGCACGAATGGGCTATATGGATTATACGGTGATTGAAAAAGTTTTTTCACAAACCAGACCAAAATAATGTTTCTTAGGCTTCAGGATAGCTATGATATTCCCGTCCGAAACGGCGAACTTAGGCATTTTCCTGATGCCATTCCCGTACTTGAAACCGAACATTTATTTGATGTGTTGTTAGGTGAAACACCGTGGCTGCAAGACGAGGTATTGATGTACGGCAAACGGGTTAAGACACCAAGGTTATCGGCGTGGTATGGCGACCGGCCTTATCAGTATTCAGGTTTGAAATTAAAACCCAAGTCATTAACACCATTGCTTTGTGATTTAAAATTGCGTGTCGAAAAAATAACCAGCAACGTTTTCAATTCTGTTTTATTAAATTTTTATCGGGATGGGGCGGATAGCATGTCATGGCATAGCGACGACGAAATAGAATTAGGGAAAAATCCGGCCATTGCATCATTGAATTTAGGCGGCACCCGGCGTTTTCGTCTTCGCCGGAAAGACGATCATAAACAAACGCGCTCCATTGAGTTGAACGCCGGAAGTGTGTTGTTGATGGCAGGCGCTTTGCAGCATTTTTGGCAACACAGCGTGCCTAAAACAAAAAAGCCTGTGGCCCCAAGAATGAATTTAACATTTCGTCACATTTTACAGGTGCCGTTTGAATAAATTATTGATCAAGCGGGAATGCCGGGCGTTTTAATGATTTGAAATCCAACTGATCGAAATTTCTAGATGTTAACCCGCCCGCATCAACGATCAGTATTTCCGAAGATATCGGTTGAAAAGCAGCCCTGAAATGTTGCGCTGATTTGACAGCGATCACAGATTTTGTTTTCAAATCAATGCGTGCATGTTTGAAAAACATTTGATCATAGACCTGATACCTGCGACTTGTGATGACAATTTCAATGCCACCAACTTTTAAAACAACTGTCGGTCCCATGTGTACAGCAGTGCCTTTGCTCATTGGGCCTTCCATGCGGAATTGACCGTCAGTGACCGCTTTGATGGTTCCTGTCACAGCAATGGGTTTGCCAAATTTTTCATTAATGCGCCCGCCCAAGGCAACCACCACATCACTACCTAAGCCGCTTTGCATACAAACTTGAACAGTATTTGGGTCATACAAAGTCGCAAAAGTCGCGTTTTGAAGGTTGGCTTCGATCATTGCCCGCAATAATCCTGTGGCATCGCCATAACCACCGCCGCCCGGGTTATCGGCAAAATCGGCCAGTACTATCGGTTTTTCTGGGTTGGGCGTTTGCCGGATTAAATCCATGGCGGTTTCGGCATCCACCGTGCGTAATGTGGTCTCGAACCGTTTTTGCCAAATCGCGTCACTCATTTTTTTAGCCGCAATTTCTGGTTCAGGAGAATTCTTGTCACCAGTGACAATCACAGATGGCCCGGTGATGGCCGTATCTGACCATGGAAACCCAGCCAATACGGATATGTGATGAACATGATCGGTGGCTGAAATTCGGTTGGCGTGATTTAAGATGTCTATCATTGGTCCGGGGCTTGTTGTGCGGCCATGATCACAACCGTCCATCATTGGGGGTCGGGCAAAGGAGAGCTTTGGATTGATGTCACCAGACAACGTCTTGTGAATGAGCTTACATGCCGTGATCGCTGTTTCATACTGATCAATGTGTGGATAGGTTTTATAGGCGACCATGATGTTGGCGTGATCAGCCATGCGTTGGCTAACGTTGGCGTGTAAATCCAAAGTCACGGCAATGGGGACATTGGCCCCCACTGTTTTGCGGATCAAACTTAGCAGTTCGCCTTCGCCGTCATCTAAATGTTCAGTAACCATTGCGCCGTGCAAGGTTAATAAAACGGCATCAAAAGGGCCTTCGGCGCGTAAGCAATCAATGATTAAATTTGAAACCGCATCAAAAACCAAGCGTTCGACTTTGCCGGACGGTGTGGCATTGGCAAAAACCGGCGTTGCGATATCCCATTTAAATTTTTCAGCCGCATCAATAAACCCGGCAATTTCGCTGGCTGTTCCTTTTAGTTGGCGAACAACATCGTGGCCTTGGTAAAAAGCCCGGCTTTGGTAATCATCCATACGGGTGGCTAATCCGCTGAAAGTATTGGTTTCGTGCATGAAGCCAGCAATTAAAACCTTGCTCATATTGTTTCCTTAGGCGATATAAATTGCAGTGAAATTAGAAGGCAAAAGAATTATCCTTTCTTTTGATTTTCGCAAGTCGTAAAACCCGATTCATCTTTATATTTTTTTATCGCGATAAAAAGTTCGGAGTTAAACTTTAATGTTGGTCCAAGATTTTGATTTTGAACTGCCGCCTGAATTAATTGCACAGCAACGTGTCATGCCACCGAGTACGGCTAAACTGTTGCATGTGCACGGCGGGTTAAGCGATTTAAAAATCGGCGACCTGCCAAATATATTGAAATCGGATGACTTGCTTGTTTGCAATGATACCAAAGTGATCCCGGCTCGTTTAACCGGCACCCGTTCAACCGGCGGCGTGACCGAAATAACACTGCACAGGATGATGACGGATAACTGTTGGCGCGCTTTTGTCCGTCCTGCAAAACGATTGAAAGTCGGCGAAGTTTTAGATTTAGGAAAAGATTTTTCAGCCACCATTTTGCAAAAACTGGACGATGGTGAAATTGAGCTTCAGTTCAATTATTCTGGATTTGATTTGTTTAAAGCGTTTGATGATTTTGGCCGTATGCCATTGCCGCCCTACATCAAACGCGGACAAAATGGTGATGATCGGGACCGCCAAGCGTATCAAACATTATTTGCTGATGAACAAGGCGCCGTCGCCGCCCCCACAGCCGGTTTGCACTTTGACGATGAATTGTTAGCGCGTCTGAAGGGTAAGGGCATCGGTTTGGCAAAAGTCACGCTACACGTGGGGGCCGGAACATTTTTACCGGTTAAAGTTGATGACACCAAAGACCACATTATGCATTTTGAATGGGCGCGTATTGATCAAGCCACAGCCGATTTGATCAATAAAACCAAAAAGCAGGGTGGGCGCATTGTTTGCGTGGGCACCACATCACTGCGGGTATTGGAAACGGTTGCGGATAAAAAAACCGGCCGAGTCGCTGCATTTTCTGGTGAAACTGATTTATTTATCACGCCCGGTTATCGCTTTCGCTGTGTGGATGTGCTAATGACCAATTTCCATTTACCAAAATCAACGTTGTTCATGCTAGTTTCTGCATTTGCAGGTTTGAAAGTGATGAAAAATGCTTATCAACATGCCACTGAAAACGGGTACCGATTTTATTCTTATGGCGATGCATGTTTACTTGAAAAACCGGAGATAATGCCGTGAGCGGACTAAAATTTGAACTCTTGAAAACCGATGGGCAAGCCCGTTTGGGGGTGCTTGAAACGGCCCATGGCAGTATTGATACACCGGCTTTTATGCCTGTCGGCACGGCTGCCACAGTCAAAGCCATGACTCCCGAAGCCGTCCTTGCGACAGGTGCACAAATTATTTTAGGCAACACCTATCATTTGATGTTGCGGCCAACGGCTGAACGTATTGAACGCTTAGGCGGGCTGCATAAATTCATGAATTGGCCAGGGCCTATTTTAACGGATTCCGGTGGATTTCAAGTGATGTCGCTTATTGATCTTCGGAAAATGAGCGAAGAAGGCGTTGAATTCAGATCACACATTGATGGATCGGCGCATATGTTAAGCCCCGAACGGTCCATAGAAATTCAACATATGCTGGATAGTAATATCACCATGGCTATGGATGAATGCACACCGTATCCTGTGGAAAAAGACGAAGCCGAGCGATCAATGCTGTTATCCATGCGGTGGGCAGAGCGCTCTAAAGCAGCGTTTAAAGAGCGTCCCGGCTATGGTCTTTTTGGAATTGTGCAAGGCAGTGTTTATAAAGATTTGCGTGAACAGTCTGTTGAGGCTTTGAAAAAAACCGGTTTTGACGGTTATGCTATTGGTGGTTTGGCTGTTGGTGAAGGCCCTGAAAAAATGTTTGAAACCTTGGAATGGACAACGCCGCATTTGCCGAATAACCGCCCGCGTTATTTAATGGGGGTCGGCAAACCTGCTGATTTAGTTGGTGCCGTCAGTCGCGGTGTAGATATGTTTGATTGTGTTTTGCCGACCCGTTCGGGACGAACCAACCAAGCTTTTACACGGTTGGGAACGATTAACTTACGCAATGCCCGTCACCGCGATGATCCGCGTCCCATCGATGATGCGTGTGAATGTCCAACGTGTAAAAATTATTCGCGGGCCTATTTACATCATTTGGCCATGAGCCGTGAAATTTTATCAGCCATGTTGTTAACCGGGCATAATTTACATTATTATCAACATTTGATGTCAGGCATTCGTCAAGCCATTCGTGAGGGGGTGTTTGATGCATTTGCCACACTGTTTGCAGCTGAACAAGCCGCAGGTGACATTGAACCGATAATCCTTGATAAACAACAGGAAACATCATGAGTGATAATTTAACACAATTGGGAAAAGATACAGGTTTTCCGGAAAACCCAGAGGTGGCAGTTTTGGAAAGTGTGCCAAACCCCCATCCCGATACAGATTATATTATTCGTTTCACCTGCCCTGAATTTACATCGTTGTGCCCGGTCACCGGCCAACCTGATTTTGCCCACATTGTTATTGATTATCTGCCAACAGACCGCATTATCGAAAGCAAATCATTGAAATTATTCATGACCAGTTTTCGTAATCACGGTGCTTTTCACGAAGATTGCACTATTGGTATTGCTAAACGTCTGGTTAAAGAAATTTCGCCAAAATGGTTATCAATCGGCGGTTATTGGTATCCGCGTGGTGGTATTCCTATTGATATTTTTTATCAAACTGGCGTCAAGCCTGATGGGTTATGGGTGCCCGACCAAGGCGTTCCCCCATATCGTGGCCGTGGTTAAACGAAATGAAGCAAGGACAAAAAATATGAAAGCCAATGTATCGTGGATCGAAGATGAAAAATTTTTAGGGGCTACGGAAAAAGGCCACAGTGTGGTTATGGAGGCCTCAGCCAGTGAAGGCGAAGCTTTAATCGGCCCATCGCCCATGGAAATGATTTTGATGGGTATGGGCGGTTGCACCTGTATCGATGTGGTGATGATTTTGAAAAAAATGCGCCAAGACGTGACCGATTGCCGGGTTCAATTGATCGCTGAACGCGCCCCGGAACCACCACGTATTTTCACAGCGATCCACTGTGTGTTTAAAATTTCTGGAAACGATCTAAACCTTGCAAAGGCCAAAGAAGCCGTGCGGTTATCAGCGGATAAATATTGTTCGGCATCTTTGATGTTGGGGAAAACAGCAACCATCACGCATGAAGTTATTCTTGAAAACTGAATATCAATCACCGACCCGGGCCTGACCACGCAAGCGGGCAGCCATGACATCTAATAAACGGCGTAATACACGGTCGGTTTGATTAAGTTTTTCAAGTCGAGCGCCAAGGGAAGCTTCTGAAATAATGGTCACCTCGGTGGGTTCAATGGCGCGGGCGGATGCCATGCGGGGTTGATTGTCAATGAGTGACATTTCGCCAAGAATTTCTCCGCGGCCCAAAGTCGCTAACGATTGTTGATCGCCGCCGTTAACCCGGTAAATTTCTATGCTACCCGACATAATCAGAAAGGCTTCGTTACCGGCATCCCCTTCATGGAAAAGAATTTTTCCGGGCTGCAGTTGTTTTTTGTCAGCCGAAGGTTTTGCTGCAGTTTCGGTTTTTAGGGAGGGTTCTTTGGGTTGGGACGTGGCATCAGACGGCATGGTCAAAAACTCCAATACATGTTTTTTTAATCGTTCGGGTAGTATTAAATTTTGGTAACGCTTGATCAAGTTTTGTTTGATCAAATTTATTTGATCACGGTCTGCATTATGGGTGGGGGGCTGTGCATGCTTAACAAGGCTTTGTAAAATTTCATAAAGTTCAGCCTTGGCATTATCATTGACGGGGCTTTTTAAAACATCAAAAACAAAGCCAAATCGTGCCCATAAATTAGGGATCACTTGGAAAATTTCGTTAACGGCCTTGGCAACGGATAAATCTTCATCCGGCGTGCGGTAAATAACCCGTGCGCGGCGTATAATGGCTTGGCTTATGATCGCTTCGCCCAATAACCCCGTTTCCAAAGTTAATGTTCTGATTAACGATGAAAATGCTTGTCGATCGGTTTTGTTGTCGCCTTTGGTTAATGCATGAGTGCTGGTTAAAAGTTGGGCAATGCGGGCCAAGATTATTTTTTTTGTTAATGTCATCGGCCGTAATGCCATTAAGTTGTTTAATTTTGCAAATGCTTGGATTGGTGCATTTTCAGTATGGGCACGGCCTTTGGTCAATTGTGTGAGGATCATCAATTGTCCGGCTAAATCACCTTGGCTGCCTATTAATTGCTGAATGGCGGTGGGACTATCCATGATTTCGGCAATGGAACCGTCTAAAAAATGCAAAGCTTCATCATTTTTTGAAACTTTTGCTAAATCAACAAGGTTTTCGATTTTGTCGGTCCAGTCGGGGCATTTTTCAAGACTTTCAGCGATGGCCCCTAATATTTGAAACCGTGATGGGTCATCAGTGATGGATGAAAAATTATTTATAAAGTTATCAAACCCATGAGTTTTAAGCGGGTTGCCCTTATTTAATAGGGCATAATCAGTGGCCGCATGTTTTATTTCTGCGAAGGCTTCGTATAAAAAATCGGTGCGCGCATGGGCCGACGTTTTCGTTTTTTTTGATTGTACGGATGCGGTGCGACCGATGCCTTGGGATAATAAATCACCAAAGCTTTCAAACCGCATCAAATGCGATGGGTTGAATAACAATTGCAACGGCGATATCGTTAATTCATCTAAATAGTCGCGTAACACTTTTGACAGCGATAACCGGGCTTCAATATTATAAAATTCAGCCGTTTTCTGACACAACTGGACGTCATCAACGGCTTTAACGCGGATAGCTTTTTTGGATGGGCTCCCGGCTTGTTCAAATTCGACAACTGTGCCTGTGCGGGCATTGTCTGATATCACGCGAACGGCTTCAAATTTTCCAAGGCCTGCCAATTCTTTTGCTTGTTCAATGGCAGGGGTCCGGCTGTCATGAACGGCTTCCATGATCCAATGGTGGTTTTTTTGGTATTGCACTTCAAATGTTTTGCCGGAAAAATTTGCCATTATAAGACTGTTGCATCCCCACGTTTCTCTAGATGCCAAACCAGTTCGGTCCCAAGTAATTTGCTGCGTTTTTTGCCTGCCTGTAATTCCACCAATGGCACAACAGAAAAGGCCCAATGACCAAAACTGATAAAAGCAACTTTAATAAAACTGTATGGAAAGCGGAACGTCATTTAAGGCCTTGAAAAATAGGTTGTTAGATCATCTGTAGTTTTTAATAATATAGAGCAATTGATAACGAAAGATATCATTAGGTGTCATTAAAACAAAAAATCCGGAATAAAGCCGAGTCGTTGGGATTTGACGTTGTTGGTTTTACAGGTCCTGAAACCAACGCCCAAGATATTAAAGCTTTGGCGGCATTTTTAAAAAATGATTATCATGCATCAATGGCGTGGATGGCGGCGAATACGGATAGACGTGGCCATGCCACAGCTTTGATGGAAGACGTTAAAAGTATTATCGTTCTGGGATGCAACTACGGTCCGGCCATTGGCCCAAAATCGTTTAAAGACCATGGTGACCGCGGACGGGTTAGTGTGTACGCGCGCGGTCGAGATTATCACGATGTGATGAAAAAACGCATGAAACAAATTGGCCGTTGGCTGGCCGATGATTATGGATCAAATATTCGCGTGTTTGTCGATACGGCGCCGGTTATGGAAAAACCATTGGCGGCGCGGGCTGGTTTAGGTTGGCAAGGCAAGCATACCAATTTAGTTTCTAGGGAATTTGGCTCATGGCTTTTTTTATCGGAAATTTTCACGTCTTTGGATATTAGCCCTGACCGGCCTGAAGCCGATCATTGTGGCTCTTGTAACCAGTGTATCAAAGCCTGCCCGACGGATGCTTTCCCGAAACCTTATCAAGTGGATGCGCGTCGTTGTATTTCCTATTTAACCATCGAACATAAAGATATGATTGATGCTCATTTGATGGAAAATATGGGCAATCATATTTATGGCTGTGACGATTGTCTGGATGCATGCCCTTGGAATAAGTATAGCAAGCCAACAACAGAGCCCGCTTTTTTTCCTCGGGTTGAATTAACCGGTCCTAGATTGTCTGAATTAGTGCAATTAGATGATACCCAGTTCCGTGATTTGTTTGCGGGTTCGCCGATTAAACGCACCGGACGGGAACGGTTTGTGCGTAATGTCTTAATCGCCATTGCCAACAGCGGTGATGTATCCCTGCGAACGTCTATTGAAACAAAATTAAGTGATGTATCGTCTTTGGTGCGAGATACGGCAAAATGGGCACTGCACCGGCTTGATACCCTTGTCGCCAAAGACAACGACGGATAAGATGGCGAAATGAAAATGAAGTATTTAAAATTTTTGATTTTTGCAACTGTCATGGTCTGGGCACCAAGCCGCCCGTGGGCGCAATCAATGGCCACAGGGACGGTTTTCCGTGATTGTATAGAATGCCCGGAATTGGTTGTCGTGCCGCCCGGTATTTTCATCATGGGTCTGAATGGTATAGGCAAAAGGACAAAACCTGCGCACCGTGTGAACATTAACCGCGCTTTTGCGATTGGTCGGTTTGAAGTGACATTTGACCAATGGCTTGCCTGTTTGGCGGAAAAGGGCTGTCGGCAAAACCCGGATGATCATAAATGGGGGCGGGGAAAACGTCCGGTAGTTAATGTCAACTGGAACCAAGTGCAAAATTATCTGCGTTGGTTATCAAAAAAAACGGGTCAAGTTTATCGATTGCCGAGCGAGGCCGAATGGGAATACGCCAACCGAGCGGGCACCACATCCGTTTTTTGGTGGGGTAATAAGCCCGGAAAAAATAGGGCGAATTGCAAAGATTGTGGCACTGAATGGAGCGCTAAAAGCACGGCTCCCGTCGGATCATTTAAACCGAACCCATTTGGATTGTACGATACGGCCGCCAATGCATTTGAATGGGTCGAAGACTGTTGGAATAAATCTTACAAAAATGCGCCAAACGATGGCTCTGCTTGGAAAACTGGAGATTGCCGCAACCGCGTTATTCGCGGCGGGTCATTTTATTATTATAACAAAGTGGCAAGATCGCATTACCGGGCCAAAAATCCACCCGGTGTTAAAAGCTATTGGCTTGGTTTCCGGGTCGTTCGCGAATTGCCTGTTAATTAAATCAAGAGTTCCCGGACAGTTTGTTAATCTGTTTTTGCATTTCTTCGAGTTGCGCTTTTAAATCGTTAAGTGGGTTATTATCCGATGTTTCGGGCGGTTTTTTATCGTTGTTATCTTTTTCTTCGGACGTGTCATCTGGCCCTTTGGGATTGCCTGCAGGACCGCCAGCTGCGTAATAAGGCGCAAATAATTTCATGGCATTTTTCATTAATTCAGCATTTTGTTTGCCGATGTCTTCAAGCGGGTTAAACGCGCCGATACCGCCAAGCGAGCCTTTCATGTAATCACGCATTTGTTCTTGGTTGCGGGCAAATGCTTGCATGGATTGTTCTAGGTATCCCGGCACGACCGATTGCAGATTGTCACCGTAAAAACTGATCAGGTGGCGCAAAAAGCTGATGGGTAAAAGATTTTCCCCTTTGGATTCTTCTTCGACAATAATATGCGTTAACACTTGGCGCGTAATGTCTTCGCCGGATTTAGCGTCTTTGACAATAAATTCGGATCCGTTTTTGACCATGGCTGATAAATGATCAAGGGTGACATAGCTGCTGGTCGACGTATTGTATAATCGACGGTTAGCATATTTTTTGATGACAATAGGCGGCGTTTTTTCAGGATCGTTTTTTTCTTCAGCGGGCCCTTGTTTTTGTTTGCTCATAAAACGCTCTTCGCTCTAAAATTAGTCGGGAAAAAAATTGACGAAATAGATTGGCTGAATGATCCAATAAGTTCTAAATTAAATTAAACAGTAGCGTGGATCATGCTGCACTGCAATGACTTGTTCCCGATGCCGGGGAATATAAGTATAATTGTTGGGTGTGATGATGAAATAATATTGTCGATTGGAGATAAAAATGGAAGATGAAGTGGATCTGGATGTACTTGCCAAACAATATCTGGATTTGTGGCAAGCCCATCTAGGCGGGTTGGTTAGGGACGAAAAAACCACCGATGTGATGGCAAAAACGATAAATTTAATGAATTCGGGGGCGACGGCTTTTTATGCTAGGGCGGCGCAGTCTGGAAACGCTGCAAAGGAAACGGCCCATGATGCCGACATCGACGCTGACACAGCCCAATCTCAAAAATCAACATCAACCTCATCTGATGGGACCTCGTCCGCTGATGTTGCATTTAGCCATGCAAACATCGATGCAACTGTCTTGTTGGAACGCCTTGAGCGGATTGAACACAGGCTTGATGAATTGGAAACTCGCGCCAAGGCTACAAAAAAATCAAGCCGACCTGCAGCAAAAATTAAAAAACGTTGACCTTGCTGATTTCAAAAACGCACTGTGGCTGCAAATTTTAAATCGGCAAAAACAGTTTGCAGACGGTGTCAATTTATACCATCAATATCCAAGACATCCTCGTCAGGAACAAGGCGTTCCGGTTTGGTCAGAAGGTGCCGTGCGGTTGCTGGATTATGGTTTAGGTGGGTCAGATGGCGCGCCCGTTTTGGTGGTGCCGTCGCTCATTAATAAAAGCTATATTCTTGATTTAAATGAACAAAAAAGCTTGATGCGATTTTTAGCACATCAAGGTTTAAGGCCTTATTTAATGGATTGGGGCTCACCCGGCGATCATGAGAAGAATTTTAACCTGACAGATTATATCACCGGGCCATTACAGCATGCATTAGACTATGTGCATAAACAAACACCCAAAAAAACAATGATCGTTGGTTATTGCATGGGTGGTGTATTGGCTTTGGCCTTGACAGCACGCAACCCGGATAGCACAGGTTCATTGGCGCTGTTGGCGACACCATGGGATTTTCACAGCCCTGTTGAAAGTGGTGGTCTTCAACCAAGGCAATTATTGATGGCCGGGGGGCCAATGATTGAATGTGTTTTAGAACATTCAGGTGTTTTGCCCATTGATATAATTCAAAGTATGTTTACAAGCTTGGACCCGACGATGACGGAGAAAAAATTCCGCCATTTTGCGTCCATGAAACAACCTTCACTTAAAGCCCAACACTTTGTTGAAATAGAAGACTGGTTAAATGATGGCGTAGATTTAGCCAGAAAAGTCGCCCACGAATGTTTGATCGGATGGTACGGAGAAAATCGTACCGCACGGCTTGAATGGCGAATTAAAGGCCACGCTATCAATCCCCGCGACGTTAAATGTAAATCATTGGTCGTGATCCCGGGGGACGATCATATTGTTCCTCCGGCATCGGCTTTGGCGTTACATGATGGGCTTTTGGGTTCTGAACTTTGGCCTTTGAAAAGCGGTCACATTGGAATGATCGTGGGATCAAATGCAGGTAAAAGCCTTTTTAAACCATTAGCTGACTGGCTAAAAAAACAGGCTTAAACTTGAATTAATCGGGCGTCTCCGTGGCCTGAAGCGTTTTCCTTGTGCCTGTTGTGAAACAGGCCTATAAACGAATTATGATTGTTTTTGCATCTGCGAAATGATGCTGAATTAATGTGCTGCCGGACCATTTTTTCAACCGTATTATTTTTATAAGGATTATTCTCATGAGCAAAGTTGTTATTGCCGCTGCTGCAAGGACACCTGTTGGTGCCTTTGCAGGCGCGTTAAGTTCCGTTCCAGCCCACGCATTGGGTGAAATTGCCATCCGTGAAGCTTTGTCTCGAGCCACAGTCGATGCGGGTGATGTGGACGAAGTCATTATGGGTCAAATTTTAACCGCAGGCGAAGGACAAAACCCCGCCCGCCAAGCGGCTATTGCGGCTGGCGTACCACAAGAAAAAACGGCTTACGGTATTAATCAGCTTTGTGGGTCCGGATTACGTGCTGTGGCACTCGCCGCCCAAGCCGTGGCTTTGGGAGATAGTAAAATTGTTGTCGCCGGCGGACAAGAAAGTATGAGCCGGGCACCACATTGTATGCACCTAAGAAATGGCACAAAAATGGGCCCTGCGGAAATGGTTGATACGATGATCAAAGACGGTTTGTGGGATGCCTTTAATGGCTATCACATGGGCACAACAGCCGAAAATATTGCTGAAAAATGGCAATTAACCCGCGATCAACAAGACCAGTTTGCCGCCCACAGCCAGAATAAAGCCGAAGCTGCGCAAAAATCCGGTAAATTTATTGATGAAATTGCCCCGGTTGTCATTAAAACCCGCAAAGGCGAAACAACAGTTGATGTGGATGAATATCCAAAGCATGGTGTAACCGCCGAAGGGTTAGGTAAATTACGCCCGGCTTTTTCGAAAACGGGAACTGTGACGGCGGGTAATGCATCCGGCATTAACGACGGGGCTGCAGCCGCTGTATTAATGAACGAAGACGATGCCAAAGCCCGTGGTATTACGCCGCTTGCTACCATTCGGTCATGGGCAACGGTCGGTGTTGATCCCGCGATTATGGGAACAGGTCCGATCCCCGCCAGTCAGAAAGCTTTGGAAAAAGCCGGATGGAAAGCCAGTGATCTGGATTTGATCGAAGCCAACGAAGCCTTTGCCGCCCAAGCCATGGCTGTCAATAAAGACATGGGTTGGGATGTGGATAAGGTTAATGTGAATGGCGGCGCGATTGCTATTGGTCACCCTATCGGAGCATCTGGCGCCCGCGTTTTGGTTAGCTTGTTATATGAAATGCAAAAACGCGATGCCAAAAAAGGCTTGGCGACATTATGTATTGGTGGTGGAATGGGTATCGCTATGTGTGTCGAGCGGGACTAGCTTGACCACTTGGGGAATACAAAAGATTTAAATCAGGGAGAGGAACATGGGACGTATTGCATTGGTAAGTGGCGGCACGCGGGGCATTGGGCGTGCTATTTCGGTGGCGTTAAAAGACAAAGGCTACACCGTGGTCGCCAGTTTTGCTGGAAACAAAAATGCTGCTGCTGTATTCCATGAACAAACGGGCATTCAAACCAGCCAATTTGATGTGGCTGATTTTACGTCGTGTGAAACGGCCGTTAAATCCATTGAACAAAATATCGGCGGTATAGATGTGTTGATCAATAACGCAGGAATCACCCGTGATGTGCCGTTGCATAAAATGAACCAAAACCAATGGAACGAAGTGATTGCAACAAATTTAACCGGCGCTTTTAATTTATCCAGATTGGTTGTTGATGGTATGCGGAGCCGTAAATTTGGTCGCGTTATTTCGATTAGTTCAATAAATGGTCAAAAAGGCCAATTTGGGCAAACCAATTACGCAGCGGCCAAAGCCGGTGTGATTGGTTTCACAAAATCTTTTGCTTTAGAAACAGCAGCCAAAGGCATTACCGTAAACGCCATTGCTCCCGGTTATATTGCGACCGAAATGGTGATGGCTGTGCCCAAAGAAGTGTTGGAGACAAAAATTATCCCACAAATTCCGGTGGGACGTTTGGGCGAAGCCTCTGAAATTGCTCGTTGCGTGACATTTTTGGCGTCCGACGATGCGGGGTTTATAACCGGGTCAACTTTATCGGCTAATGGTGGGCAATATTTAACTTAAATATATCTAGCTTAAATTTTTCTGTGAAAATTATTCCGGGCCATTATCGTTATCAGGGAGGCTCGGAAAAAATCGGTCAATGTCTTGTTGTTCATTATCGCTGGGGCGCAGTTTAGGGCCTTCCATAATGCGTTCATCTTGGGTATGTAAAACATTGGTGTCGGTGACGGGCAGAGCCGAAAATCCATCTTTGCCAACGGCAAAAACCAATGAATTCAAACCGCCTTCGACGGCATTAATAGTGCGGGTGATGCGCGCCAGTCGTTGGCCGGTGATATCGTGATAAACACAAGCTTCCAATATTAAATTGATGTTGTCGGCGATGCGATCAAAATGTGGCCGCGCGCCACCAAATTTGATTTCTTTCGTCAATGTGTCATTGACGTTCTGGATGGCCTCAAGAGCACTTAAAATATCGCTGGTCGCTTTTGTCGTTTCTTCACTAATGGCTTGTAATTGATCGGCTGCGGTTCCCAAAAAGTTTTCTTTGGCGTCCGGGTGCTTGATGGATGCCAGTTCTTGTTTTATTTTTTGAATATTTTTAAAAAGTTCGACAATTTGGTTTTGTAATGCGGTCAATTGATCGTGACTTGTCACAATGTAAAAACTCCTTATTTGTTAACATAAGTTCATACTGCTTTATGATTTATAACCTAAGCAAAGCAGCGCGCAAGTTAATCAACTCAGTAGTCAGGCAATGGATAAAATATATGGATAAAGTTAAAAAATCTGAAAGTGAATGGCGTTCTCAATTAACGGCCGATCAATTTGATGTGTGCCGTAAAAAATCGACTGAACGACCTTATTCTGGAAAATATGAAAACTGCAAAGATGTCGGTGACTACCATTGTATTTGTTGTGAACAGCCGTTGTTTTCATCACATCATAAATTCGATTCCGGCACCGGGTGGCCAAGTTTCACCAAACCAATTACAGATGGGGCGGTTGCTGAAAAAGATGATTTTGGACTGTTTAGCCGACGGACTGAGGTGTTATGCGCGCGCTGTGACGCTCATTTGGGGCACGTTTTTGCTGATGGACCGGGGCCCGGTGGCATGCGCTATTGTATGAATTCGGTGGCGTTAAATTTAAAGCCAAAAAAATTATAGTCTTGTTGTTGATAACCACGGTCGAGTCGTTGCGCTATGTCGAGTAGTTGCGCTATTTTGCGTGCTTTTTATTTAATTCAATGTTGCGATTTTTGATCATTCTGTGCTCAGGGAATTCTATGGTTAAAACCGTTCCTTTATTTTCTTTACTGGTTAATTTTATTGTGCCGCCATGTTGTTCAACAAGCGACTTAGCGATGGGTAACCCTAATCCGACACCTTCGTGTTCGCGAACAAAACTATTCTCTACTCGGCCAAAAGGTTCGAAAATATTTTCCAAATGGCTTTCTGGAACACCAATGCCTGTGTCTGAGATGCGGATGTAATGCCCTCCTGATGCGCGGATGCCAGCATCCACATTAACTTGGCCGCCGGGTTCAGTAAATTTAATGGCGTTGGATAATAAATTCACTACGACCTGCATAAGTCGCCGTTTATCGGCCAATAAAGCCGGTAAATGGGTAACGATTTTTATGTTTAATCGAATATTGCGTTCCCGAGCCCGGCCAATTGTGACGACTTCACAGGCTTTAAGTATTTGCGGTATTTCTACGGTTTCTTCATCAAGACGCAGGGTGCCTGTTTCAATTTTAGAAATATCAAGAATATCTGAAATAATGTCTAAAAGGAACGTTCCGGATGCATAGATATCATTGATGTAATCTTTGTATCTGTCGTTATTCAGTTCGCCAAAAGTTTCTGATCTGATCATATCTGAAAACCCGATAATTGCATTTAAAGGCGTGCGTAATTCGTGGCTCATATTATTCAGAAATTCGGTTTTTGTTTTATTAGCTAGTTCAGCTTTTGTTGTTTCTAACTGCAACAAGTGTGTGCGCTCAATAACCCGGGCCTCAAGTGATGCGTTGGCTTGTTGCAGCGATTCTTGGGCGTATTGCCGCTCGGTTATTTCGATGCGTAATTTTTTTGTGCGTTCTTCGATAACTTCTTGGAGCTGGTCTCGGTGTTCTTCCAATAATTGTTCCGCTTTGTGGCGCTCAGTTACATCAATGACCGTGCCTTGGATGGCTTTGATGCCTTCCCAGTCAACAATACGCACGGATAATAAACAACGTATGATGCTGCCGTCTTTGCGCAATCCATCAATTTCGTAGAAGTTCGGTGCGTAATTACCTTTAAACCGGCGTTCACGAAACTGCTCGATACGCTTGGCTTCTTTTGTTGGAAATAACGGCGATAGTGTTTGTAGTTTTAAAATATCACGGAAATTTTCATAACCAAAAATATCAGCAAGTGCCGAATTGACAAATAGCGGACGCCAATTTGAATGGATATACATGCCTTGAATAGAGCCTTCGACAAGATCACGGAATTTGCGCTCACTCCGTCTTAATGCCTGTTCTGCCGTCCGCGTTGATGTCAGGTCAGACCCGGTGCCGTAAAATCCAGAAAACGCACCATCTTCATCAAATAACGGGCGCCCATTGATGCGAATGTAAAGCGGGGATTGGCCTTCGCGGTCAATCCAGTAATCAAAATCAAGGATTTCTTGTTTATTATCAAGCTTGTGGGCGAGTTGATGCCATTGGCCCTGAGGATTGTCTTCGGCCGCTGTTTGTTGAATGGTTTGACCGATGTAATTTTCAGCATTAACGCCAAGGGCATTTAAAATACGGCCAGAAATTGTGCAAAATTTAAGATTTTCATCAATTTCCCACGTCCAGTCCGACGCCATTTCAGTATACATTTTTGATCTTTGTTCGCGTTCCATTAAAGACTTTTCAGCCTGCCAGCGGTGGTATTCTGCGCCAATGCGTTGGCTGGCTAGTCTGAAAAAGGCTGTGTCATCAGCGTCGTTTTCGCAAGCGTTATAATCAAGTGTGAAAACGTGGCCCACCGGCTTGCCGTCCCGGTTATGAAACAGTTCACCCCGGTAGCTTTGAATGCCCATTATTTCCAGCGCTTTATCATCGGGAAACAAGTCAGCGACTCGGTCCGATATGAACGTCAACGTTTCTTCGGGGTTCGTTTCATAGACAAGACAACAGGGTGTGCCCTCAAGGGCGTATGAAAATGGTTTTTTAAATGCACCGTCTTGATAATATCTAAGAATTTGGATGTTTTTACCGCTATCATCCAACAAACCAATGGCGGCGACCGCACAATTTAAAGCTTGGCTTAATGCAATGACGGCATTGTCAAAAAATTCATCTACAGATTGTGTTTTCTCGGCAAGCCGTGATAAGCTTTTGATGCGGAGTTTGGATTTGCTATCCGCATTGGAGGGTGTTTTGATTTTTGACATGCTATTGTTATTACCCCAAGATATTCGTATTTATCTTAAATGAGGCATAAAGATGAATATTTAGTAAGTATTTTTAGATTTTAAGCTATTCATTCAATAGGAAAAGTAATTTCAACGGACAACCCGCCTAGTTGCGAACGTGATAGAATAATTTGCCCTTGGTAAAGCTGGACAATATCATGAGCAATGGCCAAACCTAAGCCGCTGCCCGGCTGATCGTTATCAAATCGTTGACCGCGTTTAAGGGCGGCTTTGATTTGATCAGGGGTTAATCCCAGGCCGTCATCATCAACGGTAATGGATAAATTTTCCGGTTGGATTTGGGCCGTTATTATAATTTTTTGATTTGCCCATTTACATGCATTGTCAATGACGTTACCCATAACTTCTTCTAAATCTTGACGATCACCGCGAAAACACACATCTTGTTTTGTATAGATCAACAAGGTTGGGCAGTTTTCAACATGTAACATTTCCATGGTGTTTTTAATGGACTGCAGAACGGGTTTAATGGAAACGTTTGATCCTAATAGATGTTTTGTGCCTGCCGTACGTGCGCGGGCAAGTTGATAATGAATGCGGTCTTGCATGACTTGGCATTGTGTTTGAATAAGCGTAATCTCTTGGTTCTGGGAAATGCTATCAGCTTCATTTTGGATGATGGCAATGGGTGTTTTTAAAGCGTGGGCCAAATCACCAATTTCTTTGCGGGTTCGTTTAATGCGTTGTTCACTATGATCCAACACCGTATTAAGTTCCGTTACAACGGGTTTAATTTCTTCTGGATATTGACCATCTAGTCGCTGTTTTCTGTCATTTTGAATGTCTTGCAATGCTTTTCCTAATTGAGCAAGCGGGCGCAGACCAAATTGAATTTGAAAAAATACGGCGGCCATCAAGCCAACGCCCAATGTTATCAATCCCCATACCAGTTGGATATTGAACTGATCAATGGATCGGTCTATTTCGGTGCGCGGGCCGGCGACGAGAATGCGTATTTTTTGCCGGGTTTTAGGCAGTGAAAAAACGCCACTTAAAATGTGGACATCTTCACCAAAATCCAAATCTTGCCTATAGGCTTTGTTAAACCCAAGGCGCCATGTCAGTTTTTCCGGGATTGGCAAAGTGTTGTCCCATAATGACCGAGATCTTAACGTGGTGCCGTTTTGCGGTGTTATCTGCCAATACCACCCTGAACCCGGTAAATTCAGACGCGGGTTAGCAATTTTCCTCTTGAGTTCGAATTTATTGTCTGCGTTGATTTGAACAAGTGATAAGATTTCTTCGGCTTGTACACGTAGACGGTCATCAAAATTATTTTCAACGGCAGTTTTAAATAAATTGCTTAAAATAATATGGCTGGCGATCAATGCTATGGTCACCCATACTAGCGCTCCGAGCATTAACCTTTTTTTGATGGACTTATTATGAGCCATAATTTTCGCGAATTATATACCCGCGCCCTTTAACAGTTTGAATAAAGTCGTTGCTGAGTTTTCGGCGTAACCGACCAATAAAAACTTCGATGGTATTGGAATCCTTTTCGCTGCCTTCTCCGTAAATGTGCTCGGTTAATTCGGTTCTGGAAATAACTTTATCTTGGTGATGCATCATATAAGCCAGCACTTGGTATTCGTAATTGGTTAATTTAATTTTGGCATTCTCGAAAGTGACGGCGTTAGACCGTGTATCGAGTTTAACTAGGCTATTTTCAAGCACCGATGAACTTTGTCCGGCCGACCTTCTAATCAGTGCCCGCAACCGGGCAAGGACTTCTTCGACATGGAAAGGTTTGGGCACATAGTCATCGGCACCGGCATCAAATCCGGCAACTTTTTCAGGCCAACTGTCATGGGCTGTTAATATTAAAACCGGCATCGTGATTTTGTTTCTGCGCCATATTTTTAATACACTCAAACCTGACATTTTAGGCAAGCCTAAATCCAGTATGACGGCGTCATAACTTTCTGTTGCACCTAAAAATTCACCGCGTTCTCCATCATAAGCCATATCGACGGTATAGCCTGCCTTGGAAATTGATTTTTGAAGCTGGCTGGCTAAATTAATATCATCTTCGATGATCAAAATTTTCATGGTAAAATTGTCCAAGGGGAAGGAGGTTTATATGGCTCGTCGTCTTCGGAATAATCAGGGCCGCCTTCGATGTTGATAAATTCACCGGTTTTGGCGTCAATAACCAAATCAATTCTGTTGCCGCTTAAATCCAACAGTTTGATTTCATAAATCAGAAATGGCTGAAGCGTGTCGCCGTCATCGCTTTCACCTTCGAGTTCGACGTCGATAACCGAACCTTTGAATTTTTCTTTTACCCGCTGAATGACGGTATGTAGGGGCAAAATTGTGCCGGCTTGTTTTAACTGGATAGCATCTTGTTGAGACAATCGTTGGATTTCGTTGGACGCCCAAGCAGGATTGACCAGAAAAAACTGGAAAATCATTAAACTTGTAAATCCATATGAAAAGCGGCGTATTGTCATTAGTTATGAGTAAAGTAGTTGTGGTTTATAATGAAGTGTGAAAATAACAGGATGTTTATGAACCAGTGATGAACAAATTCTACGGATCAAATTTGCGGTTAATCATTTATGACAATGCTCAACCCATAAAACCGGATCATTTCCAATTGTTTTCAAGACGTTATATTGGGTTGCCACCAATAAGTATAAAAAAACATAAACATTAACACTATGACATTTATATTCATCCTAGGTTCAGGAACAAGTAACTATGATCGTGATGTTATTTAAATGAAGTTCAAAATTTATATGCGAGATATGTAACTTGTCGTTTGAACGTTTAAAATTTGGATTTACTAAAGGAGTTAGACTATTGATAGCACTAAAACAAAACGAATACTGCATGAACATTAAGCGTTCAATGGGGACAAGACAAACTGCACAGAAATGGGCAGCTTCCGCTGTCTTTATATTATTGCAGGGTTGTGCTGCATCATCGTTAATGCCAAGTTCCCAACCCACTATTGAGTTTCCCAAAGGCCCGGCGTTGCCAGCAGCTGCGCTACCGGAATTCGTCGTTGGTGAAAGTTTCACCTACAACGATGGGCAATCAGAAACGGTCATTGCTGTCCGCGGGGACGCTGTGACATGGCGCAGCGATCAAGGCGTTATCAGAACGCGGTCACGGAGTTTTTTCTTGCCCGTTCTATCGTGGCAAAATAGCGCGCGCCGCAGTCAAACAGTTATGACTGGTGACGTTCGTAAAATGTGGCCATTAAAAACAGGAGTGTCCTATCGGTTTGATGAACGCCAAATAGCCGAAGATAATGATGGTACGAACAATCGTGAATATAAACGCAGCTGGCAGTGTACAGTTAAGGGTACGGAACAGGTCAACGTGCCAGCGGGCAGCTATGATACGTACCGAATCGAATGTTATCGGTATACTTATGAGAGTTCTTTCTGGCGGCAAACCAGGGTTTATAATTTTGCACCGAATTTAGGCTACTATGTCGCACGCGATGATACCTATGCCAGTCGCCCAAGCGGACGGCGGGAACTGGTGAGTGCAGGCTTTGATAGTCGGGTCTTGTCTCGGGCCGATCAAAGCGGATTGATCGAGTTCATGAACAAGACAATGAATACATCCCTTGATGGCAAAATTTTATCTTGGAAATCGCCTAGTATTGATCTCAACGTTCAGATCAAAGTGTTGAATACTTTCGCTGCTAAAAATGGTGGCGTGTGTCGAAATTATACCAGTAGTTACATTTTTTCCGGAAAATCCAGATCCAATCAACGCGCGGTTTGCCTGCGCCAAGATGGGTCTTGGGGGCGTCCAGAAACGCAATAAGGTATTTCTAAATATAAAAAACTAAACACGCTCTTGTTCATTCAGGAATGAAAAGGAATAGTTATGAAAATACAAAAACCAAATACAGTGTCGACAGAAAACGATGATGATAATTGTAATGCAGGTCGCCGTCGGCTTCTGATGAAACTAGGGCTAGGCAGTGCTGCTGCCTATGTCACACCGACTTTATTGAATATCAGTAATGCCATGGCTCAAGGTGCTGACGGCGGCGGTTCTGGCGGCGGCGGCGGTTCTGGCGGTGGCGGCGGTGCTGACGGCGGTGGTTCTGGCGGCGGCGGTGCTGACGGCGGCGGTGCTGACGGCGGCGGTTCTGGCGGCGGCGGCGGTTCTGGCGGTGGCGGCGGTGCTGATGGCGGTGGTTCTGGCGGTGCTGGTGGTGATGCTGGTGGTGATGCTGGTGGCGATGATGGCGGTTCTGGTGGAGCTGGTGGAGCTGGTGGCGATGACGGCGGTTCTGGTGGTGGCGCTGGCGCTGGGCCCGACGGTGCTGCTGACGGCGGCTCGGGCGCAGGTGCTGACGGTGGCTCGGGCGCAGGTGCTGGTGCTGGAGCTGGAGCTGGAGCTGGAGCTGTTGGAGCAGGCGCTGGAGCTGGAGCTGTTGGAGCAGGCGCTGGAGCTGGAGCTGGAGCAGGCGCTGGAGCTGGAGCTGGAGCTGGAGCTGGAGCAGGCGCTGGAGCTGGAGCTGGAGCTGGAGCTGGAGCTGGAGCTGGTCCAGGACAAAGCATCTAAACGTTCTGATGTTTATAGGGGAGGCCCGTATTTTTTGCGGGCCTCTTTTATTGTATCAACCCTTATTAACGGAGATCTACTGTTTTGTCTGCTCAACAACTCTTATTCAAGGGCTGTCACCATCCGGTTGTTTTGGCCGATTGTCCGGAATTGATTGAGGTTATACATGAGGTTGCGCCTAGTTGGGCATTTTCCATTGACTGTCTACATGAAAACCAATGGCCTCAGAACAGTATGATTATCCGAAAGTCATCTGTTGGATACGCTAGAACATCGGCAAAATTAAATAACCCAATTATCTATGCCGACCCTGTGGATGCCGTCTGTGATTTTCTGGTTGATCTGGTAAAATTTTTTAATGATGCTCATCCGCAGTTTATGTGTTTGCATGCAGCCGCCGTTGCCTATCAAGGCGGTCTAATCTTATTTCCGAATACCTATAATGTCGGGAAAAGTTTGTTGTCCGCTCATTTGGTAGCAAAAGGAGGGAGGCTTTTTTCTGACGATGTTATTCCCATTGACGGTGACACGTTCGAAGGCATTTCATTAGGGTGTCGGCCGCGATTAAGGCGTCCTTTGCCTGATAACATTACCCCGGATTTTGAAGACTTTTATAATCACCGACTGGGTGTAGTTAGTCGCCAGTTTCAGTATTTAAATTTATCAAATGATGAACAGGCGGATTTTGCAGAACGCTTGCCTGTTCGTGCGATAGTTTTATTGGACAGGAAGCCGCGGTACCACGCGATGCTAAGCCCTGTAAATTTAAGCGATGCCATCAAAGCCATGGTTTTAAGAAACTTTGCCAGACAATCCGGTGGGCGAAACATCTTGGAGAGCCTGATTGGTCTTGCGTCAAACGTACCCTGTTACCGGCTTCGTTATGATGATTGTCATCAAGGAAGCGAAATGCTGATTAATACATTTGCAGAAACGTGGGCAGCAACAAACGTACTCCGCCATTCAGAAGAGTCTGCAGATGATGTTACCGGACAGGGTTGCAATCAATTTGGAAACGACGCGCGTTTAATTAAAGGCGAATACCGCCGGGCACCCGATGTGTTTAGCAAAGCGATTGATGACGAGCGGTTTTTGGTCAATGGTCGGAACAATAGGATTTTTCATTTAAATACCTTGGCAAGTATTATTTGGGATTTAATAGAAACACCAGTAACAGCTGAAACGGTCATGTCAGACCTATGCCAGCTATTCCCGGATACAGATAATCATACCATCAAAACCGATGCCCAATTGCTTTTAAGGCAGTTTTTGAAAAATGGCCTTGTGCAAACAGCATCGTAATTTCGGTTATTTTTTCAAAGCCGCATTTGTTAATTTATTTAATGCGCCTGTCATTTTTTTAATAACTTTAGCCTGATCGGTAATGGCAAACCGTTTGGCTAACAATACGGGGTTCGTGTAGCCCAGCCAGACTTTACCGTTTTTGTCTTCCCACGCTAATGCTTTAAGTGGCAACGCAATGGCGACTTCGGGTTGGCTCACCATCAAAGGAGTGCCCAATTTTGGGTTGCCGAAAATCAAGACTTGTGAAGCCCGCATTTTTAAATTTGCTTTAGCTGCATTGGCTTGATGATCAACGCGCAAGAAAACCGACAATCCTTTTTTCTTGAATAGGGCTTCTAATCGGTCAAGGGTCATCTGAACACTATAGGGGCTGGGTTTAACAATCAATCCTGGGTTGGCTTGGGCCGACATGGGCTGCACGATAAATGCCGTCATGATGAAGCTTGCGATGATTAAGAAGTGGCGCATTAAAATTACCCCGTTATTTTATGTAAAACAATGAGTGTTCTATATCCATTCCCATACAGAAATACCAATCACAAACGTGTTAGATGACTTATAAACTATTAATTAATCGGCACGGACCTCAGCTAAAAAATTCTTCATTTCAGCCGATAATAATGTAGCCTGTTTGGACAATTCTTCGGTTGCTTCTAATATTTCATTGGCTGCGGTTTCCGTGTCGTTCACAGATTCCGTGACGCCCGATATATTCATATTAACTTCTTGGGTGCCAATGGCGGCTTGTTCCACGTTGCGGGCAATTTCTTGTGTTGCGCTGTCTTGTTGTTCAACAGCGGCGGAAACGGCGGATGTATTAGCGCTGACGGAATTAATGCTTGATGTGATGTCCTCAATAGAGGTGGCCGTTAATTTGCTGACACTTTGAATATTGGTCACTTGTTGACCAATTTCATCGGTGGCTTTGGCTGTTTGGGTGGCTAAATTTTTAACCTCACTTGCGACCACGGCAAAACCTTTACCAGCTTCGCCCGCACGGGCCGCTTCGATGGTGGCGTTTAATGCCAATAAATTGGTTTGTTCGGCTATATCCGTGATCAATTGCACAACTTCACCAATGCGCTGGGCTGAAACCACTAACTCTTCGACGGTTTCTTTACTATGGGTGGCTTTTTCCACGGCTTCAACATTGACGTTGCTGGATTCTGTGACTTGCCTGACAATTTCATTAATTGAACTGGATAATTCTTCGGCGGCAGATGCCACGGTTTGCACATTGGCCGATGCTTCTTCGGAAGCCGCCGCCACTGCTTGTGCTTGTTGACTGGTATGCTGGGCCGTTTGGGTCATCGTTTGTGCGGAATTTTGCATTTCATTAGCGGCGGATGCGACAACAGTCACTATTTGCCCAACGTTGCTTTCAAAATCATCAGCCATTTTGTTAAGCGCTTGTTTGCGTTTCTTGGCGGCTTGTTCTTCGGCTAGTTTTTGTTCTTTTTCTAACCGTTTGGCTTTGATGATGTTTTCTTTGAACACTTCAACAGATAATGCCATTGAACCAATTTCATTGGTTAACCCGAGCCCCGCAATGTCTGTATCTAAATTGCCGTTTGCAAATTCATTCATTGTCGATGTTATGCCTTGAATAGGGCCAATGATGCTTTTGCCAATGATAAATAATAATCCACTTAAAATCACCAGAGAACTAATAGAGGCAATAATGCTGTATTTGTTGGCATCGGCTTCGGTGGTTTTGACGGCTTCTTCGGCTTCTTTGAACTCTTCATGGAAAAGATTGCGTATTTTCGATAGTTGTTTTTCTAGATTTTCCCCAGTTTCATCAATCGCAACATCTAAGCGTTCCATTTCTTCGTCGCCTGCGTTGTTGGTAATTGCATCTATTAGCTCTATGTCAATGATCTGAACCAGTTTGGCTTTTAAATTTTGTATGGTGTTAATAATCTTGGCCTCGTCTTCGTTTTCAGAAAAGCTTCCCAACTTTTCAACACCTTTGTCCAATGACGCGATGTATTCAGCAATTTTGCCTTTAATGCCTTCTGGTAGCCCGCCTTCGCGCGCTTCGACAATGGCGTTCATACCAGCGAGCATGAGTTTTAACTGGGATTGTTGCATTGTGTTAATGAGCATCATTTGCTGCTGCCGTTTAGTTCCTGTATCGACGGCTTCATCAATTTTATTTAATGAGGAAAACAAAATAAAAGACAGGACAAGAATGGTCGCAAGCGCGATGGCTGCGATTAAAAAAATTTTATTTTTAATGGTTACGTTGTCCATGATTGATCTCCAAAGCGAAGCCAGAACAAAATACAATTTAATGGCGCGAGGCTTCTAGATTAAAACTTAAGTATAAATAAAGTTGTATTATAATAAACAATTATACCTTATGGTAATTATAGTATAAAATATTGCATTTGCAAGATATTTTATATAAAACAAGAGTTGAACTATTGAACTATTGAACTATTGAACTATTGAACTATTGAACTATAATTATTTGTGCTCATTGTGAGCAATGCTTTGCAACAATCTTAAAGTGTATATTTTGAATATATTAGGAACGGTTTCTCAAGTTTCTTCAAAATAGATACAGGTTAATGTTTCACAGACTTGCTGTGATCGGCGTAACGGCATTTTAATCTGATACCACGTTAAAAAATCTTTATCTTCCCAGCTAAATATCCCTTTGGTGAATATGATTTCTTGGCCTAACATCGCTGATTTATGTAGATCATAAAAGTATTGTTGCTTGTCACCTAAACCGGCTTCGGCGAAGGTTTTACCTGATAATTCTTTGCCATATTTGTTAACTAAATATGTGCCCCAGAAAACGATGCGAAAATCATCTAGGTCCGGCAGATATTTGGCAATCATCAAATGCCGCCAGAATTTTAAAAATTGTGGTTTTTGCAAAATTTCAAAATCTACAGCCCCGTTTGCAAAATACGGTTTTATCACCTCGGCGAATTGAGAAATCATAGGATGGGTTTCTGCATTAAATGCAGAACCAAAATCGTCAGGACCTAAATCATTTGGCATTGTTTAAATTTACCAACTTACCTCATCTATTTAATAGATTGGTAAGTCTGTTAAATTTTCAAGAAACAAATTCTTTCCCGGTTATTCTTTCTTTCCCGGTTATTCTAGGGTCCATACTGAATTGCCCAATATATTGAATGAGTCTAGACCTTAAAAAATAGAATTATTACGACTCAAATTAAATATATTAAGGTAGATCACTCGTTTAGCCGCTTTTTTGCAAAATCTTGGCAAAGCATTTCTTTCTCACGTTGTTCTGGTAAACCGGCCAAGTCATGGAATTCATCAAAACCCATGATTTCATCAGACATGCTTGCTGTCGTTTGATCAGATTTTAACGTGTTATAAAGTTTAAATGCAGTGTGGGCGATGGCATGGGACATGGCAACAGGGTGGGTGTAAAGCGCATAGCCAATGTCGGCTAATTCAGGCCCTGATAAAATCGGGCTTTGCCCGCCTTCGACGTTATTAGCCATGCATGGCGCTTTGATTTCTCGACATATACGTTTCATATCATCGGCATTGGTCGGGGCTTCGACAAAAATCAAATCGGCCCCGGCTTCGTGGTACAATTGCGCCCGTTCAATGGCATCATCAATACCGTTTACGGCTAATGCATCGGTACGGGCCATGATGATGAAATCAGAATCAATTCTGTTGTCAAGGGCGGCTTTTAATTTACCTAGCATTTCTTGGGGGCTGACAACGTCTTTGCCAACCATATGCCCACAGCGTTTTGGAAAAACCTGGTCTTCGATAAACATGCCAGCAAGGCCCGTTTGTTCATAGCGTTTTACAGTGCGTGCGGTGTTGGTGACATTCCCAAAACCCGTGTCCCCGTCACCAAAAACGGGGATATCAACGGCATCACATATCCGCATGTAATGGTCAGCCATTTCGGTCATGGTCAGCACCGATGTGTCCGGGCGACCAAGCAATGCTGCCGTTGTTGAGTATCCGCCACAGGTGATGGCTTTAAATCCCACTTTTTCAGCAACCCGCGCTGTCAAAGGGTCATGCACGCCCGGCATACAAAAAATTTCAGGTGCCTGAATAAGTGCTTTAAAGCGGGTTGTACGTTTCATGACCTATAGTTAACCTTTGAACAAATGAAAAAAATGATGCCAGAATATTGCCCTTTATAGTTATGAATTTATAACGTTGATTTGTTAATATTAACAGAACAATAGAGCGCGTAATTCATAGAGTATGGAGCCTAAAGTTCTTCGTCCATAATGAAGTTTCAAAACCCATGATTTGGTTGGTTCATTTGCTAGTGAACAATCCACAAAATTCTGATGAGTTTGATGCAAGTGCAAATCGGCGCGGAGAACAAACGACCGCCGGGACGAGGACCGGCGTGGGGCCGACGATGCACGCGGTAATGACCGACGTGGTGATGATCGCCGTGATGGTGATAAAACCAGTGGTCAGTCAGGCGTCGATTGGGATGGTGTTGAGCGCCGTCTCCAAGAACGTCGCACCGATCAGCAACGATTATAGAACAGACGCCAAGAACAGCGCCGATTAGAAGAAGAAAGACGTATTGATAAACTGATCGATGATGCATGGCCTGTCATGGATATAAATACCGATTGATCAGTTTTATGAAGTTGATTTAGGTGGGTGAAATGCATCTTGGTTTTACGTAAAAATAGAAGTCTTTCAGAAATTCAGTGGAAACGCCTTGAATTCACCTGAGTAACAATCTATTTCAACAGTCCCCGTTGATTTTTTAAAGATCATAGAGTTCAGACAATAGCGCGATTTGCCACATAAAATAATTGCGACTTAGGAGACTAAAGCCTTGCTCAAGAAAAAGAATAACACAATTGAAATAGGCGACCGGTTTATCAAAAAAGGCGAGCCAAAAATAGTCTGGATTGTAAAAAGCAAAGGCAGTTCCATCGCCATGGTCCCACATTATCAGGTGGTCCGCGAAGACTATGAAAGCCGTGTAAGAACTCTATCTGAAAATGTTTTGCTCGATACGGGTTATTACCGCCGGGTGGACTGATACTACCGGATGGCTGCTCGCCAATACGTAAAGTGAATGCGCTAAAGCTTGATCAATTAACCTGCAAGCGGTGTAATGTATTGCGGTTCTGTATCCCAAGGGAAAAAAACCCATACGTCTTGGTCTATGTCGTGGGCATAGGTATCGACGTATTCAAGCCCCAATGGTTTGGCATAAACCGTTGCGAAATAAGCTTTTGGTAATAACCGGCGGGCTTCTTTGGCGGTAGCCCCTGTATCAACAAGATCATCAATCATTAACCAGCCTTCGCCTTGGTCAATCATCGCTTGTTCTGGTGTTTTCAAAACTTTGACTTGGCCTTGTGCTTGATGGTCGTAACTGGCGATGCATAATGTTTCAACGACACGTAATTCCATTTCCCGGGCGATTATAGCGGCTGGTACTAAACCGCCACGGGGCAAGGCAACAATGCCTTTCCACGGGCCAAGCGGCAACAGTTTGCGAACCAGCCGCTTGCTGTCGCGGTGAACTTCGGCCCAGCTTACAGAATGATGGATAATGTCGTCGTTATGTTCGTTCATTAATATGTTCGTTCATTAATCAACTTAGCGAAGATACAAATGAACTTCGTTAGTCCGCGCTTGTGCATTGGATTTAGCAGACACGGCAACACGTGACGGCGGTAGGCCCATTTCAATAAGCGAGCGCAAAACGTCTTCGGCATTGCGGCGGGCTTTGTTTGCATTCAATGCCACACGGGCTTGGCCGCCCATAGTAGGTGCCACCGATACAAGGTCAAAAACAGCGTTGGGGCGTTTATCTAAAACCTGACTTACGGCGTTATAAAGGGCTTGCTGATAAGGCACTTTATTGCGGTCAAAACGGATCACGACCAATGGACGTTTGCCGGATGTATTTTGTGGTCGCCCGGCAACCACGCCGGCCGTTCCGTCATTTGACGCGGCCATGGCGATATTAATCAAACTGCCACCATAAATTTCCCCGGTTTTAATGCCCGTGGACATGACGTTCAGGTTGGCGCGTTCCGTTGATACATAATTGGTTTGACGGCGTACATCGTTGCTTAGTTCTTTTAACAAGCGTTCAATTAACACATCCGTGCGATTAACTTCGTCTTCTAAAATGGCTAATTGGCGGTGGTCTTCGTCTACGGCACCGGAAACAGTAAATGCGGCCCGGGTTGATTCCGCTAAAAATGATGATAACGTCGACGTGCTGGCAACGTTTGTCGCCAATTGATTTAATGCAGTTACGTCACGGGATAAATTTTCTAAATCCGCCTCTGCACTTTTGAATTGTTGTATTAAAATAGGATTGCCGGGGGTTGTGCCGACTTGAAGCCGCGCGTTAACAGCCGCAATGGTGCCATGATAGCGTCTGGAGTTGGAAACGATGCTGGCACGAAGCTGTTGTAATTTTCCGTTTTCGGTGACGATATTTGCCTGCAACCGTTTTAACTCTTCGCGCAATTCAATGACTTTTTTGCCAACAAAGGTTCCTGTTGGTTGTCCGGGCGTAACGCCATCGGGTCGGAAAACGCCAGTTCCGAGTGCGGGTTGATTGGCATTGGTTGTTTGCGCAGGGTTTGCGACCGTTGGTTGGGCGGCTGCTGTTTCGGTTGGCGCTGCCCCTGCTGGGTCTTCGCCTGTTAAACTAGGCCACAATGTATTGTCGTTAAATGAACAGGCCGAAAGCAGTGTAGCTGCGCCTATTACTAAAATCCGGAATTGCTTCAAAATCATTTCCCTGTTCACCTTATTCCCCTGAAAGGAAGCCACAAATAAAGTGGCGTATTTTTAATTCACCCTGTTTGATAACAGGGTATATTCATTTTTTCTAGATTATCCAAGTATAATTATTTAGGACAACCACGAATAACCACTATTGTTACAATGCAGATAACATCTTGATAATACCTTAACTTAATTGAAATTCCTGTTGAAAATCAATTAAAATCAATATGTTCAACGATAATTTGCAAATTTTTCTAAAGGTTGGACTGATATCAAGAGCATAACCGCGTGTATTATTATATATTGTAGGCGATCTTAGCGAATGGTGATGCGTGGGACAAGTTCCTATTTTTTTTTGTGTAAAAGACGGCTTTTATTCGTTTTCAGGGGCTTGCTTTGCGCGAAGTCTTGGAGTAGTGTCCGCCAACCTTGAAACAAAGACGCTGTTTAAATATTTAGAATGTTAGTATTTTGTTGATATTTCAAGGTGTTAAATCCATTTAGGCCCTCTCCAAAAGCGCCAAATGTAATTATGGGTTTAAAAAATGTGAAATATTGCGCCCGTAGCTCAATTGGATAGAGCATCTGACTACGAATCAGAAGGTTAGGAGTTCGAGTCTCTTCGGGCGCACCATTTGACTTTCATCGAACGATAAATCCCTTAACACCTTGAAAGGTAAGGCGGTTTTTGGTGTTCGATAACCCTCTTTTCGGCAGTAGGTAATTCGCTCGGAAAAGGCCAATCTTAGGACAGTTTGTTTCAAGGTATAACTGCCAGAACGCCATAGATTCCAAGGGTTTGCGAGGAACACAAGCGAGTGTTCGATAAATTGATCGAACTTGCCTTGTGTCGCCGGTCCTTTCGCCAGTTTTTCGGCTAAAATGAGTTTATCCCGTTCAAGTTTTTCAACTTTTGTTTCATAGGCGGTGATGACTGTAGTGTTTGACGCGTTCATTATGCGCTCAAGAACATCTTCCAATTGCTTTTCAATCAGCTTCATATCCAGTTTGAGTGTCTCCAAAAGGTTTTCTGCTTGCATGCCGCGCTGATCCCAGGCATCGCGGAACATGGCCTTGGCGATCTCATACAAGCCTTTTGATGGTTGTAGCGAGCGAACAATTTCATCAAATTCCCCCTCAATCTTGTCGCGACGAATGGACTTGCGGTAGCTGATGGCTGGAAAGAGGTTATCGTTTTAGATGTCGGAGAGTATTTTCCAGCTTACGAGTATGTCGATACCACCAAGGAGGAAGGCAGCAAGGTTTATGTTGTCTCAACTCGTGATGGTGAAGTGACATTTTATAAAGGGCAATTGCCCCGCAAGGAAGCACAGGCCAAACTGAAAGCCGTCAATGGTGAAGAAACCACTGCCAACGTTAGAGCCGAACTGACCAAGCCAATGCAGAATTATCTCGACCTTCATCGTCATTCTGCCGTACGAACTGAATTGCTTGGTCACAGTGACATTGCCCTGCGTTTGGCCGTGGCACAGATCATTGCAGGTTCAGATCAATGGACAGTTCATGCCGACCCGCAAAAAGCAAGCAACGATACCATTGAGGAATCGCTTGCTACCAATAAGGCCGAAGATAAATTCGCGATAGAGCGGAAAGCTGTACGTGATTTATTGGGCTGGTCAGATGATGTCACAGACACAATCGTACCTGTGAAGAACGATTGGCAACGGCAAAATGACGTGCATGAAATCTTTGCCAAGCTGATTGAACTGGATGAAGCAACGGTTAAGTGTGGTGATCGCGCCTGTAAATGCTCATCGTTGCACCAGTTTGACTACAACCGGACTTAACGAGGGTTAAAGATTTTGGAGTTACCCCACGCTTGAACAACTGCTTTCCTGACCCCACAATTTCTGGGAATGTCCATAAACGAAATTCATCGACTAAATCATTGGCAAGTAATGTTTGGATAAGTTGCCAACTGCCATGTACTTGCAGCAAATTTCCTTTTTGATTTTTCAGTTGCGCAATCTCCTTGACTACATTTCCTGTGATCGCTTTTGTGTTGCTCCACTCGAATTTGCTCAAGGTCGATGTCACGACATATTTCGTTGCCGCGTTAAGTATTTCTGCGACAGGATTGTCGCTTGCAGAATTTGAAAAATTGGGCGCAAATAATTCATAGGTTTTTCGCCCAAGTAGTAAATCGTATGGTTCAGACATGGCTTCTTGCACCACCTGCTCCATAACATCGTCCCAATAATTTGTTGCCCAGCCACCACCGGAAAAATTACCCGAGGGGTCTTCGTCCAAGCTAGTTGGTGATTGCATCACGCCGTCAAGGGTTTGAAAGGTTAAAATCGCCAGTTTTCGCATTGATCGCTCCTCCTTTTTACCTCAAGAAACGCTACTTTTTGGGTGGTAACGTTGAGACGAAACCCAGCGCCAATTCAATCCAATTGCCTAATTGATCGCCAGTACAGTATTTTTCATCAACGAATATAAGGCCACCCATACGACGAGGACCCAATTCTACGATAGTCGCGCCTTGACGTGCCAGTGCTTCGACTTCATTCTCTTTGCCAACACGAAACATGAAACGCCTGATATTCTTTTTTGTTCGGTCGGCCCCGCCAATCATATTGCCATGATGAAAGAAACAAACTCCACCCATCATGCGCTTTTCCGAGATGCCCTGTTTCCCGTTGAGGGAACTACGATAGCGCGCGGCAAGTTCTTCGTCATAGGCCATGGTCATTCCTTTGATAATTCGTCAATGACCTGTTGTGGTCCACCTTCTGGTAATTCAGAGAAAGTGGGAAGGGTGGGGTCGGTCATGTCCCAAGAGGCCGCGCGACTGGCATAGACCACCATCTGTGGTTTTGCGACCTCTGGATCGTCCAGACTGGAGGCTCGGGGAAATACCATGTCGGGCATTGCCGAGTTTTTTGAAAAGATCGGTGAGCCGCAGGTTGAACAGAACCCTCGAGAGACGATGTTGCCGCTATCCGCTGGGTGGTCGTAGAATTCGACTTTTCCTGTGACCGCAAATGCGACCTTTGGGATGACAATATGAGTACAGTGCCCTGTACCGCTGCTCTTGCGGCAATCCGTACAATGACAATGAGCGACGGTCATCGGCTCTGAGTTGCTTTCATATTTTACTGCTCCACAAAGGCAGCTCCCTTTAAATCCTGACGACATGGTTTCTTTCCTCCTTATTTGACAATTTGTAAAAATAAACTTACATATATAACTGGTGAATTGCAATACACAAGTGAGTAGATATGCCAGTAAACCAAATCAAACCTCGGCGTTCAGGATGCCCAATCGCCTCGACACTCGATATTGTGGGAGATCGCTGGACGCTAGTTATTCTACGAGACATGCTTACAGGTAAGTCAAAATTCAGCGAATTTCTCGCGTCGCCTGAAAAAATCACCACGAATGTCCTTACCGACAGGCTTTCCCTGCTAGAACGTTCAGGACTGGCAAAGAAAAGCGCCTATCAGCAACGCCCCTTGCGCCATGAATATCACCTAACGAAACAAGGTAAAGCCCTGCTCCCTGTTCTTCAGGAATTATGCAAGTGGGGAAACAAATTTATTACTGATACCTGGATACCTCCAGAGAGTTTTATGTTGCAAAGCCTGCGCACATAGAAAGTAGGCGAACTTTTTATGACTGGCTTGCTAGCACAATCAAAATTGATGGAATTCGTAGTGTTGAGCGCGATTATGAATTTGATGATGACCGTTTTCGAAATGGTGGCATTCGCCTTCACTACGAAAAACAGTTGGGAGCAATTCAGGGTTTAAAAGATGGAATACTGCTTGAAGTTGGATTTGATGACGTCACCCTTGAACCGGCACGTGGTCGCTTCGGCCCCATATACAAATGTACAAACAAGCCGGATTGCAAATTTTCCCTGACCAGCCGTCCTACGGGCCAGAAATGTGAATATGCCGGGCGCGGCAAAAAGATTTGTGGAAAGCTTATTGTGGAAGGTACAAAAACAATTCCGGATAGATGCAGTGATAAAGGATGCCCAAATCGCAATCCTAATAAGCTAAAAGTGTAATGCGAGTGATCCTGATTGGTGCTTTCCGTTGAGGGGTTAGCCGGTGAAGCAGGCATGCCCGTTCTATGTTCAGTGATAAATTTCAACCGGTCGACACAACGCATTAGTTAAATTTACTTGCGGGTGTTTCAAATTGTAATGTCTTTCTGGGCCGTTCGTTTAGCTGGCGTGCAATTGCACTAAACCATCTTGTAATATGACTTCGAGTAAACAGCTTTGCAGCGTGCCGAGTGTCATTTATGTGCATAACATAGGTCTTAAGTAACTTGAAAATAATATTTACTATTAGGATGTTAACCATTAAACGGCCTTCATTCAGGCGTGCTTATAAATAATATACAGCCATTAATTCAGTTTCACTTGAAATGTTTGGAAATATTTTAAAGCTCCTATTCTCTTATCCTTTCTTGTATTATCAGCACGGCTACCTAATTTAATAGATTGACAATAAGCGGCTGTTTTCTAGGAGATGCAAGGTGTGGTAAAAGCTTCTGTTAAAGAATTTTGTGAAATCACCTACGGGTTAGTGCGTCGGATTGCCATAACGCTCCTGTTCGCAAGCTTTGTCTCTATGTGGGCGCCCACCCTTATTGCACAGGAAACGGGTGCGCCCAAAACCATCACATTGGGTACGGAAAATTACCCGCCGATTTCCAATATTTACGAAACCGGATTTGAAGACTTAATCGCAAAGGAAATGTTTCGACGGATCGGCGTTAAGGTTATCCTGAACTTCAATCCTTCTGAACGTGTTCTTTATAACGCAAACGTTGGCATTGACGATGGCATTTTAACCCGTGTTGGCGGCATAGAAAAAAAATACACCAACCTTGTGCCGTTGAATGAAAGCTTGTTTACGGCGGACTATGTGGCTTTTTCTCATAATAAAAACATTAAAATTTCCGGCTGGAACAGTCTTGCGCCTCTGAACATCGGCATTATCACAGGCTGGAAACTGCTTGAAAGAAATATCACGTCCGCTAAATCCCTGATCAGAGTAAAGAGCGCCAAACAGCTATTTGCCTTGTTGGGCAGTGGCCGGGTTGATGTCATTGTTTTCTCGCGTTTTCCGGGATTACAAATGATCAGGGATCAGGGACTAACCGGCGTTACGGCTCTGGAACCACCCTTAGCACAGCGAAAACGGTTTTTTTATCTTAACAAGAAAAACAAAGCCCTAGTTCCGCGTGCCACGAAGGCGCTTAAAGCCATGAAAGCAGACGGCACCTATCAGAAAATTTTCAACCAGACCATTCTACCATTGATCAGGGGTTAATCATCAGGTCATGGGGAAATTCATGAAAATAAAAGCTTTTCAAAGCAAAATCGCCAAACGGCTGATATTGGCGCTGGTCCTGTTCAGTTCCTTGATTACCATTGGTACCACCGCCGTGCAGCTTTATTTTGATTACCGGACTGATCTGGAAAAAATTGATGCGGCTAATCAACAAATCCAGTCCAGTTATTTAAAAACCCTGACCAACAGTATTTGGGCTTTTGACAATGAGCAGATCAATACACAACTAACAGGTATGCTGGAGTTGCCCGATATGGAATATGTCGCCGTCAGTGTTGATGGCGAAGTTCGCTGGTCAAAAGGCAACCGCGTATCAGACGCCACCTTAACCCGGGAATTCCCTATAACTGTTCCCTACAATGGTAAAAGTCTTATCATAGGTGTTCTTGAAACCGTCGTCAGCATTTCCGGTATTTATTCCCGATTATTGGAAAAATTTTTTGTGATCCTTACTGGCAACGCCATCAAAACTTTTCTGGTGGTGGGTTTTGTATTTTTCATTTTTCATTTTCTTGTGACCCGGCGTATTGAACAGTTGGTAAAACATGTATTGGATATCATTCCCCAGTCCGGAAACAATGATTTTAATTCTTTCTTGCCGCCTGAAAAATCTGGTGCCGATGATGAAATAGACCAGTTGATCCTTGCTATTTCCGCTGTAAACGAGACCCGTGGGGTCTATCTTCAAGCGCTCAAACAAAGCGAGGCGCGGTTGACGGAAATTATTTCCATTGCCCCGGAAGCTATTATCATTGTTGGTCAGGATATGAAAATTCAGTTTTTCAACCACAGTGCTGAGCGCATTTTTGGCTTCCGGTCAAACGATGTTTTAGGACAGAATTTTCATATTTTAATGCCTGAAACCCTGCGCGTAAATCACAGGGAAAACGTGCAACATTTTGATCAATCCAATGATGCATTTATGTTGATGGCTGACCGGGCAGAAATTTTCGGGCTTAGAAAAAACGGCAAGACTTTCCCGGCTATTTCCTCGGTTTCAAAGATAGAAATCGATGGGGAACGTCTCTATACCGTTTTGTTGAGCGATATCACACGACAGAAAAAAACCGAAAAAAAAATGTTAAAAGCTAAAAAACAGGCCGAAGCCGCCAATCACGCCAAGACACAGTTTTTAGCCAACATGAGTCATGAATTACGCACGCCGTTGAATGCAGTGATCGGCTTTTCTGGCATCCTGATGGGTCAGGGGTTGGTGAAAATTGACCGCGCCCAATCCAGAGAATACGCCGATCACATTCACCAGTCGGCCCATCATCTTTTGGAAGTAATACAGGATATCCTTGATATTTCCAAAATCGAAAAACAGGAATTCGAACTTGAATGGCGTCCGGTGAATATCCAAAAAATTGTTAAAGACTGTAAAACCATGATCAGTGACCAGGCTCGGAAAAAACAAATTTCCGTAACCTCTCGGGTCAGTTCATCCTTGCCAATGATAAGCGGTGATGAAATGCGCTTGAAACAGGTCCTGATTAATTTATTATCCAACGCGGTAAAATTCACACCTAAAAATGGTAAAGTCCGGATTACGGCAAAGCCCGAAAACAATCACCGTGTGCAATTGGCCGTCGCCGACACGGGCATCGGCATCAAAGCCAAAGACATACCAAAAATCCTGAAACCCTTTGGGCAGGTCAAGGATATCATGCGACGTGATCATCAGGGTACAGGGCTTGGCCTAACGCTTGTCAACGAACTTGTTAAAATGCATGGCGGGAAATTGGGTATTTCAAGAAACAAGGATAAAGGATGCACGGTTTCAGTCAGCCTTCCTCAACACAATTCATGAAATATATAACATTATGAGCAGATAGTTTTTAATGGGTGGTGATTTATGTGTATATTGACGGGTTGTTCATCATTATAGTGGCCTATCTGTATGAAATTAAAGGCCATGCATGCATAACATCTCAGATGATAAATTGGTTAACGCTGTTCATCATCATATAAACATGCCGTCTACCGGGTGGAGCCTTGGCGCTTTTGGCGCTGTGGCTGAATTTAATCGGACAGAGGATGAAAACTGCCAAATTAATTTATCAGCCACCGGCGGTGAAGTCATTACGGACAAAGGTGGATTACGTGTTGATTTTAAACGGCCTGTAAATCCAGCCCCTTATCAAATGCTGCGGCGTGATCGATTGCGTTGGTTGCATGGACTTAATTTTTGTAGTCCGGACGGTCTGTCAGTTATAAATAAAAATATCGGCGTCATCGAAATGGGAAGCGACGAAAATGCGCTGCGTGATCAAGACAAATCCGCAGTGCTGTTTGATCTTGGTTTAGCGATCCCCCATATTAAATGCTGTGTGCGCAGCCATGATCCAGATATTATCCACTTTCTGAACAATAAATCCGGTCATTCGATATTTGGTGCGAATGGACGAGTGATGAATGAACTGGTTAAGTGCAGTCCACACCGGGTTTTTATATCACGTTTTGGCCGCATAGAGGTTTTTCAGGCCATACCAGAAGGCGAGGATGAAAAAACACCATCCGGTCCGCATAGCCATATTACCGAAACTTTGTTGAAACAGGATCGGCAGCTGTCCGCCAATGTTTCGGTGCCTAATGGTCATCGGGTGTTGTTATCGATGTATCCGAAAAATCCGGTTGCTGATTTTTCTGGGGCGCCGGAACCTTTTGATATAGTGGCTTTTCAGGAATTTCAGAAATTGATCAAGGACTTTGCTTCGACAAACGATAAAAAATTGATTGATAAAGTGATAAACGATGTCAGAAGCGGCTACTCACCGTGGAAAACGGGTTTGACCCGGTCACAAAGAACGCTGCTACGTGTTGTGTTGCGCCAACTTTTTTGGTTAGACCAGCCGAATGATAGCGTTGTTAAATGGCAGAGTGTTTTTGAGCCAATGATTAAGAAAAACTATAATTTGAAAATGGATTGAAATGATTTTTGATGGTCAAGATTTTGTATTCGGTCCTATGCTTACATTCACTTGTGCCTCACAATATTGCTGTTTTCAGCTTATTTTCTTGCGAAATCAAGCTGGATAATGAAAAATAAGGTACATTGTCGAAAAGCCTATTGAAAGCATTGTCATTACATGCGGGTTTTCAGTGCGCTAGTTGATATAAAAAAAATCTGTAGGATGTGTTTTTCTGATTTATCTGAAACATTATTAACAAGTCCAATCAGGGAAGGTTGCAGGTTTTAAAACTGAATAAGGGAGAGAAAGAAAATGGTTGAGAAAAAGTCAAAAGTTACGAGACGTAAGTTTCTAAAAGGTGGAACCGTTGTCGCCGGTGCAGCAGCTGCTGCAACACTGGCAACGCCTAATATTGCTGTTGCCAAGCCTGTAACACTGAAAGTTCAAGCCGCCTGGGGTGGTGGAATTTTCCTTGAGAACGCCCAAAGCTACGTTGACCGTGTGCATGCAATGGCTGGAAAAGACCTGCGTATTGATTTGTTGTCGGTTAATTCGGTTGTTAAAACCAGCCAAATGCAAGATGCGGTTCACCGCGGCGTACTTGATGGCGCGCATTATGTGCCAGCCTATTGGTATTCCAAATCAAAAGCGGCATCATTGTTTGGAACGGGCCCGTGTTTTGGTTGGTCTGCACAAGAAATGTTAGGTTGGATCCACTATGGCGGCGGCAAGCAGTTGTTCAATGAATTGATGGGGTCGTTAGGTCTTAATCTGATTAGTTTCTTTAATAGCCCGATGCCTGCTCAGCCGTTTGGTTGGTTCAAAGAACAAATCAAAGATGTGTCTCAATTAAAAGGTCTTAAATACCGCACCGTTGGTTTGGCCGCAGACGTTCTTTTGGAGATGGGCATGTCTGTTGTTCAATTGCCAGGTGGTGAAATTCAGCCTGCTATGAAATCAGGTTTGATTGATGCGGCTGAATTCAACAACCCCACATCAGATAAAGATTTCGGTATGCAAGATGTATCTAAACATTACCATCTTGCCAGTTTCCACCAATCACAGGAAGCGTTCGAAATTACTTTTAATAAAAAGAAATTTGATAGCTTGTCAAAAGAGCAGCAGTCCATTTTGGAATACGCTTCCGAAGCTGAAAACACAGATTTCTATTGGAATAACACCCTGCGTTATGCCGATGATTTGATTAGCCTTCAGGAAAAAAGTGGCGTTAATGTCCACCGCACACCTGATTCGGTTATGCAAGCTCAGCTTGACGCTTGGGATGTGGTTGTTAGCCGGATTGAAAAAGAGGATCCTTTCTTTGCGAAGGTCGTTCAATCACAGCGCACCTATGCCAAAAAAGTTATGGGTTACTTGTTGTTGAACCAGCCTGATTACGGTTTGGCTTATAAACATTACTTCGGTTGATTGTTTAGGCATTTAGGTGCTGATGAAGACCAACTCGAAACTGACGTAAAGAGGGGTGGCTAGCAGTGTGAATGTTTCGAAGTTAATCATATTAATATGTGGCGAACTTCGAAGACTGAATTGCACGAGTTTCAGGACGCTAGCCATTCCTCGACAGTTTTTTTTATTGATTTACGACCTCGCTATTGTTAGCGAAAGAGGACCATATGACGAGCATTATTCACGCAATTGAAAGTCTGAACATCTGGATTGGCCGTGCTTTTGGTTGGTGCATCCTGATTTTGACATTTTCTGTGGCTTATGAGGTCTTCGTAAGGTATGTGCTGAATTCACCGACCGTTTGGGCTTTTGACATGATGGTACAAATGTATGGTGCTTTGTTTCTAATGGCGGGCCCTTATGCTTTGGCGCAAGATTCTCATGTGCGCGCCGATGTTGTTTACCGTTTGTGGCCAGTTAAATGGCAGGCACGCGTTGATTTTGTTTTGTATGTATTATTTTTCTTCCCCGGCATGGCCGCTTTGTTCTGGTATGGTTGGGAAATTGCATCCGATAGCTGGCGCTATAAAGAAGTGAGTTGGAACAGCCCAGCTCGGATTCAGATATATTTCTTTAAAACGTTGATCCCCGTCGCCGGGGCTTTGTTGATTGTGCAAGGAATATCCGAATGTATGCGGTGTTATTTGGCTATTAAAACCGGTAAGTGGCCGGAACGCATGGAAGACGCCAAGGAAACCGAAGATATTCTTATCCAGCAAATAGATGACGCCTGATTTAAACGCTTAAATTTGCGCTGATCACTTTCCAATATGATTTATTACGGAGCCTGAAATAGGATGACGAACCCTGAAGTAGCCATTTTAATGCTATCCCTTTTTATTGTCTTGGTGATGCTGGGCTTCCCGGTCGCCTTTACTCTACTTGCCATGGGCGTAGGCTTTGGATATTACGCCTATTACCAAGCAGACAGTATTCAGACAATTGCCGATGCGTTTACCAACAATATTTTCTATTTGTTGAACCAGAACACCTATTCGGTGATGGAAAATGATACGTTGGTGGCGATTCCGTTATTTTTATTCATGGGCTATGTTGTGGAACGAGCGAATATTGTTAATCGTTTGTTCGAATCGTTGCAAATGGCAGCGCGTAATTTGCCGGGATCGATGGCTATTGCAGCACTTTTGACCTGTGCTGTTTTTGCAACGGCCAGCGGTATTGTTGGTGCTGTGGTGACGTTGATGGGGTTGCTGGCGTTTCCAGCCATGGCCAACGCTAGGTATGATAAAAGTTTTGCATCAGGTGTTATTTGTGCTGGCGGAACATTAGGCATTTTAATACCGCCTTCGATTATGTTGATTGTTTATGCGGCAATCGCTGATTTATCACCGTTGCGTTTATATGCGGCAGCCGTGTTTCCTGGGTTTTTGCTGGCGGGATCTTATATTGTTTATGTGATTATTCGGGTATGGATCAATCCGTCGATTGCGCCCAAACCATTGGATGAGGATGTGCCGCCAAAAGCACAAGTTTATTGGCAATTGCTGACATCGTTTGTTCCATTGACAGTGCTAATCATATTGGTGTTGGGCTCTATTCTAGGCGGATTAGCAACCCCTGCCGAAGCGGCGGCCATGGGCGCTTTAGGTGGGCTTGTTTTGGCCGGTCTTTACCGGTCTTTGAACTGGTTAATGCTTAAACAATCTGTGTATTTAACAGCCAAAGCCACTGCTATGGTGTGCTGGTTGTTCGTTGGATCATGGACGTTTGCATCCGTGTTTTCCTATCTAGGTGGCCACGAAATCATCAAAGATTTTATTCTTGGATTTGATCTCGCTCCGTGGCAATTCCTGATCATGGCGCAATTGATTATTTTCTTGTTGGGATGGCCGCTGGAATGGTCAGAAATTCTGATTATCTTCGTACCTATTTTCTTGCCCATGTTAGAAGTTTTTGGTGTTAACCCTTATTTCTTTGCCATGTTGGTTGCGCTGAATTTACAAACCTCGTTCTTGACCCCGCCCATGGCGATGTCGGCGTATTACTTAAAAGGGGTGCTTGGGGACCAAATTGAATTGGTCCAGATATTTAAAGGGATCATGCCCTATTTAGGGATTGTTATCTTTACCATGGTCTTGATGTATCAGTTCCCGGGTATAGCATTGTGGTTACCTGATTATCTGTTTGGTGCGTATGTCCCATAACAAATCACTTGTTAACTGTTGTTGCTTTTGAAACGAAAGGATTAAAAATGGCTGAAAAAATAAGTGGCTTAATCGGAACGTTGTTGATCGGGGCCTTTGTGTTGGGGTTGGCAGCGAGTATAACGTCCGGATTTGCCGGGTTTTGGGGCGGCTTGCCGTTCTGGTTCATTTCGGTGTTTGTTCTTAGCTTGGTCGTTTATGATTATTGGGAATCATGTTTGCGTCACAAATCCGAAGACGAATAACGATTGGATAATGGGTATCAACTATGAATTTAGCTGATTTAAGCGCTGTTCAGTTGGCGGCGATGATCAAAGACGGAGAAATTTCATCTTTAGAAGTGGTCGAAGCCTGCCTCGCGAGAATTGATGAACGTGAAAATGACGTTCAGGCATGGGCCCATCTGGATCCTGAGTTTGTCCGGAAACAAGCCCGGAAAATGGATGAAATCAAAGCCAGCGGACAGCCTTTGGGCGCGCTTCATGGTATTCCTATCGGCATAAAAGACGTCTTTGATAGCAAAGATTATCCCACAGAAAACGGCACAGTTTTAGATGCCGGGCGCGAACCGTTAAAAGACTGCACGGTGGTTAGTTTGTTGAAAGCAGAAGGCGCCATCATCATGGGTAAAACTGTGACAACAGAAATGGCCGTGTTCAGCCCTGGAAAAACACGCAACCCCTATGACGTAACCCGGACTCCCGGTGGATCATCCAGTGGATCGGCGGCGGCTGTGGCGTGCGGCATGGTGCCTTTGGCATTGGGCACACAAACCAAAGGATCAGTGATCCGCCCGGCGTCCTATTGCGGGGTTGTTGGTTATAAACCGACCCATGGCCGAATCCCAAGAACAGGAGCGTTGATGTTGTCGCGGGTTCTCGATCATGTTGGCGTTTTTGCCCGCAGTTTGGATGATGTTGCTTTAATCAGCGAATGTTTAATAGACTACGATCCGCTAGATCCAGATACAGCGCCATGTGCCCATCCTCGAATTTCGGAAATACTTGGGCAAACGCCAGCGATGCCACCAAAAATTGCATTTATTAAAACCCCGGTCTGGGATCAGGCTGATCAACAAACGGGCGAAGCCTTTGCAGAAATAGCTGATGCTTTAGGCGAAAATTGCCAAGAAATATCCATGCCCGATGAATTTGGCAAAGTTATTGATAACATTCAAACCATTATGCATGCGGACTTGGCGCGTTTTCTGGATAAATATATCAAACGCGGCGAAGACAAAATCAGCGAAGTCTTGCGCACCATGATCAAAGACGGTCAAACCATTAAAGCCGTTGATTATAACAGGTGCGTGGATGAAATTGCACCGCTTAGGGCGTGGGTGAATAGTTTATGCGAAGAATATGATGCTATTTTAACCCCAGCCGCCACCGGCGAAGCTCCAAAAGGATTGGATAATACGGGTGATCCGGTTTTTTGTTCGATCTGGACTTATTTAGGGGTACCAACCTTAAGCCTTCCTTTGCTGGAAAGCGAAAACAAGATGCCTATCGGCGTTCAATTGGTTGGTGCCAGCGGTGATGACGCTCGGTTGATGCGTACCGCCCGCTGGCTTGCAGAAACTCTTGAACCGGATGATTAAAGAATTAAAGCGTAACTTCGATTGCAAGTCCTTGATTTTTTGCTAATTGGGCGGCGACAGATGCGACTGCTAAATCTTGCAACCCAACACCTGTTCCATCAAACAACGTAATCTCATCATCTGATGTGCGGCCTTTGTGTTTGCCGTTGATCACATCACCAATGGGCGTGATGTCGTTATCTTTAATTAAACCAGAAGCAATGGCATGTTGGGTTTCGCCAATGGTGATGGATTGGGCGATTTCATCAGTGAACACAGTGGCTGAGGCAATTAATTCCTCATCGACTTCTTGTTTGCCTTTGGTGTCGGTGCCCATACAGGCGATGTGTGTGCCGGGTTTGATCCAGTTTTTCATCATTAATGCTTCGTGGGCTGATGTAATGGTGATGATCACATCGGCTTCGGCGCCTAATTGTTCGCGTTCAGCGGCCTCAAACGGTAGGCCTAAATCTTTGGCAACCTCGCCTAGGCTATCCAGCATTTCAGGATGGAAATTCCAAGCCACAACTTTCTCGAAATTGCGTTGTTCAACAGCCGCTCGCATTTGGAATTGTGCCTGATGACCGGCACCAACCATACCTAGAACTTTAGCATCGTTGCGCGCTAAATGGGCAATGGAAACAGAGCTGGATGCCGCGGTGCGAACGGCAGTTAAATAATTACCACCAACTAATGCTTTAAGTTGTCCGGTGTCCGGATCAAATAAAAATATAGTGGACTGATGGTTGGTTAAACCTTTAGCCATATTGCCCGGCCAATAGCCGCCGGATTTAACGCCTAAGGCAAGGCCTGCTTTATCGAACCCGGATTTAAAACCATATAATGCGTCTTGGTAACCAATGGCTTCGCGGATCACAGGGAAATTATAGGCATCGCCATTGGCCATGGCGGCAAAAACTTTTTCGACAGCATCAAACGAGTCTTTGCGGCCAATGACTTTTTTACAAACGTCTTCGTTAACGATCAACATGTATGTGTTCTCCTTAAAATGCCAAGCCGCGGGCTGTGACCGGCCACAAGCATTCGACTTTACCGTTCCGGATACCGACATACCAGTCATAAACATTACATGTGGGGTCACAGTGGCCAGGAATTAATTTTAATTTGTCGTTTAATTTTAAAATGTTATCTGGATCGGAAATGACACCATGTTCGTCGGAACATTTGATATATTCAACATCGGTGCGGCCAAAAATAACCGGCAGGCCACTATCAACACTTTGCGCTTTTAATCCAGCATCACAAATGGCTTTGTCTTTTTTGGTTTTCGACATAACGGATGTCCAAATGAACAATGCATTTTCAAATTCAGAGATGAAATTGCCTGATTTATCGAGAACACGTTGGTAATCGGCATCCATGAATATGTATGATCCGCACTGCATTTCGTTATAGACACCAGATGCGCCTTCGAAATAATAGCTTCCTGTTCCGGCGCCACCGACGATATCACATTCAAGACTTTCGGCTTTTAACATGGCTACGGTATCGGTCACTTGCTGGACAGCGGCATCGATTTGACCTTTGCGAACTTCAAAATCATGAACGTGTTGTGCAGCCCCTTGGTAAGCTTGGATACCAGAAAAGGTCAATCCATCACTGCTGGCGATTTTTTTGGCTAAATCGACAACGGGTTGACCCCACTGAACACCACAGCGACCCGCACCGCAATCGATTTCAACCAGACATTCAATGGTCACGCCGGCTTTAACGGCAGCGGCTGATAAATCATTAACATTATCCATGTCATCAACGCATACAATGGTCCGGGCGCGTTTAGCTAGTCCGGCTAAGCGTTCGATTTTTTTCAGGTCAACAACTTGATTGGATACCAGCACGTCTTTGACGCCACCGGCGACGATGGCTTCGGCTTCTGAAACTTTTTGACAACATACGCCGCAAGCCCCGCCGTGCTCTATTTGGTAAAGCGCGATGTCGGCTGATTTATGAGTTTTGGCATGAGCGCGGTGGCGGATACCTTTTTGCTTGATGAAATCACCCATTAATTTGACGTTTTTCTCAAATGCGTCCAGATCAATAATCAACGCAGGGGTCGCCACATCGTTGGCATCCATGCCGATTTCAGCAGGAACGTTGTAGCCAACGACGAGATCAGAGTTTTTTGTAATAGCATTCATTTTTTAGTCTCCAGTTTTACATCCAGGGAAGTTTTCTTAAATCCACATTGCCGCCGGTTAAAATAACACCGACGCGTTTACCTTGAAATAATTCCTTATTTTTAATTATTGAAGCCAATGCCACCGCGCTTGATGGTTCGACAACAATTTTCATGCGTTGCCAAATCAGATACATGGCATCAATGATATCCTGTTCACTCACCAACAAGACGTCGGTCACAAAATTTGATACAAAATGCCATGTGCGTGGTCGCATGCTGACTTTCAGTCCATCAGCAATGGTGTTTGGGGCATCGTCTTCAATGATTTCCCCAGCTTTAAACGAGCGGTAAACATCATCGGCATTTTCTGGCTCGGCTGCATAAATTTTGGTTTCCGGTGACATATTCGATGACGTCAAACAGGTGCCCGAAATCATGCCGCCGCCGCCAATAGGGGCTACCACAGAATCCAGATTGCCAACGTCTTCATAAAGTTCCAACGAACAGGTGGCTTGTCCGGCAATTACCCGGTGGTCGTTATAAGGATGTACAAAATCAGCCCCTGTACGTTCAACGATTTCGTTTAACATGGCTTCACGGGCGGCGGTCGATGGATCGCATTCCAAAACTTCACCGCCGTAACCACGAACGGCTGCTTTTTTGGCCTCCGGTGCCGTGCGTGGCATGACGACCGTCGATTTGATGCCACGTCTTCCGGCGGCATAGGTTAACGATAATGCGTGATTGCCTGACGAATGGGTAGCGACGCCTTTTGCCGCCTGTTCATCATTTAAACCAAATACGGCATTGGATGCGCCGCGGGCTTTAAAAACACCGGCTTTTTGAAAGTTTTCGCATTTAAAAAATAGCTTTGCAGCCGTTAGATCATTAAAATAACTGGATGTTAATAGGGGCGTGCGGTGGATATAGGGCTTGATCCGGATGTGCGCTACTTTAACATCATCAAAAGTAGGAATATACATGGTCGTGGTCCTTAGCGATTGTTTCTGTAGTAATTTTGGGCGCGGGCGACACCGGATCCAAGCTCTATGGGATAACCCAAATCTTTCATCGCCATTTCAATGCAGGCGATACCGGATAAAGCCATGACGTCGGTCATTGACCCTAAATGACCAATACGGAAAGCTTTTCCAGCCATTTCGCCTAATCCTACACCGAAAGACACACCATAAACATCATAAGCATGGTTGGTTAGTTTGTCGCTGTTAAAGCCCTCGGGAACATATATGGCGCTAACGGTATCAGAGTACAAGTCTGGTGTTTTTGCACACAATTTCAAACCCCACGCTGCGATGGCTTCACGCACACCTTGGGCGATACGGGCATGACGGGCAAATACATTTTCAAGGCCTTCTTCTAATAACATATCAACACTGGCACGCAGGCCGCTAATCAATTGAATAGGCGGGGTATAGGGATAACCACCTCCTGCATTGGCTTTGGTCATATCGCGAAAATCGAAAAAGCAACGCGGGCATTGTGCTGTATCTAAAGTGTTCATGGCTTTTTGGCTAACGCCGACAATGGCCATGCCTGTGGCTAACATAAATCCTTTTTGTGATCCAGATACGGCAAGGTCCACGCCCCATTCATCCATGCGAAAATCCATTGATGCCAATGAACTGACACAGTCAACATAAAGCATAGCTGGGTGACCGGCTGCATCGATGGCTTTGCGAAGCCCGGCTATATCGCTTTTAACGCCTGTTGCTGTTTCATTGTGGGTGACAAGAACGGCTTTAATGTCGTGGTTTTTATCGGCTGCTAAACGTTGCTGATAGTCGGCAATCGGTGCTCCGGTGCCCCATTCGCACTCGATCACTTCAACATCTAAGTTGTGGCGTTGGCAAAGGTCGATCCAACGATGAGAAAACATGCCGTACCGGGCGACCAAAACTTTATCTCCCGGTGACAAGGTATTGGTAACGGCTGCTTCCCAACCACCGGTGCCGCTGGATGGAAATGTAATGACTTGGCCTGTTTCAGTTTTGAAAATCTTTTTCAGGTCATCCAACAAGGGGCCTAGTCTATCGGCAAAATCGGGTGCACGGTGATCAAATGTCGGAATGCTCATGGCATGGCGCAATTGATCAGGGATGTTGGTGGGGCCGGGAATGAAAACCGGATTCTGAGTGCTCATGATTGATCCTTTAGCGAACATATAAATTAACGAGATTAAAATTATTAATGCATAATGTAGCACGCAGGAAGTATTTTACAATTTTTCTGAAAAACATTTCCATTTTTGAGTTAATTAATGTATCTTGTTGATATAAAAGAAAAATTGTTTTCCATTTGTGTGATTAAATAAATAAGGAAAAATATTTATTCGCATTGATTTTTATGGATATGGGAAAATAAGTTTATAAAGAAGTAAAGTTATGGATAATCATAAAAGATCAAGAGGCCGCCCACGGCTGGATATTAGCGACCAACAACCGTCCACTGTACAAGCCTTGGACCGGGGGTTAACAGTGTTGCGTTGTTTAAGCCAAGACGGGACATTGACCTTAACCGACTTGGCGTCAAGGCTGGCTATGCCTGCTTCAACGGTGCACCGAATTTTAGCCACACTAAATGCCCATGGTCTTGTGGAGTTCAAAGAACAATCACAGGAATGGGCGATTGGGATCGAAGCTTTTCGCATTGGTAGCGCCTATCTGGAACGCACCAATTTGGTCGAAGCATCCAGAACGGCGATGCGGTCATTGATGGTTGATACCGGGGAAACGTCCAATTTAGCAATTATGGATGATGGCGATGTTGTCTTTGTCAGTCAAATCGAAAGCCATAATCCTATCCGGGCTTTTTTCAGGTCTGGCACCCGTGGGCATATGCATTCATCGGGTATCGGCAAAGCGTTGTTGGCGAACATGCCTGAAAAAGATGTAGAAAAAATAATCAAGGATAAAGGCCTGCCTGCATTTACCGAGAAATCCTTAACCATTAAAAATACGTTGTTTGATGATTTACAGACAACTAAAATCCGTGGCTGGTCGTTGGATGACGAAGAACGTTATTTGGGCATGCGTTGTGTAGCAGCGCCCATATTTAATGATTACGGCGAAGCCATCGCCGGGATTTCTGTGTCCGGCCCAACAAATCGTTTTGCTGATGAAGCCATCGAAGGTTTCGCTGAAAAGGTCATGGAATCTGCAAGACGAGTGACATTGATGATTGGCGGCAAAGTACCAGACTAGTCATTATTAAATAATTTTAGCCAACAGTTTATAAGGAATAAAAATGCAAAAAAGAAATTTGGGAAGTATTGGTACAAAGGTTTCAGCCATCGGTATTGGGGCCATGTCGTTTACCGACTTTTACGGGCCAACGGATGAAGAAAAATCTCATGCTATTTTAAAAACGGCGCTTGATTTAGGTATTGATCACATTGATACATCCAATGTTTATGGCATGGGGAAATCCGAACAACGTATTGGATCGTTTCTAGCTCAACAAGGGGCGGCTCGCCACGATATGTTCAAAATCGCGACCAAGGCCGGCATTTGTAGTCGCGAAGATGGTCAAAGATATTTTGACAATAGCCCCCAACATTTAACGGCAGAACTGGATGCTTCATTAAAACGTTTAGGCGTGGATGCGGTTGAGCTTTTTTATGTGCATAGACGCGATCAAAACGTTCCTATCGAAGACGTTACCGAAACCTTGGCAGGTTTTATTAAAGCCGGTAAAATCAAACAATTTGGCTTTTCAGAGATCGCGCCAACGTCATTGGCGCGCGCCCATGTCATCCACCCAGTGGGTGCGGTACAGTCTGAATATTCACTATCAACCCGGTTGCCGGAATTGGGGTTGCTGCAAAAAACCGCAAAACTTGGCACCTCGCTCGTGGCTTTTAGCCCGGTCGGACGAAGTTTATTAAGCGATCATCCTCATAACAGAGAAAAAGCAAAAGGCATGGGTTTTTTGAAAAATAACCCACGATTTATGGAACCCAATTTGACGATGAATATCAAAGCTGTAGATGGTTTCCGCAACTATGCAAAAAAATTGGGCGTTAAAACTTCAACTTTGGCCATCGCTTGGTTAATCCACCAAGGTTCGCAAGTTTTGCCCATACCGGGAACACGGTCAATAGCGCATTTAAAAGAATTGGCGAAAGGGGCCGATTTAAAACTGAGTGGAGATGACCTGAGCACCATTAAAAAACTATTGCCGGTCGGCTGGGCTCATGGTGACCGCTATTCTCTGCAGCAATGGGTGGGTCCTGAAAAATACGGATGATATAAGTTCAGGCTTCATCAATTGCACAGATTATTCGTTGTTAGCTTGTTCTTTTGGGGCCAACCCATCCGGCGTTACATTTAAGATACGGGCGTAGGATGTTATTTTTGCAGGACCATCGGTACAGTCTTTCATACATGCCGTATTTTTAACGTCTGATTTAGGGTCGAAATAAAATCCATCGGCATTGGGCATTTTCACGGCAGCCAACGTTTTGGCATTCATCACGCTGTCTTCGTCTATAATGTTGTTGGCCGATAAAATAAATGCAGTTAAGGCATAGGTTTCGTCCGCTGTTAACGATTGTGCATCACCAAACGGCATAGCGCGGCGGATGTAATCAAACAAAATTGGGCTATAGGGCCAAAAACTACCAACGGTTTTTTCTGGCCGTTCACCGTTTTTTAATTCTTTTGTATCGCCGCCAACCAAAACCGGGAAATTGCCTAAGCCTTCGCCAAAATCTCCATGGCAACGGGCGCATTGCCCTGCGAAAATTTCTTCGCCTTGTGCTGCTGTGCCTTGGCCTGCAGGTAAGCCTTTACCGTCTGGTCGAATATCGATATCCCAGTATGTGATTTCTTGCGCCGAGGGCATTTGCCCGACATCAAATTTTGGTTGATCGGTTTCGGCAAAGCTGGATATGAACGTGGCCGCCATGATTGCTGTTGCGCCAATAGCAACGGCGCTTAATTTAACCCACTTGGACATTTTCAGAAACTCCATCTTTTTTAAGGTGCCAGGTTTGAATGGCATTGTTATGGTAAATTGACCATTCACCGCGCACGTCACGCAATTGTTTTATTGTTGGTTGCACATAACCCGTTTCATCAAGGGCCCGGCTTTGCAGCAATGCCGGGTTGCCGTTCCATTGCCATGGTAGACTAAATCGGGTTAATGATTTGGGTAAAACAAGTCCATCTAATGCGGCAGTTTGCCAATTTCGACCGCCATCGACAGATACATCAACGCGTTTTATTTTTCCGGCACCGGACCAAGCCAGCCCTGAAATCGTGTGATAACCTTTATCCATTAATTTGTTTTCAGGACAAGGTGAGGTTATGACCGATTTGGCTTCCATTTCCCATGTGAATTGGCGGGCTTTGCCTGTTGGCATCAAATCAGTATATTTTGAAGTTTCTTCGCGGTGATGCCATGGCTTGTCACCAATTTCCAATCGACGCAACCATTTGACATTAATGTTGCCTTCCCAGCCGGGGACAATCAAACGTACGGGATAGCCTTGTTCTGGGCGCAACATTTCACCGTTCTGTGCATAGGCAACAATGCAATCATCCATGGCTTTTTTAATGGGTAATGATCGACTTAGGCCAGCTGCATCGGCGCCTTCGATCAGAATCCATTGACCTGTATCTTTAACGCCAGCTTCTTTTAATAGTGTTGAAAGCTTAACCCCGGTCCATTCTGATGAACTGACCATGCCGTGGCTATATTGCACGCCATTTAATTGCGCGCCGCGCCATTCCATACCGGTGTTGGCCGCACATTCAACAAAATGTATACGGTTCACGGATGGCAACCGCATCAGGTCGCGCATGGAGAATTTTAATGGCCGGTCAACAAGACCGTGCAACAACAAAATGTGTTCGGCGGGATCAATCTCAGGAACGCCGCCATGATGCCGTTCAAAATGCAAGCCATTGGGAGTGATGATACCGTGCATTTTGTAAAGTGGGGCAAAGCTAACAGACGATTCTGGCGTTGGTGTTAACCAATCGACAGTCCGTCTGACAACGTCTTTTTCAAAATCTGATGGTTGACCATAGGGATTAGAATTGACCCCATCGCCCAAAAAGCGCGACCAATCAGGGACTTCTTTAGGAATGATTGCATCTTTGGCCGATGCCGTTGAAATAGCACTCGCTCCTATTGCAACCGATGCTGCGGCGACCGATGCACCGCGGACTAAAAATTGACGACGAGCAATGTCGGTATTGTTTGTTGAGACCTGAGGTTGTGAGGGCATTATCGGGTCTCGGTTTTGATTTTTCGGGCCTGTCGTCGTCTGTGGCGCATTCATTTTCATTTAAAAAAGTCCCTGATCGTGCGGTTTGGTATTCTACCTAGTTGATTTGGCGAGCATAAAAACCATTGTTTAGAATCATTTTATATACGTTTTCTATATTATATTAAAATATAAAATGTCAAGAGTGCTTAACAAATAAAATGATAACCCGTATTATTATTTATATTTATGGTCATCGTTGTGCGATTAAACAATTAAAGCAGCACGCGCGCACCATTCTAAAAACGGCGCGATAAAGTTACATATATAAAGTAAAACAACCTGAAATGATAATTTATTGTTCTGGCTTATTAGCGGGTTCAACAAAAAGTGAATACCTAAGTCAAAATCGTACAAACCGTTCTGAAGACATTTCATTCAAAATCTTTAAGGAACTTTTTTAGTAACCGATCTAAATCACGGGCATCTTTAGACGATAAATTGGACGTAAGTCTGGATTGAGTTGCCACATGGGCGGTGACAGCGGCATCAATTACATCAAATCCTTTATCGGTTAATTGGATGAGTACACTACGCCTATCATCAAGATTTTTGATGCGTTTTACAAAATCCATTTTTTCCAGTTGATCAACGCGATTGGTCATTGTTCCAGATGCAATCATCATGGTGGATAGTAAATCGCCGGGAGATAATTGATAAGGTGGACCGCTACGTCGCAAGGTTGCAAGAACATCAAAACTGGGTAGGTTTAGCCCAAATTGATTAAAAGTTTTTTCCATATCACGAAATAAATGTTCTGATAAACGCCGCAACCGACCGATTAGCCCCATTGAACGGGTATTTAAATCAGGGCGTTCAGAATTCCATTGTGAAAGAATTATATCTACAGCATCCATAAAATAATTATGATCAAAATTTATCTTGACGTCAAGATAAATATAAGTATCTTGATATCGAGATAATATTTGGAGAGTTTATCATGTCACGTAGTTTAGATTTATTTTTAACCGCAATGGCGCCGATGATTTGGGGCAGCACGTATATCGTTACCACTGAATTGTTACCGGATGGATATCCGTTAACGGTGGCCATGTTACGCGCACTACCTGCTGGTTTAATTTTGTTAGTGTGTGTGCGACAGTTACCTGTTGGGATTTGGTGGGTAAAAGTATTTGTTCTAGGGGCGTTGAATTTTTCAATTTTTTTTGTATTGCTGTTCATGGCAGCATACCGCTTGCCGGGCGGGGTTGCAGCGACCTTGGTTGCGACCAGTCCTTTGATTGTGATTTTTCTGGCACACTATTTTTTAGGTACCCAGCTTCGGGTTGTGACCATTATAGTCGCCATCGCTGGTGTGATGGGGGTCGCCGGTTTAACAATAACGCAACAGGCTGTTTTAGACTTGACCGGGATCATCGCCGGATTGGGCGCGGCATTGTCTATGGCTGCAGGAACGGTGTTGACACGCCGTTGGCAACCGCATGTATCGTTAATGACATTTACAGCGTGGCAACTGACTGCGGGTGGATTATTGCTGCTGCCAGCAAGCATGTGGTTGGAGCCGGCATTACCTGAATTGGTAGTCAAAAATTATATTGGATTTATTTATCTGGGTTTGTTGGGCGGGGCGGTGACCTATGCGCTGTGGTTCAGGGGCATCCGTCGTATTGACACATCTGTTGTCGCAACTCTTGGGTTCTTTAGTCCAATCACCGCAGTGATTCTGGGGTGGGGGTTACTTGGACAAAGCCTTGGGTTCTGGCAAATGATCAGCATTACAGTGATCATGGCGAGTATTTGGTTAGGACAAAAAGTGAAAAATAATGAACAAATAAATGTACGGACAAATGAATTAAAAACTGTAAATCAATAAGGAGAAAATGCTATGAGAATATTAATTATTGGAAGCACGGGAAATGTTGGACGTCGGGTCGTAACAGAGGCTCAAAACCGTGGACACGATGTATCTGTAATGGTGCGCCAATTGGATAAGAAAAATAAAATAAAATTCGATGGTATCAATCGCTTAGTTGGGGATGCTGCGAGCGCTGATGATGTTGAAAGATGTAGTCAAGAGCTGGATATTGTTATCAGCGCCATACGCCCAAAACAAGGACAGGAACATGAACTGGTTCAGTTAACCCGTCAGGTGATGAAAGGTGCGTTGAAAGCAAATGTACGTGTGTTAATCGTCGGTGGGGCTGCACGGTTACGGGTGCCCGAACAAGACGGTCAGACGGTCTTGACCATGCCCGGATTTTTACCAGCAGATGTTCTCGATATTGCTAAAGCTTGTCAGGCACAATTCGATATGTGTGTCACGGATAGAGGCACAAACTGGACGTATATCTCTCCCCCTGCCATGCTCATGCCGGGTGAAAGAACCGGAACATATAGACAGGGTACGGATCAATTGGTGGTCGATGACAATGGTGTTTCCGGTATCTCTATGGAAAACTTTGCAGTGGCATTAATTGATGAGGCAGAAAATGGGCGATATATTCGCACAGCTTTTACCGTTGCGAATTGAATTAAACTTGGGATAAAGCATCCCAATCGCCGTTGCTCAACCGATCCAGAATAGAAGTCATATCGGTCTTGTTTTGAATAATTTACTGAATATCTTTTCCCGTACTGGGTGGACCAACAAAAAAGGATCCTAAAACTTGACCAGCTTGCACCACCATGCGACCATAAATATGGTAGTGATGATATTAATGCTGAGCATAGTTAAAAAATTTTGACAACGAGGTTGCCCTTTTCATACTGCTGTATATTCATCAAATGATCAGAACGTAGAACGATGGTGGTTTTTAAATTGAGTTTGCGTATAGTATCGGCGGCTTCGATGCCGTGATTGATTTGGTCTGCGAGTATGGCGGGGTCGGGTAAAATATTGGGATCGATTTCTAAATCAATGGTGACGCCGTCGGATAAGGCTTAGCATACACAAGCCATGGGCGCTCGGCCTTCTAATCCAAGGGCAAATCCCGGAAAACCTGCGACAGAATTTTTTTTATGGCCTGCACACCTTAAATCTATATCTGATAGATTGCTAAGAAAGGCCGCACGAGGATTAAAGTCAAAACAGTTTTAATGACTAACCAACACAAGTTGGGTAATAGCCTTTACGCACGTTGACCAATGTTGATTAAATTTTCACCGAATTTGAATTGTCTGGTTTCAACATGGGTCAGCACGCGCGCCCAGTTTTGCTCTGATAAATCAGCAAGAAGTGTTATTTCGTTAAGCGCTGTTTCCGTTTCGTGCGATGTACCCGGATAATCAAATAGTCCCATAGACGAGCGTGTTCTTATATTTTTAACGGGGATCATTCCATAGCTTGTAGATGAAGTCTATTGGGTCTGAAAATGTAACCGGGACTTAGTATTTATTGACATCCGGGCCATTCGTTGAATTGCGTTGCTGAACAAGTTTTAACAATCCGACAGAAGCCAGAGAAAGCCCTGCGAAACTTAAAATAATAGTGCGCCACGTTTCGAATAATACAAAGGGTTCAAACAAAGCATTGTTTTCAGCATAAACCAAAGCGCCAATAATGAGTGCGGCGATGCCCGCAGGTAAAACAAAAAAGTTAAAGCCTAAAAACACATCAGCGATAATTAAAACAAGCCCGATAATCAACCATACTTCGGTGACATATGCCCAATAATTTAAATCCATTCTAGTCCTCAACCTTTTTGATTGAATGTTTCTAATAAGGCCTGCAATGACCCTAATGCTTTAGTCACATCCGATGGCATGATAACGGTTTTACTGTTTGGGCTAGAGGCAACGGCGCCCATGGCATCGACTTGGCGTTTCATGATTTCAAAATTAATGGCACCTTGTCCATTATCATTGATGGCAGCAGAAACCAGACGGGTTTGTTCGGCGTCGGCTTCGGCTTTGATTTTGACGGCATAAGCATCAGCGTCGGCTGTGACCCGGACCGCATCGGCGGCTTTTTCGGCTTCAAAAAATCTGGCTTCGGCACCTAATTCAACAGACCGTTTTTCGCCTTCTGCCCGAGCAATCGAAGCCCGGCGTTCCCGTTCAGCATTTAATTGTTGGCGTTGGGCGTCTTTGGTTTTGCTATCAATAATGACATCGGTAATTTCGGTTCGAGTGATTTCGATGCCCCAAATTTCCGCGGCTTCTTGTAAGTTTTTTGCAATTTCGGCATTCATTTTTTCACGCGACGACTGTAGTTCATCAAGTTCAAGTTTACCGGCTGCCGAACGTACAATCGACGTGGCCGCCGTGTGTTGGGCAGCATTGATATCGCGAATGCGGTAAACACTACGGCTGGCATCTAGGACCCGGAAAAACACTGTGGCTTCTAATCCCACTTCGACGTTGTCGCGCGTGATCACAGAAATAGAAAATTCAGGAAGTTGACGTTCAAGTATGGTTATTTTGTGGGCAACATTATCCAAAAACGGAACAATAAAATTCAATCCGGCATTTAGTGTTTTTGTATATTTACCAAACCGTTCAATGACAAAAACATCGGATTGAGGAACAATTTTAACGCCCCTGTAAATAAGTATAAATGCAAACAAAACAATAAGAATAAGCGTGATGTTTTGTAGAATAATTTGTGTCATGTATTCGCTCGCCATAAATTTAAGTGTCCAAGAAATGAAATGATTTGATTTAGCTACTCAAGCATAAAAACTACACCAATTACAACTTAAAAGATGAATGACGTGCACGTTATTAAATGCCGAGGCGCTATAAATCTTCGAGGCCTCGTCGACCAACCAGAATATCTCTGTGCACCCAAGTTGACATAAGTAACCCAAAACCAATCATTAACGTTAACATGGCCGTGCCGCCATAAGATATTAATGGCAATGGAACACCAACAACCGGAATTAGGCCCATGACCATTGCGATATTAATAAAGACGTATAAAAAAAATGTCGTAGTCACACCAATGCCAACCAGCCGTCCGAATTGTGTTTGGCAGCGCATTGAAATGGCATAGCCAAAAATTAAAATCATGCAATAAAGAGCCAACAGCGCGACCCCACCAATCATTCCAAACTCTTCAGCCAGTAAAGTAAAAATAAAGTCGGTTTGCATTTCAGGTAAAAAATTAAGCCGACCTTGGGTGCCACTCATAAATCCTTTGCCCATCATCGCCCCTGAGCCAAGGGCGATTTTAGATTGGATAATATGATACCCTGCCCCCAACGGATCAGATTCGGGGTTTAAAAACATCAATACGCGTTTTTGTTGGTATTCGCGTAAAAACTGCCAAGCAATAGGGGATGCCGCCATTGCAGCCCCGATGATCGCACTAAATTTCCAAATTTGCACACCGGCTGCAAAAAATATGGCGCCGCTTGCCATCAATAACATTAAGGCAGTGCCAAGGTCTGGTTGTCGCAAAACTAATACGGTTGGTGCGGCAACCAGAAAAATTGGAAAGATCATCAAACTTGATCGGCGGGCATCGTCGATGCTGGCTCCGTGAAAATAACGTGCCAACGATAAGACCAAAGCAATTTTCATTATTTCTGAGGGCTGTAAATTAAAATAACCGAGATCAAGCCAACGCTTAGCGCCCATGCCTATAAAGCCGGATAATTCGACTAAAATTAACAGAACAAGTGAAACTGCGTAAAAAGCATAAGCATATTTCAACCAAAACCGAATATCGACGACTGTGATGACAATCATCACCACCAAGCCAAATATAAATCGTATTAAATGTTTGGATGCCCAAGGGTCAACGCTGCCGCCTGCCGCGGAATATAACATGGCAAAGCCGACTGCAGCAACCATACATAACAACACCACCAACGACCAATTAATTTGCCACATTTTTTGCAGTAATGTCATGTTGGGTGAATTGTAACGGCTGTACATCATGTCATCGGACTTTTGTTTTTGCGTGTTTGTTTTTCAGTTTTTGAAATTTGATCTTCGGTTGTTGTTTCTTGATCCATGGAAGTCGTAATGGGCTGGCTTATCTGAGGATCAAGTACGCCGGGTTTAACTGATTGCCTGCGCCCGGCTTCGATAATAACATCACGCGCAATCGGGGCGGCTACGGATGATCCCCCACCGCCATGTTCGACGACAACGGATACCGCATACCGCGGTGCATCAACAGGTGCAAAAGCAACAAATAAAGCATGATCCCGGCGTTCCCATGGCAAATTTTTGTTTTTGATAACGCCTTGTTCGCGTTCACTTTTGGTGATGCGGCGAACTTGAACGGTTCCTGTTTTTCCAGCCATTCGGAAATTAGGATCTTTGATTTCACTGCGCCTCGCTGTCCCCCGCGGCGAATTAACCACACGGTTCATGGCATTGAGAACTAATTTTAAGTCCGCTGGTGAAATATTTATACTCGGGAATGTATTCCCTGTTTCAACGTCCGCCGTATCATCTTTTGATGTTGACTGAGTGCGTGTTAACCGCGGGGTGACGGCAAATCCGCCATTCGACAATCGGGCGGTCATGACGGCTAATTGCAAGGGTGTCGTTTGCACAAAACCTTGGCCAATCCCAGCGATGATTGTTTCACCTTTTAACCATGATTTGCCTAATGTTTTACGTTTCCATTGTTTGTCGGGCATTAAACCGGGGCGCTCACCAGAAAGTTCTATTCCAAGATTGGCCCCCATACCCAACCGCTTGGCCATAGCCGACATACGTTCAATGCCCGTGCGCATAGCGATTTCATAAAAATAGACGTCACACGACTGCTCGATCGCTTGTTCGGCATTCACAAGGCCGTGGCCATTTTTTTTCCAACAATGAAAAGTGCTATCGCCGACGGTAATCGATCCAGAACAGAATATTTTTTCCTCTGGTTTGACGACACCTTTATCAAGAGCAGCCAACATATTCGACATTTTGAAAGTTGAACCCGGCGAATATTGTCCGGCGATGGCTTTATTAATAAGCGGTTTCTTTTTGTTGCCGGCTAGAACTTTCCATTCATCAGAGGTTAACCCGCGGCTAAAGGCATTAGGGTCAAAACTTGGCGTTGATGATAATGCCAATATGTCCCCTGTATGCACATCCATAACGACAACAGACGCGCTTTCATCGCCCAACCTGTCGGCAATAAATTTCTGCAAACCCATATCGATGGTTAACGCAATTTGTTCGCCGGGTTGTCCTTCTTGGCGTTTTAATTCCCGGATAACACGGCCAAATGCATTCACTTCGACTTGGAAACTGCCGCCTTTGCCGCGTAATTTAATATCTAATGTTTTTTCAATACCAGCTTTGCCGATACGGAACCCCGGTAATTCTAGTAACGGGTCACCGTTGATGTCTTGTTTAGATGGCGTCGCGACATAGCCTAGGACATGGGCGATTTTTTCACCTTCTGGATAATAACGGCTTTGACCGACGTCGATCATAATTCCCGGCAAATCCGGAGCGTTAACTTCAATTCTTGCGACTTCATTCCAGCCCAGATTTTCCCGTAACGTCATGGGGACAAATTTTCGACTACTGTGTGTTTCACGCAGGATACGTTGTTTCTCAGCCGCATTGATGGGTATGATTTCAGAGATAATATCCAGTGTTTCGGAAATGTCCGGGCTTTCTTCTGGGACTAAAAGAGCCCTATAGTTTTGTTGGTTTTCGGCAATCATGCGGCCGAAACGATCTGTGATTTGACCGCGTGGCGGTGCCAGCAAACGTAAACTGATACGATTTTCATCGGCTAACATTTTGTACTTCTCAGCTTCGATGACTTGTAAATAGTACATCCTGGCCACGAGCGGGCTGATCAGTAATAATTTGCCGCCGCCTAGCATAAATGCCCGGCGATTAAACAATTTATGTCGATCAGAATCCCGGTGCATATTAAACCTGCTGTAAAAACCGTGTTTGCCAGTTCAGAAACAAGCGCGCTAACAAAGGGTAAATGGCTACACTTAACAGGAACTGATAGATGGCAAAAGTTGGGTTGATGATGGTTTGGTTAAGAGCGGATGTCAGTATCCATAACATTGATGTCGACATTAAGGCGATCAAAGCAAACCCCAACCAAACAATGACAAAAGATTTTCCGATTAAAAACCGATGCTGAGATATAGCAACGCCATAAACGATTAAATAGACGAGCGTATAAAGACCAATGTTTGAAGAGCTTAAAAAGTCTTGCAGTAAGCCTAATAAAAACACGGCGTACACAGGCATTAAGTTCGATCGATAAATTGCCCAATGATAAACGGCCATCAGCCCAAGAGATGGCATTACCAGTGTTAGCCCGGGAATATGAAGCGGCAGCATAGACAATATAATAAACATGAAAGTCAATAAAAAAGGTGTCACCTGACGGGCAAAAGTATCCATCTGCAGTAACAAACCTGATTTCATTGTAATTTTTTCCCGGAGCCATTGGTTTGAATAATGCCATTTAACCCAAAATCAATGAGGCGAACATTATCCAAGCGATTGCGATTGATGAAGGGCCTGACAATGGGGGCGCCTTCTTCGTCACCAATGACGACACCAATGGGAATGCCGGGCGGAAAAACGCCGCCGTGACCTGATGTGTAAACCCGTTCCCCTGGATCAGGTTTGGTGCCGGGTTCTAGCCGGATCAGTTTTAATAATTCAGTATTACGTCCGGCCAAAATAGCCGGTTCGCGGTCTTTGCCAACGGCTACAGGTATGCGAGAGTTTAAATCATTGATTAGCAATAAGCGTGCAGAACGGTTGCCGACACCAACAATGCGCCCGGTCAAAGCTTCGCCGCTTAGGGCGACTTGTCCTTTTTGTACGCCATCACGCAATCCCGCATTCAAAATTAAACTGTAGGCAAAAGCTCCGCCTGTATCGGCAATAACCCGTGCTGCGATGTAGCTGGTTTTGGGTTCGGGTACATAGTTCAAAAGGCCGCGCAATTTTTTATTTTCGGTTTGCAGTTTCTGCGCTACTGTTTGCCATTGCTGAAGCTGCTCGATATCTTGGCGTAATTGGATGTTTTCAGCACGCAGCCGAAACATGGATTGTATTTCTGCAATCCCTTTATTCATACTTTCAAGCGGTTTCGCCAAAGCATCAAAAACAGGCGCCAATGTATCGGTAATTTGGAAACGAGCTTTTTCAAGTAAAATAATATCGATTTTGCCAAGCATCATTATGCCGACGGCCAACACCACAAGCCCCATAAAAGCAAAGCGCTGGGCAAGTGTTTTAATCGGTGCCGCAAAGCGGTGAAAAGTTTGTGGTGCCGTTTTCACAATTAAATTTCCGGCTAGGTTATCATTTTAAAATTGGTGCTATTATTACTTGGTGTTATTATCGTCGAATTGTTGAAGTGAATATACCTATCGAAATACATGATCACACAAAAGCAGTAAACAATGCAGATTAATAAAATCTTAAATCACATGAAGAATGGCCTCTACCTTACAGAAAGTAAAGGTTTTTCGTGGCATTAGCTGCAAAGAAAATGACTTTTAGTATGAACTTGTTAACACGTTCTTCAAACGCTTCATTTCTTCTAATGCCCGGCCTGTCCCCAATACAACGCATGAAAGCGGGTCATCAGCAATAGACACGGGTAACCCGGTTGCGTGACGCAGAACAAAATCGATATTACCAAGCAAGGCGCCACCGCCGGTTAACACAATTCCTTTATCAACGATGTCAGCGGCCAATTCTGGGGCCGTATGTTCCAAAGCAACTTTCACGGCTTCGATAATCGCACCGACTGGTTCTGATAAGCTTTCCGCGATTTGGCGTTCAGAAATGATCAGTTCTTTTGGAACGCCGTTCATTAAGTCACGGCCTTTGATTTCCATGGTGTGCCCGTCGCCTTCTTCGGGTGGGCAAGCTGAACCAATGTCTTCTTTGATGCGGGCTGCGCTGCCTTCGCCAACGAGCAAATTATGGTTGCGGCGGATATAGGCAATAATGGCTTCGTCCATTTTGTCGCCGCCAACACGTACGGACCTAGAATAAACAATGCCGCCCAATGACAGGACAGCCACTTCGGTGGTGCCTCCGCCAATGTCGACGACCATGGAGCCGGTTGGTTCTGTGACGGGTAATCCTGCACCAATGGCAGCCGCCATCGGTTCTTCGATCAAATGAACTTTCCGTGCGCCCGCACTTTCCGCCGATTCGCGAATAGCACGTCGTTCAACGGCTGTCGATCCCGATGGTACACAAACAACAACCAATGGGCTGGCAAAACTGCGGCGGTTATGCACTTTGCGGATAAAATATTTGATCATGTCTTCGGCGACTTCAAAATCGGCGATAACACCATCGCGAAGGGGGCGGATGGCGCGGATATTTCCCGGCGTCCGACCAAGCATTTGCTTGGCTTCCTCACCAACGGCTAAAACTTGATTTTTACCTTTGACTTCTTGAATGGCGACAACAGAAGGCTCATTCAGGACAATGCCCCGGCCTTTGACATAAACCAATGTGTTTGCTGTGCCGAGATCAATGGCCATGTCGGCTGACAGGAATCCGAACAATCGAGAAAACATATATCCTCATAACTCCAAAATAGAACGTTTAAATCAGTTGGTTTCATAAACCGATATTTTGAAACCTAAGATTTTGAAACCTAACTGAAATCAATTACCAAAAACTTAAGCTTCTGAATAGCATTTATCCACGCATATCTGCGCCTTTATAAGAAGTTGTTACCTAAAGTGCTAGCCCTCACTTGGTCTAAAATCAAATATTTTTGCAAGTGATTAAATATGTTCGATATAACAAAACATAAAACAGTAATTTTTTATAGAAAATTGAACGCAAAAACCCATATATTGTGTATAGACCTCTCGCCAAGTTCCCGATATCGTGCAGCCCGTGAAAACCTGAAAAAAGGTGAATTAATCAATGTTTCTTAGCACTTTTGAATTATTTAAAATCGGCATTGGCCCGTCGAGCTCCCATACGGTGGGACCGATGGTGGCCGCCGCACAGTTTTTACAAAACTTAAAACAAGACCATCTGTTGACGGATTCTAAAAAAATTCAAATTACGTTATACGGTTCATTGGCGTTTACCGGCCATGGTCATGGTACAGACCGCGCCGTCGTTTTGGGATTGTTGGGTGAAAAGCCTGATACTATTGATGCTGATGATATTGATCATTTGATTGAAACCGTTAAACAAACAAAACGCATCACCATCGAAGGCCATGGTGCTTTTACTTTTGATATGCAGGCAGATATTATTTTTGATTATGGCCCGGCTTTGTCCGGTCACGCCAATGGCATGTGTTTTAAAGCTTTGGATGGTGCCGGTGTACGCATTGCTGAACAAATTTATTTCTCCGTTGGTGGCGGTTTTGTCGTTCGTATGGAAGATATTGAAAACGTTAACTTAGACGTGCCTGCCCATGATATTCCTTTTGCCTTTCGCACTTCTGAGGAAATGCTGAAAATGGGCAAAGTGGCCGTTAAATCGTTGGCCGCGATGAAACTGGCCAATGAAATGGCCGTTTTATCGGAACAGTCGGTATATAAAAAACTCGATCAAATATGGTCGGCCATGAACAATTGTATTGAACGTGGCCTGAAACAATCGGGAACGTTGCCGGGAGGGCTGAATGTCAAACGCAGGGCGGCCAAGATTTATCATGACGTTAAACAAGACGAAGGCCGCAACTTTAAGTTTGAACACACCTGTATGGATTGGATCAGTCTGTATGCCTTGGCCGTCAACGAAGAAAATGCCGCAGGCGGACGTGTTGTTACAGCACCAACCAATGGTGCGGCTGGGATCATTCCAGCGACGTTGCGCTATTATCTCGATCATTGCCCGGGTTCAAAATCAGAAGCCGTGCATGACTTTTTATTAACGGCTGCCGCCATTGGTGGCTTGATTAAATCCAACGCGTCGATTTCCGGTGCCGAAGTTGGTTGCCAAGGCGAAGTTGGCTCAGCCTCGGCTATGGCCGCTGCCGGATTAGCAGCAGTATTGGGCGGTAGCAATGAACAGATAGAAAACGCCGCTGAAATTGCTCTTGAGCATCATTTAGGCATGACCTGTGATCCCATTGGCGGCTTGGTTCAAGTCCCCTGTATCGAACGTAATGCTATGGGTGCGGTCAAAGCCGTCAATGCAGCATCGCTGGCGTTAAAAGGTGATGGTAGCCATTTTGTCACATTGGATGCTGCAATTGAAACTATGCGTCAAACCGGTATCGATATGCATTCAAAATATAAAGAAACCAGCCAAGGGGGATTGGCCGTCAGCGCTGTCGAATGTTGATTGACGACACTAATTTGGGTGGTACTCTCCGGCCCATGATTTTTTAATAAAAGGACATGATGTTTTGTTGAGTTTACTTTTTTTCGGATTTTTATTAGGCCTGCGCCACGCGGTCGAAGCCGATCATGTGGCGGCCGTGGCATCGTTAACAACTAAAACGTCAAAAATTCGAGATGCTATACCGCTCGGTTTGTTGTGGGGTATGGGCCATACGATCACGATTTTTACCGTTGGTGCGGTGGTCATGTCGATGGACCAATTGATCCCTGAACGGGTTGCCGGCATGTTGGAATTGGCCGTTGGCTTTATGCTGTTATGGCTAGGTTCTGATGTTTTGTGGCGCCTATGGCGGGACCGGATCCATTTCCACATTCATACACACATGGATGGTGTTCGGCATTTCCACGCTCATGGCCACAATAATGATCGCGATCATTCCGCATCGGCTCATCAGCACAGTCATCCGGTCCGTATTAAGTGCCGTGCTTTGTTGGTGGGGATTATGCATGGCATGGCGGGATCGGCAGCGGTGATCGTTTTAACCGCCAGCCAAGCCCCGTCTTTTGCGTCCGGCATGGTGTATATTGCTATTTTTGGCTTGGGTTCGATACTTGGAATGGGTCTTTTAACAACGGTAATATCTTGGCCGATGCATGTTGCGGCCAAATCCATGGGCGCGGTATACACGACTTTAACCGCCAGCGTCGGTGTCATTACTGTGGGTCTAGGCCTATCGATCATCTATACAAACTGGGCCGCAATTTGAGTTTTTTCTATCTGCGGCCGAACAGTTTTTCGATATCAGCGAGTTTAAGTTCCACATAGGTGGGGCGGCCGTGGCTGCACTGTCCGGCATGGGGGGTGGCTTCCATTTCCCGCAACAAAGCATTCATTTCATCGGCGTTCAGTTGGCGGCCTGCACGCACACTGCCGTGGCACGCCATCGATGCGGCGACATCGTTCAATCGGTCTTTTAAAGATATGCTGTCATCAAATTCCGATAAATCATCGGCTAAATCCCGAATTAATTTTTGTATATCAGTGTCGCCTAACAGTGCGGGCGTTTCACGAACGATAACGGCACCTTGACCAAAAGCTTCGACGACCAATCCCAATTGTTCCAATTCTTCGGTGCGCGCCATTAATACGGATACCAAAACTTCATCTAATTCGACGACTTCGGGGATCAATAACCCTTGGCGTTTGGTTGCGTTGGTCTGTAAATCCGATTTGATGCGTTCATGGACAAGTCTTTCATGGGCGGCATGCTGATCGACAATGACAATGCCGTCCGTTGTTTGCGCGATGACATAGGTGGTGTGTAATTGCGCACGGGCAACGCCTAAGGGATAATCGCTGAGGTGTTGTTGCGAAGTGTTTTCTTCGATCAGGTTTTCTGTTGGCGGCGCTTGTAAAGACCTTTCTAAATGGGGCAGGGGGGCAAAATAATCCGCCACTTTTTCGTTTAATCCTGGATTGGGTGACGGGGCACTATAACCCGGGCGCGCGGGCCAGCCGGAATGTGCCGTGCGATTTTCACCCACTTTAAATGCCCCTAATGCGGCGCCTGACACCGTGGTTGATGCCCGGTGCCCGGCATCATTGAGTGCCGTGCGCAGAGCGCTGACGATTAATCCGCGAACAAGGCCAGCGTCTTGGAATCGGACTTCGGTTTTTGCCGGATGCACATTGACATCGACCTGATTCGGTGGACAGTGCAGATATAAAGCCAATAATGGATAACGGTTGGAAGCTAAAAATTCGCGGTATGCGCCCCTTACGGCACCGACCAAAACTTTGTCCATCACCGGGCGATCATTTACAAATAAAAACTGCATGGCACCATTGCCACGGTTAAGCGTTGGCAGACCTGCGTAGCCAGATAAATAAATACCTTCGCGGTGGGCATCAATGGCGATGCTGTTTGCGGCGAAATCCCGACCCATAATAGCGCTTAGTCGCTCTAATCTGGCATCAAATAAATCACCGGATTGGGGGGTTAATTTAATCAATGCCCGGTTTTCATCGGTCAATGTAAACCCGATGTGGGGATGAGCCATGGCTAATCTGCGGATGACTTCAACCACACGGTTTTTTTCAGTTTGTTGGGTTTTAAGAAATTTCAGCCGGGCTGGGGTGGCAAAAAATAAATCACGAATTTCAATAAGTGTGCCCGGGGAATGGGCCGCCGGTTGGATGGTTTGTTTGACGCCGCCTTCGATAGTTAAACACCATGCATTGTTTTCTGATGGGGTTCTGCTGGTAATTTTCAGACGGCTAACGGCTGCTATCGACGGTAACGCTTCGCCGCGAAAGCCTAAAAAATTGATGTCTAATAAATCATCGCTGGGTAATTTGGATGTGGCATGGCGTTCAATAGATAATTCCATATCGCTCGCAGTCATGCCCCGGCCATCATCACGAACGGAAATTATATCGCGGCCGCCGTCTTGGATGTGAACATCAATATGTGTCGCCTCGGCATCAATGGAATTTTCAACCAATTCTTTCACGGCCGATGCCGGACGTTCAACGACTTCACCGGCCGCAATTCGGTTAACCAAATTTTCCGGTAACCGCCTAAGCGTCATCAGTTTTTATCCTTAATACGTTTGATTTCAGCTAATAACCCATTGGTTGAGCTGGAAAAAAAATCTCTTTCAGAAACGCCAGATAAGTTCGGTAATATATTTTGCGCCAACTGTTTGCCGAGTTCAACGCCCCATTGATCAAAAGGATTAATGTTCCAAATGACACTTTGTACAAAGACTTTATGTTCATAAAGGGCGATTAAAGCGCCCAAGGTTTCAGGCGTCAGTCTTTCCATTAATATGGAATTGCTTGGCCGATTACCGGGAAAATGTTTATGCTTTGAACGCGGGTTATTTTGATCCACGGTTTGCCCGGCCATTAAAGCTTCGCTTTGGGCCAAAAAATTGGCTAGCAAATGATCGTGGTGGTGTGAGGCGCTATGAAATGATGTGGCGGCAGCAATAAAATCTGCCGAAACGATATCACGGCCTTGGTGCAAGAGTTGGAAAAATGAATGTTGGCTGTTGGTTCCGGCTTCACCAAAAACAACAGGAGCCGTTGCGTTAAATGCATCGCCTTGGGTGGTCACGCCTTTGCCATTACTTTCCATTTCCAGCTGTTGCAGGTAACGCGGCAATTCGGCCAGTGAATGATCGTATGGAAAAATTCCGTGGGCATTGTGGTTTTGAAAATTGACATTCCAAATACCAATCAGGGCTAAAAGTATCGGCAGGTTATCGGCAGGCGGGGTTTTTAAAAAATGATCATCCATGGTTTTTGCGCCGGATAATAATGCCCTGAAATTGTTCATGCCAACGGCTAACGCGATGGGCATTCCAATGGATGACCACAAGGAAAACCGTCCGCCCACCCAGTCCCAAAATTCGAATATATGTTCTGATAGAATACCAAAATCCAGTGCCTTATCCGCATTGGCTGTTAAGGCGACAAAATGTTTTTCAACGTATTTGTCGCCTCGATCAGCCATAACCCAGTTTTTTGCAGACCGGGCATTGATCATGGTTTCTTGGGTTGTAAAAGTCTTTGACGCCACTAAAAACAGTGTTGTTTCGGGATGAATATCGTTTAGGGTCGTCATTAAATCGGCGGCATCAACGTTAGATACAAAATGAATATTTAACGGCGAAGTGGCATATGGCTTTAATGCCTGGACGACCATTTTTGGTCCCAACATGGATCCACCAATACCAATACAGACAATATCTGTAAAAGATTTGCCGGAAAATCCTGTTAATGAACCATTACGCACAGCTTGGCTAAAATCACCCATGCGCAGCAAAACATCTGTGACCGATTGATCTTGGCCGCCGCGCAGGGCCATATGGTTTGCCGCTCGGTTTTCAGAGGCATTCATAACCTCGCCTGCAAACAACTGGTTAATGCGTTCACCCAGTTTTTGCTCATTCGCTAAGGAAATTAGTAAATCAATGGTTTCGGCTGTAACACGGTTTTTTGACAGGTCCAGCAACAAACCACAGGCCTGTCTTGAAAAACGTTCAAAGCGGTTTTTATCATCTTTAAAAAACCCGTTTATTGATGAATTTTTTAATGCGTCGGCATGCGCCATTAACGCCTGCCATTGTGGGCTTTGTTGCAGGGGTCGCGCGATCTGGTTTTGATCGGTAGTCATACGGGCCATATCATCCATTGAATTCATGATGCCGTATTTTTAACAGAGCTGAGTGCATGGGTCCACACACTTGATAGATTACATGATTTAAGATTTTAATCCTTTGGGCTTGCCGACAATAACCGTTAAAAAGGGTTTGTTTTCAAGAAACCGTTTGGCAACACGTTTGATGTCTTGAATATTCACAGCCTCAATAAAGCTGTTTCGGCGGTCAATGTAATCAATACCTAAATCAGCCATTTGTATGCCAACCAACATGGCGGCTATGTTGTCGCTGGATGTGAATCGCAATGGGAATGATCCGGTTAAAAATGTTTTGGCGTCATCTAGTTCTTGTTCAGTAACACCGGATTCAGCCATTTTCACCCATTCGGTTTTAAGCACGTTTAATGTTTCGCTTGCACGTTTATTGCCCGTTGCTGCCCCGCCATAAATCATCCCTGCGTTTTCAAAAGGCATCAAACGGGTATAAACCGAATACACAAGGCCACGTTTTTCGCGCACTTCTTGATATAACCGCGATGTAAAGCTACCGCCGCCCAAAATATGGTTCATGACGTAGGCTGCATAAAAATCAGGATCATTGCGTTTTAATCCTTGGGTCGCAAAAACGATGGCGCTTTGTGGTACGTCCATTTGTTTGACAATGGTTTTTTGCGACAGTTTTGGTTGGGCTTCGGGGATCGCCCAAGGCGCTGCTTTTTCCGGGAGTTGCCCGAAAGTTTTATCCAATAATAGGGCTAGTTTTTCAGGTGTAATATCACCGACAACACCGATCACTAAATTGTTTTTAGCAAATCTGGAACGGACAAAATTTTGCATGTCTTGGATGGCGATCGCGGAAATTGTTTTTTCCGTGCCATTGGGGTTTTTACCATAAGGGTGGCCTGCAAAATAAGTTTGAAATAACGTTTTGCTGGCAACGCTATGGGGGCTTTGCGACGCACTTTTTATAGAAGATAAAATTTGGCTGCGAATACGGTTAACGGGTTCGCTATCAAACCTTGGTTTTGTCATCGCCAGCGACAGCATTTTAAAAGCCTGGTCTTGGTCACGCACCAGCGTTTTTAATTGACCATTTATAAAATCGCGCCCGGCGCTGAAACTTAACCCGATAGATTTGTCTTCTAAAATTTTTCGGAACGCTTGGCTGTCTAAATCGCCGGCGCCTTCGTCGATGGTTGATACGGTCATGTCGGCCAAGCCTTGCAAATTTTCAGGGTCAAGCGCACTGCCGCCTTTAAACCTGAAACGCAGGGATACAATGGGATTCTGCGGGTCTTCGACCAACCATGCTGTAATGCCGCCTTTGCTGGTGACGGTTTTTATTTCAACAGCCATCGCTTGATTTGAAACAACAGATATCAGCAGCCCAAGAAAGGCAACGTATGTTAAAAACCGTAGCTGAAAAAGTTTAGCCATTATTGTTATCCTTTGCTGCGGGTTTTTTGCCTAATAAGATGCCGGTCACGGATCTGTTTATTTTGAATACATTACGGGCGGCATTTTTAACATCATCTAAAGTTATGGCTGAAATATTTTCAGGCCAATTTTCCACATCATCAATTTTTAAACCGATGGCCAAGGCCTGGCCTAAAACATTGGCGGCAGCCGATGCACTGTCACGGGCATAAATGGCTTGTGATGTCATCCGGTTGCGGGCGCGTTCAACTTCGTCTTCGCTGATGTCGGTGATGGCGGTTTGGATTTCCCCATCGATGGCTGTTTGAATTTGTTCCATCGTGACGCCGGGTCTGGGGGTTGCGTAAACACCAAATCGATTGGGGCCAATATTATCACCGCTGTAATAACTGCCCGCAGACAGGGCCAGTTTTTTATCAATGACCAATGCACGGTATAAACGGCTTGTGGAACCTCCGCCCAAAACGCTACTTAATATTTCTAAAGGCAATGCGGCTTTGCCTCGCGCCTTGTTTGTGGACGGTGATAAATACACCCGTTGCCATGACGGTTGGCGAACACGTTTGTCTTTTAATGTCACTGTGCGTTCGGCTTTTTGACCGGGTTCTTCGGGACGGGCGCGCAGGATTGTATTTGATGGCTTGATCACGCCATAATATTTTTCGGCTAATGGTTTCAGCTGTTTTAATGTAATGTCTCCTGTGACCACCAATATGGCATTATTGGGCGCGTACCAGCGTTTGTAAAAACGGATAATATCATCCCGTTTTAATGACGAGACTTCTTGTTGCCAGCCGATTATCGGACGACGATAAGGGTAATTTAAAAACAAGGCGGCGTTCATTTGTTCGCGTAAAATAGATGATGGGTTGTTGTCAACGCGGGACCGTCGTTCTTCTAAAACGACTTTAATTTCAGGGGCTATTTGATCTTCGTTTAACACCAATCCAGTCATGCGGTCGGCTTCCATTTTCATGACCATTTCCAATCGGTCACTGGCGACGGTTTGAAAATATGCCGTGTAATCGTATGATGTGAACGCGTTTTCTTGACCGCCGTTGCGTGCCAGAATGCGTGAAAATGTTCCGTCGGGAAAAGCCTTAGTGCCTTTAAACATTAAATGTTCTAATAAATGGGCAATACCGGTTTCGCCTGCGCCTTCATCCGCGGCTCCGACTTTGTACCACACCATTTGTGTGATGACGGGGGCGCGTGGATTATTGACGACCACCACTTGCATGCCGTTTTTTAATGTAAATGTTTCAGGGTTAAATACAGCTGCCGTTGATGGCGATACGCCTAGCAACATCAGGCCCATAAAAACCGGAACAAAATATTTGGTGTATAAAAATTGACGTTTCATGAATAACCTATCATCTGCACTGTTGATTTATTTAACGTTACTTTGCCCGAAGCCATTGCCACAGGCCATGCAAAAAATCGTGATCGTGGTCGCCCGTAAAAAATAAATGGCGGCAAATTATGTCGCTATCATGGCAGTTAAACAACTTCACCCGCTGCATGGCCCGATGACCATGCCCAGCCAAAATTAAATCCACCTAAATGCCCTGTGACGTCAACGGCTTCGCCAATGAAATATAAACCGGGTGTGGATTTAACTTCCATGGTTTTTGATGAAAGCTCATTTGTATCAATGCCGCCTAATGTCACCTCGGCGGTGCGGTAGCCTTCGGTACCAGTGGGGGTGACGGTCCACTGATTGATATGTTGGGCCAGAACTTTTACTTTTTTATCTGACGTTTCAGCCAACCGCCCGTGGCATTCCGTCCATTCACAAAGTTTGGCGGCAAAGCGTTTTGGAAATAAAGTGGATAAAATTGAATGCATATCTTTTTTAGGGTTATTTTTTTTGGCATTCAATAAAATTTCACGGGCATTTTGGTTAGGCAATAAATCAATGGTGATGGCTTGGCCTGGATGCCAATAGGATGAAACTTGCAAAATAACCGGCCCGCTTAACCCACGGTGAGTGAATAATAAAGCCTCTAGAAATGATGTTTTGTTACAAGACACACGGGCGTCAACCGCCACACCGGGCAAGCCATCCATGGATTTTAATGTGTTTTCATCCAAAATAAACGGCACCAATCCGGCACGTGGTGGGATGATGTTCAAACCAAATTGTTCAGCGATTTTATAGGCAAAACCTGTAGCACCCATTTTCGGGATCGATGGCCCGCCCGTGGCGATGACCAATGATGATGCTGTGAATAATCCTTTGTCTGTTTTGACGGTAAAAACATCACTATTTTTTTGAATGTCTGTAACGGATGTAGTGGTTAATAATTTAGCCCCTTGGGCTTCGGATAACAACATATTCGTAATTTGTTGTGCAGGCCCCAAACAAAACAGTTGTCCGTGATTACGTTGTTCATAATCAATGGCGTGTTTTTCCACCAGCCGGATAAAGTCGTGTTGATCAAAGCGTTTCAATGCTGAAATGGAAAATTTTTCATTGTTTGATAAATAGTTTGATGGTGTAGTAAAAAAATTGGCGAAATTGCAGCGCCCGCCGCCGGAAATGCGAATTTTTTCAGCCGGTTTTTTTGATCGCTCAATAATCAATACGCGCCGACCGCGTTTGATGGCCGTGCCCGCGCACATCAATCCAGCCGCCCCCGCCCCGATAATGATCACATCAAAATTTAGCATACGAACTCTATAACGAATGAGCCACCGACTTCCAAGCGGTGTTGTTTTTATGAATGGGTTGACGGTTCTGTTTCTGCACCACCATGGATTTGACGTAGATTAAAATATACGACGCCTGACAATAACATGACGAGCGCCGCATGCATTAAATTAATTAGGTCAAGAAGAAATTCAGAAAAAACGAATGGATAAGTGAACAGTCCCAAAAACAATTGCGGGCTGAAATTGAAGGCAATGTTTATAATTCCAATGTTTATAATTCCAATGTTTATAATTCCAGTGTTTAGATAAGTAGAAATAATATTTATAAGTGACAATAAAAATAGTATCATAAAAATTCTAAAGCGATTTAATCGGGTCAGTTTTTTACTACGTTTTAAACTATCAATAACACCCGTGTTTTCGATGATACAAATTGGGATAGCGATAAAAATCATCATCCAAACCATTAATGCAATGATCAAATTAATAAACCCAAGAATCAACCATATGGCTGAGTCTGCTGATACAGTGATCATAATAATAATTATTATTATTGTAGGCACAGATATTATGATAGTGATGAGCAGTGAAAGAACCAAAACACCCACGGTTGGCAATAATCGTTGCCAGCATTTTTGAAGGATTTCGCGAAAAACAATGCGACCTCCAAGCTGTGACAAATATCCTGTAAGGGCGAATGTTCCTGAAAATATGGATAACAGCATTACTTCAAAAATTATAAAAGATAAAATGGATGGCAGCGTGGCTAGGATTTGGTTAGGAGCGCTTGACGAGTCTGGGGAATATAATGCACCAAATATTAACAGCTGGCCGACAAAAAAAGCTACGACGGCACTGGCAATGACACCTGCCAGAAACATGAGCTCAAAAACGATCCAAAAATGTTTAAATAAGATGGAAAAACTTTGCTGGATGGTTTTAAAAATTTTTAAATCGGCTGATAGCCTTTCTTTATAACCCGGTCGTCTTTTTTCCCATTTGGTATATTCGGCTTCGTCCAATGGTTATCCCCTTTAACATTATATTTCCCCCTGTATACTTATGACGTATTGCGGATTAAAAAATCAACTATAAGGGTTGAATGCCATGTGTTTTTAAATGAAGAATTGGTAGGATAAATTTAAATACTTAGCAGAAGCATTGACATCACGGTGCCATAGATCAATCATCCGCGCGTTAAAATAATTCCATGATTGAAAAGGGGTTTTTCCAAAACCCTTGGCACTCTAGTTATTAGTAATTGAGGGCATGTTGAACTTAGCTGCAATATATACATCATTATTGACCGTTGAACTGGTGATGGCTCTGGCCTTGCTGGTGTTCTGGTTGACGACGAAAAAGCATCCCGGTGTTATTCAGCTTTCCACGTCGATATTTTTGGCAAGTCTGGGTGGATTTTTGGTGATCGTTGCTGCCAAAGCCGCTAACCCGGCGGCTATTCATATCGCTGCCACGAGTTATGTCATTAGTGTCGTTTTTGCAGCACGGGCCATGAGTCTGTTGCAAAATCGGCGACCTGAGTATTTTTTAGAATCGTTCTGTATCATTGTCACCCTGTCTGTATTGGTCTGGTTTTATGTGTTTGGTTTGAATATAGAGACCATGGTTATTATTCATTCTTTATTATATGCTGTGATTTCTGCTTCAACGGCTAATCATTTGATTTGTGAAAAACGCAGTGATATGAAACCCGGCTGTCGGTTTTTGGGGGCTGTTTTTGCCATTTTTGCGATTTTTATGTTATTCCGAGCTATTTCCTTACTTCTAACAGCAGAGGTGCTAACTTTACAGCCGACGTTGCAGCCGATAGAAATTGCCGCCGCATTTTTCGCAATGGTTGTCTCCATTTGTTGGAGCTTGGGATTGTTGTGGACGATTTATTATAGTGCTGAATACCGCCTGAAAGTTAAAAATGAAGCATTAGAACGGTTCACCCGGGCCGTTGCTCATGATTTAAAATCACCGTTGAATTCCATCAGCGGGTACCTTGGAATGGTCAAGCATAAAATTGATGTACAACGTACTGATGAATTTGTTGATCATGCTTTGGGCGGTGCAGAACGTATGAGTACGTTCATTGATCAGTTGTTAGCTGATGCTCATAAAGCCCATGAAGATAATGCCCTTGATCCGGTGGACCCAAAAATGTGTTGTGAAATTGCGTGGAAAAATTTGAGCGCATTGGCACAAAAAACAAAAGCAGACATTGATGTCGGAAAATTGCCTTTTGTGCTTGGCAACGAACTTCATCTGGTCCGTGTTTTTCAAAATATTTTTGATAACGCGATGAAATATCATGATGCAAACATGCCGCCCAGAATCAGGGTGTCATGCGACATTAAAAAAGGGTTTGCTGTATTTGCTGTTGAGGATAACGGGATGGGGATACCGGAATCCGCTCAGATAAAAATATTTGATGATTTCGAACGCAACGCCGCGCCAGAAAATATCGGCGGCAATGGTGTCGGGCTTGCCGAATGTAAGCGTATTATCCAGCGTTTCGGCGGGAAAATCTGGATTGAATCTAAGCTCGATCAAGGCTCAACATTTTACTTCTCCCTGATGACTGTGAACGCATAGATGTCATCAATGAAACTCACGCGTGTTGTCACAATTGTCGGGTTAGTGATCACATTTTTTATGATCGGTTACGCCACATATTATGAAAAATACATCGAAGCCGTGGCTATTAGTGCCATTGGACCGTTACTGATTTGGTTTTTATCCGGTGGCTGGAAAAGCAAAAAACGCCAAGACGACGATCCAGATTAATGCTATTTTCCTATGGCGTAATGGAATAAGGGTTGATTATGACCATACAAACTTTAAAAATTTTAGCCGATAAAAAAACTTTGGAAATAACATGGGATGATGGATGCCATGCGCGCTTTCATGCTATTTGGTTGCTGGATAACGGTTTGGATGATAAAATCCGAAGCCCGGTAAATGGTCAACGGTTAACCACTGTATTAGATATTCCAGATGCCCCGGTTTTTTCGATGGCACAGGTCACAGAAACCGGTGATTTATGTGTTACTATTGCACCCGGTATGAAACAGTTAACGTTTCCAAGCAGTTGGTTAAAAAATCATGTATATGACGGCGTACAGACCAACGGAGTTGGGTATTTTGATCCCGCCGTTACGCTTTGGGGATCAGGTTTTCAAAATCAAATACCAAAAATAAAATGGGACCAGATTTGTGATAGCAAATTAGAATTGGCAGAGTGGTTGTCAGCCATTCCACAATATGGCTTTGCTCTATTACAAAGCATGCCTGTTGTATCCGGGCAGCTATGCCAAGTTGCCGAATTATTTGGCTATGTGCGTGAAACCAATTACGGACGCTGGTTTGATGTACGTTCCGAGATTAATCCCAATAATTTAGCGTATACCAATTTAGGGCTACAGGCCCATACGGATAATCCTTACCGTGATCCAGTGCCGACATTGCAATTACTGGCGTGTCTGGAAAATTCCGTTGATGGTGGCCATTCCATTGTTGTTGATGGCTTTAATGTCGCTGATAGGTTACGCCAAGAAAATCCTGACGCATTTGATGTGCTGTCCCGCTATAACGCACGCTTTGACTATCAAGGCTCAAATGATGCGCACCTTCAAGCTAAAAAACCGATCATCGAATTGGGGCCGGATGGGGAAATTTTAGCCATTCGATTTAATAACCGTTCCTCAGCCCCCGTTGTTGATGTGCCGTATGATGTTATGGAAAAATATTACGCTGCATTACGCTCGTTTGCGGCATTGGTCGAAGACGAAACCATGCAGGTGCGGTTTAAATTATCACCGGGGGAATTATTCATCGTTGATAACACCCGTGTGCTGCATGCAAGAAGCGCTTTTTCAAGTAGCGGCAGCCGTTGGTTGCAAGGCTGTTATGCGGATAAAGATGGATTGCTATCAACACTCAGGATTATTAATAATGAACAGAATAAGGCGACCAAGTCATGATGGATTTGAAGCTGGATAAAAATACTATTGTCGATTTTTTGTCAGATATATTTGAACGCCGGGGGGCCGAAAATTATTTGGGCGAACAAGTGACGGTGGCTGAACATATGTTACAAGGGGCGGCATTAGCCGAAAAGGAAAGCGCCGACGATGAATTAATCGCGGCTGTCTTGCTCCATGACATTGGGCATTTTACCAGCGAATTTGGGACCTATGCGCCTACTGACGAGGTCGATAAACACCATGACACTGCCGGGGCCCACGTATTGGAGGCATTTTTCCCGCCGATCGTTACCGAATGTGTGCGTATGCATGTCGCGGCCAAACGTTACCTTTGTGCGGTCAATGTAAATTATTTTGGTCAGCTTAGTCAGGCATCGAAACATACATTGTCATTACAAGGTGGGCCTATGGACCATAACATGGTGGCTGAATTTAAATTAAATCCATTTTATAAAGACATCGTTCGGGTTCGGATTTGGGATGATCAGGGCAAAGTCGTAGGTATGCCAACAAAATCTTTTGCCGATTATAAAGAGATGCTGCAAAAAATTGTTGATTGCCATGCTGCATCTTAACAGCAAACTTAAATCTAGTCCCTAAACACGAGACCCCGGCAAAAAAGGATCCACGGACAAGCCTGAAAGTGGGTTGCTCTCAGGAGCATCTTGCTTTGGAACGTTATGCACATGAACATCATCACCGGCATGTTTTTTCAAAATGTGTAATGCCACTGTTTCCAGTTCAGTATTTGACAAACGAACCCAAAGCAGTAACCCGCCTTTGGATAATTGAGTTTCCAAATGCTGGCTGTGATGATGCCCCATCCAACCAGCAAGGGCAGAACCAACAATTCCGCCAGCCCCGCCACCAATAGCCGCAGCAACAAGTGCAACGGCCAAGGTGCCGCCCGATGCGACCATAGTCCCCACAGCGGCAATGGCTCCAATATAGGCGAGGCCACCGATGGCCGCGGCTTTGGCTTCGACAGCGGATCCTTGTTCTATGTGAATGCTACGCGGTACGGAAAAATCGTCTTCACATTCCGAAACGTTTTTGAGCCTGTGGCCTTGTTTTTTTTCAATGGCTTTTTCACTGGCAAGCAGACTGATGTCCGATTGGCTGAAACCCGATCGATAGAGTTCCAGAATAGCTGCGTTAAAGAATTTTTCATCATGAAAAATGGCGACTGCTTCGCGTGCATGTTCCTTTTGATTTAAAAAGGCTTTGTTTTTTGAAATCATATTGAGCTCCTTTTTTTTAAGTTTTAAAAAAGAACGCCTTCAGAACTTTTAAGTATAACATGAAACGGGTTATTTGGGAATGGCTTCAAATCTTGGCCGCGGGAATAGAGGGTGCGTACTGATAAATTTTTTGCCTTGCCCTTGCGTCGTACGGTTTGGAAAGCTACCTTTGTCTAAGCGTTTAATCACGGCCACGGGTTGGCCAAACAACAGGTGAATGACAGATGAACATCATTATTGGGCCATTATTGCAAATTATGATCGTGGTTATTGATATGTATACTTGGGTGGTGATCATCGGTGTTGTTTTAAGCTGGCTGGTGGCTTTTAACGTGATCAATTCACATAATAAATTTGTTTACATGGTTGGTGATTTTACCCACCGGTTAACCGAGCCCGCCCTTGGAAGAATACGCGGTATTTTACCAAATCTTGGCGGCCTTGATTTGTCCCCTGTGGTTTTGATTTTGGGGTTAATATTTTTGCAAAACGTCATTCAAAACGTTGCCTATAGTCTTGTCAGGTAACCATTATCCTTTTGCCTTGGATGCTGACGATGTCAAAATTAATGTGCGTTTGACACCTAAATCTTCAAAAAACAGTGTTCTGAATTATTAAACTGATGCCGATGGTACGGCTGTATTAAGGTGCGTGGTCACAGCGGTTCCTGAAAACGGTAAAGCCAATAAAGCATTGATCAAAATGCTGGCAAAAATTTGGCAAGTGCCAAAAACTAGTTTGACTATTTTGCGCGGTCAACATGACCGTCATAAAACACTGTTGATCAAAGATGCAGGAGAAGGTTTGTACAAGAAACTTGTTCGCTGGGCAGAGACATTGTAAATGCAAAGATCAACTATAAAAAAGACTGGAGATCACGACAATGCCGGAAAATTTAAACAGCGCTCAACGTATTGACGGTAAACAGCGTGCAGCTGAATTACGTGAACAGGTCAAAACGGCTGTGGCTCGGTTAAAAAAAGACCATGACATTATCCCCGGTCTGGCTGTGGTGTTGGTCGGTAGTGACCCAGCCAGTCAGGTCTACGTTAACAGCAAAGCCAAACAAACCGCCGAATGTGCCATGCGCTCGTTTGAACATAAATTGGATGAGCAAACCAGCGAAAGTGATTTATTGGCATTGATTGACAAGCTCAATAATGACAAAGAAGTGCACGGTATTTTAGTGCAACTTCCCTTACCCAAGCATATTGATGAACAAAAAGTTTTAACGGCTATTCGGCCGGATAAAGATGTTGATGGTTTTCATGTGATTAATGTAGGGCGGCTGTGGACGGGTGCTGATGCTTTGGTCCCGTGCACGCCGTTTGGCTGTTTGACATTGTTAAAAGAAACGCTTGGCGATTTATCAGGGAAACGTGCGTTGATTTTGGGCCGTTCCAACATTGTCGGTAAGCCCATGGCGGCCTTGTTATTAGCCGAAAGCTGTACAGTGACCATTGCCCATTCTAGGACTAAAAATTTATCTGAACGCTGCCGTGAAGCCGATATTTTGGTAGCCGCTGTTGGCCGCCCGAAAATGGTCAAAAGCGATTGGATCAAGCCGGGGGCTACTGTTATTGATGTCGGTATTAACCGTATTGATGCCCCTGAAAAAGGAGAAGGCAAAACGCGCCTTGTTGGAGATGTTGATTATCAGGGCGCATTAAATATGGCAGCACACATCACGCCGGTACCGGGCGGTGTTGGCCCCATGACTATAGCGTGCTTGTTAAGAAACGCCGTTGTTGCCTGTTGCCGACTTAATAATGTAGCTGTACCGCCTGAATTATAATTTAGGCATCGTGCCGTCAAATAATCGTTTTACTAAATCACGCATTAAGTTGTTGGTGACTTTGCGTCGGTAGCCGGGCGGGGTAAATGTGGATGTCATCGGTTGAATTTGTTTCGGCAGTAAATGTGATAATTGATTTAAAAAATTTTCATCCACGGGGCGTCCTAATAACGTCTCCGTGCCCGATAAAAGTACGGGCTTTGCGGCAATCCCGGTCAAAGCAATTTTAAGGGATGATAGTCGTAGATCATCGCGTTGCAACGTTACGGCAACGCCGGATAATGGAAATTCAATGGCGTTTCTAACTCTGGCTTTCACATAACCGGACCGAATATCGTCTGTTTTTTTTATGGCGGGCAGGGTGACACTGAAAATAATTTCATCATGGCTAAGTCGCAAATGATCAGCTCCGTCGTCTTGGTATAAATCGTCAAGTAAAATGGTTCTGATGCCACCCGGTCCGATAATTTTAACGCTTGATGCAAACACCATCAACGCCGGGGCCAAATCGCCACTGAAAGCGGCAAAACAAATTTTGCTTTTAGGCGCCACGTGGCAAATGTCGCCACAAGATTTCAGACAGTAATCATTGGCTTTGCGCCACCATTCGCTTTGATTGTAATAAACGCAGCGCGTATCCAAACATAAATTACCGCCAACGGTGGCCGCATTCCTGTGACTGGCGGCAGCAATTTTTTTGGCAGCTTGTCGGATAGCCATGGGCAGCCGTTTGTCCTGTTCTAATACGGCAAGCGTAACTCCGGCACCAATTGCAAATGACTTGTCTTCGTTCTGTTGAATGTGATTAATATCTTTGATGGATGAGATATCGATTAACGTTTCCGGCGTCACTATGCCGCGCCGGATATTGACCAGTAAATCGGTGCCACCAGCCAAAATGCGTGCGCCATCATGGTCACGTAACATTTGTGCGGCCTCATTGAAAGTTGACGGTTTCAGGACGGAAAATTCTGGCATATATTCCATTAGCGGCAATCCTTTGACTTTGCCTGTTTATCCATAGCCATTAAAACCCGATCCGGCGTGAAAGGCGTGTTTTGTATGCGTACACCGGTGGCATCAAAAATAGCATTGGCAATGGCCGGGATGATGGCCGCCAAGGCACCTTCGCTGGCTTCTTTGGCGCCGAACGGCCCGTTAGGGTCCATGCTTTCGACGATTTTAACGTCGATGGGTGGCGAGCCGTTAATCGTTGGCACCCGGTAATCCAACATGTTGGCGGCGAATGGAAGCCCGTTGATATACAGTGTTTCTTCGCTTAAAGCTTGACCTAATCCCATCCATACAGCGCCTTGCACCTGGCCTTCGACGGATAAAGGATTAAGCGCATATCCACAATCGTGTGCCGCCCAAACATGATCAACTGTAACTTGGCCTGTGATCTCATCAACGCTGACTTCACAGGCGACAGCGGAATAAGAATACGCCATGCTGGGGCCGACGCCTGCACCTCTGTATTTGCCGCCTTGAAATTCCCGCGGTACTGTAAACGTACCTTTGGTGGTGATGGTGCCTGTCCCGACCAATGCTTCGGTGACCACATCGTTGAAACTAATATCCGATCCTTGGCCGCCCGCAACCCGGTAAATTTCTCCTAAGCATTCGATGTCTTCCGGGCTTGCATCCAACCGCTTGGCGGCGGCTTTGATTAATATTGTTTTTAAATTTTCAGCCGCTTGTAAAGCTGCGTTGCCGACCATGAATGTCACTCTGGATGAATAGGATCCGTTGTCTTTGGGCGTGATGCGGCTGTCGTTAGCAATCACGGTCAGCCTAGAAAAATCAACACCTAAGACTTCGCCAACCACTTGTGCCAATATAGTCGATGAGCCTTGGCCGATGTCGGCAGCTCCTGTTAAAATCGTGATGCCGCCGTCAAAATCCAGTTTTAAATTAATTACAGCATGAGGCTCGCCAGTCCAGTGTACAGGCTTCGCCGCCCCGCTAACATAATGAGAACAGGCGAGACCTAAGCCTTTGCCATTTGGTAATTTTCCTCTACGCATTTTCCAACCGGATGCTTGTTCGGCCCAGTTCAGGCAGTTCGGCAAACCGTATGACGTGACTTTTAACCCGTTGATGGTCTCCATGGGCGCGCTGAGTAAATTTTTGCGGCGAACTTCAAAAGGGTCCAGCCCTAATTGATGGGCCATTTGATCAAGCAAGCTCTCGAACGCGTGCCTGACATCAACCGTACCATGGCCGCGCATGGCTCCACAGGCCGGGGTGTTGGTGTAAACCCGGTACCCGTCATATTTAACGGCTGGAATATCATAAATGGCGTTTAATAATGACCCGGCATACAAAATAGTAACGATGCCATAGCCTGCATACGCCCCGCCGGTTTGTTGCACTCGGCATTGGCAAGCCGTGATGCGGCCATCATTTCTCATGCCGATTTCTAAATCAACCAGCGTGTGGGGCCGCCCGCGGTGGGTTAAAAATGTTTCTTCGCGGGTTAATTTCATGCGTACTTTGCCGCCCGCAGCACGGGCAAGTAAACAGGTAATAATTTCAAAGTTTAATGTTTCTGTACGCGCACCAAAACCGCCGCCAATAAATGGTTTGATGACGTGGACTTTTGATGTGTCGATATTTAAACATTGGGCAACGCGCAAATGCACATAAAACGGTACTTGGGTAACTGATTGTAATGTAATACGGTCCCGTTCCACATCATATTCGGCGAGAGCTGCATGGGGTTCCATATGCACATGGGTGACTTCGGCACAATCGAAATGGGCTTTTTGAGTTAAGTCCGCATTTTTAAAACCACGATCCACATCACCGAATTCATGATGGACTTCGCGTTCCAGATTGCCGGGCCGATCATCAAAGAGTTGGGCGGCATTTTCAGCCAAGGCTTTTTCTGGATGATCGTAGGATTCCAGTTCGTGCACATCCATGGTAATCAGTGATAATGCACGTTCGGCAGTTTTTTCATCAACGGCAGCGATGGCCGCGACCGGTTCGCCGCGGTAGCGCACTTTGCCGCGGGATAAAGGAAATTCATTTTGGGCGATGGGTAAAATCCCAAACGGAACATCGCATTCATCGCCGGTGATAATGGAAACCACTCCCGGTAATTTTAAAGCCTCATCAATATTCACAGATATAATTTCAGCGTGGCTAAATGGGCTTCTGTAAATGCGGCCAACCAAGGCACCTGCTTGGGAAAGGTCGGCTGTGTATTTGGCTTTACCTGTGACTTTTTCAATGCCGTCGATTAACGGTGCGCGCTTTCCGACCATGCGTGCGCGTTTTGCTTGATGGTTCATGATGCATCTCCACCGGCGGCAAAGCGCACGGCCTCGATAATTTTAACATAACCCGTGCAGCGACAAATATTGCCGCCAAGGGCATGTTTAATATCGTCGTCGCTGGGGTCTGGATTTTGCCTGAGTAACCCATCGGCGGCCATGATCATGCCGGGCGTACAATATCCGCATTGTGATCCTAGTTTTTCATGAAACCCTTGTTGCAGTTTGGATAGCCGTCCTTTGATTTGCGCTCCTTCGATGGTTTCAATATTCAGGTCGGCGACGGTTGTGGTCAAAGTCAAACACGATAGCCGAGGCACGCCATTGACCAACACAGTGCACGCACCGCATTCGCCACCATCACAACCCATTTTTGTACCTGTCAGCCCACAGGTTTCACGCAAATAATCGATTAACAACAGGTTGTCGGAAACGGCATCTTCGCGAAATACGCCATTAACCTGAATGTGCGTTATGGTTTTTGCCATCTCAATTAGACCTTTTGTTAAGGGGCGTTCTTTCAAATTAACAACAACTGTTATATTGTTCGGTATGCGAACATTTTTTTCAAGTCCTAAATAAGTCGGATCAGTGGTGATATGATGACGAGTGCTGTCTTAAAAAAATCTTTGAGTTGGTTAAAGCAGGGTCGGAAAATAGCGCTGATCTCGGTTGTTGAAACTTGGGGATCATCTCCAAATCCGGTGGGCAGTTTGATGTGCGTGCGGGATGATGGTGAATTTTCAGGCTCTGTGTCGGCCGGCTGTGTCGAAGGCGAAGCCGTTATCGGCGCATTGAAATGCATTCAATCCATGGAGTTTAGTTGTCTTGAACTTACCGTCACCAAGGACATGGTTGAACATGCGGGATTGTCCTGCGGTGGGAAATTACGTTTGTTGATACAGCCTTTTAACGATGCTGCACCGATGCGGGATTATCTGCATAAAAAAACGCACGCTGTGGTCACGAATATTACAACGGGTGTGCGGCAAGTTGTTGATGGGGCAACAGAAAATCTAGGTCCTGATGCAATAGCAGCGATCAAATGCCGACACAGCCGATTAATTACATATCAAGGTGATGAATATTTTATCAATCTGTGCGCTCAGCCGCTGAAACTGATTATTATTGGTGCTGTTCATATCGCGCAAAGTATATTGCCCATAGTCGGCCAGCTTGGGTTTGATGCCATCATTATCGATCCGAGGCAAAGCTTTGCCACTATTGAGCGTTTTCCCAAAGCGCTGCGGATCAACGAATGGCCTGACCGGGCATTGTCAAATTTGGGATTAGATGCGTCCATGGCAGTGGTTGCCTTGGCCCATGACCCAAGGCTGGATGACCCGGCGTTGATGGCGGCTATGGATGCTAATTGTTTTTATATAGCGGCCCTTGGCAGCCGCAAAAATCACGAACGTCGACGGGCTCGTCTGCAAACCCAAGGCTACACTGATCAACAATTAGATCACATATATGGCCCGGCGGGATTGGATATAGGCGCTGTGGGTCCGGATGAAATTGCGTTATCGATCATCGCCCAATTGGTGGCCCGGAAAAACCAGAAAGAACTTTGATCAGCAATGGATAAACAAAACGCCATTACAGTTATTATTTTGGCTGCAGGGCAATCGCTACGATTTGGCGAGGAAAACAAGCTTCTGCAAAATGTTGATGGTCGATCACTGATTGAACGTTCAATTGCCGCCGCCGTATCAAGCAAAGCCAAGAACGTTATTGTTGTCACTGGATTTGAAGCAGAAAAAATTAAATCGACTGTTTCCGATTATCCAGTAACTTTTATTGATAACCCTCAGTTTGAAAACGGTATGAGTACGTCTATCGTGGCCGCACTGCAACACCTTAACCAAACAACGGCGGGGGTGATGATCGTGTTGGCCGATATGTACAAAATTTCAACACGCCATATTGATCAGCTTATAGACGCTTTTACGGGTGATGGCGGGCAACGCATAACAGTGCCTTGTTATAACGGTAAACGCGGCAATCCGGTTTTATGGCCGGTTTCGTACGTTAAAGATTTAAAAAATTTAAAAGGCGATCACGGTGGACGGCACATTCTTGAAAACCTAGAAACCTTTGGTGGCGATCGTCTTTGCCGGGTTGAAATGCTGACAGATGCTATTTTTTTTGATGTCGATGAAATTCAGGACATAAAACAATAATGGTTATTGATTACCGATTAGGCCGAGCCGTGGAATCGCGAATGACCAGTTCGGTGGGCAATTTCATGGATGGAATGGGTTCGCCATTTTCTAAATTTTCGACCAACACTTGCGCGCAGCGTTCAGCCATTAATCGTCTTGGCGTGCGTACAGTTGTAAGCGGTGGGGCGCAAATTTCAGAAAATTCTGTATCATCAAATCCGGTAACCGACACGTCGTTGGGGATGGATATACCCATGCGGTTGGCTTCGCGTAAAGCGCCAAATGCAAAAATATCTGATCCGCAAATGATGGCTGTTGGTGGATTTGATTTACCCATGATCGTAACGAACGCATGGGCACCTTCGTCAATGCCAAATGGTGTTTCGATGACCATATCGTCCGTTAACTTAAGTCCTCTGTTGGACAAAACCTGACGTGCTCCGTGTAGGCGATCAGCCGCCCGGTCATTGCCGTCAATAATACCGGAAATATAGGCAATGTCTTGATGGCCTAAATCAACAATATGCTGGGCTATGCGGGCCATGGCAGATGAATTACAGAACCCGATTTGAGGTAATGTTGACCCGTCGCGCCATGTCCATGCACGCAGGCAAATAACGCCGCTTTTTTCGATTAAAGCTAATGCTTCATCCGATTGTGAGCAACCGACCAATATCAATCCTTCGGCTCCGCGGGCGATTAATTGACGTAACCGTTCCGTTTCGTTTTCTTGGCGGTAGTTGTAAGACGTTAACGAAAACATGTATCCGCGGTCGTCCAACTGGTACTGAACCTCTGTGAAAAATCGACCGAACAAAATAGTGTTTAACCTTGGAAATACTGAACCGATGATGCGTGACCGTCGGGATACCAGCATTTGCCCGGCCAAATTCGGGACGTATTCAAGTTCCGATATGGCATTTTGTACAGCTGTGCGACGGTTTTCATTGACGCTCAATGGGGCGTTTAAAACACGTGACACTGTGGCGATGGAAACATTCGCCAAACGTGCGACATCGTGCTGCGTTGGTCCGGGACGTTTTTTTGACAACAAAATCTCCTTTGTTTGAAGCCCGTTTCTATGGTGCATATTCTATCGTTGCAAAGAACGCAATAGAGTATTTGTAGCTAATCAATGTAAACGTATACATGAGTGACGCTCCTGCAAAGAGGTTGTTTTCCCTACTAACCCTCTGATAAATCTGAATAATTACATAAAAATTTATTTAGGGACAAAAAAAGATTGAAGCAAAATGAAAATTATGTAAACGTATACATTATTTAGAGCAGGTAATGTTACTGTTTTCAGCAATTTCTAGTGGGTTAAAAAAACCATCAATGTTGACGTCAACTCATGGACAATCATCAAAGCTAGGCGACTGTGGTTTGGATCGCACGCGGTTCACTAAAACGGCGTCGGACCCAGTGCCGGTGCCCGCGTCTGTTTTGGGCCGAGTTACGGAAATTCTGCAATCAGGACGGCTTTTTCGCTATGGCGAAGATACAACAGAACAAAGCGATGTGTCTTTGTTCGAAGCAGAATTTGCAACATTTTCTAACCGCCGTTATGTTAATGCGGTGAATTCATGCGGTTGTTCGCTGTTTTTGGCGCTTCAGGCATTAGGGGTCGAAAACGGTGATTATGTGCTTTGCAATGCGTTTACGCTGGCGCCCGTGCCGGGGGCGATTGTTCATGCGGGTGCCACGCCTTTGTTTGTAGATGCAAAGCGGGATTTGACGGTTGATCTCGAACATTTGCAACGTTTATGTCAGCAAGACCGGGCCAAAGTATTTATGTTATCACACATGCGTGGGCATTTTGCTGATATCGATAAAATTATTGCAATTTGTAAACGTCATAAAGTCAAAGTGCTTGAAGATTGCGCCCATACATTGGGTGCGGATTGGGCGGGTAAAAACGTCGGCGGATTTGGTGATATAGCCTGTTATTCCAGCCAAACTTTTAAACATTTGAATTCTGGCGAAGGCGGACTTATCGCAACCGACGATGCGGATATGGCGGCGAAGATCACAATTATGTCCGGCAGTTATATGTTGTACCAACAAAATGGCGCGCGCCCGGACGATGATGTTTTTGAAAAATATCGTGATCAAATGCCCAATTACAGTATGCGCATGACTAATTTATCCGCAGCCTTATTAAGGCCTCAGCTTGACTTGTTGGAAACCCATAAAACCGAATGGAACAAACGATACCGTTGGATAGAAAGCGGACTACGCCAGCTAGGTGACGTCGAAATCATTGAACGTGGGACCAAAGAAAATTTTGTCGGCAGTTCCATTCAATTTCACGTGCCGGGCATGAACGATCAGCAACTTGAACTGTTCGTTGATGATGCTGCGGCGCACGGCGTTTATTTAAAATGGTTTGGCCGGGATCGTACTACAGGGTTTACCAGCCGATTTGATCAATGGGGTTACGCTGAAAGTAATGCCGGGTTAACGGCCACACGTGAAACGTTACAAACATTAATGGATATGCGTATCGCGCTTAGTCTTAACGAGGATGATTGTCGCATCATAACATTAATTATAGGCGAAGCATTGGCGGTGACCATGGATAAAAATTAACGAACCACAGAAGATCAAGGCTCCGTCAAGATGAGCCGATAAATAATCATGACAAGTAAACCACGGGAATTAAATTTTAAATTAAAGGGTTAAGAAAATGAATAAAATTGTAACATTTGTAATGGCTGCAGCAGTGATGATGGTTGGTGCCATATCAACTGCATCGGCTGAAAAAATTATTATCGGTCAATTTGGCAACCCGACACCTATGCAGGTGGCGAAAGCTGAGAAAAAATTCTCAAAAGCAACGGGTTGGGATATTGAATGGCGTAAATTTTCATCCGGTACCGACGTGATTGCAGCGATGGCATCTGGTGATATAAAAATTGCTGAATTGGGATCATCCCCACTTGCTATTGGTGCCAGCCAAGGTATCGATCTGCAATTGTTTATGATGGCTCAGGTCATCGGTGAAGCCGAATCATTAATCGTTAGAAACGGTTCCGGCATCAAAACTTTGGCCGATATGAAAGGTAAAAAAATTGCTGTGCCAATTGGCTCAACAGCTCATTTTTCTTTGATGGGTGCCATCAATAAAGCCGGATTAAAAGAATCCGACGTTAACATCATCAACATGAAACCCGATCAAATTGCGGCCGCTTGGGAACAAAAAGCTATTGACGGTGCGTTCATTTGGCAGCCAGTTCAAAGCAAGCTGCTTAAGTCCGGCAAATTGTTGGTTGGTGCTGATAAAACGGCTGCTTGGGGATACCCAACATTTGACGGCTGGGTTGTGAACAAAGATTTTGCAGCTAAAAACCAAGCTAAAATGGTTGCGTTCATTAAAACCATGGATGCAGCTAATGCCGCATATTTGAATAATAAATCAGCTTGGACTTCCAGTTCTGCCGAAGTCAAAACCATTGCGGCACAAACTGGTGCTGGCGCTGATCAAATCCCGAATATTTTGAAAGGCTTTCAATTCTTGCCAATCAAAGAACAAATCGGCACAACGTGGTTGGATGGATCCGCTGCAAAAGCAATGAAATCAACAGCTGATTTCTTGAAAGCTGCTGGAAAAATTAATTCAGCTGCTGATAACTACGATGCATTTGTGAATTTGGATTTGCCAAAAATGGCTGCTAAATAATAGCATTTGCTCCCAACTGACACTCCTGTATCTTTTATTAGTTACAGGAGTGTCTGCTTTTTTACTTTTTAAGAACCACAGGACCGATGATTTGGTTTCGGATTTGTGAGATGATCATTTACTGGATGCGGTTATGGCTTCTTTGAACATTGACAATGCCTCAGTCACGTTTGACGTCGGAGGAAATATCCCGCCGGTTGAAGCGCTTAGAAATATTGATTTGAAAATTGATGAAGGCGAGTTTGTTGTTGCCTTGGGCGCGTCAGGATGTGGCAAATCAACACTACTTAATTTAATCGCCGGGTTCATGACACCTTCATCAGGCCGAATTTTGTTTGATGGTGCAGACATCGAAGGCCCGGGAGCAGACCGTAGCGTTGTTTTTCAAAAACACGCATTGTTGCCGTGGCTCAATGTTCGCGACAACATAGCGTTCGGTTTGAAACTACAAAATAAACCAAAATCGGAACGCTTGGCCGTTGCTGATAAATACATTGATTTGTTGGGTTTGTCGGGTTTCGAGTTGTCACCGGTGTACCAGTTATCGGGTGGCATGCAGCAACGTGTTGGAATTGCGCGCGCCCTGACGAGTGATCCGAATATGTTGCTGATGGATGAACCGTTAGGTGCGCTTGATGAATTAACGCGGGAAAAAGCACAGGAACTTATTCTGCAAATCTGGAAACAGTCGTCGAAATCGGTATTTTTTATCACCCATAGTGTCGAAGAAGCGTTATTTGTCGGCACACGCCTGATCGTTATGTCGCCAAGACCGGGCCGTATTTCCCATACATTTGATTTACCTTTTAGCGAACGTTTTATTGCAGGCGAAGGTGCACGGTCGATTAAATCATCCCCAGATTTTATTAAATTACGCGAACAAGTTCTGGAAATTATTTTTTCCGATGAAGAGGAAAATACCGGTGACTGAAATAACCCCTGATATTGAAAGCTCCAACACAATGGGCCGTAGTTTTTTTAAAAAATTAATGCGCTCCAAGCCAGCAAAGCCCGGTGAAACTTACGGTGTTCCTGGTCATGGCAGCAGCATGGTGTTAAGCATAACAACGATTTTTGCGTTGATATTTTTTTGGTGGTTGGCGACGGAATTGCGTTGGGTTAAGCCTTTATTTCTGCCTTCACCGCAAGCGATCATTTCGCAATTTTTAAGCATTTTTTCTGGTGGTTATACAGGCGCTAGTTTGTTTGAACATGTTGCCATTAGTACGGCACGGGTGTTTGGCGCATTTTTTCTGGCTTGCCTTGTGGGCATTCCTTTGGGCCTCGCCATGGGGATGAGTTCGACCGCGCGCGGCATATTTGATCCGCCCATTGAATTTTACCGCCCAATCCCACCACTTGCTTATTTGCCGTTGATGATCATCTGGTTTGGTATTGGTGAAACATCAAAAGTGCTGTTGATTTTCTTGTCGGTATTTGCTCCGGTGGCATTAGGTGCCCGGTCCGGTGTCAAATCGGCGGCTATAGAACAAGTGCACGCGGCCTATTCATTTGGCGCAACACGTTGGCAGGTTATTTTCCATGTGATTTTACCGTCTGCTTTGCCTGAAATTCTAACGGCCATGCGAATCGGTGTCGGTTTTGGCTGGACCACGTTGGTGGCAGCCGAAATGGTCGCAGCGACCAAGGGGCTTGGTTATATGGTATTGTCTGCGTCGCAATTTTTACAAACATCAACGGTCATTATGGGGATTATATTAATCGCCGCTATTGCTTATGGATTTGATATGTTGATGCGTTATTTTGAACGCACACTCGTGCCGTGGAAAGGCCACGTCTAAAGTTCATTGTTCCTGATATAAATTATATTCACTACCGCTTTGTGGCGGATGGTTCTCATGTTGGAGTAGAACATGCCTATTCAATATCTAAAAAAAGCCATTAAAACAGAACAAATTGATAATGCAGAAATAGCCAAAACGGTACAGACAATATTAAATGATATTGAAAGCAGCGGTGAAGCTGGCGCCATTAAATACGCGCAAAAATTTGATAATTGGCATGGCGACATAGTCGTAAGCGATGATCAAATTCGCATTGCCTCTGAACAAATTCCTGATCAATTAAAACGTGATATTCGTTTTGCGCACGATAACATTAAACGTTTTGCCGAAGCCCAACTCGCAACAGTTTCCGAATGTAGTATCGAAATTGTGCCCGGATTTTTTGCCGGACAAAAACAAATTCCCGTCAGTGCCGTTGGTTGTTATGTGCCAGGTGGCCGCTATAGCCATATTGCATCGGCACTGATGACGGCTACAACAGCCAAGGTAGCAGGTGTAGATCATATTACAGCCTGTTCACCAACAACACCCGGTGTCGGGATTCATCCGGCAATTTTATTCACCCTTGATATATGCGGTGCCGACAAAATTCTTAATCTCGGTGGAATTCAAGGTATCGCAGCGATGGCTTTTGGGTATTTTGGATCCCCCAAAGCCGATATGTTAATCGGCCCCGGAAATCAATATGTGGCCGAGGCCAAACGGTTATTATTTGGCCGAGTGGGTATTGATATGTTTGCTGGCCCAACAAATTCGTTAGTCATTGCCGATGAAACAGCAGACGCACAAACTGTGGCTTGGGATTTGGCCGGACAAGCAGAACATGGGTATAATTCTCCGGTTTGGCTGCTGACAACGGACCGTGCATTGGCAGATGAGGTGATGAAATTGATCCCCGGTATGATCGCATCCTTGCCTGAATTAAATGCCAAAAATGCCGAAGCCGCTTGGCGGGATTATGCTGAAGTGGTGCTGTGTGATGACCCTGAGCAAATGGCAAAGCTCGCCGATGAGTATGCGCCAGAACACTTGCAAGTGATCGCAGCCGACTTAGATTGGTGGTTAGCTAGATTAAAAGTTTATGGATCATTGTTTTTAGGAGCGGAAACAACGGTTGCTTTTGGTGATAAAGCTGCAGGTCCTAATCATGTGTTGCCGACATCCGGGGCGGCCCGGTATACGGGCGGGTTATCCGTGCATAAATTGATGAAAACGGTGACGTGGCAACGCAGTTCAGCCGATGGCGCGCGTCCTATTGCGGCGGCCACCGCGAATATTTCCCGTGAAGAAGGCATGGAAGGTCACGCTAAAACGGCCGATATCAGGCTTTAATGTAACGCCGCCCTATAAATTCAGATTATAATTATACGGGGTCATTTTCAGCGTTCATAGCAACACGTTTTAATAACGTTGATAAGGTAATCGATTTCATGGTGGAAATGGCGATGTTATCAATTTCATTAGTGACTTGTTTTAATGCTTGTCCAATGTCGGAATGGTCACCATCTTCGGCGCGGTTTTGAATATCGTGGCCAAAATCTTCGAACAACTGAATAATTTCAAATAAAGTTGTACGTTTTGGATTTGCTTGCAAACGGTATCCACCGCCTGCACCACGCATGGGTGTGACGAGCCCGGCACGGGCCAAATCGCGTAAAACCTTGGCTAAATGGTTGACGGAAATTTTATATTTATCGGCAATATCAGCGGCGGCTATTTGCCGCTCTGGATCTTGTGCAAGCTCTAACACTGCGAATAAAGCACACCGGGTGGCTTTTTGCAGTCTCATAAGCCGTGGCCTTGGGATAGTTGCTCTGAAATCGGCATCTCCAATTGAATGAAGGGTCCGCCCATCATGCCTTGAGATCTGAAAAAAGCCATGTTTAACTCATCATCCCGCGCTAACATTGTGCGCACCGTATCAACGCCAGTCTTAGATAAACAGTCGGTCATGGCGTCAAACATGCGACTGCCGACTTTATTTAAACGGTTATCAGGATCAACGCCGATGGCAAAAATCCAACCGCATGGTGGGGATCCAAATTCCCAAGCCCTGACTTCGCCGATAATAAAGCCGTTAAGTTTATGATCATGGTCCATAGCCACTAAAAAAAACCGTTTGTCACGTTCGCCATACCGTGCGTACATGTCTTTCCAATAGGCATGTTTTTTTAGTCCCGTAATGCGTGCATCTAATTCGGTAACATCATTGACGTCATTAATTTTGGCGTTGCGAATGGTCAATTCTTCGGCCATATTTTCCTCTCCCTTATTTATAGTCATCAAGTCCTTAATATACTTTTTAGGATGATTCTTAAAGTCTCTTGACAGAATGGACGGGGTTTATAAGAATATAAATAAGCATTCCGGTACTTATTTACGTCTTCCGATAGTTTCCTGTATTTCTGGTCGGTATCATTGCTGTTGGGCATTAACAATGCAGCACATAAAGATAACAATATTTTGAGGTCATAATAAACAGATGATTGATTTTTCTACCCACCCAGACCGTTACCATCATTGGCATTTAAACATAGAAGGACGTGTTGCCACGTTATCCATGGATATTCAAGAAGACGTGTCCCTAAATCCTGGTTATCAGTTAAAATTGAATTCCTATGATTTGGGGGTAGATATTGAACTTTATGATGCCGTTCAACGGCTTAGGTTTGAACACCCGGAAGTGGCAGCCGTTATATTAACGTCGGCCAAAAACAAAGTTTTTTGTTCCGGTGCTAATATCAAAATGTTGGGTCTTTCCAGTCATGCAGAAAAAGTTAATTTCTGTAAATTTACCAATGAAACGCGGAACGGTATCGAAGACGCAACAGCTAATTCAGGTCAAGTATATTTAACAGCGGTTAATGGAACAGCAGCCGGTGGCGGTTATGAATTGGCACTCGCCACCGATCATATTATTTTGGTGGATGATGGGGCAAGCGCCGTTTCTTTACCAGAAGTCCCTTTGTTAGCCGTATTGCCGGGAACGGGCGGGTTAACCCGTATTGTGGATAAACGTTACGTCCGGCGCGATCATGCTGATTTTTTCTGCACTGTCACCGAAGGCATTAAAGGCAAACGAGCATTACAATGGAAACTGGTTGACGATCTGCAACCCTTAAGCAAACTCATGTCTGCGGCAAACCAAAAAGCCCAAGAATTTATTGATCGATCCGACCGTCCGGATGCGGGCAAAGGTGTTGAATTAACGCCCCTTGAGCGGGACATACAAAGCGACACTATAACCTATAAACATGTCACCATTGAATTAGACAGGGCGGGATACAAAGTTAACATTCATGTTCGTGGGCCGCTTGAAAAACAACCCACCAGCATTCAAGGCATTCACCTAGCCGGGGTTGATTTTTGGCCGTTGGCATTGGCGCGGGAATTAGATGATGCAATTTTACACCTGCGAACGAATGAGCCCGAACTGGGAACGTGGGTGTTCACCACAAACGGCGATGCGCAATTGGTTCTGGCCGCAGATCAGGCATTAATAGATCACCAAAGTGACTGGTTGGTGCGGGAAACCTCATTGTATTTGAAGCGCGTATTTAAGCGCATCGATGTGACATCACGCAGCTTAATCACGTTGGTTGAACCGGGCAGCTGTTTTGCCGGCACTTTGCTGGAACTGGTATTGGCGGCTGATTTTAGTTTTATGCTGGACGGTACATTCGAAGGCGACATCCGGCCCCCTGCAACGCTCACATTGGGGCTCATGAATTTCGGTCCTTTGTCCATGTGCAATGATTTGACGCGTTTGCAGACCCGGTTTTTAAATGATGATCAACAGGCCGACTTAATAAAAAATCAAGTGGGTCAGGAATTGAACGCAATCGATGCAGAAAAACTAGGTCTGGTTACGTTTATTCCAGACGATATCGATTGGGAGGACGAAGTGCGTATTGCCTTTGAAAGTCGGGCCAGTTATTCCCCCGATGCGTTGACGGGGATGGAAGCAAGCTTACGTTTCGGCGGTCCTGAAACGTTGGAAACAAAAATTTTTGGACGATTGAGCGCATGGCAAAACTGGATATTCCAACGACCTAATGCAGTTGGCGAACAAGGCGCGTTAAAACAGTTTGGAACCGGACTTAAAAATAATTTTGACAGGAAGCGAGTATAAAAAATGAGCATCGATTATTCAGAAACGATACCTAATAACGTTAACTTGTCCGGTGACAGGAAATTACAACGGGCTTTGGAACAGTGGCAGCCGGGGTATCAAGAATGGTGGAAACAGTTAGGCCCAACTGACAGTCTGGATATGGATGTTTATTTACGCACGGCGATCAGTGTCGAGCCGGGTGGATGGGCCAATTATGGTCATGTGAAAATGCCGGATTACCGGTGGGGTATTTTTTTGGCACCGCAAGAAGAAGACCGTAAAATTGCTTTTGGTACTCATAAAGGCGAAGCCGCATGGCAAGAAGTCCCCGGTGAGTACCGCGCTGAATTAAGGCGTTTGATCGTCACCCAAGGAGATACTGAGCCGGCATCGGTCGAGCAGCAACGTCATTTAGGGCTGACTTGTCCATCACTTTATGACCTGCGCAATTTATTTCAGGTCAATGTCGAAGAAGGCCGCCATTTATGGGCCATGGTGTACTTGCTGCAAGCTCATTTTGGTCGTGATGGCCGCGAAGAAGCCGATGCCATGTTAGAGCGTCATTCAGGCGATGTGGACAAGCCGCGTATTTTGCAAGCTTTCAACGAAGAAACGCCCGATTGGCTATCCTTTTTTATGTTCACTTATTTTACCGACCGGGACGGTAAATATCAGTTGGCATCGTTGGCCGAAAGCGCTTTTGATCCATTATCCCGGTCATGCCGGTTTATGTTGACCGAAGAAGCCCATCATATGTTTGTTGGTGAAACGGGAGTTGGTCGGGTTATCCAGCGGGCTTGTGAAATCATGTGTGATCATAAAACTGACGATGTGCGTAAATATGGCGCTATTGATCTGGAAACCATTCAAAAATTTGTCAATTTTCATTTCAGCGTTTCTGTGGATTTATTTGGTCAGGAAATTTCAACCAATGCAGCTAATTATTATACCATGGGATTGAAAGGCCGGTTTCAGGAAACACGCATTGATGATGATCATAAACTGGACAGCGCCGCCTATAACGTGGCCGAGGTCAAAGCCGATGGAATAGTTTATTCCGAACGTTCTGCACTAACGGCCATTAACGAACGTCTGCGTGATGATTATATTAATGACTGTCAACGCGGTGTCGATAAATGGAATAAAATTATCTCGAACGCTGGAATTAATTTTATAATCACTTTGCCTAGCCGCGCTTTTCACCGGGGAATTGGTGCGTTTTCTGATGTGCGGGCGACGCCTGATGGGAAAATTATCACTCAGGCTGATTGGGATCAACGCCATGGGAATTGGCTGCCAACACCGAATGACAGAGCTTATGTTTCGACATTGATGAAACCGGTCACGGAACCGGGGCAAGTGGCATCTTGGATTGCCCCGCCTGCTAAAGGCATCAATGGCCAGCCCACTGATTTTGAATACGTTCGTTTTAATGACTAACGGATCAAAAATGTGGTAAGACGATCACATCAAAATAAGCCGTATTGTTTTCAAAATTAAAAGAGAGACCTTATGCAAGACCATCAAATTTCCATCACTTTGGATGGTGAGCAACCCGTTGTTGACTATGCAGACATTTTTAATGTGGCGGTGATGTTTATTGATCGCCATTTGGACCAAGGCCGGGCGAGTAAAATTGTTATCCATACGGTCGGCGATGATGATGTCACTTATGGTGAACTTTATAAAAATGTTAACCGCGTTGGCAACGTGCTTAAATCGTCGGGGCTTGGTTCTGGCGACCGGATGTTGATGATGGTCAAAGACAGTCCGGAATTTTATTACCTATTTTGGGGGGCGATTAAATCGGGTATTATTCCGGTGCCGATTAATACATTATTACGGGCCAAAGATTTCACCTTTATGATCGAAGACAGCGGGTGCCGGGCAGTAGTTTATTCACCGGAATTTTCTGCTGAAGTAGAATCGGCCTTGGCTGCCGCCGCACATAAACCGGATGTGACGTTTTTAACGGCGGGCAATGGCCCATCCTTGCAGGGTCAAATGTTGGGGGCTTCTGATGAACTAACCGCTGCACTTTCGTCATCCAGTGATGATTGTTTTTGGCTGTATTCATCGGGGACGACCGGCACGCCCAAAGGCACGGTTCATTTGCACAGAGACATGGTGGAAACCAGTTTCCATTATGCTGAAAATACGCTGGGTTTAAGCGAAAACGACATTTGTTTTTCAGCGGCTAAATTATTTTTTGCTTACGGTTTGGGCAATGCCATGACATTCCCGTTATGGGTCGGTGGAACGGCCGTGTTGTTGTCAGGCCCGCCATCTCCGGAAAGCACTTTTGATGTCATCGAAAATTATCGGCCAACGGTATTTTTTGGTGTGCCGACGCTCTATGCAGCACAACTGAAATCTTTGCACCAGAAAAGGCGGGATTTATCATCGCTTAAATTCTGTGTGTCCGCTGGCGAAGCATTACCGGCCGATATTTTTCATCGCTGGGAAAAAACGACAGGCACAAAAATTCTCGATGGCATTGGGTCCACAGAGGCCCTGCACATTTTTATTTCCAATCTATTACACGATGTGTGTCCGGGTACCAGTGGCCGTATTGTCGAAGGGTACGAAGCCCGCATTATTGGTGATAATGGGCAGCAAGCGAACGTCGGTGATAGTGGATGTTTGATGATCAAAGGCCGATCGAACGCTAAATATTACTGGAATAATCCAGAAAAAACGGCGGCTTCGATGGTTGATGGTTGGCTGAATACGGGCGATACTTATTTTCTGGATAATCAAGGTTATTACCATTATTGCGGTCGCAATGATGACATGTTGAAAGTCGGTGGCATATGGTGCTCACCATTTGAAATCGAAGCCAAACTTATTGAACATGAAAAAGTATTAGAAGCAGCTGTTGTCGGCCGTGCCGATGATGCCGGGTTAATTAAACCGCAAGCCTATATTGTTTTGAATAATAAATCCGATGCCGGGGATATGTTGGCGCAAGAATTATTACAGCACTGCAAATCGGGACTAGCAAAATACAAATATCCCAGATGGTTTGAATTTGTTGATGATTTGCCAAAAACAGCCACGGGAAAAATCAAACGTTTTGTTCTGAGGTCCAGTTAACCATGGTCGATAAACTACAGCCTTTAAGTGATGCCGTCCGGTCATTGATCAAGGACCAGTCAAGCGTGGTTTTGGGTGCCTGTCTGGAACCGGATATTCCATTTGCCGTCACCTACGAAATTATTCGCCAAGGCATCAAAGGCTTGGATATCATCGCACCTATTTCCGACGCATCGACAGATATGTTGATCGGGGCCGGAGCCGTTGGTCAAATAACCGGGGCTTGGGTTGGTAATGTTTCTGGCGGTTTGGGCCATAATTACCGTCGCGCATTCGAAGGCGCTGATAAAGGCCATATTCAATTACGTGATCATTCGAATTTTTCTTTAGGCATGGCGTTAATGGCCGGGGCATATGGTATGCCTTATGCCCCCATGCGATCTATCCTAGGATCTGACATATTGAAATCTAATGATGGTTTTAAAATGGCGGAAAACCCTTTTGTTGATGATCCAGAGCCGATTGTGCTGGTTGAACCCTTGACGCCTGATGTTGCTGTATTGTGTGTTCAGCGCGCTGACAGCCAAGGCAATCATCATCATTGGGGCAGTCGGGGCTTGATGCGGGAATCGGGTTTGGCGGCTGAAAAAGTGATTGTTCTGGCGGACGAAATTGTCGCCCCCGAAGTCATTGCGTCTGATCCTGAACGGGTATTGATTCCGGGCCATCTGGTCACGGCTGTGTGCCATGTCAAAGGGGCTGTGCACCCGTCCCCGATGACCGGGTGTTGGAACAGGGATAACGTTTTTTTCAATAATTACCATGAACGTTCCCGGACGGTGGAAGGTTTTAACGCGTGGCTTGATGAATGGGTGTATGAGGTTCGAAACCATGGCGGTTATGTGGCGAAACTGGGTTCTCAAATGGATTTGTTGCGGATCACCGGCCAAGCTTTGTCGGCTCCGGCAAATTATGCGGCAAGGTAGTTGAATGAATATTAAAAATAAAAGCTATTCGGTGCAGGAATTAATGATTATCGCAGCGGCGCGTGAAATCAAAGATTTTGAAACTGTTTTTGTGGGTATGAGGTTGCCTATAACGGCATATGGGGTGGCCCGCCTGACCCATGCACCCAATGCAGTGGGATTGTTTGAATCCGGTGTTATTCGTTATCATCCGGCCAAAGACATGTTGTACACCATGGGCGATCCGCCTAACCAATTGGGGGCGGCGTGGACATCAGGATTAATCGAAGTGATGAGCCAGCTACAGCGCGGGCGCGTTGATGCGGGTTTTATTGGCGGCGCTGAAATTGATAAATTTGGTAACGTTAATACGTCTTATATCGGAGATACCCGAAACCCGACCGTTAAATTGCCAGGTTCGGGCGGGGCGGCAGATATCGCGGCGATGTCAAAACGATTGTTGGTCATTATTAATCATCAACGTCGCCGTTTGGTAGAAAAAGTTGATTATGTGACGTCACCGGGTTTTTTGAGTGGTGGAAAATCGCGTGCATTAGCAGGATTAAAAGGCGGGCCGGGGGCGGTGATCACCGACCGGGCAATTTTGCGTCCATATGGTGAAAACCACGAATTACACGTGGCTTCTATTCATAAAGGTTATTCATTCGGTGATGTTGCCATGGAAACCGGATGGGCGATAAAAACCAGCCCCGAAATGGGGAATACCCCGGAACCCAGTGCCGAAGAATTAGATGCGTTACACAAAATTGATCGGGATGGATTTTGGCGGACATAAAATTATAATAAATATTAATAAATAGTGACGCGTGACAGCGCCCCTTTGTTTCGCTTAAAGTTAATTCAGACACTAAGACAGTGTGTTACAAAATAAAAAAAGACCGCAAAGACCATATAAAACGCAGGATTTTAAACTCAGGGAAGATTTATAAAAAGGGAGATTACTATGACAAAAACAACACGTAGACAGTTTGTAACCGTTGCAGTGGGTGCCGCAGGATTGGCAGCCGCCAGTTCGTTTGCTCCAACACGCTTTGCCATTGGTGCCAAAGCCCCGGTTAAAGTCGGCATTTTGCTGCCTTATTCTGGGACCTATGCAATGCTCGGAAATACCATCACTGATGCATTGAAGCTACGGATAAATCAAGCGGGCGGAAAAATGGGTGGCCGAGAAGTTGAATATGTGGCCATTGATAGCCAAATGAGCGTGCCAAAAGCACCGATCAACACCAATAAACTGGTTAAAAAACAAAATGTTGATTTTTTGGTCGGTCCTGTTCATTCCGGCATTGCAGCAGCTATGGCGAAAATTTTAGGACCCCGTGACACGCCGATTATGATTGTGCCGAATGCAGGATCAAATGCTGTTACCGGTGGGCTTTGTTCTGAAAATATTTTCCGGGCTTCTTTCTCCAACTGGCAACCCTCTTATCCTGGCGGTAAAGTCATGGCTGATGATGGCAATAAAACCTGTGTCACCATTGCTTGGAAATACGGCGCGGGTATTCAGGCAATGGCGGCGGGTAAAGAAAATTTTGAAAAAAATGGCGGAAAAGTTATTAAAGATATTCAAATTCCTTTCCCAAAAGTCGAATTCCAAGCCGCCCTTTCAGAAATTGCAGCCCTTAAACCGGATTGTGTTTTTGCCTTTTTCTCAGGTGGTGGTGCGGTTAAATTTGTTAAAGATTATGCGGCTGCTGGACTTAAAGACAATATTCCGCTTTATGGGCCGGGTTTCTTGACCGAAGGCGTTTCCAAAGCCCAAGGTGCCGCTGCCGAAGGCATTAAAACAACCCTGCATTACGCAGCCAACTTGGATAGCGATGCCAACCGTAATTTCCGTGCAGCCTATCAAAAAGCTTATGGCAAAGCGCCGAACGTGTTCTCTGTTCAAGGCTATGATACGGCGTCATTGATGTTGCAATCGTTGGCCGCCGTTGGTGGTGATACGGGTGCTACGGCTGATATTGTTAAAGCTTTGGAAAATGCCGATGTGCCGGATAGCCCACGGGGTGCATGGAAAATGTCAAAAGCCCATAACCCTATTCAGGATATTTATTTGCGACAAGTTAAAAATGGTGAAAACTTGGTAATGGGCGTGGCTGCCAAGGCGCTCGAAGACCCGGCGGCAGGCTGTAAATTGGCGTAATTAAACATTCGCTTTGAATAACTCTGCCCGGAACATGTATCAATCAGCGTTCCGGGCAGATCATTTTTATTAATTTTTTAGGGGCTACTCTGTGTTTTGAGAGTGGTTCTGTATAAGATATTATTGTATCTAATGGATCTGACGACTTTTTCAATTCAACTGCTTAATGCGCTGCAATACGGTTTTCTGTTGTTCTTGGTGGCAAGCGGGTTAACTCTGGTTTTTGGCATTATGGGGATTATTAATTTAGCCCATGGTGCGTTTTATATGCTTGGTGCCTACATCGTTTATTGGTTGATGGGCTTTGTTGATAACCTGTTTTTTGCCATACTGATGGGGCTGCCGATTTTATTGGCGTTAGGTTATGTGGTCGAACGGTTTGCCATTTCATATTTATACAAACAAAAACATATTAATCAGGTGTTGTTGACTTACGGATTGATTTTAATTTTCAATGAAATGCAAAAAATTCTATGGGGTAGCGATTTTTACAGCGTATCCGTTCCGGAAATGCTGAATGCGTCAATTCGGTTGACGGATACACAAGTTTATCCGGTATACCGGTTATTTATTTCGGTCGTCGGTATGATCATTGCGGCCATAATGTATTTTGTGATCCGCCGTACACGCATGGGCATGATGATCCGTGCCGGTGCTTCAAACCGGGAAATGACCGAAGTTCTGGGTATTAATATTACCCGTGTATTTGCGGTCGTGTTCAGCATCGGCGTGACGCTGGCGGCTTTTGCCGGCATGGTTGGTGCGCCCATTAGTTCAGTGTTTCCGGGGATGGGCGACCAAATTTTAATTATTTCTTTTGTCGTCGTGGTCATTGGTGGACTGGGATCGATCAAAGGTGCCTTTGCAGGTGCTATGATCATCGGTTTCGCCGATACCTTTGGGCAGGTCCTGTTTCCGGATTATGCCTCGGTCGTGATTTATGCAGTGATGGCATTGGTTTTGTTGTGGCGACCACAAGGGTTGTTTGGCAAAATATGAACAGGCAGCAAAAATGTTGATGAAAAACCCCGTGCGGTTATTTTTATTGTTGAGTTTAGCCGCGCTATCGGTGCTGCCGTTTATGGTGGGCGAATTTTATCTGGATTTATTGACCAACCTGATGATCATGGGTATTTTTGCCATGAGCCTTGATTTGCTCATTGGCTACACAGGGCTGGTGAGTTTTGGTCATGCGGCATTTTTTGGCCTCACGGGATATTTGTTGGCAATAGTCACCCCAGAAGCTGCGGCCTTATCGATATGGATTTCTTTGCCTGTGGCTTTGATCGGGGCGGCTTTGGCAGCATTGGTCATCGGTTGGTTTTCGGTGCGCACGTCGGGTGTTTATTTCATTATGATTACTTTGGCCTTTGCGCAAATGATGTTTTATTATTTTAATGAAAATGGCGATCTTGGTGGATCTGACGGGATGTTCATTTTTACCAAACCCCAGGTATTTATCGGCAATTATGAAATTGTTGATTTATCAAAACCGATGAACGTTTATTTTCTTGTTTTGTTAAGTTTGGTGGCGAGTTATTTTTTATTAAAACGCATTTTGAACGCACCTTTTGGCCAAGTTATTCAGGCGATCCGGGTTAATGAACACAGAACCTTAGCCCTTGGTTACAACACAAAAAATTATAAATTGGTGATCTTTATCATCGCTGGAATGCTTGCAGGTTTTGCCGGATATCTAGAAGCTTTATCAACCGGAATAGTTAGCCCCGGTGCCCTTGGCTGGCACGAAAGCGGGCTAGTGATGATGGTGGTGATTTTAGGGGGCATGGGCACGTTATACGGTCCTGTGATCGGTGCTTTTGTATTAGGTTTGTTACATGATCAGGTGCAAGAAATTACAGAATACTGGCTTTTAGTTCAGGGTATATTTGTCATCTTGGTGGTGATTTTCTTACCCAATGGAATTGCCGGATTGATTTCAAAAATTCAGCACCAAAAAATTAATGACAAGGATGCGGGCAATGAATGAAACGGTGTTGCAGACCCGATCCTTGACAAAAGTTTTTGGCGGCTTGATCGCGGTCAAAGATGTATCGTTAGAATTTTCAAAAGGCCGGATACATGCGATTATTGGGCCCAACGGGGCTGGAAAAACAACTCTCATTAATTTACTTTCCGGCGATTTGACAGCCAGTTCTGGCCAAGTCATTTTAAAAGGCGAAGATATTACAAGCCAACCGCCTTATAAAATTTCACACCGGGGATTGGGACGGAGTTATCAAAAAACCAATATTTTCCCCGAGTTTAGTTGTTTGCAGAATTGTCGGATAGCGGCGCAATCCAGATTGCCTACGTCGATGAAATTTTTCCGCGCGGCTCAAAATTATAGTGACGTTGAAGCCCGAGCTTTGAACGCCTTACAACTGTGTGGTTTAGATCACAGGCAGGATGTGCCGCCGTCTGAAATCAGCCACGGGGAACGCCGGCAGCTTGAAATTGGCATGATGTTAGCGACAGAACCAGATGTTTTGTTGCTGGATGAACCGCTTGCAGGTATGGGATCAGAAGAAGCCGAAGCCGTCATAGATTTGTTAAAACAATTAACGACCAATCATACTTTGGTTTTAATTGAACATGATATGGATGCGGTTTTTCAAGTGGCCGACGTATTGACGGTGATGGTCAATGGTCGGGTTTTAGCAACCGGAACACCAGATGAAATTCGCGGCAACAAAGATGTTCAAAGTGCTTATCTTGGGGAAGATGATCTCGACTTGGATTTGAATGTCGGAGGTCGGTCATGACGACATCTCCGGCTTTATTAGAAGTGCGTGATTTGCATACCTATTATGGGGCGAGCCATATTTTACATGGTCTGAATTTTTCATTGAACCAAGGCCAATGTTTAAGTTTAATGGGCCGAAACGGGATGGGAAAAACCACGACGATTCGGTCAGTTTTTTCATTAACACCGCCAAAAAAAGGTCAAATTTTTATCCGTGGTGTGGATATGACTGGTGCTGCTCCTTATGAAGTGGCCCGCGCTGGATTAGCATTGGTCCCGGAAGGCCGCGGCATTTTTCCAAATTTAACGGTTCGTGAAAACCTAGTGATGTCGGCCCATACAGGGTTTGGTGGCGGTTGGACTTATCAGCGGGTATTGGATGTGTTTCCACGGATAAGCGAACGTTTAACCCATATGGGCAACCAGTTGTCCGGTGGTGAACAGCAAATGTTGTCCATTGGTCGGGCACTTATGACCAATCCTGAATTGATGGTGCTGGACGAAGCTACCGAAGGATTAGCACCTTTAATTCGCCGTGAAATATGGTCGGTTATTGCCGAAATTCGTAAAGCAGGGATCGCCACTATTTTGGTGGATAAAGACGTTAATGCGTTGCTTAAAATATCGGATCGATCGATTATTTTAGCTAAAGGTAAAATTGTCTATCAAGACGCTTCGGAAAATTTGATCAAACAACCAGATATTCATAGACAGTACTTAGGTGTTTAGTTTTTTAAATTTAGGAAAAATTTATTTCACCACCCGGCAATAAATACAACACCAAGGCTTCGCCATCTGTGACCGTCGGTGAATGGGCGGAGCCTGGATCATTGACGCACCACCCGGCACCCAAGCCATCAAATTTTGCACCTTTGGTGACCGGCAGCGTTAAACAAATCTCACCTTTGGGGTGGCTGTGATGAGGGCCGATGACATCACGTAGCTGAACCACGTCGATGCTTAAATTATTACTATCGGGCGATGGTTTGATAACACGGCCAAATTTTCGACCTGCGTCCCCGTGTTTACACATCCACCCGGCTTTGATGGCACGGTGGCAAGCCTGATCAATGATTTTAAACGTTTCCCCGCTTGCTGGAAACTTAGAGTTCAAATCTTTTGCTAATTGCTGATTAATTTGTTGGCCTGAAATACAGTCAATGACGGGTTTCATTATGGCGGCAAAAGTTTCTTTATCCATGAAATATTCCTCAATTGAAAATCTGGGGCCGTTGCTTATTTGGCGGCGACCCCAGATTAACCTGATCACATGGTGACAACAACCTTTCCTTGGGCTGAATAGCTGTCCATTAACCGGTGAGCATCGGGTAATTGGGAAAATGGAAATACATGGTCTGGGATTGCTTTATATTGCCCGCTGGCCACTTTTTCGATAATTTTTTGCATGGGAATTTTTGATAAAGGATAATTATCTGTTCCGAATACATAACTACCAAAAGCCGATAAATGAATGCCGACTGGCAAATCAAATAGCGGATTAAAATTTTCAAGTGGCGCATTGCCGCCGAGCACACCCGCTAGACAGATTTTCCCGCCTAGTTTAATTGTATTTGCCATGCTGAGTAATGATCCTGTGCCGATGAGTTCAAGAACATGATCAATGCCATTTGGGTAGATAGCTTGTACTTTATCTTTTAAATCATCATCGTCTATTAAAATATGATCCACATGTAACCGTTCCAGCAATGATTGCCTGCTGTCGGAACGGGTGGTGGCAATAACCGTTGCTCCTTCGTCTTTGGCAATGTTGATCGCCGCTTGGCCAAGGGCTGATGTGCCGCCATGGACAAGAATAACCTGATCCGGTTTGAGGTCTAAATTTCCCATGACTGCGGCCCAAGCAGTTGCGTACGTTTCGGGGATAGCCGCAAAATCTTGCCATTCGAGCGAGGTGTTAATGGCAAATACATTGGATTTATTGATGGTCACGTATTCTGCATACGATCCACTACGGCTGCGGCCCATGCCGCCCATAACTGCTGCCACTTTTTGACCTGTTTCCCAGACACCTGTTGGATCAGTGATAATTTCTCCAACGCACTCGATGCCGCTAATGTTCGGGACTTCGCCCCATTCGCCGTTGCGCATGTAAATTTCTGCGCGATTGATGCCCCGGGCATGGACTTTAATTAAGACTTCATCCTTGTTTGCTGTTGGCCGATCAATTTCGATGAGTTGTAATTGTTCAGGACCGCCGTGTGTTTTAAAAGCAAATGCTTTCATGATGTTTTTCCTTTTATTGATGGGTGTGTATAAGGCTCAATTGTCGTTGAAAAAAATGTTAATAAAAAGTACTATAAAACTACAATTTATGAAGATTATTATTACATTATGAAATATAGGTAACCTTATGAAACTAGATCAATTGCGTGCTTTGTCGGCCGTGGCCCATTGTGGAAGTTTTCAAGCCGCCGCCAGAACGCTCAACAAATCTCATCCTGCTGTGATCACAGCAATTCGAAATTTGGAAATGGAATTTTCAATAGACTTAATTGAACGTTCACAATACCGAGCTTGTTTAAGCTCTACAGGTCGGTCTTTTAACGAAAAAGCACAATCCATTTTAAGCGCCGTCGATGACTTGATTGCCCACGGGAAAAAGTTGGCGGGCGATTATGAAACGGAATTGAACGTTGTCATTGGCGATATCACACCAGTGCAGGAAATTTTGGTTTTATTAAAACAGTTTTTTAAAAACCATCCCCATACAAAATTAAATTTACATTTTGAGAGTTTATCCGGGCCGCTCGATTTGTTGATTAACGGCAAAGCTGATTTAATTTTCCACACTGCCCCCAAAGCTTGGACCCAGTTAACATGCCATGAATTAATGACCGTCTATATTATTCCTGTTGCTGCGCCTGATTTCTTAGATTTTGCTGTTCATGACAGTATCACTTTTCAGGATATGCAACCCTATGTGCAATGTATTATTCGTGACAGCGCAACAAAACTGGATAAAAAGTCGTATTTTGTGGTCAAAAATGCACCAAAAATGACTGTAGGAGATCAAGTCACAAAAAAACAAATTATTTTACAAGGCATGGGGTGGGGGCATATGCCCAATTTTATGGTCGATCAAGAATTGGCGGATGGACGGTTAATTGATATTTCCGGATCCACGTTAAAAACAAACCGTGAAATCATTAGCGCTATCCGTAGAACAGATGTGCCGTCGGGCCCGGTGGCGGATCAGTTATGGCAACATATAGGCCGCCAGTAGGTGGACTGATTTTAAAAGGACACTGGGGGGGGGAGCTGCTCGCATAAAAAAAAGGCGGCCCGTTAGCCACCCTTAATTAATAATACCTAAATTTGATTAAGCGGCAGTTGTGCAGCTATCAGCTGATTTGCGCACCAATTTTTCATAATCTTCGATCATTAGGCGGCTAATGTTGCCAACTTCAAATGTATGATCATCTATAACTGATACCGGTGTCACTTCTGCCGCCGTACCTGTTAAAAAAACTTCGGTCGCGGTGTTCAATTCTTCGGGCATGATGGCCCGCTCAATCACCTCAATGCCGCGGGCATGGGCTAATTCAATTACTGTCCGCCTCGTAATGCCATCTAAAAAACAATCTGGTGTGGGGGTGTGTAATTTGCCGTCACCCATGTTGAAAAATACATTAGCGCCAGTGGCTTCGGCAATTTGCCCCCGGTAATCAAGCATGATGGCATCGTCAAAACCGGCGTCTTCGGCTGCGTGTTTTGACAGTGTGCAAATCATGTAAAGACCGGCAGCTTTAGAGTGGACGGGTTCGGTTTCAGCCGAAGGGCGTCGCCATTTAGAGGTTTGCAGGCGAATGCCTTTCATGCGTGCTTCGGGTGTGAAATAGGACGGCCAATCCCAACAGGCAATGGAAAGATGAATTTTTGTGGCTTGTGCCGAAACGCCCATCATTTCGCTACCGCGCCATGCAACCGGACGCACATAACCGTCATGAATATTATTAACCCGGCAAGTTTCAATGCACACCGCATCAATTTCTTCCGCTGAATAAGGAATTGTAAAACCTAGTAATTTAGCCGATTGAATTAATCGCTCAGAATGTTCATGGAGTTTGAAAATTTCACCACCATACGCTCGCTCGCCTTCAAACACAGAAGACCCATAATGCAGGGCGTGAGTGAGTATATGAATTTTGGCATCGCGCCAGTTGACCATTTCACCATCAAGCCAGATTAATCCGTCCCGGTCATCAAAATTAGGTGCGCTCATGATTTAATCTTTCCTAAATTACCGTGTGTTACTGAAAGTCTACATTTGCGCTAAAAACTATTTTTTGCAAATGTAATAAAATTACCCGTAATTGGTAACAATTGAAAATTATAATGCGTATATTGCAATTCTTATTACGATATCTAACACTCAATAAAATATAAGTCAATAACACTGTCGTAATTTAAAATTTTTGTTATACTCCTCCGTAATATCGCATTAGATTTACTTAATGGCTTTAAAGGTAACCGAGACTATGGATAAAGGATCGCGAGATGGCTGATGCAAGCGGACGTATCAAGGCAAAGGCCAACCCGTTGTTTTTGCGTGAAGAAGATATCCGCCAAGCGATTGAATTATTATTTTTTGCCTACCGGGACTTTACGGGCGAAGCCGATGGGTTGTTGGCTGATTTTGGCTTTGGCCGTGCCCACCACCGGGTGATTTATTTTGTTGGATCAAACCCAGGCATCACGGTGAGTGAATTACTGGCGATTTTGAAAATTACCAAGCAGTCATTATCGCGTGTGTTGGGCCAGCTTATTAATGATGATTTTGTGCAACAGGAAACGGATAAACAAGACCGCCGCCGTCGCCGGTTGACATTAACTGTTAAAGGCCGTGAATTAGAAAAAATATTAACAGTACGCCAAAGCAAAAGAATTTCAGCAGCTTACCGAGAAGCCGGAGCCGACGCGGTTGAAGGCTTTAGAACTGTTCTTCGCGGTATTATTAATGCCGAAGACCGGCCATTAATTAAAGGTATGAAGTCGGACACGGTCCATAGGAAAATATAATTATGATGCCCGCCGAGCCTGCGCACATTTTGGTTGTTGATGATGACCGCCGGTTACGTGATCTGTTAACCCGGTATTTACGAGAAAATGGATTTTTGGTGGCCTCGGCTTCCAGCGCCGCTGATGCTCGTTTGAAAATGACCACATTGACATTTGATCTGATGGTGCTTGATGTGATGATGCCGGGTGAAAGCGGATTGGAATTTGCTACAAGTTTTCGCAATAAAAATGATCTCCCTATTTTAATGTTAACGGCTATGGCGGAAAGCGCAGACCGCATTGCCGGTCTGGAAACGGGTGTTGATGATTATTTAGTGAAACCGTTCGAGCCAAGAGAATTATTGCTACGCATCAACAGTATTTTAAAACGTATGCCAAAACTGGAACATGCCGTAGAACAGGTGACAATGGGCGCAATGGTCTTTGATTTCACCCGTAATGAATTAATTGATCAGGGCAAACTTGTGCGCTTAACCGATGTTGAATGCGCTTTGTTACGGACATTGGCCCTCAAAGCCGGTCAAGTTCTTGACCGGGAAGAACTGATTGAGTTAACAGGTGCTGTGGGCGGTGGCCGGGCAGTTGATGTGCAAGTTACCCGTCTTCGGCGGAAAATTGAAAATAACCCAAAATTGCCACGCTATTTGCAAACGGTGCGTGGTAAAGGTTATGTATTAAATCCGGATTGAAAGGCTAAAACAGTTGACCGCATTCATTAAACGGTTTCTGCCCAAAAGTTTATTGGGACGATCCTTGATGATTATCGTCATGCCGTTGATTTTGCTGCAAATTGTCTCTGCTTTAATATTTTTTGAAACCCATTGGGATAAAGTCACGCTTAGGCTAGCGCGTAGCGTGGCTGGTGATATTGCGGTGATTATGGATGTTTTGCGCCAAGACCAGAGTGTTCAAGGACAGCAAAAAATATTCAAAATTGCTGAAGATAATATGCACATTACAGCCACCTTGATCCCAGAAGCCATGATCAATCAAGCGACAAAAAATACCGTTCGAATAACAGATGGGTTGATGGAGCGAATGTTGCGCCAAGCGTTAAACGAATACGTACGCAAGCCCTTTAAAATTGATACCAGCAGTTTAAAACGACAAGTTAAAATTGATGTTCAGTTGTCGGATGCTGTGCTTCGAATAATCACCACACGGAAACGTTTATTTAGTTCTACTGTTTATGTTTTTGTGATTTGGATGATTGGTACATCGATGATCTTATTCGGTGTAGCAACTATATTCATGCGTAACCAAGTGCGTCCTATCCGGCGTTTGGCGATAGCCGCAGATCAGTTTGGCAAAGGTCGCGAGGTGATAAAATTTAAACCCGAAGGAGCGACCGAAGTACGTCAGGCCGCAACCGCTTTTATGTTGATGCGGGACCGAATTAAACGCCAAATTTCACAAAGAACAGATATGTTAGCTGGCGTATCTCATGATTTACGGACGCCATTAACACGGATGAAATTGCAATTGGCAATGCTGAATAACGACAGTGGATCAGAGGAGTTGCAAACGGATATCGTTGAAATGGAACATATGCTTGAAGGCTACTTGGCATTTGCCCGCGGCGAAGGTGGGGAAAAAGCAAGTCTTTCGGATATTAGCAATATTTTGTCTGGCGTCGTTGCCGATACAAAGCGCAAAGGCGCATTAATTGATTTGCATAGCGAAGGCCAGTTGATGGTCACGCTGAGGCCGAGTGCTTTTAAACGCTGTCTGATGAATATTATCGAAAATGCGTTGCATTATGCCGAACATGTTATGATCCGGGCGGGAACAAGACAGGATTGTATTGAAATTGTCATCGATGATGATGGGCCGGGCATTGCTGAAACGGATAGAGAAGATGTTTTTAAACCGTTTTTCCGTTTGGAAAAATCACGTAATCAACACACCGGTGGTGTCGGATTAGGGCTGTCGATTGCGCGCGATGTAATGCGGGCATTGGGCGGTGAAATTGCACTTGAAACATCCCCGGATGATGGATTGCGTGTGCGTTTGCGCATTCCTATATAAATAATTTTTCAAAATAATCGGCCACCATTAGGAACGGATTGTTCAGGCTTTAGTAAAACAACATCCTCGGATTCACTTGGGAAACCGAGAACAAGCACTTCTGACATAAATTTACCGATTTGTTTAGGTGGGAAATTGACAACAGCAGCCACTTGGCATCCCGCCAAACTTTTTAAATCATAATATTTTGTTATTTGTGCTGAGGTTTTCTTTTGGCCAATTTTATCACCAAAATCGATCCATAGTTTATAGGCGGGAATGCGTGCTTCTGGATAGTTTTCTGCACGGATGATGGTACCAACACGGATATCCACTTTTAGAAAGTCATCGAACGACAGGTCTTGCTTTGTCATATTCATTATTTGGCTCCAAGGTTTCCCAATACAGTGCCGGATAATAGAACGTCATACAAGTTAATGGTAAAGTTTGAAAAAAAACGGGCCGCACTAATTTCTAGTACGACCCATTAATATAATTGTTTAACTGCGGGGACTTGTTATTTTAATTTAAGAGCCGCTTTTTTCACTTCAGCAAGATTTTCTGAAATGCGTGCGTTAATAACATCCGCGGCTTCGGCGTTGGCTTTAGAAACCAAATCGGCCATTTCGCGGAAATCTGCCAGAGATTTTTCAAAAGAAGTTTTTAATACTTCGACTTGTTTTGCAGCGGCGTCGCTAGGATTGTTCACGGTGCCGATTGATTTAATCGTTTCATTGGCTGTGTCCATGTTCTTTTTCAACAGGTCGCCTTGTAATTTAGCAAGTGCTTTAACACCGTCAGTGGCTGCTTTATTGGCTTCTGTTAAAGCTTTAACATTTTTGCGTTGAAATTCAACAACAGCATCGACATCAAAACCGGGAACTTTAAAGTCGCCCGTCATTTTGAAAAAATCATTGGCAATTTTGGATGGATCAAAATCACTCATTATTTTAGTGATGTCAAAATCGACGCCTGGAATGTCTTGTTTTGTTTCTGTTTTAGCCATGGTCTGCTCTCCATAAATTGGTTTTATGAGTTGAAATAAAACCGGGTAAGAAAAATGCGTTAACTTAATAAGTCTTCAATTTGTAATGTGTTTGTCTAAATGCTGAACATCTATCGATTTGGTTGTTCTAATAACTTATGATCTGGATTATTGTGCACTGCAACATGAAGGCAATATAGAGCGCTTTCGATCGCGCGTCAATAGGAAATGTTGCAGTGCACAATAAAAAATGTTGATTTTGATGCTGCGGCGCACAAAATAACTTGAGAATGGCTGAAAGCAGTCAAAAAAAAACCAAACTATGGCGCTGGATTTATGGGGCCTGGCCCTACAAAAAGGTTATTCAGCGAGTTCACGGGATCGGTTGGCTGCATTTTTAATGGCATCGTTCATTAAAGGTTGCCAACCATCATCTGCCATTAAAACAGCCAAAGCTTCGGCTGTGGTGCCGCCCGGACTGGTCACATTTTGGCGTAATATAGATGGATGTTCATCCGATTGGCGCAGCATTTCACCGCTCCCTGATACAGTTAACCGCGCAAGGTCGGCGGCTAAATTTTCCGGTAGTCCAGCTTTGATGCCCGCTTTAGTTAATGTTTCAACCAGCAAGAACACATAGGCAGGGCCGCCTCCGGACAGGGCTGTCACTGCATCCATCTGGCTTTCGTCATCAATTTCAAAGACGTCGCCGATGGCTTCTAGTAATTGCTTGCCATTTTGTCGTTGTTGCGGTGTGACATTTTTATTCTGCGTCGTTACCGTAACAGCTCGCATGACTGTCGCTGGCGTATTTGGCATAGCGCGAATAATGGCTGCATCCAGCCCCAGTGTTTTTTCAAAATAAGCTAATGTTTTACCCGCTGCAATGGATAAAAATACCGTGTTTGGTGCAACAAAACGTTGATAGGATGCCAGCATTTTATCCATCACTTGTGGTTTGACGGCAATGACGATGGTTGCTGGATTATACGAAGGTAAAAGTTCATCAACAGAACTAACTGTTGCCACGTTCAACTGATTATGGATAACCTTTGCGGCGTTGTTGTTGGGTTCAACGACTGTTATGGTATCGGCAGATATGCCGCAATCTAACCAGCCTTTTAGCATAGCTGAACCCATGCGGCCGTAACCGATTAGCAATAAAGGCTTTTGCATAAATACGCTCCGTTTATATGGTGTTAGGCTTCACCTACGGTATCAATCATGGCCGCTTGTAATGCATCGTGTGGTGCTTTTCCGCCCCAAATAACATATTGAAAAGCTGGATAAAACCGTTCGCATTCAAACATCGCCGTATCGACCAAGTCTTCTATTTGATCGAATGAAGGTGCGTTTTGTCCACGTAGTGGCAAAGTATGCCGATACATAGGAAGGCCTTCGTCTTCCCAAATTCCAAAGTGGCCGAGCCAAATTTTTTCATTGATTAACGCCAGTAATTCATAAACAGGTTTGCGGCGGTCGGTGGGGACCCGCATATCAAAAGCGCAGGTGAAATGCATGGCTTGCATTTCATCATTCCAAGCGAAATACAGACTGTAATCACACCAAGTGCCCGGAACCTGAACGGCCATTTCTTCGTCGCTGCGGCGTTCGGAAATCCAATCATTGCCTTCAACAATCAGCTCAATAACATCAAGTGGATTATTACCGGAAGTTACTTCTTCGACATTTAAATTAGACATGGAGACGTTCCCCCTTATGACTGTAACAAAATGACTGCAACAAAACATCCGTGGCGCTTTGATCAAAGCGACGAACCATCCCCAAGCTCCCCAAATGATAACAAGATATTTGCTACATATTGTATGGGAATGGTGATTAGTAACTAGGTATAGTTTGATGCAAGCCTTTGCATAAGGCAAGTCTTGAGTTGAACAGGGTTTGATTTTGTTGTGGATAAGACGAAATTTATGGCGAATGTTTTTAACGGGCTCAATTTATTTGGCGGTGGTGACCAGAGGATTTAATTATAAACGTCGACGTTGCCGATAATAAAATCACCCCCTTGTGAAGACAGTAACAGGCCGTCAAAATTATTTTTGAAGCTGATATCCGATGCCTGTATTACTTGCTTACTATCTATCACAATACGAAAAACGCCCGCCGTGTCTCGTTTCCATTCGATAGCATGAATTTTTTTGTCTTCGATCCAAAACGGGTTTTTTGATTGGGCAATAACATTTTGTCTGGAACCTGTTCTGCGGATCAGTTTAAGCGGTTGCCCGGATTGGTATTGCAAATGGTATCCAATGGCTGTGGAGCCTGATTGTACGTCACCTTGAAAAACCGCGACATCAAACATGCCAGCTTGTGCCCACGAAGAAATTTTTAAAGTTATGCTAAATGAATTGTTAATGGTTTTGTTTGTGTAAATAGCCGTTGGTTGTGGCCCGCTGTCAACGTTTTGCTGGGGTTGGGTTTGCCCACTGCCTTGGCCTAAAATTTCCCCGAACAATGCAATGGCAATGTCTTTGCCTTTAAGCTTTTTATTCGTCGTTGTGGCTGTTTTGGTTTCAACGGCATTACGCAATCCCCAACCTTTTTCAAGAAAGTAACGGCCTTCGACAACCTGCCACTTGGGATTCTGAGTAAAATTACCATCGGAAAAATCATCCGATAAAATGCGGGTTATGGGTTGTTTGCGATAACGGGTTACCAAAGCCTGTAGGTCTTTTATAAACTGCGGATCTGCGGCTTTTGCTTTCGCTGCGTTTTTGGTTAAAACGTCGAGCTGATTTAAAACGTCATTAAGCGGGGTCGTTTTATTTTGTTGATTGGGATTAGCCCATGGTTGATAGTTGTTGGTTGTTTGTGCATTGGCACTTAGGGAGCGCCAAACCTCAAAGACCAAAATTAAAGATGCCAACATTAAAGTTGGGATGCGAAAAAAAGAATTTTCCATAACCATTATACTCACCATTTTGATGTGTTGGCGGTCAATATAGCATGTGAACATTTTCTTGGCTATGTACAGATGATGTTTGAAATCTAGTAAAGTATTTTGTTGTCATAGGTTATCGCCAATGCGGTGGATAAGCGGCATCATATCCGGGGATTGTTTCGATGCGTTCAAGCCATTTGAAAATCGCTGGATAGTGGTTTGAAAAATTATTAAACTCAAGCTTTAAAAGCGCTGCATCTTCACGTCCCCCGGCTCGAATTAGTCCCTGAATAATGGGCATGTATGTGATGTCAGCCATAGAAAGTGTAGGACCCGCTAAAAAGGGTTCATGGCTAAGCAATGCTTCGATCCATTTTAAATCCTGATGGGCTTTGGATGCGGCGTTCTGAATGCTGGACCCTTGTGTAGCCGCCTGTCCTCTGATGAGCGGCCTGACAATGCCGTTGTTGATGCTATCACGGGCATAATTCATGACTTCAAAAGTGCGTTGCCAGATATGCCCCGTTTGTTCCGGAGTGCAGCCCAACAAAGAGGGCTCTGGGTGTTTCAAGTCAAGAAAAGCAATGATGGCAATGGATTCATAGATGACAAATGATCCAGATTTAAGTACCGGAACTTTGCCATGAGGATTAAGCCCTATGTGTTTAAGTGTTTTGTGCTCGCCTTGGCCGGGGTCGAGGCGATGTGAAGAATAGGATAAGCCTTTAATTTCCAGCGCGAATTGCGCGCGCCAAGAATTCGGGCTGCCGCTGATCCAGTAAAATTCATAATCCATATGGGTGTCTTTCGTGGTTAAAAATGAACAGTTTTAAGAACCAACGCCGATGGTTGCACGGCGAAAATTCGCCATTCGCACATCTTCTGGGATATCACCAGATGCATTGATGGCGTTTTGATAGGCCGGGCGCGATAAACAACGGTGAACCCAATCTCTGAGATCAGGCCATTCATGCAAATCCCAGCCTAGGCGTGTGGTCATCGGCATCCAGCCCATGCAGGCGATATCGGCTATGGAATGGTTGCCGACTAAAAAATCACGGCCATACAAACGGGTATTCAAAACCCCTAACAGCCGTTTAACTTCTTGATTATAACGGGCCGTGGCTTCGGGAATTGCGTTTTCAAAGGCAGCGGCAAAAACCAGTAATTGTCCAAACATCGGCCCCAGCCCACCAATTTGCCACATCATCCATTGAATGACTTCGGAGCGTTGTTTTCCTTCATAAGGTAGTAATTTCCTGTGTTTTTCAGCCAAATAAATCAGAATAGCTCCGGATTCGATGACGGTGAAATCATTTTCATCATGATCGATTAAAACCGGAATTCTGCCGTTCGGATTAAGCTTAAGAAAATTATTGGACTTTTGTTCGTCTTTGGAAAAATCAACGTTAATGGATTGATAGGGGGTATCGATTTCATGTAGCGCGATATGAATTTTTAATGGGTTCGGTGTGGCTTCGGTATATAGCGAATAGGGCATATGAGCTCCGGATATTATGGTTAAAATAGAAACTTAAAATAGGTGTGTTATAAATGATCCGGAAGTGCTAAAAATTCGATCACTATGGTGCAAAAATGAACCATTTATAGTTAATGTCATCAAATATTAGGAAATAATCATGCTTGATTGGGATAATGTGAGAGTTTTCCTGCATGTCAGTCGCAAAGGTTCAATCCGTGCCGCGGCCGAAACGATGGGTATTAACCATGCAACGGTTTCCAGACGCATTGCCCGGTTTGAACTGCAACTTGGTGTTAGATTATTTGAAAAATTGCCAAGTGGTTATCAAATCACATCAGCAGGCGAAGAAATCGTTTCCATAGCCGAAACCATGGAACAGGAAGCCGAAGCCATGGAACGCCAAATTTATGGTCGGGATAGAAGCTTAAGTGGTTCGTTACGGGTGACGATGCCGCACGTGTTGGCGACCCATTTAATGATGCCGGAATTAGCCCGGTTTTCAGAACAATATCCGGGCATAGCGTTAGAAATTATGACATCAAATGAAACACTTAACTTGACCAAGCGCCAAGCCGACATTGCTTTGCGGTTATGTTATGGGCCACCACCAGAACATCTTTATGGGCGCAAGCTGGTTTCTGTTCACCGCGCTGTTTATGCGTCAAAAATAGTCGTTAAAAACTATGCTAGAAAGAATTCATTACGCTGGATCAGCAAAGAAGACGATGGCCGCGTACCTGCATGGGCCAAGGATGCCAAAAAAAAATGCAAGCAACAGAACCTGATCGTTAACGATACGGCCGTGCAATTGGCCGCGACTCGCCATGGCATGGGAACCTGTATTAATTTTTGTTTTATCGGTGATATTGATCCTGAACTTGATCGCTGCTCGCCAGGTCATAGCTACCCATATGGTGATTTATGGATACTAACTCATGGCGACATCAGGCGCACAGCGCGCATACAGGCTTTTATGAAATTTGCAGCGGACGCCGTTCTGACAAAGCGAGATTTGTTTGCAGGCAAAATGCGAAATTAAGATTTAGGCGTGTACCCTAAACTAGGGGCCAGATCGGTTTCTACTTGTGCGAGGCTTAACCTTTTGCGTCTAGCATAGTCTTTGACCTGATCTTCATCAATGCGGCCAACGCCAAAATAGTTGGCGTCCGGGTGCGAGAAATAAAACCCTGAAACGGATGCTGCGGGCAACATGGCGTAGCCTTCGGTTAATTCCATTTGTGCGTTCTTTGGCGCTTTTAACAATTCAAACAATGCGGTTTTTTCAGTGTGATCGGGACACGCCGGGTATCCCGGAGCAGGACGAATGCCTTGGTATTTTTCTTTTATTAAATCGTCGTTGCTCAAGTTTTCATCCGCCGCATAGCCCCAGAATTTCAGACGGACTTTTTCATGCATACGTTCGGCAAAAGCTTCTGCTAATCGGTCGGCCAAAGCTTTTAATAAAATAGAGGAGTAATCATCATGATCGGCTTCATAGGCTTGGATGCGTTTTTCGATTTCAAGCCCTGATGTCACGGCAAAAAAGCCCATGTAATCTTGAACGCCGCTGTCATAAGGTGCGATGAAATCGGCTAATGAATGGTTGGCGCGGCCTTTGGACTTTTGCATTTGCTGGCGCAGGAAATGGAATGAGGTCAGTTTATCGGTGCGGGTTTCATCGCTGTAAACATCAATATCGTTACCCACAGATGCGGCTGGGTAAAACCCAATGACACCTTTGGCGGTTAACCATTTTTCATTGATAATGCGGTCCAGCATGGTTTTAGCATCACCGAATAATGTTGTCGCGGCTTCGCCATATGTGTTGTCGGTTAAAATAGCAGGGTAGGTGCCTTTTAATTCCCACGTGCGGAAAAACGGTGTCCAGTCAATGCGTTCCGCCAATTCGCCTAAATCGAAATCAGAGAAAGCTTTTACGCCCAAAAATGTTGGTTTTGGCGGTGTGTATGTTTGCCAATCGATGGCGGCACCATTTTTTGTCGCCGCTTCAAAAGCAGTGAACGCGCGTTTTTTGGCACCCAAATGATCGGCTCGTAATTTTTCTTGGTCCTCCTGATTTTGTTGCTCGAAATCTTGGCGTTTGGTGTCACTTAATAAATTGCTGGCAACCCCGACCGCGCGCGATGCATCATTGACGTGGATTACGGGCAGGTCATAAGCTGGCGCAATTTTAACGGCCGTATGGATTTTTGATGTTGTCGCCCCACCGATTAACAAAGGAACAGAAAAATTTTGGCGTTTCATTTCACGGGCGACGGTCACCATTTCTTCTAGAGACGGCGTGATTAAACCGGATAAACCAATGATGTCGACGTTTTCACGCTTTGCTGTTTCTAAAATGGTTGTGTAGGGCACCATCACACCCAGATCAACAACATCAAAATTATTGCATTGAAGCACCACGCCAACGATGTTTTTACCGATATCGTGAACGTCACCTTTGACGGTGGCCATTAAAATTTTGGGTTTGGCTACATCTTCGTCACCATCGACTTTTTCCGCCTCGATAAATGGTAATAAATGGGCGACCGCTTGTTTCATGACGCGGGCCGATTTAACCACTTGCGGTAAAAACATTTGACCTGATCCGAACAAATCACCAACCCGGTTCATGCCGGCCATTAACGCACCTTCGATCACTTCGATGGGGCGGGAGACTTGTAATCTGGCTTCTTCGGTATCATTGACAATATATTCGGTGATGCCTTTGACCAAGGCATGGCTCAGGCGTTCTTTAACATTGCCTTCGCGCCATGATAAATCCTGCGTAATGCCAGCAGACGCGCCAGATCCTTTGCTCATCTCAGCCGCGTCTAATAATTTTTCTGTGGCGTCGTCCGAACGGTTGAATATCACGTCTTCGATGCGATCGCGTAAATTTTTTGGTAAATCGGCATAAATTGCCAACTGTCCGGCATTGACGATAGCCATGTTCAGCCCGGCCCGTGTGGCATGGTATAAAAACACAGAATGCATGGCTTCGCGGACTGTATTGTTGCCGCGAAATGAAAACGACATATTGGACAGGCCGCCGCTGGTATAGGCATGGGGCAGTTTTTTCTTGATGGTTTTCTGGGCTTCGATAAAGTCTTTTGAAAAATTACGGTGTTCGTCAATGCCTGTGGCAACGGGGAAAATATTGGCGTCCAATATGATGTCTTCGGGTGGAAATCCGATTTTTTCTGTGAGTAATTTATAGGACCGGGTGCAAATTTCCACCATCCGCTCGTAGGTGTCGGCTTGACCTGTTTCATCAAAAGCCATAACCACGGTGGCCGCACCCAAGCGGCGGATTTCCCGGGCTTGTTCAAGGAATGCTTCTTCGCCTTCTTTTAAGCTGATGGAATTGACTACCCCTTTGCCTTGTATCCATTTCAGTCCGGCTTTGATGATCGGCCATTTGGACGAATCGATCATGATCGGCACTCGGCTGATGTCTGGTTCCGTCGCGATGAGTTTTAAAAATGTTTCCATGTCGGCTTGGGAATCCAGCATGGCATCGTCCATATTGATATCAATAATTTGCGCGCCGCCTTCGACTTGACTGCGGGCCACATCTAATGCCGTTTCCAATTCGCCTTCACGGATTAGTTTGGCAAAACGTGCTGATCCTGACACATTGGTGCGTTCGCCAATATTAATAAAACCAGTGATATCATCGGCGGTCATCGGTTCCAGGCCGGATAATTTCAGCACCGGTTGATGATCGGGAACACCGCGCGGTTTGACACCAGCGACGGCACCCGCAATAGCTTTGATATGTTCAGGCTGAGTGCCACAACATCCGCCAACGATGTTTAATAACCCGCTAGTGGCAAATTCTTGTAATATTTCCGCCATGTATTCAGGTGTGTCATCATAGTCGCCAAAGGCATTGGGCAAGCCCGCATTGGGATGCACACTGACATAGGCATCCGCCGTTGTTGATATGGATTGAATATGTGGGCGCAGATCGGCCGCCCCTAATGCACAGTTAAATCCGATGGTTAACGGATTGGCATGGGACAACGAATTCCAGAATGCATTTGGCGTTTGCCCAGATAATGTGCGTCCCGATTGATCAGTAATCGTACCTGATAACATGATCGGTAATTCAAAATTCTCGTCTTCGAAGAATTTCAGAACGGCATAAACAGCGGCCTTGGCATTCAGCGTATCAAACACGGTCTCAATTAAAATTAAATCGACGCCGCCATCGACCATGGCCCGGGTTGCGTCAATGTATGCTTCGACGAGTTCATCAAAATCAACATTACGGTATCCCGGATCATTAACGTCCGGCGATATGGACGCGGTGCGGTTGGTGGGGCCTAAAACGCCTGCGACGAACCTTGGTTTATCGGGGTTTTTAGCGGTCACTTGATCAGCGGCAACGCGTGCAATGCGGGCACTGTGGTAATTGATGGCAAACACTTGATCTTCCATAGCGTAATCGGCCTGGGCTATGGATGTGGCATTAAACGTATTGGTTTCGATAATGTCTGATCCAGCGTTCAAGAAATCGGTGTGAATGCTTTGGATAATGTCGGGCCGGGTTATGGATAATAGGTCATTATCACCTTTTAAGTCGATCTTACTATCTTTGAATGCATCGCCACGGTAATCGATTTCAGACAAGTTTTGGGCTTGGATCATCGTACCCATGGCACCATCCAGTACTAAAATACGTTCGCTCATTATTTTTTTAAGAACATCCCGTCTGGATGTTTGGCGAAGTTGTGGAAAATCTGTCGTGTTCATGGTTTTGGGCTCTCAACAAGTTGCGGGCGCACACCTAAAATATGGCAAATGGCAAAACAAAGGTCGGCTCGGTTCATGGTATAGAAATGAAACTGTTTAACGCCGCCTACATACAACGCCCGGCATTGGTCAGCGGCAACGCTTGCGGCAACAAGTTTCCGTGTTTCTGGGTCATCGTCAAGCCCATTAAATAAACGGGCCATCCAGTCCGGTACATCGGTTCCGCAATCACGGCTAAAACGGATGACATTGGCAAAGTTAGTCACCGGTAAAATACCGGGGACAATCGGCACCGTGATACCGGCTTTGCGCGCGCGTTCCAGAAATTTTAAAAAAATCTCCACATTAAAAAAATATTGAGTGATGGCACGGGTCGCACCCGCATCAATTTTACGTTTTAAATTATCCAGATCGGCTTCGGCGGATACAGCTTCGGGGTGGGTTTCAGGATAAGCCGCTACGCTGATTTCAAAATCGGCAATGTTTTTAAGCCCCGCAACCAAATCAGATGCATAAGCATAACCGCCCGGATGAGGCGTATACCTGTTTTCCTCTTGTGGCGCATCGCCGCGTAACGCCACAATGTGGCGGATTCCAGCCTCCCAATAACGTTCGGCAATAGCATGGATTTCGCTTTTAGTCGCACCTACGCAGGTCAAATGGGCGGCGGGTTCAAGGTCAGTGTCTTTGCGCATACGGGCGACCAGATCATGGGTTAAATTACGTGTTGTTCCCCCCGCACCATACGTTACCGAAACGTATGACGGATTAAGCGGGGCCAAGCGTTCCACAGCAGACCATAAATTGGCGGCGGATTTTTCTGTTTTTGGCGGGAAAAATTCGAACGACACTTCGACGTCATCAGGCAACGGCGCTTCGATACCTAATGATGCGCCGGGCGGGCGGCCGCGGGCTGAAACATTATGCAAAGGGGGCAGTTCATTTTTATCGGTCATTGTCGCTTCCAAAATTTAAAAGTATAAAAAGTCAGCCGTTTTTTAAAGCCTGCCAAATTTTGACAGTTAACGGGTCGCCGTCCAAAATCACCGTTTGCGAAATGCTTAATCCCGCACGTGCACACCAGGTTTTTATGTCAAGGTCAGCGAAACCCAGTCTGTGGTGGTTGTGATTATGACGCAGGTTTTCAAGAGCATGGGGGGCAAAATCAATAATCATTAACTGCCCACCGGGATTAAGTATCCGTGCGGCTTCTTCAATGGCTTTGTCCGGGGCGTCTAGAAAATGCAAAACTTGATGCAGGACAGCAGCGTCAAAAGTAGCGGCTTCAAAATTAAGGTTAAACAAATCCCCTTGGCGCACTTGAATATGATCAAAGTCCAAGGTTTCGATACGTGACCGGGCAATGCCTAGCATTTCTCGTGATTGATCAATGCCGACGCCTGTTTCAATGTTGGCTGCCATCAATTCCAATATACGCCCTGTCCCGGTACCAATATCGATTAATCGTTTTGGTGGGTGATCATTAAATGCGTCTAGAATATTTTGTTCAACAACGGCTTCATCAATGTGCAGGGATCGTAAATCATTCCAATGGGCAGCATTGGCGCGGAAATAGTCCGCTGCCATATCGGCTTTGTTTTGTTTAACGGACCTGAGCGCCAATTGATCGCGCATTAATACAGGATCGTTATCAGGAATTAATGGCAGAATATTAATTATAAAATCGGCCGCCGTGCCGTAATTGCTGAGGCGGTAAAAAACCCAACTGCCTTCTTGGATACGTTCCAAAATTCCGGCATCGGTTAAGAGTTTCAAATGTCGTGAAATACGCGGCTGGCTTTGACCCAAGATCGTTACAAGCTCGCTTACTGTCAACTCGCCAACACGTAGCAACGCCAGCAAACGCAGTCTGGTTGGTTCTGCCGAGGCGCGTAAAATAGTAGTGAGTGTCTTCATATCTAGGCTTTGTAATGCGTGGGTTTTGGTTAATCTAAATGCGAATATACATAACTATATAAACATATCAAGATATCTTTATGATTAGCTATTCCCAGCCATGGTAATATCGCCACGGTCATGGCAAATAAAATACCATTTACAAATAGGCCATAGCTTTTTAAGCGTGGTTATGATAACAGACAAAATTAATTAGAGATTGCAAGAAGACATGGTGTTTTCACAATTGGGAATAATCAGTTCTTAGGATTAATCAGTTCAATGCGCGTTTTAAAACTTCTTTCTATATTGACTGTTTTCATAGGCATCAATATCGGTAATGTTATGGCTGAAAGCGATGACCCTGAAAAAGCGGCATCGATGTTTATCCAAGAATTATCTCAATCGGCTTTATCAGCGTTAATAGACCCGGACGCGTCTCGTGAAGTTCGTGTTGAACGGTTCCGGACGTTGTTCAAAGACCGGTTTGCCGTGCGGTCTATCGGCAAATTTGTTCTTGGTCGCAATTGGCGTAAAGCCAGTAATGATGAACGCAAAGAATACTTGCGTTTGTTTGAAGACTTGATGGTTGTATCTTATGTTGATCAGTTTCAGCGGTATACAGGGTCCGGGTTAAAAGTTTTGAAAACCCGCCTTGAAAAAGGGAATGCCGCCACAGTTTTTTCAGAAATAAACAGGCCAAAATCGACACAAAAAATTGGTGTTATTTGGCGCGTTGGTCACAAAAATTCAATCTATAAAATTTTGGATGTGATCGTCGCCGGAACGTCCATGAGCAATACTTTGCGTCATGATTTTGCATCCATCATCAACCGTAATGGCGGTCAAGTAAGCGCGCTGATCAAAGAACTATCGGTTAAAACCAAAAGCCTTAAACAAACAGCGATCGACTAACTCGTTACCGCACGCCTTATCACTGTGTGCGCTGGTTGGTGACACTATCTATTTATCATTACATTCAAAACATTGCCTTGGTGGACCCTATTGGCTACAAGATGGTGTTGAATTTATTATGCTTAACCGGAGAACCCCATGGCGTCCTATCAATATTCCTATGTGATGAAAAATTTGACTAAAACCTTTGCTGGTGGTCGTGAAATTTTAAAAGGCGTTACACTTTCATTTATGCCAAACGCAAAAATTGGTGTATTGGGTGTTAACGGTGCCGGTAAATCCACGTTATTGAAAATCATGGCCGGTATGGATCAGGATTACAGCGGCGAAGCGTGGGCGGCCGACGGCGTTCGCGTTGGCTATTTGGAACAGGAGCCGCCCTTAGATGCCAATAAAACCGTCGAAGAAAATGTCACCGAAGGTTTAGGTGAAACAAAATCGTTGCTTGATCAGTTTAATGCGGTCAGTGCGAAATTCGCTGAACCCATGAGCGATGACGAAATGAATGATTTGCTAGCCGAACAAGGCGAATTACAGGAAAAAATCGATGCCACGGGCGGTTGGGATTTGGAACGTACAATCGAAATTGCTATGGATGCATTACGCTGCCCGCCTGGGGACAGCGATGTAACTAAACTATCCGGTGGTGAACGCAGGCGCGTTGCATTGTGCCGTTTATTGTTGCAAAAACCCGAAGTTTTGTTGCTTGATGAACCGACCAACCATTTAGATGCGGAATCAGTGGAATGGCTGGAACGTCACCTTCGGGATTACGATGGCACCATCATGATTGTCACCCATGATCGTTATTTTTTGGATAACGTGACGGGATGGATTTTGGAACTGGACCGCGGTAACGGCATTCCATACGAAGGCAATTATTCTTCGTGGTTAGAGCAAAAACAAAAACGATTAGGCCAAGAACAACGCGAAGAAACCGCACGCCAACGTGTTTTAAAGCAAGAATTAGAATGGATACGGCAATCACCAAAAGCCCGTCATGCTAAATCCAAAGCTCGCATAAGCGCCTATGATGATTTGGTTGCGCGGTCCGATAATCAAAAACAAGGCCACGCGCAAATTGTTATCCCACCAGCTCCTAGGTTGGGAGATCTGGTCATTGAAAGCAAAGGTTTAAGCAAAGCGTATGGTGATAAATTACTGATTGATGGACTTGATTTTAAATTACCGCCGGGTGGTATTGTCGGTGTCATTGGCGCCAACGGTGCCGGTAAAACGACATTGTTTAAAATGATTGCTGAACAAGAAAAACCCGATAGTGGCAGTATTCGCGTTGGCGATACGGTGAAATTAGGCTATGTTGACCAGTCGCGTGATGCATTAGGCCAAGACAAAACGGTGTGGCAAGAAATTTCCGGCGGACTGGATGAAATTCAAATCGGTAAACGTGCTATGCAGAGCCGGGCTTATGTGGCTCAATTTAATTTCAAAGGTGGCGATCAACAGAAAAAAGTTGGTCAATTATCGGGCGGTGAACGTAACCGTGTGCATTTGGCGAAAATGCTGCAATCTGGGGCCAATGTATTATTGCTGGATGAACCGACAAATGATTTAGATGTAGATACGTTGCGCGCCCTCGAAGACGCATTAGCAGAGTTTGCCGGATGTGCTGTGGTCATCAGTCATGATCGTTGGTTTTTAGACCGCCTAGCGACCCACATGTTATCATTCGAAGGCGACAGCCAGGTGGTCTGGTTCGAAGGTAATTATCAAGAGTACGAAGAAGACCGCCACCGCCGCTTGGGGGCGGACGCCGATCAGCCGCACCGCATTCGTTATAAACCATTAAAACATGGCTAAATATTTAGGGTCTATACTCGAGTAGCCAACCTTAATTACCCGACGGGCTTTCAGCTTGTTTGATGACTGCTGGCGGTAAAGATTTGGCTAACGTGTCGCGGGCTTGTATGGCTTTGGCATAACCTTTGTCAGCGGCGGCCGAGATCAAGCGGTAGGCAAGGACGTCATTTTTTGTGACTCCGGAACCTGTATAGTACAAAAACCCTAAATTAAATTCGGCTTGTGTATGGCCTTGTTGCGCAGCTTTTTTGAACCAGCTAATGGCTTTACTTAAATCTTTATCGACGCCTTTCCCAGTGTAATACATGGTGCCTAAATTAAATTGCGCATTTTTATGGCCGACTACGGCGGCTTTTTCAAAAAATTCTGCTGCGGCTTTAAAGTCTTTAGGTACATCAATGCCTTTATAAAACTGTTGGCCTCGGTTGAAATCCTGCTCGCTGGAAGTTGGTGGAGACAGAACAGGCGGCGGTGGCGGTGCGATTGCAACTTCTGTTTGCTCAGGTAGTTTAATTTGGCTCACCGGCTCTGGCATAGGTTTAGGCGGCGGCGATTTTTCTGGTATTTGTGCGACCATTTGTTCTGCTGTTTCAGATGCGGCTTTGGGGGGGGCTGGTTTTTCTGTTCTTACCGGGGTTTCTTTGGCAGCGTTGTCGTTGTCGTTGTCGTTGTCGTTGTTCATTGTTGGCACTGCGGGTGGAGCTGCGGGCGGCGTTTCGGGCTCGACCATTGTTTGTTCGGGCATTGTTTGTTCGGGCATTGTTTGTTCGGGCATTGTTTGTTCGGGCGAAGCCGCTGGTTCCGGCGTGAGTTCGGCTGTTTCTGCAACCGGTTGTTCCATGTTTTCTTGAGCTTCCGGGGCCCCAAGTGGTGCATTATCAGCAACACGTTCAACGCCGGCTAATGTTTCTGGTGGTTTGCCCGAGGCCATGCGTTCGGGGATAATAATGATGGAACGCGGGGCTTTGGTGTACATAATTGGATCGGTGATCCCGGCCCAAAATATTTTTAATTTAAATAAAATTTTATCGACAGATAAAGGTTGCTGGTCGATTTCAGGATCGTATTCGACCGTATCCATATACGTCGAAACACCTGTGCCAATGGTGGTAACGACTATCAAACACAGGATGACCACAAAGCGTTTCAAATCGTCAGTCTTTCGTTTTGTTAAACTTGCAGTACGGTTTAGGAAAATATACTAGAATTAGTATGTATTTCTATTTAAGCACCTATATGTTTGTTAACGATTCCAGACGCATCTGTCAAATGTACAGTCGGTTTAGGCTTTACTTTTAAGCAGTCTAAGCCCGTTGGCAACAACCAACAACGATGCCCCAGCATCGGCGGCAATGGCCCCCCACAAACTTGCGTATCCTAAAAATGTCAGGCCGACAAAAATAATTTTGACACCCAAAGCAAAGCCTATATTTTCACGGATGATGCCGAGGGTACGCCTAGAATGGCCGATTAACCAAGAAATTTTTGGCAGATCATCGGTCATCAATGCAATGTCGGCAACTTCGATTGCCGTGTCACTGCCCATGGCTCCCATAGCTATGGCAAGGTCGGCTTCGGCCATAGCAGGAGCGTCATTGACCCCGTCGCCGATCATGGCGATGGTGCCGTATTGTTGACCAAGTTCTTTGATGGCAGTGACTTTGTCTTCGGGTAATAATTCGGCGCGGACATCATCGATGCCGACTTGGGCCGCGATAGCCATGGCTGTAGTTTGGTTGTCACCACTTAACATCACGGTTTTTTCAATGCCGTGATTTTTCAGGCTTTGTATAAATTGGGCAGCCCCCGGGCGGACTTTATCGGCTACTGCGATCATGCCACAAACATGTTCGTCGTTACCAATGACGATGACGCTATTGCCATTTTTTTCGGCATCAAGACAGGCCTGTTCAATTTCATCTGTGGCCTGGTTTTTTTCCACAAGCAAACGATGAGATCCTAGCCAGAATAACTGATCATTAATGGTGCCAACAACACCTTTGCCCGGCAACATTTTAACATCCGTTGCGGCTAAATTTTCAATGCCCAGCGTCACACCATGACCAAGGATAGCACGGGCTAATGGATGCGTGCTCATATTTTCCAACGCCACAGCATGGGCCATGACTTCGCTTTCAGTGTGTTTTCCGAACGGTAGGATTTTGACGACCTCAGGGAAGCCTTGTGTAATGGTTCCGGTTTTATCAAAAGCCAATACTTTCAAGCGGGCGGGTTGTTCCATATAGGCCCCGCCTTTGACCAACACACCTTGACGGGCCGATGATGCTAATGCGGCGACGATGCTAACGGGTGTTGAAATGACCAATGCACATGGGCAGGCAATCACCAACAACACCAGTGCGCGGTAAAGCCAATCGGCCCAAAGTCCTTCAAAAAACAAAGGCGGTATGGTAAACACCAACAGGGCTAATACGATGACGGCCGGGGTATAAACTTGCGAAAATTTTTCCACCCATTGTTCCACGTTGGCGCGGCGGCTATGGGCTTCTTCGACCATGCGGATAATTCGTGATAAAGTGGTATCGCTAGCGGCTTTGGTGCTTTTAACCTCGATCAAACCGTCTTGGTTGATGGTGCCGGCATAAATATCATCACCGGGCGCGCGTGATACAGGCACGCTTTCGCCGGTGATCGGGGCTTGGTCAATGGCTGTGATGCCCGTATTGATAACGCCGTCCAGCGGCACTTTATCGCCCGGTCTGACGACAAAAATAGATCCAACATTAACGTCGCTTGCCGGAATTTGTTCGACATTACCGTCTTTGTTTTTTACAAACACAGTGGACGGAGTCAAATCCAACAAAGCTTCGATGGCTTTGCGGGCGCGGCCAACGCTCCAGCTTTCAATGGCCAGTGATAGAGAAAACAAAAATGTCACCATGGCGCCTTCGAACCATTCGCCGATGATGGCGGCCCCGGTCACGGCGACGACCATGAGTAAATTCATATCGGCCCGTTTGCGGCGCAACGCATACCATGCTTTGACGGCGACATAGCGCGCACCTAGAACCATTGCCAAAGCATAGGCTGTTATTTCAAATGTTGGCATACCCGCCGTGCCGTGGCCTTGAAACAGATCAAGAAATGATTGAAACGGGCCTTCGGTTGAAATATGGAAAATCACACCGGTTAAGATTGATAAGCCTGAGAGCGTGGTCATAAGGTTTTTCGGATTGCGTAAACCTTGTGGCTGATCATCATTATTGGCACCATCTTGCCAAAGTGTTGCAGCCATACCAGTGCGAGCCACGGATTTAATGACGTGGTCTTCGGTAATGGCTTCATCGCCACCGGTGACAAACATGCGGCCATTAATAACGTCAAATGATAATGCGCCTTCGTCCCCTAACAAAGGACCGACTTCTTTGCGTAAAATGCCAACTTCTTCGGTGCAATCCAAGCCTTCAACCCGGAAACTGAAACGATAATCCGATGGTAGTTTAACCGCAGGCGCTGAAACGCTACCTCCACAACATGACGGCTCATCATCACTGTGACTTTGTTTATGGTCGTGTGGTTGTTTGTGTTCATGGTAGCTCATTGCGCATTCCTTAATTCATTGGTCGCCGAACATGGCGTGACTAAGGAATAAGGTAATTGCTATAGTCGTTGTAGGTACAAGAGAAAAAAACAGATTTTCCAAAAATATTTGTTTCGCTTGCAGTGCCTACCATGGAACGTTAATAAACCCTTAGATTTTATAACATAAGGAAGAAAAAATTATGCCTGATCAAATTACAGCCTCTCATATTTTAACGGCCACCGGAAATGTTTCCAAAGAAGACGCGCTTAAAACCATTACTGAAATTAAAGAAAAAATAGACGGTGGTGCTGAATTTGCTGATCTGGCGGCTGAACATTCTGATTGTCCATCGGGATCGCGTGGTGGCGATTTAGGTGAATTTGGCAAAGGACAAATGGTTCCTGAATTTGAAACTGCGGCATTTGCATTAGATGTCGATCAATTAAGCGACGTTGTAGAAACCGATTTTGGTTATCACCTGATTTTAAGAACGGCTTAATTCAGCGGCGGTTTACATAAGCACGTTTTCGCCGGGTTGGTATTGACCATTTGGGTCATCAATATCGACGATCCATAAATCAGGATCGTACTTTTTTTGTCGTTCCAGATAAGCATCGGCTTCCGTTGATGTGACGGGGTTTTCGCCTGTGGTTTGCGTCCATACGCGCATGCCTTGATCATCGCGGGCTTGGCTAAGCACAACAACGCCACCGTCATGGCGGTCGATTTTTAAAAAAACGGCACCGGCATCGGGGTCGCCTTTTTTAACAATGACGATAGGGATCGATTTCAAGTCGCAGATTTTAATTTGCGCACTGACCCAAAACGCGGCACGCAGCATGGGTTCAGACATGATCCCCTCGAAGGCTGGAAATCGTCGCTGTCGTTGATATGGCTTCGCCGTCACATTGAATTTCAATAACTGCGGGTCTGTTTGCTGCCCGGGCGCGTTCAAATGCCGGCATAAAATCGGCTGTATTTGTAACGGTTTCACCAAATGCGCCGTAAGCATGGGCCAAAGCCGTGAAATCAGGGTTGTGTAATTCAGTGCCTGATATGCGTTTGGGATAATTCCGTTCCTGATGCATGCGAATGGTACCAAACATACTATTATTGATGATAATGATAATCACCGGAATTTTGTGTTGCACGGCTGTTGCCAGTTCTTGGCCATGCATCATGAAACACCCGTCGCCTGCAAATGCGATTACATCGCGGTCCGGATAACGCCGTTTGGCGGCAATGGCGGCAGGTACGCCATAACCCATTGATCCACTGGTCGGGGCCAATTGTGAAGGGTACGAGCGGTATCGCCCATATCGGTGAACCCAACCGGAATAGTTCCCGGCACCGTTACAAATAATAGTATCGGCGTTTAATGTATCCGATAATGACCTAACGATTTCACCTAGTTGCACATCGCCGGATATGAGCGTAGGTGTGGTCCATGACAGATAATCAGACCTTGCACGGGCGGTCCACTCTGCCCAGTCTCCAGCGGAAAGGTCTAAGTTTTTAAGGGCTTTTGCAAAACCAGGCGGGCTTGCGTTGATGGCGAGTTCAGGGCGGTAAACCCGGCCTAATTCTTCGGCCCCGCTATGAATATGGATCAAGGATTGTCGGGGTTCCGGGATATCAAATAATTGATAGCCGCCTGTTGTCATTTCACCCAACCTAGGGCCAAACGCAATCAGTAAATCACATGTCCTAACCCGTTCAGCCAATTTTGGGTTAATGCCAATGCCGACGTCACCGGCATAAAGATCGTGGTTGTTGTTAAATAAATCCTGATTACGAAATGACACGGTGATGGGGATGTTAGTGGTTTCGGCAAAGTCTTGGACGTTCAGGCAGGCTTGTTTTGTCCAGCCACGGCCACCCAACATGAGTAATGGTTTTTTTGCCGATTGAAACAATGCGGCAAAGCGTTTCATATCGTCCGTTCCTGCGTGGGCATGAATGGCGGCCGCCGGACCGGGAACAGGGACATCAACCAAATCGCGCAGCATGTCTTCGGGTAAGGCCAACACAACAGGGCCGGGGCGACCGCACATAGAACGTGAAAATGCTTGTTGGACATATTCAGGTATGCGTTTTGCATCATCAATTTCGGCAACCCATTTAGTCATTTCACCAAACATCCGGCGGTAATCGATTTCCTGGAACGCTTCGCGGTCGCGTTGATCACGGGCCACTTGGCCGATGAATAAAATCATCGGTGTTGAATCTTGAAACGCAATATGCACACCTGCACTGGCGTTGGTCGCCCCCGGGCCTCGGGTGACAAAACAAATTCCCGGTCGGCCGGTTAATTTGCCGTCGGCGTCGGCCATCATCGCTGCCCCACCTTCTTGGCGGCATTGAAAAAACGTTAAGGTTGGGTGTTGATATAATGCGTCCAACACCGATAAATAGCTTTCACCGGGTACGCCATAAATACAGTCCGTGCCATTGGCCGCCAGACAGTCTATCAGCACTTGCGCGCCGGTTTTTATGAGTTTAGAATTTTCCATTATTTTTTGTAATCTGCTTTTCCTGACTTGTCATTCAACAAAATGCTAACCTGTGATGAAGATCACTGCCAAGGTTTTATTCTAATGGTAAGTTATTTACATATTCACAAACTTTCTCCTTCAATGGATGCCGGGCTTTTTAGGTCCGGCTTTTTTTTGCTCTTTCATTCCTTTGAAATTATTCATAAATTCAGGCATGAATGAAAACTTTTCCGAACCTGTAAATAGTCAGCACCCGGTCGGCGTATCGTTGATCAACGGTCACGTCCGCTGGGGGCAATCCGTGCTGTTTGATAATTTGGATATGCAGTTGGAAGCTGGAAAATTTACATGTTTATTGGGTCCAAGCGGCGTTGGCAAAAGCATGTTGTTGCGCTTGTTTTTAGGTTTAGGTGCCGGGCATCCTGATAATAAAGCCGATGTTATATGTAGCGATGGACTTGGGCTTCAGGGTCGGGCCGCGTTTATGGCGCAAAATGATTTATTGATGCCGTGGTTAACGGTTGCTGAAAACGTCGGTCTTGGTTTAATTCTACGGTCGGGTAGGAAAAATTTAAAAACCCAAAAACTGTCCATTGATCAATTGCTTGACGATGTTGGTTTGAATGCCGTAAGGGACGTGCGCCCTGATACGTTATCGGGTGGCATGCGCCAACGTGTCGCCATTGCTCGCACATTATTTGAAAACAAGCCTGTGGTGTTGATGGATGAACCGTTTTCTGCTTTGGACGTGATAACCCGGCTTAAATTACAAGACATGGCGGCGCGCACATTATTCGGGCGGACAGTTTTGTTAGTGACCCATGATCCTATGGAAGCCTTGCGGCTAGGTCACAGAATTTATGTGATGAGCGGAAGCCCCGCTGAATTAGACGCGGGATTGTTGCCGCCGGGGGACATCCCCAGACACGTTGATGATGGTCAATTATTATCCATGCAGGGTGAATTGTTAGCGCGATTAGCCGGAGCCCCATCATGAAAATTTTTAGGTCTGTTGCGATTGTATTTGCACTGGCATTGGTGTGGCAAATCATCGTTTGGATAAGTGGCGCACCGGTTTATATTTTACCCGGCCCCTTGCAAGTAATAGACGCGTGGTGGGCGCGCCCGGAATTATTTTTAAATCACGGCGCCATTACCGCAATAGAAATTATTTTTGGCCTGATTTTGGGATTTTTGCTGGGTGGAGCAAGTGCTCTGTCGATGATTTATTTTAAACCCTTGCATCAATGGTTAATGCCGGTGCTGGTGATTAGTCAAGCCATCCCGGTGTTTGCTTTGGCGCCTGTTTTAGTATTGTGGTTGGGCTATGGCATGGCATCGAAAATCGCCATGGCGACAATGATCATTTATTTCCCTGTGACGGCGGCATTTTTTGATGGTCTGAAACGCACGGATTTGGGATGGGTGGATTTAGCTCGTACCATGAATGCAACCCCTTTTTCCATCATTCGTCATATCCGTATTCCAGCGGCATTACCGGCCTTGGCATCGGGATTGCGGGTGGCGGCAGCCGTTGCCCCGATCGGGGCAATTGTTGGTGAATGGGTTGGCTCCAGCGAAGGCCTTGGTTATTTAATGCTTTATGCCAATGCCAGATTACAAATCGATGTGCTATTTGCGGCTTTATTAACATTGGCCGTATTGGCAATCACGCTTTATTTTACGATTGATAAATTGGCTAAGGCATTCATTCCTTGGCAAAAAGAAACACTATCCCCATATTAACGGCTTATCTGAATATAAAATATCAAAGGAACACGATGAAAAAAATAAGTACTGTATTAATGACGGTTTTAGCGTTGGCTTCCCCGATATTATCGCCCTCTGTAATGGCTGCAGAAAACGAAGAAATGACGGTGCTGTTGGATTGGTTTGTTAATCCGGATCACGCACCGTTGATCATCGCCAAAGAAAAAGGGTTTTTCAAAGATCAAGGGCTGGATGTAGAATTAATCGCGCCTGCGGACCCCAATGATCCGCCAAAATTGGTGGCGGCGGGTAAAGCCGAACTCGCTGTGTCTTATCAACCCAGTTTGCATATCCAGGCCGACCAAGGCTTGCCATTGGTGCGCATTGGCACTTTGGTCGCCACCCCGTTAAATTCGTTGGTGGTCATGAAAAATGGCCCGATTAAATCTATTGCTGATTTAAAGGGTAAAAAAATTGGATATTCGGTGGGCGGGTTTGAGGAAGCCATCCTTGGTGCCATGTTAGAAAAGTATGGATTAAAATTATCCGATGTAACTTTGATCAATGTTAATTTTTCTTTGTCACCATCCATTATTTCCGGCCAAGTCGATGCGGTTATTGGCGCGTTTCGTAATTTTGAACTCAATCAAATGGATATTATTGGCAAACCGGGCAGGGCTTTTTATCCCGAAGAAGAAGGTGTCCCACCCTATGATGAGCTCATATTATTAGCCAATAAAAAATCGCTGAACGATCCACGGCTGCCTAAATTTATGACGGCATTGGAAAAAGCGGTGCAGTATTTAATCAACCATCCGGATGACAGTTGGAACCTGTTTATAACACGCTATCCAGATTTGAATGATGAACTTAATCGCCGCGCTTGGAAAGCAACCCTTAGCCGCTTTGCATTACGGCCATCGGCATTGGATAGTGCGCGTTACAACCGGTTTGCAGAATTTATGGTTAAACAAAAATTGATTAAAAAAGTTCAACCGTTGGCCAATTATGCGCGGGATATCCGAAATAATTAAATTGTGCTAGGGTTTAAATCGTTGTGTTTGTGTAAGAGGATAATATGTACACATCAGATGACGATCAACCGGGAAAAGGTTTGGCTGCGCTGGTTTATGATCCGGACAGGTCTTGGTGCCGGATTTTAGAAATGGAGCTGCGCAGGATGGGTTTTAGTCATATTTTTTTGGCTAAAACAGCTGAAGAATGCCTGCTGATGATTAAAGGTCATCAGCCTGATATCTTGCTTGTGCACCGTGATTTGAAACTCATCCGGTTTATCCGTACCCATAAATCAAGCCCTAGTCCGACATTGCCCATTGTATTGATGTCGGCTGTTTTGGGTGTTAATGAAATTATCGAAGATCGCGACGCGGGCGTTGACGAAATTTTAGCCAAGCCTGCCTCCGCCAACACGTTCCGCAAGCATGTTGTAGAAGTTTTAACCCACCGTAGAGAATTCATTCGCGCCAATGTTTATTTAGGACCTGATCGCCGTCGCCGTACAGATAGACACTTTCCGGGCGCGGACCGTCGAGACGAAGATTAATCTGCAATCGTGTTTGTTTAAGCGGATAAATCTCTTGTGGCTTTGATCAATGCATCAACACTTTGTTCTGTGGTATTAAAGGCTGTGACCAACCGGACTTCGCCATCTCCCCAGCGCTCGTAAAATTCAAAGCCTTGATCGAGTAATCCTTTGATCATGGTTTTCGGCATTTTTGGAAAAATTATATTGGCGGCCGCTGTTTGATTTAATTCAACACCTTTGATACCCATTAACCCTTGGCTTAACCGAGTGGCCATAGCATTGGCGTGAGACGCATTTTTAAGCCACAAATCATTGTCTAGATAAGCCAGCATTTGAGCCGATAAAAAACGCATTTTAGAAAACAAATGACCACCGCGTTTGCGCCTGTATTCAAATTCTTCGGCCTTTGTCAGATCAAATAAAATGACGGCTTCGACACCGAGTGCGCCATTTTTTGTCGCCCCGAACGATAATGCGTCGACCCCGGATTTCCACGTCATCTCGGCGGGTGTGTTGTTAAGGGCTGCGATGGCATTAGCAAACCTTGCGCCATCCATATGTAAATTCAGGCCATGTTTTTGGCAGATGTCATGAATGCTTTGAATTTCTGCAGGAGAATAAAGTGTGCCCATTTCCGTTGCCTGAGTGATGGTCGCGGCTTCGGGTTTGGTCATATGCACATCCCCATGCCCACGCCGGGCGTGATAATCTAGGTTTGCCGGATCGATTTTGCATGCCGTCCCTTTGATCGGTAATAGTTTGGCGCCATTTGCAAAAAATTCAGGCGCGCCGCATTCATCCTCATAGACATGGCTTTCCCAGTGGCAGTAAATCGTGCCCCACGATGGTGTCATGGTTGATAACGCCAATGCGTTGGCGGCGGTGCCGGTGGCGACTAAAAAAACCCGTGTTTGGGTTTCAAATACATCTGATAATTTGGCTTCAACTTTTTTAGTCATCGCATCATTGCCGTACGGCATTGCGGCATTTGAATTGGCGCCCTTAATGGCGTCCAGAATTATGGGATCGCAAACACTGGCATTGTCACTGGCAAAATTCAAATCAGGTCTCCGGCTGAATAGGTTTGAGCGCAGCATAAGGTGTGCCATCCGGTGAAAGCAATTGAATTTCTTTGAATTCATAAAGTTCTGCATTGCTCGGCTGTTGTATCAGTTTATGGGCTGTTATTGATGCCGCTTTCCCGGCCATGACGGAGACGATGATCCAGACAAATTCCGGCTCATATGCCATTTCTAAATCCGTTGCCGACGGTTTTGCCGGATGATCAGGATGGGAATGATAATGGCCGATGATGGTTTCCGCCCCGTGATCGGCTGTGCGTGGGTTCGAAATTATGCCAAGGTCGCGCATAAATTTAAAACGCACGCCGGGGTCAATTTCAAATCGGTCTTGACGGGTGCCGCCCGCGATGTTGGGGCTTGTCCTATATGAAGTTACATGAAAATTATCTTTGTCATCTTTGTACCCGCCCAATAATCCGCAGGCTTCATTTGGGTAGCTTTGTTCCGTGTCGGCAATAATGTGTTGGTAAATATCGTCTGGAATACGGATCATTAGCGCAGACGAATGACGCCTAATTGTTTGCCGGCTTGAATATCAATAACAATAAGGCTTTCACAAACTCCTTTGGGGCCGATTTGTACGGTTAACAAACGGTTCTGCCATTGGGTTTTGACAACGCTGCATTCAGGGGCCAAGTTTAAGTTAATTGTGCCAAATTCTGTTAAAGTTTTTTCAGTTTTTGGTGTATTGGGCAAGGGTTGCGCATTTTCAGATGCAAATTGTTTTACTCGCGGCTCAAATTTTGCATCCTGTTCCGATGTTGCAAATAACCGCCACGATGGGTCGGTGGATTTTTTGTAAAACCCATATCCCATTAATAACAATGCAAGCACGATCAGAGCGCCAAGGGTTGCAACCAGTTTTTTTAAGAAATTCGCCATCGTTTTGCGCCTGAAATTGATAAAATGAATAAAATGCTATTGAGCTCCATAGTCTTCACTTGTATGGAAAGGTCAAGACTTGGATGTTGGAAATAAATAGAGGAGCCAAAAGCGTGGAAACAACCACACCCGCTGTTATTACTTTAATGGTTGCTGATGCCGACGCAGGGCAACGCCTTGACCGGTTTTTGGCGGCCTCGTTACATGATTATTCAAGAAACAGGTTAAAGCAATTGATTGAAAACGGCGCAGTTTGTGATGGTAAAGGATTGTTGAACAATCCCGCCGCAAAAATAAAAGCAGATCAGGAAATTTTTCTGCATGTACCGGAAACGGTCGCCGCCACGCCAAAGCCCCAAGCCATTCCGTTAGACATTATTTATGAAGACAATGATCTGTTGGTTATTGATAAGCCCGTAGGCATGGTGGTGCATCCCGCCGCTGGTAATGTCCAAGGTACGTTGGTCAATGCGTTGCTTCATCATTGCGGAGATAGTTTGTCCGGCATTGGCGGGGTTGCCCGCCCGGGAATTGTACACCGATTGGATAAAAACACCGGTGGATTGATGGTTGTGGCTAAAAACGATATAGCGCACCGTGGGTTATCTGAACAATTTGAAAATCATAGCTTGGACCGGGTATATCAAGCCATCGTTTGGGGTGTGCCCTCGCCAAGGGACGGGGATATCAATGCAAATATTGGCCGCAGTCCCCATAATCGAAAAAAAATGGCGGTTGTTAAAAATGCCGGTAAAATAGCACAAACGCATTATCAGGTGGATCATGTTTTGGGCACCCGGGCCAGTTTGATCGAATGCAAACTAGCAACCGGGCGCACTCACCAAATAAGAGTGCATCTTTCGCATTTAGGTCACAGCTTGGTCGGGGACCCGGTTTATGGTCGCCGTCCGAAAGGATTAAGTGAGGAATTCAGGACTGCTTTATCTGCTTATAATACCCAAGCACTTTACGCGGGTTTGATTGGTTTTTCACATCCGGTGACCCATAAGCGCCATTCATATAATAGAGAAATGTCAGCATATATGCTTGGTTTATGCTCTATATTAGAACAATTTTAAAAAAACTATATACTTGATTAAAATACTATTGTATTATTTTTTGTATGGGCGGACTTACCTGTGCAGATTGAGCCCTGATTTAGTGATTAACGCAGAATACATTGCGTTGAAACGTTTAAAAGAGGCAGTACGGTATGAAGACAGCCACAGTTCCAGCGCTTGACGTTTCCCCGGAAAGCAATCTATCCAGATATTTGTTGCATATACGCAGTTACCCGATGTTGGAAGCTGAAGAAGAGTACCGCTTGGCTGTTCGGTGGTGTGTCGATCAAGACGATCAGGCGTGCCATACATTAGCCAATAGCCATTTACGATTGGTGGCTAAAATCGCTATGGGGTTTAAAGGCTATGGTTTGCCGATTGCTGAATTGATTTCCGAAGGAAATGTTGGATTGATGCAAGCCCTTAGACGGTTTGATCCGGAACGTGGGTTCCGTTTGTCAACCTATGCCATGTGGTGGATCAGAGCATCTATCCAAGAATATATTTTGCATTCATGGTCGTTGGTTAAAATGGGTACAACGGCAGCCCAGAAAAAATTATTCTTTAATCTAAGAAAACTAAAAAACCAGCTACATTCAATTGATCATGGCGATTTGACGCCCGATCACGTTCACATCATTGCCTCGCGGTTAAATGTTTCTGAAAACGAAGTTGTGCAAATGAATAGGCGTCTTGGCTCTATGGACCAGTCATTGAACGCACCGTTTCATGATGACAGTGGCAGTGAATGGCTGGATATTTTAGAAGACGAACAGCAAAATCAGGAAACAGAAATTGCACACCTTGAAGAGCTTGATCATAGGCGTAAAATGTTAACATCCGCTTTGGAAATATTGTCAGAGCGTGAACGCAATATTGTTCGGGAACGGCGGCTCAATGAATATCCCGCCACCCTGCAAAAATTAAGTGACAAGTATGGAATTTCCCGGGAACGCATTCGCCAAATCGAAGTCGGAGCATTCAAAAAATTAAAAAAATCAGTTCGAAATGCGGCTTATTTGCAAAGCAAGCCTGAGCATGAGGCGCGACCATAGTCTCTAGGTAATTTTAAACAATCTCAGCCTATTGAATTCAGGTGTTCTTTAACGACGTCTTCTGGAAAGCTTTCAAGGGCCTCGCGAATAATTTTTTCATCCCATTCATCAATAATTTTAGTCTGGTTTGCCCTGAGTACACCAACCCGGCGTTCCGCAAGTACCGTTAAAAATGCCGCAACAACGGGCGGAATGGTTTGATATAGCAACCAGCCAAATGTCGCCGCGCTATACATTACGACCAATACAAACACATCACTCATCAGTTCCATGGCACCGCGGATACTATGGTTTTCAAACCAAATAGTGAGCAGGTATGGGTAAACGCCAGCCATGTTTAACCCGCCAACACAAAACGATACATACCCTTGTTCGCTGCGGTCGCTGATTTTAGCAACAATTGTCGGCAACATACCAATACCCAACACGATGATTGTTGGCAATGATATGATCATCATCAAAATAACGGACGACGCAATCCATCCCCATGAAATGGGGCTTTTTTGAGTAGTTTGTGTCGTTGCCTGCGGTTGCATAGGGTTATCGATCTTTAAAAAAGTTGGGACATTGTTAATATAATAATTAAAATCATGGCAATCACTATAGATACCATGGACGCTGCTTGTTGACCGCTTCTTTCGGCTTTGCTGGTGCGTTCATTGCCCGCCCCTTCGATGTCGCGGATTTCGTATTCGGCCGTGGCAAATTCAAATTTAGCCTCTTCGTAACCGGTTGCGTCTTCTTTGCGTTTTTCGGCATTATCAATTAAATCAAAAATTTCTGGTAGGCTGCCTTTGCGTACTAAACGAGGGATTTCTTTTTCAATATCTTCGCGGGTAAATCGATTGAAATATGTTTCAATGGCCGGCCCTAACATGCCGCCGACCCAGCTTGAAAGCCCATAGACAGCAGGAGTGTGAAGTTTCCACTGTAAAAAAGCCAATAAACTGAGCATGCCGATCAATGACGTTGCGTCAATCGGGGACGCCAGCGCTTTTAAATGCGGGTGGATGTCTTGTTGGAAATTGGTCGCTATAAAAGCCACGATATGATCATCAATGGGTTTTTGTTTATTATCGATATGTTTTGAGGCCTCGTCCAGTGCCGGTAACAAATCATCAATATCAACGACTGCACTACTTAAAACCATCGGACTAAGGCACGGTATGCCTGAAGATATTTCATAGAGCACACGAGGCAAACCGTATCCGGGATCTTTGATGTTTAAAAAACCTTTGAGTTGGCCAAAATTCTTTTTAAGGTCGATCGTATTTGGAAATTTAACGGGCTGCGCATCCAGCCAAAACAAAATGATATCAAGTGTAATAACGTCCGTTGCGGCTTTGGTGCTGCCTGTTTGCAGATAAGCCATGGCCGCTTCGGGGCCAAAACCATCAGGCATAAAAGCCAGACCCATGTACCTGATCGGCGCAAATGGCGATAAAATCATTGATGTGCGGCACACCAGATAATCATCCGTTCCTTGGGCGTCTTCTTTATGAAAGTTTGCGTTTTGCAAAATGCTTCTAAGTGATGTTGCGAGTTTGTCATCTTTTAATGCGCGCTTGATCCATTGCATAAAAGCGTCGCTTTTGATGACTTCAGCTGCTTCTTTCACATGTTTTGAAAAATTCCATGATAAAATATCAGGACTTAAATAATTGCCGCCTAGGAATGTAAAAGGGGCCTCTGCTTTATTGGGAATTTTTTTCTGCAAGGGCGTCATTTTTTTGCCGTCGAGCCACATTATAATCTCTTGTGCGTTCCAACGTTCAGACGGACTGTCATTTAACATGCCACGTAACGGCTCTAATAACGACATAGGGATGCGCGCTTGCCCGCATAAACTAGCGTAGCTTCCTTGCTCTAGGCGAGCGATTAACAAATCGTTTTTTTTGGCATCGGCGACTGGGTTATAGCCAAGTATCAATTCAACAACCGAGGCGCCAAGAGAATAAATATCGTCACGTTCACTACCAATTCCACGACCAGCTTTATCAGCAAAAGCCCGCTCCAGAGGCTCAAATAAAACCGGCTGATCGTATCCTGACGGCGAGCTTGTGCAGTCGCCTAGTACGATTTCTGTACATTCTTCGTCCATATAAAAAATATTATGAGGTCGGATGGCATGATGGGAAAGTTTTCCTTTAGCGAGTATAGTTATGGCTTCCATCAAGGGCTTGATGACTTTTTTAGGGATATCGTATTCCGTAATTTTAGCCGTTTTTTGCGTCAATCGATCCATGACACGCCCGCCCAACGGTTCTTGATAGATAATGACCATAGTCCGTTTGCCCAAAAGCGGCCAAAAAACGGTGCCCCAATCGATAAGCGGCAGTAAACCTTCAAAATTTTCGTCTTTTAAATACATCATGACGTTGGTTCGCGTTGGCAGGCCGGGTGTGCAGATCAAGGCGAACAGTTTATTTGTCATGTCTTTGTGGTCTTCGACTTTAAAAGCGAAAGCCGATGGCGCGTCAAGGTGGGGAAGTGGTGTATTGGTATCGATGAAATAACGGTCGTGTAAAACAACGGGCCCATCGTGGCCTTGCATATTGGGTGACTGGTTCGCGGGGGCGGTGTCCGTATCGCTTGCGTTTTCTTCGGCCAACATATCCCTATGCGTCATTTCCATAGAGGACGCATCCGTTGATTGTTGTTGCATAGATGGGTTTTCAGATGGCAAGTTTTCAGAAGTTGATTGCTCATCACCTTCCGCCATGTCCGAAGAAGGCATGTTAGGCGGCGGGACAGTCCCGGCTTCTGGCGACTCCAAAGGCAATTCTGCCATGGCTCAATTTTCCGCGCGACATCATGGGGTCCGCAAACCCATGAGACCGTGCCCACCAAGAACACTTACCCACAAATCTACGGCAAACAAGGCTTCTGACCCTTGTCGCATGGTTTATGTTAACGTTTTTTTTACTTTTTTACAATTAGTCATTTGATGGCGCTATTTATCTTAATAATTTCAATGAATTAATATAACTAAACGGGTAATCATTGGCGTTTTCATGATCAAATTTGATCTTAATCGGCAAATGGATCGTGAACTAAAATAGTATCTTCCCGTTCAGGGCTGGTCGATAACATGGCAACGGGCGCTTCGATTAATTCTTCTATGCGGCGGATGTATTTAATGGCTGTTGCCGGTAAATCAGCCCAACTACGCGCGCCAAATGTGCTGTCATTCCAGCCTTCCATGGTTTCATAAACCGGAACAACTTTGGCCTGACGCACCGAAGAGGCCGGTAAATGATCATAAAATGTACCGTCAATATTGTAGCCCGTACATACTTTTAATTCTTCGAAGCCATCTAAAACGTCGAGTTTAGTCAACGCGATCCCGGTGATGCCGTTAACTTTAACTGCTTGGCGGACAAGTACCGCATCAAACCAGCCACACCGTCTGGCGCGTCCGGTGACGGTGCCAAATTCATGACCTTTTTCACCTAAGGATTGTCCTATTTCGTCCATTAACTCGGTGGGGAAAGGTCCGGAGCCAACCCGGGTGGTATAGGCTTTGGTGATGCCAAGCACATAATCGATAGCCCCCGGGCCTTGGCCGGATCCAATGGCGGCTTGACCAGCAATGGTATTGGACGATGTGACAAAAGGATAGGTGCCATGATCAATATCAAGCATGGTGCCTTGGGCACCTTCGAATAAAATGCGTTTGCCTTCGCGCCGTGCGACATCTAAATCTTGCCAAACTGTACCAACAAAAGGAAGGATCTCTGGGGCAACAGCTTTTAATTTAGCGATCAGGTCAAGGCCATCAATTTCGGGCATGGCCATGCCACGCAACAAAGCGTTGTGATGAAATAATAATCGCTCAACGCGTTCAGCCAATACATCGGGCTCGGCTAAATCGCCAACACGAATGGCGCGTCTTGCGGTTTTGTCTTCGTAGGCCGGGCCTATGCCGCGACCTGTGGTGCCGATTTTTTCTTTTCCGGCGGCTTTTTCACGGGCTAAATCTAAATTTTGATGAAGCGGAAGGATCAGTGGGCAGTTTTCTGAAATACGGAAATTTTCAGGGGTAATGGTTACACCCTGACCACGAATGCCAGCGATTTCATCCAGCAGTGCCCATGGGTCAACAACAACGCCATTGCCAACGATGGACATTTTTCCACCGCGCACGATACCTGATGGTAACAAACTTAATTTATAAGTAACGCCATCAATGACCAGTGTATGACCGGCGTTATGCCCACCTTGAAACCGGACAACTAAATTGGCCCGTTCAGACAGCCAGTCAACAATTTTACCTTTTCCTTCGTCTCCCCATTGGGAACCGACGACGACTACGTTGGCCATATTAAAAACCCTTTCCGGTCTAAAGTGCGCGCAAAGCGCCAAGTTCTAAAAGATGTGTGCATTCAAGTCGTTTTGCTTCGCCCACTAGATCAGATGATGGTTCAAGCGCGCTAATCGTTACCCAACCCTGTTGTTGAAAATTTTTGACATCAATCGCGGGTGTTCCAAAGGGAATATATAATTTTTTGGAACCCATGGTGGGGGGGGAGGCGCGAACAATTGTATCCATGAATAATGTGAACCCGGTTGACGGTTCGCCGTTGTCGCTTAATCCGTTGACGATATAGCGGCCGCCGCGACCAAGTTCACCTCGGGCATCACGGGCAAAAATCGTAAACGTCACACCACTATGGTATTCAAAACCACGGTTTTCGACCACATCCAATGTTAGCGGCAGTTGATCATTAATGGCCGTAATATGTTTGATAACGGTCGTTAATATTTGCAGCTCAACAGAGGCGTGCGACCCAAATGGTAGCTTTTGCAACGTTTCCAATGTTTTTATAACAGGCCCGGTGGCGCTTAACATAGCGGCAAATAGATCAGATGCTTGCGTGCCAATGTGCTCGCTGAGTTGGGTTATTGTCGCTGCATCTTTGCGGTCAAAAGCTTGGCGCAAGTGATCAATGATGTCGCCGGACAAGTTTAAATCTTTGACGACGGCGGGAACAAGCGTTGGTAAGCATAAATCAATGGAGACGTTTTTTATGCCAATGGAAATCAGCGTTTCATAGGCGAGTAAAATAACTTCTGCATCGGCAGATGGCGCGTTTGATCCGAACAATTCAACGCCGGTTTGAGCAAATTCACGTTCGGGACGTAATTGCGTACCTTTAACACGAAGCACTTGCCCGGCGTAACTTAGCCGTAACGGGCGCGGACTGGACGTTAAACGTGTTGCAGCAATGCGCGCGACCTGTGGCGTCATATCAGCACGAACGCCCATCATGCGTTGGCTTACCGGGTCCATTAAACGGAACGTTTGCTGCCCCATATCTGTGCCAAGCCCGGATAATAAACTGGTTTCAAATTCGATTAAGGGTAATTTGACACGGTCATAGCCGCGGCTATGAAATACGCCCATAGCCGTTTCCAAAATATCCGCTTCGATACGCGCTTCTGGCGGAAGCAGGTCGGACATACCAGCGGGCAACAGTGCAGTAGCGGCGGGTTTCATGGCAATACTCTATGTTTGGCAGTTTATTTAGGCTTGAGTGTTAATGGCTAAAATGCGGATAGTCGGCAAATAGTCAATAGTTTGCGGATGGATTTTTGTTTATGGGAGTTCGAATTTTTCCCGGCGCATGGTTTTACCAATGCCTTGGACAATGACAGGGACCATTTCGCGGGTTAATGCTAAACTATCAAAAGCACCAAGGTCAGCCTTGGTCCAAGCTTGCCAATAGCGTTTGCCAGAACGACTGTCTTCGATAGAGGTATCAATTTGGTATCGGCTGGGTGTGACAATGGTTGTGTCGGGGCGGCTGTTGTTTAATAAGCCGCCATTGGCACTATCAAAAAGGTTAATCTTTGCTTTAGCCCTTTCACCACCCGTGCGGCCGCCGTTTAATGAAAGTTCGAATAATGCAGGGTCTTTAGTTGACCACGCACCGATGTCACTGCGGATATCAAATGTTAATGTGACAGGGGCATCGGGGCTGATTGTATAGCCTTGTTTTTTTAGGGCAGTTTCGAAAATCCCCAATAAGACGAGATTGTCATCGGAATTATCCATAGCTTGCACTTGAATAATTTTGTTGGTGGGTAAATTTTTGAATGCCATTGCATTAATGACGCCTTGTTCCGCCCAAGCAGAAGAGCTGATAAACGCGAAACTCGCAGTTATTATAATTACAATTCCTAATAAAAATAGGCCTATACGTTTCATTCCGTGTCCTTTTGTCGCAGAGCGCTATTCCCACGCTCGGATAAATGCAAATAATAAAAAGTATGAAGATTTTTAAAATTATGCATAATTACAAGTGCGGTGTATGTAAATTATATATCGCACATGCACAGACTAACTGTTTTTGTCCTTTTTTCCAACGCCTATTCCGCATACAGCTATAAATTAAGCTAATTCATTGCTGGGTCTATTTTTTGAGGGCATAACTTAAGAATCCTATGGGTGATCATTCATGATGAATTGGTAAACCCTATTTTGTACTATCGGGGGGAACATGTCTGGGGATTTTATAAAATCACAATCTGGGAGGCTCGACGGCAACACTATTTTGTTAGAGCTTGATCCGGATGAAAGAGAAGGCATTGCAAAAAAGTGCCATTGGCATAACTATTCAAGTCAAGAACAAATAATTGATCGGCAAAATGATACGACAGATGTCTATTTTATCGCCCAAGGTACTGTGCGCATTGTGAATTATTCATTATCTGGTCGAGAAATCACTCTCGATGATTTGACAGTTGGTGATAGTTTTGGTGAATTGGCAGCCATTGATAGCCAGCCCAGATCGGCAAGCGTTATGGCGTTGACCGATTGTTCTATTGCGGCTTTGGACCAAGCGCAATTTTTAACATTATTAAAAACCCAAGGCAGTGTCGCTATTCGTGTTATGGAATTGATGGCCCGAGTTATTCGAACCTCAACCGCGCGAATTATGGACCTCAGCACTCTGGCGGCTAATAACCGGGTGCAAGCAGAGCTGCTTAGGCAGGCTAAAAGTGTGGAAAACATTGATAATACGTCTTTGATTAAACCTATTCCCATCCATAGTGATATTGCTAGCCGGGTCAGCACAACACGCGAAACAGTGACACGGGTTCTAAGCGATTTAACACGAAATGGAATACTTGAACGTCAACGTGGCGGGCTGAAAATATTGGATGTAGAACGATTGCAAGATATGGTCGAAGAAGTCAGGGGAGAATAAACGCCTTTAAAAAGATGGACTTAAGTGCGGTGATTTTTGAATAACTGGGAAATTTGACTTGGAACGCGGAATGTTTCATCATATGTGTAGATAGAGTACGAGTCTTTATCTATAATATTTTTTTGAAAAATTTGAATTAAATAAGTAAAAGTAATTTATCCACCACATGCTTGGAATTGCGCCGGGGGGCGGTAATATTTTAAGTATACAAAATAAGATGTGGAAAGTATTTTTATCATTTTTAAAACAAGTTCTTGAACTTTAATATTTGAGAACAACATATAGAGATAGTGATAATGTATTAAACATTTAAGCACAGAATCTTTTAAGCACAATGGATGATGTGGAAACGTTAAATTAATTGTAGGGCACTATAAAAGCTATATAAAATTCACTTGGCTTGAAGTTCAGGAATATGAAGTGTATTGACTTCATCTGAACGTTTTAGTGCTCAATAATTGGGTTCAACACTTGGGGAAGAAAATCATGGCGAAAGTCATCTTAATCGTCGAAGACAATGATCTTAATATGAAACTTTTTAACGATCTGCTTCAAGCACATGGGTATGATACGGTGCAGACCATGGATGGGCGGGATGTCTTGGATCTCGCTCGTTCTAAAAAACCAGATTTAATACTTATGGATATTCAACTCCCCGAAATTTCAGGCCTTGAAGTTACCAAAATGCTGAAAGCGGATGATGATCTTAAAAGTATTCCGGTTATTGCAGTCACGGCTTTTGCTATGAAAGGTGATGAGGAAAAAATTCGCGAAGGTGGTTGCGAAGGCTACATCGCGAAACCGATCTCGGTACCGACTTTCCTTGACACAGTTGCTGAGTTTTTAGGATAATAAACGCTAAATAGTCCCGTAATGACTTTGATTTAAGTTGCCCTCGTAATTGCGGGCAGCTTTTTTTTATTCATCGCACGGGGTTAAGTTAGCAAATTTATTTTGATAGGAAATTTGGAAATGCGCGTAAAAAAAATAAATTAAAGCCAATCTCGATTGCTCGGTATTGGCTTTAATTTTTATCGTTGGGCACGCTTTAACCAGCAGGCCGGGCGTGCATCACAGGTATGGATTATTTGATTTTGGCTTCTTTAAAAATTACGTGTTTACGAACCACCGGATCGTATTTTTTAAATTCCATTTTTTCAGTGGAATTACGTGGGTTTTTCCGCGTGACATAGAAAAAACCTGTGTCAGCAGTGCTTAGAAGCTTGATTTGAATTGTTGCTTGTTTGGCCATTATAGGAATACCATTTTTAAAAATTGAATGTTGCGCTCGGCACAATACAGCCACACCACAGCGTGTCAAGGGCTAGCGTAAAATAGGGTCCATGCCCATTTAATTCATCCATTCAGTTCATCCATTCTGCGCGAGCAGGTTTGTTCACGAAACAGGAAAAAGGATGCAGGGAATGTGATGCATTTTCGAGGCCTTTTGACGTATTCATAGGGCAAAGATGCCACGCCTGTATGGTTTAAAAACAAACGATTTATCCTACATCAAAACAACATTGAAAATGTCATACATGGCCTTCGGTTGTTTCATTTGGCTAAGTCCCTTGTTTTACAAACAGAATTGCATAAATTGCCCAAGATATTGAATGTGCCTTGAACCTGACCTTAATGTGTGTCGATTGGTTTTAATGCCTGATCGGTCGTGTCTGTAATTTCAAGGGCTTGTTGAAATAACGCCTGATTTTTTAATAACTGGCTTGCTGTTTTGACATCATCATTACCAAGGCGTTCTTCGGCCGGGCACGTGCGTCTTAAGGTGAGGTTTGTTGATTTGGAATGTAGTCCGGGATGGCGCCACCGGACAAGTGATGCCCGGGTATCATATTTTTCTGCCAGTTGGTCTTTAATGACAACATCATTGGCACTTTTTCGGCCACTGGTACAAATCACAGGTCGAATGCCAAGCCCGTGTAGATAATATCCCGTTGGTGCTTTGAACCGAGACCAGGTTAGAGTTATCTCGCCATCGTTAGGCAAGCGGATGACGGTTTGTACTGTTCCTTTACCAAATGAAGTAGTGCCAACGACAACGGCACGGCCACGGTCTTGTAGGGCTGCGGCTAAAATTTCGGCTGCGGACGCCGTACGACTGTCTACAAGCACAACAATAGGGATGCCGCCGACTAAATCGCGACCTCCGGCTTCGTAAGTATGTAGGCTGTCGGGGTGGCGGCCACGGGTGCTAATGATGGTTCCTTGTGTTAACAGTAAATCGGCGGCTCTAATCGACTGTTTTAATAAACCACCGGGGTTGCCACGCAGATCGAGCACAATGCCACGAATATCGGTTGTGGTTTGGTTCAAAGCCCGTTCCAATTCTTTTTGCATGGACCGCGCTGTATTTTGATTAAAACTTGAGATTCTTAAGATGAGCAAATGATTGCGCATCAAACTGCTGACAGTAGGGAAAACAATATGTGCGCGTTTTAATTCAAACTGCATTAGCGCTGGGTTTTTTGCCCGACGAATGCCAAGATTGACTAAAGTCGTAGCGCGCCCTCGCAAAGCGGTCGATATGTCTTTGCGGTTCCAGCCCAATGTTGGGCGGTTGTTAATCCGTTTGATTTCATCACCTGGGATTAGTTTGGCTTTGTCCGCTGGCGTGTCTTTGATAACTTCAGTGATTACAATTTTACCATTTCGAAATTTATAACGGATGCCGATGCCGCCAAATCCATCACGCTTGGCCCGATTTCCTCGGGCTTGTTTAGCGCCAGCATAACGCGAAAATATATCGAGTTGGGAAAGCGCACCATCAAAAACCGCTTCATAAATTTGTTCTAGATCCGCCATCATAATATCATCGGATTTAATTCGAGCGGCACCAGCAATTTTGGCAACAAGCACTGCCCATCCACGAACGTCATTGGGCTTGGGTTTTTCCAAACGGGCTATTGTAAAACCGTTTTGATTGAGTTCAACTTGTTCAGGCGTTGTTGTGATGGCTAAATCCGGGCTGATGCTGGCCAACCCGCGGGCACCTTCAACAGCGACGGCTTCCAAAGAAACAGGGTATAAATAGCGGCTGGTGATGCTATCGAACCCGGCTGTAAAAACATCAACAGCTTCGGCGTTACTTAGCTGGTTAAGCGCGCTTTGTTTTAACGGTTGCGGCCCAACACACGCCGAAAGCGTGAAAATAAAAACAAAAAACAAGGCGGGCATTTTACAGCCTTGTAAAGTGTTATATATTTTTTGAGTTGGTGCCGGCGTCACTGTAAATATCCACATCAATTATATTGAATTACGAATAGAACATAAACGAATAATGGTCAGTTTGTTTCCGCACCGAACTTATTCGAAATACCATATTATAAGCTGAAATGCAAAAAAACCCATTGAAAAATGACCATACCCCATAACAACGCTGTGAGATTTATTTTTTTGGCTTTTTAGGTTTGGACCGACGGCGGCCTTTACCAGACTTGTGTTGCGATTTAGGACGTTTCTTACGGGCGTTAAATTTGTCATCTTCGTCATAGGACAGTTCAAAAAGCATGCCGCCGGTGATCGGGCTGGCTTCTAATAAGGTGACGACTACTTCTTGGCCTAGTGTGAAAATACGACCCGATGCGCGGCCTTCCAAGACATGTTTTTGTTCATCAAAATCATAATAGTCATCCCGCATGGAACGCAGGGAAACCAAACCATCCGCTCCGGTTTTTTGCAAGGTGACAAATAATCCAAAGCGCGTCACGCCGTTGATGCGTGCGGGGAATTGTGTGCCGATTTTATTTTCTAAAAAAAGGGCGCAAAACCGGTCCATGGAACTGCGCTCGGCAACGGCCGCCCGGCGTTCGGTTTGTGATAAATGTTCAGCAATATGGGCATATTCAGTTAATTCGGGTACATCGCCGCCTTCACCCAGTTTTAATCCTTTGACCAATGCGCGGTGGACTAATAAATCGGCATAACGCCTGATTGGAGATGTGAAATGGCTATACTTTGATAAAGATAATCCAAAATGACCGATGTTGTCGGGGCTGTATTCGGCTTGGGATTGGCTGCGCAAGACCATTTGGCTAACCATATGACTGTGTGCCGTGTCCGCTGATTTTTTTAAAATTTGATTAAATTGAATGGGTTTGATGACTTGGCCTTTGGCAAATTTCAAGCCCAAATCTTGTAAAAACTGTGATAAAGTCTCAACTTTTTCCATACTCGGCTGATCATGAACGCGGTACATACAGGGCTGTTTGATTTTTTCCAACGTTTCTGCCGCCGCGACATTGGCGCTGATCATAAATTCTTCAATGAGCTGATGGCTTTCCAGCCGCTGACGTTCAAGAATATCTGAAACTTTCCCATCTCGGCCAATGACGACGCGTTTTTCTGGTACATCCAGTTCCAACGAATGCCGCTCTTTACGCCATTTGGACAAAGTCTTATATGCCCCATACAATGGCTTAACGACGTTATCCATCAACGGCGTTGTCACTTCGTCGGCATGGCCGTCCAAGGCGCGTTGGAAGGCTTCGTAGGTCAAACGGGCGTGGGACCGCATCAGCGCTCGGAAAAATCGGTGCTTTTGAATGCGGCCGTTTTCATTAATTTGCATTTCGCAAGCCAAACAGGGACGGTCTTCGTCCGGTACCAGTGAACACCAGCCGTTGGACAGGGCTTCGGGTAACATGGGAATGACACGGTCGGGAAAATAAACCGAATTGCCGCGCTCATACCCTTGTTTGTCTAAATGTGACCCCGGACGCACGTACCATGAAACATCGGCAATGGCGACGATAATGCGCCATCCGGATGCGTTATCCGGATCAGTTTCGGCCCACACCGCATCATCAAAATCTTTGGCATCAGCGCCGTCAATGGTGACCAGCGGTAAATGGCGAATGTCTTCGCGGTTTTCCAAAGGTGCGGCGATTGCGGCATTGGCTTCTTTGATGGTTTTGGAATTAAACTCTCGGGGTAAATCATTTTCAATAACGGCCATTAAACTAATCGCGCCCGGATCATTGATCGAACCCAGACGCTCAATAATTTTGGCTTGGCGTAATCCGTGTGTGCGTTTGTTTAAAATTTCAGCGCGGACCAAATCACCTGAAACCAAATCCATATGGTCCCCACCGTGCACGTAAAGCTCGGATTTTGATTTTTTATCAAGGGGACGGATGCGGCCTTGGCCGTTAATTTGTGAATAAATACCTAAAATACGCATCTCGGTATGGCCTAAAGTGCGGATGGTTTTGGCTTTAAAAGACTGATGACCATCCTGTCTTAGCCGCGCTAAAATTTTATCACCGGGTTTAAGCGCACCGCGTCCCGGTTTTTCTGCATCCATGTAAATCAGTGGTGGTGGGGCATCGCCTTGCCAATTATCCGGGGTGGCAATGAGCTCGCCATCATCATCGATATCGGTTATTTTAAGCACAACAACTTCGGGTAAAGTCGATGAACTTGTTAATTTTTTGCCGTGACTTTTTTGGATTTTCCCATCTAAAATCAATGATCTTAAAACTTTTTTCAGTTGGCGTTTTTGTTCCGCATCCAAGCCAAAGGCACGGGCGATTTGACGTTTATCGATGCGCCCTTTGGCTGTTTCAATAAATTCAATAATTTCTAAGTCCGTTGGAAATGGATTTTTGCCGGATCGGGATTTATGCATTGCATGGATACCACAAAACGGAATTAAGCCTCAGTCTTAGACGTGGTTTTTTTCTTCGGCGTTTTTTTCTTCGGCGTTTTTTTCTTCGGCGTTTTTTTGGCTGTGGCCTTTTTCTTTGTTGCCGCTTCCTTTTTAGGCGCGGCTTTTTTCTTCGGCGTTTTGCCATTCGCTTGTTTCAAGGCTAACATTTCCAAAGCGGCCTCCAAAGTCACGGTTGTTTTATCCATGTCTTTCGGCAAATTGGCACGGGTTTTTCCATGTTGTACAAATGGTCCCCAGCGCCCGGTTTTAATAATAATCGGTTTGCTGTCTTTGGGGTGTTTGCCTAAATCAATGGCGGGTTCTTTTTTCGGCGCATCGGCGATCACAGTGACCGCGCGGTTAAGCCCGATGGATAACACATCATCGTCGCCTTTCAGCGAATAAAAATTACCTTGGTATTTAAGATAAGGGCCAAAGGGACCAATGGCTGCTAAAATCATGTCCCGGGTTTCAGGGTGTTCGCCGATTTCTTTTGGTAACGACAAAATGGCCAGCGCCATATCCAAATCAACAACCGCCGGGTCCATGGCGCGGGTTAACGATCCGCGTTTTGGCTTTTTTGCTTTTTTCCCTTTGGCTGCAGGATAGTCGCCCTGTTCACCTTTTTGCACATAAAACCCATAAGGCCCTTTGCGCAAAGTAATGGTGAACCCTGTTTCCGGGTCTTGGCCCAATTCTTTGGGGCCGCTGTTTTCAACTTCGTTGATGTCCAGTTTCCCGGTAACGATCCTAAGCGGTGTTGTGAACCGGCATTCAGGGTAATTGGAACAGCCAATAAATGATCCGTGTCGGCCCGGTTTTAATACCAGCTTACCTTCGTCGCATGATGGACACTGGCGGGGATCTTGTTGATCGTTTTTATCTTCGCTGGGTCTGAAAAAATGTGGCCCCAAAACGTCATTGATGCGGTCAATAACCTCTGTCCCGGTTAATTTCAGGACGCTATCGGTATCAATTTTAAAAGGTTTCCAGAAATCTTTGAGGACGGATTTCCAATTTGTGCGACCGCCTGAAATATCGTCCAGTTTGTCTTCTAATGCGGCGGTGAAGCCATATTCCACATACCGTTCAAAATAGCTGGATAAAAATGTGGTAACGAACCGTCCGCGGTCTTCGGGCAAAAAACGGCGTTTTTCAATTTTGACGTAATTTCTGTCCTGTAGAACAGATATAATGCTGGCATAGGTGGACGGTCGGCCAATGCCCAATTCTTCCATCGTTTTCACTAAACTGGCTTCGGAATATCGCGGTGGCGGTTGGGTGGAATGCTGCTCTGGTGTTATCTCCAAACATTTTAGTGCTTCTGCTTCGAATAGTTCCGGTAAAATGCGTTCGTCATCGCCAGAATTTGCCGCATCATTGCTGTCGTCCAAGCCTTCTCTGTAAAGCCTGTAAAAACCATCAAACGCAATGACTGATCCAGTAGCGCGTAAGCGGGCTTGATCATTTATTGTTTCAATATCAACACCGACTTGATCCAAAACGGCGGCTTCCATTTGTGACGCCAGTGTGCGTTTCCAAATCAATGTATAGAGTTTCAATTGATCTTGATCGAGGTAAGACGCAATATCTTTGGGTTTGCGACCAATGTCTGTTGGGCGGATGGCTTCGTGGGCTTCTTGCGCATTTTTGGCCTTGGTTTTGTAAACTCTGGGTGATGCGGGCACGTAATTGTCACCAAAATCTTTGGCTAATAAATTGCGACAGGCGTTAATGGCTTCATCCGCCATTGTTGTGCCATCGGTCCGCATATAGGTGATCAGGCCAACGGTGTCGCCATCAATTGTAAAACCTTCGTACAATCGTTGTGCCACTTGCATGGTTTTTTTAGCGCCGAAGTATAATTTGCGCGACGCTTCTTGTTGCAACGTCGATGTGGTAAATGGTGCAGGCGGGTTGCGTCTGGATTTTTTGCGCTCAATCTTGCCAACATTAAACTGTCCGGCTTGGATGGCGGCTTTGGCTTTATCGGCGGCTGCTTGGTTGCCAAGAGTCAATTTATCTAATTTTATGCCATCTAGATGGGTTAGGTTGGCTGAAAACTGTGTGCCGCGTTCGGTTTCAAATTTAGATTTAACGGTCCAGTATTCGTCGGCGTTAAAGTTTTCGATTTCCGTTTCACGATCACAAATAATGCGTAACGCCACCGATTGCACACGTCCCGCAGACCGACTGCCGGGTAATTTTCGCCATAATACGGGTGATAAGGTGAATCCAACCAGATAATCCAACGCGCGCCTTGCGAGATAGGCATCGATCAGCGGTTGGTCCAATTCCCGGGGTTGTTCAAATGCGTCTAAAATAGCCGGTTTGGTAATCTCATTAAACACCACCCGGCGCACGGGTTTGGATCCCAAAACTTTTTTATTGTTAAGAACTTCGCGAATGTGCCACGAAATGGCTTCGCCTTCGCGGTCAGGGTCAGTTGCGAGAAACAGGTTGTCCGCCGATTTAACAGCTTTGGTTATTTCAGAAATGCGTTTTTGTGCTTTGGCATCGGTTTCCCAATCCATTTTGAAATCATCGTCGGGGTCTACGGACCCATCTTTCGATGGTAAATCACGGATATGGCCGTAACTGGCCAACACAGTATAATCCGGTCCTAAATATTTGTTGATGGTTTTCGCCTTGGCCGGCGATTCGACGATGACAACATTGTTCATTATTCGCACACTTCTTTAAATTTTGCGCCTAAAAGACGTGAATATCTATGCCCCAAAACAGGGCTGGTTCAGGACAAATGTCAGGTGATGTGTTGTTCGTCAACCAAAAGCCGTCATTTAGTGTATATTTTTTTTATGAGGACTAAGTTAATCTAAGACAGAAATGACCATTGAAACCTGATTTCCGGGGTGGCGTTCCAGCCGCCCGGCAAGTTCCAATTCCAATAAAACAATAGCGACAGAGCCGGGATTTAAATTTGTGCTGCGAATAATGGCATCAATGGATGTGGGCGTTGGACTTAAAGCTTCTATAACGTTGCTTCGGGTTTTTTTCAATTCAATGGTTGATGGTTGAACGGGCGGTGATGTGGATAATAAACTGGATTTTCTTTGTTCTAGCCTATGGCCGCCAGTTTGCGCTTTCAGTTCACGGATCACATCATCTGCGCTTTCCGTTAGTATCGCCCCTTGGCGAATTAAATCATTTGACCCTTTTGCCCGTGGATCTAGTGCCGATCCAGGGACGGCAAATACATCTCGGCCCTGTTCAAGCGCTAACCGTGCCGTGATCAATGATCCAGACCTCGGGGCGGCTTCGACGACGATAATGCCACGGGACATGCCCGATATAATACGGTTACGGGCGGGAAAATGCCGGGCTTTGGGTTGGGTGCCGGGCGGGACCTCGGATAAAATCACGCCTGTTTCTGAAATTTGGTGATATAAATCCTGATTTTCTTTTGGATATATTACATCAACACCGCCGCCTAATACGGCCACAGTCCCTGTATGGATGGCCCCTGAATGGGCAGCCCCGTCAATGCCACGCGCCATGCCGGATACCACGAGAAGGCCGTTTTTTCCTAAATCATGAGCTATTTTTTGGGCTAAATGTTTGCCGTTTACGGATGCGTTTCTGGAACCGACAATGGCGATCGATTTTTTCTTTAATAAATGAGGATGACCGATGGCTGATATTAATGGTGGTGCGTCTTCGAGCTGTGTAAGCAGGGGCGGGTAATCAGGCTCTCCACAGGCTATAAGCCGTGCATTAATTTTTTTATAGGCATCGATTTCTTTGTTAACGGCGCTTTCAGAACAAATTTTTATTTTACCGACTCGCCCGCCAAGGCGCGCTAATTCGGGTAAAGCCTGCAAAGCCGCCGATGCATTTAGGTATTGTTCCATCAATTTATGAAACGTCACCGGGCCAACATTTTCAGAACGGATCAAGCGCAACTGATTTTTGCGCTCTTTATCCGATAAAAATTTATGATTATTTTCATCCATAGAGAGTTTTTAACGATAAACAAACACAGTCGTCAATGATTGATTTTCAAAAAACCATGTTGTTATTACGGGTCATATAAGATGTTTATTTTTTCGCAGAACCGATACGCGGTTCTTGGCCTTTGATAATTCGCTGGATATTTTCCCGGTGGCGCAGCATAGATAACACGGCTAACCCAGCCGCTGTCACCGCCATTGGCAGGCCGGACAGCCAAAACGCAAAAACCGGCGCTGCGGCGAGAGCGATAAGGGCCGATAACGACGATATGCGAAACAGGGTTGCCACCAATATCCATGTTAACGTGCTGGCAACACCTACAGGCCATGATAAAGCGATCAGCGTACCGAGTGTTGTGGCAACGCCTTTGCCGCCTTTAAATTTTAACCACACAGGGAAATTATGGCCGATAACGGCCGCACTACCCGCGACTAACGCCGCATCAAAGGAATATAAATACAAGCCCAATATTGCTGCCACGGCTCCTTTTCCAGAATCTAAGATTAATGTCAGTGCCGCTAAAATTTTATTGCCGGTACGCAGCACGTTGGTGGCACCGATGTTCCCGGATCCGATGTCCCGGATGTCACCTAATCCGGCTATTCGGCAGAGTAATAGTCCAAAGGGCAGCGAGCCTAACAGGTATCCGGCCAAAGCCACCAATGCTAAAATTTGTAAATCAAATGCCATGATGATGGAAAAATTTATTATTTTTAAAAACGGGGCGGCCATCAACGATGGTTAACATCACCTGTCCTTGCACTGGGCGGCCGTCAAAAGGCGAATTTTTTGATTTGCTGTACAATGTGGTCTCTGTGACTTTCCAGCCGCGATTTGGATCAAATAAAATCATGTCTGCCGGACGACCCGCCGTTAATTGTCCTGCGTCCAGATTTAACAGGCGGGCGGGTGCATGGGTTAACAAAGCAATGACGTCGATTAAATCCATAACGCCATTATGATATAGGTCTAACGATACGGGCAGTAATGTGTTCAATCCCACACCGCCCACAGCGGCTTCGGAAAACGGCAACCGTTTGCTTTCTTCGTCGCGTGGGGTGTGATCCGAGGTAATGATATCAATGGTGCCGTCATTGATGGCTTGGATGATGGCTTCACGGTCTTGTTCAGGGCGCAATGGCGGGGATAATTTGGCAAATGTGCGGTAGCCATTGATGGCCCCGTCGTTGAGGGCAAAATAAGGCGGCGCTGTGTCGCAGGTGATATTTAATCCTTTTTGTTTGGCGGCTTTGATGGCTTCGATACCTTGTGCAGTCGATACGTTATTAATGTGCAACCGTCCACCGGTCATTTCAAGAATGCGTATATCGCGTTCAATGTGAATGACCTCAGCTTCGATGGGGATGCCGGTAAGGCCAAGCCTTGTTGTTAGTTCACCTGCAGTGGCGACACCGTTTGCGGCGAGTTCGGCGTTTTCAGGGTGGCAGGCGACCAATAAGTCGAATGTCGCGGCATAGGATAATATTTGCCGCATCACTTGGGCGTTTTGGATGCTGTGCAGGCCATCACTGAACCCCAAAGCCCCGGCTTCTGATAACAAGCCATATTCGTTTAAATGTTCGCCTTTCAGGGCTTTGGTGGCGGCGCCAAAAACATAAACTTTGGCTAGTCCAAGTTTGCGTGCACGCCTAGCGATAAATTCAACAATCGATGGGTCATCAATAATCGGATCCATATCAGGCAAGGTCACAAGGGAAGTGATGCCACCGGATGCAGCCGCTCGGCATGTCCCTTCTAAACTGCCGAGTTGAACACGGAAATCGACCAGCCCCGGACATAGGCACAAGCCGTTGCAGTCAACAATTTCAGCATCATTTGCTGCGTTGGCTGTCGTGATATCCGGGCCAACATATTGAATGGTTTCCGCAAAAGTGATTACGCCCCCCGGGCCGTCATAACCGCTGGCAGGATCGATTAGGCGGGCATTGATATAAACTGTTTGGCCGAGGCTTTTTTTATCCCCTGTAGGCATAATCACTGTCATGACGATTGCCGCCCCAAATCAAGGTTTCGTGATAAAGTTTCAAGGCAGGCCATACGTACAGCAACGCCCATTTCAACTTGTTCGCGGATCACACTACGGCCCACGTCATCGGCAACCTCGGTATCAATTTCGACGCCCCGGTTCATCGGCCCCGGATGCATGATCAGCGCGTCTTTTGCGGCAAATTGCAATTTTTTATAGTCGAGACCAAAAAAATGGAAATACTCTTTGACGGACGGCAGAAAACTGGAATTCATGCGTTCCCGCTGCAGGCGTAACATCATTACAATATCACATCCATCTAGGCCGTCTTCCATGCGGGCAAACGTTTTGACACCCATTGATTGAACGCCCATGGGCATTAATGTTTCAGGCGCGATTAATCTGATTTCACAGCCCATGGTGTTGAGCAGATGAATGTTTGAACGTGCCACCCGGGAATGCAGGATATCGCCACAAATAGCAATCCGCAAGCCTTCTAACCGCCCGCGCCGCCTACGAATGGTTAACGCATCAAGCAAAGCTTGGGTCGGGTGTTCGTGTTGCCCATCGCCGCCATTGATGACCGCACAATTGACTTTTTCCGACAATAAACGGACAGCTCCTGATGACGGGTGACGAACCACCAATACATCGGGGTGCATAGCGTTTAACGTCATTGCTGTATCAATTAAGGTTTCGCCTTTATTCACCGATGATGTGGCAACAGACATATTAATAATATCGGCACCCAAGCGTTTTCCCGCCAATTCAAAGGATGTGCGCGTACGGGTGGACGCTTCATAAAATAAATTGACAACGGTGCGCCCTTTTAATGCGGCACCGGTTTTGTCAGCCTGCCTGTTTTGTTCAACAAAAATTTCTGAACTATCTAACAGCGCCGTTATTTCCGGGGGCGTCAATCCTTCGCAACCCAGTAAATGACGGTGATTAAATTGATCAGCGGAAGCATCGGCAATATTCATGTCACGCACTATATGTGGGCCGGGGGCAGCGTGCAAGAGTTAGGGCTGGGTTTGGATTAAATAAACGGATGCTCTGGCGAGGTCGGTCATGATCCGGTATGCTCGTTTTTTTATGAAACTAAAATTTTGGTGACACTTTAAATGATCAATAATTCCGCGAACAAAACCAACGATTTTAAACAAAAACTCGGTGATATTTTTGATCGGGAGATTGTTTTTATTGTTGGTGCAACACGGTGGGGGACGGCATGGGTGCAACAATGTTGCGATGCCCACGGCGAAATTTGTGCCAAAGGCGAAGGCCATTTTACAGATATTTTATTCCCCCGCATGGCCGCTGTCATTGATGAATACAACACCGATGCTGAAAAAATAGGCACCCGCCTGCAAGCAGCCGGTTTGCCGGGCACGGCTGCCGGGTTTACTTTCGAAGATGTTGATTGTTTGTTAGCCACAGCCGTGGGTTTGATGTTTAAACGGTGGAGCGATGGCGAAGATGTTAAATGCATTATGGAAAAAACCCCGGAACATGTTTTGTCGTTGGGCGTTTTGGAACGTATAATCCCGAATTTGAAAATTGTCCACGTTGTTCGTGATGGCCGCGATGAAGCCGTATCCGCATGGAATTTTAATCAAAAAATCAGCAGCAACAGTTTTTTAAAAAAATTCCCGACGTTTAATGATTACTCCGATGTTTTTTCCAAAAACTGGGCGCGCTCCGTATCAACGGCCAGACGGTTTGGCCGGGCTAACCCTAAACGGTATTTTCAGGTGCGTGCCGAGGATATTCAAACTCATCCGGGTCCTGAAATTCAAAAATTATTCAAATTCTTAAAAGTGGATGCCGATCCAAAAATGGCCCGCGATTGTATGGATCAGGCGTGGGATGTTTCACCGTTGGATGTGGATAGCGGTGTCTGGAAACAAAAATTTGATGATGCGGGTGAACGTCTATTCATGCGCAACTGTGGGGAATTATTAAAATTGCTGGACTATCAGGTTTAATTTCGGTGGAGATTATCAACACTTATAAATTGGGCAATTTATAATCCAGTGCACCTTGTAAAATATAGGTAGCGGCTAATTTATCAACAACTTCATTCCGCCTTCCGCGGGTCATGTCGATTTGATCGACTAGCATGCGGTTAATGGCAGAAGTTGATAAACGCTCATCCCAAAACGCGATTTCAATGTCCATGACGCCTAATAAATTTTCGGCAAACTGTCGTGTGGCTTGACAGCGCGGACCTTCTTGACCGTCCATATTTAACGGCAAACCCATGATCAGGCCAAAAACAGTTTCTTCATCAATGATTTTTTTTAAAATTTTTGCATCAAGCGTGAACTTACCTTTTTTTAAAGTTTTATATGGACTTGCGATCATTAAACTGACGTCTGATAGGGATAGCCCGATGGTTTTTGAACCTAAATCAATGCCGATTAACCGCTTGCCGCGTGGGCAATTGATTTTTATTTCCTGAATACTGACAATGGTCATGATTTTTTTTTCTGTATCCGTTACATTCAAGTTTCAGTCTGGACCTTAAATTTGGAAAAAACCAGTGTTGCCCTTGAATCATTTGACATACTGTTTTGTTTTTCTGTTAAAAATTTCTAACAGGAGCTTTTTGTTCGTTGTTTTAACGATTGGTTTAGTGGCCTTAGTTTCTATGCCAATCCCTCTAATTGCGGCCACTGATGATAAACCATTAACTATAGATTTTTTAAACATTCAGGTGACACCATTAACGGCCACTTATTTGGTCACGCGAGATGTAAATGTACGCGCAAGACCTGAAACCAAAAGTAAACGGGTCGGGCGTTACCGCAAGGGTGAAAATTTAACTGCCGTGGGCCGCTATAAAGGTTGGGTGGCGGTGCGCCAAAAAGATCAAGATCAAGGTTTTGTTTATGCAACTATATTACGACCCGTCATTGATGGCAAAATTGTTAAGGATGTCGTTGGTAAAATTGATGATGGAAAACGCAGCTGCGTCTATCGGCTTGAATTCGAAGGTAAAAACCCGGTCGATGGGCAGTTATTTTTAACCTCTGATTATTCTGTGGATTGGCAATGTGAAATAAAAGACAAAAAGTTATCATTGTTTACGCCGATGTATTTAATCGAGGCTTTTGCTGGAAGCGGGAAAATAACTCAATTTCAAATGACCCTTGATGTGCCGGATATGGATGATGGCTTAGAAGCTGTATTATCCACCAATTTTTTTTACAGGCCGGCCAAGTTTTTTCAGAAAAACAAAAAAGGTCGTGTAAGCGAAGTCGTTTATGACGGCGTTTCTATGAGCAAATTTGCCGGCAAACCAAAGCCCGATAAACGTGATGTAAATAGTTTTGCTGATGCATTAAAAGCAGTGATTGAAATGAGTTATTTCTCTTGGAATGAAACGTTCTGGAAAGAAATCCTCACGCTTTCGTCGAATTAATTTAATCGCTTTGGTGGTCATTGTTACGCTTGAAATTAACCTGCCTGAAATGTTAGGTTTCGCCGCATATTGTATTAAAGCAAAATCCTATCGTGATTTACTTCAGGTCGGGATCAACCAAAATTTTGAGGCTTCATCATGTCATTGGACAAGGATACTGTTCGCACCATAGCCCGTCTCGCCCGGATCAGGGTTGAGGATAAATCTTTAGAGCCGCTGGCTGGTGAATTAAACAATATTATAGGGTGGATTGAACAATTGGGCGAGGTCAATACCGACGGTGTGGCCGCTATGACCGGGGTCGGTGAAACCAATAATGATTGGCGCAAAGATGTTGTGACAGACGGTGATTGCCAAGATAAAGTCCTGCAAAACGCCCCCGAGCCAGAAGGACCGTTTTTTACGGTCCCTAAAGTGATTGAATAGGATTTAAACCGATGCAAGATATTCTGCGTTCAAGCCTTGGTGACGTTGTTAAAAAGCTGGACAACGGTGATATATCGTCAACTGAATTAACCAAAGCCTGCCTTCAAGCCATGGATGAAACCCGTGATTTAAACGCGTTCATAACAGAAACGAATGAATTGGCGTTAGCGGCAGCCGTTCAATCCGATCAACGCCGGGCGGCTGGAAATTCTTATGGTGCTTTGGATGGTGTTCCCATTGCTATCAAAGATTTATTTTGTACCGAAGGCGTGAAAACCACGGCTGGGTCAAAAATTTTAGGCAATTTTGTGCCGCCTTATTCGTCAACGGTGGTTAAAAACCTTGAACGGTCAGGCACGGTCATGGTCGGAAAAACCAACTTAGATGAATTCGCCATGGGGTCGGCCAATATGACGTCGCATTTTGGCCCGGTTAAAAACCCTTGGAAAAACAAAGATGGACAAGAATTAGTGCCGGGTGGATCATCCGGTGGCTCAGCTGCCGCCGTTTCCGCTGGTGTGGTGTTTGGCGCAACCGGCACCGATACCGGCGGGTCAATCCGCCAACCTGCCTCGTTCACTGGTATTGTCGGTATGAAGCCCACCTATGGCCGTTGTTCCAGATTTGGTGTGGTTGCGTTTGCTTCCAGCCTTGATCAGCCGGGGCCGATGACGCGGACGGTCGGCGATACGGCGATCATGTTAAACGCTATGGCCGGACATGATGTCATGGACGCCACATCATCCAATAAAACGGTACCCGATTTTAAAGCCGCGATCACAGGTGATGCCCAAGGGCTGCGTATTGGCATCCCTGATGAATATACATTGGACGGCATGCCCGCTGATATTCAAAATTTATGGGACCAAGGCATTAAATGGTTCGAAGCCATGGGAGCTGAATGTCAATCCGTTTCGTTGAAACATACTAAATATGCGCTTCCGGCTTATTATATTATTGCCCCGGCTGAAGCGTCATCGAATTTGTCACGGTATGACGGTGTGCGCTATGGGTTACGCATCGAAGATGCTGGTGACAGTTTGGACGACATGTATGAAAAAACCAGAAGCGAAGGCTTTGGTGACGAAGTCAAACGCCGGGTGCTTATCGGTGCTTATGTTTTGTCGGCTGGATATTACGATGCGTATTACATCAAAGCCCAACAAGTCAGAACGTTAATTGCCGAAGATTTTAAGCAGGTTTTTGAAGATGTTGATGTGTTGTTAACACCCAGCACGCCGTCCAGCGCTTTTGCTATTGGTGAAAAAATGGATGACCCATTGGCTATGTACTTAAACGATGTTTTTACCGTTCCCGCGTCATTGGCAGGGTTGCCAGCGATTTCAGTGCCTGCTGGATTGGATAGCGGTGGATTGCCCTTGGGTTTGCAACTGATCGCCAAACCGTTTGACGAAGCAACGTTGTTGACGGCGGCAACGGCTCTTGAAACGGCTGCTGCTTTTGATTTGTTCAAGCTTAGAAAGGATGCGTCATGAGTTATATGATTGCAGGCGACAGCGGTGACTGGGAAGTGGTCATCGGCTTGGAAATTCATGCCCAAGTCATTTCTAACGCTAAACTGTTTTCAGGTGCGGCAACGGGTTTTGGTGCCGAACCCAATAGCCAAGTGTCGTTAATCGATGCCGCGATGCCCGGCATGTTGCCGGTGATCAACGCCCATTGTGTGGAACAAGCCGTTAAAACCGGGCTGGGTTTGAAAGCCAAGATTAATTTAAGATCGGTATTTGCCCGAAAAAACTATTTTTATGCGGACCTGCCACAAGGTTACCAAATATCACAATTCGAAGACCCGATTGTTGGCGAAGGTGTGGTCACGTTAGATATGCCAGATGGTCAAGTCCGTGAAATCGGAATTGAACGCTTACATATGGAACAGGACGCCGGAAAATTATTGCATGACCAAGACCCCAAACGCTCCTTTGTTGATCTCAACCGGGCCGGGGTGTGTTTAATGGAAATCGTTTCCAAACCCGATATCAGATCACCCGAAGAAGCCGGAATGTATGTGCGTAAAATCCGCTCCATCGTGCGTTATCTAGGCACCTGTGACGGCAATATGGAACAAGGTTCTTTGCGCGCTGATTGTAATGTATCAGTTCGAAAACCGGGCGAAGATTTGCGCACCCGGGCCGAGGTCAAAAATGTCAACTCGGTGCGATTTATTATGCAAGCCATTGAAATAGAAGCCGCCCGGCAAGTGGATGTTTATGAAAATGGCGGAGAAGTGGTTCAAGAAACACGTTTGTTTGATGCCAATAAAGGTGAAACCCGGTCCATGCGCGGTAAAGAAAATGCCCATGATTATCGCTATTTCCCGGACCCGGATTTACTGCCGTTGATTTTGGATGCGGGTTATGTTGAAACTTTACGACAGGACTTGCCAGAGCTTCCGGATGAAAAACTAAATCGGTTTATGGGTGATCTGGGACTTAGCAAATATGATGCGGGGGTGTTGGTTGCTGAACGGGAAAATGCGGATTATTTCGAAGCCGTACTTGATGGTGGAAAAACCAAACGCGATGCAAAAATGGCCGTTAACTGGATTACGTCCAATTTGTTTGGTGCCTTGAAATCAGCCGGTCTGGATATTTCTGAAAGCCCGGTGACGGCAAAACAATTAGGGGCATTACTGGATCTGATCAGTGACGATACCATTTCCGGAAAAATTGCTAAAGATGTGTTCGAAGACATGTTCGAAACATCAAAAAATCCGAACGATATAGTCGAAGAAAAAGGTTTGAAACAAATCACCGATACCGGGGCCATCGAAGATATTATTGATGGCGTGATAGCGGATAACCAGACCCAAGTTGATGCTTATAAAGGCGGCAATGAAAAACTCATTGGTTGGTTTGTCGGACAAGTCATGAAAGCATCCGGCGGGAAAGCCAACCCAGGCACGGTCAATCAATTATTAAAGAAAAAATTAAACGACGTTTAATCATCGTCTTATCCCGGCAAAACACCGTCGTGGTACAGGCCGACGGTTGCCGGGTTTACACCTAATAAACTGCAAAGCGTGACAATTTCAATTTGTTCCGCCAACGACACCGCACCATCTGCTTCGTGAATGGCAAGGCAAATACGGATTAACAAAGTTGTGCTGTCGGGATTATCCTTGGCCGCCGTGCGTAATGCTTCAACCGCTTTGGCATGGCCGGTTTGCGGATTGGCAAAAATAGCATCCTGAAATTCATTAAATAAATCAATGCCTTCGTGGGGATCGAAAACATTGAGTGTTTCAAGGTTTTCGATAATTTGATCTAATCGTATGCGTTCGGCGAAACTAACAACCCCGTCGGCGGTCGCGACCAATGCCGATGCGGCCATGACGCCTGTTAATAAAGGCCGATTTTGATGGCGCGCTAATTCATGAAGATAACGCTGTTGAAGCGACTTAAGAAAACCTGACATTGTTAGGATCCTTATTCATTTAATTTATGCAGATGGTTTGTTATACGCAGCTCATCAAACGGCCTTTGCACGTTTTTTTGCAATTTTTATCTCCCGGTGGACACGATTTTTGGCAATTTTTAAATTGTGCCATGCAGCTTCGCTCGGGTTTTTTTTGACCGCCGTTTTGAAACACGCCGGGCACACTGGCGCATTTGGATTTGCATATTTTCTTTTGCGACGATGAATTGCCTTCTTCGCGAATGCATTTTTCCATGCATTGCATAATGGATTGTGCTTGAACTGGGTGAATGGTCGTTGCAATGGCGGTCAACGCCATAACAAAACTGACGGCCAAGATCGTCATTAACTGGAAAGGCGGCGTATTCATATTCGGGCTCCGTATTGGTTTACATGAAACGAATTTGGGTCGCATGAATAGGTTAACGATAAGGTATAAAGTCATCATCGGACGGCGGCGGTTCGTTTTTTTTAGCATTATGATTTGGAAAGCCTAAGCTGAACACAGTGCCTGTACCTTTTTTTGTTGAAAATGTTAGATCAATATTTAGTTCTTCAGCCAGCCTTGTAACAATCGATAACCCTACGCCTTCGCCTCCATCGCCGTGGGGGGAAATAGACTCGGTTTTCGTAAATGGCTTCAAAGCTTTTATTGCATCACTTTGTGTCATGCCTTGGCCGTTATCTTGAATAACTAAAATCGTTGCGCCCGTTTCGGGGTCTTGTGTGGCATTGATTTCAACGGACCCACCTTTGTCTGTATATTTGATGGCGTTAGACACCAGATTAATTATTATTTGATTAAGGCGCACGGGATCTGTCATTAATTCTGGAAAATCGTCGTCAATATTTGATGATAATTTTAATTGACGTTCATCGGCTAAATTTTGAAATAACCCTATGACGTTGCCTATTAAAACTGTGGCATCAACGGATTGCGCCGGAAGACCGTCTTGGTGGGTTGTTTTAATGCCATGGGTCATGCGGTCACATATATTTAATAAATGCTGTGATGCTTGATGGATGATATCGGCTTGCCCTTTGTAAACCGGATTATTAAAGGGCCCCATAATTTCGCCAGTCATAATCTCCGTATAGCTTAATATAGCATTCAGGGGTGTGCGGATTTCATGGGCGGTTTCCCGGCATTTATTAACCAAAATATCTTGCAGTTGCCGTTCGCGTTGTTGTGAGTTTTCCAAAGTTGTTTCGGCGATACGTAACGCTTGTTTGGCTTCTTGTAACGTTTGTGCAGTTTTTTTTTGCATTGGTTTCTCTAAAACATGTGTCGTAACAGGATAACTGTCTTAGACATCCGTATAATTTAAAAGTATTGTGGCAAACAGCTTAGGTCAATAGCGGGGATAATAAGGAATGATCGATTTATATACGTGGGCAACGCCTAACGGACGTAAAGTTTCGGTAATGCTCGAAGAACTGGGTTTGGACTATATTCTTCATGCGATAGATATTTCGAAAGATGAACAGTTCAGCCCTGAATTTTTAGCCATTAGTCCAAATAATAGAATTCCTGCCATTATTGATCAGGATGGACCTGACAATAAACCGTTGTCGTTGTTCGAAAGTGGAGCCATTCTAATCTATTTGGCGGAAAAAACGGGTAGTTTGTTATTGCCATCGGATCCGGCCATGAAGGCAACCACAATACAATGGCTAATGTGGCAAATGGGTGGTGTCGGGCCGATGTTTGGTCAAGCTCATCATTTTATGTTTCAACCCAAAGAAGACGTGCCTTATGGTAAAAAACGCTATCATAATGAAACCAAAAGACTTTACAAAGTTTTGAATGATCAGCTTGCGCTAAACCCTTATATCGCCGGGAACGATTATACGATAGCCGATATTGCAACCTATCCTTGGGTTGCGCGGTTTGATCGCCATGATGTGGATTTAGTGGCTTATCCCCATGTGAAATCATGGTTTGATAGGCTTTCTGAACGCCCTGCGATCCGCAAAGGTATGGCCGTACCGTTTCTTAATTAGGGGATAAAATTGATGACTATTCTTGTGAGACCGTCGGTTATTAAGGTTCGGGTGGCTTTGAAAAAATCAGGGCTCAAAGACAGCGTTATGGAACTGGATGAAACCGCAAAAACGGCTGTGGATGCGGCGTCTGTATTGGATTGCCCGGTTGGTGCGATTGTCAAATCATTAGTATTTGTCATTAATCGTCGTATGGTAATGGTGTTGGTGGCGGGCGATCACCAGTGTATTCAGGATAATCTACCGTCGGCTTTTAATATCAAAGGCCCGGTGAGGAAAGCCAATGCAGGAGAAGTTAAAGACATTACCGGATTTACTATTGGCGGCGTCGCACCGGTGGGTTTGTCGAACCCGTTGCCGATTGTCATTGACCGATCATTAAAACGGTTTGATGAATTGTTTGCAGCCGGTGGGCATCCGTACGCTGTTTTTCCTATTTCTTTTAACGGTTTGCAACGGATGACGTCTGGGATTGTATCTTGGAATATCGCGAAACCGGATCAAAACATTTCGAGCGAACACGTCCCGCTGAAACGGTCAGCAACTTTTTTGAAAGGTTGAATTCGTGAAAAGCGGGGTGTTGGGTATTGTTGGGCACATGCTGCTGATAACCGTTTAAGGCTTGATATTGGCGAAAATGTTTTTCCCCAAACTTTAGTTTTTAAACAAAATCAATTCTCCTGCAATTCTTATAAATTGATGTCTTGTCAAAAGGCAAGGGGGGACTTACATTCCGCACCAACGGAGAGGTGGCCGAGTGGCTGAAGGCGCTCCCCTGCTAAGGTAATCGAATGTTGAATTAAAACAATCATTTAGATTGGCGTCCCCTCGATTTTCCCCGCGAATATACGATTTTTTGACTTTTTCCACGGTTCAAAACGGACCGTGCATGATCGATTGTGACCTCTGTATATCCGGCCACAGATCGTTCGGATGTCCATGTGTTCGCGCTGACCATATCGGCCGCTGTGCACTGGTCTTCGTTGCGGACTGTGGCCCATTCATGACGCGCCTGATGGGGTGTGAATTTGACTTTTAATTTGTCGCACAGTGGGTTTAGCCACGAATAAACACTGGACCGACAAGCCCACGGAAAAACTTTGCCGCGGCGTTCATTGGCCGGTAAGGAAACAAGCAATATAAAAACTCGGTCGTGGATGGGCAGGACCTTCCATGCGTCGGCTTTGGGGATATAAAAAACAAAAACCTTGCTGGATAAATCGATGAAAGAATCATGACCGGTTTCATTCCATCGCAAATGAAGTGTTTCACTAATGCGCCATCCTTGATAATAGATGAACGATAAAAACAGGTGCTGATATCCGTCTGTATTTTTTAATAATTTATCGATGGTACCGGTTGCGGGTCGTCGTCGGGCGGGCTTGGTCTGTGGTAATTTTCTGACCACCAAATAATCACGCATCCCAATTTCGGATGCATAGTGCAGGATAGCGCCCATCGGGGTATAGACCTGTCTGTTTTTTGTGGCGTTGGCGCGGCCCGGGTATAGGTCATTGGCGGCGCGAGCAATGTCGGCATGGGTGACCCCGGCCACCGGCCAACCTTTGAAATATTTTTCAAGTTTTTCGATGAACGCCATTTCAGCGGGGCGTGGGTTGGCGAATTGCCGATATTCGGTTATGGCGTCGGTGAATGTCGGCTCTTTTTGCGCCCGATGTCCGTCACGGTTGCGGACGGCCGTTTCGAATTCGCGCCATTCGTGGCGCGCAGCGCTTTTGTTTTTCGCGTCTGTAACAATCTCGTATTGTTTGCCGATGATGCGGCCTCTTGCCACCCAGGTTTTGTTGTTTTTACGTTTTCCTGGCTCATAGAATGTCGGCATGTGATTTGCTCCAATATCTGATTAGCCTGTTTTATATTGAACACCCGGCATCGACCACGCCCGGCAGTCAAACCCAGTTCTTGTATGATAGACTCAAGAGTGCGCTTAGAAACAACCTTTTCTTTTGCGTTGATCGCGGTCATCACTTCGTCAAGTGTGTATAGTTCTGGTAAAATCAGAGGCATTTTTTATTCACAAAGTTATTTCATCGACTAATCAGGCGGCAGAGTTAAATTTTTTTCGTCAACATGATGGCTAGCTGGTTTCGCGCGTTTGTGCCGTTAAATTTTGCTTTAACTTTGGCTTTTTCTTGCCAAGATACAGCATCATCATTCGCCAAAACTTCAGCAATTTGATCGGTGTGATCTGGGTGGCTGTTCACAGCCTGTGCCGTGGCTGTAAATATAAAAGACCGCAAATCACCAATTGTTTCACCATATGCCATCATCACGGTTTTGATGGTTCTATTAAGGCCGGGCGGTCCGTATTTTTTTAAGATAGAATAAAGCGATCTGACGGCTAATGTTTGTCCGGGCTTCATGTTTACGGATGATTTGTTTCCGGTAAGAATTTTAATGCCAAATTTTTTTGTAATTTCGTTTATGGTCACTGCATCTCTATCGCCGGCTAAAACGGCGGCTTTGTGGATTTGCAGCGCACTGAGTCGGACCCTGTTTTTGTTCATAGTCACAAATGCTTTTGCTTGTTCTGATAACGTCATTTCATCAATCACCATAACCGGTACCGAATGAACGTTTGGATGCTGACGTGCGGCTTCGGCTCGATGTTGCCCGTCAATCAGGCAATATGTGCCGTCACCGTTGTCTGTTGCTGATAAAACACCAAAAAACGGCCAATAAAATTCATTCACAATTGTTGCAATTAATTTTTTTCCTGCTGTTCTTGAAATAGATCTTTGATAACGGGCATCGATAATTAATTTGTCCGGCGAATGAAATTCTATTCGTGGTTTTGGGCCTAAATTTGTCACTTTAAATCCCTTCCATGTTCAGGTCTGCTGCCTTTGGTTTAGGAAAGCTAAAAGGTATTAAATCGTTTTTTAAATATAAGGGATGTGACGGATGCCCGCTTTTGGTTATTTTTATGGCGTTGAGTTTTACCCCAAAATCGGACAACATTTTTATAACAACCTTGTCTTGCCCCATATACCCACCGTGAGTACCCCACGCACAGACAACCATACCTATATCGACGGACCTTGTAATATTTTGGAGGTCATTCATATTTTCCGGGCCAATAGGGTCGGAAGCAATCTTCATATCATTTGGTGAGGTGGCTCTGTAGGCAAATAAGTTTTTAACGACTATCCCGTCATACCCCCACAATTTAGCAAAATTAATGCACCGACGTATTGTTGGGTCGTCTTCCATCCCATCCGCCGTAGACGGATTGAGCATAATAAAACAAACTTTTTTCCCTACGCCCCAACTTCTATATAATGAACGGCGATATTTCTTACAGGTTGAAATTGAAGCACCTTTATTCACTCTACTCTCCTCACGCGACTTTGCGGGTTGTTATTAAATTGTTTACGGCGTCAATTCTTTCGCCAAGCCAAGGTTGCGGCTTCGATGCCGGAGCAGACGGATAAATATCTCATGCCGGAAAATCCGTCCAGCGCTTGCCGTCCAGTTTCGGCGTTTCGATCACGCCCTTGCGGGCATTGCCGGGCATAAGTATTTTTGAATTTTCAGTCATGGTCTGCCCCCTTTTCCCCGGTGTCGGGCTTGTTAGGCGAAATATCCATTTGCATTGATCTAATCGCCGCTTCCGCTTGCGGCCTCCATTCG